>ERZ773062.1-NODE-1-length-582369-cov-14.456645_pt1 | contig 582369 bp, 539 predicted proteins | sample MGYA00580626_ERZ773062 | MGnify/ENA primary metagenome ERZ773062 (study PRJEB29015, sample SAMEA2738003) | human oral metagenome | biome: human oral; feature: human-associated habitat; material: dental | place: China | collected 2058 ... | reverse complement strand
GCATTGCCACATGGACGCGCACCAGCCTGCTGGGCATCGAGCATGTAGTGCCCAAAGTGCACCCCACACCGCACAATAGCCCACATCAGATAGACATACCCAACGGTCCCAAACCTACCCATGCCGGATCTCTCGATCACAGGACTTCAGGAGCAGTAGACGAACCCAATGTGCAGCTGAGGCCTGTTGAGGAACCGAAGGTTGAGAACCTCACGCCAGAGGGACGGGAAGCAGTGCGAGTGCTCCGTGATGATCGTAGCCTTCAGCCTATACATTCTGAGGTTGATAAACCTGCTCAGCAAATCATGTATCCTGATGATCTGAAGTCTTGGGTCGATACTGAGTTACCTCAGGCTTCTCGTATTGGCAGCGTGTCAGAGATCAATGGAACTCCGGTGAAGTATTACAACAAATACGGGAAGTTCAAAGAAGCTGAACCTGAATACTATAGCGGGCTTAGGGAAGGACCTAGGCCTGAGTTTTCGCCTTGGAAGGCTGAGAAAACTGAGGCTGACTATAACACTGCTTTTGAAGGCCTCAGTGAGGTTGAGAAGACGAAGCATTCGATTATCAGCCTTGACAAATTCAAAGGGGTAATTCCCCAGGAGATTAAAGAGTCTGTGAAGAGTATTTGGGAAACTGGACGTTTGCCTGAGGATAAACTCTGGAAGAAAGCCGAAGGTCCTAAAGGATATGGAAACATGCCCGAGAATAAAAGCGGTGGTCATATTCTTCCGGAAAAGGACGTGAATGGTAATCCGATTACCTATACCGAGTATGATGTAAAACCTCCCGAGCCTATCGTTAAAGAAAATGGTAAGCCTGGGCTTGATCGTGGTAAACACCGTATCGTGGTAGGCAGCAACGGAAGCATTTACTATTCTCCAGACCATTACCTAACTTTTATTCGTCTTATTGACTAAGCCTGAAAGGAAAAAGCTTATGCCATATCAACATAATCTTTCAAAACCCTTCATCGCCCCGATCTTCATTGAGGAAGATGGGTATTGGCAGAATTGTATGAAGCCCTATCTTGAGCGTGAAGGATGGTATATCGCAGAGGTTGACTGTGCTGGGGTGGTAGATGCTCGAGACTTCGGGCGTCGTCTGTTAACAGCTTTGGACTTCGACTGGGACTCTTTCTTGCATGAGTTCGATACAGAGTGGGCTTATGAATACGCTACTGCAGTCGATTGGCTTGATCTGCGTCAGGGGCTGTTTGTGTACTATAAAAACTTTGAGGACGTACTGTCGATGGCAGATCGTCTTGGCAATGATAGCTATGCTATCTATGCCGTAAATATCATTGACTCAATGCGTCTGGACTACCCTATGCGTCCTAGCCCACGTCCTCGGTCTGGGGATGATTATGAGGTGACTTTAGGCTACGGGTTCGGGGTGAGCCGGACTTCTTTGCCGCGTGTGGAGCAGTTCTTTACAGGAAATAATGAGATTCTGATTGCTAATCCGGAGGTGGTGGAGTATCCGTGGACTTGGCATGAGGAGCGGAAGAAAAAATATTTCCCTCAGGGGTTCCCGGCTCCTCGGTGTGATGAGAGGGGGGATTGGATTTTTGATCCTGAAAGGTACCCGGAGAGCCCCGCATTTACTGGTGATGCAGGATATCCCGTAGAAGAATAGTCATCTTGAGGTTCAGCCTGTATCCGCTTAATTCAACTGGTCCTGGGTTCGAGAATCAATCTATAGATCAGGCATGGGTGCAAGCTCATGGGTTCGATATGGTCAAGGTCGTTCAAACTTCTACAGATTGGTCGCTTGAGAATTTTATGCTGACCCTGACTGCGAGTAAGAAACATAGCCTGCAGCAGTACCGGTTTAGTTCTTATGCTGAGTCGCGGTTGTTATCGGCTGCGTTATGTTCGGTGATGGATTCGGTGGATAAGGCTGGTATGACTGAGGTTGTGCGCTCGGGTATAACCTATTTGGCGGATTAGTAGTCAGAATAATGAAGTCAACTAGCTTACCGAATAGAGTTTCGGTGTACCCTAGATGGTCCGAGGCTTATAGGAATGGGATAGACGTGATAGCATTTGAGGTTAAAAATTTGGAATGTTACTTAAGGGTTTATTCATCAGGGACTTAAGTAGATTCTTTATGAATACCCCCTGTGTAGGATTTCTTAAGGAAATAACTATATGGTTTATGAAAACGAACATGAAGATGAGTTCATTGTTCCGGTGTTCACTTACGAGAGTGGGTATTGGGATCAGGTGATGAAGCCTCATTTACAGGAGCAGGGGTGGTATATCGCTGAAGTAGACTGTACAAATGTGGAGGATATTGAGGATTGCGGCACAAGGCTTCTACGTGAACTCAATTTTAAAGTTCCTGAGCATGGATATATTAATGCCATGGCGGTCAAAGGAAATATTAGGGATATCTATGGTATTAATATGCGCAAAGGCATCTTTGTGTTTTATAAGAATTTTGAAGATATCTTCTCTACCCACCCTGATCTATATAATGGCTATGGAGCCGAGTTTATGCTCCAACTGATTGAAGATATTGTTTATTATTATTCAACCTTACGTGGATATCTCTATGAAGAGTATCCTGTGGTGGTAGGGTATGGCGTTGGTCTTCCGTCTTCGTATATTCCACAGCTTGAGGAGCTGATGGGTGCTGAGAACATGATGATTGCTGGTGAAGGTGTGCGATACCCCTGGTCTGATTTCGAAGAAGAACAGCGGAGGAACTTCCCGAACGGAGCCCCGGATCCTCTCTACGATAAGACAGGTCAGCTGTTTGGTGGGGTTATTAATCATGATCCGCAGGCTACGGGTATTTATGTTGCTGATCCTCGGTATTATCCTGAGTCACCGTTTTATGATCCGGTTCTTGCCTCGAAGGTGCACCTGGTGCATAGTGAATTTACTGAGCCAGATCCCTCTATATAAACGCTATGAGGTATATACGCGAATATAAGGATGAGTTCATTGTTCCTGTATTCACTCAGGAGAGTGGGTATTGGGAGAAGATGATGAAGCCTCGCCTGCAGGAACAGGGGTGGTTTATTGTTGAGGTGAATTGTGCCGGGGCAGATAGTTCGCATGAACTCGGGCGTAGGCTTTTACGAGCGCTTGGGTTTAACATTGCTCCAGATCAGTGGGTGAACGGTTTCTGGGTTATGAATGCTGTTACAGAAGCTGACTGGAATGATATGCGTCAGGGACTTTTTGTGTTCTATAAGAACTTTGAGGATCTTTTTAGCGTCCAGGAAAGTTGTTCACCTTTTTATGCCCCGGAGTATGCCCTTCAACTAGCTGAAAAAATGGTTCACCATTATTCCAAATTCCGGGGAAATATTTATGAACAGTACCCTGTGGTGGTGGGGTACGGCGTTGGTCTTCCATCGTCGTATCTCCCACAGTTTGAGGATGTGATGGGTGCTGAGAATGTGATGATTGCTGGTGAGGGTGTGCGGTATCCATGGTCTGATTTTGAGGAAGAGCGGCGGAGGAATTTCCCGAACGGTGCCCCGGACCCTCTGTACGATAAAGAAGGGATCGTCTATGGGTTTACGATTGATGATAAGGATTCTACCGGAGTCTATGTGGAAGACCCTCGGTATTATCCTGAATCACCATTTTATGACCCGGTTCTTGCTTCGAAAGTGCACCTGGTGCATAGTGAGTTTGACGATCCCGAATAATCGATTATGTTCTTTCTTGAGTTTAGTTGTCCGTAGCTTATAGCGAAGTTACGGACAACTAATTTTCTATATCTTTATGCCTGTCAACAAATAAGAAAGTTACGGAGGCTGTTCTGCCGCAACTGCTGTTGAGGGGAATCCTATTACGTATACGGAGATGGATTTCATGGCTCCTCAACCGAAGATTGGTGAAAACGGTAAAGTTGAGTTGAAGCCTAACGGGAAGCCTGACACGACTCGTGGTGATGACCGGTTGATAGTGGGGAGTAATGGCAGTATCTATTACAGTCCGGATCATTATCACACGTTTATCTTGATAGTAGAGTAAGGGAGAAAATAACCATGGTTTACAAGCAGGTACGGTCTGCTGAGGAGTTCATTGCTCCTTTGTTTATCCGTGAGAACGGGTACTGGGAGAACCATATGCTGCCTTATCTAGAATCGGAGGGGTGGGCTGTCATCACTATTGATTGTGCTGGGGTGGTATCGTACCTGGACTTCGCCAGGCGGTTAGTTAAAACTATCGACCCTACCTACAGTTTTCCCGAAGGTTTTAATATGCGTTGGGCTGCTGAAGAAGCATGTTTGATTAGGGATAGGGATATGCGTCAGGGGCTTTTCGTTTTGTATAAGAATTTTGAGCAGCTTTTTACTATGGCTGATGATGATATAAGCGCATGTGTGAATATTCTTGAAGAGATGGATACGTACTACAGTATTCGTCCAATTCATGGTAGTGGGCTGTACAAAGTGTTATTTGGGTGGGGATTCGAACTTTCGCAAGAGAGCTTGTCTCGGGTAGAAGAATTCTTTGTCAACAGGGTGGTGATTGCTGCTGATGGGGTTGAATATCCTTGGTCAAGTATGGAGGAGTATAAGAAGTTTTTCTTTCCGAATGGTTTTCCTGACCCTTTGTATGAGGATGGTACGGAGTGGATTAATGATCCTGATGAGTACCCCGAGAGCACATCCTACACCGGCGGGAACAGCTAACAGCGTACTAAGTAATCAAGAAGTGAAAATTATATGGGTTTCTACAAGAACGAATCAGATGATACATTTTTCCCTGCTATTTACATCACTGAAGATAAGGTGTTAGAGCGCCAAGCTCAAGCCCTTCGCGATCAAGGATGGGCAGTTATCGAGATCCACTGCAAAAACATAGCAGCCTCCCAAGACCCACAAGCAGGAGCCCTCGAAATCATCCGAGCCGTCAACCTCCCGCACAAACTCCCAGATGATAATTACATGACCTGGACCCAAGAAATCATCTCAGACCTCGACTGGCTCGATCTAAGCAAAGGAGTCTTCGTCATCCTCAAAGACTACGATGTACTCTTCACCCCTTGGAACAGTCCCGACCACTCTGAAGCAAAATGGATGGCACGACACCTACAAACCGTGGACGATAACCTGCGGTACCGGCATAGCCAATTTGCTTATGGTGATTATGACCCACCATATGTGCTTTATGGTATGGAGGTGTCTCAGGAAAAACTCGACACTGTGCTGGAATTCTTCGAAGGTCGAGCCACTATTATCGAAGACTTCGATAAAGACAACCCAGGCGCAGAATACCCACCCCTGGTGGAGTATCGCCATAAAGTCGTTAGGAGCTGGCAGCACAAAAATAATTAGCGCTATACGTTTCTATATCTTAACCATATATTTCGCACCTAGCTTGCAGGTGCCTCTTTTCTGTCCTCCCCTCGTACAATAGAATTTTGACTAAAAAATCTACGCCCAGGAGTCAAGTCACCATGAGTACGCCCGCGCATCACGCCTCTGGTCAGCAGAGCATCCCAACGCCTTATGAGGATCTGCTACGCGAAATTCTTGATGAGAACCGTGATGCTATTGCCGCCAATGCTCAGCGCAAAGACCGTACGGGCACCGGCACGTTCGGCGTGTTTGGGCGGCAGATGCGCTTCGATCTGCGTGACTCTTTCCCCCTGATTACCACCAAGCGCGTGCACTTCAAATCGGTGGCGGTCGAGCTTCTGTGGTTCCTGCGCGGCTCCTCAAACATACGTTGGTTGCAGGAACGCGGCGTGACTATATGGGATGAATGGGCTGACGAAAATGGTGACCTCGGTCCGGTCTACGGGGTGCAGTGGCGCTCCTGGCCCACCTCCGACGGCGGCACCATCGACCAGATCGCGAAAGTGATCGAATCTCTCAAAACGAACCCGTCGTCACGCCGCCACATTGTCTCGGCATGGAACCCCGCCGAGGTTGATGAGATGGCACTGCCGCCCTGCCACGCCATGTTCCAGTTTTACGTGCACGAGCGCCCTGACGGTGTGAAGGAACTATCGTGCCAGCTGTACCAGCGCAGCGCCGACATGTTCTTGGGTGTACCCTTCAATATCGCCTCCTACGCCCTACTGACCTACCTGATAGCCCACGAGGTCGGTATGGAACCCGGCGAGTTCATATGGACGGGCGGCGACTGTCATATCTACTCCAACCACCTGGAACAGGTGAAAAAGCAGCTCGGTTACGGCAACGACCCCGAGGGTAATCCCTATCCCCCGCGTGAGCCCTACCCGTACCCCAAACTCATTATCAAAACGAAGAAACCTTCTATTTTTGATTACGAGTATGAAGACTTTGAGCTCATCGATTATAAGCATCATCCGGGGATTTCTGCCCCCATCGCGGTTTAGGACAATCGATGCGTGAAGATGAATCCCCCTCCCCCGCACAACCGTGCCTCGGTGCTATTTGGGCGCAGACCGATGCGGGTATTATTGGGCGCGACGGCACCATGCCCTGGCGTGCCCCCGAAGACCTCGCACATTTCAAAACCGTCACCATGGGTAAGCCCGTCATCATGGGGCGGCGCACCTGGGAGTCTTTTCCACCGCGTTTTCGACCGCTGCCCGAGCGCACCAATATCGTCATCAGCCGCAGTATTACGAGCGATTCAGCCGCGCCTCTTAAAGGCGATGGCGCGCTTTGGGTTCCGTCGCTGGATGCGGCGCTCACCCTCGCGGGCAACACGCCTTTAACGCCCAACGATAACCAGCACCCGGATTCACCACATCAGCAAGTTGATGCTTGGATCATTGGCGGCGGCTCCGTCTATGCGGAGGCGCTTTCCCGCGAGGATTTACCTTCCTTTGGTCGCGTCGAGATTATCGAACGCACCTTCTTCTATTGTCAGGAAGGTAACGAGATTACGGGTGATACCTACGCCCCCGAACTTGCGGTAGAAGGATTTGTGGCTGCAGACGAACCAGCGCGATGGCGCATCCTGGGTGAAAGTGCCTGGGAAAAAAGCGAGCGCGGCTACCTGCTGGATGCTTCGGGCGGGAAAAATCCCATGTACTACTCATTTCAGACCCTAGCCCGCCTCTGATGTACCTGGCACGGAAATTCCGTACAACAACGTTCGCTTATGCGAACGGCAAAGTGTAGTCTCGTTTGTCTGAGGTACATTCGTTCACCTCGCAACATCTTACGCCACAGCTCATCACGCTCCTCGCACTTCACCTGGTCTTTCCCCATACTGACTAGGGGTTATGACGCTGTTCCACGCGATATGTGGTACACGGGGTAGACTAGAAATTATGAATTTTAATCCCGGTGACTCAGTAGGTTTTGTAGGTTGGCGCGGCATGGTTGGTTCCGTGCTGATGAAGCGCATGCTTGAAGAGAACGATTTCAACGATATTTCTCCCGTTTTTTTCACAACCTCCAATGTGGGCGGTGAAGCCCCCACCTTCGACGGCACGCTTGAACCTTCTACGCTGAAGGACGCGTACGATCTGAATGAGCTTCGCCAGCATAAGATTATTGTGACCGCACAGGGCGGTGACTACACGAAAGAGGTTCACCCGAAGCTGCGCGAGTCTGGTTGGGAGGGCCTGTGGATTGATGCCGCTTCTGCCCTGCGTATGAACGATGATGCCATTATCGTGCTCGACCCTATTAACCGTGATGTGATTGACCGCGGGCTCGAATCCGGTGTGAAAGATTTTATCGGCGGCAACTGCACCGTCTCATGCCTGCTCATGGGGCTGGGTGGCCTCTTCAAACAGGGTCTGGTGGAATGGACCACCTCGATGACCTATCAGGCGGCTTCAGGGGGCGGCGCCCGTCATATGCGCGAGGTTCTGGGGCAATTCCGCGACCTCGGCAATGAGGTGTCTGCCGAGCTTAACGATCCGGCAGCGGCGATCCTGGAGATTGACCGTAAGGTGCTTGCCAAACAGCGTTCGGGTGACCTTGATACCGCGCAATTCGGGGTTCCGCTTTCCGGCTCGCTAATCCCGTGGATTGACTCTGACTTGGGCAATGGGCAGTCCCGCGAGGAATGGAAGTCTGATGCCGAGACCAATAAAATTTTGGGTCTTGAGGGCGATGACCGTGTGATAATGGACGGTTTGTGTGTGCGTATCGCGGCCATGCGTTCGCATTCTCAGGCACTCACGATGAAGCTGACCGAAGACCTGCCGGTTGCCGAGATTGAGCGCATTATCGCTGAAGATAACCAGTGGGCCCAGGTGGTGCCGAATACTAAGGATGCCACGATGCAGGGGCTAACTCCGGTCGCCGCTTCCGGGTCGCTGAATATTCCGGTGGGTCGCATCCGCAAGTTGGCGATGGGTCCGCAGTACATTAGTGCTTTCACGGTGGGTGACCAGCTGCTGTGGGGTGCCGCTGAGCCGGTGCGCCGCATGCTCAAGATCGCGGTTGGAAAGCTCTAAAGTAGCCTTCTCAAAGTATTCGTGGGCGCGGTGCCGTAAGAGCGGTTCTGCGCCCACGTATGTTGAGCCTAGCCCACAAGCTTTGAACGATATGCGTGGGAATGAGCAAAACGTTGCCCGTACCCGCCTCTTGGTGAATAGGGTTTCTGGTTGCCCCGAACCTAGCGGATAAGCCTGTGCCCCGCATCCTCAATCAGGATGCGGGGCACAAACTCAAAGTAGGCAGGTATATCTTTCAGGCTATGCTTTACGCGCTGCCTTCTGGGCTTTTCGTTTTTCACGCCAGGCTACGTAGCGATGCCAGAGTGAAATCACTAGCTTTTTGAGTCGCTGATTCAGACGATGCGCCCATGCGAACTCGGTTCCCCAGATTCCCAAACCGATAAAGATAAACAGCCAGCCGGGGCCAGGTGTGACAAGCATAATCAGACCGGCAATGAAACAGAAGCCGCCTACGGCAATCACAAGAGGCTTGTAGAGATGCTTCAGCACCGGGTGAGCGTGCATCCGAGCTTTCTTTTTCTCTAGCCACAGGTGAAACTTGCTGGTTTCACTCTCTGTAACTTCATCCTCTAAGGTTTTCACACATCACCTCTTCTCAGGGCGGCTCTCACCTGTGCGTACACGATACATCAACAGCCTAGCACCCGCGCCTGGGAACTCCCTGATAGCCTAACATCGTAAAAAATATCTTTTATGACACCCTCACTATCGCGGCGCCAAAAGATTATAGTATTGTTATCACAACACCTTAATAGCGGACAAGGTTTATAAATATTTGATAACAATATGGCAATGTCTTCTATTTTTAGACCTTTTACCTCATATTAAGGAAATGCACCTCTACACACGCAGAGAGAATCATGGAAAAACTTTCCTATACAACAGAATTTACACTCTGGCCGGTTCCCCATGCCCGACCCCTGATTGATGGAAAGCCAGAGCCGGGTGCGCATCCAGCAGAATATTTGCATCCCGGCAAACTGCATCTTGAAACGAGCGATGATAATTACGTTGATTTATACATCGTTCCTCCCCTTTTTAAACCCGGATATCCCCCGGGATACCAGTTTTATGCTGATCTTATTTTTAGCAATATTTATATTGCACAAGATTTACAGTTTTATTATCGAGCATTTCATGATGAATTACAGTTTGCAGTATCCTCTGATACTATTTGGCAAAATCGCGACCATCAATATGCTGTAGCAATTGTTGACAAAGATTTGAACCTAAGCTGGACTCTGCGCGATTCCGACCCCTTGCGCATGGAATTTATCGAAACCGTTATCAACACCATTCACGCAAGCATGTTCAAGATGCCCCCCATTCTTGCCGAGGGCGAGTATATGGAGTTTATGAATGAGAGGAATATTCTGGACTCCGCTCACCTATGCTGCGGCGATCGTGTTCTTCGCGCGATTGATGTTAAGGCACACACGAATGATCCCGTGCGAGTTCTCACGGAAACCGATTACAGCGCTGTTATACGCGGTACCGTCTATCCCAGTGCCCGCCTCATCTGGAGCGTCCCTCTAGAAGATGCACGCTACTGGCACAACGCCTACAATGTTTTGACTGTTGATCCGGTCATTGGTGCCAAGATCCCCGCCGATGTGCGCACCATCTTAGAGCATCTGCCCGCCGCGCCCGCCTATACACAGGGACACTCGTAGGTTACTGCGGGTCTTACCCCGCATATCCAATCGGTATTAGATACGTGATGGCCTGCCCGTGGGCCGTGAGGTACTGGCGCACTGTCAGGTTTCGCAGACTGCGGTACCGTATCCTGCCTCCACCCGAGATGCCGATAATACGCCCCCCAAGGCTCCTCTGCTGGCGGGGAATATTGTCGATACGAATCACGGCCGCATGGCGTATATTCGTGCTGTTTTGAGGGTACCGCCAGGTTCTCGCGGCTAGACAGTCCTGTGCTGCCTGCGGGCGAACACTATATTTCCCGGGACTCTCAGAGGGTTTAAGACTTTATATGACATGTTTAGGTCATAGTTACCTTATGTTGATGTAAACTATTAGCCACGGGAACAAAATTCCCCTTTAGGTACCTAATCCTCGTCAATACTTTCGCATTATCTTAGGCTCCTCATGGCAAAGACCTCTCTGACAGCACGACTAGAAACTCTCCCCTTTACTAAGAAACACACCAAACTCCTGGGCGTCACCGGTATCGGCTGGGCGCTCGACGCCATGGATGTTGGGCTGATCTCCTTCATCATGGCGGCACTCACCAAACAGTGGGCACTCTCCCCCACCGAAACAAGCTGGTTAGGCTCCATCGGATTTTTGGGTATGGCTCTCGGTGCCACCGTCGGCGGGCTTCTCGCCGACCGTTTTGGGCGACGCTACGTTTTCGCCGCAACTCTGCTCATCTACGGTTTGGCGACGGGCGCATCCGCACTCGCCGGTTCACTAGCCGTTTTGATGGTTTTCCGGTTTATCGTGGGGCTGGGGCTCGGGGCTGAGCTGCCGGTCGCATCCACGCTGATGTCGGAATTTTCGCCGCGCGCTATTCGCGGTCGCGTGGTCGTTATTTTAGAGGCGTTTTGGGCGCTCGGATGGATTCTTGCGGCGCTTATCGGCACCTTTGTTGTGCCGAACCCAAACGGCTGGCGGTGGGCGCTTGCTATCGGCGTGGTTCCGGCACTGTATTCGCTGATTATTCGTTGGGGAACACCCGAATCCGTGCGTTTCTTAGAGTCGAAAGGGCGCACTGACGAGGCAGAACGAGTGGTTACCGAATTTGAGAGCTCCGCGGCCCTCAGCACACGAACTCACGCAAATGAAACCGCCAGCGACAATGCACCTGAGACTCCTGCCAACGACGCCCAGGAGGCAACCTCCATCTGGTCCGCTCCGCTGCGTAAACGCACGCTGGCGCTGTGTACCGTGTGGTTCTGTATTAACCTCTCGTATTACGGGGCGTTCATCTGGATACCCTCACTGTTGAGCGCACAGGGGTTCAGTCTGGTAAAGTCCTTCGCATTCACCCTGATTATGACCCTGGCGCAGCTACCCGGCTATGCAGTGGCCGCCTACCTGATTGAGAAGTGGGGGCGCCGCGCCACCCTCGCCGTATTTTTGGCTGGTTCGGCGGGCGCGGCGGTATGCTACGGCCTCTCGCATTCGGATTTCTACATTATCCTCAGCGGGTGCTTCCTCTCGTTCTTCAACCTGGGCGCATGGGGCGCGCTCTACGCCATTAGCCCGGAAGTATTCCCCACCCGACTGCGCGGCACCGGCACCGGCACGGCGGCCGGGCTGGGGCGCATCGCCTCGATTCTGGCACCGCTTATCGTTCCGCCGCTCATCTCTTTCGGCGGCACCGGAGTACTGTTCGCTGTTTTCGCGGCGGCGTTCCTTATTGCGGCAATAACAACCTTCGCGCTGCCCGAAAAGCGCGGGAAATCGCTCTAGCGGCTAAAACCTCCAACGCAGGAATGATGTGAAACATAGTGTGCCGAGAAGGTGGGAATCTCTCACCTTCTCGGCTTTTTCTTTGTTTATCAGGTGCTCATAGAGTCACAGAAGGCAAGGGGAGGGTGCATAATCCGCGGGGCACGCCGCAGGCACACACCATGAGGCGCTGACGTATTTCCAGGTGCCGATACGTTATGATGGCTAAACATCGCGTGTTGCCGCCTCATTATTGTGTACAGGGTGGGGCTCAGTGCGTATCTCAAGTGAGATAAAACGGTCTAGACATCAACCTCAAGGAGCGCGGCATGGCAGAAACCCCCGCAGTCACCTATATTCCCTGGCCAATTGCCCACACGCCCGCGCCGCTTGAGAACGGTGAACCGGTCGCAGGCAGGCATCCTGCTGAGTATCTGGGACCCGGGGTGCTGCACTATATTGGTTCGGAATTTCACCTGATGGCGGAGCTGAACCCCTACCCTTTCGACCCCGAAAACCCGCATCGGTTTAGGGGCGATCTGGTGCATCGGTACACGTATTTCTCAGGCAATATCACGTTTAGTTTCGAAGCTGATGAGGATTATCTTTACTTCACGGCGCACGTTTTTCTGGCCTGGCAAGAGCCCTCTGACCGCATGTACGCGCGCGCCCGGGTGGATCGTAATTTCGCTTTTCACTGGGAACAGCACGATGATGACCCGCAGCGTTCGGTCTATATTGAGGCGGTCTTCATGGCACTGTACCGCAGCCTCAGCGTTGAGCATACGGCGCTTGAGGACGGTGAGTTCCTAGACCTGAACGAAGACAAGCATTACTATTCATACCATATGCGCCAGGGTGACGATATTATTCGGCTGGTGTACGTTACCGACTACAGTTCTCGAACATACCTTGACGTGACGACCGACTACCGGGCAACGGTTTTGAGCTACTGCCGCCCTCCGGCGCAGCTGGCGTGGAGCGTTCCGACCGAGGATGCGCGCTACACTCTCGAACACACCGACCCTCTCATCTATCCCCCAGAGACTGGGGAAAATATTCCCGAGTATGTTCGCCGCATACTCCCCCATCTGCCGACGGCGCCCTACCGGCAGGCCGCCCGTTCCTACCCGCCCGTCTCAGAGTATGGTGCGGTCTTTACGCACTGGCCTATGACGGTTCAGCAGGGTGAGGATATTCGTGGCGCCCAGTATCCGTGGCAGAGGCTCGTTTCCGGGGAGTTTTTAATTCAAAGCCCGCAAAGCGTCCCCTTCAGAATGTATCTGGACGCCTGCGAACCCGATTGGGATTCCATGAAGGGCGACCACGATACCTACGCCGAGCTAATGCCTATCTCGGGGATTATGCCTAACTTGAATCATGCGCGGCCCTGGTTTGGCGTAGATTTTACGCTCGTCATGCGCCGTTGGAATAACCGTTTGGTGTTTGTGGCGGAGCATCTGACCCCGTGGCGTGCCACCGACTGGGAGGTGTGCGCCGTCGCGACCCTAGAGGCGGAAGGAAACCTGGTCTGGGAGCTTCGCGATGAGGTCCCCGGGCGCGGCGCCTATATTGAAGCCTTGGTGGGGCATATTGTGGATTCTCTGGGAACCGAGCCGCCCGTACTCGCCCCGGGCGAAGGAAAGGTTCTCTACGATGATTACGGCCAGGTCTCGTCGGTGCACGTCAATACGGGTGAAACCATGCTGCGGGCGCTCATCACGCGCATCTGGTACGGGGTGGATCCGACAACCGGTCAGCGGGCACCGTACCTGTATGAGGCGCGGGTCAAAGATCAGTTTGATGAGAACTCCAGCGGCGGGTTCAGCACGATCGCGTGGAGCTCACCCGAGAAATTCTACTACTGGAGCTGGGATCGGGTTCCCGGGTTCGTGCCTGCGGTAACCGACCCCGAGATTCTGCGCCGCGACGAGGTGGATCTGCTGATTCCGCATCTTCCGGTTGCCCCCGGTGTACCCCCACAGGAGAATGAAGACGATGTAGCGGTGCCGTGGTTTTACGAGGCTTCAGGTGCTGTTTCTGACAATCCTGAGCCGTAAATGCGGGCAGCAAAGTCTGCGCCGAGAACTCGACCCAGATTTTTACCATTCATCGTTAGAAAGGGTTTAAGCCCATGCAGTACATTCTTTTGCTCAGGAGCGTGAACCTGGGGAAGCTGCGCAAGGTGTCGATGCCCGAGCTGAAAAAGCGGCTGGCTGCGCTGGGGTACGAGAACGTCACAAGCTATATCAACTCAGGAAACCTGCTGTTTGTGAGTTCGCGGGATAAAACCACCGTGGCACAGGAGATTACCGAGCTGCTGGCGGAGCATTACGATTTTGAGATTCCTTTCTCGCTTCTCACCGCTGACGAATACCGTGAGGATGCGCACAACCTGCCCGAGTGGTGGAACGAGGACATGCAGCGCCTGGACGCCATGTTTTTCACCATTGATGCTGATCGCGATGCGCTCGCCGCTGAGCTCGAAACGCTGGATGTTCCCGACGAAGTGCTTCACATAGGAACCTGCGCCGTCTACTTCGGTAACTACAGCACGCCCGATTATAAGAAAGCGCAGTACGGCAAGTTTATGTCGAAGAAAGCCTTCGCGAACCAGCTGACCCTGCGCAACGCCAAAACCTGCAACAAGATTCTAGACCTGCTGGATTAACGCCATCCCCGCTAAACCGCGGGCAGATAGGATTTTGACGAGCAGATAACAATCCGCTATCTGCTCGTCAAAATCATATCTGCTCGCGAATATAAATAAATACACTGCCAGTAACTATTCTTGGAATGGATTCAGCAGTCTCACGCCTGTGCGGGCAAAATCATCAGTATTACGCGTGACCAACACCAGATTATGTTGAATAGCAGAGGCAGCAACCCACGCATCGTTTTCGGGAGCGTGGTCAGGGATATGAAGTTTAGCGCAAATTCGTGCTGTATTTTCATCCACAACGAAAGTGCGCTCCGCAAAAGTAGGCTTTACTACATGCTCAAACCACTGACGCAGAACCTCGCCCTGTTGCGGGTCTTTACGTTCTTTCGCAAAAATGCCTCGTTCTACTTCCATCAGCACCACAGCATTGACATACAGTAAATGCTCAGGTGTGTCAGCGAGCCAATCGATCACACTCTGATTAGCCTTACCCGTTCTTATCTTCCGGGTTTCACTGAGGATATTCGTATCAAGCAAATACACGGCTAATCCTCAAAATCTACGGGACGACGCTGAGCACGGCTGCGCGGCTGTAGTTCTAATTCAATATCGGCGGCGTCGAGTGGCATCAAAGCGTCCAAACCACTCCGAACGGATTTAGACTGCAAAGTCTTCTCATACTCGGTATAGGTCATGAGCACGTATGCAGGTTCACCCCGATTGGTAATAATGACAGGGTCAGACTGTGCAGCCTTTTGGGCTTGACTGACGTGTTGATTGAATTCTCGACTGGTCATCACGGTCATAACAGCAACTCCTTATGTAGTGATATATCTACAAAGCATAGGCTAAGCCTTTGAGAATGGCAAGAAAACTTCTGAACTTACAGACCCAACAAACCGCGAGCAGATAGTATTTTGACGAGCAGATAACAATCCGCTATCTGCTCGTCAAAATCCTATCTGCTCGCGGAATTCGCAGGGAATAAGAGGCTGAAGAGTCCTAAATTTTTCCGTTCACCACAACCGGCTCGGGCACCAGCTCAACCCCGAATTTCTCGGCAACACCGGCACGCACGGCGCGGGCAATCGCGAAAATATCCTCAGCGGTGGCGTCCCCACGGTTCGTAATCGCCAGCGTGTGCTTGGTCGAGAGCGAGGCACGCCCGCCCGCGATCTCGCGCGCAGCGCCTTCGAGCCCGAAGCCTTTCTCGAACCCGGCGTGCTGAATCAGCCAGGCGGCGGAGAGCTTCACATACTCCTCGCTCTCCTGCTGCTCGGTTCCGAACACTCCGGTGCGCGTTACTACCGGGAAGCGCGGCGCATCCTGAGGCAAAGAATCAAGCACAGACACCGGCACAATCGGGTTCGTGAAGAACGAGCCGGTCGAGAAGGTATCGCGGTCTAAGGCATCCAGCACCATCCCCTTGGAGGCACGCAGCGCCAGAACCTTATCCCGCACCCGCGCGGATTCGGCACGCTTCCCCACCTGCACACCCAGGCTCTTCGCCAGCTCGCCGTATTTAATGGGTGAAGACAGGCTGCCGAGCGTGAACTGGAAGTCCACGGTCAGCACCAGATAGCGCGGCGAGCCGTTCACCATGTTTTGCTTCAGAATTGAATCGCGGTAGCCGAAACGCAGATCAGCGTTCGCGAAGGTCTTGAACTTCCCCGTCTCGCGATCCCAAGTGCGCACGGACGCGATGAACTCGCCAACCTCCACCCCGTAGGCGCCCACATTCTGCACGGGGGTTGCGCCCACGGTCCCGGGAATACCCGACAGTGCCGCCGGACCAGACCACTCTTTTTCAATGCTCAGCTGCACGAAATCATCCCACACGGTACCCGCTTGCACGCGCACATTCGCGCCACCACATGCGGGAATAGGCAGCTCCTCAACCCCGGTGGATGCAATATGCACAACGGTACCGTCAAACCCGGCATCAGAAACCAGCAGGTTTGAGCCGCCGCCCACGATCAGCACGGGTTCGTTGGCGGCATCGGCGGAGGAAACGGCCTCGACAATCTCGGCTTCAGTCGTGGCGCGGATGTAGGTGCGGGCAGGGCCGCCAACTTGGGCGGTGGTGATCTCACTCAGCAGCTTTTCAGTCATGTCTTTAAGAATACCGGTCTGTCACGTTTTATTCCGTTAGGGTCAACTAAACCTTATAGCAAAACCCGCCCCCGTAGTCGGAGCGGGTCTGCCATAATTCAACGCACAATCACACAGAGTATCGACTGCAAGCGCGCAGCTTAGGCAAATTTCACTACGGCCTGAGTCTTCATCAGAACCTTCTGCTGACTGCCTTCACCGTCGTCAGCGGTAACGGTGAGGTCGATGCGAGCCGTGCGCGCATCCTCATCCACGGCACCTACCTTGCCGGTGATCGTCAGCGCATTCGTGGGGGTGTCCGGGTTGTCGCCGCCGGGCGCATCTGCAACCGGAACAGGCTTAGTAAAGCGAGTCTGGTAGTCCACGATCGCACCCGGATCGCCCGCCCAGTCGCTCACCAGCTGCACGGCGGTGCCCATCGTGAGCATACCGTGCGCAATCACACCGGAAAGCCCCACGGACTTGGCAAAACGCTCGTTCCAGTGAATCGGGTTGAAGTCGCCGGATGCGCCCGCATACCGCACCAGTGATGCACGCGAAATATCGACGGTTCGGGAACCGATCTCTTGCCCCTTTTCGAGTTCTGCAAAGTTTACGGACATTATTCGCCCTCCTCGTCGGCGCGTACCAGCAGGGATGAGATACAGGTGGTAACGGGGTTTCCGTCGGCATCGGTGATTTCTTCGCGGGTGGTGAGCATGGCGCCCGCACCCATCACACGCACGGAATCCACATGAACTTCGGTGCGCAGTTCGTCCCCCGCCACGATGGGGCGGTGATGCGTAAAGCGCTGGTCGGCGTGTACTACGCGGGAGAAATCGATGCCCGCAGATTTATCGCCAATCAGGGCGGCATCGGCTGCTTGGGACAGGATGATAGCGAAGGTGGGCGGGGCGATCAGGTCTGCGTAGCCTGCGGCGCGTGCCGCCTCAACGTCATGATGCAGAGGGTTTTCGGCGTGTACGGCGCGGGCAAATTCCCGGATCTTCTCGCGACCGACGACGTAGGTGCCCTCGGCGGGGTACACGCGACCCACAATGTCAGGGTTAATACTCATACCCACCAGTCTATCGGGTTGGTACCGTAGCTGCCGCCGCTTACCGCGAACATGAAGGTATCCATGAGCATAGGGAGCGTAGACTAAAAGGGTACTTTTTCTCGTTCTGAAAGGAGCCATCATGTCTATCCCGTTCTCGGTTCTTGATCTTATGCCCACGCGCCCCGATGATTCTCACGCGCAGACCATGCGCAAGACGGTTCAGGCGGCGCAGGCGGCTGAGCGTTTTGGGTTCAACCGTTTCTGGGTTGCCGAGCATCATAACGCGGGTTCGCTGCTGTCTTCGGCGACGGTCGTGGTGATGGCAGAGCTCGCCGCCGCAACCGAGCGCATCCGGGTGGGTTCGGGCGGCATTATGCTCCCCAACCACGCCCCCTATGTAGTGGCAGAACAGTTTGGCACCTTAGAGGCGTTCCATCCCGGGCGCATTGATCTGGGTTTGGGCCGCGCACCCGGTACCGACCCTATGACCGCGCAGGCGCTTCGTCGCGATAATTCTGCGGCCATGAATTTCCCCGCCGAGGTAGAAGAGATTCAGCGCTATCTGGGTGAGCCCTCCCCCATGCGCCGCGTACACGCTATCCCCGGGCAAGGGTCCAATGTGCCGCTCTATATTCTGGGGTCATCAACTTTCGGGGCCTCTTTGGCGGCTAAGCTGGGTCTGCCGTTCTCATTTGCTTCACACTTCGCCCCGGCTGCCCTGCAGGATGCGCTCAATGTCTACCGCAATAACTTCACCCCGTCGCAAACCCTGGATAAACCCTACGTTATTGTGGGTGCGGGGTCGCTGGTTGCCGAAACGGATGAGCAGGCGCAGCATCTTTTCACGACTGCGCAACAGCATGCCCTGGGGATTATTCGCGGGCGTCCGCAGTTCTCTCCGCCAGTCGACGATATGGAAAAGCTGTGGAGTCCTGCCGAGAAACGGCATATCTCCTCAATGCTTCAGGAGGCGGTGGTCGGTTCCCCGCAAACGGTTCAGAGCAAGCTCGAAGATTTGGTTGCCCGCACCGGTGCAGACGAAGTGATTATCACGAGCACGCCGTGGGAGTTTGAAGACCGCATTCGAAGCTACGAATTGCTTTCGGAGCTGCCGATCTTCCAGAAAACCGAGTAATGGAAAACTCTAATATCTCGCCGGGAACACAATTTTCCGGCGGAATACCAGGACTGTTGGAAGCGATCTAGGCACGCCGCCCCGCGCGTTAAAAGAGGACTAAGGTCCGTTCCACGGCCGAAGGGCGGGCATGCGCGCAGGCGTTGTCTAGACCGCCTCCACCCCGGCTTTTCAAGACGCACCTACACTTTGCAGTGAAAAAGCCAGCAAATACAACAAAAGCCTGCCTCATACGAGACAGGCTTAGCTGAGCCCCGACCGGGAATCGATCCCGGGACCTCCATCTTACCAAGATGGCGCTCTACCACTGAGCTATCGGGGCGTAGCGGTGGACGGGCTCGATCCGTCGACCTCACGATTATGAGTCGTGCGCTCTAACCAGCTGAGCTACACCGCCAGAACATCAACCTTGCAGGCCAATGCGAGAGCCCCGACCGGGAATCGATCCCGGGACCTCCATCTTACCAAGATGGCGCTCTACCACTGAGCTATCGGGGCAACAGATAAAAGTTTACAGTATCCTAAACCACCCGCGCAAATAAGGGTTAGGTGTTCTGTGACACTTTGTTTTAGCCCTAAAAATAGGCGTTTTTACACCGTTTATTCGCGGATGCGCCCGCCAGTTTTTCCGCCCACAATACCGGCGGGCGCATCCTGCTTTTATGAAATAACGAAACGCCTTATTTTACAGCCAACTTTCACAGACTAGTAGCGTTTGCCGTGCGACTTTCCGCGGCGGTCATCCCGACCACCACGGTGATCATCACGACGGGATCGGAACCCGCCGTCGCGGCGATCATTGCGGCGGAAACCGCGACCGCCGCCTCCCTGAGGTCCCCGATCCTTACGGATGTTGATAAACTCACCGGCAATCTTGGTATCACGCAGCCGATCGAAGAAGCCCTTGGGCAGATCCTCGGGAAGACCCACGATCGTGAAGTGCTGGCGAATATCGATCGAGCCGATCTGTGAGCCCTTAATACCGCCCTCGTTTGCGAGCGCGCCCACAATGGCAGAGGCTTTAACCCGAGAGGCGCGGCCCACGTTGAGTTTGTAGTTCACCATGCCTTCGTCGCTGTGGTTTCGCCCCTTCTTGGGCCCGCGTTTGCCGCGGTCCTTGGTGTCGTCTGCGAAAGCGCGGGATTTACGGGCAATATCGTCGTTTTCATCGAGGAAGAAGGCGCGACCTTGCTGTGCAATGACGGCGAGCGCGGCGGCGATGTCTTCTGCCGTGGTGTCGTGCTCGTTTTCGTAGTCTTCGATGATCTTGCGGAAGAAGTTTAGGTCTTCCGATTCGATCGTTTCGGTGATCTGCTCGGCGAAGCGCTGTTTACGGCTGCTGTTCACGTCTTGCGCGGTGGGCATGTGCATTGGCTCAACCTTTTGGCGGGTTGCCTTTTCGATCTGCCGCAGCATGTATTTTTCGCGCGGAGTTACGAAGAGTATCGCTTCGCCGTCACGCCCGGCTCGACCGGTACGCCCGATGCGGTGCACATAGGATTCGGTGTCGTGCGGAATATCGTAGTTCACCACGAGGGAGATGCGTTCAACATCCAGTCCGCGGGCGGCTACGTCGGTTGCTACGAGAATGTCGATGCGCCCGTCGCGCAGCGCATCCACGGTGCGTTCGCGCAGCTGTTGAGGAATGTCGCCGTTAATAGCTGCCGCTTGGAAACCGCGTGCCTTGAGTTTATCGGCTACTTCTTCGGTTTCTTTTTTGGTGCGCACGAAGACGATAATGCCGTCGTAGTTTTCGACTTCGAGCACGCGGGTCATGGCGTCAAGTTTGTGGGAGTGCATGACCTGCATGTAGCGCTGGCGGATGTTCGCCCCGGTGGTGGTCTTGGTTTTGACGCGCACCTCGGTGGGGTCGTTGAGGTATTGCTGGGCGATTTTGCGGATCGAGTTGGGCATGGTGGCTGAGAAGAGTGCCACCTGTTTGGCGTCCGGGGTGCCTTCGAGAATGGTTTCTACGTCTTCAGCGAAGCCCATGCGCAGCATTTCGTCGGCCTCATCGAGTACCAGGTACTGCAGGTTTGAGAGGTCGAGCGAGCCCTTTTCGAGGTGGTCGATCACGCGCCCGGGGGTACCGACGACTACCTGTGCACCGCGGCGCAGTCCGGCAAGCTGGGGTCCGTAGGGTGATCCGCCATAGATGGGAAGCACGGTGAAGTCTTCCATATGGGTTGCGTAGGAGGAGAAGGCCTCGGCAACCTGCAGGGCGAGCTCACGGGTGGGGGCGAGTACAAGCACCTGGGTGTCTCGGGAAACGCCGTTAATGTCGGCAAGTTCTGCCATGCGGGAGAGTGCGGGCAGCGCGAAGGCTGCGGTTTTGCCGGTACCGGTCTGTGCCAGACCCACCACATCGTTGCCGTCCAGCAGCAGCGGGATGGTCTGTTCCTGGATGGGGGAAGGTTTCTCGTAGCCGACTTCTTCGAGTGCGGAGAGCACTCGGGGGTCTAGTCCCAGGTCGGTGAATCGGGTGCCTTCTTCTTCGGGGCTTTCGTGAGTATTGTCTTCAGTATTCTTCTTAGTGGCCGCGTTGTCTTCTCTAGGCTCTGCTGTCATGCTTTCTGCAGCGTCTGCTTTTTCGTTCACGGGTTTTTCACCGGTTTCTAGGGAAGATTCTTCAACGGTTTTTTCTACAGATAAGGTCTCTTCGGTATTGCCGAGCGTAGCGCCTTGTTCGGCGTTCTCGGCAGGAATATTTTCAGTCACTTTTTCCTCATTTTGCTGGGGTGTTCGGGCGCACGCTTTTCGGCGCCGTTCGGATTCCCCTACACATTCCAGCCACATTCTGCGCGCCTTATTATCAGGCGGGCGAGCAAGACAACGCAACCCGAGCATCCGGTAAGGCGGAGGCGCTCAGGGATAGTATTTCTCTACGCTGGGGGTTGGTCTTGAATTTCTCGGTGACACGCAAGTCTCGGCACATCTGGAATGAGGTGCGATGTGTATTGACGCCACGAGGCGGCATAGCATACTGAGTTCGGTGATTTTGAGTTCGGCGCCAAGAATGAGGTTAGTAACCGATTCGACCGGTTGGGGCGCACAAGACCTGTATCGGGGGTACCCGTCTTTATAAGTGTACCCTACTTTGGTGCGGCAACGCGCCGGATGCGCGCAAAACCCCGGTTTTTTCGCCGCGGGTTCTAAGGAAAATAGCCCCTTCAGGTCATGGAAACATGGATGTGCAAGGCTATTTCCCCGTACTACTGCGCGCTTGCGGAATGCAGCGCGCAGGGCGGTGGGATGTGTACACCTAAGATATTTTACGCACGACCTCAAGGGAACCGTAGGTACCCACTTGCGCATAGGGGTGCCCGTAGCGGTCAGCAGCATACTGTGCGGTGTTTTGCGGCGGGTTACCTCCCCACGCTGAGCCGCGCTTATCGATCACCACGTAGTCGGGTGCCGGTTCTCCCGCATGCCCAATCCAGTAGACGGTTCGCCCCGGAATCAGCTGGGTGAGGGTCGAGAGGTCTGCTGCAACGCTTACATCCTGCGGTACCGCCTCAACCGCCTGCATACGGCTCGTTTCGGAGGCCGTTAGCCGGTTGCTGGTGAACGAAGACTTGGTCAAATCGGCAAGCGGCTGGTCGGACGTGGGCGTAACGGTCGGAATCACCGAGACCAGCAGCGCAACTGCTGGGAAGAACCAGAGCGGAACACGGCTGACGGACTGGCGCAGATTCTCGACCCATCCGATGGGTTTATCCCCGGTTTTTACCGGTTCATCCTCTGATTCTTCGTCTTCCGCAAGCGGTTTTGGATGCGCCAGCACCTTCCCGTACCGCAAGTTGAGGATAACCTCTAGAAGACCGAGGAACGCCACGGGCATCAGCACGAGCGAGTAGTGCCAGGTGCTCAGCCAGTACGCCTCCGTATTTGAGAGCAAACGCCACAGGAGCGTGGGCAGAATGACGATAGCGAACGGGCTTGCAACCCAGATAATAGCGCCGCAAAAGAGCAGCAGCAGAATCGTCCAGACCTTCTGGTCATAGTTAAAGATGGTGATCGCAGAACCGAGCGGATCTGCGAAAGCGCCATATACATCAACCTTATCGCCGTAATCGAACTGCCCATTGGCGTTAAAGAGCGGAAGAATAAGCGCAACCGCTGCATAAGACCAGAAGAGACCCCAGAGTATCAGCATGGTTGATTCAGCGGCACCCCGCGTTTTCACCCAGGAATTAAAGGTGTTGCGGATGCGCTCACCCCGCGGCAGCGGTTTACCCTCAGGATTCTGGGGGAAGAGTTCGTCGAGCCCTTTGCGTATCCACCCAGTTCGGATGAATGCGACAATACCGATCATCGCGGCAGTAACGCCCATATCTTCTTTGACGAAGGCAAGCGGTGCCGCCCACAGGCAGGCGCGAATAATATAGCGGGAGCGTTCATCAGCGTTGATGCGACCGGCAAGCACCAGGTTACCCAGCGCCCCACACAAGAACGGTAGAGCGAAGGCAACCTCATGGAACTGCGCAGCCACCGCCTGCTGCACACCGTAGCTGAGGGCGAAGGCAGCACCCAGAAGAACACCCACGAAAGTTCCCACAGGTTCGGGTTTGGTATTTGAGGAGAAGGCACACGCCCGCTGCGTAAACCGCACCATCATATAGACGCTGGCAGCAATCATAAAATTCTGAACCACTAAAAGCATCAGCGGCGAAGGGAAAACCGCATATACAGGCCCTAAAAGCACCAGAATAGGATGAAAATGATCGCCCCACAGGTTAAAATCGGTTCCTTTAATCTGCACAATTGGTATGCCAAAATGTGAATATGCCTGCGCCATCTGCGTGAAAATCGCAAGATCCCATGAGGGGGTAATCCAGTGCTTAAGCTGCTGGACGGAGTAATAGCAATAGAGAGCAAAAACCGCTAGGGCAAGCATAATCGCCACTAGTACTCTGCCCGCGGTCACCGAACGATGTGCCCCGGTATGTTGTGATGCAGAAGTTTTCGCCGATTTCTCGGTAGGTTCCGAGTCGGGTGCACTCACCTCAGCCGCCATGCGTTTTCCTCGTGTTTGTTGTGTTTGGTGCCCGGTGGCAAGCACACACGTTCTTAAGTCACGCTACGTCGCCGGTGCGCCCGCTCACCTGTGAAATATATAGTTACTACTCAGGGTATCCTATTATTAAACGTTATCCCGAGATCTGCGCCTTTTTTACGCAGTTAACTCAAGATATATCTCACGCGTATATTTTCTAGCCGACACACTAAGGATGCTGTGCCCACCGAATCCGTACCTGATGACGCATACCGCATCGAGCTTTCCCGCTTACCGATGCGCACCTCGGCGCTGGCGGCGCGCATCACGGTAGGGGTACAGGCTCTTATTTACCCGCACGTTCCGGTGCATGTAGGGCAGACGCTCGGTCGTTTGCAGCGTGGTCCGGCCGATCCGACTTTTTGCCGTCTGCGCGCCCCGCGTTCTGAGCGCTCACACGCGGCGGACGATACTCTGTGGATCGGGGCGCGCACGCCGTCCCTGCAGCTGCCTGCGACACTGCACTTTACTCGTCGTTTCGAGGGTGCAACCTCTGCGCTGAATGCTCCGGTTCAGGTTTGCCTATGGGCGGAGTCCTCCCCCGCTACACCCGACGATGCATTCCCTACCGAACAGGTCTACAGCGAGCTTGAAGACTTTGCCTCCCTTATGCCCGCGTGGCTGGGCCTGCACGATCCCCGAGAAGAATTTGCGAAGCTCCCCGCTTTTGAGCATCTGCCGCTAAAAATTCGGCGTGCTTATCGTGAGAATCCGGGGCTGCGGCTGAGCGCATCCGGGCAGCTCACCCGGCATATGTTAGCGGCGATCGTAGAACAGCGGGTGACCCAACCGGAGGCTTTTGACGCACTGCGCTGGATTATCATGCGATACGGCGAGTCCGCACCCTTCAGCGGCAATTCGGCACAGCCTCCTCATCTGCGGGTGTACCCTACCGCTCAGGTTCTAGGCACAATTCCCTCATGGGATTGGCATCGTGCGCGGTTAGATTCCGCCCGATACAGCGCGATTTACCATTTTGCCCAACGCGCCGATGCGCTCGAACGCCTTGGCGCAACCGGACGTATCTTGCACCTTGCGGCTGCGCTCGACGATATTCCGGGGATTGGCCCCTGGTCGGTGGCGGAAGCTCTTCAAGGTTTCTGCGGGCATCCGGATGCTGTCAGCGTGGGCGACTACCACTTAGCGCATACGGTGGGGTTTGCTTTTACGGGAGAACGCACCGACGACGCCGGAATGCTTCGCCTGCTTGCCCCTTACGCCGGTCATCGGCAGCGGGTTGTGCGCCTTATTCAGGAGGCGGGCATTCGCAAACCCAGGTATGGTGCGCGTATCAGTATTCCGGATTACCGGGATTTTTAATATGCGTGTGGAGCCGGTACCGTAAAAAGTACCGACTCCACACGCATAAACCACCCTTCACCGGGCGGGTTTATCACCTAACTATCTCTATGATGAAATGGCTAGTTCTGCTCTGCAGTTGCCATTTCTTCACGAACCTTATCCATATCGAGTTCGCGGATCGAAGTAATCACCTGCTCAAACTGGGACTCATTGAGCGCACCGGGCTGGGAGAAGACGAGAATACCGCCGCGGAAACCCATAATGGTGGGAATGGAGGTAATGCCTGCGGCCTGTGCCAGCTGACTCTGATCCTCGGTATCCACCTTGCCGAAGACGATATCGCTGTACTTCTCGGAGGCTGCCTCGTAGACGGGAGCGAACTGCTTGCAGGGACCGCACCAGTCCGCCCAGAAATCGAGGAATACGATATCGTTACCCTCGACAGTCGAGGTAAGGTTCTGCTGGGTGATTTCAATAGTAGCCATGGAGATAACGCTACACCCTGCACGTACATTGCGCTAATTTTTCACTCACAGACTAACAAATAGTTTAAAGCGCGTCATAAACCCTATCTTTTTGCCGTGAGCGGGCATTTTTGTCGGGTGTGCGAGGGTGCCAGATGCAAAGAACCCGGCTACCGAAGTAACCGGGTTCTTTTTAGGGTGGCAGATGAGGGATTCGAACCCCCGTAGGCTGTGCCAGCTGATTTACAGTCAGCCCCCTTTGGCCGCTCGGGTAATCTGCCGAACTAGCTAGGCTAGAAGTTCGCTCAAGCGAACAGAGACTACTGTACAGGTTTTTAATGAACTTGTGAAGCCAGAGCCTAGCTTTGTGACGAATACAACTTTTTGGGCTGTTTTTCGTTTTCGGAGGCTGTTTTTCAGGCGAGTTTACAGGTCGCCGTCCTGCTCCATCAGAAGCGTAATTTCCAAATGCTCAAGATAGCGTAGCGCCTGTTCAACTGTGCACATCTCGCTTCGAATCTCACGAGCAAGATCGCGCCGCACTCCCTCGAAGCGGGCAACGAGTTTGGGATCTGTCAGCGTTGAGCCGATTCCCTCGAAGGCAGGAGGCTCAACAACATCCGAAGAATCTTCGCTCTGAACCGCATCCACTCGCTCTGCCTCGGGGATGTTCTCAGGTTCAGAACCAATCGAACTGTAGAGGTCAAGGAACAGCAGGGTTTCAGCATCGCGAGCTTCTTCGCGATTCACGCTGCCGGTCGTTGACGAGTATTGTGTAGCCATGTTTCCATTCTGGATGTTCAAGGTTAACAACAGCTGAGAAATGCATCAATGAACCTGAAAATTATCTGTGAGCGCAACAGAAAACAGGTATTCTATGAGGGACAGATACCGTCGTATTCCGCACAAACACAACGAAAGGACATAGTTTTATGGCAAGCGAATCTTCTTTCGATATTGTCTCAAAAGTTGATAAACAAGAGGTCGCCAACGCCCTGCACCAGGCACAAAAAGAGGTTTCGCAGCGTTACGATTTCCGCGGTGTCGGTGCTGAGATCGACTTCTCAGGCGAGAAGATTCTCATTAAGGCAAACGCCCAAGAACGAGCTCTCGCGGTGCTCGACGTTTTCCAATCAAAGCTCGTCAAGCGCGGTATTTCGCTAAAGTCCCTGGACGCAGGCGACCCCTACGCTTCGGGTAAAGAGACCCGCATCGAATGCTCCATCAAGGAAGGTATCGCACAGGATCAGGCTAAGAAGATTTCCAAGCTGATCCGCGATGAAGGACCTAAGGGTGTGAAGGCTACGATTCAGGGCGATGAGCTACGTGTGTCCTCAAAGTCTCGTGATGATCTGCAGAGCGTGATTTCACTGCTTAAAGGTGCAGATCTTGACGTTGATCTGCAGTTCGTGAATTATCGCTAGATACCTCTGCTGTGCACGTAGCATCAGTGCACCATTAAGGCGGGGTGGTTACCAGTTCTGGTAACCACCCCGCCTTTCGCCTATAAGACAAACACGTACGCAGGTTTTATAGCTGACCGTTATCGCGCGCCATCTGCTGCAGGCGGGCGATGCGTTTATCCATCGGTGGGTGAGTAGACATGAGGTTCTTCAGGCCACCGAAGGGGTTCGCAATCATAGAGGCCGAAGTATTCACAACCTGCTGATTCTTGGGATCCATTGGGTAGAGCGAGACACCCTTCTCCAACTTATTCAGGGCGGAGGCAAGTGCAATCGGATCGCCCGTGAGCTTTGCACCGTCTTCATCGGCATCGTATTCGCGGGTACGGCTGATAGCCATCTGAATAACCGCCGTAGCAATGGGAGCCAGAAGCGACATCAGGATTATACTCAAGAAGTTTCCGCCGCCGCGCTCACGGTTCCCGCCCATCATGGAGCCAAAGCCAACAATCTGCGCCGCCGCCGTAATCAGGGTTGCGATACCGGCTGCCACCGAGCTTGTAAGAATATCGCGGTTGTAGACGTGCATGAGCTCGTGCCCTAGCACACCGCGCATTTCGCGTTCGTCAAGAAGCTGCAAGATACCCTCGGTACAGCAGACGGCGGCATTGCGCGGGTTGCGCCCGGTCGCGAAGGCGTTTGGAGTCTGGGTGGGTGCCACATATAGGCGCGGCATAGGCTGACCGGCGCGCGAGGAAAGTTCCTCGACGATGTCATACAGAACCGGAACCTCCTCGCGGGTAACGGCATAGGCGTTCATGGAACGCAGCGCGAGTTTATCGGAGTTCCAGTATGAATATGCAACGGTACCCAAGCTCACAAGGGCGAAACCCCAGATAAAAATTGAGCTGCGGAAGTATGTTGAAAGGCCGCCGCCGATAAGCATCAGCAGACCGACCATGCCGCCCAGCAGAAGGGCGGTCTTAAGCCCGTTATAGTGTTTGTGCATTGCGTGTACCTTTAGAAATCGTGTTGCCGTGAACGTATTAGATTACAGCATACGGGATATATATGAGGCAGACATCCAGATTCGCCACCAGCGTGTATTTCGCGCTCTCGTGCCCACAGGTTCCTCGAATGTGAGTAAGGTCATATGAAGTCTAAGGCGTTCTGCTGTACCCCAGAAATTCGTGGTTTTAGCGACATAGTGTCATGGTGAAAGTACCCCGAACACGGCTCTTATTGTGAATTTATCGTAATTGTAATTGTGAAAAAGTCAGATTAACGGTAGAGTATTGTTCATGACCGACCCCCTAGATACGAACGCACACCCGGAACCCGAGCACCCTCTTCACGGATGCTCCCACACCGGCGTGCTACCGTTGGCAGCAGAATCCGCGACCGGACTTCTTACGGAATCTTGGTCGCAAAACTTGCGCGCTAAGGGGCGCAGGGTCACGAAACAGCGGCTTGCTGTTCTACGTGCGGTTCAGGCTCATCCCCATGCCAATGCCGAGGAAATAGTTACCGTTGTGCGGCAAGAGATTCCTACCATTACCGTGCAGTCGGTGTATGTGATCCTCACGGATCTGACGAATATCGACATGCTGCGTAAGTTTGAGCCGCCGGGAACCCCGGGGCTCTACGAGACCCGCACGGGCGATAACCATCACCACGCATTCTGCATTCGCTGCGGAAAAGTTCAGGATGTAGACTGCGCTGTCGGCTCAGCGCCCTGCCTAACTCCCAGCGACTTCCACGGCATGGCGATTATCAGCGCAGATGTACTGTATCGAGGCGTCTGCGCAGACTGTCAAACTGAGGCAGAAGCAGAACTGGCGAAGAGCCAGGTGCAAGCCGCAGCGAGCGTTCAGCACTAACGAACCACATTCCCACACCTTACTCCGGGCGTGAAACAGCGCCTTGGTGCTCGTTAGCTGCACCCTAAAACAGGAAGAATGCTCGTCGAAAACCACATAGCATCAACAAAAACACAGGGAGAAGCAAATATGTATCAGACCCCGCAGAACCCCATTCATCCCGGTTCTTACACCACCACGAGCACTGGCACGCCGGTAGCTTCAGATGATCATTCGCTCACCGTGGGCGCCGATGGTCCCATCGTTCTGCACGATGCTTACGCTGTTGAAAAGCTCGCTCAGTTCAACCGTGAGCGTGTGCCCGAGCGTGTGGTGCACGCAAAGGGAACCGGTGCATACGGCTACTTTGAAACCACCGAAGACATTTCACAGTACACCCGTGCGGCGCTCTTTCAGCCGGGCGTTAAAACCGAGCTGCTGATTCGTTTCTCAACCGTGGCGGGCGAATCCGGCTCCCCCGATACTTGGCGTGACCCCCGCGGTTTCGCGGTAAAATTTTACACCACCGAAGGCAACTACGACTTGGTAGGTAATAACACTCCTATCTTCTTCATTCGCGATGCCATCAAGTTCCCCGACTTTATCCACTCTCAGAAGCGTATGCCCGGTTCGGGTCTGCGCGATAACGACATGCAGTGGGATTTCTGGAGTCTCAATCCGGCATCGGCGCACCAGGTAACCTGGCTGATGGGCGACCGCGGTTTGCCCCGAACCCTGCGCCATATGGATGGCTTCGGCTCGCACACCTACCAGTGGATTAACGCCGAAGGCGAGCGCTTCTGGGTTAAATACCACTTCAAGACCGAGCAGGGCAACGAGTTCTTCACCCAGGCTCAGGCCGATGAAATGGCGGGCAAGGATGCTGACTTCCACCGCCGCGACCTGCGCGAGGCTATCGAGAGTGGCGACTACCCCGCCTGGACGCTCTACGTACAGATCATGCCCTACGAGGACGCGAAGACCTACCGCATTAACCCCTTCGATCTGACGAAGATTTGGCCGCACTCGGATTACCCGCTGATCAAGGTGGGCCGCATGGTGCTGGATCGCAACCCGCAGAACTTCTTCGCCGAGATCGAGCAGGCGGCCTTCTCCCCCTCGAACTTTGTACCCGGTATCGCGGCTTCGCCCGATAAGATGCTGCTCGGTCGTATCTTCTCCTACCCGGATGCGCACCGCTACCGCATCGGCACCAACTTCGCGCAACTGCCCGTGAACGCACCCCACGCGGCGCCGGTGAACAACTATTCGCATGACGGTTCGATGCGCTACAACTTCAACGACCCGTCCGTTCCCACCTACGCACCGAATAGTTTGGGAGGCCCGCATGCGGATGCGGCACGCGCTGGCGAAGGCAGCTGGGAGTCTGACGGCGAGTTGGTACGCGCCGCCTACACCCTGCGCCCGGATGACGATGATTTCTCACAGGCACGCACCCTCTACGAGGTAACCATGAACAACGAAGAACGCGAACGCCTGATCAGCAACATCTCCGGTCACGTAGGTGCTGTTCGTTCCGACGAGATTCGTGAACGCGCGTTCCAATACTGGGATAGCGTTCACCCTGAGCTCGGTTCTCGCGTCCGCGAGGCCGTGGCAGCCGCCGCATCTGGTTCGTAAGATACGGCAGCGTCTGTTCCCCTGTAGATTCGAGAACATGACGCACGGCTGCAGCACGGGGCCGGTGACTTTCAGTGAGGTGGAGTCACCGGCCCCGTATTTTTAACCGGTTTAACCGATTACGTTGCGCTGACAAGTTTAAGGCGGTTGTACCTCAGTACAGGCGCAAGGTTGGCGAGGCATAGGATAACCCAGGCGGACCCTGCTGCTACCGCCGCCACACCCCAGCCAAGTGCGCTGGTCACCCTGGTCTCGGCAGGGAATCGGCTTGATACAGAAAGACCCACGACGGCCATAACCCCTAGAGCCAGCAGAAACGAGCTGAGAGCATACATCAGAGATTCAAAAACCACGATACGCGCTATTACTGCTCGTGAAACACCGGTTAGCACCAGCAATGCAAAATCACGGCTTCGACTCAAGGAGCCCATAAAAATAATGGTCGCAGCCCCTATAGTCGCGGTGAGAAGCGCAGGAGATAGAATAACGCTCAGCCCACCCGAGTTGGTACCGGAACCGGAACTCATGCCCGTTGCTATCGTGTCAGATACTGTGTAGAGAATTCCGGGCAACCCTACTGCTATCAGAACTGGGGTTAGAGTTGCAGCGCTCCTGCCGCCGCTATGCTGGATGAACCGACGGGCAATACTCCATGAAGCCGATAACCTCATGGGAATTATGGCACTCCATACACTGATAAACCCTGCCGAGAGGAGTGGAGCAAGTGCTGCCAGCAGTGAAATCAAGCAAAGTCCTAGGAGAATACCTAATACCGCTACACCTGAAATAGCCACATCTACACGCTCTTGGTGAGGGTCAATACGGACAAACTGTATACCCACTGCTAACGCTATGGTGCATCCTGCCAAAACGAGAGTAAAGATCAAACGTCCACAGCTGAATTTTACGGCAGGTGTTTCTTCTGTTTCACGAAGTGCCCAAAGCGCTGGCATCAGGCTAGCCGCCCGCGCAGACCGCACCCCGCTGAAGAGTGTTACGACCAGCACGATAAGAGCGCTTATTACTATAGAATGCACCATATAAACAACCGGCACTGTCTGCTGAAGAGTTGTTTGATGAACCGTATAATCAAGCATTGGTTGAGCGCACACTATACCCAGCCCGCAGCCCAAAACAATGCCTATGACCCCTACCGATAGAAGCTGCACGAGCACTATCGTAAAGACCTGTCGAGGAAGTACACCGACCAATTGCAGCCGGGCATACTCTGCACGGGTTGCCGCAACAGCATAACGTGCTGTGGAGGCGAGCATTGCCACCGATGCCACGATGAGAAACGCTATTTCGCCATATGCCAACGAGAAAATTGCTCGGGCTTTCTCCGAGGGCATAGTACTGGCCGTTGCAAGGTGCAACCTAACCGCTGTAATTCCCGTCGCCCCCACAATCACCATGACAAGGGCACCTACCCACACGCGCCATGTGCGGCGTAGCTGTTTCACCGCGACTTTTACCATCATGATGCATCCGTTTCGTAGGCAGCTGCGCGGTCGAGAGCCGCTAGAATTTCGGGAGTATGTGGGCTTTCTAATGTTTCGTGAAGAGTTCCGTCACGCATCACAAACACGGTATCTGTGCGGGATGCTGCCTCTAGGTCGTGGGTTACCATCACGATAGTCCGATGTTCTTCATCGACGAGACGGCGCAGTATATCCAGAACCAGATTCCCAGTTTTAGTATCGAGGGCGCCAGTAGGCTCGTCCGCAAAAATCAGTTCTGCACCGCTTGCTAAGGCACGGGCGATAGCCACGCGCTGCGCCTGACCACCTGAGAGACGGTTCGGCAAAGAGCGAGAAAAATCTAACATATGCACCGCATGCAGCGCTTCGCGAGCACGACGATGCGCGTGTCGCAACCCAGCAAGCTGCGCTGGGAGCAGGACGTTCTCATAAGCCGTCAGCGCCGGAATCAGGTTATACGATTGAAAAACAAACCCAAGGTGATCGCGCCGGAATGCCACAAGTTTATTGCCGCGAAGAGAGCTAATATCTGTACCGGCGATAGTTACAGTACCGGAGGTCAGCGGCTCAAGACCCGCTAGGCAGTTCAAGAGGGTAGATTTACCGGAGCCTGAAGGTCCTACAATCCCGGTAAAACTCCCCCGCTGAATCTGCAGGTCAATTCCCTTCAGCACTGATAGCTGCTCTCGCGAACCGGCGGAGGGGAACGACTTATATATTCCCACTCCGTTAATTATCTCTTCTGCTGTATGGGGAAAAGCCATCATATGTATCTCCTGCTCGGGTCGATGATGGGTATATCGTCATTCCCTGACTGCATGAGAACAGCTTTGCTACACATTATAGAAGCCGACCTGTATAGTACAACCCTCTCCAAACACAAAAATCGCCCGGAAGAGATAAAACCGTATGGGTGTTTCTTCCGGGTGATTTTAGCGTGACGGATTTTATGAACTATGCGGGTGCACTAGCACCAGCGGGAGAAGCGCCGAAGACCGCTTCCTGTTCACGCACAATATCGAGGAGCTCGCGGATCTGCTTGATGTCGAGCACAGCGCTAGGGTTGAAGTAGTTGATCTGAATACCCGGGGCGTTGAGCTGTTCCGCGAGGGTCAGCACCTCAATCGCGTGTGCTACGCGCACCTCAATTGCAGGATCAATAGCGGCAACTTCAATCGGCGAGGTGAACGCCAACATGTTCGTGGGGTTGCCTTCATCATCGGGGACGAATGCCGGTCCCTGTACCTTACTCTTGGGGTCAATCGCCACCACCAGAATAGAGTTTGGTGCCACCAACGAACCGAGAAGCTGCTGCATATTGTCGTTGATAAGAGCCATTTTCGCGCCGTCGTTACGGGGCGAGTTCACAACCCACTGCACCTGGGCGCGCTCAATGTAGCATTCGTGGTTAGAGCCCGGATCTATAGCAATCAGATCAAGGTCGGGGTTGCTTAAGAAATCCATGAAAATCTTGACGGCGGGTTCGCGCAGAATCAGCTCGTCATCGTCGGAGTTTTCACGCATGTAACTCTGCGAAACATACTCTGCCGACGAGAATACGCATAGCGCCTGCATCCCGTTTTCAAGGCGAATAACCTGGTAGCGCAGCTGCGATTCGGGACCAATGTCAAGGTGCCCTGCGGGAACAATAGTTGAGCCGGAAGCATCCACGAGCAAATCGCCGCCGAGCATGGTGCGCACTACGTTAATGAGGGTTCGTTCTTTGACGTCCTTCTTGAAGGCTTCGAGTGCGGCAGCGAGGTAGGGATTGGGAACCTCGTAATCAGTTTCTTTATGCAAGCCCGAAACATCACGAGCTCGACCGTGCATACGTTCGGTTGCCCAAGCGGGAATACGCTCGGAATCGCGCGGGAACATGTGCAGATGCTCGCGTACATCCGAAGCGCTCAGGGTTCCTTCGGTACCCCAGTTTTCCGGTTCTTCGTCGCGGTTATAGGATGCCCCCACGCTGAACTTCGGTTCGGGCCAGTTATTGGCCGCCACCACGACGGATGCGGTAAACCAGGTGCCGCGGTTGCCGTCGTAGGCGGCGCGCTGGAGCTTGCGAAGATCGGGCAGTACGGGCGAATCTTCCTTGAGGGGGCCCACCGAACCGATGTACTCTTCGCCGTCACGGAATTCACGCACGCGAATATAGACCTGCCCGGCGAGGGGTTTTACGTCGAGGATCATCTCGCTCCACCCGGGCTCAGCCTTGACGACATCAAGAAGCCAGCTACCGATACGGTTGAGCGCATCCTGGGTGCGGGCGGCTCTACTCGTCGGTTCAGAACGTCGGGTATCCGTCATGGTTTTCCATTCCTTTATCGTCAGCTTGCATCTTAGGTCCCGGCGGGAAGCTACCCGCTACTCTATTGATTTTAGCGAAGCATCCGCCGTCACGCCGATTTATAACGTCATGATAGGTTAGGGAACACACGTTTGCGTGTGTGTTCTAGCATCGGTTACCAAGTTGTCTCTTGTTCAAATTTTTTCTCCATCCGACCCACAAAATTGGTGCAGTTTGTGGGTACTCACACCAAAAAGGTTGTTACCCTTAACCTATGACGAATTCTTTGCAGGATCTTATTGACGCATCAATCTTTATCTCGACCGAATACCAGGCGCGGTTGGCTGAACTCATTGGGTCTGCTGACTACGACGTAAACTTCGCCGAACAGTCCCTCACGTTCAAGGCCGCCGACCCGGTGTCTTTTCAACCCTACCTGCTTGGTACCGAATCTGAAAACCGTGGAACCTGGATTTGGTCGTGGCAGCAATTGGGATATTTTCCAAATGCGGTAGTCTCAGCGGCGCTGCAGGCGCGAGATGCCGGTGAACGCGACTCAGTGCTGGAGCTGAGTACCGACGAAATTCCGCTCTCAGAGGGATTGGCGCGTCGTCTGACTTTGGCAACGAAAACGGTGACCGGTTTGTACGCCCACTATCCCCTGCCTTCGGGGTCTGTGCGGGCATGGAGCCTGATCGACAGCCCCGAACTGACCCTGGATGCGCCCACGTACAAAGGTGTAGGGCGCGTGATTGCGAAGGCTCTGCAAAGCGAAGATATTCACGATCATCCACTCGCCGTTAATTCTTATGCGCGTCAGCGCGGGTTCCATACCGCTTGGGATACCGAGGCCACCGTGGTGCTCACCATGACCGACGGCGCCCTGCGGCTATGGTTCGATGAGGGGCGCATCAGCGGTATCGAGCGCGCGAAGCCCGAGGTTACCGCCCAAGAACTTGCGCAGCTTGCCGCAGAGGCTGAGCAGTACCGTGCGGAATTGGCGGCTGAACGCACCGAAGTTGAGCAGGCTGCCGCTGCCGAGGCTGCAGAGCAGGTGGCCCTGCGCGAACAGCAGTCGGCAGAGCGTGCGGCGGCACGTGCCGAAGCCGAGCAGGCACCCGCCGTTCAGGAACCCGAGGAAGCCCAGACGCCTAAGGACGCACAGGCAGCAAAGAGCGCCCCCGCACAGGAAAATGCACAGCCGGAAGAAGCAGCACCGGCTCAGCCTCAGGCTCCCGCGGCGGCCGCAAAGCGCGCTGTACCCGCTGGCGCATCGCAGAAACCGGTGGCGGGTGTACGCACGACCGAGAACCTCTACCCGGATACCGAGGCCCCTTTCGATCAGGATCCGCGCGAGGATTCCGAGCACGGTCGCGTAACGGTCAATACCCTCCCAGGCGATGTTGTTCCGAACGCTGGCGCTGCCGCAGCACAGACCGGCACATCTGCGGGTCAGGCTAAGGCGGCGAAGCCCGGTGCCTCCGATACCTCGAAGTCCCGCACATCGATCACCCCGCGCACAGCTGGCAAACCCGGCGCAAGCGCAGGTCAGGGACAGGAAGCACCTCAGCCCGGCGCACAGAAGCCCGCAGCGGCAGGTGCCCAGCAGCAGCCGCAGCAGGCACCCAAACCTGCCGCTTCAGGTACCGGCGCATCCGCACCGCAGACCGAGAACACCCCGGCAACTGCAATTCCGGTGATCAAGCCCGCCGAACAGAATGCCGATCAGCACGAGGAGCAGGAGCAGACTCAGGAAACCAGCAAGAAGAAGGGCTTCTTCTCGCGGTTCTTCGGTCTGTAGACAACGCTGTATCAGCAGGCATACAGGGTCTTTACCCCGTGCCTGCGGCATATTATCCTGACCTAGGAATTTCATCATTCCGGTGGGGTGCAACGCTGTATTATGTTGCGCCCCATCGGCGTTTAATAGGCAACTCCCCTCCGCCAGTCGGCGCCTCACACTCGTGCAAGAGTGCGGTGAAGAGTAGAGTTGTTAGAAGTTCACATCTCATCTTTCGTTCACAGGTAGGGAGGGTCCCTCACACTATGGCGCAGAACGCTCACAGCGCTACAGCACCCGCATCAGGCACGGCGGCACACGCTGCACAAACCCGCAATGGTTTTATCTGTCTTTTTACCACCTACGCGATCTGGGGTATGCTGCCGCTGTATTTCTATCTCATGGCGTCTTCGTCTGCGCTGGAGATTGTGCTCTCGCGTGTGATTTTTTCACTGGCATTCTGCGCGGTTCTGCTCCCTATTTTCCGGTTGACCAAGCCGTTTAACCAGGCGGTGCGTACTCCGCGCACTATGGGTATTTTGACGGTCGCGTCTTTGCTGATCGGCGCGAACTGGATGATCTATGTGTACTCCACCACGCACGGGCATACGATCGACATGTCGCTGGGGTATTTTATTAACCCGCTGGTCTCCGTGGTGTTGGGAGTCGTGTTCCTGCACGAGCGGCTGCGAAAAGTTCAGTGGGTCGCCATCGGGATTTCGACCGTGGCGGTGCTGATTATGAGCGTGGTGTACGGGCAGATTCCGTGGCTGGGTTTAGGTGTTGCCTTCACCTTCGGAACGTACGGGCTGCTCAAGGCGCGGGTGGGGTCGAGCGTGCATCCGGTGGTGTCGCTATCGCTTGAGACTTTTATTTTGCTTCCGGTGGCGCTCGTGGTGCTGTGGTGGATGAATACGCAGGGACAGCTCACGTTGTTTTCGCAAGGCCCCGGGCATTTCTGGCTGCTCGCTTCCACCGGCATTGTCACGGTGACTCCGCTGGTTCTTTTCTCGGCGGCGGCGCGGGCGCTGCCTCTGTCGGTGATCGGCATGGTGCAGTATATGGGGCCGACTATTCAGTTCTTCCTGGCGCTCTTCGTGCTGCACGATAGGATTACCCCGGATAAGTGGATTGGCTTATCTCTGATTTGGGTGGCTCTCATAATTTTTACGGTGGATGCGGTGCGCGCCTCACGCACTTCGCGCCCGTCGAAGCTTACGGCGGTCGAGACCGGCATGATTCCTATTGTGCAGGTTTCTCAGTCCTCTGAGGGCGGCGATGACCGTGAACAGAACTATCTTCTGGATGCGGTGCAGCTCTCACCCGAAGACACCGAAGATTCCGCAGCGAGTGCCTCCGACAAATCCTGAGCCCTTGCCGTATATGCATAAAAGTGTTGGCACGAGAACCGGTCAGAGTTCTCATGCCAACACTTTTTATTCGCGCCGAGTGCGCGAGTATTCTATGTTTCTACGTACCGGGCACAGTCCGCAGACCTGCCCGCGCGCGTAAACGGTATTATTCGGTGGCTGCCTGCTCGACAGCATCATCCTCAGGTTCTTCGGGGTGCCTGCTCAGGTTTACGAGGGCAAACACCAGGCCGCCCCAGATAATGAGGATTGCCACGATCATCATAGCGATAGCTGCACCGCTCATTATGCCTCCTCACCCTGTGTTTTTGCGTGTGCTTTCAGCGCGGCATCGTCCACATGCGTGTGGGCGAGTTTACCGCCGATAACGGGCGGTGCCGGGGGTTCCTCGGCGGCGCGTGACTTATGCGACCATGGCAGGAATGAAATCACGATGGAGCTAATAACCAGTAATGCCACCATGCCCCAACCGAAGATGCCGAGCAGATCTGCTGGGTAACCTCCGTAGGGTTTATTAATGGTCTTCACGAGCGTGGAGATCAGGCTGTACCCCAGGATCAGCGGGGTAACGCCCGCTAAGAGAATCATCCAGATCCAACCCACTTTGAAGGAGGAAACAGAGTTCAGGTGCTCCCGCAGGGTCGGCAGAGCCCGCACGCCATAGGTGATCACGACAATAGAGGTGAGACCAGCGGCAAGAATGCCAAAGTTATTCACGAAGGTATCGAGTATATCCAGCATGTACAGGCCGGATGCGGTGGGCATCAGCAGTGTCGAGATAATCGCCAGCGGGATAATCACGATCATAGTCGAGGTCAGGCGTGAGGTGCCTGCTTTATCCTGTACACCGGCGATAATGACCTCAAGAATTGAGATGAGCGAGGTGAACCCTGCGAAGAGGAGAGAACCGAAGAACAGGAACCCGATGAGCGCTCCCGCCGGAGCCTGCGAAATAATGGTGGGAAAGGCAATGAAAGCCAAACCTATTCCTTCTTCGACAACTTTATCCACGGCGATACCCTGTGCCTGCGCCATGAAGCCCAGCGCCGCGAACACACCGATACCCGCCAGCAGCTCAAATCCGGAGTTGGCGAAGCCCACGACGGCACCCGAGCCGGTCAGGTCGGTCTTGGGCTTCAGGTAGGATGCGTAAGTCACCATAATGCCAAAGCCTATGGAGAGCGAGAAGAAGATCTGACCGTAGGCGGCGACCCACACCTCGCCATTAGTTAGCGCACCCCAGTTGGGAGTAAACAGAGTGTTCAGGCCGGTCATCGCGCCGGGCAGGGTGAGCGAGTACGCAACCAGACCCACGAACATAAAGATCAGCAGAGGCATAAACACCACATTGGCGGCACCCACGCCTTTTTGTACGCCCAGCGCCATGATGACGATCAGGGAAATCCACACCAGCACGAGCGGAATGAGAATGCCGGGGGTAAAGTCAAAGGAAAGCTTCGGATCCCCCACTTTCAGGAAGTCCTTCATGAAGAAGGTTTTCGCGTCGTCGCCCCACTCCTGGTTGAATGAGAAAATCATGTACCGCACTGCCCAGGCGATAACTGCGGCATAGTAGATGGCAATAACCGCGCTAATGCCCATATGCCACCAGCCGATAAACTCGGTTTTGCGGTTGAGGCGGCGGAATGCCAACGGAGACGATGCGCGCCCGCGGTGGCCAATCGCGTAGTCGAAAAAGAGGAAGGTGAGTCCTGCGGTCAGCAACGCCACGATGTACGGGATCATGAAGGCGCCGCCACCGTTCTTGTAAGCAACAGCGGGGAAACGCCAGATATTTCCCAGACCAACAGCTGAGCCGATGGCGGCAAAAAGGAAGACCCTGCGGCTGGAGAAGCCTTCGCGCTTCGCCGGGGTCTTGGCGGGTTTTGTACCCATGATAGTGGTTACCTCGGTCTAGATGTTCATGTATGCACGTCACACGACGATGCGCCTTTGAGGGTAGACAGGGCATGTCGTTGTGAACGGAGGCGCGCTAGGGTTTGGGCGCGATTCTCCGGGCGCTCTGTGCTCTCAATGGTGTGTGGGCACAGACGTTCTTTAGGTTTACCTGATGTAGGCTATTTGGTCAATGATAGCCCATCATGTGGGATTCTGTGGGATTTATGAGGGGAATGTAACAGATAAACACAAGTATTCTTAAACTAACGCTTCTCGATCTTCAGCCCTCACGACCTCTCGTGCCGAGTGGCAGGTGCATCCTGGAAGAGACCGGATTTATCGGTACTTTTACGGCTCTCTGCCTTTGGACTCCTCAAGATTCCCACCAGAATTACCGTGAATCCGCACAGCGGAGCAGCCCCGAGGGCGAGCTCGGTACGGCTCACCACATCCAGCGGCACGTGCAGCAGGAGCAAGGCCAACGTAGCCGCACAAACCCAACCGCTCACATATAAACGGTGCATATTCAAGGCAATAGCCAGATTTCCAGCGAGCACGAGCACGGCGATAATCGCGGACTCAAAGGTCAAAATAGCAAGCATCATTCCGGGTGCAAGACCAGCATATTTAGAGTAGAAAATGTCAAAGAGAAAAGGCCCGATGAGATAGGCAAGCAGTGCGCCGAAACCGCCGATTCCCAGGACCCACAGACACGGGCGTGCTAAAGCGCGCAGTGGGTGATCTTGGTGCTTCAAGAAAGCCGATATGGCGACCCCTTGAAAGGCCTGAAGCGGCATCATAATCGGCGAACGTGTAATACCAATAGCAGCGACCAAGGCATTGAACTGTGCGCTTTGATCCTGAGTTGTGAACTGTAAGAAAAAGGGAAACGCCGTCATAAGAATCGATGCACCGGCGGATGAAAGCATGAGTATCACAATATTTCGTGCATACCGCCGCGAACTAACATCAATGCTCGCGTGCCAGACGCGCCGGCCGGTACGTGAAAATACGACGCACGGAAGCCAGATCAGCGAGGCAACGACAACGGCGGTCTCAAATCCAAGCAGATGCCACGACAACACCACCGCCGCCAGTGTTGCCGCCAAACGTATCAGTGCCTCACCGCTGCCTAAAGCGGCGTAAAAATACCAGGAATCCCGCCCGGCGGATGCGCCGCTAACCGCAGCGTAGACGGCGTACATCACGACGCCGAACGCTATCAGTACAACACTCATTTGCGGATAGGTGGGGAAAGCGCAGGACCACAGTGGTGAGGTCATGACAACGATCGCGGCAATACCCAGACCTAACAGGGCTGCCACGGCGGAATATGAAAGTCTATTAGTGTATGTTCGTGATTCCGGATTCTGCAGAAGGGACGCTCCGACCGCCCGCGTTGTCTCCTGCTGAATAGCGCCGGTTATACCGTAAATTCCGAACACGAGGGGCCAGAATGCTGACTGAAACTGCCTAAACTCACTGTGCGATAAAAAGTACGCAGCAATAACCGATATAGCAAACGTTGCCGCAGCCGCTATAACCGAGCTGAAGAATATTACGGCAGATTGATATGCGGTAACGGTTTTGTGGGCCATAGTTTCCCTTAAAGAACTCTATCGAGTTCAGCTCCACCTGGGCGTTCTTCACACACTACGCTGCATCGATATACACATTCTCGTGAAGAAGTCTTCCTGAAGCAACCGTATCACGCGGTTTAGCCCTCGCGATGCACCACGGCATGCGCGAAGGATTCCAGTGCCGCCTTCGCGGTAGAATCCGGCAGCGGTGCAATGGCTGCAATCGCGCGATCCGCCCAGTCATAGGCTATCTGCCACGCTTCCTGCATGACCGGATGCGCGGCGAGCGCGGATACAGCGGTGGCAAGCGCCTCGTCAGAGCTCAGGTCTGCCTCAATGAGCGTTCGAACCTGACGGGCTGATTCGTCCCCGGCCTCTGCGGCACGGTTGAGCAGGATGGTCGGCAGGGTCGGCACACCCTCACGCAGATCGGTGCCCTGGGTTTTCCCGGAGGATGCACCATCGCTGACAATATCGATCACGTCATCGGCGAGCTGGAATGCCACGCCCACGAGTTCGCCGTAGGTGGCGAGCATCTGAATAACCTCTTCGGAGGCGCCCGCCAAGAGTGATCCGTACTCCCCCGCCGCCGCGATCAGAGAGCCGGTTTTCCCTTCGATCACGGAGATATAGTGATCGAGAATATCCTGGTTTTCGCGTACACCGGTTGTTTCGTAGAGCTGCCCCAACACCAGGCGCTCGAAGGTTTGCGCCTGAATTTTCATGGGTCGCGTGCCCAGATCGGAGACCAGCAGCGAGGCACGCGAGAAAATGAGGTCACCCGTTAGGATGGCGACGGAATTTCCCCAAATGGTCTGGGCAGTATCAACGCCGCGCCGCTTGGGGGCATCATCCATCACATCGTCATGGTAGAGGGTCGCCAGATGGGTGAGTTCGACGACCACCGCAGCCTCAATCACGTCGTCGTTAATCTGCCCGTCCACAGCGGCGGCAAGCAGAGTCAGGAGGGGGCGCACGCGCTTTCCACCGGCGAGCAGTAAGTGTCGGGCGGCAACATCGGCGAGCTTATCGGTGTAGCTGATAGCCTCGGCAAGCCGCTCTTCAATCCGCGCCAGCGAGGTAAGAATCTGGGGGCCAAGCTGCGGGTCGGACGCAATGAGCTCAAACCCTGCGGGCAGGTTGAAATCGAGTCCTGCCATCAAATCGGTGGCTGCAATGGATTGCTCTGAGGTGCTCACGATGCCTTCTTCGGTGTGTTGGTGCGTAGCTGCATGCTGTGTGTTGCTCAATGATGATGTGCTGAGTGTTAGTTTTGGGGTTTGAAACCACGGTGAATGGCAACAATTCCGCCGCTGAGATTACGATATTTGACGTCCTGCCAGCCCGCCTGTGCGAACTTGTGGGCAAGGGTTCTCTGATCCGGCCAATCGATAATCGACTCCGCCAAATATACATAGGATTCCGGGTTTGAGGAGATCGCGCGCGCTACGGGCGGTATCGCCTTCATAATGTATTCCTTATACACCTTACCGAAAGGGGCGAAGGTTGGGGTCGAGAATTCCAGTACCACGATGCGCCCGCCCGGCTTAGTAACCCGGTACAGTTCGCTCAGCGCACGGGGGTAATCCGCAACGTTACGCAAACCGTAAGACATGGTGACGGCATCGAAGCTGTCGTCCTCGAAAGGAAGGTCGGTAACGTCCGCCCGCACGAAGGTCATATCGGGGCGGCGTCTGCGCCCGACCTCCAGCATCCCTTCGGAAAGGTCCGCGGCGATAACATCAATCCCGGCGTCGGCGAAAGGCTCAGATGAGGTCCCGGTACCGGCGGCAACGTCGAGAACCTTCTGCCCGGGATGCGCATCCACGGCGGCAACGGTCTGCTTGCGCCAGTAGATATGCCGTCCCAGCGACAAGATGCCGTTCATCAGGTCGTAGCGTTTCGCGACGGTGTCAAACATGGCGGCGATATCGCCGGTCTTCTTGTCAAGGGTTGCGCGGGTACCCTGAACATTTTTCTCTACGTTGCTCACGCCTTCAATTGTGGCATGTTCTGCCGCCCGTGGGGTAGTTGAGCACCCCTTGATACGTCATCTGAGGTGGCGAACACTTTAACTCACGAAAATATGCACTCTTGTTCCCGGTGTTGCGCACGTGCAGCACGTTTCTCCCGCCGTCCGCTGCAGCGCGCCAGCATTCCTGGTTTTATACATAATATGCATACATAATTCGTCATTTCCTCAGAAAAATAATGAATATTTATAGGTATACTTGCATTCTTTATCGCACAGGTGCACAATGGAAAACATCAAAATTTTCTACACACGGAGCACACCATGTCGATTTTCACCGCAAAACCCAACCTCAAAAAGTCCCTCGCGCTCCTCGTGCTCGCACCCCTCGTCCTCACCGGATGCGTCTCAACCGCATCCGACGGCGAAAACGGAGAGGTAAACCTTATCAACAACGGAGTCCTCACCGTCTGCACCAACACCCCCTACATGCCCTTCGAATACGAAGAAAACGGAAAAATCGTAGGTATCGATGCAGATATTGCAAACGCTATCGCCAAAGACCTGGGCGCAGAAGCACAACTCACCTCCATCAGCTTTGAAGGCCTCGATTCGGGCACCGGGCTCACCAGCGGACAATGCGATATTGCGCTCGCGGGTATCAGCGTGACCGACGAGCGGAAATCCAAGATGGAATTCACGGATGTCTATTTTGAAGACAACCAGGCAATTCTGGTTCCCAAAAACTCTAAGATCTCCTCCGTCGAAGATCTTAAGAACGCCAAAGTCGGCGCTCAGCAGGCAACCAGCGGCGAATCCTATGCCAAAGAAAAAGGCGCGGATGTTGTGCAGTACGAGGACAACGAGCTCATGTTCTCGGCATTGAAGACCGGTCAGGTGCAGGCCGTCTCGGCAAACCTCTCGGTTATTTCTGAGGCGCTAACCAAAGATCCCGACTCTTTCAAGATCGCCTATCAGACCTCGGAAAACGCCGACCAGATTGCCGGTGCGGTAGCCCCCGAAAAGAAAGCCCTGCTGGATAAAGCGAATAAGACAATTCAGCAGCTCAAGTCCAGCGGCGAACTCGATAAGATCAAGGAAAAGTGGACCAAGACTAAGTCTTCGCCCTCATCCGCATCTTCATCCAGCGCAAACTAACCGCGATGAGCGCGGTGCGCGTGAGCGAACGAACGTGCACCGCGCATCCTGAATATCACGATAAACACAGACTACGTTAGTGTAACGATGGCACAGAATAAACTATCTCCCCGCAAAAAACAGGCGATGTTCCGGTACTCCCAGTACGCTCTGCTGGCGGTTATCGCGGTTCTTATTATTGCCCTTGCCGACTGGAAAACGCTTTCCAGCCAGGTGTTCAACCTTGAAGTTGCGCAAAAGCAGTTCCCGAACGTTATTACGGTAGCGCTCAAGAATACCCTGATTTACACGGCCCTGGGTTTCGCCGTAGGTCTAAGCCTTGGTCTTATCCTGGCGCTCATGCGTATCTCATCGATCGCACCCTATCGGTGGTTGGCGACAATCTATGTCGAAATTTTCCGTGGCATTCCGGCACTCTTGGTGTTCTTTGCCTTCGGTTACGGCATTCCCCTTGCCTTCAAAATCCGGTTTGTCGATAACCTCATTCCAGTCACACTCTCCCTTGGGCTGGTCTCCTCCGCCTATATCAGTGAGGTGCTGCGTGCCGGCCTGCAGGCGGTTCCGAAGGGCCAGTATGAGGCGGCACGGTCGCTGGGCATGTCGCACACCCGGGCGATGCTCTCGGTAATTATTCCGCAGGCATTTCGCATCGTGCTCCCCCCGCTGACTAACGAAGTTATTCTGCTGACTAAGGATTCCTCGCTCGTGTACCTGCTGGGTGTACAAATCGCGCAGTACGAGTTGGCAAAATTCGGGCGTGAAGGTATCACCGCATCCGGCGCAGGGCTCACTCCCCTAGTGGTCGCAGGCCTGTGCTACCTGATTATTACCGTGCCGCTGGGGCAGCTATCCGCATATTTTGAGAAGCGCGCGGGCGCATCACGCAAGTAACCACGACAAAGACTTTGGGAGATTGTCATGACTGACACAGCAACATCGGCGGCATCGGTGAGCATCACGGGGCTACATAAGTCTTATGGCAAAAACGAGGTGCTGCGCGGTATTGATATTCAAGTTGAACCGGGCGAGGTCGTCTGTCTGATCGGCCCTTCGGGGTCGGGTAAATCAACGCTTCTGCGATGTGTAAACCTGCTCGAAGAGCCCAATGCGGGAACCATTACCGTGGGCGGTGTCGAGGTAACCGATCCGGACGCCGATATTAACGCCCTGCGCACCCGCATGGGCATGGTGTTTCAGCAGTTTAACCTGTTCGGACATTTGAGCGTGCTTGATAACTGCACGATTGCCCAGATCAAGGTCTTAGGGCGCGATCGTGCAACGGCAGAGAAGATTGCCCGCGAACAGCTGGCGAAAGTGGGGCTGGCAGATAAGGAAAATGCCTACCCGAGTAAACTTTCGGGCGGCCAGCAGCAGCGTGTGGCGATCGCTAGGGCGCTGTCGATGAACCCCGAACTCATGCTCTTCGACGAGCCGACAAGTGCGCTCGACCCCGAAATGGTGGGCGATGTTCTTACGATTATGCGTGATCTCGCCGACGAAGGCATGACGATGATTGTGGTGACCCACGAGATGAGCTTCGCCCGCGATGTTGCCGATAAGGTCGTCTTCATGGCGGATGGTGTGGTCGTCGAAGAGGGACCCGCCGAGTGGGTGATCGGCAGCCCGCAGCATGAACGTACCAAGACATTCTTAGCGCGTGTGCTTGATCCCACCCACGTGGATGAAACCCCCGCAGATCAGGGTGCGGCAGCAAACGCCTAGTCCGTTTGCCCTGTTTTAGATCAGCCCCGCAGATACGTTTTCCTCCAAGTGCTCCGTGAGGAAGGTATCTGCGGGGTTTTCTTATCTTTTACGGCGCTATGTCTCATAAAGATTGGCGCGAACTGTTAATAACCTGGCGCGAAATGCTAACTTAGTCTCCCGTAAACTGGATACATCCACAAAACATCTCTGAAAGGAAATATCATGTCCCAGGTTATTCTGCTCACCGGCGCAAGCTCAGGCATCGGCTACGATACCGCGAAGAATCTCGCAACCGCAGGACACACAGTTTATGGTGCAGCGCGCCGTTTGGAAAAGCTCGAAGAGCTTCGACCCTTCGGCGTGATTCCGCTTCAGCTGGACATCACTGATGAAGACTCCATCAAGAAGGCTGTAGAGACCATTATTACCGAGCAGGGACGCATCGACGTTCTGGTCAATAATGCAGGGTACGGTTCCTACGGTGCGATCGAGGACGTTACTCTTGACGAGGCACGCAACCAGTTTGAGGTAAACCTCTTCGGTCTGGCACGACTCACCCAGCTCGTCCTGCCGCAGATGCGGGCGCAGCGTTCCGGGCGCATCATCAACGTCTCCTCAATGGGCGGTCGCCTCACCACCTTCATGGGTGCCTGGTACCACGCCACCAAGTACGCCCTCGAAGCTTTCAGTGATGCGCTGCGCATGGAAACTTCCGACTTCGGTATTCAGGTCTCCATTATCGAGCCCGGCGGCATCAAGACCGACTGGGGCATGATCGCCGCAGATAAGCTGGAAGAATCCGCTCGGGGCGGTGCCTACGAAAGCATCGCCCGTAAGACCGCTGCGAATATGCGCCGCCACTATTCCTCGGAGTCGCTGTCTGACCCTGCCATTATTTCCAAGGCGATCACCCACGCCATCGAAGCGAAAAAACCCAAGACCCGTTACCTCATCGGTTTCATGGCAAAGCCTGCAGTTCTGATGCACACGGTTCTGCCCGATCGCGCCTTCGACAAAATTATTCGCCGCTTTATGTAACGTGAGGAATCGCCGTGGAAGCTATGACCATCACCTCTCAGCTGGCGCAGGCGTTGCTCGATCAGCATCCAGAAGTTCCTGCTCTGCTGGCCCAAGCGGGTCTTCGGATGCCACGCATGGGCGAGGCTCTGAAGCTCTCACATGAGCAGTACCACCGATTTCTCAAGGTTCTCGATACTTCAGCACATGAAGAGACCCTGCTGACCTACGGTGATATTACTGCCCTGCACGGCATAGTTCCGGCGATTTTCGGCGCCTTGGCGGCAGAAGACGGAACGGAGGCTCTGGGACGTTTCGCACGGTACAAACGTCTAACCGGTCCCGTGCGGGTGTTAGTTGAACCTGACGGCACCCGCACGAGCATCCGTTTTAGCTACGACGGACACACCGGAGTACTGCCTGCCAGCGGGGTAGCCGTTGAGCAGATTATTCTGATGAATATTCTGCGTACCGGCACCGGTCAGCAGATTACTCCCCTGCGAGTAGAATCGCCGCGCCCCTACGGTACCGCGTTGAAAGAGTTTTTCGGGGTCTCTTCTCATCGTGCCGCTCAGAACTCACTCGTGCTCGCTTCCCATGATCTTGCTCTGCCCTTCACTACGCGCAACAACGTCATGTGGGAGTATGTGCAGCCAGCACTCGATCAAGAATTAATACAGCTGGATGCGCGGCAAAGTTTTCTGCAGACCGTCTCGCTCGAACTCACGCAGATGATTCCCAGCGGTTCTTTCGGAATTGAGAAGCTGGCGGCACATTTGGGTATGAGCTCGCGTTCCCTACAGCGGCGACTGCAGGAGGAAGGCACTAGTTATAAGGCTGTATGCCAGCGAGCTCAGCAAAATTTGGCGAGCGCCTATTTGAGCAATCCCGCGCTGAGTCTTCAGGATGTTGCGCTGCTGACCGGCTATACCGAGGTCAGTTCATTTTCCCGCGCTTTCAAAGCGTGGACGGGTATGACCGTCACGGACTACAGAAAAGAAAACCGCGAAACCTCCTGATACGGCTTTGCCTGTTGGGGAGAATATACGACAATGTCCCGTATCCGTCGCTGGATACGGGACATTACCGTGCTTAAAGGGATTTATTTATTTCTAAGGCGTTGTGCCCTAGACCTGTTCAACCTCAATAGTGATATTAGGCTCCGGATGTGATTCTCCGGTCAGCATAATGACCATCAAGGTCGAGTCTTCGAGTGCCGTGACCGAGTGCAACAGCTTTGCCGTGGTGTGGATGATTTTACCGGGTTCCAGAATAATACTCTGCCCCTTGGCGCTGTAATCAACCTTGCCTTTAAGCACCTGCACGACCACCGGGTGTACGCTGTGGTGTTCGTGCCAAGATTGACCGGCTGCCAGCTCCATTAGGGTGATGCTGCCGCCATCGGCATCAAGGATTTTCTTTGCCTGCGGCTTAGTCTCAAAGGGGGTGAGAACTTCGGTGAGCTGTGGGAAAACAATCACACGCCCTTCGTGAGTACCCGCCATGAGTTCTAACCTTTCGCCGATGATGGTTGTTCTTTTAGGATACGCACATCCTAAAATTTGCATGAACTATACTAAATTCTATGCCTGTGTTACGGGCTAGGCAAAAAAGTGACGCTATATTTCATAACGTGATACGAATCTGCTCCTAGTATTCCCACACGCGTGTATAGGGAGAAGATACCTGGTTACGCGGGCGCAGAAGCCGCACCAGTATCGCCGTGGTGCCCGTGCTGACCGCCAGAATCATGCAGGTTGAGGCAACGAACACTCCCCCGGGCATGGTGGAAAACATGGTGATCGCATACATTGCGACCGCGCAGAAGGAGAGGAACAGGCTTGCAATCGTCAGCAGCGGCACCGCAATGGCTCCCACCACGCGAGGGGTCGGTGCGTTAAATTCTGCACGGCGCAGGTACCGAAGAACGCCCAAGCCGAGAACGGTCCAGAGGGCAACTACCAAAATCGCGCTGATAACATCCGCTGGGCGATGCCAGCCGTTAATAATGGTGGATGCGCCCGTAGCGCAGGTTGCCATTGCAGCCAGGACCGCAATCGTGGGTCGAAGCGCGCGAGGGGCTGCGATGAACAACGCGGCACCTGCAGAAGCGGCGAATGCCGTGTGTCCGCTCGGCGCGGAGTTCAAGAGGGCTTCCTGAATACCGAAATTAGGCTTGGTAATCACATAATTCTTGAGGACGTGGACGCTCAAACACGCGCCCGTGCCCGCAAGAATACCCACGATAGCGGGCAGGATGCGGTGCTTCCAGATCAGCCCAATAATAATGCCGATCACCGCGATTACGCCGGTAATTGTCGGCAGGTTATCGAGAGCCGCCAGGGTGGGACGCTGGTATTCCGCGAACTGGCTGGCATATTCGGTAAACGCATTTTCGTCGAGCTGCTGCCCGGTACGGCTGTAGATGAAGAACTGGAATGTGGCGTAGAGCAGGGCGCCGAACAGCACCATAACGCCCAGGTGCTGCGCCACAACCTTGGTACTCGGCGGATCATTAGGAATGGGGGCTTCTGCGGGAGCGACCACTCCGGGGGCCGCAGGGTTCGGGCGAGCGCCGTATCCAGCATAGTTCGCGGCGCTCATCGTCGGGTTAGCGGCGTGGGGATGCGCGGCGGCACTGTACTGCGCACCCTGGGGGGCAGTCTGCATACCGGGAGCACCCGTTGGCATGGCGACCGTGGCAGGATAATCAGCCGAAGGGGCTATATCCGGCTGCACACGGGTTTGCGGCTGGGCGGCACGCGTGTGTTGAACATAGTGAGCACGCGGATCCTGCGATGCGCTGATGGCTTCGGTTGGAGAATCATCAAAAGCGTCGAGGGCTACCGTGTTGGAGCTTTCACGGGGCTTAGGCGCCTCGTGCGGGTTCGGGATGGCGCGGGTTGCGTCCATGTCTGGTGAGGAAGATGGCAGATCCTGAAGGTCCAGAAATTCGGTCGCATCATCATCGGTTTCATAGGAAGATTGGATGCTCGATAACGGAACCGTCGCATCGGCATCGGCACTGTCGTTATCGGCTAAAGTCTGAGGGGATAGAATACGCGTAGCATCGTCCGTGTCATTCGAGGTACTGGTATGGCGAGGAACATGACCACGCGATGTGTGAGGACCCTGTGACATACTTTTTCCCTCCAAAATGTCTGTGATGCGGTGTCTGTAAACACGACATAGAAAACACTATCTCAGGTTAAGCTATGAAAAATACGTGTTTTCTAAATTCCAAGCTGGGAGTTTACCGAGAATACCTTAAGGAGAAATGCCATGTCATCCGTGCCGCCGTTGGGATACGGGTTCATCACTGAGGGCTTAGCTTTGCCGCCGTTAGAGCAGGTTTTACGCTCCGTTCGGGTGGTTGATATTCCTATGCGGGTGACCTTCCGCTCAGTCAATCGGCGCCAGAGTGCGCTGATACAGGGTCCCGCCGGGTGGGGCGAGTTCGCGCCGTTTTTAGAGTATGACGATCATGAGGCGGCGGCATGGTTAGCCTGTGCGTTAGAGTCCGCCTGGCTGGGGGCGCCGCCCGCTCGTCGAGCCACTATTCCGGTGAACGCGACCCTTCCCGCAGTGAGCGCCGAGCGGGTTCCCGAAGTGCTGAACAACTATCGTGGAACCATCCACGAGCTTAAAATCAAGGTTGCCGAGAAGGGGCAGACTCTCGACGATGATATTGCCCGCGTTGCGGCGGCGCGGCGCGCCCTCCCGAACGCACGGTTAAAGGTGGACGCTAATGCGGGGTGGAGCGTCCCCGAAGCTCTCGAAGCCCTTGCGGCGCTGAACGAGTACGATCTGCTTTATGCCGAGCAGCCCGTCGCCACGGTTGATGAGCTTGCGCAGGTGCGTGCCCTGGTGCGCGAGCACGGCCTTTCGATGCTCATCGCCGCCGACGAATCCGTGCGTAAGGCTAGTGACCCTCTCAAGGTGGCGCAGGCGCACGCCGCCGATGTGCTTATCGTCAAGGCGGCACCCTTAGGCGGGGTTCGGCGCGCGCTGAAGATCGTTGAACAGGCGAGTTTACCTGCGGTGGTGTCTTCGGCGCTGGAATCTTCCGTAGGTATCGCAACCGGTGTGTCTCTGGCGGCGGCTCTGCCGGATCTTCCCTATGCGTGCGGGCTGAGTACGGTCTCACTGATGAGTGCCGATGTGACTGAAGATTCGCTGCTTACTCGCGATGGCGAACTCCAGATGCGGCGGGTTGCACCTATGGAGTCGGCACTGAGGCGCGTTGAAGCAGAGAGCGAAGTGCGGGATGCCTGGGTGGAGCGCATCCGACGGTGCTACCTGGTGCTTCAGGAAGCCTTGCACACGAGTCTTTAGCCAGGTATGTTCTGAACGCTCTGGTCAGTGTTCTGGGGGCTGACTGCCCGTTTAGGGACCCCATATTCTTCACACGCCCAAACACCGGTCTAGAATAGACGGGTGACTGAAAACCCCGACTGTGCCGACACCGTTCAAACTCCCCCCGCTCCAGACTCCATGCTCTCCGCCGTCGCCGTGCTCGATTCCCTGATTCGCGCGGGCATGCGGCATGTGGTGGTTTCTCCAGGTTCTCGAAGCGCTCCCCTGGCGTATGCAGTTGCGGCGGCTGAGGAGGCAGGTGCGTTGGTTGCCCACGTGCGCGTTGATGAGCGCGTGGCAGCGTTTACGGCGCTGGGTATCGCAAAGGCTTCGCGGATGCCCGTGGGGTTAGTGTGCACCTCGGGAACGGCGCTGGGTGAGTATTTGCCCGCCGTGATGGAGGCTTACCATGCCGGGGTTCCACTGGCGATCATGAGCGCGGACCGTCCCGTAAGGCTGCGTGGGACCGGTGCTAATCAGACGACGGTTCAAACCGATTTTTTCTCGCCCTTTGTGCGTGCAAGTGCTGATTTGACCTCGTACCCCGAACATAATCCTGGGCAGCAGACCGCCGATTTTATGGCATGTTTAGCGGCGCTGACCGGCAGCGACGCGCAGGATTGGTCGCGCGCAAGCGATAAGCCCGTGGGGCCGGCGCATATTAACGTGTGTTTCGATACCCCGCTTACACCTTCGGCTCGGACAGCCGAAATTCTTCCTACCTGGGCCGCATCGCTTGCCGAACATATCGCCCCGGGGGCCGTATTGTACCCCGCTGAACTTGAACCTGCGCGGCTGAGTCCTGCCGAGAAGTTTTGGCTGATGCAGCATGAACAGGTGGCTCAGACCTCGCCACTTAAACCCGAAGGCGCACCAGACTGCCCGAAAACGGTGGTGATCGCGGGAGACGGTGCCGGGCCATTCGCCGCCGAGTTTGCCCGCGCGTTGAATCTGCCGCTGCTGGCGGAGCCTTCTTCGCAGGCGCGGCACGGCGCCACCTCGATTCCCCAGTACACGACGGTACTCGGGGAACATGCGGCTTCCGAGCTGGGGCAGAGCATCGAGCGAACTATTTTATGCGGGCATCCCACGCTTTCGCGCCCTATTTCTGCGCTTTTAGCGCGTACCGATGTGCAGCATGCTTACTATGCGCCTCGGCGCGCCAGCTGGTACGAGCCCGGAGCCCGTGCCGTTCGCGAGATTGATTCACCCGCCGAACTTGAGGCCTTTGCGCTTATGGGATCGGGTATGCGGGCCGATGATGCTTGGCTTGATGCTTGGGTCGCTGCCGGTCGGCGAGCTCAGGAGGCATCGCTCACGTTGATCGAAGCCTATCGTTATGCCGAGTCTGAAACAGTGCAGCCGCAGGCCTCTATTCCATCCGAGGAATGTCACCAAGACGGTGTACATACTTCTCAGTCTGCTAGAATTCCCGCTCAGGCGCTTGCACTTCAAACCTGGAATACATGTGCACAGCAACATCGAATCCTTGTCGTCGGTTCGTCGAGTATTGTGCGCAATCTAGATATTATCGCCCCCGCTCTTGGTGCCGATGCGCCCGCACGGGTTCTTGCGAATCGCGGGCTTTCCGGTATCGACGGGCTTATCGCGACGGCTGTCGGCGTTTCTTTGGCGGGCTACTACCCCACCGGCAGCGCGCGCACGGCTGCCGATGATTCCGCCCATGTGGCGGGCGCGCCGGTTCCGGTTACCCTCATATGCGGCGATTTGACGTTCCAATACGATATTTCTGCGCTGAACCTGCCCATGACGGAGCTTCTGCCCGATCTTGATGTCATCGTCTATGACGACGCCGGAGGCAGCATTTTCACCACGCTGGAACACAGCGCTCTCGCCCAGAATCCACAATTTGCCCGCGCCATCGAGCGGTTCTTCACGGTTCAGGCGGCGCCGAATACGGATTTGGAACGCATGGCGGCGGGCTTCGGTGAGGAGTCAGGTATTCGGGTGCGCATTCACCGCCCGAACGATATTTTCTATACCCAGGCTTAGTGCGCCTTGCTCCTTCTAAGACTCACAGAGTAAAACCTCCACGCAGGAACGCACCACAGCCTCAAAATGGTACGTACTCTATGCGGAGGTTTTCAGAAATTCTTATTAATATGACGATATATGTCATACCCGACTGTCATATGTCTGTGCTTATGCTAGTGCAGGATGCCAATCGTGATAGGACCGGTGTATCCGGTGGTTTCAGAGCTGTCGGTAGGCACCTCGGTACCATCAAGCTGCGCCATACGATCTAGCAAGAACCGGGTAGGTCCGGGTGCATATGGCAGGTGATACATGGCGGCGGTAGTACTCGCATCATTCGGGTCAATAGTCGAATGACGAATAGCATAAATAGCCTTCTTCATGGTCTCCTGAGAGCGCTCCACAAAATCACGCTCTACGGGGTCGCCGCAGCCGGGCACGTATACGCGGTAACGATCAAGCTCAAGAAGCGCGCCTAGGGTCTCTACCCAACGATCGGGGAAAGAATCTTCAAAGGATGGGTCGGTCCCCTGCTCCAGCAGACCACCCGTAAAGAGCACATCGTCGATGCCCACCAAGATATCGCCCTCGGTATGGCCGGGACCCAAGTAGATGAGGGTTGCCGAGCGCTCCCCCAGATCAACCGGGGTAAAGGTAATGCCTTCCCCACTTTGGGCAACCAGATGATTTGGCACCACGATATCGGTTGCCGCTCCCTGGTGGTGTGCCATCTCAGGTTCTAGGGTCTCCACGTACAGACGCTGCCTATCTCCGTACTTCTTGATAGCGCGTGCCGCCCGTGGGTGCGACCAAAACTCTTCGGTGCCCATAGCCGCAAAAACGTCGTTTCCGAAGTAACGCTCGGGGTGTGCATGCGTATTGACGACGACAAGAGGCATACGGGTAATACGACGAACCTCATCATAAATTTCGGTTGCCTGTCGAGGTCCTGCACCGGTATCGATCACGAGTGCTTTCTCAAGACCGAGAATGAGTCCGGTATTTAGACAGTAGTTATCGGTTGCAATACGATAAACACCGTCCGCTAGTTCAATCGTGGTTGCCATACTTCTAACGGTACTCGACTTTACCGTCAGATACGGAATATTTTTATAAAGGTTTGATAACAAACTTGCGAACGTCTATCACGAAGTTCCCCGTGAGATTGTTATTATTTTGTTATTTTTTGTCGAATCCTATGGCGTGAGACACTTTTAGAGGTGCCGCTAGGATTAAAACCATGAGCTTACACAGCAGCACCGCCCAGGATTCTTTCACAATACACGCTCCTTCTTCACCAGGCGCGGGCAGGTACGCACCATCCCCCTCTGGAGACCTGCATCTGGGCAATCTGCGCACCGCAATTCTCGCATGGCTTCTCGCACGACAAGAGGGACTGCGCTTTGTGATGCGCATCGAAGACCTCGATCGTGTGCGCCCCGGTGCCGCCGAACAGCAGCTCGCCGACTTAAAATCTTTGGGGCTCGATTGGGATGCAACGCCTGGCGAAGACCCACAGCGCCACGACCATGTTTTACGCCAGAGCACACGACTTGCCGCCTACGATGCCGCCGTGCAGAAACTCCAGGATGCGGGGCTGCTCTACGAATGCTATTGCACGCGCCGCGAGATTTTGGAGGCAACCTCAGCACCGCACGGCATCCCCGGCTCCTATCCAGGGACATGTCGCAATCTGAGTGATACCGAGCGTAAATCTCGCCGTGAGATACGCCCTCCCGCCCTGCGTTTGCGCGCCGAAATCAGTGAATTTACGGTACAGGATATGTTTGCCGGTGAGTACACGGGCGCCGTCGATGACGTGGTGGTTCGCCGCAACGACGGCACCTACGCCTATAACCTAGCCGTCGTGGTCGATGACCATTATCAGGGCGTGACCCAGGTGGTGCGCGGAGACGATTTATTATCTTCCGCTCCGCGCCAGGCATACTTGGCAACACTCCTAGGATATGAACCGCCCCACTATGCCCACGTCCCCTTAGCCCTCAACACGGAAGGTAAGCGTCTAGCGAAACGCGACGGCGCGGTAACACTAAGGCAACTTCGGGATGCAGGGTTTGTAGAGCCCGATATTTTGGAGTGGATTCGCGCCTCTATTCCCATTCCTGATGCCCCACAGTTCCCGAAATCGGCGCAGGATTTTCTGGAATACTTCGATCCTAAAGCCATGAGCCCCAAGCCGTGGATCGTTACAAATCCTTTAGATTTATAAGAAGCAAAAGCATCACCACACGCCACCCGTTCACGTTGTGGTCAAAGCAACCTCAAGAGCCGCGAATTTTCGGGGTTGTTTCACCAAAATTTCCCACATAAAACCACGCTTTACCACGGCATGCCTCGTATGATGTGAATATATATTCAGTAGTATGCAAACACGCTGAATGCATTACGAGTTGGTAAATCCATTCCGAGCGGTTAGACTGTATCCCAAGCCACTCATAAAGTCATAGAGTTGCGCATAATTACACAGATAGTTACGTGACGGAATCCCAACCACTAGATAGGAATGAGAGATGACCGACGGTACGTTCCAAGTCATCGCACTGGCGATTTACTTTATCGCCATGATTGTGATTGGTCTGTGGGCAAACAGTAAAAATAACGACCTTGACGACTATGTGCTTGGAGGACGACAGCTCTCCCCCACCGTCGCGGCTCTCTCGGCAGGCGCCGCAGATATGTCCGGCTGGCTCCTGATGGGTTTGCCCGGCGCTGTCTATTTAGCCGGTCTTTCCAAATCATGGATTGCTATCGGTCTGACAATCGGCGCATGGATCAACTGGAAATATATTGCACCCCGTCTGCGCAGCTACACCGAAGTCGCTGGCGATGCCGTTACCGTCCCTGTGTTCCTCAGCAACCGGCTGCACGATAAATACAATATTCTGCGTATTTTTGCAGGCATTATTATCCTCGTCTTCTTCACCTTCTACGTCTCCTCCGGCATGGTTGCTGGCGGTAAATTCTTCGAGTCGTCATTCCACCAGGACTACCTCACCGGTATGCTTCTCGTCGCCGGTATCACCATGTTCTACACCTTCTTCGGCGGCTTTATGGGTGCCTCCTACACCGATATGGTGCAGGGTCTTCTGATGCTCGCCGCGTTGATTGCTGTGCCGATCGTGGCTATTACCAATATGGGCGGACTCGACCACGTCACGGATGCCGTCGCCAACGTTCGCCCCGACGCCCTGGGACTTTTCGCGGGAACTACGTTTATCGGCATCGCTTCGGCGCTCGCCTGGGGCCTAGGCTATTTCGGACAGCCGCATATTATCGTGCGTTTCATGGCGCTGCGCACTCCCGAGGATGCGAAAGCCGGGCGTCGCATCGGTATGAGCTGGATGCTCCTGACCGTGGTAGGCTCCATCAGCACGGCGTTCGTGGGCGTAGCCTACTTTGCAACCCACCCCGAAGTTTCTCTCACCGATAAGGAAAGTGCGGAGACAGTCTTCCTGGATCTCGCGCAGATTCTCTTCCACCCCTTTATTGCCGGTATGATCCTGGCTGCCGTTCTCGCGGCTATTATGTCCACGCTATCCTCGCAGCTAGTGGTCTGCTCCTCGGCTCTCGTGGAAGATCTTTACGGTGTCTTTGTGAAGAAGAAGCTCAGCTCAAACCAGTCACTCTGGCTTGGACGTGCGGGCGTAGCGATTGTGGCGCTCATCGCGACTCTCATGGCGCTCGATAAGAACAACTCGATTCTCTCGCTCGTGGAGTTCGCATGGGCGGGCTTTGGTTCAGCCTTCGGCCCAATCGTGATCCTCTCGCTGTACTGGCGTAAGCTCACCCTACCGGGTGCGGTCTCGGGCATGGTCGTGGGTGCTGTCGTCACCTTCTTCTGGCGTCAGGTCTTCAACCTCACCGAAACGATCGATGTTTACGAGATGATCCCCGGGTTCTTCCTAGCCTTCCTGGTGACCGTCGTGGTCTCTCTGGCTACCTACCAGAAGAACGAAGAAATTGAACAAGAGTTCGATAAGGCCGCAGAGCTCGCCAAGGCTGGCTAAGGTCTGAACTTCTGCTCACAGATTTGCCCCGACCCGCACAATGCACGGGTCGGGGCAAATTTTTAATATTTTCAGCTCTAGCGTCCGCTTGGGGGAGACTAATTTGCTCGGTTTTTAGAGCGTTCCCGCCATCAGTTCCTGGCACCATTTCTGGATCGGGTGGCTCGCCTCCAGCAAGGCTCTACGCAGGATACGGTACGTTTTCGCATCCGTAGCATCATCAACGTTAAAGAGTTCTTGCTCAATCTCGTAGCGCGGCTCTCGCAGCTGGTCAAGGTGATGCAGTTCGTCCAGCGTCAGCACGCGCACCACCCCATAGTTGTACCCCGTGTGCTCGTTATTCTCGGGAACATACACGCTCCGGGCGAAAGAGGGGCTGTCCTCCTCAAAAATCGTGTTCTGAAAGTTCGTGGTGTCGAGATATGCCGAATCCTCAAGATTGACGGGGCCGGCAAAATGCGAATCGGAGAAATCGACGGAATCGTTATAGATAGAATCCCCGAACGTGGCCTCCTGCAAATAGGTCGAATGCCAGAACCATGCCCGACCGTAATAGACGCTCTTGCTCAGGTTCGCACGCCCGCCATAGGTGCACCGGTCAAGATCGGCGAAAGTCGCGTAGGTGCTCAAAAACAGGTCTGCGCCGCGCCTGTAATCGCAGTTCCCCAGACTTGCGTGACCCACATAGGTGCAGCAGGCAAGATCGGCGTGCCCCTCATAAATACTGTCGTTCAGGGCAGCCTCGCCCCAGTAGACGTTGTAGCTCAGGCTGGCGTTGGCACGGTACACGGACTCGCTGAAATCGACGTTCCCGCGGTAGTTGCAGAAGCTCGCGTTAACCCCTCCGTTGTATGTGGAACCCGAAAAATCGGCCTCTGTATAGTAGGCGGAATTGCTGCAATCTAAGTACCAGGTGTAGGTGGAACCTGAAAAATCTGCCTCCGTATAGTAGGTACACCCGCGCAGGTTCAGGCGTCCTTCCCATTGCGAGCGCCCAAAGCTGACCGGATAGAAGAACACGCTGCCCGAAAAGTCGAAGGAGAGGCGGCTCCACGGTCCCGGTCCCTCATAGCGGGTCATAACCCGCAGGTGAATGGTATCGAGAACGGTTTGGCGGAACCGCGCCTCAGCACGAAATTCGGCTTGTTCGGCGCGGAAGCGTGCTTTTTTCTGGGAGTCCCAGCGTTTCTTCGGTTCTCGGTTCAGCCGCATGTAGTCTTTATGCCTGGAGGCGGGCAGGAACGGGGCATAGATGCACGCGCAAAATGTATCGATAATAACCTGTGCTTCGGCAAGGCGCTGTTCTTCGGGGGTTCGATTATCTGCAAGCCACTCATCGGCAAGACGCACCAGAGCGTTAAACCCTCCCACGCGCGTGGCAAATCCACTCTCCCCTAAAAGCGCGGTCGCCGCCGCATACCGTTCATGCCGCATTGCATGAAGGTGGATGAGGGAATCATCGGGTGTTGCAGAAGTTCGCGACGTGTACTCTGACATATTCTTCTGTCCTTGGTGGCTGGGCGGGCATAAATAGGCTCTTCCAGCATCTTATAGCAGGAGTGGATGCGCAAGGGATATGAGTGTGACATGTTTCGTCGTATTTATCACGATATCGGGTAAACACACGACAAAACCCTTGAATATGGTGCCCAGGCCTGCAATATTTCTTCAAGGAAACAACGGGTTTTATCGGGGAAATGTGTGTACGATTTACATCTGCTTCGCGGCTTATCGTTCAAGGGGGACGGAAGTATCCTCTCGGGTCTGGAACATGGGCGGGTTCATACTGCGTAAAATAGGGGCATGACTGTTACGTTCCCTCCCCAGGTTTCCGATATTTTCAACCCGCAGCACTGGCGCATCGTTGAAGGGTTTGAGGATTTTACCGATATCACCTACCACCGCCAGGTGCAGCGCGACGAGACGGGCGAAATCCTGCGCGACTTGCCGACCGTGCGCATTGCTTTTAACCGGCCCGAGGTGCGTAACGCCTTCCGCCCGCATACTGTGGACGAACTCTACCGGGCGCTCGATCATGCCCGCATGACCTCGGATGTAGGCACTGTGCTTCTGACTGGGAACGGCCCCTCCCCCAAAGATGGCGGGTGGGCGTTCTGTTCGGGCGGTGACCAGCGCATCCGCGGGCGCGACGGCTACCATTACGCCAGCGGCGACACCGCCGAATCTATTGACCCCGCACGTGCCGGGCGGCTGCATATTCTGGAGGTGCAGCGTCTTATTCGTACCATGCCCAAGGTTGTTATCGCCCTGGTCTCCGGGTGGGCTGCGGGTGGCGGGCATTCCCTGCACGTGGTCGCGGACTTGACCATAGCCTCCGAAGAGTACGGCAAGTTTAAGCAGACCGATGCGACCGTCGGCTCTTTCGACGCGGGCTACGGTTCGGCGCTTTTGGCTCGGCAGGTTGGGCAGAAGTTTGCGCGCGAAATCTTCTTCCTCGCCAAAGAGTACGATGCGCAGCGCATGTACGAGATGGGTGCCGTTAACGATGTGGTGCCCCACGCAGAACTGGAAAATAAGGGTCTGGAATATGCGGCTCATATTGCCCGGCAGTCTCCGCAGGCTATTCGTATGCTCAAATATGCCTTCAATCTGCCCGATGACGGTATGCTCGGGCAGCAGGTTTTCGCGGGCGAGGCAACCCGCATGGCGTATATGACCGACGAGGCTGTGGAGGGGCGCGATGCGTTTCTACAAAAGCGTGACCCTGACTGGTCGAACTATCCCTACTATTTCTAGGGTTTCACGCGTTGCAGAATAACCGTTCTATTGTGTCGGAAGGCCCTCGCATTCCCCTTAAGTCCCGGGTGGATAGCGGCGAGGCGGACTCCGCGATAGGCGCATTCCCCGGTTCACTCACGCCGCTTCCTGCCCCGCTCCAGGATGCGCTGCATCCGCACGCGGTCATCCTCAGCGCCGATGAGCCCGCCGATCCGCAAGAGATTCTGCGCGCCTTCGAGCGCTCTCTCACCGGGGACTTGCCGAACAATGCTCGCGATAATCAAGACCCGCGTGGGCGAATAGAAGACCCGGAGTCTATTGCCCTCGTGGTGGGTACTTCCGGGTCCACGGGTGCACCCAAACAGACGGCGTTAAGCGTGCGGGCGTTGCGGGCATCCGCTCGGGCGACCGAGAGGTTTTTTGCTGAATACCCTTCGATCGGTTCGTCGAAGCCTCAGCGGGCGGGTTCTGAAGACCCTGCGCAATGGCTTCTTGCCCTGCCCGCGCACTATGTGGCGGGAGCCCAGGTTCTCGCCCGGTCGGTGCTCGCCGGAACGACACCGGTAGTTGCTGCATCGGTTACCGACAGGGTTAGTTTCACGCCCGAAGTATTTCTGAATGCCGCCGAACGGCTCAGCTGCGCCCGCCGGTTCGTTTCTCTTGTGCCCACACAGGTGCACAAGCTCCTAGAAGCCGCCGAAGACAGCCCCGCACTAGGGTCAGAGATTTACGATGCGCTCGGCCAGTTCACCGGCATCCTGCTTGGCGGTGCCCCGGCGAGCGCATCCCTGTTGGCGGCAGCACGAGAGCTCGGGCTGAACGTGGTCACCACCTATGGCAGCGCAGAAACCGCCGGTGGGTGCGTCTATTCGGGGACCGCGCTGCCCGGGGTGCGGCTGCGTGTGATTCCCGAGGACGCGGGTTTATTAGACAGTTCTGTGGCGGGCGACGCTACAGGTGCCGGGCGCATTTGGCTTGGTGGTGAGCACCTTGCCAGCGGGTATATGGGCGATAACGCGCGCACCGCATCGCATTTCTTCGTTGATGCCGACGGATGCCGGTGGTACCGCACCGACGATTACGGCTCGCTCACACCCACCGCTCCGGGTGCGCCAGAGAACGATGGAGCCCCGATGCTGAACATTGTTGGGCGCTCCGATGATGTGATTATTACCGGAGGGGTCAAGGTTTCCGCTCGGGCAGTTGCCGCCGTTCTTGAAAGCCATCCGGCGGTGCGTGAAGCTGCGGTTATGGGCATTCCCGATGCGCGCTGGGGCTCGGCGGTGGCTGCCGCGATCACCCTGCGGGGCGTATCTGCGGCGCAGAGTGCACCCGCTGCCTCCGGGGTTACATGCGATATACTGCGTGAGTTCTGCACCGACAAGCTGGGTGTGGCGGGTGCCCCCAAATTCCTGAGGATACTCGCCGATTTTCCGACCGCGAGCACGGGCAAACCCGACCGGCGGGCTATATACAGTATGCTGTACAGAGAATACACAAATACGAGGGGCTAAAGACCCCGCCAAGAATCAGTTTTCGCACGCTCGCTACCGGAGGGATCACCGTGGCAACACCCGCAGAGTGGATTGAAGGCGCACGCCTGCGCACCTTACCGCTTGCCATCGCCCCTATCATTGCCGGATCAGCCGCAGCGTACGAGATTGATGCTTTCAAACCTTGGTATGCATTTTTAGCGTTTTTGGTAGCGTTCTTTCTACAGGTCGGGGTGAATTACGCAAACGATTATTCCGACGGTATCAAAGGCACCGATGAGGGCAGGGTTGGCCCGATGCGCCTCGTCGGTTCCGGCGCGGCAAGCGCGAAATCTGTCAAATACGCCGCGTTTTTGTGCTTTGGTCTAGCCATGTGTTCCGGTTTGATTCTGGTGGCGTTGGCAAACCAGTGGTGGTTCTTGGCGATTGGCGCCTCCGCGGTCTTCGCCGCTTGGGGGTATACCGGCGGTAAACGCCCCTACGGTTATATGGGTTTGGGCGATATTTTCGTGTTTGTCTACTTCGGCCTGGTCGCCACCTTAGGTACCCTCTACACGCAGTCTCATGAGCTGACGGTGACCGGGTGGGTGTCTGCGATAGCTATCGGACTTATTTCCTGCGCCCTGCTTATGGCAAATAATGTGCGCGATATTCCGACTGACCGTAAATCCGGTAAGCTCACGCTGGCGGTGCGGCTTGGGGATTGGCGAGCGCGCATCGCCTATTGTGCGGAAATGCTGATAGCACTTCTTTTAGGGGCTTTTGTGGTTCCGCATAATCCCTGGTTTTTGGTAACTTTTATTCTTCTGGGGCCGACTGTTCATTCTTGCGTAACAGTTTTGTTTAAACAGGGACCGGCGCTTATACCTGTTCTCAAACAAGCAGGAATTGTGGCACTAATCTACAGTATTTTAGTTACTATTTCAGTATGGCTACATGGATTAAATCTATTGAGTAATACCGTTGAGGTTTTTACAGGGTATTAAGAATACGCACCACTTTGCCGAAAACGCCCTGAACTCTGTTTTTACCGCGTATTCCCGCCATCCTACCAGCATCTCCCCCATACTAAAAAGGCTCCTTATGCGAATAAAGAAATTTTTCTAACGTTTCATTCGCATAAAGATTCTCTTTATACCCACAGGGAATGTGGGATACTACGGGCGGATCTCACATGTTCCCACATCGTGAGTTTTTCATGACATAATCTATACCTTTTCTGCATGTCATATTGACATTTGAAAAAATCTTTATTTACATTAATAGTAATTTCAAGTGCTGGCATATCATTCACTCAATTACATAGCGACTCTTGAATCACCACTCTATCCACCTGAAAGGACACTTTCGTGCGCCATTCACTTCAGGGTGCCGTGCAGCGTGCACCCTTTTTTCTTGCAGCATCTTTGCTTGTATCGACAAGTTTTATCCCAGCGAATGCGGTTTCTACCCCTAACGACTCCGCATCGTACACCCACACCGTCTCTGAGAGAAGCGACGATTCCGCTTCCGCAGTAGCACCTCTCAGCGACGACGTTCTTAACGCCGATCCCCAGGCATCGGTTGTGGCAGGTCAAGAAGGGGAGAACCCGGGGGCTATTCCCGAGGGAGACCCGCGAGTCATTACCTACTGGACGACCGAGCGTATGGAAAACGCTATTCCTGCAGATAACGTAGAGGATCCCCAGCAAGAGATCAACAATGCCGTCTCTCAGATGGAGACTGAAGAGCAGAATCCCGAGGTCGTTTCTCAGGAGGAAACCAACGAGTCCGGTGAGGAATACACCCCGCAGACTCTCACCCAGGAAGCTGACGAGCCTGAAACCACCGCTGAGTCTGTAGACCCCGTTCTGCCCGAACAGAAGGACGCACGCAATGGTGTGCAGCTTCAGGGTGCATCCAAGGTAACGAACTTCTCGCACACCAACGGCAAGATTTTCTACACCGACGCCAGTGACGGTAAAAACTATGTATGCTCCGGTGCGGCGATCAACACTCCCACCAAGCGTACCGTGGTAACCGCCGGTCACTGCGTGCACGGTGGTAAGAATAAGACCTGGCACCGCAATATCGTGTTCGTTCCCGGCTACAACCGGGGCGTGCGCCCACACGGCACCTTCAGCGCGCAGTACCTGCGTGTTGCCAACGACTGGGTTCAGTACGGCCAGCCCACAGGCGGTACCGGCGACAGCTACAAGCACGACGTTGCTTTCATCAAGACCAACACCAACGAGAAGGGTCAGCTCCTCGTGAATATGGTAGGCGGGCACGGTTTGAACGTGGATCGCAGCCCCATCTTCGAGAGCACCGTCTTCGCATACCCCGGCAACAAAGAGTCTGGTACAGTTATGCACGCCTGCTGGGGCAACACCCACACGATCCGCATTACCCCCTACTACTTCCCCACGCTTTCGGGATGCGAGTTCGCGGGCGGATCCTCAGGTGGCCCGTGGCTTGCCGACTACAATAATGCGACCGGCCTGGGCAAGGTCCAGAGCGTAACCTCGTTCGCAACTAATAACAATACGTCCGTCTCGGGTGCGATCTTCGACCGCCCCGTCTGGGACATCTATCAGAAGGCAGCTCAAGACTAAGAGCTGCCGAGCAGGTAGTTTTTGGTCGAGCGGGTAGGAAAACACTACCTGCTCGGATCGAAAACAACCTGCTCGCCGCCTGATACACATAAGATGCGGCTTCCCGTGCCCTTGCCACCGCCGGGTGGTTTGGGGCTGGGGTGCCGCATCTTCGTTCTATGGAGGCAGATTTAGCGCTGATGGGAGAATATCTTAGAAGTCTTCGCCCGAAACCTTCTTATGCTCATCGACGAGCTGATCTTCGAGCGTGCGGTTCTCTGCTTCATCTTTGTTTTTAATGGTGGGGGCGCGTTTGAAAATTTTACGCATATCCGCGCTGGCGGCGGCGTGAAGTTTGGGGAAGAAAATATACGCTAGGGCGAAGGCGCATAGAATAGCGGCGGGACCAGCAATAAAAATACCCGCATCTATCAGCATAAAAAGGTAAAAGAGTACTACGACAAGGCCGAGCCGCAGCAGTGTGTACTTGAACAAGTTCATAACATCCAGTGTATCGGGGTTGCAATAAGCCCCCAAGCAAACGAGATGCGGCACGCCGGGAACGTCACAGATTATTTGACAGTTTTCATTGTTGGTTATGCTCGGAGTGTGTAACACTAGAGACTATGATTCGAGCCATGATGATTATTGGTGCTTTCGCCCTGGTGGTGGGGCTAACTCTATATACTCTCTTGGATGCGCTGCGCACGCATCAGGACCAGATGCGTACCTTCCCCAAATGGCTATGGATTATTGCGGTGATCTTCTTCCCCGTCGTGGGACCTCTCCTGTGGCTTCTGCTGGGCCGCCCGCGCGCCGTGCGAGCCCCTAAAACGCAGCAGGACGGCGGGTTCACGAGCTCCCGGCGAGGCACACCGCCACCGGCAACATCTTCACCCGACGACGATGAAGAGTACCTGCGCTGGCTCAAGACGAAGGCCGACCGTCAGCGCCGATCCCGCGAAAAGGATGCGGGCACCGGATCCGCGGATGGCGGTGCGGGTGAACGTTCTGACGGCGAGAACGACGGGTCCGGTGAGAAAGGCAGTTCAAAATAGGTTCTAGGACTCATTAGATATCTTGCGACTTACGGGAGTTTTCTCTACTGCACGACGCTACCCCATGTCGCTCCATCAGACAGCGCCACCAAACCAGCATTCACAACAAATATCCGTAGATTAAAATATGACAAAAATTTAATAAATAATAAATCACATAAAACCACTCTTAAAAATTATTTCTGTGTGTAAAGACGCAAACTTTTCAAAGTGCTATGCGCGGTTTCTTCAACCAAAGCTACCCAATCACTACCTATCCCATAAGCAACCCACCACGGGGCCACCAACAACACCACCGGATAACCCCACACCCACAACACACCCAGAACACTCACCACCAACAACACAACATACACCCACCCCGAAACCTTCCACCCCAACACACGCTTCACCAACACCGACACCGCCATACCCACAACAGACAAAACTAAAGCTTGCCAAAACATCGGCAACGGGTCATACCACTTCCAATGTATCGTCGGAATACCCACCGACATAAAATCCACAACAACCACCATAAGCAAGAAAAAAAACGATACATAGATAGCAGAAATCTTATCCTCCCGTTCTTGTGCCTCTACCTCCCGAACCTCAAGCTCCGCAAGAAACACCTCCAACTCACCCGGCGACATCCGACTACGACGCCGCAACTCCAACAACTGATACAGCAAAACCCCCGGATACAACCCCGTCACCACAGCAACAAACCCAAACATAGACGGAAGATTCCACGGATACGGCAAAATCCCCACCACCAACATCCCCACATGAGGAGACGCCAACCAAATCAGCTGCGACACAGTACTAGCATTCAGAAAATAAAAAAGACACCCAGTATAAACCGTCCCAAACACAGGAAACAACAGCACATACCCATAAAACAACACATTCTCACCCACCGGAAGAGAACGCGAGGTCTGAAGAATAAACCCCAGCAGAGGCCACCCAATCAAAAACTGAGAAATCCCAATAAAAATCCCAGAACTCCACCAATCAATCGCAGCCAACCACTCTTTCCGAACACCCAAAAACATCTCGCCCTTCCCCACCATGTTTTCACCATCTTTCTGCGGATAAGACCCCAACTACACCAACAGCAATCCTTACAAGTGAGTTATCCAAGCATGCACTTTTCCTAGAACCGCATAATCACACCAATTGCTAAAAGCAAGAAATATTAATCTACTGAAACTCAATACACACTAAAATAAATGGAAAATTAACAAACACAAAGATAAATCAATCAATACCAGAATTACTTTTACCAAAATAATTAGTAATAGATCGCATGCTCGCTGAATTATTGCAGTTAACTCATTATAGATTAATAAATTAATTTTTTAGGACTAAAACCACTCTCAAAAATAAAAATAGAAATTAGTAAAAATAAATAATCACCGTCTAAGAATATTTAGCTTTTATTACCCTTCGTAATGCAAACTCAATAGCATCAACTAGAACATCACCAAGCCAATACGCAACCCACCATGGAGCAACAACAAGTACAGTCGGATAACCCCATCCCCACAATACACCTACCACGCTTACTAATAGCAACACGGCATATACCCACCATGAGCCATTCCATTTCACTATACGTTTTACCACAACAGATGCCCATAAACCCATCGTCGCCACTATAACTGTTGGTAAAAGCATCGGAGACGGATCGTAACTTCGTTGAATCATCGCAGGAATAGCCAACGAAAAGAATCCCGTCATAAAAACAGCAGTAATACAAAAAATTGCCGCATAAACACTTCCTACCGTATCACTATTTTCTTCGTATTTTGCGTTTTTTTGCTCAACTTTAATTTGATAAGCTTTTACCTCCTCGGGAGACATCTTCGCCACACGATACAACTCATAATAATTATTCAGCAAAATACCCGGATACAACCCGCAAACTACAGAGCCAAACATATACATCCCCAACGCACGTATGGGCATAGGGAAAAGAGTAAACAAAAAAGCTGACAGAAAACTACACAGCCAAAAAAGACCTACCGCTATATCTGCACGAAAAAAACGAAACAAACAAAAATTAACCGCAATACCTATAAACGGCAAAGAAAACAACACCACATAAAACGGCAAATTAGGACCCATCATAGGATGCGACGGCGCAACCCGCACCACCAACCCCACAATAGGCCACCAAATCAACACCTGAGCCCACAACGCCCAAAACGGACCCCAGCCCCAATACACACAATCCCGAACACGCACCCGCACGTCTATTCACCACCCACAAAATCAACGTCAGAACCCTCTACAGGGTCAACGTCCTCATCCCAAGAAACTCCATCGGCACCAGAGAATTTTTCCTCACCCGAAACAATACCCTCAGGCTCTTGCACATTCTCAGACCCACGAATATCTTCAGGAGCCTGAACATCGCCCGGCTCTCGTATATTTTCCGGCTCCTGAACTTGAACCTGGCCACCGGACATACCAAAACCATCAGAATCAACACTCAAAGGAACCGGAGAAGGACCAGGAGACGGCACAGGATACGCAGGAGCACCCTCAAAATTCAAAAGCCTATCCACCCAATACTTCTTCACCCCATCAGACACAGCCACCAAACCAGCATTCGTCGTAGAATTACCCACCAGAGGTTTCCAGCCCGCGATACGCACGCTGCCGGAACAAACCGGGCACATGACATCTTTGACAGCATTCCAGCGGTTGACCGGGTAGATATCTCAGGGTAGCTTGAGGACGGCTCACAGTGGTTGGTTGTCCTCAAACGTATGCCATACACCGTTCGGTATCACCATTATACGAAGGCCTCCAATAAGAACCCAGAATATTCGTCAAATATTTTAATGACCCACAATTACTTTCTTTGTAATCTTTTTGGGTCTTTGGGTGAAGCTGCTTCTCATAAAACGTGTGGACGGGGTTGTGTAACCCCGTCCACACGTTTTATGAACTTAAATTTCCAAAACTACTGCAGTATCCCGTTATCCACTATTATCCCGATTACAGCCCCGAATATGAATGCAAACCCGAGAAGAAAATGTTCACAACCGTGAAATTAAAGATAATGCATGCATAGCCGATAATAGACAGCCATGCCGAGCGGGGGCCTGCCCAGCCGCGGGTGGCGCGCGCATGCAGATACGCCGCATACACCACCCAAATCACGAAGGTCCACACCTCTTTGGTGTCCCAGCCCCAGTAGCGTCCCCACGCGTGATTCGCCCAAATCGCACCGGCGGCAAGCGTAAACGTCCACATCACAAACGCCAGCGCGTTCATGCGGAACGCAAAGTTCTCTAGAGCCTGAGCGCTCGGAACCAAGCGCATAAACGCCCATCCACCCGATTTCCCGTTCAGGATGCGCTGCTCGCGCCTAGTCTGCACCAGCTGCAGTACCGCCATCGCGAAGGTAATCGTGAACACCCCGGATGCTAACACCGCAATCGATACGTGAATTACCAGCCAATAGCTTTGCAGCGCAGGTTTCAAGTGCCCCACCGGCGTGGGGAAACCAATTGTGGCGGCGCACAGCATAATGAGCACAAGCCCAGACACCAGCGTGCCCACGAAGCGCACATCGCGGAACATGAGGGTTATCAGAAATACCGCAGACACCATGAGCGCGCCCGTGGTGCAGAACTCGTACATGTTCCCCCAGGGCACGCGCTGCGCTGCGATACCGCGCATTATCACGGCGGCGGTGTGCACGAGAGCAGCAAGCACCATCACAACCACGGCGATGCGCGCGGCGGGGCGGCGAACGCCCGTGTACAGCATCGCAGAATCGGCAACCTCACCTTCGAGAGCCCGTGCGGCAGCACCCTTATACCCCATGCCGCGTTCGCCGGTGCCCTGTTCGGTCCCACCCGTGCGAACCGTATCCGCAGAGGTATTCGCCATCGCGGATGCGCCAGAAACAGCACCCGCACCAACCTTTATCTTCGCCTTGACGGTGGGTTTCTGTGCGGTGCCCTCAGACCGCCCTTCCAGACGCCGTGTCACGCGCGAGTTTGCCACCACATCGGAGGTGAACGCAATAAAAACGACGGTGTAAATCAGCGCCGCAATGTACATAAATAGTTCGCTGGAGCGCGCTAATGAGTCGTTCAGCATCGGCTACTTACCCTCGTTTTCATCATGGTTATCATCATCAAATTCTAGCCCCCAAGCGGCGGCGAAAGCATCGGTGAGGCGTTCGGCCTCGTTCGCAAGGCGCGGATCTTCCCCGCGTGCCAGCAGACCGTATTCGACCACAAGCACGCCATCGGCGGTGTGGGCACGCACCCATACACGGCGGCGCGCCACAAAAAGCGAGACGATAAGCCCGGCGAACGCGACCACAAAGGAGTACAGAACAATATTCTGCCCGGGGTCGTGGCGCACATCCAGACCGACATAGCGTTTATACCCCAAGAACTCGATCTTTCCCTTGTTATCGGGCAGCACAGCTTCGGGGTTCTGCGCGCTCAGTACAATGCCGTTGCCCTGTGCCATGGAGTTCAGCTCTTGCAGTTTAGAGGTATCGAGTACGTACACATTCTGCGGCTGCCCCGAGTTGAGCCCCAGATCGCCCGAATAGGACTGGAAAATCAGCATGGGGTTTGCGGGGGCGGAATCTACCGAGTGGGGTACGGTAGTGCCGCGCGCATAGTCGCCGGTAGGCAGGAACATGCCCACAAAACCTAGCTGGCTGGGCTTGGCGTCCGGAACCTTGAGCACCACCGATGAGGTGTATTTACCGTCCGTGGTAATTCCCACCACGGCACCCTCGTAGGCGACTTTACCTTCGCCGTCTGTCACTCGCACCACGGGCGCATACCCATTACCCGAGAGGAAAATGCTGGTACCGCCAATATCGACCGGTTCGTTCACCTTGAGGGTCTTCTGTTCGGTTCCGCCCTGCGGGTCATGCACCGTCAGCTCCGCCTTATAATCAAGGTCTTGCCCGTAGGTGTGGCTGTCTTGCTGGCGATCGTAGCGCACCTGAAAATTATTGAGCGTCACCGCATACGGGGTAAGCCAGTCGGGGTTGTAATTCGTGCCGGGAGTAAACGAATCGTAGCCAATCAGCGAATTGACGAAAGTTTCATCCTGAACCAGAATTTTTTGTCCGCGGTACCCATAGAGCGAGCCGAAGGCGACCCCTACTAGAATGCCAATCATCGCCACGTGAAAGAGAATATTGCCGATTTCGCGCAGATACCCGCGCTCGGCACCGACCGAGTAGTGGTCGTTCTCTTCGTCCCGAATTTCAACTCGGTAGTGGCTCTTTTTCAGGATGCGCGCCGCATCCTCAATCGCACCCTTGGCGCTCAGGTTCAGCCCGGCATCCGCCACGGGAATCTCAAGCTGACGGTGCACCGGCATACGGGAAAGGTTTCTGGGGGTGCGTGCCGGGGGCTTACGCCAGTCTTTCGCGTGTTTGATGGCTCGCGGGGTTACGCATCCGATCAGCGAAATAAACAGCAGCAGATAGATGGCAGAGAACCACGCCGAGGAGAACACATCGAAAAGCTGAATTTTATCGGCAAATTCGCCCCAGCCGGGATGGTTCTTAATGTAATCGGTAACCTTGGTAGGGTCTTGTACACGCTGCGGAAAGATCGATCCAGGTACCGCCGCTACCGCCAGCAAAAGCAGAAGCATGAGCGCCGTGTTCATTTTGGTCAGCTGAGTCCAGCACCAGCGAAGCATACCCACGAACCCGAGGGCTGGCGCATCCTTGCGCGCTGATTTACCGGTTTTCTCGGTCTTCTCGGATGCGTTCACGGCACGCCCGGCATCTGCGGTTTTGCCCGTCTTGCGGTTTGCGGTGTTTGTATCCTTTGCCTCTGTTGAAGTGTTTTCATCATCGCTGTGTTCGGAAACCATGACAGCCCTCCTTTCTTAGATCGGTAGTTCGTAGGCCGGTAATGCCGCCTGTATCCATGACATCAGCTCGGTCCACAGCCCCGTCATGAGCAGTACCCCGATCAAGATGAGTACGGCACCGCCCACCCGCTGTATGCCCAGGCGATGTTTTCGTGCCCACGCCAGGGTGCTCACTCCCCTGCCCATGCCCCATGCCACGAGCAGAAAGGGAACACCCAGACCCAGACAGTATGCGAGAGTCAGAACGACTGCCTTGCCGGTGCCGGAACCGCCCGTATATACGAGGGTCTGCACGGCCGCGAAGGTCGGCCCGATGCAGGGTGCCCATCCCAACCCGAAGGTTATACCCAGAATCGGTGCACCCCACAGCCCGGTGACCGGGCGGCGATGCAGGCGCTTATCGGTCTGAAAGATCGAGAGCCCGCCCAGAAATATGACTCCCATGAGTACGACCAGCGCGCCCAGAATCATCGTGACCCAGGACTGCCCCTTAAGCCAGGGTGCGGCGCCGAGCTGGGCGAGGACAACCGAGAGAAGCACGAAAATAACGGAGAATCCCGCAATAAACAGGGCAACTCCGGCGAGTAACCGCCAGGTGGCTTTGCGGCGAGTTACAGCATACTCATTCGGTGTCTGAGCTTTACTCTCTGCTGTTATAGGCGCAGAAGCGCTGTGGTTGTCTACTACATCCTGTGTTTGAGGTGCCGTTGGCGCTACGTGCCGCGCGGCCGCCGGGTTCACGAGGGCGAAAGTTTTCGCATCCACGGGCTCCGCCGTATGCCCTTCAGCTTGTGATGCACCCGTTGCCGGTATATTCGCTCCGGTCAGCCCCGCAACATATCCCAAATACCCCGGAACCAGGGGCAGCACGCATGGGGAAGCAAAAGAAATAAACCCCGCGAGCGCGGCAAGCGGTATCGACAGCCACAGCGAGCCGTCTAGCACGGTTGAGCTGATGCTCGCCACGGGAAACACCCCTGCCCCGGCAATAGCGATGAGCGGCTGAACGGGCGTGTGCGGCACGCTAGGCACCCTTCGTCACGGTCTCGACGAGGGTTTTCAGGATGGACGGGTTAGCCTGCCCCAGCACGCGGGATGCCACGCGCCCTTTCTCGTCCAGGATCACGGTGGTGGGCACCGCCTGCGCGGGTACGTATTTGCTGAGCGAGAGAAGAACCTTGCCCGTAACGTCTTTGAAGGAAGGGTAGGTGACGTTGAAGCTGCGCTCGAAGGCATCCGCGGTGTTCTTCTCGTCGCGCACGTTCACGCCGTAAAAAGCGATTTTATCTTTGAATTCTTCGGAGAGTTTCTGCAGGTCGGGCGCTTCGGCACGGCAGGGGGCGCATCCGGCGTACCAGAAGTTCAGCAGTACCGGTTTACCGCGCAGGGATTCGGCGGTTACGGTTTTTCCGTCGAAGAGTTCGCCGGTGAAGGCGACCGGGTCACCGCGTTCGGCTTCCTGGTATTCGGTGACGGAACCATCGCCCGCGATATAGCCTTTGTTATCGCCCGAATTTGCCTGTTTTGCTAGGGAATCATCGCTGGATGAGCACGCTGAGAGGAGCACGGCACCTGCGGCGGTGGCGCAAATACCCACGCCCGTGTGCAGAAGCGCGCGGCGAGTGAGTGGGGTATTCGGCGTCGTGGGTTTTGGCATAGGGTTCATGCTTTCCTTCCGTGCCAGCTGGCGGCGGCATCGGTGTGTGCGAAGGCCTGCGTTCTTAAAACTATAGGAGACTAGCTTCCGGGAAGCTGAATTACACCGCCGTACAGGGGCGAGGCGGGTTCGGAGTATCCGCTCACCTGCGGCATTTCATGGTCAAAATCCGTGCTCTTAAAGTCGAGGGATGTGATCGAGGCAAGGTTGCACTGGCGTGTGCGCGGGTCGTGCTGCAGCAAGCGACCTTCGAGCCCCAAGCGGGTGACCCAGATGGGCAGCTGATGCGAGACAATAATCGCTTGTGCGCCTTCGCCGCCTTTGTCGTAGGCGGTGCGTGCCGCATCCTGAATAGCGGATGCCATGCGTTTTACCTGGTCAAGGTACGGTTCCCCCCAGGACGGGCGCAGAGGGTTGTAGAGTTTGCCCCAGTGTTCACGGTTGCGCAGAATGCCCTGCCTGGTGACATGCTCGCCCTCAAAATAGTTATCGGCTTCGATAACCCGCTGATCCGCATGTGCCTCCAGACCCAGCAGCTCGGTGACTGGCGCGGCAGATTCGCGGGTGCGCAGCAGGGGTGAGCATACCAGATGCACAATCTTGGCACCGTCCTGCGCGCGCTGAGCAAACTCTTGGGCGCTCATGCGCACCATCTGCTGGCCCTTCTCGGAGAGAGCGTAGTGTGGCAGGCGACCGTAGACAATGCGTTCGGGGTTGTGAACTTCGCCGTGGCGCATCAGGTGAACCGTAACCGTGGGCTGAGTAGTCATTCTCTCAGTTTCTCAGACTTTCGGCGCTACCCCAAAATATATTGCGAAGTGTCCGGTTAGCGGGCAAGTTTCTTGTCGAGAATCTTGCGCATGCGTTTGGGGTTAATACGCCAAAAATCCTTCGCTTCGCCGTCGATGCGCAGCACCGGAATTTCGGTCTCGTGGCGTTTGAGCAGATCTGGGTTATGGGTAATATCGAGCTCGGTATAGTCCAGGCCGTGCTCGGCGCAGATTTCGCTCACGATCAGGCGCGCATCCTCGCAGAGATGGCACCCGGGACGGGTCAAAAGTTCAATGACAGGTTCAGGCATAGTTCCCAGTGTATACCCGTGCAGCTTCTTGAGGTTCTGCCGCACTGTCTTGTGTGCCTACGTCTGCCGCGATATATGTCTGGTAGTTTGTTCCCCTGTGCTCTATATTCTTGTTCGCACATATGCTCGGTCGGGAATATATGCAGGTCACAGCGCCATATCTAGGTTCATGCACTGGTGCGTCAGACGCAGAACGCCCCGCATCCTTGCGGTTTAACCTGCTGGATGCGGGGCGCAGAAGCCTTAATTACTTCTTATTGCGGCGCTGGTGGCGAGTCTTGCGAAGCAGTTTACGGTGCTTCTTCTTGGACATACGCTTGCGGCGCTTCTTAATAACGGAACCCATAGGATTTCCTCACTTTTCTAGACCCGGCCAAACCAAACCGGTTTGGTAGCTACCCGGGTATGTTTATACCGGTATAAACGCTCTAAAAGGCATTTTAGGCACAGCAGTGCCCAGGCGTTTTGAGAACGCTACCTTCCTAGGGTACAAGGTAATAGCCTATTTTCACCATTTGAAAGGCAGAAAACCTTCGATTTTGCGAACTTTCTCTCGCCCCCGAGGTCTTTTCCACCGCAGCAGATATACCATAAGGCGGCGAGAACCACGGGTACATAATCCCGAGTTCCCACCGCCCCAGATGGTGGCGCGATAGCGCTAGTGGCGCCTCTTACGATTCTTCTTCCCCTTCGAGAGGGCACTGGCACCTTTAGAAGCACCGTTCTGAGCCGGTTTTTTAGCTTCGCTTGCGGGGTTCTGCTTCTTTGCCTGCTTCTTCTGAGCAGCAACCGCTTCCGCCGCATGCGCACGCTCGACAGCTCCCAGGACGTCGAAGCCCTCAAAAGGATTCGGAGCACCGTTAGCGTCTACCGCAGTCAGAGCCTTCTTGTTCGCGGATGCAGACTTTGAGGCGCTACCTGCTACGGGCGCAGGCTTTTTCGTCTCGGGTTTCTTCGAAGCCGGTTTTGCCGATGCCTGGGCAATCTCCGAAGGTGACGGGGCGGGTTTTACCGGTGTTTTCTCGGTATCTGCCTGAGCCTTCTGCTTGGGTTGAGATTCCACAGGCTTATTCTCGGTTTCGTTCACCGCAGGAGCAACCGGAGTCGAATCGACACCGCTCAGATTAGCCGTTTCCGGGCGGGCAACTGCTGGAACGGGCTGCGGTATGGATGCAGCCGCCACCGAAACATTCTTCGCCGGAGCCTGAGAGTCTGAATCCTTGCGATTGGGGCGTTTAACCGCCACGGGCTCAGCGGTCGGGGTCGGCACCGAATCGGGTGAAGGCTCGTCCAGAGTAATCGCGCTCTGCAGCTCAGAACGTATCTCTTCCGGAGTTTCCTCCAACTCGACATTCGCCGCCGCCCTCTGAACGGGCGCATCCGAAGGTTCTGCCTTCACAGCGTCAGAAGAATCCGTCTGAGGGGTCTCTGCGGCGGGTTTCTCGCGCTTCGCCGAATCTACGCTCTGTGCGGGAGCGGATGCGGGCTTTTCCGCAGGCTTAGCAGGCTTCGAATCTGTCTTATCCGAAGGTGCTGCCTCCGGAGCGGGCTCGGCGCTCTTAGAAGTTACATCACTCGATGGGTTCGAGGGTTTCGACGCCTCAGCAGGCTTGGGAGCCTCTGCCGCCTTCGCGGGTGATGGTTCCGTCGCTGGTTTCTTCGGTTCTGTGGAGACTTCCCGCTCTTGCTCAGCCGCCGAAGACTTGGAGGCCTCGGCGGAGGCAGCGGCAGGGGCATCCTCACGCGATGAAGCAGAAGCGGACTTAGGCTCTACCTTAGGAGGTTCTGTCGCAAATTTCGCGTTGTCTGCGGCTTTCTGCTCGGCCGCCTCCTGCGCCTCAACCAGCTTGACCGCCTGGGTATGCGGCAAATCAAGACCGAAGTAATGGCGAACGCGGCGAATCAGGCTGATGCGCTCGCTCGCGGGCTTCTCCGCTTTCTCTGGCTTTTCGGACTTGAGCGGCGAGAATTGCGCAGGGCGCACGGGCGGTACGTTTCGGCGCAGGGGTGCACGAATAACATCGTCCTCCCCCTCAGCCTCGGTCTGGGGTGAGGTTCCGTTCTCGGCTTGCTGTCCCATGGTGCGCCACGGAATAAGACCAGTCGCCACAAGCTCTTCCGCGGAGATTTTACCCACCGGAGCTTTCTCAACATAGACTTCCCGAACGGGTTCTTGTTCGTCGGGTGTCTCTTCATCGTCCTTATCCTCGGTGCTTTCGGTTGAGTCTTCGTGAGAGGCAGAGCCGTCCTGTGATTTGCCCTGTGCCTCTTCCAAAGACTTGGATTTTTCGGATCCGTCAGCAGACTTGTCGGGAGCCTTTTCTGCCGTTATCTCTTCAGCAGACTCTTTGTCCTGTGCATCGTCAGATGCAGACTCGGCGGGTTCGTCAACCGGCAGAACGTCATCCTCAAATTCGGGCTGCACGCTCTCAAGCTGGGGTTCGTGTGCCGCGGTTTCCTCAAGGGGATCGATCGGAGGCTCGTGGGTACTCTCCACGGTTTCCTGCTGCTCGGAAGCATCAGCCGTGGGAATATCACCCGTGTTCGCGGCGGATGCGGTCTCCTCGGGTTCATCTTCCTCGAAGCCCACGGCCACCGGGGTCGGCACGCGCACCCGCCCTTGACGGCGGCGTGAAACGGTGGTTCCTTCACGAATAATTTTTGGAAGCTGCGCGGCCGGAGATTTCTCTTGCTCAGCCTTATATTCTGATTCGGGAATATTCTTATCGGTATCCTGCTCAGGCTCCGCTTCCTCGTGTTCTTCCACGTCAGCGTCGGATTCGGGTTCTTCGGAAGAATCAGTGCTTTCCTCGGAGTATTCCTCCTCCTGGAATTCCTCGTCGTCCTCAGAGGGTTCACCAGGCATACCGTTCGGGGTATTTGCTGCCTGATCCAGTTCTATGCCAGCTTCGGAGTATAGCTCTTGCAGCTGATGGGCAATGAGTTCGCGCGCGGTGCGGGCATCGCCGTCTTTGACAGCGTCTACAATGGCACGGTTTTCCACCCGGATGCGCGTCATCGTGCTGCTCCACAGCGGCAAACGTCCCATAAGCGACAGCAGTGAATCGAAGGAAGACTGGCGGATCGCAACCAGCAAGCCCACGACCAGTTCGTTACCCGCCAAACGCACCAGCCGGTGGTGGAAGGTCAAAAGCTGATCAAGAAACTCGCCAATACTCAGAGTATCGTCTTGGAGCGTCTCAAGGGCCTCATCGACCTCATCAAATGAGACCTTGTCGGGGTCGATATTAGACACCGCCCAGCTCTCAAGCAGGATGCGGGTCTGCAGCATATCGCGGGTTGGGTAACGCGATGTAGACATGTGCAGACGAATGGGCCCCGCAGCCGCGGCCGCCGGTTCCTCATAGAGATAAGGAATGATCTCTTTGCCGCGCCCAGAGTACAGACGCATCAATTCCATATCTTCAAGGGTTTTGAGTGCATCTCGGGTTCGGGAACGCCCCACACCGATGGCGTGGGCAATCCGCTGATCGTCAGGAAGGCTTTGACCGAGCTGAATATTGCCTTCAAAAAGCTCGGTCTCAAGCCAGCGCAGAATCTTGCGATGAATAGCCAATGAGAACTCCGTTTATACGAGTTAGAAGTGGGATGCTATGAGAACCATCGTGCACGCGTGCGGTCTATACCGCACAACACCACGAGACGTATGCTGTGAAATATCCATGTTACCGGCGCCTTCCGAAAACGCGTGAAAGCAGCCCGCGCGGGGGTTCTTTCGGGGTATCTGCAGTGCCGAATGCTGAGGTGTATTCCGTCTGTGTCTGGTACGGAAGTTCCTCGTTCTTACCAGATTTTTCGGATGCCGCACTCTTCGTCTTGTCAGAGGCATCGGCTGCCTCTTCGTCCTCTTGAGGACGGGCACCCTGCACGGAACTCATTTCCGGGGTGACGACGGGCAGCACCGCCGTGAAGGTCACGGAATCTGATTTGACCGGCGCATTCTCGGCGAGTTTAGCTTCCACTGCCTTAGCCTCTTCGGATTGTGCCTGCGTCATATTCTGTGCGGCGGCAGGGGCGGCTTCCGCTGGGGTTTCAGCACCCGATTTTTGCGGTTCCTGAGCGGTTGACGATGACTCTTCCACCTGAGTCGCCGGCTTTTTCTCGGGCTCCTGAGTTTTTGCTGCAGCACCTGTGGAGGCGGTGCCCTCGGCAGACCTAACCGTTGCGGGTTTTACCGGTTCCTTGGTCTCAGACGCGCCAGCGCTCCCCTGACCCTTCTCAGCCTGCTTTTTCTGCGCGGTACCCTGTACCGCACGTTCCCCATTTTCCGTGCTCTTTTCGGCAGTGTCGATGCCGTAGCTCACGGTAGAAGATGTGCCGGGCTGGGTGGCGGTTTGTGCGTTGGTCGCGGCGGTTTCGACAGGCTTATCCTCGGGTTTCTTCTCGGATGCAGCCGCAGGCATCGGGGATTCGGCGGGTTTCGCAGCCTGGGCTGGGGTTTCTTGAGAGCCCGCGTGCGCTTCGGTTTTCGCACCGGGTTTTCCGGTATGCGCCTGCGCCGCCCGTTCCGAACCCGGCTTCGGGGCAGAAACCTCTTCACGGACCGATTGTGCCCGAGCCGATTCTGTTTTCGCGGCAGTTTGAGCCTGCGGCGAAGGTGATTCGGGTTTCTGAGGCTTTGTCTGAGCACTCTTGTGAGCATCCTTCACGGGCTTTTGCGCTTCGGCCTTCGCGGCGTGAGAGATCTGTTTAGACTCGGCGGAGCTCGGCTTCACAGGCTTAGCACCCTCGGATTGCGGGGCAGGCTGCTGAGCGCCTGAAACGTGCGCGCGCTCTTGAGTCTGGGCTTCAATGTGAGGCTGCTTCGTATCGTGCGAACGCGCGGGAGCCTTAGTCTGCTCGACGTCCTTCACAGACGGTTCAGCGCCTTTCTGATCTGACGCGCTCTTGTCGGTCTTCTTGCTCTTCACTGCCTCCGGCTTTGCCTGTGCGGTCTTATCCTGCGACTTTGACCGGGGAACAAAGCCGCGAGCCTCGGGCGAGAACCCCTGCTGACCGTCATCAATTCCGTCGTCATACCCATAGGACTGCTGCGGTTTCTCCTGGTAGGAAGACCCCGAAGGCGTGAAAGGACGCATGGGAATAAATTCGTTTTCCTCAACGGTTCCGGCGGTTTCTGTGCCCTCTTCCGATGCGGCGGGTGCCGCCTGCTGGGCAGGTTTTGATACGATGCGCGCGGCAGATTTGGTCGAGGTCTTCGGCTCTAGACCGGAGGTCACCGAGCTCCCGGTAGAACGTGCCTCTTCATCAAAAATGGCGGGTTTTGCAATCGCGGCGGTCGTCGTCTTCTTCTTAGCAGACGATTCGCCCTCAGCGTGCGAGTCATGAGCGCCAGCCTCGTGGGAAGCGCCCTGCTCATCGTGATCTTTCTGCCCGGAAGCCTTCTCGGCATCCCGCTCGCCCGCAGGACTCGCTCCGGGCTTCACGCCAGCGTTCGCGGAACCGGTAGAACCGGGGAAAGCCTCGAAACGTTTGCGCTGCGAAAGGGTCTTGGATACACGCTCCTGAGGCGTCGGCTCAGGCTGCTCAACCACGGACGAGGATTCAACGGGCTGGGCGGGCGCATCCGAATCCGAGGTCTTATCTTGATCTTGTACATCTTGAGCATGGGCAGTGGCAGCTTCACCAGCGGTCTCATCGGTAGTTTTACCGGTAGCTTTAGGGTGCTGCTCTGCATCTTGTTGTTTCTGCTCGTCGGTATCAGACTCACTAGCGTGCGCAGTTTTCTCAGTCTTGGTCTCGGCGCTGGGCTTTTCAGTCTTTTCGGTTTTCGCGGTGTCATCGCCTGAGGACTCGACGACATCGACAACCTCAATCACGGAAGCCTTTTTAATCTGCGACTCCCGCTGTTCCTTCGTGCTGTGTGCAATCGCCTGTATATCGGCAACCCAGGCGGTGATCTCGTCAAATACTTCAGGGTTCAGCGAATAGAGGCGGCGCTGCCCCTCGACCAGCACGGTAACCGCCCGTGCCTCACGTAGAACCTTAAGGTGCTTTGAGATAGTGGGTTGGCTCATGTTCAAGTGCTCAACAACGGCACCAACAGTACGTGTTTGTTCAGCCAGAAGATGAACGATATTGCGGCGGGTGGGGTCCGCGATCACTGAAAAAACGTCTGATTGCATATAGCGATTATGACATATTTCGACGTATGCTCGATACCTGTTTTGTGGGTTCTAGCCCGAAACTACGCGGTTTTTCGCTAAGCTTTCCGCTTATATTACCAAATGCTCATAATATTCCGTTCTAGCTATATACCGTTTAGGGCATATACACGCCCACACAGTGTATGTGCCACAACAACCGTTCCAACATTATCCCTAGAAATACCTATGATGTTCCGCTTAGCTGCATGCCTGGGCGATACACTAGAGAAAGCTAAACATCCCCACCAAGACCGTACCCCGCCCAAACTCTGCGCATGATCGGAAAGGAGATGCCCGTGGGACGCTATCTACGTCGCCTGCGCGCACACCAGCGCAAACAGGTGCGCGATTTTTCTCAGGGACGCATCTCCACCGCTATCGGCAAGGTTCCGTCTACATCGCCGATGATGTATGAGCAGGAAGAGGTCACTCGCCGCTTCAACCCCTTCGATATCCGAAGCTACGAGAAGCTGCGCAACCTTATTGATACGACTGTCTTCTCCTCACCTTCGCGAACCGCTATCGCGTCCTTCTTTCTGGTGATCATTTTCTTCACCGTAACGTTGAGCCTGCCGATTTCTTCGGTCACGGGCGAACCTGCGCCATTTCACCACGCATTCTTCACCGCCACCAGTGCGGTGACCGTGACCGGTTTGACGACCGTTTCAACAGCGGCCCAATGGTCAGTATTCGGGCAGGTTATGATTCTGCTCGCCTGTCAGATTGGTGGTTTAGGTGCGCTGACCATGACCTCGCTTCTTGCCCTGGCGATCGGGCGGAAAATGGGGTTGCGCTCTAAACTTATCGCGCAGGAAGAGCTCAGCATCGGGCGGCTCGGTGAGGTCGGCAGTGTGCTTCGTACCGTCGCTTATACCTCAATCGGGATCGAATCGACGATCGCCCTCGTTCTCACCCCGCGTTTTCTGCTTCTTGGCGAGAACCTGCCCACCAGCCTGTGGCACGGTATTTTCTACGCTATTTCGTCCTTTAATAACGCCGGGTTCACTCCGCATTCCGATGGCTTAGTACCCTATGGGCACGATTTTTTCGTACTCGCACCCGTCAGTATCGCCGTGTTCTTGGGGGCACTCGGGTTCCCCGTGCTGATGACGATTCAGCAGAAACCCTTCCGGCCCCGCGACTGGACTCTAACGACCAAACTCACGGTGACGACCACGAGCATCCTGTTCGCGCTGGGTGCCCTGCTCTGGGGCATAGCCGAATGGGCAAATCCGCGTACTATCGGCAATTACGGCGCGGGTGAGAAGATTCTCAGCTCGATTTTCGCTTCCATCATGACGCGCTCGGGCGGGTTCAATCTGGTCGATATGAACGATATTCGCCCGGTTACCGGCCTCATAACCGATGTGCTCATGTTTATTGGCGGCGGCTCAGCATCTACCGCAGGCGGCGTGAAAGTCACCACGATTGCCGTGATTATGCTTGCAATTATTGCGGAGGCACGCGGCGACCAATTCGTGATGACTTTCGGGCGCACGATCCCGGTGTCGGCGCTGCGCATCGCCATTTCGGTGACGATGATGAGTACCGGAATTGTACTTGTGAGCACCGGAGTTCTGCTGGCGATAACAGACCAGCCGCTCGTGCGCGTGCTCTTTGAAGTCATTTCCGCATACGCAACCTGCGGACTATCAAATGGGCTCTCCACGGAACTGCCGCCCTCGGGCATCTATGTGCTCTCCCTGCTCATGTTTATTGGGCGAATCGGCACCATTACCGCCGCCACCGGTTTGGCGCTGAGGTCTCGCCGCCGCCTGTATAAGTACCCCGAAGAAAGGCCCGTCATTGGCTAGTAACCATAACGCTCCCGTACTGATTATTGGGTTGGGACGGTTCGGCTCGGCAACCGCCGCCCAGCTTCATGCCCAGAATAAAGAGGTTCTCGCCATTGAGAAAGACCCCGAAATTGCGCAGAAATGGACGGGCGTGCTCACCCATGTGGTCTCGGCAGATGCTCGCGATATTGACGCGCTCAGGCAACTGGGTGCAAGTGATTTCGGGTCTGCGGTTGTGGGTGTGGGTACCTCGATTGAGGCTTCCGTGCTGATTACCGCGAACCTGGTCGATCTGGGGGTTGAGCGGATTTGGGCGAAGGCGATCACCCCCTCACACGGCAAGATTCTAGAGCGTATTGGCGCGCATCATGTGGTCTACCCGGAGGCAGATGCGGGGCGCCGCGCCGCGCACCTGGTGTCGGGGCGCATGCTGGACTATATCGAGTTCGACGACGACTTCGCGATTGCCAAGATGCGCCCGCCAAAGGAGACTCACGGGTTCACCCTGGCCGAGTCGGATATTCGCGCGAAATACGGGGTGTCTGTGGTGGGTATTAAGTCTCCCGGCGAAGAGTTTACCTACGCGGATGCGGCAACGCGCATCCATTCCCGGGATATTCTGATTGTCTCGGGGCAGGTGGATCTGATCGAGCGTTTCGCGGCACGTCCGTAGGTTCTGTCTTCCCCCTCTTCGTCATAAAAAGAGCCTTTATTTGAATAAAGGCTCTTTTTATGTAGGGAGTAGGCAGGAGGCGGGGGCTAGTCAGCCGTGTACTGTTCGCTCAGCTCAGCGGAGCGGGCGGCGCAGGCGCGCATAGCATCCTCGGTGAGATCGAAAAGTCCCTTGTCAATAAAGGTATTGATAGCGCGCTCCGTGGTTCCGTTCGGGCTGGTAACAGCCTTACGCAGGGCGGCGGCATCCGGGTTACTATCCAGCAGGTACCCTGCTCCCGCAATCGTTGCGGATGCGAGCCTCTGTGCGGTCTCTTCATCCAGACCGAGCTTCACACCGGCACTCGCCATAGTCTCCGCCAGCAGGAACCCGTAGGCGGGGCCGGACCCCGAAACAGCTGTGACCGCATCCATCTGGTCTTCTCGCACCTGCACTACCATACCTACGGTCTCTAGGATCTTCTCGGCGAGCACAAGCTGCTTCTCAGTCACGTTCTCACTCACCGAGATCGCCAGCACGCCTTTGCCCACGCTTGCGGGCGTATTGGGCATGCAGCGGATCACCGGCTGCCCCGCAGGAAGAGCCTTCTGCAGCGTATCGAGGGTGACTCCTGCCGCCACCGAAATGACGAGCGCATCCGGGGCGAGGGCGGGCGAAATTTCGCGCGCCAGCTCGACGATTCCATAGGGTTTAACCCCCAACAGCACTACGGATGCGCCGCTGACCGCCTCATGGTTGGCTTCGGGCTTGAGCTCGCACCCGATCACGACGGCATCTCGCCCGTTAGGCCCCAACTGATGGCGCAGGCGGTCTATGGAGTTTTTGCTGCGCACGGTGGCGCGGATAGCTTCTGCGGGGTATCCGCCCGCGATGAGCCCGGCAGCGATGGAACCGTTCATGGAGCCGGTGCCGAGGAATGCTATATGTTCGGTCATCTTCGATCCTTACTGTCTGCTTCGTTCGTGTCGCGGGGCGCATGCCGCCCGCATCACAGGGTTTGTTATCTAGCATACAATCCAACACCAGTTCCGGCTGTTCCCCGCATGTACTCCGGTACAAAAAAGGGCTGCGGTTCGCGGCTAGAATGTAAAACGATGAAAACACGTCTGATTCGCTGTGCCCACCTTCTGCTGTGCACCGTGCTGATTGGCACGGCCACCGGTGGCGGGGCGATTATTCTGCACTATCTCCTGGACATCATGCAGGAGCTCACGTTCGGGCATACGGAGGCGGAGCATCCGATCGTGACGGATCACAGCGATACTGTTCGACGTGTGCTGGTGTTGATCGCGGTGGGCGTGGCGGTCTCCATCATCTGGTTTTTACTTCAGCGGCGCACTAAGCTGGTGTCCATTAAGGCGCAGATTCACGGCGAAACTCCGCAGGAGCGCCACCCGGGATTTCTACGACAAACCCTGCACAGCCTCACTCAGATTGTGGCCGTGGGTGCGGGTGCACTGGTGGGTAAAGAGGTTGCCCCGCGCGAGCTGGGCGCACTGTTTGCTGGGCGTCTGGCGGATCTGATGCGCATCCCGCAGACCGTGCGCCCGGTGTTGGTAGCCTCAGCTGCGGCGGCGGGTTTAGCGGCTGTGTACCAGGTTCCGGTGGGCGGTTTTGTTTTCCTGTTTGAGGCTCTCGGTTTAGCGCTGTCGCTGCGCAATATTTTCACGGGTGCGGTCCTGGTTCTTGTGGCAACCTGCACCGCGCATCTGGTGATTTCGGATGCGCCCACCTACCCCGTCCCGCAGCTGCAGACCACCGATGAATCGCTACTGCTCGCGGTTGTTCTTGGTCTGGCTATCCCTCCCCTGGCGCTGTGGTTCCGGGCGGCGTCTCAGCGCGCAGAGAGCCGCAAAACTACGAATCGGAACGTGCTCTGGCGACTTCCTCTGGTACTTGCGTTGGTGGCGGTGACCTCGATTTTCCTGCCGGAGATTCTGGGGAACGGCCGCCCGCTGACCCAGCATATTTTCGATGCCGCATCCGGTTTATCTTCGAGCTCCAGCAGGCTTGACGCTACCGCCTTAGGCCAGGCTCTTCTCTATGCTCTCGCGTTGCTGGCAGCTAAAGCGATCCTGGTGGTGGCGAGCCTGCGCAACGGCGCCTATGGAGGCACGCTCACACCGGGGTTAGCCTTGGGCTCCGCCTGCGGTTTCGTGCTTACAGGCACTCTAATCCTCGTGTTCCCGACGCTGACTCAGCTTCAACCGGGCGCGGGAGCGTTTCATGCATCAGAACTTCTCGGGACCGCCGGGCTGCTGGGTGCGGCCACTTTCCTGAGCCTGTCGATGAACGCCCCGCTGAGCGCCTGCGCCCTGATTCTTGGGTTCGCCGGGCAAGACTGGCAGGCGTATGCACCTTTCGCGGTAGCGGTCGGCACGGCATGGGGTGTCAAATACCTGTGGATGCACCTGGGCAACAAAACACAGCACATCCCGCAAACCGTAACGTCTGGCCAGCGTTAAATATCGGCTGGGTAAGCGCCTGTAAGGGAATTTCGCGTACTCTACGCGTGTCGCACAGGCGGCATGCACAGGTTTCTTGTGTGGATGCGGCTATAATGATTTACTTTACAGTGCATCTATTTTAGGTGTGTTCAGTTTCTTCTACCCGCCGTCGGCTTCATGCCTACAGTACCGCGTGCGAAGATCCACCGGGTTTTCCGGGCGATGCACACACCCAAAAAGGGTGCCTGCCGCGCATTCGACTGCAGACTCAAGCTCGACTATACATATGGTGTTGTGCAAGGTAACTTCGTGTTGTACGCTGACTTGGAGATATCTCTCGCTATCCTTAAAGAGCCCAATATTTCCGGGGTGTTTAGGCAACTCGTGCCCGTTTTGGGTACTATTGCAGAGGTTATCCCGCGAAATTCCAGTTCGCAGCCTAGCCATACCGCTGACCGCGCCTTAGCTGAGCTCTTACCGGTGCCTAGCACCCGCTGGATTTTCTAGGCGGAAAACCACCCCGCCCGCACCGGCTCGACACCTGCCCACAGACTTTAACACCAGCCACAGCATCCGAGGGAGACACGATGAGCGATAAGAATCCTCATACCTCTGAGCGCATACAGGATTCGCACCACCAGGGAGGTGCGCCTTTTAGCAATCCTCGACGCTCTCAGACTTCGACGACTGTGCAGCACGTGCAGGAAGAGTCACCTGCCCAAAACTCGCTGCCCCCTCAGGATGCTGGGCCGGATGCACCCGCCCAGACCCCGCAGGCAGCGCAGGGTCCGCAAGGCGCGAAGACTCAAGAGCCCGCTCAGAAATCTGCTGAGAGCGCTCACACCGCCCAATCCACGCCGTGGGGCTCACAGACCTCAAAGCCCCAGCCTGCCCAGGCCGAGAACGCTCAACCCGCCGCCGTTGAGATCGATACGAACACCCCTGCGGATGCGCTTCCCCAGAGCATTTCACGCCCGGATGCTGACGAGGCTGTGCACCACGAAAATACGCAGACCCGTCAGCTTCCGGTGCAGAGCCGACCTGAGCAGGGCCCGCTGAGCTCGTATCTTTCGGAGAAACCACAGGATTCTGAGGCTCCTGATCCTGCCGCTGCACACGCGGAGGCACCGGAGGCTGAACCTGCCGATAACATTCCTCAGTCCATCTCGCGCCCGGACGCTGACGAGGCTGGCGACGCGGAAGACGTGAGAACCCGCCAGCTTCCCGCTCAGGCCCAGGAACAGGGCGCATTCCCGTCCATCGCCGATACGATGTCTGCCGCTCGGGCAGAGCGCGGGTCTAGTGTCCCTGCCGACTCCACCGCATCCGAGGCGCAGGCTCCCGCAGAGAAAACCGGGGCTAAGAAGGTCTATGAAGACACCATGCCCGCATCCGCAATTCCGATTATTACGGCGAACACCCCGGCGGTATCGGTCGGGGCACCGGCAAGCGGTCAGATAGCCGCAACTACAGGGGCGGTGACTGCGGATGCCGAGAAAACCCCCGAGCAAAAACGTTCGCGCGAGCTCAAGACCATTGTTACGGTAACCGCGATTCGTACTGTTCTGCTTGCCGCGTGCCTGGTGATGTATGGCTTCGGCTTTGGCGGCGGCGGAACCTTCAACATGATGCTCGGCTACGGCGGCGCTGTATATATGCTCGTGCAGATTGCAGCATGTATTTTCGCGGTGCGCTCGAAGTCTACGAAGGGCATGCGCATCCTAAATGGAATTAGCGCCGGATTGGGTATTATTCTGCTGATCGTCACGGCGATCGTCTATGCTGGCTGGTCGGGTGAGGATTCTTCAGCCGGAGCCTATATCTTCATCATGGCGGATATTATTCTGAGCGTGATTATTGCTTCGGCTCGGTCGATTATCGAGCAGCCGAAGGACGACGTTGAACCCGAGAGGTTAGCGCGCGAATAGGCGATTGCTTTCCCCTAGTCTAAGGTCGGATGCGCCGGGTACGGTCCTGGCGCATCCGACTTTTGTGTACACTCTTGTGAAAATGCCAGGCTCTACGGCGGAAAACTATCGGCTGGCACGGTTGGGGACTAAATGCCTGTGTACCCCGTCAAAGGACTGCAGACACTTCTAGTCCTAGAAAAACCTGCCTAATCGGCCGATTTGTTACAGACTGTGACGTCATGCCTTGTTTACTAGACACTCGTGCTTCTTCCCCGATATAGCGCCTTCAAACCGTCGGTTGAACATGTGTATATCTGAGTTGCATTTAGCTTACGAACATTAAGTTTTGATAAATCATCCCTGAGTATGAGGGTTTTTAATGCCGCAAAGGCATAGTATAGAAATTCAACCTATACACCAGACATGCTTGCGAACCATATTTTGGGGGAATCATGAGCACACGAGCAGCATCTGCGGGAGCGTACACTGCCCTAAGCGGCGTTGAGCGTGCGCACGGTATCCCGCAGCGTGGCTCGGGTGAGGTTACCTTCAGGCATACGTTGGCATCCGTGGGGTACACGATACGCGTTCTGTTTATGGTACTCCCGTATGTGATGACATTCTTCGCGCTTCTGGTGAGTGGCGATTTGACTAGCGACTGGAGCCACATACTGTTCCACCCGATGGGGCAGTTCATTCTGGTATACGCGCTGGGGCATATTGTTGCGAATGTGTGCTTCAATTTTCGGATGGGCACCGGGCTGGTGCGGTCCGTCAATGCTTTGGGCGCGGTACTGTGTGTGGCGGTTTCTCCGCTGTGGTTCCGACTGCTTACGAGCGGTAACCTGGCGCTGGATGCGCTGTGGACGCTCACGATCGTGCCCCTTGAGTTTGTGGCGTGCTTGGCGTATTACATGCACGCGGTACGGAGGGATGGGTAGACCCCTCCAGACCCTCGCACAGTGTCAGTGAGAGCACCTCCCTAGTGAGCACCCGACGTTCGTTCTTCCGTCGGGTGCTCACTCTCTGTCTGAAACTTTTCACGGCGGCACCAAAGCGACAGCGAATTGCATGGGGGAACACGATCTTCGCTTCTGAATTTTAGACACCCCGCATATTCTCGCGTGTAACGGCGCATAAGAGCGGGTAAAAGCGCCACCTGTTAAGTGCAGTGTTACCAAAATAACGCCTTGTCACGGAATATTGGAACACTGTTTATGTGGCGTGGGGTGTCTCAGATTCAACTTAAAGGTGTAAAATTCCTGCTGAAGACTAGCTCTACGACAAGTACGGCATTAGACACCCACTCGCCACAAGGAGCCCCGTCATGGACGACCACCGCCTCAACGCAGAGTCACGCATACAAAGCATTACAGAGCCGCCGCTTTTAGAACCTTCTAAGCCGCGGATTGCCAGACCTATCGCCTGGTCGATTCTTATATGTGCGATCCTTTGCCTGATAGCCGCAATTATTATTCCATTCCTCACCAAACAAACCACTTCCTCACTTGTGCTGTATGCGATCGGCGGTGTGCTCACAGTTCTCGCACTCATCGTATTCACCCGCCGGAACCGGCCAAGCGTGGCGACGGTCGCCCACAAAAGCGTTGATATTTTTGGCGTTACACGCGCAGAACGCGAGTCTATTTACCAGCAAGCTACCGCTCAGCTTGAGGATCAGAATGCGAAAACGCGGCAGAAAAGTCTCTATACCTTTCTTGCGCTTGTCGATAAATGCCTTGAGGACGAAACTTTAAGCTACGAAGACCGCAATAAGGAGGGGCAGCGCATTGTAAATAAGATCAGCGGGTACATTCAGTCTCCGCCGATTTTTGACCCGCACGCCCTAGAGTTTGCACACGGCGCATTTCACGCGAAGAGCGCCCTTCTGCGTGAAGAAGCTGAGCTGCGTTTCGGTCTGATGCAGCAGATCCGTGACCGTCTGCGCGCCCCCTCGGATGCGGGCGGCTACCAGGACGGCCCGTGGACGAACTTTGAATACGATTTTTCGGGAAGCACCTTCTTCTACCCTATCGAATTCAGTCGAGTCTTCTTCAATAAGACCGCCGATTTCAGTGGGTGCACCTACATGCACGAAGCCGATTTTAGCGGCACGATCTACCGTAACTGGGCGGATTTCCGCGGTTCTACCTATCTGGCGTACGCGAACTTTAGCGGGTCTTCGTACCACGGTGCGGCATCGTTGAACGATTCCGTATACCGCAGCACCGCAGACTTTAGCGGCAGCCTGTACCTGGATCAGGCGAACTTTAGCGGATCTACGTACCATGAGGCGGCAACTTTCGTGAATTCCACATACCGCAACTGGGCGGTGTTCCGTAACTCAACGTACCTTGGCGCGGCGGATTTCAGCGGCTCTGTTTATCATAATCAGGCGAACTTTCATAACTCCGTCTATACCGGCGCGGTAACCTTCAACAACTCCGTCTATCATAATCAGGCGAACTTCCATAACTCCGTCTACACGCAGGTGGCGAGTTTTGGCGACTGCACCTATCATCGGGCGGATTTCAGCGGGTCTGTCTACACGGACGACGTGCATTTTAATAACTGCCGTTACGGTGGCGATGTGTATTTCCGCCGGTCTGTTTATAACGGTTGGGCTGATTTTCAGGGTTCGGTGTACAGCAAATGGGCGAATTACACGAGCTCGCTGTACTACGGCCTGGCGGGGTTCCAGAACTCGACGTATGCCGACAAGGCGCTCTTTAGGGGTTCCGTGTATGACAATGCGGTGACTTTCCAGGGTTCTGTCTTTACTGGCGCAGCGCCCGCTTTCATGAATGTTGAGGCATGGGCGCAGTACATTTCATTCTTCGCACCGGCGGAGAATGTCTTCTCGCTAGGGCAGGGCTACGCTATTGATACCGGTGCCTCCGGGCTGCCGAGCGAGTGCCCGCCACTGGCTGTGGAGCATCGGCAGTATTTGGCGCATAAGAACGGCGAGCTGCAGGAGATCACCCAGCATCTTCACGGCGACGATGCGCGCAGCACCGATAGGCTGGGTCTAACCAAGGAACTTTCGGGGAGGCTGAAGTCTACCGTTGAGGAACTGCACGCCTGGCGCGAGAAAATCACGACGATCCCGCTGCAGGAGCAAGACCGCCAGCAGGTAGGGGTTTAGGGGCTCTCTCCCCTGTCTCTTGCGCTTCTTGCGTAAAAAGGCTCTTTATTCGAATAAAGCGTACTTTTCGCCTCTTTATTCGGATAAAGAGCCTTTTTTAGCGGCTGAAATCTGTGGGCGGCGAATAAGGATGCGGTAGGGTGAAGGGGCACGCCTCCAACCACCATACAAGGAGCCACCCGCCATGACCACCGGAGACGAGAAAACCCTGAATACTTCACGGCAGGAGCGTTACCTAAAAGCCGTCGAATTGCTCGACTCCGCACACTCGTACACACGGCTGGGCGCGGTGCACGCGCTCGTGGGGCTGGCGGATGAATACCTTGCCGACCAAGCGTTACAGGCGGAAGAAAAGCACCTAGAGGGCCAGCGCATCGTAGATGTTCTTTGTGCCTATATCCGCGCCCCTTTTGAACTGGCGTTTCGGTACGATGAACTCTCGCAGGATAAGCCCAACCCTCACGGCAGCTATCGAGAGAACTACCAAGAGTTTTCCATACACAGAGCAGAGCTTTTGGCAGAAGCAAAGGTTCGTCAGCAGACTTTGCAGGAAATTCACCGCCGGTTGCGCCATTTTCCTCAGGGTGACAGAAGGAGTTATGTAGAAGGCTCGTGGTCTGGGTTTGAGTACGATTTCTCGAATAGTGTTTTCTTCTACCCGGTTGATATGAAGGATTCCTGGTATCAGAATTCCGTTGATTTCAGCGGGTGCACGTACTACGCCAGCGCCGAATTCAGCGGTTCCACCTATGAACGAAGCGCCTATTTTTGCGATTCTACGTACTACGATTGGGTTTTCTTCAACAACTCAACCTATTTTGGTGAAGCCCAGTGGAGCGGATCTACGTACCATGATTCGGCGCGTTTCAACTGGTCTGTTTACTATGGTGAGGTTTCCTTCCACGATTCTGTTTATGGTGGCTCGGTCTTCTTCGATCAGTCTCTCTACTACGATGAGGCTTTATTCTATAGCTCTACTTATCGAGGCGAGGCTGGGTTCGACGGCTCGCTGTACCGAGGCTCAGTTTTTGTGAGTGACTCGGTCTTTGTCAGCGAGGTTTCCCTATACGGGTCTGTTTTCTGCGGTGCCCTGAATTTTGGTACCGACTTTTTCGGGGAACCGTATCCTTCGCGGTTTGTTCAGAGTGCGCCCTACTTTGTTGTTGTGAGGAATGCGCGGGCAACGTTATTTGGCTCATCCAGCAATAGTTTTGTGGTTGAGGATAGCGGTTACCCTGTATCCCTCGGCGCTAACGGCCTCCCGTTAGGATGCGGCTTTCTGTCTACAGAACAGGCAAACTATCTTGCGGCAAAGTTCCGAAAGATGCACGAGGCGCGAACTTATCTTCGTGACTCGCAGGTGCCGCAGGAGCGGCGAGAGCTTCTTGAAAAATTGGAGTGGTTCAGTGAAGAGCTACGAGCCTTCCAGAAGAACGTTACTACCCTGCCGCTTAGCAGCTAAATTTCCCGCATGGATGAGCTTATCTACGGTAGTGTAGAAAAGGAATAAATCGCTCACTCATGAGGAATAGATAATTGATGCCTAAAGAACGCGAGGATGTAGAGACTAAATCGTCTGGTAGTCCAGAGGTATATCAGCAAACCAAGTTTATGACATGGTTTGAGAAGGCTTTTCCGTGGCTTCTGGTCGGTGGGGCGGCGTTAGGCCTAGTTCTCATGATTGTTATACCGAATGCCGTCTTCCAAGAGAAATCAGATATTCAGATTAAGGCACAAAGCGACCTACGTTTAGCGATCCTTTATACAACTGGCGGTATGATCGCTGCACTTGGCTTGCTCGAAACCTACCGCAAGAATACCAACGACCGCACCAAAGCAAATGCAGATATTAAAGCCGCCGACAACAACCAAAGACATCAGACTGAAGTTCTCAAAGAACAGATCCGGCAATTCGATGACAATGCTTTCAAAGAACGTAAAGCAGAACGGCGGGAACGCTACACGAAAGCGGTAGAGCAACTGGGCGATGAGAAAGCACCTATTCGTATAGGCGGTGTATACACACTCGTTGGGCTCGTGGACGAGTGGCTTGAAGAAGAAAATCTGTCTGAGTCTGAAAGACTCAAAGAAGGGCAGGTTATTATCAATAACCTTTGTGCCTATATTCGCTCTCCTTATACTCTTGCTTCTCGTTATGATGAGCTATCGCAAGATAAGCCTACAGGTTCCTACGAAGGTAGGGCACAAGCATTCTACGCAGACAAAGCGATGTTAAAATCTGAAGCAGACGTTCGCCTTAGTATTATTAATCAAATACATAAAAATGTACAATGGACCCACAAAAATAATACAGAAAAATCTTCTACAGATTATAATGAAAATAAAATACATAAAGGGGTGTGGTCAAATTTTGAATATAATTTCTCAGGAAGCGTGTTTTTCTATAACATAAACTTCAGAAAATCATATTGGAAGAAAAAATTAGATATATCAAATTCAAAATTCTTATCAAGTTCAAAATATTTAAAAAACTCAAAAATATCATATTTTAATGAGTCGATATATAATCAAGGAGTATGTTTTAGAAACTGCACACACAAGTGTGGTGTAGAATTTAGCGATTCAGTTTACAGAGGTGAAGCAAATTTTGGAGAATCTTCCTACGAAGGATATGCGGCTTTTAATAATTCGACGTACTACAAACTTACCAGTTTAGACTATTCAGTCTACAACTATGGATTTTTAGCTAACTATTCAACATACCACAAAGACGTATATTTCCATGATTCAATATATAAAGATATAGTATCCTTCGGTAATTCAAAATATTATAAACTCGCTGACTTTAGCAACTCCATATATCTTAAATCCTCCAGCTTTACTCATTCCACCTACGAGTCAAAAGCTGACTTCCATAACTCCATATACTATGGACCAGCTACATTCGGAGAACATACCACATATAACAATGAAACTGATTTCAGCGATTCTATTTATTATAGTGAAGTTTTAATCGGTGCTTCATTCTACAAGTTGCTAGCAGACTTCCGAAATTCTATTTATATAGATAGAGCCGACTTTAGCTTTTCCCGCTTCAAAGATACATGTTATTTTGATGGATCCGTATTTTTAAGAAGTGCATACTTTCTTGGTTCTATTTGTATAAAATATAAACCGCGATTTATTCACGATTACTCTATATATACTAATCCTGATTTAAATTTTTATCCCATAAGTACTCATATTACTTTATTCCCTTCTACTGGAAATAACTTTGAAATTTTTTTACAAGAAAAACAAGTTCTTCTAGATGTTTCGGATATTCTGGAAAAGTGCAAATTTATAAATTATTTAGCGACAGAACAAAAGGAGAAATACAACAATATAATGAACAAAGTAAGTAGAAATAGAGATAATTTCGACTCGTTAAAAACTATACAGGAGAAAGAAATTTTTATTACTTATCTTAAAAATATTGGTACATATATTCGTGAATGGCAACAAGATATAACAACTATAATAATTCAAAATAATATTGAAATTTCTGATCAAGAAAATTAATTATCTAGATATTTTATCTTTTAAATATAGTAAAATTTTCACTCCTCAACGAGAATCTTCGGTACCATCAGAGATATGGCACTTTGCATAATCCTTACCCTGAGAAGGTGGATAGCTTTGGGAGGGGGGGCACAAGATGCTTTGTCCTCACAGTCATCAAATATTTGCAAAGTAAACCTTAAGTCAAAATTTAGAAAAGTCTGAGATATGAAGTGAAGATGCGGTAGGGTGGTACTTGCACACATTCACCGTAAGGAGTCTACTCACCTATGAGCGATAAAAAACAGTCGGAAACGGAGCAGCCTAGACAACAGAACAAAGTCTGGCCATGGGTTAAAGGGATTATATGGATTATTATGACAGCCCTTGGGGGTTTATCCCTTTTTATCTGTTGGTTCTATTTATCTCCCGAGCGACGGGCCGCCAATGACCATCCAGCTTTAATATTGTATCTAATAGGCCTAGCTTTTATAGGCGGGGTAGTCTTATGTATACCACGAATCATTACTTCGAACCCTAAAAAATACTTTATTACCAGAGTTCTTGTCACTGGTATTACAGGTGGGGCATTTGCTCTTCTTTTACCCATAGCTGTCAAAAGCACTACAACAGGTGTTGGTGGGCTACGACACTCTATTCTACTAGCAACCGGTGGTCTTCTCGCGATCCTTACCTTAGGCGAGACTCGCCGTAAAAACGATATCGACAAGCGCAAGAACAAGCAGGAAAAAAAGAAAAACGACAAGGATTATCGGCGACAGGTTAGGGCAGAACGTCGAGAACGGTACGCCAAGGCGGTGGAGCAATTAGGTGATGAAAAAGCCCCTATCCGTATAGGCGGTGTATATACGCTTGTTGGCCTCGTGGATGAGTGGCTTGAAGACGAGTCTATAGACAAATATGAGGACAGGCTCAAAGAAGGACAGGTTATTATCAATAACCTCTGCGCCTATATCCGTTCCCCCTTCACTCTCGCTTCTCATTATGATGAGCTATCGCAAGATACTCCTACAACTGAGGTGATTTACAAAGATATTCAACAGAAATCGCATAAGAAATGGCAGATTATTAGCAATAATCTGTACGCCTGTATCCGTTCTCGGTTTACTCCTGATTCTCGCCATGATGAGTTATCTCAAGATAGCTATATAGCTTTCTACAAAGATAAGGAGCAAGAATTCTACGCAGACAAAGCGAATTTAAAATCTGAAGCAGACGTTCGCCTTAGTATTATTAAAGAAATTCACAACCGCCTACAGGGGCCAGACGAAAACGCGCCGGGGGCATGGTCAGATTTTGAATATGACTTCTCAGGAAGCACTTTCTTCTACCCCATAGACCTCACGAACTCTTACTACACAAAACCTGTTACGTTCGGCAGATCCACCTACCAAGGTAAGGCTGACTTCAGCAACTCCACCTACCAAGGTAAGGCTGACTTCAGCAACTCCACCTACGAGGGTTGGGTTAACTTCAGCGGCTCCACCTACGAGGGTTGGGTTAACTTCAGCAACTCCACCTGCCAAGGCGAGGCTGACTTCAGCAGCTCTACCTACGAGGGTTGGGTTAACTTCAGCAACTCCACCTATGAGAAAGACGTTATTTTCAGTACTTATCTTTTCCGCTCTACCTACGGGGGTTGGGTTAACTTCAGCAAGTCCATCTACCTGCGTGAGGCTTACTTCAATGACTCCATCTACAAGGACAAGGGTAAGGGGGTCAACTTCAGCAAGTCCATCTACAAAGGTAAGGCTAACTTCAGCAAGTCCATCTACAAAAGTAAGGCTAACTTCAGCAACTCCACCTATGAGAAAGACATTATTTTCAGTGTTCCCTTCTTATTCTCCACCTACAGGGGGTGGACTGATTTCAGCAATTCCATCTACCTGGGTAAGACTAATTTCAGCAGCTCCATCTACCTGGCTGGGACTAACTTCAGCGGGTCTATTTTTTATAGTGAAACTTATTTTAATAAAGACGGAGACAACGGCGGCTTTTCTCGCTTCACAGACTGTGCCCCTCAGTTCTATGATGAGACAAACCATAAAAACACGCTTTTTGGCTCACCTAATAATGATTTCACAGTCGAAAACGGCAGGGGCTACCCCATTTACCGTAACCTTGAAGGCTTACCCCTTGGCTGTAAATTCCTTACTTCAGAGCAGAAAGAATACCTTGAAGGTAAACTCCAAGAAATAGAAAAAATAAATAATAAACTTCGTGAGGTGAAAGATCCCAAAGAAAAGGAAGAACTCTTGAAAAAGCTGCGTTCCCTTAACAAAGAACTCCATGATTAGCGTGAGAAAGCCACCACAGTAAAAGTGGAAGACGTAGCAGCAGAAGATACGGAAAGCTAATCGAATCGTAGAGTTTTGGGGACAGCTATTCTTCGATAGCTGTCCCCAAAACTCTACGACTCTCCCTCAGTACACGAAAGTACCGGCGGCCTATGCAGCTGCTCGCCCTTACTCCCCTGCCAAATTTTTCGGGTTCAGCGGCGCACTAGTACCTTCACCAGGTGCCCCAGCCGCATCAAAACCAGGCCCTCACACAGGGCCCGATAAACCCCTGTGGCATATGCTACTCGTCTTCTTCGTAAACATAATCCTTGAAATAGTCAGGGTCACCATCGCTATCCAGCCAGAGCTCAAACCAGCCGAGGAAGTCCTGGCGCTCACAGCAGGGGCTAACACCAACATCCGAGAAGCTCCACACCTCACCGGCGCACGGCCCGGCAGTAATCAGCTCATAGGTCATGCCGCATCCTTCATCCATGAGATCAACACCCTGGTTCCCCAACTTACGCTCAAAAGACTCATCACTCAGCTGTTCTTCATCCTCCTCAACCTCCCAGAGCCAGCCGTCCGTGAGCATCATGGGGAGGGAAAGGTCTTTGCGCTCAATCTCTGAGAGCCGGTGAATGGAACCGGTGCTGATATGCCCCATCGCCGGGTCACGCCAGCCGTCACCAACCTCCAGCAGAAACAGCCTGTACGCCTGCGGCAGGCGGGTGTTGCAGGCACGCTCAAAAGCAATAATGTCTGCCTCCGAAACGGTAGGCCCCAGGTCGATATTCTTCTGAGCGATTTTAGTCTTAATGCGCTCGATCACGCTCGGGTATTCTTCAGGCTTGTAGATGGGCACAAAAACTCCTCACGATAGGTTCTTCGGTTTCACAGGGTTAGCGCGAGCCTTTGTACAAGTTACTGCACGCTGTTTCTCTCCCAGCGGTCCTAAAGTTACGGGTGGGCTATGCCCAATTAATTCCGGCTGAATTCATGCCATAATGGAAACACATATCCACCGTAACTCTTGTCACATGAACGAATTTAACAACTCCATTATTATCTACCAGCCACATACCGACCAGCCTGCTATCGACGTTCGGATAGAGGGCGAAACTGTATGGCTCAGCCAGCAACAGATGGCAGCGTTGTTTGAAACGTCCCGCACGAACATCGTTGAACACCTGGGGAACATCTATACCGAAGGTGAACTGGAAAAAGACGCAACCTGTCGAGATTTCCGACAGGTTCGCCAAGAAGGTAAGAGGCAGGTCAGCCGCTCAATCCCACACTACAACCTGGACGCCATTATCTCCGTGGGATACCGGGTCAAATCAGCCACAGCCACGCAGTTCCGTATCTGGGCCACCAAACGCCTGCGGGAATACCTGGTGCAGGGGTACAGCATTAACCAGCAGCGGCTTGAGCAGCTTGGGCAGATTGTAGAGGTCATGGCGCGGGCAGATAATCATCTCGTGGCCGGTACTGGTGAAGTGCTCTCAGCCTATATACCGAGCCTGCAGACCCTGCGTGACTATGACGAAGGCACGCTCTCTGATAGCGAGTCCACCGGGAACACGCCGGTGTGGCAGCTCACGCATGCCGATGCACAGGCAATCATTGCCCGTGCACGCAGCGAGTTCTCGCAGGACAGGCTTTTCGGACTCGAAAACGGGGATAAGCTCAAGTCGGTCGTCGCTACCATCTATCAGAGTTTTGCGGGTGAAGACCTCTACCCAACCACCGAACAAAAGGCGGCGAACTTACTGTACCTTATGGTCAAAGACCACCCGCTGGTTGACGGTAATAAGCGCAGTGCCGCAGCCCTGTTCATTGAGTTTTTATCCCGGAATAACCTGCTATTTTCGGCGGATGGCACACCGCTTGTCTCGAACAACGCCTTAGCGGCGATGACCCTGATGGTTGCCATGAGCAACCCGCAAGAAAAGGATCTAATGGTAGCCCTCGTGGAACGGCTCATTAGCCCGGTTACGCATTAGCCTCTGCTCCCCTGACCCGCTAAGTGCGCCCCTACTCCCCTACGAGAGTCTTCGGGTCCAGCGGCGTGCTCGTACCTTCCGCCAGGTGCTCTAGACGCCTCAAGATTAAACCTTCGCGCAGAGCCCAAGGGGAGACGTGCATCGTTTCGATACCGAAGGTTTCCATCGCAGCCTCAGCCGCCATCGCACCCGCGAGAACCTGGTCGGCACGCATCCGGGAAACACCGGGCAAGTCAGCGCGCTCGGCGGGAGCCATAGCCTCCATGCGGCGAGTCCACAGGCGCAAATCCGTCACATGCATCTCACGCTTCACATGCGGTCCCGCAGAATACGGCGCCGCCCCGCAAATACGCGCCAGCGACCGGAACGTCTTCGAGGTGCCCACCACCATGTTCGGCTCGCCAAATGCCAGCAACCGCTGCGCTACAGGCTCAATCTGTTCGCGCACATACCTGCGCAAGCGCTTCGTCTGCTTCGGCGAAGGCGGCTGTTCATCAAAGAACTCGCGGGTCAGGCGGCCGGCACCCAGCGGCACCGACATTGCCGCATCCGGCAGGGCATCCGTGCCCGTGGAGAACTCGAAAGACCCTCCCCCAATATCAAAATTCAGGATGCGCCCCGCACCCCACCCCTGCCAGCGGCGTACCGCGAAATAGGTGATAGCTGCCTCTTGATCGCCCGAAATCTCGCTCAAACTCACGCCGGTCTTCAACCGCACATGCTGCAAAACCTCGGCACCATTACCGGCCTCACGAATAGCAGAGGTCGCAAAGGCGAGCAGGTCTTCGGCATTGTTCTCAATGGCGAAATCACGGGCAGACTTCACGAACTCGGTCAGCGCGGCGCGGCCTTCATCAGAAATATCACCCGACGGTGTCAAATACTGCACCAGCTGCAGCGGAATCTTATGCGAGGCATACGGCTCGGGGCGGGCGCCCGGGTGGCCGTCAAGCAACAGAAGGTGAACAGTATTTGAGCCAACATCAAGAACACCGAGGCGCACGGCGCGCTCCTATCCCCCAGCCACCGCCGGGATAACGTACAACTTCATTAAGTGTGGCACAAGTCGCCGCATGATGCGCGCAATCCAACGTCGGGTCTGCGCGGGTTCGCCGGCCACGCATGGATGCACAGACCGGGGAACGCGAGCACACGAAAAAATCTCACAGGCTCAATGCCCGCGAGAATTTACGTCGGGTTTTTAGAGAAAACGGGAGGAAACCGTGTAACCAAGGGAGGTGGAGGCTCTGGCGAACGGCTTCAGGATGCGCGACTAGCAGCGAGCGCCTAAGGCTGTCGCGAACGGCAAAGCGAAGCGGAGCCGTCGTGACTGGTCGCCTTGTAAAGCGAGCGCAAGTCGCGCATCCATGTAAATCACGCTAAGCAAAGGTACAGACATAACAAACGGATACGTAGCCCACACTTTCGTGAGCCACGTATCCGTATTGTTGGGGTGAAGAAAAGACTAGTCCTTCTTAGCCGCAGTCTTCTTTGCAGTAGTGGACTTTTTAGCGGTCGTCTTTTTCGCGGTGCTCTTCTTGGCGGTCGTCTTCTTCGCCGCAGTCTTACGCTTCGCAGGCCCCTTGGCACGCTTTTCGGCAAGCAGTTCGACGGCGCGCTCATGGGTGAGCGATTCGATAGTTTCCGAACGCGGCACCGTAATGTTGGTAACGCCATCGGTAATGTACGGCCCGAATCGCCCGTCTTTGACCACGATATTCTTCTCGCTGTTCGGGTCTACACCAAGCTCGGCGAGCGGGGGCTTAGCGGCGGCGCGTCCGCGCTGTTTCGGCTGCGCATAAATGTCGAGCGCCTGTTCAATGGTGATCGTGAAGATTTCTTCCTCAGACCCAATCGACCGCGAGTCGGTGCCCTTCTTCAGGTACGGGCCGAATCGCCCGTTCTGCACGGTGATTTCGTTGCCTTCCGCATCAGTACCGAGCACGCGCGGCAGGCTCAAGAGCTTGAGCGCATCCTCTAGGGTTACGGTCGCCAAATCCATAGATTTGAAGAGCGATGCGGTGCGCGGCTTAGCGGGCTTGGGCTTCTTCTTCGGCTTGGGTTTGCCGTTCTTGTAATATTCGGTGGGCTGCGCATCCAGGTACGCCTGAATCTGCTCCTCCGTCATCTCTTCGATAACTTCGGTGACATAGGGGCCGTAGCGCCCGTCGCGGGCGATAATCTGGTTCCCGGTGGTCGGATCGGTGCCGAGCACACGCCCATCGGATTTGCCCTGCTCAAGCAGCTCTTTCGCCTTCTCAGCGGTCAGCTCATCGGGCGCCAAATCGGTGGGAACGTTGGCGCGCACGGGGTCAGAGACTTCACCGGTTTCGGTATTGACGGTGCCTTCAGCTTCAAGGTAGGGACCGAATTTACCAACGCGCAGCACAATGCCGTCAGCAATGCGGATCGAGTTAATATCGCGGGCATCAATATCGCCCAGATTATCTACGATCGGCTTGAGCCCGCGTTTCTTCTGCACCCCACCGCCGAAGTAGAAGTCGCCCAGCCACTCCACGCGCGATTCTTCGCCGCGGGCAATGCGGTCAAGGTCTTCTTCCATCTGCGCGGTGAATTCGTAGTTCACGTAGGGACCGAAACTGGTTTCGAGCAGGCGCACCACCGAGAACGCGGTCCACGAAGGCACGAGCGAGCCGGAACGCACCTGCACATAGCCGCGATCCATAATCGTTGAAATCACGGCGGCGTAGGTGGAGGGGCGCCCAATGCCTAGCTCGTCAAGAGTCTTCACGAGCGAAGCCTCAGTGTAGCGGGGCGGGGGCAGGGTCTCATGCCCGGTGGCTTCGAGTTTTTCGGCGGTGAGCGAGTCGCCCTGCGCGAGCGCAGGTAGGCGTTTCTCGGCGTTCTTGGCGTCGCGTTCTGCCAGGCGGGTTGCATCTACGCCTTCCTCATAGGCGGCGAGGAAGCCGCGGAAGGTGATGACGGTGCCGGATGCTGCGAACTCGGCGTCGCGCCCGTTGGATGCGGTTGCCCCTAGCCGCACGGATGCGGTCGAACCGGTGGCGTCTGCCATCTGCGAGGCGATGGTACGCTTCCAGATCAGCTCGTACAGCCGGTATTCGTCGTTGGAGAGCGTGCCGCGCACGGCATCGGGGGTGCGGAACGTGTCGCCTGCGGGGCGGATTGCTTCGTGTGCTTCCTGCGCATTTTTGCTTTTGGAAGCGTAGGTGCGCGGCGCGGAGGGCACGTATTCGGTGCCGTAGAGTTCGGATGCTTGGCGGCGTGCCGCCTTCACGGCTTGGTCTGAGAGTGCCACCGAGTCGGTACGCATATAGGTGATGTAGCCGCTCTCGTAGAGGCGCTGGGCAACCTGCATGGTTACGCGCGATGAGAAGCGCAGCTTGCGCGCCGCCTCCTGCTGCAGGGTTGAGGTGGTGAACGGCGCTGCGGGGCGGCGTTTATAGGGCTTGGTTTCGACCGAGCGCACCGAGAAGGGAGCGGCGGTGAGGGCTTCGGCGAGGGTACGCGCATCCGCCTCTGAGAGGTGGGTGACCTTGGTGGAGGTGAGGGTGCCGTCGTCGGCGAAGTCTTTGCCGGTGGCAACTCGGGTGCCGTCGACCGCCACAAGTTTGGCGTCAAAGCCCTCGTTGCTGGTGGTGATGAAATGTCCGGTTAGATCCCAGTAGTTGGCGGCGACGAAGGCCATGCGTTCGCGTTCGCGCTCAACAACAAGGCGGGTTGCCACGGACTGCACGCGACCCGCGGATAGCCCGCGGCCGACCTTGCGCCAGAGCACGGGTGAGATTTCGTAACCGTAGATACGGTCAAGAATACGGCGGGTTTCTTGAGCATCGACCAGGTGCAGGTCAATATCGCGCAGTTCCCCGAAGGCACGTTCAATGGCTTCGCGAGTGATTTCGGGGAAAGTCATGCGGTAGACGGGAACCTTGGGTTTCAGAACCTCTTTGAGGTGCCAGGCGATTGCTTCACCTTCGCGGTCACCATCGGTTGCGAGGTAGAGGGCATCAACGTCTTTGAGTTTGCGCTTGAGTTCGGCGACTTTTTTCTTCTTGTCTGGGTTGACCACATAGTAGGGGTCAAAATCGTCGTCGATATTGACCGCGAACTTGCCGACCGGGCCCTTTTTCAGGTTTTCGGGCAGTTCGGAAGGCTGCGGCAGGTCACGAATATGTCCCATGGACGAATCCACCAGAAATTCGTTTCCTAAATAACCGCTGATAGTCTTCACCTTCGATGGGGACTCAACGATCAGCAGCGCTTTTCCGTTCTTTGCCTTGGTGGGCACGGCTCTCCTCATATTTGTATGGTGTAGATGCGATACAACAATAGCGCACATTCTGGCGGTTACGCCTATTAGGTGCGCTTATCACGCATGTGTCTTATCACGTTTTACAGCTTGTGTTTGGATTAAGGGTGTGGATGCAACGATACCAGTTATTATGCACGTCTGTATCGAGTTGGCAACCGCAGATATGGGCCTTAGGCGGGTTGGCGGGCGAAATTAGTTGTATGGAAAATACCCTTCGCCCTGGGCAGGAAGAAGCGGGTATTCGCGGCCGTACACTTTGCGCGGCACAATGCGCACCCACTGCATGAGGTGCCCGCTTTCGTAGTGGCGCAGACCGAAAGTGTGCACGAGCGGCGGGGTCATTTCGGGCGGCAGCCAGTGCGCCACGCCCTGCACGATCACGGAGCGGATGCCGTTCTCTAGTTCCTCGTCGATTTCAAAGGAGACGCGGCGGCTCATAACCACGGCGGAGAAACGGTCGCCGCGGGTGGTGCGCAGGTAGATTTCGTGGTCGGCTACCCCGTAGAGGACCGGCAGCACGTCTACGAAGTTGCCGTCGGTGAGCACGAGTCGCCCTAGATTGTTGGCCTGCAGGCGCGCCCAGCAGTCTTCGGCGCTCATTTTCTTGGTGGTGTCTGGGGTGTCTTGCATAGTCATTCTTTTAGTGTAGGGGTTTCTTCGTGCCGAAATTTGTGATGTTCGGCGCGGCAAAGGCGTGTTTTACGGATCCGCCGCTGGGGTGCCGGGGGTTAGCTGTTTTCGTCTGCGAAGTGCAGAAAACTTTTTTCGATGAGTTCTCGAATAGCGACCAGCAGGGTGTCGCGCGGATGCTCGTTCTCGGTGCCGAGGGCGGCGCGCGCATCCGGCGTGTAGTCTTCCCAGCCGAGAAGCACGGCGAGCGCACCTAAAATCTGCCCGATGCTCAGCTCACCGTCGCATGCGGAGACAAACCCGGCGGTTTCGGTTGAGAGCAGAATTGTGCGGCACAGCCCGGATCCGGCGCGCAGCAGAATCACGTTTGGATGCTCGGCGCCGGGGCGGCCGTGACGTTCTTCGGTCACGTCTTCTGCGAGAACGAGGTGGGCTTCGGCAAGCGCCTGATCGGTCAGGGCGGTGAGGCGGTCGAAGCGTGCCACAGCCTCGGTGATGCTTTGCGCGATGGGCTGGGCTATGGGGTAGGTGATGTCTTCGAACCGGTTCAGGGGCGCGGTGTCTGCGGGGTGCGCCGGGCGGCGGAGCCAGAGCATCCCGAACCCAATAGAACGAACGTTCCGGTTTTTAAAGTCGTCGAGATAGGCACGGTAGGTGTTCTCGTAGTGGTCGCGGTCGCGGTTTTCACTCGCGTCTTTGAGCCAGGTTTCCGCATAGGATTCGGGGGTGAGCACTTCGCGCTGAATTACCCACACTTCGCTCGGGGTGCCGGTGGCGGATTCGGCGAACCAGGTGCGCAGGCGCGCATCCCAGGGCTGCGCCTCGCCTGTGTTGTCGCGGTGAATTTCCCAGTTGCCGAGCATCTGGGCGCGCCCGCCGGGCACCAGCACCTCGGGGATGCGCCGAATGAGTGTGCTGACAATATCGTCGCCGGGCAGCCCGCCGTCACGGTATGTAAACTGGTCGTCGCTGCTTTCGTTTGCGCGGCGCGGGGTAATGACGAACGGCGGGTTTGAGACCACAAGGTCGAACTGCTCCCCCGCCACGGGTTCCAGCAAAGAGCCTTGTCGAAGGCTGACGCGTGCTTCAAGGTTCTGCGGGTCGAGTTTCAGGGCGGGGGCATTCAGCAGCAGGTTAAATCGGGCGAAAGCAAGGGCGCGCGGTGAAATATCGGTGGCCGTTACGTGGTCTGCGTGGGCGAGCAGGTGGAAGGTCTGAATACCGCAGCCGGCACCCACATCAAGGGCACGCGCCACGGGGGTGCGCTCGGTAATCTGCGCCAGGGTTAGGGATGCCTGCCCGATACCCAGAACGTGATCTTTGCGCAGCACCCCGGGTCGCTGATGCGCCCCCAAATCAGAGGCCACCCACAGCTCGGTGCCGTCATCAGCCGAATGCGGTCGCAGATCAAACACGGCGCGGTAATGCGGTTCTTCGCCGGAATTCTCTGGGGTGCGGGTATTTTCTGACTCCGCCAGTTCCACGAGATTTGCCGCGATAAAGTCATTCAGCGCGGATTCGCCGCCGAGCGCATCGGCAAGTTCCGCGCGGGTTAGGGTACGTGCGAACAGGAAAAACCCGATCATGCGCGCCAGGCGGCGGTCGGGGTCGGTGGTGTGCGCATCATCAAGGATGTTCTGTACCCGCCAGGTGCCGGGCACAACCTGGTCGCGCGCCATTGCCTCAAAAGCGCGTTCCCCCAACAGTTCACGCACCCCGTCGTAGCTGTAGTTAAGCTTCTCAAGGGCGCCCCGGATTCGCTCAAGCCGGGCGGTATCGTCGCTTATGGGGGTGTCGGGGATGCGGGAGTACAGTTCATCAGCCATACTCCCCATTCTATAAAATGCGGTGAGTAGCGCTTCTGAACCTCGGGTTGGAGCCGGTGCAGCAGTACCGGATTTCTACCCCGTTGCAGACGTTCCGGGTGGGTGCGGCACTCGTTGAGCACGGTGTGGTGGTTGAGGTTGTTGGCGCACCGGGGCACGCCCCGCCGCAGGATGTTTCACCGCAAGATACCCCGGCCCAGAAAGCCCGTGAAGAGGCGATTCGTGGCGAAGGCTGGGATTTTGTGTATCTCACTTGGGCGGATGTGCGTTATCGCCCCGATGCGGTGGAGCATAAGCTTCATCAAAGAGGCTTCGTTTAAACGTTCCGTGCGCCCACCATACCGGGCGCGGGGTAAGAGGGTTATCGCAGGCGAGAGGGCCACCAGATGCGCCCGCCCAGGTCCTCCACCAGCGCGGGAACTAGGAAGGCACGCACCAAAATAGCGTCCAGCAGCACACCGAAAGCCACGATAAATGCCAGCTGTACCAAGAAAATCAGCGGAATTACCGCGAGCGCCGCGAAGGTGGTCGCCAACACCACACCGGCGCTAGTAATCACGCCGCCGGTGATGATGAGACCGCGTCTCATACCCTCACGGGTGCCAACCGAGAGGGTTTCTTCACGCACACGGGTCATCAAGAAGATTGTGTAATCAATGCCGAGAGCCACCAGGAACACGAACCCGTATAGAGGCACGGTCGGGTCAGCACCTGGCATATGGAGGACATGGTTGAACAGCAGAGCAGAGACTCCCAGAGTTGCCAGGTAACTGAGCACTGTGACCGCCAGCAGGATCAGCGGTGCGAGGACCGAACGCAGCAGAAGCATGAGGATCACTGTGATCACTGCCAGCACGATCGGGATAATCGTCGCTCGGTCCTGTTCGGCGGCAGCCAGAGTGTCGACGGTGGCTGCTGTAGTTCCGCCCACCAGCACCTCCGAAGAAAATCCGTGAAGATCCTGGCGCAGACGCTTGACCGTTTCTTCAGCGGCGGTACTGTCGGGAGCATCCGTGAGAGTAGTCTGGAGCATCACGCGTCCATTGGCTTCAGTGGGTTTGATGGAGGCGAAGGCGGGCGGCAGGTTCTCGGCACTGCGCCCGACCGGCACGGTGCCGGAGGGAGAGTCTTGAGCAAGGGCTGCTGTAGAGGCGACACCCGCATCACCATCAAGCAGGGCGATGGTTTCATCAAGTTTATCGGCGGGCAGAATAATGTTTGCGGGCGAACCTGATCCTCCCGGAAAGTGTTTGGCGAGGGTATTCTGCCCATCACGTGCACTGGAGGCACCCAGAACTAGGTCGGACTGGCGTACCCCTTCGGCATGGAAAGTCCCCGAGAGCGCGGCGAAAATCGCCAGAACCAGGGCGAAGCCGATCCAGATGCGACGCGGTTTAGCGGCGACAGTATCAGCGATACGGGCCCACAGCCCGGTACTGAGTTGACGCTCATGCCCCTGGGCTGAATCGAGTTTTGGCAGGGCGGGCCAGAATGCTGCCCGTCCCAGCAAGGCGAGGGCGGCCGGCAGGAACGTGAGGGATGCAAGCATTGAAAGTACGATGCCAGTGGCGGCGACCGGACCCAACGCCTGGTTTGAAGCTAGGGAGGAGAACAGCAGGCACAGCAGCCCGGCGATGACCGTTCCCCCAGAAGCAAGAATCGGTTCGAAGGAGTTTTTCAGCGCCTTGGCGGTAGCGTCAAAACGGCTGCGGTGGCGGGTTAATGCCTCCCGGTAGCGGGCAACATAGAGCAGGGCGTAATCGGTGGCGGCTCCCACCACCAGAATCAGCAGGATACCCTGCACCTGACCGTTAATTTTGACGACCCCAGCGTTTGCCAGATGCCAGATCACGAAAATCGCACCCGAAAGCGCCGCAACCGAGGAAAACAGCACCACGAACGGCAGAATCGGGGAACGATAGACGATCAGCAGAATCAGGAACACCACGGCCAGAGCAACCAACAGCAGAATCCCGTCGATACCGCCGAAGGCAACCACCAGATCAGCGGCGAATCCTGCCGGTCCGGTGATGTGGCGGGTCAGACCGTGCTCTTCGGGGGTAAGCTCACGTGCCTTTTTCACCCCGTCCTTGACAGCAACCGAGGATTTGACGGGCACCACGATCTCAGCGGCTTGCCTGTCCTGGGAGTAGATCACGGGTGAGGACCCATCAAAGTACTCGGTATTGTCAGCGAATTTTGTCGGCAGCGAATCAAGGTAGGTTTTCTGCTCATCCGTGAAAGTGCCGCCCTCACCGCTGCCACCGGTGAATACCAGAGTCGCAGGCACGCTCTCAGACGGGTAAAAGTCTTTCTGCTCCTGCACCACCCGCGTTGATTCGGCGGTAGAGGGCAGAAAATCGGTTGATGAGTTCGTGGAGACCTGCGAAATTTTCCCGAAATAAGGCCCGCCAATGCCGCTGATGGCCAGCCAAGCCACCACCAGAGCACTGGCGATCAGAATGCGCACCCAACCCGGAACTTTACCGGATTTCTGTTTCGTGGTCTGTGCGGTACCAGAGTCAGGATTATACTCCTGAGTGTTGCTGGAGTGATGCGTATGCTGCCGGTGTGTCATGCATCCAGTGTATCGGTCACAGACCAAAAGGAATATACCAGGCTCCCTTCTGGTAGCATCCTGCGAGCCGCCAGAGAATCCCCTCCTAACCGCAAAAAGTGATATGGATTTATCACATGCTGCCTAGCTTTTCACCGTCAGCGCAGGTTTGATGTCCTTCACAATGGATTCGAGCATCCGCAGGTTAAAGTCCACACCCAGCTGATTCGGCACGGTCAGCAGCACGGTATCTGCCGCCTGAACGGCAGCATCACGGGCGAGTTCCTCGGCAATCAGGTCAGGTTCGCCAATGTAGCTGCGCCCAAACCGTGAGAAGGTATTGTCGATAATACCGGTGTAATCCTGCGAATCTTCCTGCGCGCGGCGACCAAAATAACGCGCCGAATCGGCATCAATAATGGGGATCACCGAGCGCGAAACCGAAACACGCGGCACACGGGTATGCCCTGCCTTGACCCATTCCTCGCGGTAGAGGCGAATCTGCTCCGCCTGCTGCTGGTCGAAAGGCACACCTTTATCTTCGAGCATCAGCGTTGAAGACATGAGGTTCAGCCCCTGCTGTGCGGTCCACACGGCGGTGCTGTCAGTTCCCGCGCCCCACCAGATGCGCTCGCTCAAGCCGGGCGACTGCGGCTGCACGGGGGCGTACTTGCCCTGCACCCGCGCGGAGGGTGCCATACCCTCACCCCGAATAGCCTTCATAAAGATGTCGAGGTGGCGGCGTGCCATCGCACTCTCATCTTCACCTTCGGCGGGGTAATAGCCGAAACTCTCGAAACCGCGGATAACGGATTCGGGCGAGCCGCGTGAGACACCCAGCTGCAGGCGCCCGGCAGAAATCAGGTCGGCCATCGCGGCGAGTTCGGCCATGTACAGCGGGTTCTCGTAGCGCATGTCGATCACGCCGGTACCAAGCTCAATGCGGCTGGTCTTCGCGGCGATCGCCGACAGAAGCGGGTACGGGGTTGCCTGCTGCTGGTCGAAATGGTGCACGCGGAAGAAAGCACCGTCTAGGCCAATGTCTTCGGCGCCTACCGCCAAGTCGATAGCCTGGTGCAGTGAGTCGGATGCGCTGTTCACGCGCGAACCGGGAATTTCGGCCCAGTGCCCAAAAGAAAGAAAACCAAGTTTTTTCTCTGTGCCCGGCTGTGGTTCAAGATTTTGTACCGCAGGTTCGGTTTTCTGAGTTTCTGATGCGTTCATTGTTATGCCTTTCGTATTGCCCTACAGGGGGTATTTCCTCGTGTATGAGCATTCAGCATACAATTATTTACTTTACAGAGCAAGCTTTAAATAATATGAGTAAAATCACTTATATAACTACTAGTCAATACGCTTTTTGGCATAAAATATGTGCGACATATTAAGTAATGATTCATTTATATTTTTTACGACAATACTTACCTCAAGGTAACGAATGTGCATTTCTTCTACCCTTAGCATATCCACACCTCGTTCAAATCTTTTATGTATAAGACCCCGGCAGAAAAACCATATGATTCATTATTTTCTAGGTGCAGGTACTACAGACATTGTTTTTGTCGTACCTGCTTGCCTCAGATGATGTAAATCCGGGAGCGGTGGTTTGTCGCGAGCCTACCGACAGGTGTTTCCTGGAAAACACGTTTTATGATTCTTTACTCGCCTTGCGCTCATACCATTTCCCTACGCCCCACCACATCAGCGGCGTAAACGCCACCGCGATCAGCCAATACACAAGCCAGAAGCTACCCTTCAGACCGGTCACAAAAATCCCGGCGATAAGCAAAACCACCGCTATCAGACACGCCGCCACGCATTTTCTCAACTGCTGAGCGCTGCTGACCGCAACCCCCTCCGGGGCGGAGCCAGAGAATTTCCTGTCGAAAGCGTGAATAATACTCCGACCAAAAACGATTGAGAAAGCGATATAGAAGGCCGCGAATCCGTGCATAAATTCTGCCGCGCCACTCTGGCTCAGCGTGATATAAGAAAACACCAGCAATAACAGGTCGATCACCGGGGTTGCCACTAATAATACGATTCCGGTTCTGGGCATCTTCAAGGTATAACGAAATACGCAGCCTAACACCAGGCATGCCCAAAACATCGCTTCAGCGACAACGGTGGCAACAAGCATCGATTTCCCTCATATACTGGCGGAAAGGTACGTAAAGTTTAGCATCAGAATAAGTTTTTATGATGTAAATCAAACGTATTTTCATAACTATACTTTGGTACTCGGCTCTTCAAGATGCACCTGAATTTTCAGAAATACTTGATATTTGACCGACGACCCGCCTTACTCCCCCGAAGGCCCAGAATACTGGACATAGCTAGCGCGGAACTCGTAGCCTAGAAGCATCTACACCACTGTGGGGCGCTCGCATCCTGTTCAGATGCGAGCGCCCCACAGGTGCATTCTGCCTCAATAATTTTTGGGCGGGCCGCTGCTGTTTTACCTAAGAGCGCAGGTCTGCGGGGGTATAGTAGGTGGATGCGTATTTGGTCTGCCCACCCGTCCCTTCTTGACCGTCGCGCCCTGATCGCGTGCTGGCGTGAGAGCTTGCTTGCGCAGAAAGTGCTGCGCGGGCTCACCCGAGGGTACACGAATCACCCGCAGCTCATTCGGTTTCGTGCGCATTCACAGCCGGTGGAGGCTATTGGTGCTTATCTGCACGGGCTCGCCGATGAGGCGCAGCTGCGCGGGTACTCCTTCAACCGTTCGCTGATTACCGCTGAGCGGGGTAAGAGCCTGGAGCCTATTGCCGTGACCGAGGGCCAGCTTGCCTACGAATTGAGCTTTCTGGCACACAAAGTTGCCGGGCGAGATGCCGATTGGGAGCCTATTCTTACCGAGCGTCTCGCGAAATTCACCCAGGCCGGTAAGCCCGCGGTGCACCCCGTGTTCGCGGTGATCCCCGGCGAAATAGAGGCTTGGGAGAAGACTAAGGAGTTCTAGTCGGAGCGCTTTATGCCGAGGCAGGAACCTCTAGCAGCGGAACCCACAGTTCCATCGTGTAGTCTGCCGACTGCATATCGCCGCGACCGTACACCTCCAGGCCGCCTAACGGGCGGTACTGTGGATGCTCCGGGAAAAACTCACGCTCGAAACTCTCAAAACCCGCCGGAATAGACCGCGAAATCGGCCCGGTAATCTCAACCACCGCGTAGGTGCTTGAGGGAAGTTCCAGTAGACCCAGCCCAAGTTTATGTGCTGAGGCACGGTCATCAACCAAAATACCGGCCGTGTAGCGCACGAAACCGTCGGTACTGGGCTGAGTGCACACGCCAATGTACTGGGTGACCGCCAGAATATCGAGCATCGCCGGGGATGCCTTCTGATTCAGCTCATCCCACAGCGGCGTGCAATCATCCCCCAGCTTATACACCTGGGATACTCCCGCAACCAGCAAAGAGCCGTGTTTCTCAATGCGCGCGGGTGAAACCGTCACGGGCGCCTGTACGGACTCGCTCATGAGATACCAGCGTGGGCGCTCTGGCGGTCCACCGCGCATTCGGGCACGCAGCGGCGTTTCGCATCGTCGGTGGCGCACTCGGGGCACAGGAGCACGAGTTCGCGGCAGCTCTCATTCGAGCAGTTCTCGAACTTATTGGACGGTGCCGAGCAGCGCTCGCACTGACCGATCGTGACGGTATCCGGGGTGAACTCCATGTGCATGCGCTTATCGAACACGTAGAGCGATCCCTCCCACAGGGACTTATCGCCGTACTTTTCGCCGTAGCGCACAATACCGCCGTCTATCTGGTAGATCTCTTTGAATCCACGGTTTTTCATGAGGGCGGAGAGGATTTCGCATCGAATACCACCGGTGCAGTAGGTGACGACGGGCTTATCTTTCAGGTCGTCATACTTACCGGATTCGATCTCGCGAATAAAGTCGTGGGTGGTGCGAACATCGGGCACCACAGCGTTCTTGAACTTACCGATTTTAGCCTCGAATGCGTTGCGTCCGTCGAAGAAGACGACTTCATCGCCGCGTTCTTCTACAAGCTTGTTCACCTCTTCGGGTTTGAGGTGCACGCCGCCGCCGACCACGCCGTTTTCGTCTACTGTGAGCTCGTCGGGAGCACCGAACGCCACGATTTCATCGCGCGCTTTGACCGACAGACGGGGGAAGTCTTCGGCACCGCCCTCAGACCATTTGAATTCCATGTTCTTGAAACCGGGGTACTGGCGGGTCTCTTTGGTGTACGCCTTAACCGCGCTGATTTCGCCGCCGAGCGTGCCGTTAATGCCGTGTTCGGAAATGAGGATGCGCCCGCGCAAACCGAGCTTCTCGCACAGGGCACGCTGCCAGAGCATGACCGCCACGGGGTCGGTTATGGGGGCAAACTGGTAATACAAGATAATTCGATTCTGAGCCACCCTCCTATTTTACGCTTTCTAGGTACATCATGTGTGCCGTGGCGGCGGTGCTCGTCCCGTAACATGACCGATAATCCCTGTTCTCCTGCGGGATGCGCCCACGATGATGGGTGCATGTGGTTTCTTTACCATGAGGTATATCTCGTCGTTTTTCTGCCCCATTGCACCGGCTGATTTCGCCATTTCTCACGGCGAAGACCTGCCTGCTGGGGCGAGCGGAACATACCGGGCGCCCTGCGATTGCCAACGCCGGTTTACCGTACCCGAGGTTTTACAATGGTGTGATGCGCCCCGAACCTTCCCCTGATTCCCCGGCTGATGAGCACCCCGGGTTCTACCCTGCCTCGCGCCCCGATGAGAACCTTCGCGAGCAGCTGAGCAGGCTTGTGCCCAAACTCCCCGACGACGGCTCGCTGCCCCCGCAAATCACCCATGTGCACCGCATCCCCGCACGTGAAGGACAGTATTCGCCGTGGCCGCACTGGCTGCACCCGCGCGTGATTGAGGCCTTCGAGTCGCTGGGCGTGCACGAACCATACACCCACCAGGTGCAGGCGGCACAGGCAGCGCATTGCGCCTTCGATGCTGCACTCGCCGAAGACGCGCACCGGCTCTCCTTCGGGCGAGCATCCGGGCAGGGGCGCGATGAGTCGGGCACAACGGCGCGGCACGTGATTGTGGCGACCGGGACCGCATCCGGAAAATCGCTGAGTTACCTCATGCCCACCTTCGATGCCCTCTACCGCGGGGCGCGCCGTGAACCGCTCAGCGCCACGGCCACTAATGCAGGTTCCACAGGTTTTCATCAGAGAGCGAACGTTCTATATATTTCACCGGCGCGGGCACTCTCAGCCGACCAGCTCAACGCCATCACCGCCTATCATCTTCCCGGGCTCAACGCCGCCACCTATGACGGCGACACCCCGGCGCAGGAGCGGCGGTGGGTGCGCGAACACGCTAATTTTGTGCTCACCACCCCGGATATGCTCAACTACGGAATTCTGGGCAACCACCGGCAATGGGCGAACTTCCTGCGCGGGCTGCGCTATGTGGTGCTTGACGAAGTGCACAGCTACCGCGGCGTGTTCGGCGCGCATATCGCCAATCTGCTGCGCCGCCTACGCCGAGTCTGCGCGCTCTACCGCGTAAATCCGGTGTTTTACGGAGCATCCGCCACGAGCGCGAACCCTGCCGAGTCTTTCGCCAAGCTCATTGGAGTGCCCGAGGGGAACGTTGACGCGATTACCGCATCGACCGCACCCCGCGGAGAATCCACCGTCATCCTGTGGGAACCGGAGTTCCTGCCCGATACGCAGGTGAGGGATAAACTCGCCGCCGGCGCGAGCGCCTTCGACACCCGTTCCGAGGCGGAAAAGCAGGCGCCGCAGCGTATCTCCGCTATTGAACAGTGCGCTCAGATGCTCACCGACCTGGTACTCTCGCGCACCCGCACGCTTGCCTTCACCCGGTCGCGGCGCGGCGCTGAGCTGATCTCTCAGCGAGCGCAGCGTTACCTTGATGAGACCGAGGCGGGGCTGGCGCATCGGGTGGCGGCGTATCGTTCGGGGTATATGCCCGAGGAACGCCGTGAGCTTGAGCATCGGCTGCGCACCGGCGAACTGCTCGGGCTGGCAAGTACCTCTGCGCTTGAGCTGGGTATCGATATTTCCGGGCTGGATGCGGTGCTCGTGGCGGGTTGGCCCGGAACCCGCGCATCCTTTATTCAGCGGATTGGGCGTGCCGGTCGCGGGGGTCAGGATGCGCTCGCCGTGCTTATCGCTGGGGACGATCCGTTGGATACGTACCTGGTGCATCATCCGCAGGCGATTTTTGGGCGGAGCGTGGAGGCTACCGTTTTCGATCCGACGAACCCTTACGTGCTTTCGCCGCATTTGTGCGCTGCCGCGGCGGAGTCGCCGCTGCGTGCCGAGGAGCTTTCCCTGTTCGGCGAGCATACTGAGGCTCTGCTTAACCGGCTGGTGCAGCAGAATTATCTGCGCCGCAGGGCGGACGGCTGGTATTGGACGCACGCGGAGTCGGCGACGAATCTGGTGGATCTGCGTGCCACCGGCGGTGGTCCCTATCAGCTGATTGATGCCGAGGATGGTTCGCTGATTGGCACAATGGATTCGGCGCAGGCGATGACTCAGGGTCACCCGGGGGCTATCTATATTCACCAGAACGCCCAGTATTTGGTGGAGTCCCTGGATGAAGCGGCGCGCGTTATCCTGCTCTCGCGGGTGTACCCCGACTATTACACGCGGGCGATTGAGGCGACCGAGGTGAAGATTTTGCAGGAAAAGGCGGGTGTGCGGTACGGGGTCAACGGTACTCAGCCCGGTACTGCTGGTCTGACGCTGCATCGCGGGCGAGTTCAGGTGACCGATCAGGTTATGTGCTTTCAACGGTTTTCGGTGTACGGCAGTGAGTACCTGGGCGATGAGCCGATGGAGATGCCGCCGAGCATCCTGATGACCGAGGCTATCTGGTTTACCTTCGAGCCAAGTTACCTGTTTGCCGCCGGTGTGACCGAACCCGATGCACCCGGCACCCTGCACGCCGCAGAACACGCCACCATCGGTCTACTACCGCTGATTGCGACCTGCGACCGCTGGGATTTAGGCGGACTCTCCACCCTCTACCACGCCGATACGGAACGCCCCACCATCTTCGTATACGATGCAGCACCCGGCGGAGCAGGCTTTACCCAGCGCGGGTTTGAGGCGGTTCGCACCTGGCTGGGCGCAACCCTGGACGCTATTGATTCCTGCGGATGCGAGAGCGGCTGCCCTTCCTGCGTGCAGTCCCCCAAATGCGGCAACCGCAACGAACCACTGTCGAAGGCGGGCGCACAAAACCTGCTGCGGGCAATGCTGTGCTCGCTCGATGACGCAGAACGGGACAGGCTGTAAAGACTAGAGCATTCCACAAGGTGTGGCTAACACCTCCTATCGGACTCATCAGCCGGAATTTACGGGCTTCCCGGCTCTTCAGCGGTTCGATCGGAGGGAGTGTTCTCGGGGATCTCGTCGCTGGATAATCCCTCATCGGGTGCATCCGCCTCAGAGTCCGGATGCGGTGCCCCGGCACGCGATGTACCTTGCGCATCGCCGAGGAAAGCGAACGGTCCGTGCACGGCAGAGTTCACCCGAATATCCACGGTTTCGGAGCGGTCCGCGAGGGCGCACCCCACCAGATTGGCGTTATTATCGCGCGCTACCTGGGCGGCGATATCGCAAGGGTCCCCAGGGGTGATGCCGCGCAGCGCATCCGCCGCGGCGAGCGCCGCCAGGTCTGCCGCCTGCGCCGCCCGCCGATTCGCCATGCTTACCCCGGCAAAACCGATGATGACGGTTGCCAGGATCAGCAGGGCGGCGATAATGCCTACCGCGAGTACGGTGCCGCTCCCCTCCTCAGGGTTTTCGGTCGGCTGTGGCCGATCAGCCGCCTCGCACTGCGGTTTGGCGAACGACGGCACGCATGCATTCCAGATGAAACCAGGCGTGACCATGTTTATTCGCCGCCAACTGTCGTGGCGTTATCCGAGCTGCCCTCAACCCGTGCGGTCGCGGTGGCCTGCAGCCTCCAGCCGGTTACCGCGCCGATAACCCCCGGTGCCGCACGCTCCACCTGAACCCGCACCTGCCGCGCCCCCGATGTTTCTTCCACGGTCTGCACCTGTAGGTTAATGCTGGGGTCTATCCGCGAAACTTCATGCTGTACGGCGGCGAGGTTGTCTCCCCGGGCGAAGGCGCGTGCCGCGACTCGCGAGGATTCTTCGAGTCGCGACTGGGCTATGCCTACCGCTGCCGCTGAGAGACAGAGCGCGAGCACTGCGATCACGGCGGGCAGAGCGACTGCGAATTCGGCAGTCACGGCGCCTTCATCACGTGCGCGTAACCGCCAGGCGCGCATCATGCGGTGTATAAGCCTCATAGACGTTCCTTTCGTCGGGTTTGGGCAACTCTCGCGGTTTTCACGGGTAGTACCGGGTTTAGAAAAGCCCAAAGGTTAGCCCTGAACCGCCTGTTGCAAGGGCGTTCTTGACCATATCTACGAGCATGCCGCGAATCTCGTCGGACTTGAGAATGGCGACCAGCAGACCGGCAAAACCTACGGCGGCGAGCATTACGATGCCGTATTCGGCGGTGCTGGCGCCCTCCTCCGGGTCGTTTTCGTCCGCGTATTCAACCTCGTCGGTGGGCGAGGTCATCTCTTGCAGTTCGGCGGCTTCATCCGTGCGAATTCCCGCGAAGAGTTCCTCGTGTTCGCTCAGGGAACGGCATTCTGCGGCGCATTTATCGAGGGTGCAGCCGGCGGCGAGCGCCTGCGCTAGTTGTTGGGCAAGATGCGGTTCAAGCTGCTGCAGGTACATGTTTGTGTATTCGTCGAGCGCCTGCCCTAAAAGTACGGGGTTCTCTTCCGTGCGGTCATAGGCCTCAAGGCATTCCTGAGTGCTCCGGTGCGTGGTGTGCAGAGCGGGAGCGGAGTGTACAACAGTCATCGTTGTTTCCTTTCATATAGTGTTATTTGATAATTTTTGTGGGTAGATTTGGTGCAACGTGCCCCGGGGTCAAGTCCACTGGATTCAGGCCAGCAGCCCCGGTAAAAGCGAGATCACAATCGGTATGATTCCGCAGCAGATAAAGGCCGGAAGCGAGCACAGCCCCAGCGGCAGAACCAGCGCCACGGCAAGTTTTGCGGATGCGCGCTCTGCCGCCCGGCGCTCTTCAAGCCGATATGTTGCCGCGCAGTGCCGCAGCAGTGCCGAGCTGGGTGTTCCCGCCGAATACGCCGGTGCCAGGATCCGAGCTAATTCCCGCAAGAGTGGATGGTCGTAACCGTCCCAGGCGGCCTGCCAATCGGCGCTTACCGTCAGGGTCAAGGTGATGTGCTCAAGCGCATCACTTATTGCCCGTTCTTCATGCGCGAGTGCCCGGCCAAGAGCCTGTAAGGCGCCGGTCAGGCCGAGCCCCGCACGCAATTGTGCGGCAAGAAGCTCAAGCATCAGTGCCGGATCCAGCGGCTCAGTCTCTGCAGAACCGCTAAACCCTGCCAGTTCTTTCTGCGGTTTCTTTTCTCTTCGGCGCCGCCTAGTTCCTTGAGCGCGGGCATTCTTCTGCGCGGGTTCCTCGGCCAGCACGGAGCTGCGTTCGGCCCGGTGCACAAGCCGAGCCGTCCAGCGCCTCCCAAGAAGCGCCAGCGTAATGCCCAAAAAACCAGTCAGCAGACCAGCCAGCGAACCAGTCAGCGCGCCGACGGGATCCGTTCCCATCAGCCAGCCCATCACCAACCCGATAAACGGCAGCCACGACAGTATCTTGCCGGTCGTTTTCGGTCCCGTCAGCGCACTTTCTCGCCCAAGAAGAGCATCCAGGTGTTCTTCGGCGTGTTCGGCTGCAGCCCGTAGGGTCTGCGCCAGAGGTGCGCCGGTGGTTTCGTTCATGCGTAAGCACAGGCCGAGTTCGCGGATGCGCTCCCGGCTGTGTGCTCGCCGCGCGCTAAGGGCGCCCAGGGTTGTTCCCGCCGCGAAACCAAGCTGTTCTTCACGGGCCAAAGTGTCTAATAGCTCGTCAATATCGTCTTGGGTTTGCCGGTATGCCCGCTCGCGTCTGCTGCCCGTCAGCCGGTGTAGCGCCCGGCGAAAGAGCGAGGACTTTTCGGGTCCGTTCCCATCAGCGTTCCCCGTTTCCCGAATTTGTGCTGCGGAACCGTGAACCGTAAAGCCGTCAGCGCCAGGCGGATGCCGGGTACGGTTTTCAGCCGTTGCTTCGCGCAGGCTCAGGCCCGCATCCAGGGTTGCAGATATACCGCGCAACGCTTGCGGCCATAGACGCATCTCGGTTGAGGTTGGTGGAGTCGACGGGATAAGCCTTTGAAACCGTGTCTTTAGCCGAGGCTGTGTTGTGGCGGGCAGATACTCGCCAAATGCCATGCTGTCGCCCGCGTTTTTACGCGCCTTTCTCTGAGACGAACCGGCGGCGCGCGTCTTATGATGCACCATCAGGCTCATAGTTCCTCTCCTTCCTGGCTACTACGGTCTGTTTGTTCCCGTGGTACAGCTGTATAGGGCGCGGCAGAATCGGTGCGAACCCCCGGATCGTATCCATAGGTACATGCGGTCGGTGTAGTCTGCGTTTCGGGGGTTGCGCCGCGGTGTTCGTGTGCGGGATGCGCGGTTGCCGAGCGTGCATGGGCAGCGTGCCTATCCGGTGAAATAGAGTCCGTGGGAGGGTTCAGCGGTAAGTTTTCCCCGTTACCCTCAGGTAGGGTGCCGCCCGCCGAATTGTCTGCCGTTGAGCCTTCGCCCGGCAAGAGTTCACCCGCAGGCTCAGACCCGCACGGCGTTACCACCAGCGCATCCTGGCGCAGGTCAAGCCGGTAAATTCCAGCGATCCGCCGCACGCCCTGCACCTGTTCCAGGTGAATAATGCGGTCAAATGCGGTAGAAGCGTGGAGGGCAACGGTGCGTTCATCCAAACCGGCGAGCGCACCCAGCGCGGCAAGACGATGCGGCACAGCGAATGCGGAATTCGCATGCAGCGTTGTACCTGCGCCCTGGTGCCCGGTGTTCATGGCGTTAAGCAGGTGCAGGATTTCAGAGCCGCGACACTCCCCCACCATAAGCCGATCGGGTGCCATACGCAGAGCTTGCACCAGCAGGTCTCCCAGCGTGATCTCTCCGGCACCTTCGGCGTTCGCAGCACGGGTTTTGAGGCTCACCGTGTGCGGATGCTGCGGGCTCAGTTCCGGGGTATCTTCCAGGATCATGAGGCGTTCCCAGGCTTCGCATTCGCCCAAAAGCGCGTTGAGAAGCGTGGTTTTTCCGGTACCGGTTCCCCCGCTGACGACAAAGTTCTGCCGCCGCGCAATCATGGTGCGCAAGGCTTGCTCGGTCGCCGCATCAAACATGCCGCTTTCGCGGAGCGCGGTAAGTGTCAAACAGCTTTGGGCGGGCAGACGAATAGACAGGTGCGTGTTCTCGACCAGCGGCGGAATAACCGCGTGAATACGCCGACCGGAGTCGTCGTGCACGTCGTCTGCCGGATGCGCCGCATCGAGCCTGCCGCCGTGCGCCCTAATGAGACGGTTGGCGAGTTGGCGTACCTGCGCCTCGGTCTCGAAGGTGAGGGTTACCGGTTGGGTTTGTCCGTGCGCCTGAACCCACACATCCTGCGGGGAATTCACGTAAATATCGGTGATTCCAGGAATATGTGTGAGGGTTTCAAGCGCACCCAGACCGTAAAGTTCGGCGTGCAAGCAGGACAGCGCACGCGATACGATGTCGGGCTCGTGCTCGACGGGAAACTCGTGGTTGTCATCCCCGTACATGTCATCTTCACAGGCCTGCTGCACCGCCAACGTTAGGTCTTTACTCGACCACAATCGGGGATTTTCGCCTGCTGCCGAAGCATCGGGTGAAGCCTGATTGGTCTCGGCGTGCGGGCTGGGTGGGCGCGCCAGCAGGTAGGTGAGAGCATGCCGGGCGATGCGCCGCGCGCGGTGATCCTCAAACACCGGAATAGGCGTGAGCCCCAGGCGTTCTCTCGTCTCGACTGAAAAGTCGGGTGCCATCAGCTCTTGAGGCGGCATGCAGGTGCCAACAATCGAGAGGGTTTCGGGTGGGGCATAGTTTCCGCAGGCGACGAAGTCTGTTTGCTCGGGGGCAAACCCGTCGGTGCCTGCTGTCTCGGCGCTACTCGATCTATAAGCGCTACCGGCGCCGCGAGAGAACGCCCGGAAAACGCCGTGTTCTGCCGTTTGGGTGCGAAATACTGCCTGAGGTGAAGGAGGTAAAGCTGCCATACCCCTATTTCACAGGTTTTCGCGCATGCGCACGGCAGCCGAGCAGCAGACTGTGGATAACTTCGCCCTATGGGACACTTTTACGGGGTATCCACAGGGCAGGAGGCCATTCCCGTACCATCTCTCCGCTCGCCCAGCGTGCACACCACGCTTTTATGTCGTTCTATGACGCGCCGCGCTAACCGCGCCACTTTGCGCCCGGCCCATCAATCGACTTACTCTGTTGCCTTGTCTTCACGAGACGGTTTATGTACCGGGTTATATGCAGACACACCAATGATTGCAGACCCAATGAGCACGGCTGCCAGACACCAGTGACGACGATTCATCTGCCCTCACTCACTTTCGACCGGTGTAACCAGTCCTGTGTTCCCATCGACCCGAATCGTCTGACCCGAAACAATATCCTGCGTACCGGATTGAGTGCCGAGTACAGCAGGAATCCCGACCTCGCGTGCAACGATAGCCGCGTGAGAAAGCGGACCTCCAGTATCAGCCACCACGGCGGCAGCCACATTGAACAGTGGGGTCCAGGTGGGATCGGTGTACCGGCACACGAGTACTTCGCCCGGTTCCAGCAGCCCAAACTCTTCTGGTCCGTGGATGACCCGTGCCGTGCCCATCGTCACCCCTGGGCTCGCGCCAACTCCTTTGATGCCGTCCGTCTCAGACCGGTGATTCCCACGATCCCACCATAGCGTCTCAGCGGTTGTGCGCTTCTGTTTTCGGTGCGAGATCCTCTGCTGCAGGTCGGCGGATGGTTCTTCTGCAAGCAGCGCAGATTCCACCTCATCAAACAGCGCGTAGGTTACATCTGAGGGATTCGCCAAGACGCCGCGTTCAACGAGTCGATGTGCGATCTCGTCCATGACCCTACGAGCCTCAACAAACCATTCTTCGATGAGGTACAGAGAGCCTTCACGTGCGACATGCAGAGCCCGCAGCGCGGTGACCGTCTTATCCCAACGTTTATGCAGGAACCGTGGCAGTCGGCTGCGCACAAGCTGACGTTTATCGGCCCGATCCGCATCCATGGTGTGCCTGCCACGAATACCGGCGGCAATCAGTGTGAAAAATGATTCGGGATATTCACTCCAAGACCTGCTCGAATAGGGCAGGTACATGCGCGGTGTACGTGCCCCAATCCGCGACAGCGTCTGCCGAACCTCTTCGAGAAACATCGGCCCGTTGGCGTGCTTCGAGAGAGATTCAACCGCGTTATCCGTGTCCACGAGAACGTCGTCGAGGCCAAGTTCGCGGGCGCGCTCGCAGAGACGCGAAATCTCGCGGTCGATATGTGCCGTCACAAAATCGAGGTTCGCGAATAAATCCTCGGTGGTGACGCTCGGACCAAGCCGCGCAATTTTCATCATCATATCCGCCTCAGCACGTTTGAACATTAGCGGTATGAGGTAGCGCGAGAAGCGAGCGCGCGTAAGCTCAGCCGCCGCATCAACCGCACGGTGACTGCGCGCAATCAGGTCACGGTCGGTGATATTCTCAAGTGCCCGATTATCCGCCTGGAATGCTTCAAGTTCGTGTTTCCAATCCAGCGAATCTGCATTCCAGTCGGGGTTAGCCGCCGAAAAAGCCTGTCGGATCGTGCGCGGCAGGTGCGTTACGATGCGCGGCGAAACACGCGGCCACGTTGCATGAACGCTCGCAATCCCCTCATCGCTGATGCGGATCACACGATCAACGGGCGGTGTATCCACGCCGAAAGAACCGAGAACTTGCTGAACTTCCTGCTGTACCTTGCGCACGGGCATGATGTCTAAGGGATACGGTGCGGGATAATGCTCGATCAGGTCATCACGCATCATCTGTAGAATCTTTGACTGTGCAGGTCCGTGTCCCAGGTCGGTTTTCGACAGATTCGATAAAGATGTAATCGGTCGAGTCTGCAAGAGGTAGAGCTCATTGCCGCATATACCCCACTCGATATCTTGGGGTGCGTTGTAATAGGCGGATACCTGCCGCCCGAGAGCATGAAGCCGTCGAAGATCGGAGTCTGACAGGCATGAAGCCGCGCGATCATTCGGTGGAACCGGGCTTATCTTAGTCCCACCAGTGTGGTCGAGGTCGATGCGCGTTTCTTTATCCCCGATGATCGTCTCGACGGCGTGCCCCTGTGAGTCCAGCGTAAATGTATCCGGGTTGACGTGGGCAGCAACGACGGACTCGCCAAGACCGTAGGAGGCGCTGACGAGCATCCGGTCCGTCATGCCAGAGATAGGATCTGCCGTAAATAAGACGCCCGCCACGTCTGCAGCAACCATTTCCTGCATCACCACGGCAAGTTCCGCCGATTCGTGGAAGAACCCGGCTTCTGTGCGGTATGCCACTGCCCGATCCGTCCAGAGGGACGCCCAGCATCGCCTTAGAGCATCGACAACAGACTCTTCTCCCTGCACACCGAGATAGGTATCCTGCTGCCCCGCGAAACTCGCGCTGTCCAGGTCTTCCGTTGTCGCTGATGAACGTACCGCCACAACCGGCGAGCCCAGCGCCCGATAAGCCTCGATGACGGCATCTCGCACGGCGTGCGGGACTTCCTGCTTCAGGATCAGCTCTCGTGCAGCGTGAGAGTTCGTACCGATTGCCTCGTGAATAATATCTTCAGCAAACGGTGCGACGGCTGCCCTGTAGGCGTCGGTTGTCACGCAAAATCCTGGCGGCACATTCAGACCGGCGCGATGCATCGTTATAAGGTTGGCACCCTTGCCGCCGACGCTGACTACCTGAGCGTCCCCAGAGGGATGACCTCGCCGGAACCAGGATATGAACGCGGTCGTCTCTTGTTCGTGTGGAGCCTTCATCGTCCGATCATCGCCTTAATTGTGCTTCGTGCCGATTGTCGCCTTATCCAGTCTCAGCGGAAAAGCGCTTCACTATCTTCTTAGAATATCTGCCGCAGCGGTATTTGGACATAGATTGCTGCCATCGAATTCGCCCTGACATGCAGGTTCGTCCACCGTCGTCTTCGCATATTCGGGGTTCTCTCACCGATAATAGGAATGTGTACATTCTCGTTGTTCCCCTCGATGCGCCCACCAGCGGTTCGGTCATTCCGTTGGATGCGCATCCCGCGCGTGCCCACACGGGCACGGGAACATCGGGGCAGGGTTCCCCATCCTCCCCCGCTTTTTGGGGAGTTTTTCACGTCGAATCTCTCGCCCCGGCGCAACTGACCGGCACGCACACGAAGCTCAATATTCTGCGCGCCGACCGCGTGAGTACCGGGAATCTACCCGCCTATGTGCGCGAAGTCGAACGTCGCTCTGACCCGCGCATCAATCCCGAATCAAAGCAACCACACGCACGCTGGATATGGGCTGACACCCGCACGATTGCGCCTATTCTGCTGCGCAAAGGGGTGCGGGTTCAGCTATGCCACGATATGCGCCTGGTACAGCGAATTCTGCGCACCGCAAGCACTCACCCGAGCGGGCATGTTCGTTATGAACCCGTTCTCGACCTGGCGCAGGATACCGTCGAAAAACCTGCGGGTAAGCTGCCCGTCGCACGCCAAATTGCCGGTCAGGGTGAGCTTTTCGGGGAAGATTTTTTGACGGCGGCAGAAGAAAATACTGTATCCGGTCATGAGGTGACACCGCCAACGCTGACATCGGCAGATACCGAGTTGGTGCACCGGCATCTCGACGAATTTACCGCGCAGCTGCGGGCGATCGCCACCGGTGCGCATCCCGAAAGGCTACGGTTATTGGCGGCGGCGGAATCGGCAGGGTCCCTGGTCGCGGCAGAAATCGAATACTACGGCATTCCCTTTGACACCGCCGCGCATGACGCACATCTGACTGAGATTTTGGGCCCGCGCCCGCCCGAAGGCGAGCATCCCGCCAAGTTGATGGAGCTTGCCGAGCAGATTCGTGCCGACCTTTTCGCGCCCCATCTGAACCCGGATTCTCCGCAGGAACTTTTACGCGCGCTTCACGCCGCCGGGGTGAACGTGCCCAGTACCCGCTCCTATGTACTCAAGGGCTGGGTTGAGGAGACTGCCACGCAGCGGGAACGGCGGTGGGCACTCATCGAACCCATCCTGCGGTACAAGAAGTTGTACCGCATCTTTACGGCGAACGGGTGGTCTTGGGCGGATTCCTGGGTGCGCAACGGTCGTTTTCGCCCGCATCTTGAAGTTGGAGGCGCCGCGACCGGGCGGTGGGGCGCATCCGGCGGCGGGGCTCTGCAGCTTCCCGCCGAGATCCGTTCGGCAATTCTAGCCCCCGAAGGCGAGGTTTTTCTCGTTTCTGACGGTTCGCAGATTGAGCCGCGCATCCTGGCGGCGCTCAGCCACGACGAGGCGCTGGCATCGGCGGGCCGCGGCACCGATATGTATGCGGGAATCGCCGAACTCGCCCGGTTTGAGGGCGTGGCGCTCACCGAACGCGCACAGGCTAAGGTGGGGCTTCTCGCCATTATGTACGGCGGGCGCAGCGGAGAAATTGGGGTGCTGCTGCCGCATGTTGCCAAGCTTTTCCCGCGTGCGATGGAGTTTACGGAGCGTGCGGCGCGCATCGGCGAGGTGGGCGGGCAGGTCACCACCTTTTTGGGGCGCACCTCACCCGCGCCAGATGAACGTTTCAAACGGACGGTTGCAGATCGTTCTACCCCTGCGGCTGAGTCGCGTGCTGTCTCCCTTTCGCGCTCTTACGGGCGTATGACCCGCAATTTTGTGGTGCAGGGAACGGCTGCGGAATGGGCGCTGTGCTGGATGGGCAGGGTGCGTTCGCGTCTGCTGACCGAGACGGTTTTCGGCATGCCCATGCGCACCAAAATTGTCTATTTTCTGCACGATGAGCTGCTGCTGTGCGGCCCCAAGCTTGAGGCGGAGCGTGTCGAGAGGATTCTGCGGGAGTCTGCTGCAGAGGCGGCACGCCTGCTTTTCGGGACGGTGCCGGTCGAATTCCCGGTCTCGGTGACGGTCACAACCAACTATGCCGAAGGTAAATAGGTCCACGCCGCCTACGCTCGTTTCTCTTCCCTCCCGCGAGCCTTTAGACACCCGCCAACGGCTGCTTACCCGGATGCGGGCGCAGGTTTAAGTACCGAATCATCCCACGGTACTGTCCAGGCGAGCGCATCAAAAATCTTATCGAGCACGATCGCAGTGAATCCCCACACGGTGAACTCGACCCGCGCATCACCGCCAGAGTGCACGACCTCAAACGCCGGGGTTTTATGGGTTATGCGCCCGTGCTTCACATATGCCGTATGCCGGTTGGCGGGATTGAGCAAATCTCGCACGGGCACCCGCGCAATCAGGGCAGACTCGTTCGTATCGACCACGCCAACCCGCGTGGGTGAAGCCCACCACCCCAGCACCGGGGTCACCCTGAAATCGCTCACGGCAAGCGGCAGGGTCGGCAGCTCCCCCAGAATTTCAACACCCGCAGGGTCAAGCCCGGTCTCTTCCACGGCCTCGCGCAGGGCGGCGATGCGCCCTACCGGAACTCCCTGCTGGCGCGCCAGTTCGTAATCCTCGGGGTCGATTTTGCCGCCCGGGAATGCAGGCTGACCGGCGTGTGAGCGCAGAGTATCCGCCCGCACCAAAAGCAGAACGTCCAGGTTCTCGCCCACACACTCTGGGCATCCGTCAAAGTCTGCGGATGCACTCGGTTCATCATCGAGTACTCCGAAGAGAACGAGCACTGCTGCTTCTTTGGAGAGTGTACTGTTGGACGCGTACCGCATGAGGGAGTCTATCTTGAAATCGAGTTTTCCAGCGGCAAGGTTCGCGAGTGCATCGCGGGCTTGTTCGGCGGCGGTGTTCAGGGTGTTAGGCACTCAGCGGGTATCCTTCGGCGTGCAGTTGGCGGCGTGTGGCACCGGTGAGGAAGCGCAGGTGCAGGCGTTCACGACCGGGTGCCATTTCATATTTCATGAGTTTACGCGCTTTGATTTCGTTCGTCTCGCCTTCACCCCAGGATGGGCACAGGTCGGCGATGGGGCAGACCCCGCAGGCGGGTTTGCGGGCGTGGCAGATGCGCCGCCCGTGGTAGACCATGCGGTGTGAGAAGTCGGTCCATTCGCGCGGTTCGATAAGCTCGGCAACGTCGTGTTCGACTTTGACGGGGTCGTCTTCGGTGGTGAGTCCCATGCGCCGCGCGAGCCTGCCGAAATGGGTATCGATGGTCAGCCCGGGTACCCCGAAAGCGTTGCCGAGTACCACGTTTGCGGTTTTGCGCCCGACTCCTGCCAGTTTCACCAGTTTATCGAGTGTTCCGGGCACTTCTCCATCGTAGTCGTCTGTGAGCTGGCGGGCGAGTTTGACGATAGATTTCGCTTTGGCGCGGTAGAATCCGAGGGATTGAATATAGGGTTCGACCTCTTCTTCGGTGGCGGCGGCGAGGGCAGGCGCATCCGGGTAGCGGGCGAAGAGCGCCGGGGTTACCTGATTGACGCGCACATCGGTGGTTTGCGCCGAGAGCACTGTGGCGATCAGCAGTTCAAAGGCGTTGGTGAAGTCGAGTTCAGCCACGGCGTAGGGGTAGGTTTCGCCTAGGATGCGGTTGATTTTGCGAGCTCGGCGCACGGTGGCAAGGTGGCTTTCGGGGGCTTTGGCGAGTGCTTTCGCGCGGCGGCGTGCCGCTTGTGCCGCTTCAAACTCGGGCACGGTGCGGATGCTTAGCAGTTCACGTTCTTCTTCGGTGAGCTGTAGCTCTGGGGCTGTGTCGGTAGTGCTTTTCGGTGCGGATGCGCTCATAGCGCGAGCCTACCGTTTTTTGTCTGCTTTTCCCAGCTAGGGGTACCGAAGTTCGCCGTTACCGCACGGTTTCTGCCGCTTTTGAGCGGGTAAATATGCCACACTAGGGGTATGTCTGCAACGATTTTTGTTCTGAACGGCCCTAATCTGAATTTGTTGGGGCAGCGTCGCCCCGAGGTGTACGGGTACACGACCCTGCACGATATTGAGCTGATGGTGCGTGAGCGCGCCGCCCTGCACGGCTTCGATATTGAGTTTATGCAGTCCAATCATGAGGGTGTGCTGGTGGATGAGATTCAGCGTGCACGCACCCGTGGCGCGGCGATTATTATCAACCCGGCGGCGTACACGCACACGTCGGTGGCGCTTCACGATGCGCTGGAGGCCGCCGAGCTGCCCGTCGTCGAGGTTCACCTCTCGAATGTGCACCGACGCGAGGAGTTTAGGCACCATTCGTATGTGTCCCCGCAGGCAACAGCGGTGATCGCCGGGGCAGGCGCCTACGGGTACGTGATGGCGGTAGATTTCTTGGCACAGCATCTAGAGTCGGAGTAGAGCCGAGAAGTATCGTCGTAGAGCCTCAGCGCCGAGCGGTGGGGCGGGTACACAAAGGTGCCTCACGCATCCAATAGCAGGGATACGTGAGGCACCTTATATTTTGGTTGTCATCGCACGGTCACCCAACGATAACACCATACGTTTATCGTGTTACAGCAATTAGTTCTTGCAGGTTCCGGTCGCCACGGAAGCGGTGTTGCTGCCGCCAGCCTCAAGCGCCTGCTTCAGGGTGGATGCGGTTATCGCATAACCGGTCTGCCCCGTGCTGCTTTCACCGTCGGGAGCTTTACCGAAGACCACGCCCACAACGTTACCATTCTCGTCAAGAACAGGCCCGCCGGAGTTACCGTGCTGCACATCTGCGGCAAGCTGGTAGACCTGGCGCATCGGGTTAGGCTTACCGGTCTCTACATCAATGGTCTGGGTATTGCCCACACCCTGCACGGTCGCGGGGAGCGCCTTGAACGGTCCACCCTGGGGGTAACCCATGAAGGTTACGGTCTCGCCGGGGTTTGCGTTCCTGCCGATCGGCAGCGGGTCCAGGTTCATCCCGGGCACGCGGATAAAGGCAAGATCCTGGGCGGTATCCATATAGACCACCTCGCCCTGCCAGGTGCGCCCGCGTTGGTCCCTTACCATAGGCGAGTTCACGCCCGAAAGCACGTGTGCGTTCGTTGCGATAAGCCCATGATCCACCACGAACCCGGAACCGGTCGAGGTGTATCCGCACTGTTCGGCGGCACCAAGAATCTGCACAACAGAGGCAGATGCGTTATCGAGCGCCTCCGTCTCTACGCCCTGGGTTGGTGCGCTGGTTTCCGGGGCGATCAGCTGGCGCACCTCGGGAATAGTGCCGGATGCGAGCACATCGTTACGAATATTTTCGATGCCGTTGCGCAGACCATCCGGAGTGTTCTCGACCATCCATGAGAGGGTCTTTGAGTTGTTCAACGCGGCGTTGAACTGCGGCAGGGGTACGGTGCGCATCGTGAGCGTCAAAACCACGAGCACAAGCGCGCAGGCGGCAACATTAAGCACGCCGCCAAAGAAACGTTCCACGCCTTTAAGCGGGGTTATATCTGTGACGCGGCGCAGGCTGCGGCCGCCAATGAGTCCCAACCACTGCCCCAGCGTTAGGCAGAGGATCAGGATACCGATAGCGGTAATCAGCCCCCATTTAGATCCCACAGCCGCAACGGCAAGCGGGATGAGCCACGCGGCGGCGCATACGCCTAGAGCAAGACCAATAAAGGTGCCTAGCGTGGTGAAGAAGCCACTGCGCAGACCGGCGATGAAATAAAGCACGAGAATGACAGGAATAATAATGTCAAGGGGGCTAAAAGTTGCTGGCATGAGCGTCCTCCTTGGTGAATACATAAAATGCGGTGAATCCGCACGGCGCGTCCGGAAGGCACGCCTGAGCATGAGAGAAGTCGAAGAGTTCGTGCGCTGCTCAACGCCCTCTCACACTGTACATGCTGATGCTAGAGTGCGAAGCTGTGAATTTCTTAAGTTTTCCCCGTAAGCGCAGAAAACTTTTCCTGCTCGAGGCAGTTTTTTAGATGCGGAAATAGAAAATATGAGGTAGGCTCAGTATTAGTTGAATATGTCACACACCAGCGATGCGGTTCACATCGTATCCGTCTCGCAGATGCGACCGTGTGACGCACAGATTTTCGAGCGAAAGAATCGCCCGATATCCCACTCAAGGAGTAACTATGGATCTCGATATCCTTCGTCGTTCCCCGCTTTTCGCGACTCTCGATGACGCCGCGTTCAAGCTGCTTACAGACGATATCCAAGAAATTGATTTGTCCCGCAACGCCGTGCTCTTCTACGAGGGTGACCAGGGCGACCAGCTCTTCGCTGTGCTCTCCGGCAAGGTCAAGCTCGGGCGCACCGCCGCAGATGGCCGCGAAAACATGGTTGCACTCATGGGACCCGGTGACGTCTTCGGCGAGATGGCGCTCTTCGACCCATCGCCCCGCTCCACCAATGCCGTAGCGGTCTCCGAAACACGCCTGGCTGCTATCAAGCACGAATCCTTCAAACGTGCACAGCGACAGGACCCCAGCATCTCCGACCAGGTTATCAAAACCCTGGCACGCCGCCTGCGCCACTCCAACGAAGCGCTGGCAGATCTCGTCTTCTCCGACGTCCCCGGTCGCCTCGCTAAGGCACTCCTCGACCTTGCAGACCGCTTTGGGCGCCCCGCAACCGACGGCATCCTCGTTGCCCACGAACTCACCCAGGAAGAGCTGGCACAGCTTGTCGGTGCATCCCGCGAGACCGTTAATAAGGCACTGGCAGAGTTCGTTTCCCGCGGTTGGATTCGCCTAGAGGCTCGCGCAGTTGTGATTCTCGATTTGCCGCGACTGCGCCAACGCTCGCGCTAAGCTCTCTGACGGCACCCAAAGTCTTCGTACGAAACCGCATCCGATACGTCGTGTTATTCAACGATTTCGGATGCGGTTTTCGTATACCCGCTCCCCTCACATTTACGCAGGCGATAACAGGTGTCCTTTTTTCACGAGGCATCTCCTAGTTAGCAACGTAGATGTGCTGTCGGTTCAGGTCCTCACGTTCGGCAATATCGAGCAACGCAGTCGCCATATCTGCCGGGGTAATCATCCAGCCGCGTCGAAGCGGCTTGTGGGCATCTAACCGATAAGAGCCTTTAGCTTTCATCGGCTGAATACGAGGGGCACGCACCGCCGTCCACTGCGCAGTGCTTTCCCACAACACCACGTCCATACGCCGCATATCATCGTAGGTTGCACCCAAAAAGTGCTGCAGCAGCGGCAACATCACCCAGAGCTTGAAGAGCCCTTGATGAGCCCAATGTTCGGCGACCTCCGAAGAGATCACGACCAAACGTGATACCCCATGCTCTTGCATGGCGTCCAGAAGATTCTTTGTCCCGGCAGAGTAAAGGGTTGTCGGCGTTTTTGAGGTGCCAATCCCTACGGTACTGATGACCGCATCTACGCCTTGGAGCCAGGGTTTGAGGGCCTGAGCATCAAGAATATCTACAGCGCCCGTGGTTAGGTTCGGGTGCTCAAGCTGAAGATTCTGCGGATTCCGGGCAAGTGCAACTACCTCATGACCACGCGCAAGCGCCTGTTCCACGACCAAACGACCCACGTTTCCGGTAGCACCGGACACTAAAATTTTCATAGTTTTCGACTTTTGTTAGGGAATAGTGACCACAAGTTTACCGCGCACATGCCCCGTGCCCAGTTCCTTATAACCGTCACGGATGGAACCAAGTTTGAAGGGGTACACATGCGCTAAGGTCACGTCAATATCTCCCGATGCCACCAGATCGGCGACTTCTTTCAGGTCACCGGGCTGCGCATGCCGCGCCCCCGTAAACTGTGCGCCCTTCATCATCGCCTTCGGTGTAGGAATCAGCGTGCCCATCGCGGGCCCTTTCAGTCCGAGCTCTGCCCCTAACGGGATATAGTCCCCGCCGTAGCAGTCAAGCATTTTCGTAACCGGGGTCGGTGCTGCCTTGAGAATACGCTCCTTCAAACCGTCACCGTATGCAACCGGAATAGCCCCCAGAGAGCGCACAAACTCCGCGTTTTTCTCCGATGCGATACCGATAACTGTTGCTCCCCGATGCACCGCAAGCTGAACCGCCACGGCTCCCACACCGCCGGATGCGGCACTGATAACCAGCACATCCTCGGGTTTCAGATCGATTGCACGGAACGCCCCGCATGCGCTCTCCCCGGCGACGCCCAAGGCTGCGGCAACCTCAAAGTTCAGGTTCTCAGGTTTCGCGACAATATTCTGGGCAGAAGTCACCAGCTTCTCAGCCAGGGAGCCTTCCGTCACGCCGGAGCCGGGAGCGCTGCGCAGGGTTCCCAGTACCGTATCCCCCACAGCAACATTGTTCACACCGGGGCCGAGGGCATCTATCACACCTGAAAAGTCACGCCCCACACCCTTCGGAAAACGTGCGGGACCGCGGCCAAACCACCAGGACGGGTGACGCAAACGGTTGCTAGTCTCTGCGACACGAAGCGGCTTATACCCCTCAAAGGTTTTCAGATCTATGGGGTTCAGTCCAACCGCTTTGACCGTCACACGGACTTCACCTTCGCCCGGCGTAGGCTCATCTGTCTCAACCATTTCTAGGACGCTGGGATCGCCATAGGCGTTGTACTGAATTTTGCGAATCATGAGATTTTTCCTTTCACTGTGACTATCTGCCTACAACAAAGGCCGGATTCTCCGCACAATACGGAAAACCCGGCCTTCCAAGTCTTATGAGGGGGCAACAGAGGCCGACTTGAGTGGACCGACTGTGCCAAGCGTTCCTGTTTTAGACGACACCGGCACAACTTCAGTAAACGAAAGCATACACGCGCCGTCATTCTTCACGAGCACGGGTTTCTTCACCTCAACGGTACGACGCTTTGCCAGCCACGATACCCCGGTTTCTGCGGTGGCGAGCGACTCAAGCATGCACATCACGGCGGGAGTCACCAGTTCCTCAAGGGTCTTACCTACCGTATTCGGCTGCCCGATGCGGTCCCCCAGTTCCGAGGTATCCCTACTCTCCATGAGCGTGCGCACATTCACCCAGCTGCCCCACACACCCTTGCCTTCCAGTAGCTTGGCGTTCTGCCCCACGGGAACAACCGTGGTGAAATAGGCGATGTCGTAGCGTTTATGGAAGAAGTCGGGCGACTGCCAGCGCGATACCGGGCGCAGCAGGTCTGTGCGTAGTTTCAGTCCGCATGAGGTTAAGAACTGCCCGAAGCTCTTGTCTTGATCGGCGATTGCCTCACGCTGACTCATCTGTTCTTCACCCGCGCCGCTTTCGGCGACGTTCTGCCCGTCCTCACCGGCAAGAAGCAGACCGGTCTCTTCAAAGGACTCGCGAATAGCAGCGATCACGGTGCGGCGCGCGCAGGTTACGTTTTTGAATTTGAACTTGGCAGACCATTCGTCGGGGGTCGGACCATACCAGGGGGTTGCGTCGTCATCGCCGGGGGTCACGGTACCGCCCGGAAAAGCGACAACGCCCAAGGGTGAGGACCCCGGACGGTAGGTCAGAATGGTTTCAAGACCGTCTTCGCCGTCACGCACAAAGATGACTGACGCCGCTTGGCGAAGCGAGCATGCCCCTCCTGCATCCTCACCGCCTTCGGATACCCATGTTTCGGCGGCGGTGCGCATAAACTCCGGGATTTTATAAAGACGCTGAATCTGCTCGGTGCGTGCGGCGGGCGCAGAAGACCGCCCGGTAAAGATGCGCGGCTTCCGTTCTTCACCAACCACCGGAACTACTCCGGTGTACAGCTTCTGAAAAGGTGTCGTAGTCATGATCCTGAGAATATTAGACGTACTCGACGATGATTTCAACCTCAACTGGAGAGTTCAGCGGAAGCACTGGAACACCGACCGCCGAGCGGGCATGCGTACCAGCCTCACCAAAGATCTCACCCAACAGTTCGGAGGCGCCGTTGATTACGCCGGGCTGACCGGTAAATTCCGGGTCAGATGCCACGAACCCCACAACCTTCACGACCTTCTTCACCCGGTCAAGATCGCCGATAACGGACTTCACAGCGGCAAGCGCATTCAGCACCGCAATAGCGGCGTACTTCTTGGCGTCCTGAGGGGTCACGAATGTTGAGTCACCCGAATCCGAGACTTTACCGGTAGCGGGCAGCTGACCGCTGACGAATGGAAGCTGCCCGGAGGTATACACATAGTTCCCGCTTACCACGGCGGGTACATAGGCTGCGACAGGGGCAGCGACTTCGGGAAGTTGGTAGCCAAGTTCACGGATGCTCAGTTCGTAACGGGATTCAGTCATGGGGTTCTCCAGGGATGTGGTTGGTGGCACGTGCGCCGCATATATTCGTAGTGTTGTGTAGAAGCATATCGCAAAAGGAACGCTAAACCCGGCAACCAGAGGATTCAGGTTACCGGGCGTGGTGCAAGGCTTTAGCCTTCAACTTTCTCGCGCTTGAGGTAGGCGATGGGGTTACCCTGGGTGGGTGCCACCATGTTGCCTGCGGGGTTCGGTCCGCTGGGTGCGGGTGCGCCGGGCAGAACCGCAACGAGTTCCCACCCTTCCTCACCGTAGTTATCAAGGATTGCCTTGGTGGTGTGCACGATCAACGGCACAGTCAAATATTCCCATTTCTTCATAGCTCTAGGTTAGTCCTGTTCCCCGGCTCGAACAAGGTCATTGCGCTCTATTGCAGGTTCAACGCTCTAGGCGTAACAAAGGGGCAGAACGTGACGCCGAACGGTTACCTCGTGCACCGGGTACGCCGGTCAGCCCCGCACCGAGTACATAACCCGCGAGATGCCGCGGATTTTCGGGGCATAGATCCAGTGTTTTCACGATATAACCAAGGATGCGCATCCGGCGCGTTGCCCGCGAAGACGGGAAACCGGCAAGTTAAACCTAGAGTTTAACCCTTTTGAGGGATGCGTTCTCAGGTGTATCCGCTAAACTGAATGAATGGCTTCACGAAAAAAATCGCGCGCGCAACGGCGTCGCCCCAGTGACTTTTTGCAGTTTGTGGCGTTCAGTATCATTGCCGGGTTCTTGGTAGCAATTATTGTGGTACCCCCGGCGGTAGGTGTTGGCATGGTCGCTAATGCCTCAATGGCGTGGTTTCAGGATCTTCCGGAAGATATTTCAGAAGGTCCTTTCTCACGCCCATCGACTCTGTACGCCTCTGATGGTAAGACCGAGCTCGCGACCTTCTTCGAGGAAAACCGCACAGAGGTTAAGCTCGATCAGATGTCACCGCATATGCGTAATGCCATTATCTCGGTGGAAGACCGCGACTTCTACAACCACGGCGCCGTATCAGCTATCGGCATTGGTCGTGCGTTCGCGAATAACTTCCTGAACCCGAAGAAGCGCCAGGGTGCATCGACACTCACGCAGCAGTACGTGAACAACCTGATCGTTGATTCCGATGTGCAGCGCGGCGCAGATCCCACAACCCTGGGCGGGAATAAAGGCTATCTCGATAAGATCAAAGAGATGAAGCTCGCTATCTCGATGGAGCAGAACAGGTCTAAAGACGAGATTCTTGAGGGCTACCTAAACATCGTGAACTTGGGCGGCACCAACTACGGTGTTGAGGCGGCAGCCCAATACTACTGGGGTATTTCCGCGAAGGATCTTTCGGTAGCCCAATCGGCCCTTCTCGCGGGTTTGGTGCAGTCACCGAACACCTATGATCCAACGACTCACCCCGATTTGGCGCGTGAACGCCGCGATGTGGTGCTTGGCACCATGCTTCGTGATGGTAAGATTTCACAGCAAGAATACGATGAAGCCATTGCATCGCCTATTAAGCTCAATGTTCATCCGCCTGAGAAGGGCTGCTCTGTTGCGGGCGAAAGCTCATTCTTCTGTAACTACGTGGTGAACTATGTTGCGCTTGACGAATCTTTCGGGGCAACTCCTGAGGAGCGTTTGAACCTGCTCAACCGCGGCGGTTTTAAGCTTGTGAGTACTCTGAACCCCGAAGCGCAGAAGATCGCTAAACAGTCTGTGGAGGCTGTTCAGCCCGGTTCCACCAACACTAACAACGTGAACGCCGCTTTGACCAGTGTGGAGCCTGGCAGCGGTCGCGTAGTAGCGATGGCCCAGAACGCCGAATGGGGTAAACCCAAGGATGCGAACGACCACTCGCAAACCCAGTTCAACTTCAACGTAGATTCGCTCTATGGCGGCACCCCCGGATTCCAGCCGGGCTCAACCTTCAAGCCCGTGGTGCTGTCCCAGTGGATTAACTCTGGTCGAGGTGTGAACGCCCAAATCGATGGTACGGCTCTATCCTACCCAAGCAACTTTGGGTGGAACGCCCGCTGTTTGGAGGGCGGTAAGTACTACTACCGTGACTCCGCTAACGGCTGGTCCTTCAAGAACGCGGTTCAGGGGTACCAGAGCTGGGGTACGGTCGCCTACGGTATTCGCGTTTCGGCTAACTCCTACCTGTACTCGATGGTCAGTAAGCTCGACCTCTGCGATATCAGCGATATGGCGAATAAGCTGCACCTGCACGACGGTCTGGGTCAGCAGCTGTACGATCCGGGTCTGCTCAGTGCCAACATTGGTGGTACCAGGTACGGTGCTACCCCGCTGACCATGGCGAGTGCATACGCAACTTTCGCGAGCGAAGGTAAGTACTGTGAGCCGCGCCCACTTGAGAAGATTACTAAGAGTGACGGTTCGCCCATGAAGACTTACGAGTCTAAGTGTGAGCAGGCGATCAGCCCGGATATTGCTAACGGTGTGAGCTACGTGCTTAAGGGCGTGCTTGCCTCCGGAGGCTCAGCGCCTAAGCGCGCTATCGGTCTGCCGGATGCTTCCGCCGCGAAGACCGGTACGAACGATAACTCCTCGCAGACCTGGATGGTTGGTTACACCCGCGGCCTGGCAACCGCTTCGTGGGTGGGCAGTAACGACTTGGGTTACCGCTCGATGAACGGTATTGCGATTAACGGTCGCGTGCTGGAGTACGTGGACGGTGCGACTTATGCGGGTGCCCAGTGGCAGCAGTTCATGCAGGCTATGGCACCGAAGTACAATACCGAGAAGTTTACTGAGCCCCCGGCATCGGTGACGTCAACAAACGTCAACGGTAAATAAGAGGGCGTACTGAAGAAAGGCACACGATGTGTGAGAACGCATCCAGTGCCCGCGCATCCGTGGCGGCTTCTGAAGCGGCACGTGGTTCGCACTTCACACAGAGTATGGTGAAGTTTGCGGCTGCGGGGCTTGCTTTGGGAGCCGCCACGGCGGCGTATGGGCGCTTCGTCGAATTGAATAATTTTCAGGTGCGCGAGGAAACTCTCGCGGTGCTTCCGGTGGGGTCGCCAAACTTTAGGATTCTGCATATCTCGGATATGCATATGATTCCTGGGCAGAGGGCGAAGACCGAGTTCATGCATTCTTTGGCGGGCCTGAAACCGGATTTGGTGGTGAATACGGGCGATAACCTCTCGCATGTGGGCGGGCTTGATCCTCTCCTAGAGGCACTTGACCCTCTCCTGGATTTTCCGGGGGTTTTCGTGCCTGGCTCGAACTGCTATTTTGCTCCGGTGCTGAAGAATCCTGCACGGTATCTGTGGCAGGCGCGCACGCCTCAGGAGATTGAGGAGGGGTCGCGTGTGCCGCTTCCGATTGAGCGTATGCATGACGCCTTTGAGTCGCGTGGATGGACGGGGCTTATTAACCGGTACGACGGCATCACGTTGGGTGGGCTGCGCCTGGAATTTTCGGGGGTGGATGATCCGCATCTGCGTTATGATGCTCATCCGGGGTTCTCACCGCAGGCGTTTGAGTCTTCGGATGTGCCGAGTATTCGTGTGGGTGTTGCCCATGCACCGTATATGCGCACTCTGCACAGATTTGTGCAAGATGGTGCCGAACTTATTTTTGCCGGTCACACGCACGGCGGGCAGGTGTGTCTGCCGGGCGGTCGTGCGCTCGTGAGTAACTGTGATTTGCCGCCTTCGCGTGCGAAGGGTGTGAGCTATCAGGGCAACGTTCCGGTGCAGGTTTCGGCGGGGCTGGGGACCTCACGGTTCGCGCCGGTGCGACTCTTCTGTCCCCCGGAGGCGGTGCTCGTCACCCTCACGGCAAAGAACGGGTAGATTTTCTTCCCCCTTCAGATTCCGCGAGCAGGTGGTTTTTGGTCGAGCAGGTAGTATTTTCCTACCTGCTCGGCCAAAAACCACCTGCTCGCGTGTAGAGTAAATACGAAAAGCTTTCTCTGCATCAGTATTTATTACTACCGCATACCACATATTCCAGATACCTCTAGGTGCATACTCCGTCTACAATCTATACAAACCGAAACCTGGCTCTGTTACCCCTCTAGCACTACGACTTTCGTTTGCAAACGAAAAATACTGTAAACTAGGGAGAAATCCCCAAGTATGTATGAGTTAGGAGGTAGCAGTCATGACTGCCCAGCCCACTCGAACTTTTGCGGCTGAACCTCTGCAAGAACAGATTATTCCGTTATCAGAAGAGTTCATCCAAAGCCTCACGGTTCAGGGGACTCTGCCGAATGGGCAAAAGGTTCAAGCCCCTGAACCCGTTGCCGACTTTGTTCGTGCACAATTTCAAGCTATTCTTGCTCACCACGATGTTTCCGTGCAGTTCAGCCCAGAAATTTTAACGACCAGCGAGGCAGCCGCAATCCTGGGACTGTCCCGCCCCACTCTTGCCAAGTGGGCTGATGAAGGACGGATACCTTCGCATAAAGCTGGCACTCACCGCAGGTTCAAACGCGAGGATGTTTTTGCTTTTCGCGAGCAGCGACGTATCGAGAAGAAACAAGCGCTGCATGATCTCCTTGACTTTCAGAGTGCGCATCCTGAGCTTGATGAGGGCTAGGTTCAATTCGCCATGTTGTATAAGCTACGCCCATCTCAGCGAGTCTTAGTAGATGCGAATATCTTTTTTAGCCAGACTCTAACCGATTGGCTATTCTTCCTACATACCTATCTTCCCGAGTCTTTTACAATTCTATGCACTGAAGATATTCTCGCAGAAGTTCGGTATCACCTGCGCAGACGTCACCCTACTGCCAGCAGCAAAACCATTAAGACTAAAATTTCTAAAATCAGAATGTGCATAGATGATTTTGTTGAATTCTCGGGGTCTTCTTCGGGGGTACCTGATATCTACGATCTACACGTACACTCCGCAGCCCTAGACGGACATATTGATGTTCTGCTGACCGAAAACGTTAAAGATTTTCCTTCTCCGTCTAAGTACAACGTTTCTACAGCCGACGATTTTTTCATAAAAATTGTTACTGCTACACAAGGTTATAAAGAGGTTCTTGAAATCATACAGATGCAAAGAGAATACATGAGGCGAAGACATAAAAGTCTAGATCTAAGCGCATACCTTGAAAGAGCTAACTGCCCCAAATTTGCATCCCTAATTAGAGACCTACAAAGAGATCATCTATCTTCAACACAGGACAAATAGATTTACATTCGTTGCTACCCAGCAGGTTAAACACATCCCATAACCTGCTCGCGTGTAGAGTAAATACCGGAAGGCACTCTTCCTTACTACTGCAATGCATTGGAAAGGCCCATGCGATATAACGACTACCAGCAACCTATCGGCGATGCCCTGCCCGACTACCACGCGGGCGATACTCCCAGCATTGATTGTTTACAGGGGCGCTACTGCCGCCTCGAAAAACTTGATGCAAAACGCCACGGCAACGACCTGTACGAGGTCTACGGTCCTGAAGCTCCCAAACCAAGTTTCACCTATTTATCCTTGAATCCTGTTGCTGACCGGGCAGAGTTAGAGACACTCCTCAAGCGCATGGAGGAATCCACCGACCCGTACTATCTGGCTGTGATAGATCAGGATGGGCGTGCGATTGGTACTTTAGCACTCATGCGTATCAACCCCGCCCACCGTGTTATCGAAGTGGGCAGTGTGACGTATGGCGAACGTCTAAAACGCACTCGCGCCGCCACGGAGGTGCAGTACCTTCTGGCGCAATACGTGTTTGAGACGCTGCGCTATCGCCGCTACGAGTGGAAATGCGATGCACTGAATGAGCCTTCACGCCGCGCAGCCGAGCGCCTAGGCTTCACCTATGAGGGGACGTTCCGCCAAGCCGTCGTATATAAAGACCGCAACCGCGATACGGCGTGGTATTCAATGCTGGATACCGAATGGGAGCAACACAAACACCGGTTGCTGCAATGGCTGGATCCGAAGAATTTTGATGCGCACGGTCAGCAGCGCACCTCCTTGCGAGAGATCGCTTTATAGCCATTAGCCGAAAGGGTACTCTGAGGTATTGTCAGAGCCAAACGGCATAGATACCAAGGTATTTTCTCAAGTCGAACGGAAGGGAATACCATGAAAACCCTTGTGATTGTCACGCATCCTAATATCCATGATTCTATGGTCAGCAAAACCTGGGTTCACATGCTGCGCCAGCATCCGGATCGGTTTACCGTGCATGAGCTATACAGCGAGTACCCCGACGGCGTGATTGATGTAGAGCGCGAGCAGGCTCTCGTGGAAGAGCACCAGAACATTGTGCTTCAGTTCCCGGTGTACTGGTTTAACTGCCCGCCGCTTCTGAAACAGTGGTGCGACGAGGTGCTGACGTACGGGTGGGCCTATGGCTCAAAGGGTAAGGCGTTCGAGAATAAGAAACTCGGCATTGCCGTCTCGCTGGGTGCTCCCGCCCCAGAGTACAGTGCGGAAGGTTCCGTTGGGTATACCGTCGCCGAAACCCTGCGTCCCTTCGAGCTGACGGCCAACTATATCAGCGCCGATTATCAGCCTCTCTTCGCGTTCCACACCATCGACACCTATGAGAGCTACGATGAAGCCGCTGCCCAGCAAGTGGCAGACAGCGCGGATGACTACCTGGCGCATCTGAACACCTACTACGCCTAAGCTATGATCGCGCAGCCTCCGCGAGCAGGTGGTTTTTGGCCGAGCAGGTAGTATTTTCCTACCTGCTCGGTCAAATGCTACCTGCTCGCGGGTTAAGACGTAAGAGAACGGGTTAAGCTCACCGATAAGAACGGGACGCTCAGCGCAGAACCGTAGCGGGTGCATCCGGGGTGCCCCTCTATAATTAAGAGCACTAACGCTCACACCTTGTAGAAACGTTGAACCGCATCTAAGCAGGAGGAATCGAGCACGACCCGCACACACGCCCCCGGCACTTCTCGACGACGCAATCCCTTCTTGGAAACTGCCCCGGAGCCTATTCCCGCGCCCGTGAACTATGATGCGGGCGAGCGCGCGCCCCTCAAATTCCTGCCGTATATTGCCCCGATTCGGTGGCGCTGGACTATCGGCATGCTGGTTGCCATTGGCGCGGCGATTCTCGAAATTTCTATTCCGCAGATGCTTCGGTTCATTGTCGATGAGCTTGTGCAGAATACGACCGAAGCGGGCGTCTGGATTGGCGGCGGACTAGTACTTTTGATCGGCGTGGGGAACGCATCGTTGGCGTATTGGCGGCGGTGGCTGATCGTGGATCCTACCTCCACGCTTGAAATCCGCATGCGCATGAACTTTTTTGACCGGATTTTGCGGGCGCCGCTGAGCGTTCTTGACCGGTGGTCTTCCGGGCAACTGCTCACCCGTTCCATGAGCGATTTGAGTACGATTCGCCGGTGGCTTTCGTTTGCGCTGGTGCAGATGACCTCGGTTGTGGTCATGTTCGTAACGGGCGGGTATTTTATGGTGACCGCATCCGCCCCGCTCGCGGTTATTTTTGTGGTGGCTATTCCGGTGCTGGTGCTGTCGCTCATCAGCTATGTGCGCAAATATGAGGCTTACACCCGCGAGATTCAGCGGCTCACCAGCGATCTTTCGACCCGTATTGAGGAGTCTGTGCGCGGTATTCGGGTGGTGAAAGCGCTGGGCCGCTCCCCCGAGCAGATTACCGAGTACACCCGCGATGCCGAACATTTGAATGAGGTGGAGCATCGCCGTGCCATGTTGGTGGCGCGCGTGGGGTTTTATCAGCGCGTGATTGTGGGGGCGGTGACGATGCTCGCCCTGCTGGTGGGCGCGCCGCAGGTGGCATCGGGTAGTCTTTCTTTGGGTGCGATGACCGCCTATTTTGCGGTGCTGACGGTGGTGTTGGGGCATGTGCTCCGTTCGACCGCGCTGATGGCATCATATTTGAATTACCGGGTGGCGTTTGAGCGTCACGTTGAGGTGATGTCGGAACCCGGCGATGAACAGGTACGACTAGTTGAGGAGGAGACCGTGGCCTATCCTTCGGGTGGCGCAATTTCTGTGGCGTGTGAGGCGGTGAGCTTTAGCTATGCCGAGCAGGCGAACACCGTAGATGCCGTCGATTCTGATGTGGAGGCACGCGCACACGAAGATTCCGCTGAGAATCAAGCGCGCACGGCTGAGGTTCCTGAGGAGCATTCCGGGCAGGATGGGGCTTCAACGGATCACGCCGAGCAGAGCGGTTTGGGCGGTTTTCTGGCGAAGATTCTAGGTTTTGCCAAGGGTTCGCAGGATCACCAGGACAGTGCCGGTTCCGCACAAGAGGCAGACCCCGATCCCGCGGCGTTCCCGGAGTTACAGGCTGATATGCAGGAGCCAAGCCCCGAGCCTACAGAGCAGGAACGCGAGTTTACGCGTGCGCAGCAGAAGGCTGCAACTTCCAAAACCCCGTCGGTACTTCACGATATTACGTTTAAAGCTTTTGCAGGCGAGATTCTGGCGCTCGTGGGGGCTACCGGCAGCGGAAAATCGACAATTCTCAACCTGATTCCGCGGTTCTATGAGCCCTCGTCGGGAAAGATTCTGCTGGGTGGTCACGATGCCGCCGATATGCCGCTGCCTGAGGTACGCGCGCAAATGGCCTCTGTTTTTGAGGAAGCCGTGCTGTTCTCGGGGTCGGTGCGTGAGAACGTCCTGTTAGGGGTGCACGATCTTAGCTCTTCTGAGGAGGCGGATCAGCGTGTGCGCGCCGCCCTCACGATCGCAGCCTGCGATTTCGTGGACGACCTTCCCGAAGGGGTCAATACCATTATTGGCGAAGAGGGTTTGAGCCTCTCGGGCGGGCAGCGGCAGCGGCTTTCTTTGGCGCGTGCCCTGGCGGTTCGCCCGAGCGTGCTGCTGCTTGATGATCCGTTCTCAGCACTGGACGTTCATACGGAAGAGAAAATTATTGAGGCGCTGCGCACCGGGCACGAAGGGCTGGGAGGGGCTACCACCCTGCTGACCGCGCATCGTCCTTCAACGGTGGCGCTTGCCGACCGGGTGCTGCTGCTGGAGGATGGCCGTATTACCGCCCAAGGCACCCACACCGAGCTTATGAAGCTGCCACAGTATCGCCGCCTAATGAGTGTGCAGGACGAGGATTAATGCCCAAGCGTCTCGTGCCGAATTCCGACGAACGCACGAACCTGACCCCCGAAGAGCGGCGGCAGGCTCGGAAACGTTCGTACCGTCTACTGCGCGAGATTTTGCGCCCGCATCGGCTGTCCCTGGCGATTTCGGTGGCGGCGGTAATATTCGGGGCGATCGCATCCGCCGTGCAGCCCTGGCTGATTGCGCGCGTGCTCGATACCGCGATTGAACCGCTCACCCGCGGCGACAGCGCCCCGCTTATATTCTTCGTAGTGCTTTTTGGGGCGACCGTGCTCGCTAACGGCACCCTGACCTGGGTGAATGTGGTGTATACGGTGAGGGTTTCGCTGGGTGTGCTGTTGAGCCTGCGCACGCGTGTGTTCCAGCATTCGCAGTCGCTGAGCGTCTCGTTCCACGAGTCATATACGTCAGGCCGCGTAATTTCGCGGCTGACAAGCGATATTGATACGATCCGCACCTTTTTAGACAGTGGTATCAGTCAGCTTGCCACAACCCTGCTGGGGATTGCGTTCTCGGTAATCGCCATTTTCCTGTTGGATTGGCGCATCGGTCTGCTTCTGGTGGCTATGACGGTTCCCATCTGGCTGATAACCCGCTGGTTCCGCACCCGCTCAGAAACCGCATTCCGTGCCATGCGTAACGAATCTGCCCAGCTGACAAGCCGTTTTGTTGAAACCTACACCGGTATTCGAGCCATCAAGAGTTTCGGTGCAGAGGCGGATGCGCGCTCATCGTACGCACGCAACGCCGAGCGGTACCGGGTGGCGGTCATGGATTCTATCAAGCTCTTCGGCATCTACTCCCCCGTGCTGATTCTGCTGGGCAATATTTTTGTGGCGGCGGCGCTTGTGATTGGTGGGTATGCGGTGCTCGGCGGCACCATGCAGGTGGGCACCCTGCTTGCGCTCATTATTTATGCGAACCGGGTGTTTGAGCCGATTATGATGCTCTCCGAGTTTTATAACGTACTCCAGTCGGCGTTTTCGGCGTTGGAGAAGGTTTCCGGGTTCTTAGCCGAAAAACCGCAGATTCAAGACCCGCAGCATCCTGTAAGCCTGCCGCAGTCCCCCTCCACGCCGGCGAGCACCGAGAGTTCAGCAGAGGCAACCCCGCTGGGTGAGATCGTTCTTGAGGATGCCGCATTCGGTTACACTGCGGGTCAGCACGCGCTCATGCCTACGTCGCTGAGGATTGCACCGGGGCAGACGGTGGCACTCGTGGGTGAAACCGGTGCCGGAAAGTCTACGATTGCCAAATTAATTGCCCGTTTCTATGACGTTGATACCGGCAGGGTGCTTCTCGACGGCGTGGATGTGCGTTCCCTGACCGATCAGGAGCTGCGCCGAAACGTCGTCATGCTCACCCAAGAAGTCTTTCTGTTCTCAACCTCGATTGCCGAGAACATTCGTTTGGGCAACCCGCAGGCGACCGACGACCAGGTACGCCAGGCGGCGCAGGCTGTCGGCGCGGATGAGTTTATTCAGACCCTCCCGCAGGGGTACGGCACAATGCTCGGGCGCGGCGGTGTGAACCTTTCGACCGGGCAGCGTCAGCTTGTGTCTTTTGCCCGCGTTTTCTTGGCAAATCCGCGGGTACTGATTTTGGATGAGGCTACCGCATCCTTGGATATTCCCAGCGAGCGGGCGGTGCAGCGGGCGCTCAATGCCTTGTTGGCGGGGCGTACCGCCGTGGTGATTGCGCATCGTCTTTCGACTGTGCTGAGTGCGGACCGGGTGCTGGTTGTTTCTGCGGGGGCTATTGTTGAGGATGGTTCACCGCAGGAGCTGATTGCCGCCGGTGGCGAGTTTGCCGCAATGTACACCTCGTGGGAGGATGCGCGGCAGGATTCAGACTCCCCCAGCGCCTAACTCTTATGCGCACGTTTACCTATTGTGATACGTGCATGAGATCCCTAAACGTCATAGTTCTTAGCTGTAACCGCCTGAGTAGACACGGCAAAATTTTTTGTGGATGATAAAGGTGTCTTGCCGCTTCATAGAGCGTGCAGATACTCATTCACTTAAACCCTTATAACCTCATGGAGGAAAATATGTCACGCAATGATGCGAGGAAGTTTCTGGCTCAGGGCACCGCTTCTGCACTCACTCTTGCTCTTGGCCTAACCTTTGCTGCTCAGCCTGCTTTTGCGGAAACTGCGAAGGCGGCGGATCCTGCGCCGAGCGCATCCGCAGCCCCCAGCGCACCGGCAGCTGAGACGAACCCCGGGCTCTCAGTAGATCCGACTCCCGCGGCGCCTGTAGTCGCACCGGCTCCGAGTGATGGCCCGTCTCCGGAGGCTCCCGCACCTGCACCGAGCGAAAAGCCAGCGGCGGTAGTCTTCAAGGATGTTCCCCAGACCCACATGTTCTATCAGGAGATCACATGGCTGGGACAGACCGGTATTTCGACGGGTTGGCCCGATGGCACTTTCCGCCCGTCCCAGAATATTGAGCGCGCCGCAATTGCCGCATACTTCTACCGGATGGCTGGCTCACCCGATGTTGTTCTGCCCAAGCAGTCGCCGTTCACCGACGTTGCTCCGAGCGATCCCTTCTACAAGGAGATCGTGTGGATGCATCAGCAGCACATCACGACCGGCTGGTCAGATGGTACCTTCCGCCCGCACGATTCCGTTACTCGTGAGGCTCTGGCGGCGTTCTTCTACCGTGCCGCCAATATGAACGACGATGCGGCACCGACTCAGGCACCCTTTACGGATGTTAACTCGAAGAGCCCGTTCTACCGTGAAATCGCATGGTTTAAGGCCCAGAAGATCACGACCGGTTGGTCGGATGGCACCTTCCGCCCGCATGATCCCGTTACTCGTGAAGCGACTGCCGCGTTTGTGTTCCGCGCCGCCAAGATCTAGGCGAGTAACCTTGTACAGTCGCTGCGGGAAATGTTGAGCGTTTCTCTCCGGTGTCGCGTGTGCTTCCGCGTTTTTAGTGCATCAAGCAGAAGGCGGAAGCACACGCACAAGACACCGCGCTTACTCCCCTGGAAACTCAGGGTTTACAGGTTTTTGAGAAGGCTTATTCGTGTTGCTTTCCCCGGGTTCTTCGGCTATTATTGATGAGTTGCCTGCGGGTTGTTCCGACAGGTTAACACCGGGATGTGGCGCAGCTTGGTAGCGCGCGTCGTTCGGGACGACGAGGTCGCAGGTTCAAATCCTGTCATCCCGACCAACCCTAAACCCCCTGAGAGTAATCTTCGGGGGGTTTGCTGTATGTGCCTTCTGCTCGGATCACCCACTGGTCCGAGTCAAATGTCTAAATATCCAATGTACGCAGCAACTCGCGCGGCGGAATTACGCCGTTCTCAATGTAGGCGCGGAAGATAGGCGCCGCCTGCTCACCCGTGAAAACCTCTTCGGGGTGCACCTGAACGGGCATACGGTTACCAACCCATGTGATGGTTGTCCACGCATCGGGGTCGGTCACAGGTTTGCGAGCCACCGTGTACTGTTCGTACGAGCCATCTTCGGCAGTCACCCTAATTTCCACCGTCATCGCATGCGTGGAACCGGCACACTGTATATAGTTGCCGTGCGCCACCGAATCCTGGGGAACGTCATCAACATGGTTCACGCCTTCAGGCAGAGCCCACACCACGAGGGCGAAGCGTTTGTCGCCCTCCAAAAAGTCGGGATCAGTGAGGCGCTGCTCGGTATCGTCGGCGAAAGACTGCGGAGTCTGGGGGACATCAAATCCGTTATATTCCGTCTTCCCCACCACCCTGTACGCAAAGTACGTCACGGACTTATTCCTCTCTCACGTGTTCTTCAGTAAGCACAAGAGTATCGAAGAGAAACCGTGCGTGCCAGCATATTCGTTACTTCACCGGGCTATCCCCGCCCGCTCATGAGGGCGAGCGCCATTTCGAGGGGGCCGCGCTGCTGAATTTTCTCCCACAGGGTGCACAGCATCATCGCCAGCACCCACCAGACAAGCAGGAACCCGAACCAAAGCGCATAACTATAGATGCTCCCCTGCTGCGGGGCGCGATAACCTTCACCGGCGACCATCGTCACAAGCCGCCCGCCACCGTAGAATGCCAGCCCCAGCATCACAATGGATGCGCTCAGCGACATTCGGCCCAACCGCGCGAACGGTTCCAGCACGCCTTTTCCGGCGCTGAGCCGTGCAAATTCGCCCCAGGTGCAGACGGTTCCCACCACTCCCACGATGGTGAGTACGATCGGCCACGTGAGCGGTCCCAGTTGGGCATGCGGATACACCCACAGGTAGATGCTCATAGCAAGAGAACCCAGCGCCACCGGTATGCCCAAGCGTGCGCCGAGTTTTTCGTACCCTCGCCACAGCACCATGCCCAAGCCCATAAGCCAAATGAGTTTGAACCCATCCTGAAACATGGTTCCCGCGCTTTCGTTCACGATTGCTGGAATTGTACGATGCAGCCAGTCGTCGGCAGTCCACCCGCCCACACTCAGCCGCTCGTAAGTGAACGGCACGGCGGGGCTGGCGAGCACGGCCACGGCAAGCTGCACCCAAAACGGCATATATACCAGCCCGATGCTCAGCAGGGTCAAAACGGCTAGGGGCAGAAGCATATCGAAACGGATGGGGAAGTCTTTCCACCCAGAAAAAGCTTGATCCGCAAAAGTACTGTGTGGAAGTTGGGCGAGAATCCAGCCGAGCACGCAGAACGCCAGAAAACGCACGATACTACTCGCAAAAAACTGCGGAAAAGCCACCTTGCGGGAGTATAAGTATGCAGCCGCTCCCAGAATTACGGCGAACAGGTTCAACGCCTGTGGAAGCACCTGTGAAAGCCAGCTCAAATGTTTGCCGGGCACCAGGTTAAGGCTTACACTCACGGGAATGAGCATGAGCAGAAGCGCAAAAGCGCGAGCGCTGTCTAACCCGGTATCTCGCCGGGTGTTGGTTTCCGGTAGCATGCATCTCCTGCTCGCTCGTGCCTGTGGTGGTGCATTCTACGGTACCGTGTTCTGCGGGCGGTTTCTAGCGGCGCCTGATGCTGTGACGGTTCGTGTTGAGGGTATGCCGCATCATGTGATGTCAAATTGTTTTGCCCCAGCTCAGGGCGCAGATGTGCGGGGTGGGGTGCAAGATACCGGATTGTTGTGTGCGGGTTATCCGCTGGCTTCGGAACATCATATGATACCTTAGGCAGCTGGAGTAGATTTCCTCGCCCGCTGTACTTACGCCCGACCTCCTTGAACCCCCTTCCTATGTGAATAACCCGAAGTATCTAAGGTATGCTTTCTTCACTATGAACGTTCTGGATGTTTCTCAGCTTGCCCAGCCCCTCGCCGCCGCACACACGCATATTCTTGCTTCCGGTCCGCACGAGGCGTCCGGGGTTGAGGGTACCGCGCAGTATGTCTCGATTTTCTGGGTGACCTTAGCGGCGCTGCTTTCGCCCATCATGTCGCGGCTAACGGGCAAGCGCATCCCTGATGTGGTGTTCTTGCTGATCTGCGGTGTGCTCATTGGCCCGAACGTGCTGGGGCTGGCATCCGGCAGCGACGGCGGCATTCCGCTGCTGAAAGAGCTGGGTTTAGGCATGCTCTTTCTGATTGCCGGGTTTGAGATTAACGTTGATTCGCTGCGTAACCGCCAGGGTAAAAGCGCGATCGTAACCTGGTTCATCTGTTTTGCGCTGGGCGTGCTGGGGGCGGCGCTCATCACCGGTTTCACCAGGGGTTTTAATACCTATATTGCGGTGGGTATTGCACTGAGTTCCACAGCTCTGGGCACGCTGCTGCCCATGCTCAAGTCGCATGGCGCGGCGGGTACTCGGGTGGGTAATGCGGTGCTGGTGCACGGTGCCGTGGGGGAGCTTTTCCCGATTTTTGCGATGTCGCTGCTGCTCTCCTCGTATTCACCGGGTTTGGCGATTCTGATTCTTCTGGGGTTCATGGCGATTGCTGTAGTAACGGCGATTATTCCGCATCGTCTTCTGCAGAAGGTGCCCGGGCTGCGCCAGATTATGGCGGTAGAAACTAACACAACCAGTCAGCTTGTGTTGCGTCTTGCTATGTTTCTGCTGGCTACCCTCATTATGTTTACGGCACTTTTCGGGCTGGATGCGGTGCTCGGCGCCTTCGCTGCGGGTATTATTATGCGCTCGCTCACCCCGGTGGGCGCACTTCATATGATCACGGCACGGTTAGAGACGGTCGGGTTTACGTTCATGATTCCGCTGTTTTTTGTGGTCAGCGGCATGGGGATTAACCCTTCTGTGGTGGCGTCCTCGCCTCTGCTGCTGGCGATGGTGGTTATCGGTATTCTGCTGGTGCGCGGAGTGCCGGTGTTTATTGCGGAGCGGTTCACGAACACGGGTTCGGGACTGCAGTCAATGAGCGAGAAGGTTGAGTTAGCGCTGTATTCGGCGGCAGGTCTGCCTATTATTGTGGCGGTCACGAGTATCGCCACGAGCTCGGGACTGCTTGAGAGCTCTACCGCATCGCTTCTAGTGGCTGGTGGTGCCCTCACGGTTTTGCTGTTCCCGCTATGGGCTGCAGCCATTAAACGGGCTTTTAGGTCGCAGACAGCTGAGGCTGAGTCCGGTGTTTCTAAGCGTGCCCAGATTGATGCGTTGAAGGCGCACCGCAACGCGACGGTGAAGCTCACGACCGGTATGATTCCGGTTGTGAAACCGACGAAAGAAACGCACAGTCCTCTGCGGGGCAACGGTTCTTCGGGGCCTTCCAAAACCCCGAAACCGCCTAAGAAATAGCTTTTAGCCGATGTTGCCGTTTGACTCTTCTGGCTGACCTAACCCCCTAGAAAAGCGTATTTAGGTGAGGGTTTTAGGGTGACGGTCGTGCCCACCGGCGACCCCAGCAGGTTCACGAGCGTATCCTGCCGTTGAGCGGATTCTGCGGCGGTGGGTTTGAGCGCGGCATACATGCGGGAGAACCACCCGGCGCGGTAGGCGGCGAAGTCCCGCGCTAACGATGCCAGGCACGCATCCAGCAGATGTTCCCGGGGAATCAGCCCCTCGGCGGAAGCCTCAAGCAGTTCTCTCTGCCAGGTGTTTCTGAACGTATTTTTATCTACCGTCGTGAACGACCTTTCGGGGGTTCCCTCGACGGTGAACAGGTGCCACAGCAGCTCGTCACGAAATTGCTGGTCGTGGCGTAGCAGGCTCTGCCGAAGCGAAACGTTCAGGTTCATAAGCGCCAGAAAATAGTCGTCGCCATGGTTCAGCTGCAGCCCATCGTAGAGCTCGGCTAACCGAAAGAACCCCTGATCGCACCAGTGAGGTGCGGGACTGGCCAGTCGTTCAACTTCCTCGCGGAACCCGCCCGCGTGCAGGCTGCCATAATTCTCGGCTTTGTACAGGGCATATACCTGTTCGGAGCCTTTGTCCGCGAGAAGCTGGGGTAAGTCCTGGATGAATTTCTTATAGGAGGTGCGAAGATCCATATCATTGCTCATCTGCTGCTCCTGTAGGTTTGGCGCAAGGCATTGCTCGTTCGGCGTTTATGGTTCATTGTAGGGATTTTCCCGCGCGGATGCGTTCGCTGCGGTCACACCGTCCGAAGTTCGTGGTCCCCCTCCCATGCCAGAAACCCGCACGATTATAGGGGACGGGACTACCTGCGAGATTCCGGGGTTTAGACGGTATATGACGTCCCGTGACGAGCATCTGTCAGATAGATATCCGTTATTCAGAAAAAATATATATACATGTTGCGTTGGGCATCCACCGGCTTTTTGAGGCACATCAGCTGCATATATCCCTTATATGGGGCTATAACACATCATTTTCGCGTGTATACCAAACATCTCATCAATATTTATTCACAACTAACAAATATTTATTCATAATTTTCGAGATTTTTTAATTTTACAGTATTGATTTATTAAAAATTTATGTTTAGATTTGAAACGTATCACAAAAACGTGATATATCACTCACAAGGTCTAAAAACACCTCTGTATTTTGACCTTATAGTCAAAGGATTAACCATGAAAAAGATCCTGCGCACCGTGCTTGCCTCGACGCTTGCTTTGGGCGCGATTGTTCCCTTAACGATCACTCCTGCTTCTGCCGTGCCTCATTGTCCTGCTGGGGCAACTTGCCTCTACGACGACATCTGGTTTGGTGGAAGACACCAGACTTACTACAACCATGAAGTTTCATGGATTGGTGATTACATGAATGATCGCACGAGTTCTTATGTACTGGGTGCTACGACAGATCGCGAACACCCCTACCACTTGTTCTACCAACATATAAATTATGGTGGAGCTAGTTTTTACGACCGCAAAGGAAAAGCACACTCAGACTTACGTGGAGTTTATTTTCCAGGCGGAGGTAACTGGAGTGACGAAATCTCTAGTCACCAACATGCAACGCGCTAATCAGATATAAATCTGTACCGGGTGGTTGAACTTAGGTTCAACCACCCACACCAATCACTTCTTACCCTCATAGAAAGAATCCAAAGCTATGAAAAGGCTTCTCTCCGCCATTACCTGCCTTGCTATCCTGTGTTCAGCATGTTCAAGCGGACCCCACACAGGTGAGCCTCAGGGTGATCCTAGTGCCGGAAAAGATTTAAATTATTCAAAATTCTCAGACGTCAAAGCAACTTTTGATAATGAACATATGCAAATAAATTTTCCACTTGACAAATATATGATGTCTACCCCTGAGAGTCTTATAACACTCAGTGCAAATATTTACAATAATAATGACTGTTCAGTAGCGCGAGGAGTTCCAAGCGGCAGCACCGGAGATGGTGTTGAAATTAAACCACATTTTCAGTACGGAATTTGGAATAAAGACTACGTCTCCAAATACGGATACTCTATCGACCATGATGTAACAAAAATTCGTATAGTTACATTACTTCCCCAAAAAGAATATTCGGAAGCCCAGATGGAAATATATAGCGAATGCCAAAATACAGTCCGTCAGCTGGGCGATTTCCCCGCTCGAATGCCCGAAGCCAACACCATCGTTGCTCAGGCTGATCTTGAAGCAGACTCCGCATGGATGCGCGATGAAGACGTCAAAAAATGGCACGGAGAATGGGAACAATGCCTCAAAGATAAAGGTATTTCTATTCCCAAAGACTACTACTGGGCACCAGATGTTCCCGGCGATAAAGAAAAAGAAATTGAAGTCGCTCTCGCCGATCTAGACTGCAAAGACAGCACCGGATATTTCATGAAAACTATGAACCGCCGGGCACAATATCAGGCCGCAGCCATCGAAAAGTACAAGCCGCAGCTTGATGAATACCGCAAAAACCTTGACGCCCAAATCGAAGAGGCTAAAAAAGTATTAGCCGATCACGGAGAGCCGCTGCCCTCATGGTAAAAAATACGTCACATGTTTCTTTGGAGCGCATTCCCCGCTCGCGCATCCTCATTATTTTTATCTGCGCTAACTTGCTTTTTCTGGTTCTAGGTTTAATCGTGGGTAAAAATATGAGTACCGCACAGTCAGAGGCCCTTGCCAGCTCTCAAGAAAAACTCACCGTCACCACCAAAATCGAGAAACGTCAGGTAGGGCAGGCAACGGTACTTCAAGGGAAAGTGCAGCTGGGTAAAGCTGAGCCCTACTCCCCTGCTGTAGGGGCTGAACGTGCCGTGGTTACTCGCGTTGCGGTAGAACCCGGGCGCACTATTCACCCCGGTGACCTTGTGGCAACAATCTCTGATGTGCCCATTATTGCCATGCCCGATTCCATTCCTTTCTACCGCACCATCAAGAAAGACGATTCGGGGTCTGATGTGCTGGCGCTCCAACAGACCCTCACCAATTGGGGGTATGCCCCCGGTACAGACGGCACCTGGTCGGAACAAAGTATGAAGGCCTATCAGTCCTTCCTCTACAACTTAGGGGTTGCCAGCGGCGATGTCGAAAGCATCGACTGGAAAACCTTTATGCTGGTGCCCTCTGCGGGGCGCACCGTCGAAACTATCGCAGCACAGGGTACGGTACTGGGGGAGAATCCGCTGTTGACTACACGGAACGGCTCTCCCACGATCGTGGCACGTGCAACCATCGATGTCACCCGCGACCTGCACGTGGGCAGCACCGCCGAAGCAAAATCCACCGGTGGGGCCTCAGGAACGGCAACCGTTACCGCAATATCAGAGTTTAACGCCACCGGCGATATACCAGGTAAAGACGTGACCTTCACCGTGCCGGAAGGGTTCCAAGCGCCCGATGGTGCATCCGCAACTCTTGAGGTGAAAAGCAGCGGCGACCCCACACTAGCCGTACCTATTACAGCCCTACGTGAGAAAAACGGTGAAGAGTATCTGCGCCTACACAACGGAGAAGAAGTCACCGTGACCGTAGTACGCCAGGCTGAAGGCTGGGCGGCCATTAAAAGCGACCACGAGCTGCGGGAAGGAACCGACGTTGAAATCCCAACCCCGTAGCGCCGACTTGCCCTACGAAACCGAACACGAAGAATCCATCAACAACGGGCATGAGCCTATTCTTGAGCTCGTAGGCATATCCAAAACCTACACCAGGGCCGATACTCCCGTTCTGCAGAACCTAGACCTGCGGGTGTACCCGGGCGATATGCTCGCAATTATCGGCCCTTCCGGATCCGGTAAATCTACGCTCTTGAATGTGCTCGGCCTCTTAGATACCCCCACGCACGGCAGCTATTTTCTTCGTGGACGTGACATTACCCATGCACCGACCCGCGACCTGGACATTCTGCGCAGCCGACATCTCGGGTTCGTTTTTCAAGACGCACATCTGCTGCCCCACGAAAGCGTGATACGCAATGTTGCACTTCCCCTTCGGGTACAGGGAGTGGGTCTTCACGAACAACTACGCATTAGTGAAGAGACGCTCACCCAGTTGGGGCTGGAACACCGGCTCATGTATTCCGGAGGTGCGCTTTCCGGCGGTGAACGCCAACGGGTTGCTATAGCCCGTGCCCTGAGCACGCACCCGGATATTCTTCTTGCTGATGAGCCCACCGGAAACCTGGACCGTGTAACTACCGAGCGAGTCATGCAAGATTTCAAAAGGCTCAATGCGGCGGGTACTACCATTGTTTTGATTACCCACGATGAAGATGTTGCCCGTCAGGCAAGCCGGTGTCTGCGCATGGTAGACGGCCATCTAGAAGAGGTGCACTTCGAGGACGCAGAATCAAGTACCGCCCCACAGCATAATATGTCTGAACGGCAGCAGAAAAAGCAGCCCCTGGAACGCAGCGGTGTTCGCGCCTGGTTCTCCTCCGTCTGGGATGCGGCGGCCGCCATGACAACACGGCTAGGACGCTCAGCTTTGCTCTGCACCGCCTATGCGCTCGCGGTCACCGGGCTGGTGGCATCCTCGGGGCTCTTGAACAGCACCGCTCATCAGGTCAGTGAACGCCTGGAAGCGGCGGCTCTCGACGAGGTTCGACTTTCACCCGTCTCCCAAGATTTTTCCTCCGAAGAAGCCGGGGAGGTTTCCCAAAAACTCACGGCGATTAACGGGGTTACCGCTGTCGGATACCGCACGAGCATCGCCGGTGATGTCTCAAAGTTCCCGCTTGACGTACCGGTTCCCATCAATAAAATAAGCGTGCTCACCTACGCTATCGACACGGGGTACCTGGAAGCGGCAGAGGCGGTCACCAAACCAGGCAACGCCCGCACCCTTTTTACCCGCGCGCATACGAATCAAGACCGCCCTTCGGCTCTCGTAGGAAAGCACGCAGCAGAACAGCTTGGGATTTCCGGTTCTGGTGCCGGCTCCATCGTGACACTCAAAGGGCGGGAGTATAGTGTAGTCGGCATTATTGAGGAAGCTCCCCGAGATGCTCTCCTGCTTAATGCTGTGGTACTTGATATGAAGAGCGCATCGTCATACCCGCAAAACGAGCACCTTTTTCTCATGCGCACTAAACCAGGCTACCCCGCGCCTGTTTCTGAGGTAGCGCCCTTAAGCGTGGATGCGGCGCATCCGGAAAATTACAAGGTTCAGACGGTCACAGACTTGAGGTCTTTGCATCGCGGGGTCTCGAACGATATTGCGACCCTCTCGCTTGTATCCTCCTGGGGTATTCTTCTGCTAGCGGCACTGAGCGCGGGCACAACTTTGTACTTAAGCGTGCAAACCAGGCGCGGCGAGATCGCGTTACGGCGTGCGGTGGGAGCGTCGAAAGCGGCGGTACGGCGCATGTTTCTGCTTGAAGGGCTCTTTATTGGGCTTGCGGGCGGTATTTTGGGGATTACGCTAGGCACGCTCCTGACCTTACTGATATGCCAACTCAATGGCTGGAAACCTATTCTGGAGGCGACTCCCCTATTCCTGGGGCTCGGCGCAGGTGGGATCTCCGGACTGGTATCTGCCATGGTTCCGGCTATTGTGGCCTCTCGCGCGCAGCCCGCCGATGCAATCCGCACGGTCTAGAGTCAGGATTCTACCCCCAGATATTATGTCGGCGAGCAGATAACAATCCGCTATCTGCTCGCCGAAATAATATCTGCTCACGCTCTAGGTGCGGGCGGGGAGATGTGCCCGACCGAGCCCCACCTGCTGCGTTCGCGTGCATCGTGCATACTCCGGTTCTCAGGGTGCCGACGAGTTGAGGTGTCTGAAACCATAAAATAAGAACATGTAATTTTGGTTTAATCGCTCTAAACCCACAAAAAGGGTATCCTAAGTTTTCATACATATAACCTCTTAAATTCCATAATTTACCCGTCACGTAATCGTTACCCGGCAGCATTACTTAAGGTCATTAACACCTTCAAAAGTCCGTAATATTCGGTATTTTTACGACAAATTTTCGGCGTGTTACGACTCTTATCTTTTGCGAGTGACACTGTGTCAGCTAAGATGAAATAGATACGGCAGGGCTCCTCATAAATCCCACAGAATCCAATATCTCATGTGGGGTTGCAGGTTAGTCGAGACATGACTCTTCCGGGTAGTCCCGCGTTGACAGACGAGCTCTACAGGGACGGAGAACGATATGGACTCAACCTCTGAATAGCTCATTAGAGCATCTCAACTTTACGGCCTCACACACTAATTCCATACGCACACACAGTCATTCTAAGGAAGACAAATGCACCAAACACTCATGATGAGTGCCGGTGGTGTAGCACTAGACTTTCCTGCCTGGCTGCGCATCACCCACTTCATTAACTTTCTGATGATTGGACTTCTCATCCGCTCCGGTTGGGAAGTTATTGCCTCACATCCGCGTTTTTACTGGAACAACCACTGCACCCCCGGGTCTGAGTGGCTCAAGTTCACGAAGGATAAGGTTTCGACCGTTCCCGGCGAGTACACCGCCCGTGACGATCAACGAAGCCTCTCCCCTCTGATCTCGCTCCCCGGTAAGGCTCAGATTGGCTTGGGACGTGCTTGGCACGCTCTCACTACCGTCATCTGGATTGCTAATGGTCTGGTTTATGTGAGCCTACTCTTTATTACGGGTCAGTGGCGCCGTATTGTTCCTACCTCCTGGGATATTTTCCCCGAGGCATGGCAGTCCATCCAGATTTACGCGGGTTTCCAAATCCCCTCTATTGAGCATTTCCAGCCCTACGATGCGCTTCAGAAGCTCATGTACTTCACCGTGGTTTTCATCGTGGCGCCACTGATGATTGCCACCGGTCCTATCATGAGCCCCGCGTTCTGCGGCCGCTTCCCACGCTACGTGCGGTTGTTCCGTAACCGCCAGACCGCCCGCTCAATTCACTTCTTGGGCATGGCGTTCTACTGCGTCTTCACCATCATGCACGTGGCGCTGGTACTCATCGTTCACCCGCAGTACAACATTGCGCACATGATGCTCAATAAGAACTACAACGAGATTGACGCGGCACAGTTCGCCCAAGCAGTGACCATGTTGATCGTTGGCGTCGTCGTGGTTCTCGCGGTCTGGATCGGTGCTTCTTATTGGTCGCATCGAGACCTGCGCTTCGCCCAGACCTTCGTTTGGGGTCTGACCCAGCCGGTTCGCAACCTGTTCCTGGATCGCATTTCCTCACGCCAGGTCAAGAGGCAGACCTTCACGGATGCCGATATTTCGCCGTTCCACTGGGTTAACACACGCCCGCCTACAGAGCGTGAAAGCACCGAATGGAACCGACTGCGTGAACAGGACTTCGTAGATTATCGCCTGGAGCTGGGCGGTTTGGTGAAAGAGCCGAAGTCGCTAAGCATCGACGATTTGAAGTCCTTGGGCAAGGAAGTCAATATTACGATGCACACCTGCATGCAGGGGTGGACGGGCATCGCCAAATGGGAAGGCGTTCGCCTGCGTGATGTACTCGCCCTTGTCGAAAAGGACGATAACGCACGGTACGTTATGGTGACTTCCTTCGGGCACGTGGGTCACACTTACGATGGTCGACCCACCGAACCCTACTACGAATGCTTGGATATCTCCATGGCAATGGAGGACGAAACCATTCTGGCTTGGGGTATGAACGATAAGCCCCTCCCAGATGTTTACGGTGGTCCCCTACGCTTGCGTGCAGATTCCATGCACGGCTACAAGATGGTCAAGTGGGTTCAGAAAATTGAATGGATCAGCGATTACCGCGATGTTGGCGACGGTCAAGGCGGTAGCCGCGAAGATTCCGGTCTGCAGCACTTCGACGCTCGCGCGTAAAGTTCTGTAGCTTGTTTCTAGAAGCCCCTGCTGGGCACCGGGTACTCTCCCGGATGCGCGGCGGGGGCTTCGCTGTGCTCGTGCTGCGGGGCGGCTGCGCTCCAGCTCGTGATGTGCGTGCTAATGTGTGGCGACCTTGCCTCTGCACACGCCTGCCGTATTATCTACCTCCGTGCTGTTCTCATGCTGCCCGGGTGGTGCGGTGGCATTGCATACGGGGTATGCAATGCAGCAGGCTTCTTCGACTATTTTTGCTTCCCTTGCCTTCCTTATCCTGCGAGCATGTAAGATTTTCCTACCTGCTCGCAATATAGCTACCTACCACGTAAACCTATACTCCCCCATGCGGTAGAGTAAATACACCAGCCATAATGCGTAGAAAGCGAGACCCGATGAGTTCCGTGCACCTGCCCACGCGCAGAACCATTCTCACCCTCGGACTCACCGCCACAACCATTACACTCAGCGGATGCGCACCATCAACACGCACTATAGAAAAACCAAGCCCCTCATACCCCTCGCCAACACAAACTTTCATGCTCAACAAGGATAAAAATGGATACGACGGAGTAATACGCCTTGATACCTATGAAAAACACGGTAAATTCATTCCAGCAACCACCGAACATCCCGCACAAAATGTTCCTAAGCCCCTCATGCCCGATTACATCAACGAATACAGTAGCGACGGGATGTACGCCTTTATTGCTTATTGGATGGAAGCCGTCAATTATGCCTATCTCACCGGAGATCTTAAACCCCTCGACCAAGTCGCCGACGCTCATCAAACAATTAGCTCCAAAGTTATCAAGCTCTACGAAGAAAAAACTGGATGGGTTATCGGACCGCAGCATATCTGCAGCGTTGAGTTTGAAACAGCAGGATCACACGACAGCCTAAAAGATTCTTCCATTCGAGAACGACAAAGTATTATCCGGTTATCCCCAGACACCCAGATATACAATTCAGTCGATGGTTCGATTACACCATTTTTAGAAGCGATAAATCAGACCGCTGAAAAGAAAGTTATGATTGGTTTGCGCTACCTCAATAATGAATGGCATTTCGTCAATGATGATGGCTCTAATGTCGAGAAGAAAAACTCTAAAACCTCTCACGAAACCTGATAAACAACATCATAAGCAGTCTCAGACCTCCACTTACCCTCCACATACGCAATCTGCAACTGCACCTCACCCGGTTGCAACCTTAGAATATCTGCTAAAGGACGAGTCTCCTTCGTGTCCGCATAAAACACCGAAGCACTGGCATCTATACTCAACCGAGCATCCCAGGTAAAGACATTTGATTCCTTTGCGACTTCCACCGGTTGCGGAGCGACAAGTTCGGCCTTTATAGGAAATTTATCTGGACTGATCACCCACCCAGTCTCATCCTCATACAGCTTCACAATATCAGGACGAGCCGTCTTCAACTCAGGATCAATAATCTTCAAAGGCTCTGCCTCTCCCGTGAGCAACAAATAATTCAGAGCAGACACCCACAAGCCAATACTAGTCCGCATATGCGAAATAGCATACCCATTACTCGACTGATACGGGCGAGGAATTGGAACACCCCACGCACGATGCTCCCGAGTCCCAGGAATAAACTTACCAACCGCCTGAAACTCCCAATACTTCACCTCACCCGAACGATCTTTATCATCCCAAAAAGGCTCCTCCGTAGACGAAGGAGAAGATGAAAAACCCTCAGTTCTAGAAGGAGCTGGCCTAGAAACAGCACATGCACTCAACACCGAGCCAGCAACAACACCCGCACTACCGGTAAATATTAATCGGCGAGATAATCTGCCCATCATACTCCCCTTTCATCGCAGCAAAATCGGTCAGGCAACAACCCAAACCCTATACAATAGAGTAATACACTGACCAAAATGCCCAGAGAGCCAAGCACCCATGAATTCCACACACCTGCCCACACGTCGTGCTTTCCTTACTTTCGGGCTCGGCATAGGAACGCTCGCACTTGGCGCATGCGCGCCCACTACACGAAGCGCTCCTAAGGCAAGAGCCACATACCCTAAGCCGACGCAATCTTTCGATATTGGCAGTAAATATGACTACGATGGGCCCGTTCATCTTGATACCTACGAAAAACACAGCAAATTCATTCCGGCGACCACCGATCACCCGGCGCAAAATGTCCCTAAACCCCTCATGCCCGACTACATCAACGAGTACAGCAACAATGGATTTTACGCTTCTATAGCTTATTGGGTAGAAGCAGTTAACTACGCGTACCTGACCGGAGATCTTAAACCTCTTAGCCAAATCACTGATGCTCGACTCACTCTTAATTCTGAAATTATCAAGCTCTACGAAGAAAAAACCGGATGGGTTATCGGACCACAGCATCCCTGCAGCGTCGAATTTGAAACGGCAGGATCAAATAATAATCTAAATGATCCCTCGATCCGAGAATGGCAAAGTATTATACGAATATCTCCAGAAACCAAGGTTTATAACTCTACCACTGGAACAACTACACCATTTCTAGAATTTTCAGACCAAAAAGCTGAGAAAAAGTCCGCAATCGGCTTACGTTATTCAAATAATGAATGGTATTTCGTCAATGATGATGGTTCTAATATCGAGAAGAAAATATTCTAAAAATATCACGAAGCATGATAAAAAATTCATAATCCTATAGAACCAATCACTCGGTATAAGTAAAAAAATTTTAAACCAGTTAAAACCCTTTCTAAATTATAGCTCCTTCAGGTTTTCAGCCGAGATAGGTGAGAGTCCCCAAGGGTCGATGAGCCCTACGGATTTATTGCCGACCAGAGAATATCGCTCCCTAACCAGCCGGTACCGAAGCTAGAGCATTTATCGGTCAAAAACCACCTACTCACAGAGAGTACGCCGCGCACAATGAAAGGGGATAGGAACCACGTTAGGTTCCCATCCCCTTTCTATTGCGTCAGCGGTGCTCTAGGCTCAAACGCCTAGGCATACGCCTGCCGCACCTACTATTTGCCTTCGAGAATCACCACATCCAGGATGCGCGGCCCGTGCACACCCTCCACGCGAATCAGCTCAATATCGCTGGTCGCAGACGGCCCGGAGATCATGGTCACCGGGCGCTCGTAGGTGATGCGTTCAATCGCCTCCGGCACCAGCTCCACAATCGTGGATTCCGGCACCACGCATACGTGGTGGTCGGGCACCAAGGAAATCGCACGGCGACCTTCCTGCGGGGTGGAGTTCAAGAAAATGGTGCCGGTCTCAGCGCACGATACGGTCGAGGAGGTGACCACCGCATCCACGGCGTCAAGTTCATGCACCGAAAGCGCGCCGGGTTCGAGAGTGCTCCCCGAATCGGTGACATGCACGCGGGTTGCAGTGTCCTCAGGCAGCCATTCGGGGTTCAGCCCGGTGGGAACCACATAGCGCGAGTTCTCTCCCAGACGCTCGGCAATAACCTCAGCGATATTCGACTCGGTCGCGTTAAAGACGTTCGCCTTATAGTCGATCAGACGATCCACCAGCATCTCAATAGTCTGCTCGCGGTTCAGCTCGCTCACGCGGCGGTAGTTACGCACGGGGGTTGGTGCCTCGGGGGCATCCGACAGGGACTCACGAATACGCGTGAGGATATCTTCCTTCGCAGAGGACATTATGCGTTCTCCTTACCTTCACGAGCCGCCTGAGCTTCGGCCGCAGCCTGTGCGTTCGCTGCGGCTTCTGCAACCTTACCCTTATTCGCTTCAATGAGAGCGGCAATATCCACGCGCTCGGCGCTGTCACGAGCGGGTGCGCCAGATTTTTCCTTCTTCCACCAGTTGCGGAACGATTCTTTGGGAGGCTCAGGAATATCGCGGTAGTCCGTCCAACCGCCGACAATTCCGGGCACCTTCGTAATCTTATGTTTCTTGCCGCTAATCAGACGGGACATCGGCAGACCACGCTCGGCGGCTGCCATCATCTTGCCCGAGGAGAACAGCTTCTTAGCACCGTACATCATGGCGTCCATCTGGGTGGGCGCGTGTTTCTTCGCGTGCTTCGCCTCAACATCCTTACCGCGCAAATGCACCAGCACCTCGGGGAAGTTGATCTTCACGGGGCACACTTCGTAGCAGGCACCGCATAGCGAAGATGCGTATGGCAGCGAGTTATTGTGCGCCGCCTCAATACCGGAAAGCTGGGGCGAAAGGATTGCACCAATCGGGCCGGGGTAAGTAGAACCGTAGGCGTGACCACCGGCGCGCTCGTACACGGGGCACACGTTCATGCAAGCAGAACAGCGGATGCAGCGCAGAGCCTGGCGACCCAGTTCATCGGCCAGCACAGCGGTACGACCATTATCGATAAGGATCACGTGCAGGTTCTGCGGGCCGTCACCGGGGGTTACGCCCGTCCACATGGAGGTGTAAGGGTTCATGCGCTCACCTGTGGAGGAACGCGGCAAAAGCTGCAGGAATGCCTCGTAGTCCTGGAAAGTGGGCAGCAGCTTCTCGATACCCATGAACGAGATGAGGGTATCGGGCAGGGTCAGGCACATACGACCGTTGCCTTCAGATTCCACGATGGTCATGGTGCCGGTTTCAGCGATACCGAAGTTCACGCCCGAAACGGCAACCTTAGTCGAGAGGAACTTCTCGCGTAGACGGTTACGCGAAGCCTCCGCAAGCTCTGCGGGTTCATCGGTAATATCCGGGTTAATGCCTTCAATCTTCTTAAGGAAGATATCGCGGATTTCGCGGCGGTTACGGTGAATTGCCGGAACCAGAATGTGCGAGGGGCGATCTTCGCCGAGCTGCACAATTTCTTCTGCAAGGTCGGTCTCAATGGCGTTAATGCCGTTCTCTTCCAAGAACTCGTTCAGACCGGTCTCGGCAGTTGCCATGGACTTGATCTTGATGATCTCGTCCACACCCTGTTCGCGAATCAGATCGAGGGCGATCTGGTTTGCCTCGTGAGCATCGCGCGCCCAGTGCACGTGGCCGCCGCGCGCAGTAAAGTTGCGCTCGAACTGTTCCAGCATTTGAGGCAGGTTGAAGAGCACATAGTTCTTCACCATTTCGCCGGTGTTGCGCAGCTCCTGCCAGTCGGGCAGCTCACTGGTAACGCGGGCACGCTTATTGCGAATAGCGTGGGTCACGAAACGCAGGTTATTACGCAGCTGGTCATTCTTCAGCTCACGTTTGGCGTATTCGGGGAACGGTTCGTTCTCAAAGATATTGCCTTCGCCGTAGTGCACGACCTTCGGCATGCCCAGGGGGATTGCGGTGGAAGTCATCATCAACCTACTTTCTATGCGAAGGCGAGTTCTACGTTGCCGTCAATCTTCAGCGGATTTTCCTTGGTGGAGGCGAGGATTTCGGCAAAATGGACGGTCTTAACAGAGGATCCACGACGTGAGAGCGCACCGCCGATATTCATCAGGCAGGAGCAGTCGCCGCCGGTGCATACGGATGCGCCGGTCTTCTCAACGTTGGTTGCTTTGTCTTCAACCATCGCACCGGAAACATCGGCGTTCTTGAACGAGAAGGTTCCGCCGAAGCCGCAGCACTGGTCGAGACCCTCAATTTCGGTGTACTTAATGTCTTCAACGGTGCGCACAAGATCTGACTGACGGGAGCCAAGGTGCAGCAGGCGCATACCGTGGCATGAGCTGTGGTAGGTCACGTGCTCGGGGAAGTAAGAACCAAGCTGCTCGGCAGCGTTGGTGATACCCAGAACGTCAATGAGAAGCTGGGAAAGTTCAAAGGTGCGTGCGGCAATCTGCTCTGCCCGCACGGCAAGATCTTCATCGCCCTGATGACGAGCGATCATGGGCTGCTGGTGCCCCAGGGATGCCACGCAGGAACCTGAGGGTGCCACGGCAACATCCCAATCCCACGCCTCAAAAGACTCGACGTGGTTTTTTACGACGGGGTAAGCATCATCAAAGTACCCGGAATTGACGTGCATTTGGGAACAGCAGGTCTGCCCGGGAGGATAAACAACCTCATGCCCCAAGCGTTCTAGAATCTCGACGGTCGCGCGTGCTACGCGGGGATACATGCCATCAACAATGCACGTGGAGAAAAGCGCAATACGCATGTTATCCGTCCTTTCTGGTTTCGAGTCTCTACAGAACCGCTGATGTGGGATGCGGTATGCGCTCCGGGACGCAAATTCCTGTGCCGAATTTACGTAACGCGGGTTTTCAACGCGCCAGGATCATGACTGACCAGGTTCTCTCAGGAACCCGCCGGTGTTTACGGGGACCGGTCATATCGGTGTAGAAACGTATTCGTAGACTTTCTTCGTTGATCTTCATTTAACACCAGGTTCGGAGCATTCCTTTAATTGAAATAACGAACATTTTTCTCACCAAATTGAGTTTTAAGGACTCCCTTAGTTTCAGGTAGTAAAGCATACTTTAGGTCATAGCAACCCCAATGTTTCGAGATACCTTAAACAGACATTCCGGCGGGTGCATATGCAGCATCCGCGAGCTGATGCGGAACTGCCCGATTTTTCTGCATAATTTCCCGCAAATATGCATATCTTACCTATGCAATCCCTTGCAATATCGGGTGGCACAACCCAGGAACATCTCGAAAAAATGCAGTGCGCAAAATCTCTATGCGCAGAGCTGAAATTTAATGCCAGAAGTTGGAACAACCCATTTTTTGATGCCCAGAACGCAAATATCACCCCTCTCCCCCGTCATCGTGCGGAAAACACACCTGCACTCTATAAGTTGTATCTCAAAGCACCCTTCGGGTAGGCTTCACATGAAGCTAATGGTCAGACCACATCCCAGAAGGGTGTCATAGTCGCCACGAATCCGTGGAATTTTGATTGGTCTGACCACATCACATTGAACCGAACCAAAGGAGTTCCAGTGAATACATTCTTCGCTGAACCCAACGCAGTCGGGGGAAGCCTTGGGCTAAGCGCGCTCGTGGCAACCATACCGCTGCTGACCTTCTTCATCATGCTACTCGTCGTCAAGGCACGCGCACACTGGTCGGCGCTGGTGGCACTTGCCGCATCCATCCTGGTGGCAAGCCTCGGCTTTACGATGCCCTTCGACTTGGCAGGGCTCAGCGCGGTGCGCGGCGCTATCTACGGTTTGGTGATCTGCTGGGTGATCCTCGGTGCCATCTGGTTCTACCAGGTCACCGTGCTTGCCGGACGCTTTGAAGACCTACGCCGTACCTTCGACCGTCTGGGCGGTGGCGATTTGCGCATCCAGGCGATTCTGATTGCCTTCTGCTTCGGTGGTCTGCTTGAAGCCCTCGCAGGGTTCGGTGCTCCCGTGGCAATTACCGCGACCATGATTCTTGCCCTCGGCGTGAAGCCGCTCAAAGCAGCTATTACCGTGCTTCTTGCTAACACCGCTCCTGTGGCTTTCGGCGCCGTCGCCGTCCCGATTGTGACCGCAGGCGATGTTGGTGGCAAAGACCCGCACGTTATTGCAACTATCGTTGGTCACCAGGCACCGTTCCTGGCAATGTTCGTGCCCGTCATTCTACTCTTCATCCTCGACGGCATAAAGGGTGTTAAAGATGCATGGCTCCCTGCCTTCGTCATCGGTATTTCCTTCGGTATTGCACAGTGGATCACCGCAGCAACCCCCGCATACAACCTCACCGACGTGGTGGCATGTATCGTCTCGATGGGTGCAGCAGTGCTCTTCCTGCGCTTCTGGAAGCCGCGCGGCGTAGAAGGCGTGCGTGAGCGTTACGGCCTGCCTTCACAGGTCGAAGAGAAAGAAGCGCTGCCCGCCGTGCGCGTGTGGATGGCTCTTCTGCCCTACCTGATCGTGGTTGTTATCTTCGGTCTCGTGAACCTCAGCGCAGAGTTGAAGGCATGGCTGAAAACCGTGGCTATCAAAATCGATATTCCCGCGCTTAGCTCCCGCTTGGTCACCAAAGACGGCACAAAAGTTAAGGATGCCGTTTACTCCTTCACCTGGCTTTCGAACCCCGGAACCCTGCTGATTATTTCGGGTCTGATCGTGGGCGTCATCTACTTCCTCTTCAACGAGAAGGGTCGCTACGGGTTCAAGTTCCCCGCTTTGTTCACCGAATTCGGTTCGGTCGTCTACCGTATGCGCTGGTCAATTCTGACCATTGCGTCGGTTCTGGCACTGGCATACGTCATGAATTTCTCGGGTCAGACCGTTGCCATGGGTACCTTCCTGGCAGGACTCGGTCCCGTATACGCTATCCTGGCGCCCGCACTGGGCTGGATCGGTACCGCAGTGACCGGTTCGGACACCAGCGCCAACGCGCTGTTCTCGAAGCTGCAGGTCTCTGCCGCCGAGAACCTGCATCAGGCCGGTATTTCTGGGGCAACCCCCGAACTGCTGCTGGCCGCTAACACCACCGGTGGCGTGGTCGGTAAGATGATCTCCCCGCAGTCCTTGGCTATCGCGGCAACCTCCGTGGATATGGAAGGTAAGGAATCCGACATCCTCAAGGCCGTGGTTCCCTGGTCGTTCGCCATGCTCGTGGTGGTCTGTATTCTGGTCTTCCTGCAGACCAACGTGCTCTCGTTCCTGATTCCCTAACCGGTACGCTGCACATACAAACGCATAAACCACGATGGGGCGGTGTACTTCACGGTACGCCGCCCCGCGCGTTTCTCTCACCATTCCTCACAGGCTCAGGCACTCTCCCACCCCACCTGAGCCGCCTCAAACGCACACACGACGGGTTATTCTCACCCGCATCTTGAGACTTATTAGGATGGGAACACCTCATGACTCACCTGACAGACTCGACATCCCGCATACAGGAACGCAGCTACAGCATCATTCTTGAAACCTTCGAGCGGCGGCTACGCCTAGGCGAACTGCGTGTCGGTGATAAGCTGCCTTCTGAGCGTGCGCTGGCCGAAAAGCACGGAATTTCTCGGCCCTCGGTACGCGAGGCCCTGCGTATTCTCAACGCGCTGGGGCTGATCCGCTCCAGTAGCGGATCGGGACCAAAATCGGGCGCTATCGTCATCTCGGAGCCCTCCGACACCCTCAGCTGGGCACTGCGCATGCACATCGCAACCCGCAACCTGCCGGTCAAAGATGTGGTTTCTACACGTTTGCTTCTGGAGGGACCGGCTGCACGTGCCGCCGCAAATGCCCCCGACTCCCCCGAACGCGATCTGGCGCTGGAGAACGCCCGCGAGCATCTGCGTGAGATGGATCTGCCGCAGGTATCAAACGAGCGTTTCCATTTCTGCGATACCCGCTTTCACTACGAACTTTCAAAGCTGGGCGGAAACATTGTGCTCGATACCGTGATCGATTCACTGCACATGGCGACTATCAGCTACGTGCAGGAGGCGGTGCCGCTGCTGCGCGATTGGGATTCCGTCAAGCAGACGCTTCAAGACCAGCACCGGGGCATTTACGAGGCGATCTCCACCCGTGACGAGGACGCCGCCTATGAGCGGGTGTGCGAGCACATCAAATGGTTCTATTCGCTCTCAGACCGCGCCCGCGACCAACAGCGAGAACGGCAGGCCCAGGTGATGGATGCGGATGCGCTGCCGCATCAGGTGGTGCTGCATAAGGAGCATCTGGCGTAGAAGCTCGCTCATATGCATTAGGCACAAAGCGGGAGCGTTTTCTATCCTTTCGCTATGTTGTGCCCTATCAGCTCCACTGCTTGGAGAAGATAAGGCATAGGTGTGGCTGGGGATTCGGCTAACTCGTTCGGCATAGGGTTGTAGTTCCCCGTAAGATGTGCGTTCCCGCATGCTTTTTCATACTCGTCAAAAGGAAAATCTTGAGGAATAGTTTTCTCATCTTTCTCCGAGACTCCCGATAACTGGTGATAGTGCCGTTGCGCATCTTTCTGGTTTTGGTATTTTCTGACCCGTTCGTAATGAGCGTTAAGCCACACTTCAAAGCACGGTGCATTCACAACAGCGGCGATATCTTCGTCCGTACAACTCTTGATAAACTCACGTAATTTTTCACGGGTATGGTCGTCCTGATCTACCACAAGCCACACCTGATCATAGTTTTTAGACGTTCTACCTATTACTTTTTGAAGTATCCACGTGGGATCTCCCGAAATAGCTTCTACCGTTACTGAATACTTTTCACGCGGTCCGTTGATCTTATCGCGTAACCATTCAAGGTAACGATGCTCCGTCACTTCACCATTGGTTACAACTAGGATAGTGGTCTTTATGCTGCGTTTCTTGGTGCTCTTAGCACGACGGCTCATTGTCCCGCCTCTAAAATAGCACGTAACTCAGACATGTAGGTGGTGGGTATAGCTCCGAAAGCACCGGTGAGATACTGTTTCTGAATATTGCTCTTGGGACGGGTATCAAACTCTTCCAAGGAAAAAATTTCGCTCGCGCCTTCGTCATTTTTCTCGGTGAACCATACTTCAGGAGGATCGAGCAATCGCATGGGGATATTACCCAGCAGAGTAGCATCGTGCGAAGTAAAAATGAGCTGAGCTCCGGTACGGTTCATGTCAGGGTTCTTGAACATGCTCACCAATTCAGCCGCCAAAGTGGGATGCAAGCTAGATTCCAGTTCATCAACTACTAACGCTGCACCCCCTTGGAGGGCTGTCACAGCTCTACCCGCAAGCACAAGCCAGCTGAGAGTACCATCGCTCTGTGCACTAAGCCCCAGCCTAACCTCTTCCCCATGTACTCCACGATGATATAGATTAAGTGCTTGTGCGCTCTCTAACATATCTTCATGAGAAAGATTAGTCCCGAGACCCATTACTTGTCTCATATATGCTACCCCAATAGACTCTGGTGGGAGTTTTTTACGGTCTACCTCAAGACGGGTAACCCCAATGTCAGCCACTTGTGCTAATGCGCTCATAGAACGCTCCCACAGGTCGATATTACGAATTATCATACGCATTATTGTCACGATATTCGTCTGCCGTGAAGCCATACCATCCATGAAATAGAAATCGTAGGCAAGAACACGTGCCAAAGGTGCCAGGGTCTCATGCCCGTATTGCCGAGCAACCGCTAAAAACAGCTGATCTGGCTGCGTAATTTTACGAACCTCTTGGGTGGCGCCTTTCAGTGAGGACCCTGCCTTTACGGTAACTGTGGAGTCTTTTTGGGTGCGGCGCTCAAAGAGTAATCGTGCTGTACCTTTTGGGTAGGCATGCATGGTTTCAAGGGCTATAGCACCGCTTTTATCTGCCTGTACCCGATAGTCATAGCGCACCTGCTCGTGGGTGAAACTTAGCGTGTAGGTTGTCTGCGGGTTGAGAGGGTTCTGAAGCAGATAAGGATGATAAAGATGTCCCCCAGGCGCACGGACAGCCTGGCTCAGCCTGATAAGCGCACCACGCACAATGGTGCTTTTACCAGAAGCATTCGCCCCGAAAATAGCGGCCACTCGGCTCGTACAGCTCTCCCAAGTCTGCTCATTTTTCGGCACCTGCGTTTTGAGGGAGGGAAGCACCATCGACAGGTACGCTTCATCCCTGAAACTTTCATAGTTTTCAACCGAAAATTCTAGAAGCATACGCTAACTCTAACAAAATATAGGGTGTTTTGGGAAAATTTTTCCCTAAAACACCAGAATTTACCCCTGAGTACATAATATTCTAGGTAAAAAGAGCAACGCTGCATGAGGAGCATCTGACGTAGAAAATTTCCGCGAGCAGATAATATTTTGACGAGCAGATAACAACCCGTTATCTGCTCGTCAAAATATTATCTGCTCGCGCATTTAGTCTATCTAGAACTTCGTGCCGGTCAGCCTCTCGTAGGCTTCAACATAGCGGGCGCGGGTCTTCTCAACCACATCCTCGGGCAGATGAGGCACGTTATCCGAACCGTCCCAGCCCGATTCCGGTGAGTGCAGCCAGTCGCGCACAAACTGCTTATCAAAGCTCGGTTGGGATTTTCCGGGTTCGTACTCACTCGCATCCCAGAATCGTGAGGAGTCGGGGGTGAGCAATTCGTCGCCAAGGGTGATTTCGCCGCGGTAAGAGTCGGTTCCGAATTCGACTTTGGTGTCAGCCAAAATAATACCCTGCTCGCGGGCGATTTTTTCGGCGGTGCTGTAGAGTTCGAGTGAGAGTTCTTCTAGACGGTTACCGATTGCGTGCCCTACTTCGGCGTAGAGTTCTTCGCGGGTTACCGGTTCATCGTGCTGGCCTACTTCGGCTTTGCCAGTCGGCGTGAAAATTGGGGTTTCGAGGCGTGACCCATCCACAAGCCCCGCAGGGAGTTCGATGCCCGCTATGCTGCCGGTGTCGCGGTAACTTGTGAGCCCCGAACCCGTCAGATAGCCGCGCACAATGCACTCGACCGGAAACATATTGAGCGATTTGCATATCATGGCGCGCCCCGCGACTGATTCGGGCACATCGGTTGAAATCACATGGTTTGGGATATGCGAAAGTTGTTGAAACCACCACAGCGACATTTGGGTGAGGATTTTGCCTTTATCGGGGATTTCGGTGGGAAGAATTTTATCGAAGGCGCTAATGCGGTCAGAGGCGACGACCATGACGGAGCCTGCGCGGATTTCAGCATCATCGCTGACTGTTAGCCCGGCGGCGTCGTAGCGGCTTTCTTCGGGAACGTATAGGTCGCGTACTTTACCTGAGTAGACGTGCGTCCACCCCGGAATCATGGGTGGGTTGTTGCGGGAATTCATGGGAAGTTCTCCTGTGGGGCGAATGTGCGCGGCGTGTTTACCTATTCTTTACCTTACCGGACAATGCCCGCATCCCGCGATATGTGAATCCGAATGCGGCCGCAACGCCGTGTTCTCGGGGTTGGCTGTTAAGTTCTGTTACTTAGCGCCCAGCTGGGATACACCGCGAGCAGGTGGTTTTCAGTCGAGCAGGTAAGAAAATCCTACCTGCTCGACCAAAAACGACCTGCTCACGCGAATAGAGAATAGCGGTTAGTCGCGGAGTTCGGGCACGGTAATCGCCCCCTGCACCGCTTTGAGAGCGATATCGGTGCGGTATTGTGCGCCTTCCCAAGTAATAGCCTGTACCCCTTCGTAGGCGGCATCGCGAGCCTGGGCAAGGGTATCACCAAGCGCGACGACGGCGAGCACGCGGCCGCCCTCCGTCACAATCTCTTCGCCCGCGACGGCGGTTCCGGCGTGCACCACGTGCACATCGGGCATAGCGGATGCGCTCTCAAGCCCCGCAATCGCATCGCCCTTACGCGGGGTTCCCGGGTAGTTCTCTGCCGCCATGACCACATCCACGGCGGTGCGGGGGTCCCATTCCAGGCGGGTGTCTTCGGCAATCTCACCGCGGGATGCCGCAAGGAGCAGCTGCCCGAGCGGGGTGCGCAGGCGTGCCAGCACCGCCTGGGTTTCAGGGTCGCCAAAGCGAGCGTTGAATTCGATGACGCGCACGCCGCGGCTGGTAACGGCGAGCCCGCAGAAGAGCACACCTACGAACGGGGTGCCGCGTTCTGCCATGCGCGTGATGGTGGGGCGGGCGATCTTTTCGATCACTTCGTCCACAAATCCTTCGGGCAGCCAGTCAAGCGGGGTGTATGCGCCCATCCCGCCGGTATTTGGGCCTTCATCGTTGTCAAAGATGCGCTTGAAATCCTGCGCAGGAGACAGCGGGAGCACGTTCTTTCCGTCGCTGATGACGAAGAGCGACACCTCGGGACCGCCCAAGAATTCTTCGATCACCACGGAACCGCCAGCGGCAAAGCAGGCGTTCGCATGCTCTAAGGCAGCGTCCCGGTTCTCGGTGACAACCACGCCTTTACCCGCGGCGAGCCCGTCGTCTTTCACCACGTAGGGGGCGCCGAATTCGTCAAGGGCTTGCGCCGCTTCGGCTTCGGTTGTGGCTACGAAGGCGCGGGCGGTCGGCACGTTTGCCTCCTCCATCACCTGTTTGGCGAATGCCTTGGACCCCTCAAGCTGTGCCGCAGCCGCAGAGGGTCCGAAGACCGCGAAGCCTGCCTCGCGCAGAGCATCGGAAACACCGGCGACTAGAGGTGCCTCAGGGCCAATAACCACCAGGTCTGCGGCGAGCTCGCGGGCGAGCGTAACAGCCTGCTCGGGGGTATTGGCATCGATGGCGTGTACCGGAACGTCCTGAGCGATGCCCGCGTTGCCGGGTGCGCTGTGAACTTCGGTTACCTGTGGATCGCGCGCAAGCGCACGGATAATTGCGTGTTCGCGGCCGCCGGGGCCCAGTACCAAAACCTTCATGTACATAAGGGTACCGTGTCGGGTGCTGCACGGGCGGGGGTTTCGGCGCTCTTCCGTATCGTGGGGTTCCCACCCTCAGGCCGTAAAAAAGAGCCTTTATGTGAATAAAGCGGTGTTTTTAACGCTTTATTCGCATAAAGGCTCTTTTTAGCAGGATAGTTTAGAGCCGCCGCCGTGGCCTGCATTTTGCGTCATTCCAGGGGCGGGAGTAGGCTAAATTGTCTTGTGAATACGGTCTGCTCTACTGGTCGGGCGCATTTGCAGGGCGTATTACACAGACGAAAGGACCCTCATGAGCGCGCAAAATTCCAGCACTCAGACCCCTGCCCAAGATACGCACAGCGAATCCGATATTCACGCCAGACTTTTCCCGATCCTAGCGCGCGTAGCATCCGTAACTGCGGTGCTCATGTACGTCTTTTACTTCCCGCAGATTATCGGCAATATCAACGGCCATAAGGGCGACTGGATTCAGCCGCTCGTTGCCGGCATTAACTGCACGCTGTGGGTGGCATACGGTTTGTGGCGCGAGAAGAAAGACTGGCCCATTGTGATTGCGAATGCGCCCGGCATTATTTTTGGCGGTACGGCAGCCATCACCGCACTCATGTGATTTTATCCGCTAGAATTTCTATTTTTAGCACTATTATTGTGGGTATATGACTTCTCCTCAGCTTTCCCTCACAGACGCCGAACTCGTATTTCAGACTCGTAACGATCTGATCGAGACGACCCACCACGGTATTGTGGTGGTGCTCTCCCCCGAAGGCACCACCGATCTTGCCCTCGGAGACATGAGCCAGCCATTCTTTGCCCGCTCGGCGCTCAAGCCCCTGCAGGCTATCGGTACACTCAAATCGGGGGCGCCGCTGCGTGGCGCGCAGGTAGCGATCGCGTGCGGATCGCATCAGGGAACATTCGAGCAGATGCGCGCGGTTCAAGACGTGCTTCAGGGCGCCGGTGTTGATGCGACCGCCCTGCTCTGCCCCACCGCCTACCCCGCTGATGCACACGCGCACGAACAGATGGTACGCGCGGATTTGGCGAAAACCCCGCTTGCGCATCCATGTTCGGGTAAGCATGCCGGGTTTCTGTGGGCGTGTGCCGCGCAGCTGGACCGCTCGGTTATAGACCCGGATTCGCGCCAGTGGACGATGAAGGATTACTGCGACCCTGAGCATCCGCTGCAGCGCATGATTGCTGAGGAGATCGCGAGTTTTACGGGCGAGCCTGTGGGCACATCGGGTATTGACGGATGCGGCGCCCCCGTCGCGGCAGTTTCAGCTCTGGGTCTGGCGCGTGCCTATTCGACGCTCGGCACGGCGATTCGCAATATGGATGCGGATGCGCGCGCCTCAACCGTAGCGACCGCGATGGTGGATTACCCCGAACTGATCCAGGCCCCCGGTATGCCCGATACGGTACTGAGTGAGCAGCTGGATGCGGTCGTCAAGAGCGGCGCCGCCGGGGTATTGTGTGTGGGTCTGCGTTCTGGCGCGTCTGTGGTTGTGAAGATTTCCGACGGTGCAACCCGTGCCGCCTACCCGGTTGCGCTGTGGGCGCTGGAAGCTACGGGGCATCTGCCTTCCGAGCAGGTGCAGCAGCTTCTTCCGCAGGTGACTCGCCCCGTGATTGGCGGTGTGCAGGATAATGCGCCCCGCGAAGTTGGAGGGTGGGTTCCTGGTGCGGATTTGGAGCCGTTAGTGGGTGAGAGCGCGTGAGTGTGCGCCGTCGAGTTTCGGAGGCTGACGGCGCGGCCGCCTTTGCACAGGTCAGACAGGTTTTTGATACTGTGCTTTCCGGAGAAAAACCGCTTATTAGTGCGGAAAATCGAGCCGATATAGAACAATCGTTCACCCGTGTACCGCGCGGTGTGCGTGCTACCGCCGTGCGGTACGCCCTTGAAGAGCTCGCCACACTCGCCCCCGGCAACAGCGTGGAGGTTCGGGTTCCGCCCTACGGAGTTACCCAGTGTATTGCCGGGCCTCGCCATACCCGCGGCACTCCGCCGAGCGTAGTCGAAACGAGCGGGTTCATCTGGTGTGCGCTGGCTGCCGGTGCCTTGGCTTGGGATGATGCGAGCGCATCCGGACTGCTGACCGCTAGCGGCGAACGCAGCAATCTATCCCGCTACTTCCCGTTGTTCTAGGCGCCGAGCTACCTGACAACGGCACCTCAAGTCTTATCGCGCACGCCCTAGAGCAGACGACATTCCTTCAGCCGCGTTTTCCGCACCCCGCCGTCGCCAAGAATCATTAGGCAGGATTCACCCCAAAAGATAGACTTGAAGACATGAGTAGCGCACACACACCTTCTAATTCCCACTCTGATTCTTCGGAGCCAGATTCCCCCACGCCCAAAACTGAAGCATCCCCTGAAGCCGAGGTTGAGTACTCACAGGTGCGGGTTCGCCGTGCCCCGTCGGTGGTAGCTTTCATGATGCTGGGGCTGATCATCGGACTTATTGCGGCGTTTATTTCGGTGATCGTGGGTCCAGGCGATCCGTCATATTCTGAGACATCAGTGTTCGGTGTTATCGCGGTTATTTACGGTGCCGTCGGTGTGGCGTTGGGCGCCCTCGTGGCCCTGTGGCTTGACCGCCGGTCCCTCAAAAAGTCTGTAACGGCGCAGGTTGAGCCAGAGTCCAAAGAAGAGGATGAGTAGGAGCGAGCGGCGCATCCTAAAACGCTTGACGCAGCCACACGTGACATATTCATCACCCCTGCGGGCGTTAAATTTCGTAGCGTGCACCACAGAGTGGCGTGAAAGAGGGTAGACTAGACATGTCTGTGTACTCCCCCGAGGGTACGGCTGCTCAGCGGCTCACACACCCGCGCGCAGACAAGACTTTCCCGTAGTCCCAACGTCGAAAAGATGTGAATTGATTCGTCCTGACGGAAAACTCACTCACGATCTCGATCCGATAGACCACGGACCCAAGGACGCCTGCGGCGTATTTGGTGTCTGGGCTCCCGGTGAGGACGTGGCAAAACTAACCTACTACGGCCTGTATGCACTGCAGCATCGCGGGCAGGAATCCGCCGGTATCGCAACGAGCAACGGCAAGCGCATCCACGTGTATAAAGACATGGGGCTGGTGTCTCAGGTTTTTGATGAGGCCACGCTCAGTTCCATGCCGGGCGAACACGCTATCGGGCATGCGCGCTACTCCACAACCGGCGCATCCCATTGGGCGAACGCTCAGCCGACCCTGGGCACCACCCCGCACGGCACGCTCTGCCTGGCGCATAACGGCAACCTGACGAACTCGGCAGATCTTTACGATAAGCTGCTGCAAAAGAACGGCGGCAAGCCCCCGGCGTTTGGTGAGCTGGCCCAGGGCAATACGACCGATACCGCACTGGTAACCGCACTTTTAGCCGAGCACGATTTTGATTCTCTAGAAGAAGCCGTTCTCGATCTGCTGCCCACCCTGCGAGGCGCATTCTGCCTCACGTTCATGGACGAGCAGGCTCTCTATGCGGCGCGTGACCCACAGGGCGTTCGCCCGCTGGTGCTGGGGCGTTTGGAGCGGGGCTGGGTGGTTGCCTCCGAGACTGCGGCACTCGATATTGTGGGTGCATCCTTTGTGCGCGAGGTTGAACCCGGCGAACTTATTACGATCGACGAAAATGGCTTGCGTTCACACCGTTTTGCCGAGGCAAAACCCGCCGGATGCGTCTTCGAATACGTCTACCTGGCTCGCCCGGATACCACAATTGCGGGGCGCTCTGTCTACGAATCCCGCGTGGAAATGGGGCGCCAACTCGCCCGTGAACACCAGGTCGAAGCGGATTTGGTGATGCCCACGCCAGAATCCGGTGTTCCTGCGGCCATCGGCTACGCCGAGCAGTCCGGCATTCCCTACGGTAACGGTCTAGTCAAGAACGCCTATGTGGGGCGTACCTTCATTCAGCCTTCGCAGACTATTCGCCAGTTGGGTATTCGACTGAAGCTAAACCCGCTCAAATCCGTGGTTGCGGGCAAGCGTCTGATTGTCATTGACGATTCGATCGTGCGCGGCAACACTCAACGAGCCCTAGTACGCATGCTTCGTGAGGCCGGGGCGAAAGAGGTTCACGTGCGCATTTCTTCCCCACCCGTGAAATGGCCCTGTTTCTACGGTATCGACTTCGCCTCACGCGCAGAGCTGATCGCGAACGGTCTTTCGGTGGACGAAATTTGCGCTTCTCTCGGTGCCGATTCGCTCGGTTTTATTTCGGAAGACGGCATGATGGCGGCGACCGAGCAGCCCGCGAAAAGCATGTGCACGGCGTGCTTCACCGGCAAGTATCCGATTGAGCTCCCCTCGGAGGAGCGCCGCGGCAAGTCGCTCTTCGATACCGAAGAAGGCAAGGGCGGTCCGCTCGCCGGCAAAGCGGCCGAGGTGACCGTTGAGCGCCCGGTACCAAGCAAGCCCGAGCATGCGGAGGCTGTCTCCATTGAAACCCGCACGGGTACCGATACCTTGGAGAATAAGTTCGATACCGCCGCGCTTCCGGTGGTTCAGGCGCAGGCTGGCTCTGGCGCATCAGCACCCGTCGAGCCTGTTCAGGAAGCTCAACAACCGGCACCGGGCATGTGTAACCCCGGTCCCGATGCCGATCTTGAAGCGTTTTTGACCGAGGAAGACTTGGTTCCCGCACACGTTAATTCACGCCCTATAACCCCGAAGGACTAATAAACCCATGAGCGAAAACAGCACCTCTGTAACCTATGCAAGCGCTGGCGTTGATGTTGAGGCGGGCGACCGCGCCGTCGAGCTGATGAAGGATGCGGTGAAGGCAACTCACAACGCTTCGGTAATTGGCGGTGTGGGCGGTTTTGCCGGGCTGTATGATCTCTCGGCGTTGTCCTCATATCGCAAGCCCTATTTGGCGACCTCCACGGATGGTGTGGGCACGAAGGTTGCTATCGCGCAGGCACTCGATATTCATGACACGATTGGCTACGACCTGGTGGGTATGGTCGTGGACGATATTGTGGTGTGCGGCGCGAAGCCCCTTTTCATGACCGATTATATTGCTACGGGTAAGGTTGTTCCCGAGCGTATTGCTGATATTGTGCGGGGTATTGCCGGGGCTTGCAAGGTTGCCGGTACCGCGCTGGTGGGCGGCGAGACGGCGGAGCATCCGGGGCTTTTGGCTGAGCATGAGTACGATGTTGCCGGTGCCGCAACCGGTCTGGTGGAGGCCGATGAATTGCTCGGCCCAGACCGCGTGCGCGAGGGTGATGTGCTGATCGGTATGGCATCTTCGGGTATTCACTCGAACGGGTACTCGCTGGTGCGCAAGGTGATCGATGTGGCGGGCTGGGGCTTGGATCGTCAGGTGGACGAGCTCGGCCGTACTTTGGGCGAGGAGCTTTTAGAGCCTACTCGCGTGTATGCGGCGGACTGCCTGGATTTGGCGGCTGCGTTCCCGGTCAATGGTGCCGACGGGCAGACCGGTCACGGTATTCGTGGGTTCTCGCATGTGACCGGAGGCGGTCTCGCCGCTAATCTGGCGCGTGTTTTGCCGCAGGGTTTGGAGGGCCGTGTGGACCGTTCAACCTGGCAGATTCCCGCGATTTTCTCGCTTATCGGTTCGCTCGGTCAGGTTCCACTCGCCGATCTGGAGCGCACCCTGAACCTGGGTGTGGGCATGATTGCGATTGTTGATCCTGCGGTGGCGGATGCTGCAGTAAGTCGCCTGAATGAGCGCGGTATTTCGTCCTGGATTATGGGGGATGTAGTGAAGGCTGGCGACCCTGAGTTGAATAACCCTGACTATGTGCAGGGGGCCAAGGGTGTTGATGGAGGCGCAGTACGGCTTTACGGCAGTTACGCGGCCTAGCCTGCGCTCTGACAGGGTTTCGCGCTGTAGCACTGCCCTATATCTATAAAAGGCGAGCGGATGATTTTTGACGAGACAAATCATCTGCTCGCGTTTTGTGTGCTGTTGCGGCGATCTTATAAGGCAATAGTACTAATTTTGCGCAAGCTTTAAATCTTTACTCAATACTTGGTGAGCTATCATCCATACTTGCGGAAAAATTTAAAGTATTTCAAGACCCTAAACCTCGCACATCAGATAGTGTGATGTATATTAAATACACTATTATTCTCCCCAAAAGAATAAATTAGACCTCGATTTCACCGCGCAAAATCAAGGATTTCACCAATATTTTAATAGTAAAACTTTATGGGTAAATATATTTTTAGCACGAACTGTATAAAAATATTTTGAGTTGAAATACTTTCAAGATGCACTTTTTCAAAACACCCTATATTCTATTTTTTGATGACGAGTTCAATCACACATTCGCCATCACATATATTCACTCACACATAACTGAACATAGGACATTTCATGTCACTCATCGAACACCCTACGGTGAAGCGGACCCGCATGGCGGCGCTGAGCGTAGCGGGTATCGCATCCCTGATGGTGGGGCTCTGCGCACCGTCCGCTCACGCCGCACCCGCATCACCGGTATCAACGAAGACCGGAGTTCCCGCATCCTCACAGGCTGAGGATATTCTGACTGCAACCTCGGTGCAGCAGCAGGAACAGGGCTATGACCGCTTTATCATCAACTATGCCGATCACGCCAAGAACGACCTCAATATCGCGGGGCTGGAATCTGGCGAATACTCCGAGTTTGTGCCCGAACTCTACCAGGGCATCGAGAAGAGCGTAAATTCGCTTGACGAGCTCCTCGGCGTTAAAACCACCTATGTGCGCGATACCGCGCAGAATGATTCAGTGGTCTCTCTATCGAAGCCGCTGAATGCGCAGCAGGCAAAGCAGTATATGCAGACGCTCGCCGAGAACCCGCAGGTGGACTCGGTCGAGCCAGATCTCAAACGCCAGCCCACCGGTACCCTCCCCGGCTCGGACAAGGTCGATTTCAACGACCCCAAGATGTCACGTCTGTGGGGTTTCACCACCATCAAAGCCGACTATGCACTGAAGCACGCAGGGGATCACCAGGTGACCGTTGCCGTGATCGATACCGGCGTTACCAAGCATTCAGACCTAAACGAGAATGTGCTGCCCGGCTACGATTTCGTGTCGGATGCCTCCGCTGCGCGCGATGGCAACGGACGCGATAACAACCCGCAGGATGAAGGCGACTGGACCACTGAAGGGCAGTGCGGTTCTGGGGCAAAAGCCACCAATTCAACCTGGCACGGCACCCATGTTGCGGGGACTATAGCGGCCGTCGGCAACAACAACATCGGTATTGCCGGGGTAGCCCCGAAAGCCAAGATCGTGCCGGTGCGCGTCCTGGGTGCCTGCGGCGGCTACGATTCAGACATTATCGATGGGATGATCTGGGCATCCGGTGGGTCCGTGAGGGGTGTACCCGCGAACCAGCACCCCGCGCAGGTTATCAACATGTCTTTGGGCGGTGCCGGGAAATGCTCGCGCACCTACAACCGTGCCATCGAGTCCGTGAATAAGCGCGGCAGCATCATTGTAACCTCCGCCGGAAACTCAAATCAGAATGCTTCGGCTCAAATTCCCGGCAGCTGTAACGGCGTGATTAACGTGGGTGCAAGCAACCCTGGAAATTCACGTGCACTCTACTCTAACTACGGCTCGACCGTTGCCGTCAGCGCCCCCGGCGGCGATTTTAGGCAGTCGGGTGTGGGCGTTCTTTCGCTGGTGAATAAAGGCAAGACTGTTCCCGAGAAGGAAGATTACGCCGAATATGAGGGTACCTCGATGGCGGCTCCTCACGTTGCGGGCGCGATTGCCATCATGCGGTCAAAATACCCGAACCTGAGCTACGAGAAGGCTCTGGATATTCTGAAATCCACCGCTAACCCGATCACCTGCGATCGTGACTATTGCGGCGCCGGCATTATAGATGCGGCTAAGGCGATGGATAAGGTCGATGAGCTTGTGGAATCAGAGAAGCAGCCGAGCCCCGCACCAACTCAGCCTGCTCCGTCCGAACCTTCTAAGCCTGAGCCTGCTCCGTCCGACAGCTCTACTCCGGCACCGGCTGAAACCTCAAAGCCTGAGCCTGCGCCCACACCTACCCCAACGCCTGCGCCGAGCAAGCCTGTACGCCCGATTGCGCCCCCTCCGTCGAAGCCGCTGCCCACGCTGCCTCCATATGAGGAACAGCTGCCGGTTCTGCCGATCAAGCCCAAACCTTCACCGAAGCCTACCAAGCCCGCACCGGTTGAGACTCCTAAGCCGAGCCCGGCTCCCGTAAAAACCAAGAAACCCACGCCCGCGCCTTCGGAGTCTTATAAGCCAGCGCCTCCTTCATGGTGGTACTGGTACGATTACCCGGGTCAAGGCTACTACTCCCCCAGCCCCTGGTACGATCCCTGGTCGGGATACGGTGCATGGAACCGCTGGGATTACGGATACGGTTCTTGGGGCGGTTGGGGATACCACCGCGGACACCGTGGAAGCTGGCACAACACCTCGTGGATGCACCGTTCAGGGCATCCGTGGTGGGCATCGTATTCCTACGGCTGGGGTAACAGCTACCGCGACTACGGCTACTATAACGTAGGCTACCGCTACTAAAAGCCCTTGGAATATAAACTTTGACTAGGCTATATGCCCGTTGGGAAATATTTCCCAACGGGCATATGTGTATTTTCACAGCTCAAGGATTTTACCCGATTCGCCGTACCCATAAATTCGCATCATGTTACGAAGAATGCGTGGCAAGCTCGCGTGAGCGCTCGTTTTGCTCCGTAGTCTGCGGAGGCGGTGCTGGCAGGAAAACCCACCGACGCTGTACCGCGAAACTGAGGGGAATCAAGGTCAGCTCGGTCAGGATCTTCGCCACAATGAGCATGACCCCGAGAGCGGTGAGAACCTCCATCAGCGCAGCATTTGCAAGCAAAATCCCCACCGCCAAAACCGCATAGCGCCCCAGGGATACCGCCCGCGAGGGGCGATCGGCACCGTCGTTCATGAGCATACGGTTAATACTAAAATTCGTCAGCGCCGAGATAATGCGCGCCAGCACAATCGCCGGGAGCAGAGCAAAACCCGCGCCTACGAGGGCAAAGAGGGCGAGCGCATCCACGATAAACCCGGTGCAGGAAGATACTAAGAATCCCAGTAGCGGCGCGTAGATTCGTGCGGAATCGCGGATCGGGCGAAAATGACTGCTCGGGTTCCCCGGCTCATATACTTTCACGATGGTCAGCTCGATAAGCTCCACCCCGGCCCGGCTGGCACGAAGCAGCATTGAAAACTCGTATTCGTATTTATCGCCGCGCAGGCTGAGAGCCCAATCAATCATCTGCGTGGTAAACCCGCGAAGCCCCGTCTGGGTGTCGGCGATGCGAGTGCCCGTCGCCAGCGTGAAGAACCCGACGGTAAGCGCATTACCCAACCGGGAACGCAGAGGAACGGTGGGTTCGGTGAACTCGGCGCGAGTATCCGGCAGGGTGCGTACCCCCAGCACGAGGGCACGCGTACCGATGCTCGCCATTCGTTCGGTTTTAGCGCCCACTCGCAGAATATCGCGGGGTAAATGCTGTCCGTCAGCATCCGCCGTTACCACAATTTGATCGGACCGATGCGTCCGTGCCCACGCCAGCCCGGTGCGCAGGGCCGCGCCTTTTCCGCGGTTTGCAGGGTGGGCAATAATCGTGACGCCCCGAATCGCCAACTCGGTAAAGATCGGCACGTAGGTGCTTCCCGAGCCGTCATCGACCACCAGGATTTCGGCGTGCGCATCCAATTCTGTAATCTGCTCCGCCAGCTGCACGAGAGATTCATCCGGTTTATAGGCGGGTATCAGGATTATCATGATGCGCTCCCGGCGATGTACAGAATATCGCTGGTTCCGCGTTCTTTGGTGCCGCCCATTGGCTTATTGACTAGCTGGTTGTTGAAGACCATCACCGAGGATCCGCCGCCGTCTAGGTTATAGGCGCTTACGCATCCGAGTTCCTTGAACATATAGGCAAATTCGGGCATGGTGACTCCGCGCGAATACCCGTCGGAACGCCCATCGACCACGATAAATACGAGGTGGTTCTGACCGAGCACGCCCACGCCGGTACGCGGCTGGTTGCCTTGGATGGAGTGGTTGCCGAAGTTGGTATCGACCTCAACCTGGTCGATGCCGCTGACAACCTCTGAGTCCCGCACGAGTGCCGGCCCGAAGGAAAGCGTATTCCAGACGCCTTCGTTGAGGAGCTGCTGCGCGTTCGTGCCGGTTTCGTCGTAGAGTTTGACGGAGCCGTCTTGGTAGAACGCGAGCCCTTCACGGGCGCCGGAATCGCGGTATGCCACACCGTTGCGAATGACGATGCCGGTGTCACGGAACCCGTAGTAGTCGCCGTTAATCGCCCAGATGCCGTTGTGCTGCGCGGCGATATTGGAGGGCGTATCGATAATGTTTTGCCCGAATTTATTGTTGGCGAAGGCTCCGCGCAGCAGGGTCATGGTGTTGAGTTTGATCTCGGCGGCAAAGGAAACGACCGCGTTGTTGCCGCTTCCTTCGGTGGATTTGGTAATAGTAATAGAGCCTTCGCTGGCGCTCAGACCATCAGAGGTGACCTTAACGTTGGTGAGTTCGCTGGGGCTTGAGGCACCGTCAGATGATGAATTATTATTCTTTGCTTGTTGTGATTTTTCATATGCTACGGTGTCGTCAATCTGCGTATGCTCGGCAAGATAACGATTATATGCCCAACCAGCACCAACACCTGCGACGGCAAGGGTGCCAAGGCCGCCTCCCAAGAGAACGCGCCTAGTTACTTTCTTTTTCTTGGGTTTTTGGGATGTTTCAGAAGCCTCTTCGACCTGTTCGGCCGGCAGTGTTGCAGTAGTATTTTCGTTCTTCATGATTCTAGAATGCGTGGCATTTCTCGTTTTAAAACATGAAGAAGCTATGTTTCAGCTATGTATGAGTATTCATTTCCGGGGATCGCCTCACCATGCGCATATACTTCACACAGCTTGATGCATTAGACGCAAGACTGTCTTAGTCCGATTTCTATTTCGCGGGTTATCGTGCATCGGGCGACTTAAATAACCGCAAAATGCACAATAACCCTCAAAATAGACCTGCCGCCTCTGCGTGATACGCGCTTATGCGCCGGTGAGGTTATCGAGGTGCCGCTTTGTGACGGAGTCGAAAAGATCAAGGCTCTGTGCGGAGCGTGCTATCAGCTGCGCGCCCTGCACCGTGCAAAATAAGGACTCCGCCTCTGCCTGCGCGTGCTCGGGATCGTACCCGGCATGCTCAAAACGCTCGGTGAGCCAGCGAATATTCTTAGCCTGAAAGTCTGCGGTGTTAATCTCGGCAGGCTCACGGTTTTCAGCTTGGGCGCGCAGGGGCACGAACGTGGCATTGATATGCGTTCCCCGTTTCGCCGTCTTCTTGCTCTCTTCAGCATTGTGGGCATCGGATGCGCTCTGCTTTAGGGATTCCAGCGCCAGCATTGAGCAGAGACAGAGTTTATAGCCCTGTTCCAGGTTCGCACGGTAGGGCCTCATATAGACTTCGAGTTCTTCGCGGAGGCTGTGTGCCGCATCCACGCCCTGGCGCAGCGTCTCAAAAAAGTCTGTGCTGTACTTTTCGAAGGCTGCACGCACGAGATCGGATTTCACAGGGAAATAGTAGTGAATGCTGGGTTTTTTGATGTTCATTTTGCGCGCTATATCTGCGTAACTGAAAGCGTTGACGCCGTTCCTTTGAATATAGTCGGTGGCTATGCGCACAATATCATCTTTAGTTCCCATCATTCTCTCCTTATGTGATCGTTAAAATCCCCACGACCGCCGGAGCGGGGGCTGCGATGCGAATTCGCCTTGTCATCACTGCGGTAACTGAGGGCAATTCCCGCGAGCGCGATTTCATTGGCGGGAATATCCAGGTGGGCACGGCCCTTATTCGGGTATTGTACATTTTCGTAGGTGACACTATCGTATCCATACCGCAGGATGCCCGCCAGCATCAGCAGATGCGCAAACAAGCCAACATGAAAACCCGTAGACCGCTCAAGCACGCCCGCAAAGTATACAAAAACCGGCCCAAGCCACCATGCAGGGTGCTTAAGCCGGTTCACGTATGAGCGTAACGCTAGGCTCTACCGCTACACCTCATCATCATATTTGGCATATTTCTCCGCGTATGCCGAGTAATCATCCTCATCATCATAGCGACGAGAAGATGATTCGGAGGATTTAGTGTTCTTAGCGTTGAGCTCGCGCTCAAGTGCACTGTAGTCGGTCTCGGGGCTGAAATACTTCATCTCCCGAGCCTGCCGTGTTGCCTTAGCCTTCTGACGGCCGCGCCCCATGGCGTGACCCCCTCTTTCCTCATGTCCGCAGCCACCACACCCAAGGCGCGCATAACCCACGGATCGCTCTCTAGTCTTTCCTATGTTCTAGGGTACCTTGTTTTACCCCTCAATGTCTTGTTGATTGACAGATTCATGCTCAGAAAATCTGTCGAATCTTCAGTTTCTTCGCCTGAACTCCGGCGAATTATGCATAAGGTTTGGGCTCCACCTCGCGCATTATACGCTGATGTGGAGCCCAAACCTTTGTAGGAGCCTTCTATAAGAGCCGCGCGTAGCAACCCATCTCTACAAGCCCGAGACTCAAAGATTTTATCCCCAAGTCCTGGGAACAACCCGCACTAGCTGGCTGTAAAGCTACCTAGCTCGGTCGCACCGGATGCCAACGACGCTGCGTTGGAGTCCACAGCCGATGTTGTAGTGTACACCGTGTAACTCTGACCCTTGACGATCGATGAGCTAGAGACGAGAACCAACTGCACATTCGACTTGGTGACTTTATAGTTAGCCACCACCTTACCAGATGAATCCGCTACTTGAACCGTGGATCCTTGCTCAAATCCGGAACTATTGGTCAGTTTCAGGTAGCCGCTCGTCGAGTTGGTGGAGGGAGCCTCGAACATATCTGCCGTGCTGCCACTGAGAACCGTGGCACCGTTGAGGAGCAAGTCGCCGTTGGTATCCAGCGCAGCGTTACCGCCTTGGCTGGGGCCGTTCACTATCAGCGTTCCTCCAGAAAGAGTTGTGACACCGTTCGAATCGATGCCATCGCCCTCAGCATTGACGGTAACATGACCGCCGCTCACGTTGATTGCGGCATCGACAACCTCAAAGGTTCCGCCACCGCCACCGGGCATACCGCCCTGCGGGGGCTGACCCATCCCCTGCTGGCCGGTACCTGTGGTTCCGTTCTGAGACGTGCCGTCCTGCGAGGTTCCTGACATCGCAGGAGGCTGTCCCATCCCCTGCTGTTGTTGATTGGAGGTTCCGCTCTGCTGTCCGCCCGGAATGCTGCCCTGCTGCTGGTTGTTCTGCTGCTGATTGGCAGTATCAGAGGTGTTCGCGGATGAATCCGTACTCTCAGAATCGCTTGTCTTCAGCGAGGCATTCATGCCGTCATCCGCACTCGTGACGTTTACATCGCCACCAGAGACATTAATGTACTGTGCCTCAATGCCTTCATCGGACTGTTCAACCGTCAGGGAGCCCCCGGAAATTTCGACGACCCGAGAGGCTTTGAAACCGTCATCGCCCGCATTCACGGTCACGGTACCGTTGCTCAGGCGGGTCCAGCCCTGACCTTCGTCGGTATCGTTAGTGGACTTGATGCCGTCCTGCTGCGCGGTCACGTTAATAGTGCCGCCTAGGATATCCACATAATCCTTGCCCTTGATACCGGTGTTCGCCGCATTGACCTCAAGAGTGCCGCTGGCAATCACAAGGCCGTCACTCGTGTGAATACCGTCTTCGTGGTTGCCGTTCACCTTCAGGGTGCCTTCACCCGCAATCGTCAGGTCGGCCTTGGAATAGACCACGGCATCCGGATCATCTTCCCCCGTTGCGGTGTAGTCTGCACCGTCGCTTATCGTATTGGTGGTGCCGGATGCGCTGTAAAGAATAACCTCGTCAGCGTTTACCACGTTCAGCGCGGCACCGCTGGAATTCGTGATGTTTGCGTTATCGAGAACGAGCCGAACCGCGTCGCTGTCAGCGGTTTCGACCTTGATCTGCCCCTGGTATTCGCCGGAGAGTTTGTACGTGCCAGCCTTCGTGATGGTCAGCGTTCCGTCTTCAACGGTAACGCCGTCCGTTGCGGTGAGGTTTGACAGGTCAATTGCGGTTTCGGAGGAAGTGTCCCAGCTGAGATCCTGTTCCGAATAGTGAGTGTCGACGTCGAGTTTTTCGCCGCTTTTTACGTTGGTCGAGAATGACGAGCTGCTGGCGGCAGTGTTGGTGGCGGTTGCCGAGGATGTTGTCGCAGTCGTACCGACTGAGCTATCCGCCGCCGTCGTGCCAGAGGCGAGGGCGTTGCTTGTAGTTGAGCATCCGGTGAGTGCAAGCGCCGCGAGCAAAGTTACCGAGGTTGCCGAAGTCAGTATTTTTTATTCATGGGGAAAGAATCACTTTCTATCTACACTGTTTGAGCAGTTTGTGAGTATTTTCAGGGTTTACATCCGAATTCTACGGGGTAACGGGTACCAGCCGCATCAAATTCACGGGTTCCTGCAGGCTCCTGATGTATGTGTCGTGTGATAGAAATTGGAATAGGATTCTCTCCTCTCGTTATGTTTTACAGATCAGGGGTTGATGCCGTGAAAGTTCCACGTTCAACGGCATCAGGTGCAAGGGTGGTGGTCTTCGGATCCACCAGCGTGGGTGCTAGGTAAAGAGTGTATTCTTGACCCTTCACGATAGAGGGATTCGAGAAAAATACTTGCTTAACACCCGGAGTAATCACGCGGTAGTTTGCAACGACTTGTCCGACAGAATCCACTGCCTGAACAGACTGCCCTTGTGGGAAAGTATCGTTATCTGCAATTCGCAGATACCCATTCGTGGAGTCGTCGATCGGGCGCTTGAAAAGCTCTACACCACCGCCGCCAAATGAGATCCTGGCGTCGTTACTTACAGTAATGTCACCATTTGGATCAATAGGGTCATTGGCATCGTCTTGAGGACCGTTGATTAGCAACTCGCCTCCTGTGTAGAACTCGTGTCCGTTAGAGTCCATGCCGTCGGCACCCACGTTGAGGGTTACATTTCCACCGGTCATGTTGATCACGGTATCAATAACCTCTGTGGTATCGCGGGCACCGCCTAGGGCAACACTAGGGCTGGAATCCGGCTGATCGCTGTCTTCCTTCTGATCTTCATACTCTTGATCATTAGGCAGCTGGTCCTTGAGCGAGGCATTCACGCCGTCGTTATTGCTGTTGATGAGCGTATTGCCGCCATGAATATTGACGTATTGCCCTTCAAGCCCTTCTTCAGACCCTTCGATGGTGAGCTTCCCGTCCAGAATCTCAAGGGTGCGCAACGCCTTGATGCCGTCGTCGCCAGCGCGGAGAACAGTGTCACCGCCAGCCACGCGCGCCCATCCAAGGCCTTGTTTTTCGGTGTTGGTGGCTTTAATCGCGTCTTTTGCGGCTTCAATACGCAGGGTTCCGCCCTGAATATCCACGTAGTCCTTGCCTTTAATCCCGGTCTTCGAAGAATTAACGTTGAGGGCACCGCCGGCAACAACCAGTCCTTTGGTGGTGTGCACCGTCTCGTCAAATTTACCGGCGACGTTCAGCGTTCCATCGCCCGCAAGGGTTAGGTTAGCGGTTGAATAGATCGTAGAATCTGCCTCTTTTTTGCCCTGGACTGCATACTCGGGACCATCGCTGAGGTTATTGGTGCTGCCCCGAGACGTGTAGATGACGGCTTCGTCGGCAGAGGCAACGTTGATAGCAGATCCGGTGTCGTTTGTGATGTTAACGCCATCTAGAATGAGCTGAACTTTATCTGTCTTAGGGGCTTGAACCTTCACTTGCCCCGTATAGTCGCCAGACATACGGTAGGTTCCCCCCTTCGTAATCGTAATCGTGCCGTTTTGTTCGCTGACCCCATCGGTTGCGGTGGGATCTGCCAGATTGAGCGGAAGAACAGCATCCTGGTTCCAGGTCACGTCTTCTTGCGTAAAGTGAGTTTGCGCATTAATCTTTTCACCATTTTTGGTGTTCGAGGTGTATACGCCAGATTTAAGCTCCTTCCCCTGTTCCTGTGCGGTCACAGTGGCTTTGGAGTTATCGGGGTTCCCGCTAATGGCGCATCCGGCAAGTGCCAGCGATGCTGCAAAGGCGCATGTAAGAACAGATGTAAACCGGTTTTTGAACATCTCGAACGGGGTTCCTCGTCTGTAGGGATTAAGTATCTCGGTAAAGATTGCCTCAACCATCCTACGCGAGAGGGTGGGGTTTCCAGAATGCCCTAACACGGTGAGCTTCTGGAGAACCCCACCCTTTCTTATACCGCATTCTAAGACGTTACCCGCTCAGGGTCTAGATCTAAGCGGCAGGTTCAAGCTGCATCCAATGTTGAATCGTGCGCTTCCACTTGTTCGCCGGTAGCTGAGGATTCAACGCAGCCATACCCGTAGCGAACTTGGAGATTTTGACGGGTCGGATGCCCGCGCGCCACAGATACTTATCAGCGACCGAAGGTGCACTACCGGATTTCGTTTCGATAATCACCGTACCGGGTGCAGTATATTCGGTACCGACCTGATACTTGGTTGGTCCTTCACCACCGTCCGCGGTGTACATGAGCGCGTTTTCTGAAAGCGGAGTCCATGTTAGCGATGTATCAATCGTGAGGCGAGAATCCACCGGATTCTGCTCGGACTGGGGCAAATATACAGTCGTACGACGGTACCCGGTGCGGATAACCGGCTCCAGTTCATCCACAGATGCATCCGTCAGCTGCTCAAGCGCGGTAGCTACATATTCCTTGCCTTCTGCAGTGAGCATGTCACGGTTTTCGATAGAGTACGGAATACGTTCCTTGACCGTGAATTCACGAGCCCCTTCAGTCTTGACTTCCAAGAAGCTCAGGTCAGAATCCAGATAGCTGCGAGTACGTACCTTGAACCGGTTACGGCTGCCGATGGCGGAAGCCTTATAGCTCACCAGATCAGGGGTGTCGAAGTATACAGAGTCATAGGCAAATTCACGCTGACCGTCGATTTCTAGTACGGCCGCTTCGTCGGCGGGAAGTTCAGCTAGGATAGATGCCGCATAATCTGCGTCCACAATGTATTTGCGGTCCACACGGGTCTGCATAGCGGCTTTTTCGTTGAGTTCATCGAGGCTGATGCTCTGCCAATAGGTTGGCACGATAGACATGGTACTTTCCTCTCGGTGCCCGCTTCGGTGAGAAGACGGAGTATTATCTACCGCAGGAGTGTGCGTAGATTCCAAAGTCTGTGCGGCACCACCCTGAAACGGGGTGTACGGCTGAGGTGCTTGGGGACTCATGATAGGTCCTTTCAACTTGTGAGTTTTAGATGTAGTTTTAGGCGATATCCACGAGATGAAGCCTAGGAAGCGGAGTATTCGTAGTTCGCATTAAGCTGTTCTTGGATTTGGGGAAGCTCTTTGTAGGTGATAGTCACCTGCGTGGTATCGTTGAGCAGGTCAAGCTCCAGGATCTTAGCGGAGACGACCTCGTACCCGAGGCGCGATTCCAGATAGGCTTTCAAAGTCCCTTCGTCGCTAATAGCGCGATCCACAGTGACGGTTTGGGTGCGCGGCTGGTTTTTCGCCTCAAAGATCGATGAATCCAGTACCGCAATGATTCCGACCAGCACCACCATGAGGATGAAGGCGATATATGGCGGGTCAAGTCGCACGCCGGAGATCAGACCTAGGGCGAGAGATACGAAGTAGTACCCGACCTCACGCTGGCTTAGGGAGGTAGACCGCAGGCGGATAATGGAGAGAACGCCAAAGAGTCCTAGACCCATAGCGCCCGCGGTGCTTCCGGCATGTGCCAAAGCAACCGTTACGGTGAAAACACCGGCGTTGATAACCGCGTATGAAATCATGAGTTCACGGGTCTTATGACGAATCATGTACAGGGTGCAGAGCGTGCCAATTGCTACTAGGTCTGCCAGTCCCATCATCAAAATATCCATTGGACTCTCCATTCTGTTTTATGTGCCGTTATGTTCTTGTATTTCTAGGTTCGCGCCCGTTCCTGTGTTCTTCCTGTGTCTTTCTTAACTTGTAGTTATGTATTTCATGCATATCTAAAAGTTCCCCGAGATTGCAGGGAATAAAGGATAAAGAACGAGACTCAGTACTGTCAAAATGTGGTGGCATGCTCATAAAAATGCATAATTTGCATATACGGGGTGTGTAGCGCCTATCTAGGGATGCGCAAAAGGCACATTCTGACTTAGATCCGTCTCCTATGCAAATCCTGATTGGTACGCTTTTCGATCGTTATTACTGCCGTGCGGGGTCTTGCTACGGAGGGCACCTATTGGCAGCTTTTTGTGGAAACTCTCTTCCTAGATTTTGAGGTTTAAACAGCAAAATCCCCCGCTCCTCAATCATGAGGAACGAGGGATTCTATGTAGCCTCCGGCAGCTTCTAGAGCCGCCCCGAGGACTTGATCATCTAATCTTTAGGCACGCTTGCGCTTACGCAGAGCGGCTACGGTTGCACCGCCCACGCCCAGAGCAACCATACCCAGACCTGCTACGGTCAGAGCACCGTTTGCACCGGTGTTAGCCAGCTTGCCGTTGCTGTTCGAAGAAGCGTTGTTGGAGCCGCCGTTGTTATCCGAGACGTAACCTGCACCGCCGTTACCGTTGGATGCGGTACCATGCTCGCCATTGCCGCCGTTGCTTTCGCAAGCCACGCCATCATGGTCGCTGTCGAGGTGCTCGGCATATGCAGCGTCGCTGCGCTGGATGTCCTTGAAACCTGCTTCGTTAGCCTCTTCACAGGTAGCAAACTGGTGAGCACCGTTAGCTGCCTCAGCATTAGTAGCTGCGGCGGGGGTGTTCACATCTGCACTCTGGTTAGCAGTCTCGGTCTTGTTGGAACCGTCAGAGTCGGATGCCTGCTTGGCAGTCTCGGCCTGGGTACCTTGCTCTTCGGTCTTATTCTGCACGTCGCCGGTGACGCCCTGACCGCCCTTACCGCCTTCTTTCTTATCACCCTGGTCGGTATTATCATTACCACCGCCGGGCAGAGAGGAAGAACTCTGGTCGTCTGCCTGCTGGTTGTTGTCGCCTGTCGCAACGACCTTGACAATTGCAGCCGTACCGCCGCGTTTCACGTCGCCCTCTTTGAGCGAACCGGTAAGCACGTTGATCTCAACCTCATCGCCAACCTTGAGGTCATCACGCCATGCGATAGAGCCAGCAACGTTACCGTTTTCGTCTGCCTCAACCTTAGTCGGAGCACCGCCACCATTGACCTTAATAGCCAGAACAGAGCCAGACTTACCGTCTGTAGTCTTGAAACCGGAACCCTGGAAGTTCAGCGGCTGACCTTCTTTCCATTCGCTGGGGAAAGAGATAACAGCACCGTCGCTGTAGGAATGACCTGCATTGGTCGGGGTAGATACGGACTGCGGGACCGACTGATCTGCAAAGGCTGCCGGAATGGTAGTAAAACCGCCTACCAATCCGCAGCTCAGAGCTGCAACGGCACCGAAAGTAGCAATTTTTTTAGTTCTCATGCTTTATATGTTACTCCTTAATGACTATTTCTGGGTCAATATAATGTGGAATTTTAGAGTTTTAAAAATGAAAATAATAACGGTAAGAATTTTGATACTCGCACATTAGATTTCTACGCGTAACATTAAATATCATGTTTAACTTTGGAGTTTTGTAATGCTATATGGACAGTTTCTTACACCCACCCCTAAGCTGCTATTGCAATGTTGCACCCTTCGGCGAACCCCTATCCCTCCATCATAAAAGGCTCTTTATTTGAATAAAGCATTGGAAATCCCTCTTCATTCAAATAAAGAGAGTCTTTTTATTAGATCCGAAGATTAGCAGATTAGATATCGAGGCGATCCAGCATTTCTTCCAGCGCCTCCCCCACGCCCGTGCGCCACAGATAGGTGACGCGCGCATCCGCGCGCCCGGGACCACCATTCATAACCGCCACGGGTTTATCCGCGCGCAGGGCATCAAGCACAATCTTGTAGCTGCTCATAACCGCGACCGAGGAACCCACCACCAGCACACCCGAAGAATCCGCGAGCATCTGCTGCTGGCAAGCCTTCCGGTCGGCGGGCACGGATTCACCAAAATAGACGACATCCGGTTTGAGTTTCGTCGAGCCGCAGACCGTGCACCCCACCATCTGGAAGCTGCGAATATAGTCGTTGTCGAGCTCAACGTCGCCGTCAGGATTAACCTGCAATTCGGTACTTTCGAGACGTTCTAGATACCCCGGATTTGCTGCATCCAGACGGACATCCAGGCTCTCACGCGACTCGCGCGTTCCGCAGTCCAGGCACAGAATTGAGGATAGATCACCGTGCAGCGCCAGCACGTTCTTGCTTCCGGCACTCACGTGCAGACCGTCAACATTTTGGGTAATCAGGCCGTTCACCGCACCCGCATGCTCAAGTTCGGCGAGCGCATAGTGGGCTCGATTCGGGGATGCGCGGCGCATGCGCCTCCACCCAACGTAAGACCGAGCCCAGTAGCGTTGGCGGGCGGCATCGTCGTAACGGAATTCTTGGTAGGTCATGGGCCGGTGGTCTAGGAGCGATCCGGAGGGTCCGCGATAGTCGGGAATACCGGATTCGGTGCTGACCCCGGCGCCGGTAAGCGCCAAAACGCCGCCGGTGCGGAGCATTTTTTCGATGCCCTCGGCAGCGTATAGAGGGTTGTGCGGGGTAACGGTTTCGGTGACGACTCGTTCAATGGAGCGAATGGCGGCGCGATGCGCGGAGGCGATGAGTGCGCTTTTCTCGCCCGCGTCTGCGAAGTTCTGCGTATCGGTCCATTTTTCCATGTGTCTAGTGTATGTCGGGGACGTTTCTCTCCCCAGTTAGGGACGGGCAACCTACTTCCCTGTTCGGTTTCTCTTGATCACAAACTCCTATATACAAGACTAGTATTACTGATAGTATTATTAGCAACAGCAATAGTGAAAGGAAGCATCATGGCAACCCCAACTATCGACGCTATGATCCTGGGGGCTCTGCATGAGCACCCGATGAGCGCCTACGAAATGAACAAAATGATGGACCAGCGCGGAGTGCGCAGTTGGGCGCGCATCAGCTCACCCTCCGTATACCGCAACCTAGTGCAACTCTACAAGCAAGGATATGTGGAGAGCACCACCGTCAAAGACAGTGCTATGCCTGAGCGCACGGTCTACTCCATTACTCTCGAAGGCAAGGAACGTTTTCATGAGCTTCTCTACGATATTGCCTCCAGCCCTGCGCGCGTAGACTTCAATTTTGTCTCCGTCATCGCGAATATCCGCATGGTAGATGAGAAGATGGGGCACGAGCTGTTGCAGTCTATTGCCGATACGTACAGTGAGTGGGCAGATCGGCTGGAACAGGCTGCCGCATCCATCGACGACCAGATAGAGGCGAAGGCAACCCTAGAGCTATGCTCCGACACCTACCGACTTATTGCGGACTGGGCACGCAAATTCGAGAAGGATTTCTATCAGAATCGTAAGAAGTAAGGGCTGATTCCGCGCGCTAAAGACTGAGTTCTGGAAGCATAAACTACGCTCCCGCCTCGGGCAAAGATAAAAACGGCTCGGCACGAAACCTTATGAATTATGTTTCATCTATAGGTATGACGTGGTTTCCTCGGAGTAACTAGCCCTCCTTGAAAGTGCCTGTGGGGCGAGAAGTAGAATGAGTTTTATGTCAAACACTATGAAAACAATTGCTATGCTACGTTCCCTACCAATTTCTGACCCAGAAGCGCTCATTGAGGCTGAAATGCCCATCCCTGTTCCGGGCGCCCAGGATCTCTTGGTTCGAGTGAAAGCTGTCTCTATCAACCCCGTGGATATCAAGGTACGCGCGGGTGCAGGAGTTCAGCAAGATCCTAAAATTCTTGGTTGGGATGCGGCAGGTATCGTCGAGTCTGTAGGGGAAAATGTATCTGGTTTTGTCCCTGGCGATGAGGTTTATTACGCTGGTGATCTCACACGCCCAGGTTCAAACGCAGAATATCAGACGGTAGATTACCGCATCGTCGCTAAGAAACCTGCATCGCTGGGGTTCACGGAAGCTGCTGCCATTCCACTTACTGCAATCACTGCATGGGAAACGCTCTTTGATCATATGGGTCTCACCAAAGATGCTTCGGGTAACCTTTTGGTGATCGGAGGAGCAGGCGGAGTCGGTTCTATGGTGATCCAGCTTGCAAAAGCACGAACTTCTCTTCGCGTAATTGCATCAGCCTCACGCCGGGAATCCGTTGAATGGTGCAAGAAGCTGGGAGCGGATGACATTGTGGATCACAGCAAAGATTTGGGGCAGCAAGTTCAGGATCTTGGCGGCGCCGACTACGTTTTCTCTGCTTACACTGAACATCGTGAAGAAGATATTGCCTCTGCCATGAATCCGCAGAGTCAATTAGTTTTTATTGACGATCCTCAGACTCTTAACATTGGCGCTTTTAAACCTAAGTCGATCTCTGTGACACCAGAATTTATGTTCACTCGTTCCATGTTTGAAACAGAGGATATGGCGTATCAGTCTGATCTGCTGAGGCAGGTAGCTGACATGATTGACTCGGGACAGATTACGGGTACTCTCACCGAGACCTTAACAGGACTTAGTGTTGAGTCTTTCTGTGAGGGGCATCAGAAAGTTGAAAGCTCCCATATGATCGGAAAACTCGTCATCTCTTATTCTTAAACTCCCGTCAATATGAGGAGGGGCTATCGTGCAGACGATAACCCCTCCTCATATATATTCTGCCGCTATGCCGTTGTATCGTACACGTCTTGTGCGTCAAGTACTTCTTGTTCATGAGCCTCAGACCATTGGCGAAGAACTTGTAAAGGCTCAATCATCTTGTTGTAAACGTCAGCGTTATTCTCACAAGTATCCATGAGGGAACTATAGCATTTTGTGCAAACAGGCGTATCGGTCCTTAGCTCTGCAAGCACGAACTCCTCCGGGAGAAGAAAGTTGCAGCGGGAGCGTAAACTACGCTCCCGCTGCAACTTAGCATTCTATTTTGCGCCGTGATGATTTAGTCGTCACGCTTGGAGGTCACTGACAGACCGTCCATTGCAACATCCGGGTTCACATCCACCTCTACGGTGTCACCATCGTGAATAGCACCCGAGAGGATACCCTTCGCCAGACGGTCGCCGATCTCGCGCTGTACCAGGCGACGCAGTGGACGGGCACCGAAGGCCGGATCGTACCCTGCCAAGCCCAGCCACTCCAGGGCGGCGGGGGTAACATCCAGGGTCAGGCGGCGGTCGGTCAGACGCTTGCCCATGCCCTGAATCTGCAGGTTCACAATCTGTCCCAGATGCTCGGAAGAGAGCGGCTCAAACATAATGATGTCGTCCAGACGGTTCAGGAACTCGGGACGGAACGCCTGGTGAACCACCTGCATCGCCTTCTCGGTGCGCTCCTCAAACGGCATCTCCTGATCGACCAGGTACTGCGAACCCAGGTTCGAGGTCAGAATCAGAATCACGTTACGGAAGTCCACGGTGCGACCCTGACCATCAGTCAAACGACCATCATCAAGCACCTGCAGCAGAATATCGAAGACCTCGGGGTGAGCCTTCTCAACCTCGTCCAGCAGCACCACGGAGTAGGGGCGACGGCGCACAGCCTCGGTCAGCTGACCACCCTCTTCGTGCCCCACGTATCCGGGAGGCGCACCCACCAGTCGGGAAACGCTGTGTTTCTCGCCGTACTCACTCATGTCGATGCGCACCAGGGCGTGTTCGTCATCAAACTGGAACTCCGCCAGGGCCTTCGCGAGCTCGGTCTTACCCACACCGGTCGGTCCCAGGAACAGGAAGGAACCAATCGGGCGGTTCGGGTCGGAAATTCCGGCGCGGGCGCGGCGAACCGCATCCGCCACAGCAACCACGGCGGCTTCCTGACCGATCAGGCGTTCACCGATGCGTTTCTCCATCTCCAGCAGTTTCTCGGATTCGCCCTGAAGCATGCGCCCGGCGGGAATACCCGTCCAGGAAGAGATAACCTCGGCAATGTCGTCAGCCGTGACCTCTTCAGAGACCATAGCCTCGCCATGAGCCTCAGTTTCGGCGCGCTGAGCTTCTTCCAGTTCCTTCTCCTTGGCGGGAATTTCGCCGTAGAGCAGGCGGGATGCGTCCGCCAGGTTGCCCTCGCGCTGTGCCACCTCGGCACGCGAGCGCAGCTCATCGATTTCACTCTTCAAATCGCCCACGCGGTTCAGACCGGCCTTTTCGGCTTCCCAGCGGGCGTTGAGCGCATCCAGCTGTTCTTTCTTGTCAGCCATGTCTTTACGCAGCGCCGCCAAGCGTTCCTTCGACGCCGGGTCGGTCTCGTTCTTGAGGGCCAGTTCTTCCATAGTCAGACGGTCTACGGCGCGGCGCAGCTGGTCGATTTCCTCGGGGGCCGAGTCGATCTCCATGCGCAGGCGCGATGCGGCCTCATCCACCAGGTCGATCGCCTTATCGGGCAGCTGACGTGAGGGAATGTACCTATTTGAAAGTGCTGCGGCGGCGACCAGGGCGGCATCCGAGATTTGCACCTTATGATGTGCCTCGTAGCGTTCCTTGAGCCCGCGTAGAATACCGATGGTGTCATCAACGCTCGGCTCACCCACGTACACCTGCTGGAAACGGCGTTCCAGGGCGGGGTCTTTCTCAATATTCTCGCGGAACTCGTCGAGTGTAGTAGCGCCAATCATGCGCAGCTCGCCGCGTGCCAGCATGGGCTTGAGCATATTGCCTGCATCCATAGAACCTTCGGATGCGCCCGCACCAACCACGGTGTGCATCTCGTCGATAAAGGTGACGATCTGGCCTTCGGATTTCTTGATTTCTTCGAGCACGGCCTTGAGGCGTTCCTCGAATTCTCCGCGGTATTTAGCGCCCGCAACCATGGATCCAAGGTCAAGGCTGATCAGGGTTTTACCACGCAGGGATTCGGGGACGTCGCCGGAGACCATGCGCTGCGCCAGCCCTTCGACCACGGCGGTTTTGCCGACGCCGGGTTCACCAATAAGCACGGGGTTGTTCTTGGTACGCCGGGAAAGCACCTGCACCACGCGGCGAATTTCGGAGTCTCGGCCGATCACGGGGTCGAGCTTGCCTTCGCGGGCGAGCGCGGTCAGGTCGGTTCCATACTTTTCAAGGGCCTGGAAGGTGCCTTCGGGGTCCGGGGTATCCACGGTGCGGTCTCCTCGTACTTGGGGAATGGTCTCTTCGATAACTTTGGCAGTTGCGCCCAGGTTTTCAAGCGCGCGAGCGGTATCGCTATCGCCGCTTGCGATGCCCAGCAGCAGCATTTCGGTGGAGATATAGGTGTCACCGAATTTCTGGGCGTGGGTCTGCGCGCTCTGAATAGCGGCGAGGGCGCTGCGGCTGAAGTTTGCGTTCTGTACGGATGCTCCAGATGCCTTCGGCAGCTTCTTAATCTCTGCGGATGCGGCTTCCGAAATGGCATCAATGTCGAGCCCTGCGGCCTTAAGAACCGCTACGGCAACGCCTTCTCGCTGATCCATCAGTGCTTTGAGGATGTGCGCAGGTTCGATGCTGGGGTTACCCGCTGTCTGTGCGTTCATATTAGCGGCGGAGAGCGCTTCTTGGCTCTTGGTTGTGAATTTTGCGTCCATAAATCTTATCCTTTCGCGTCTTGTGCGGGGCGCATCCTGCGCCTTCTTTTTACAGCTAACTTGAGTCTACTACACTCAAGGTTTGGACGCAAGGGGTCACCACCGGTTTTTGGAACCAAAATTCGGTACCTAAAAAGGCTCTTTATGCGAATAAAGCGTATTTTTCACCGCTTTATTCGCATAAAGAGCCTTTTTAGGGCGCGGAATGAGAGGGTCAGACTAGGCCTCAGTCCAAGAAGTTATACGGGCTTTGCTGTCGCGCCTGCTCCTCCAAAACCTCGTCGGTAACACCCTGCTGCATGCGCGCCGAGCGCCTATTGGCATTGAAAGCGATCACGGCGGCGGTAATAGCCATGGCAAAGGTCAAAATTCCGAAAGTATTCCCGAATCCTGAACCGTAGCCCACGTAATCGGCACCCGCGAGCGCACCAATTCCTGACACCGGTACCCCGGCACGGTAGTCGGGAATGAACATCCCAAAGAGAAACGCGAGTACCCAGCAGCCCCACACAGAAAATACGAATCCCCAGGATGCACCAACCCGTGCGTGCTCGCCGCTGGCGACGCGACGATGCGCATCACGAAACATCCACCATGCACCCAGACACAGAATCACGGCGAGTGCTGGGCCAAATGAGATAGCAAAAATAGGCACGAGGTCACCGGCGGCACCGAAGAGGGCACGGCCTACGGTAATCCAGGCGGCAGAGACAAACGCCATGGGGTAGGCCAGATAAAGCGTCATAATCCGGATCGGATGCATACGCTGCGGCGGGCGTATTGGTGCCTGCCCTTCGTGATGTTCGGATACGTTATTCACATAGCCCATAGTACTAGCTGTGGCACATGTGCAGGATGATGGGCACCTGAACACCCGACCTGTAGGCTTAACCTATGACGAATAATGCTTCTTTTCCCGCCGCGATTCTTTTCGACCATGACGGCACGCTTGTAGATACCGAGCCGGTGTGGGCTGCCGCGAAGGTTGCTCTGGCGGCCGAGTTCGGCGGCACCTGGACCGAGCAGGATACCCTGGATTGTCTGGGGCTTTCCATGAAATTTACGCTTGACCGCCTGCGCGAACGCGGGGTTGACCTGCCGGATGAGCAGATTAATGAGCGCCTGGTTGCCAAGGTTCGTGAGGCACTGGCGCATCAGCAGGTGGAGTTTCTGCCCGGTATTGAGCGTTTCCTGACCCAAGTGCGTGATGCCCAGATTCCGGCGGCAATTGTTACGAACGCAACCACGTCGATCGCTCAGCGTACAGCCGATGCCGCCCCAGAGGGAACGTTCTCGGTCATTATTGGCAACGATGAGACGACGCATCCAAAGCCGGATCCGCAACCATACCTTTTGGCGGCGCAGCGTTTGGGGATTGAGCCTAGTCGGTGTGTGGCGGTTGAGGATTCGCCCTCCGGGGTGCGCAGCGCAACGGCGGCGGGCATGAAGGTAATTGTAGTGCCTGGTGAGCTTGAGGTTCCTGCCGAGCTGGGGCATGCCCGCATGTTACATACCGAGTTAACGTTGGATGCGGTGCGCGCCTTAGGCGAATAGCCGCCCGATTTTCGTATTCCTCACTGTATTCACGATGATGGTTCACTGATTGCACAGGGTTGTGGCGGGGTGTGCTAAGCCTTATCTGGGCTATTTTTTAGCGTTGTCAGAACCGCACCCAAAGCCACCCTTATTATGAATTACTAAAAATAAACTTGACTCCGGGGCGTAAAAATGATTTACTAAGGATAACGCTTTTGCGGGGAGATAGCGGGTGAGAATCCCCCACCGTCTACCCCTTGAAGCAGCATCTACGCGCTAAGAAGGAGTCTCACATGACATTCGCACAATACACCGCACCCGGTCTTACTCTTGACGAAGGCAAAGAAATTTCCGAGGTTCTGCAGGCTCGTCTGCACGACCTCAACGAACTGCATCTTTCCCTGAAGCACGCACACTGGAACGTAACCGGCCCCGACTTCATCGCCGTGCACGAAATGATTGACCCGCAGGTCGACACCGTTCGCAACTTCGTGGACGACATCGCAGAACGTATGGCAACCTTGGGTGCAACCCCCAACGGTCTCGCTGGTGCGCTGGTCGCAGCACGCAACCACGAGGATTACCCCGTAGGCCGCGCTCGCGTGACCGAGCACCTGCATGCCCTCAACGACGTCTACACCCGCGTGATCGAAGACCATCGCAAGGCTATCGAGTTCGCCGGTAAAGTTGATCCCATTACCGAGGATCTGCTGATCGGTCAGACCGCTGAGCTTGAGAAGTTCCAGTGGTTCGTTCGCGCATTCCTAGAGAACAGCGCAGGCGAAATCAAGTAATCCGCACGCAGGATTTTAGAACGAAAGGTGCCGCTTCCCCTACGCGGGAGGCGGCACCTTTATTGTCATAACTATCCCCTGTATTGATTTTCCTCAGGTTTTCTTAACAGCCGTTTCCCACGCTACCTGTAAATTCTTTTTCGCATGAAGAAACGTACCAGTGAGGGTACTGGGAAAGATATTTTTCGATGCAGCGAACATAAAAGCACCGGCACCTTTTCCTAGATTTTCGAGTACGAACCCCCTATGCTGGTGAGTTGCACACCAATCTACCCGGGGTATATATGACATCGGCCGAACCGCATAAAACTCAGAGCGAGCATCTTCTCACCACCCAGGCCGAGGGGGTTCGCACCGCATCCGAAGATTCTTCCCCGGCGACCGGGCACATACCGGCACGGCACCATCCCGTCACCCAGCCGAGCGACGCACAGATCCGGCGGTGGCGGCGTTATCTCGCCGATGAAGAGTCGGAGGCACGCATCTACCGTTACCTGGCCCAGCGCGCCGAAGGCGAAGAGCGTGAGATTCTGATGCAGGTTGCCGAGGCCGAGAAACGCCATCAACAGCACTGGCGCGATATGCTCGGCGAACACGCTGGCAAACCTTCACGTCCTTCGCTGTCTTCGGCGATTTTGCAGTTCCTTGCGCGGCATTTCGGGTCGGTTTTTATTCTGGCGATGGCTCAGCGTGCCGAGTCCCGCTCCCCCTACGCAGAAGATCCGGACGCCACCGAAGAAATGGCGGCTGACGAGGCTATTCACGAAGAAATTATCCGTGCCCTGGCCACTAACGGGCGCGAAAAACTCTCCGGCAACTTCCGCGCGGCGGTGTTCGGCGCGAACGATGGGCTGGTCTCGAATCTGGCGCTGACGATCGGTATTACGGCCTCGGGTGCGTCCAGCTCTATGGTGCTGCTTTCGGGGATTGCCGGACTACTCTCGGGTGCGCTTTCTATGGCGGCGGGCGAGTTCGTTTCGGTACGTTCCCAGCGCGAACTTTTAGATGCCTCCCAGCCGACCCAGGTGACTCTGCGCGTGGCGGGCGACCTTGATATTGATGCGAACGAGCTTGAGCTCATCTACCGGGCGCGCGGCATGGACGAGGAGGCGGCGCATCACCGCGCACTGGAACGTTTCGGGTACCTCGACTGCGATTGCGACCCGTCGCTGTCGCATCGTGCTGATGAGGAAGGCGAGGAAGAGAACGTAGCGCTGGGTACGGATATTGGCGCGGCGGCGGCATCGTTTAGTTTCTTCGCATCCGGGGCGCTCGTACCGATTCTGCCCTATATTTTCGGGCTTTCCGGCGTCTGGGCGATGGCGCTTTCGCTCCTGTTCGTCGCCATGGCACTGGGTTTCACCGGCGGTATTGTGGGCCTACTCTCGGGGTCTTCCCCGATGCGCCGCGGGCTGCGCCAAATCCTTATCGGACTGGGCGCGGCGGGCATCACCTACCTGCTGGGTCTAGCCTTCGGCACCACGCTAGGGTAGGTCTATTCCGCCCCATACTTTCTCTAAGCCATCGGCTTTGCCCCCTTGCAATACACGAAATGCCACGCCCATGAGCGTGACATCCGGAACCGGCGCATCCAGCAGTCTTTCAGCTTTAGCTACTTGCATATCAGGTTATCGGCTATATAGCGTTGCGCAAAGAGCAGCCATAATGGAGAGACTGGTTCTTTGTTTTATATTCCCTCGCAAGCCCAATAGAAAAACTCCTGCCGTTGGCACTCTCCATATAGTGGAGGACCGTTGACAGGAGTGAATTAGTACTTTGATTATATATGAACCCCCGGCGGCGCGAGCATAATACTCGCACCGCCGGGGGTCTTATTAGCTGCCCGAACCAGGCGGGATGCTACTTGTTAGCGAAGATTTCGCGCATCAGATTAGCGGCCTCGGAGGGGGTCTTGCCGACCTTCACACCAGCAGCCTCCAGGGCCTCTTTCTTCGCCTGGGCGGTCCCCGAAGAACCTGAGACGATCGCACCCGCGTGGCCCATAGTCTTGCCCTCGGGAGCGGTAAAGCCAGCCACGTAACCGACCACGGGCTTGGTGACGTTCGCCTTGATATACTCGGCGGCACGCTCCTCCGCGTCGCCACCAATCTCACCAATCATCACAATGCCCTCGGTCTCCGGGTCAGCCTCGAAAGCCTCCAGAGCGTCAATATGGGTGGTGCCGATAATCGGGTCGCCGCCAATACCGATAGCGGTGGTGAACCCAATGTCGGCAAGCTCGAACATCATCTGGTAAGTGAGGGTACCCGACTTGGAGACAAGACCGATCTTGCCCTTGCCGGTGATATTCGCCGGAGTAATGCCAACCAGGCACTCCTCAGGGGTGATAATGCCGGGGCAGTTCGGCCCGATAATGCGGGTAATCTGCTTGCCGTTCTCGTCCACCGAAGCTTTCGCGGCAGCCCAGAACTCGGCGGTATCCTGCACCGGCACGCCCTCGGTAATGACGACGACCAGACCGATCTTAGCCTCAATAGCCTCAAGCACGGCGGCCTTGGTGAAGGCGGGCGGCACGAAAACAATCGAAACGTTCGCACCGGTTTCGGTAATAGCCTCGGCAACAGTACCGAAGACCTTCAGCTCAACATCAGAGCCGTCCTTTGCCTTGTGGGTAACGGTGGTGCCAGCCTTGCGGGCATTCACGCCACCCACAATGTTCGTGCCGGCTGCGAGCATACGAGCGGTGTGCTTGGTGCCTTCGCCGCCGGTGATGCCCTGAACGATGACCTTAGAGTCTTTGTTCACAAAGATAGACATAGTTTTTCCTATAAATCCTTCGGTGGCGATTACGCCTTGTTAGCGAGCTCTGCTGCCTTATCGGCGCCTGAATCCATGGTGGTTGCCTGCACCACGAGCGGGTGGTTTGCCTCAGAGAGGATGCGGCGGCCTTCCTCCACGTTGTTGCCGTCCAGGCGCACCACAAGCGGCTTAGTTGCGGAATCGCCCAGAATCTCAAGCGCCTTCACGATGCCCTCAGCCACGGCATCGCACGAGGTGATACCGCCGAAGACGTTCACGAAAACGCTCTTAACCTGTTCATCGCCCAGAATAATCTCAAGGCCCGCAGCCATAACCTCAGCGGATGCGCCGCCGCCGATATCGAGGAAGTTGGCGGGCTTCACGTTGCCGTGCTTTTCACCAGCGTATGCCACCACATCCAGGGTAGACATCACCAGACCGGCACCATTACCGACAACACCAACTTCGCCGTCGAGCTTCACATAGTTCAGGTCGTGCTGCTTAGCCTTAGCTTCCAGCGGGTTTTCGGCGGATTTATCGACAAGCGCCACGTGATCCGGCTGGCGGAATTCCGCGTTATCGTCGAGAGAGACCTTGCCGTCAAGAGCCAGAATATCGCCTTCGGGGGTCTGCACGAGGGGGTTAACCTCAACAAGGGTTGCGTCTTCCTTCTTGAAGACATCGCCCAGCTTCACGAGAACCTCAACCACCTTGGGCTGCAGTTCAGCGGAGAACCCGGCGGTCTCAACGATCTCCTGTGCCTTGGCGGAGTCGATGCCCACCAGCGGGTCTACCTCAACCTTAGCGAGAGCCTCGGGGCGTTCAGCGGCGAGCTGCTCAATTTCCATGCCGCCCTCTACCGAGCACATGGCAAGGTACGAACGGTTTGCACGGTCAAGCAGAATAGAGAAATAGTATTCTTCAGCAATGTCGGCACCCTGTGCGACCAGCACGCGGTGAACGGTATGACCCTTGATATCCATACCAAGAATCTGCTGAGCGTACTCGTATGCCTCTTCAGGGTTTTTAGCGAGCTTCACACCGCCGGCCTTACCGCGGCCACCGGTCTTAACCTGAGCCTTAATGACGGTCAGGCCGCCGATTTCCTCAGCTGCTGCCTTTGCTTCTTCGGGAGTGGTCGCAACAATACCCTTGAGCACGGGTACACCGTGCTTTGCGAAGAGATCGCGCGCCTGGTATTCGAAAAGGTCCACAGGTGTCCTTCTTCGTCGAAGTGATGCCGCCGCATGGGATGCGACGGCCTGGTCTCATGAGGTTCATACGATGCGCCTTGGCACCCGTGCGGGCGCGCGAAAACGCTTTCGAAATCCTCTCATCTCTACTTTATCGGAAATATAGGTTAGTGTGCACTTATGGGTGCACATCAACCCGGTTTTTGTGGGTGGCATCACGTGCTCAGATGCGCCCTACGGGTCGGGGTCTACGAGACTTTCTCCAACGGCGCATACCGCAGCAGCAAACGCTTCTCTTCGGAGGCAAAACGCACCTTCGCCACGGTCTTATCGCCGGTGCCTTCCAGAGCGAGAACTCGGCCCTCTCCGAACTTGGTGTGGCGCACCGTATCGCCCACCTTCAGCTGCGGAATTTCCTTGCCCTGATGCACCCGTGATCGGTTGCGCACCGCTCCGGATGCGCTGGCTGCGGCCGCCAAACCGTAGCTTGCCGAACCATTGACCTCAGCGGTTGATGGTTCACGGTTCGCCCGGGAGCGGGAGTCCTCATATCCTGCGTAGCCGCCCGTGCTGCGCCCGTCTAACCCGCGCCCATCAGCATTGCGCCCACCGCCGGAGCTGTATCCGCTCGCCCCGCGATAGCCGCCCTGCCCGTAGCCTCCATACCCGCTGGCACCGTTGGCGTATGCGCCCATCCCGGAGGCACCAAACCCGGCAAAACCGCCCAGGCGGCGCCACTCGATCAGCTCCTCGGGAATCTCTTCCAGGAAAGGGGAAGGCGGGTTGAACTGACTCTTGCCCCACATCGTGCGGGTTTCGGAACGGGTGATATAGAGCCGCTGCATCGCGCGCGTGAGCCCCACATAGGCAAGGCGGCGTTCCTCGCTCATCTCACCCTCGTCGGTCAGCGCCCGCTGATGCGGAAACAGTCCGTGTTCCAGTCCGGTCAGGAAAACAACCGGGAACTCCAGGCCTTTAGCGGTGTGCAGGGTCATCAGGGTAATCATGCCCTGCGCCTTCGCCTCTGCGGCCTCGGCGGCAATCTGCGCGGCAGACGGGGTCTGACCGTCGGCGGAGGCGCCTCGGGATGGAATCGAGTCGGCATCCGCCACCAGAGAGACATGCTCTAAGAACTGTTCTAAGTCCGCGCCGGGGTTCTCAGCCTCAAACTCGACCATCGCATCCAGCAGCTCCGAGAGATTTTCCACCCGGGATTCGTCCTGAATATCCTTAGACTCGCGCAGGGCGGCGAGATAGCCGGACTGTTCGAGCACCGCCTCTAGGGTTGTGGCGGCTGATTCGGTGCGCGCAATCTGGGCGAGATCGTCCATGAGCTTGACGAACTGAGCATACTTTTTAACGGCTGCAGCGCCCAAACCCGGCACACTCCCCGGCTCGGCGGCAGCGGCACGGGCGGCGGCAAAGAACGAAATTCGCTGTGCCGATGCGTGATCGGCGACCACAGTCTCAGATTTCGCACCGATACCGCGTTTAGGTTCGTTGAGAATACGCCGCACGCTTACGTCATCGTCCGGGTTTGAGAGGGCGCGCAGGTAGGCGAGCGCATCCTTAATTTCTTTGCGCTCATAGAACCGGGTGCCGCCGACCACGCGGTACGGCAGTCCGGCGCGCATCAGCAGTTCTTCAAGGGCGCGGGATTGGGCATTGGTGCGGTAGAAAATCGCCACATCCGAGGGTTTGATGCCGTGTTCGTCGGCAAGCCGGTCTATTTCTTGGGCAATGTAGCGTGCCTCCGCATGCTCTGATTCGGCGACGTACCCCACGATTTTGGTGCCCTCCCCCGATGCCGTCCACAGCTTCTTGGGGCGGCGGTTGGGGTTGCGTTCAATCACGGCGTTCGCGGCGGAGAGAATATTCTGCGTGGAACGGTAGTTCTGTTCCAGCAGAATAATGTGCGCATTGGGGTAGTCACTCTCGAAATCCGTAATATTGCGAATGTCGGCGCCGCGGAAGGCGTAAATCGACTGGTCTGAGTCGCCCACGACGGTCAGTTCGCCGGGCGGCGGAGCATCCGGGTATGGCCCCTGCTCGCGAGTGTTTCCCTGCGGATGCGCCCCCACCAACTCCCGCACGAGTGCGTACTGGGCGTGGTTGGTATCTTGGTATTCGTCCACCAGAATATGCCGGAATTTGCGGCGATAATAGTTTGCGATTTCGGGGAACTTCTTGAGCAAAAACACGGTTTTGCCGATGAGGTCGTCAAAGTCGAGGGAGTTCGCGGCACGAAGGCGCTGAGTGTAGACGGTGTAAATCTGCGCGATAGTCTTTTCCCATGGGTTATTCGCGGCTGCCGCGCTGTATTCTTCGGCGCTCACCAGCTCGTTTTTGAGGGCGGAAATCCTGTGCCCTACGGCCTTGGGGGCAAACTTTTTGGTGTCAAGGTTCAGCTCTTTGATAATGAGCGTGAGCAGGCGCTGTGAATCCGCCGAATCGTAGATCGTGAAGGTCGATTTGAGCCCGAGCGCCTTGGCTTCTCGGCGCAGCACGCGCACGCAGAAGCTGTGGAAGGTGGAAATCCACATGTGCTGTGCGCGCGGGCCGATCAGCGCTTGGATGCGCTCACGCATTTCCGCCGCAGCCTTGTTCGTGAAGGTGATGGCGAGAATCTGCCCGGGGGTTGCCCGACCGGTTGCGAGCAGATGGGCGATGCGGTGCGTCAGCACGCGGGTTTTGCCAGACCCGGCTCCGGCGACGATCAGCAGGGGCGAGCCGGCGTGTAAAACAGCTTCGCGCTGCCGGTCGTTAAGCCCGTCGATCAGGGTTGCGGGGTCGATTGTGCTGAGCGAATAGGTGCGCTCCCCGTAAGGGTCTTCTGGGTTGTACTCGCTTCCGTACCCGCCCACTCGGTAGGCGGGCGGCATGAACTCGCCGAGTGCATCCTCATGGGCGGTGACAGTTTGGGAGGTCACCGCTTCAGGGTTAAGCTCGGGCATAAAAGATTCGTGGGCGAAGGGGTCTTCTTCGGGTGCGGAACTATCTTCCGGCGGAATATGGGCATCATATTCGGGATCGTAAGGCGGCTGCGTGTTTTCAAGATCGGCAAAGAGGGTATCTGCGGCAGGCTCAACGCCGGATGCGGAGTTGGTGGGTTCGCTCATGATCTACCTCGCTGCCTAGAATACACGTTCGATATTCCATGCTACCGTATTTGCCCTCTCGCTCCCACCCGTCGCGCTCGTTTGCCGCGCATAATTCGCTCTTAGCGGTACCCCACCGCGCGGTGCGCTCATGCTACGATGACCGAATGGATCAGGTCATCACTCCCGCTATTTGGTGCGACGGCACCGCCGACGAAGCAGCACAGTTCTACGCCAATGTTTTTCGCGATGCATCCGTGATCGAGCAGGCGCCCGGGCTCGCGGCGACGGTCAGCATCCACGGTTTCAGGCTCTCGCTCATCAACGGCGGTAACCAATATGCCCCGAACCCGTCGATCAGCTGCATGGTTGATTCCTCCTATGTTTTATTATGTGAGCTCAGTGTTGAAGATGAGATTCATACGTTCTCGAAACACAAAATATGAGCTGAAAAATAAGTTAGGAAAAACATGAACTGTGTTGTTCGTTGGGCAGATATAAAGCACGAATGGGAACCATTTGAGAATGTTTTCTGCAGCAGCGATTGGCCATTCCATCTTGAACATTACGTATCGCATGAGAGCCTCATACGCCGGTTTGAAGAGCAGGAATTCTCCGAACCTAATAACCGTGTTGCCTTTATTCACAGCGATGGAGAGCACGTCGGTATTGCCATAGTGCACGGACTGCAAGATTCCACAGCAGAAATAGATATGCGTATGGTAGCGAAATATAGAAATCAAGGGATTGGGAGTATTGCGCTCATTAAGCTAACTGACCTTATTTTTGAATCCAAAAGCTCCATTATCCGCGTTGAGGGCAATACACGAAGCGACAATATTGCTATGCGTCGTGCTTTTAACTCTGCAGGTTGGGTTCACGAGGCGCATTATCGAGAAGCTGGAGTTACCGTTCAGGGTATCAGGTGCGATGTCATGGGATATGCGGTGATCCGTAGTGACTGGGAAAGCGGAGAGAGGACAATTGCGAGTCTGGGTGAGTAATACACGCAAGTAAAGAAAACTAAGCATGGTATGTCAGGATACAACCGACTTTGCAGCTGTCAGTTTCCGGTAGCAAATAAGAGTATCACGCAGCAGAAGACTAAGAACTCCGCCCCGAACGTACTCCACAGCGCCCTTGTGGTAAAGGCCCCACACTGACACACCCGACCACTCTGCGCCATAATGGAAGGTATGGGTCTATCACAAGGTCAGAAGAAACGCCTGTACGGCGAGCAGGCGCAGCAGGGGCAGAACCGACCGCAGCCTGGGCGAAAACCCCAAGAGCATAAAATTCATGAGCTCAAACAGGTCATGGATGACCGTGCCGTGCGCGCGAACGCACCCGCCGAACAGCAGCGTTCGAAGACCTTTCTGTACGTGGCGGTCACGATCTCCCTGCTGTTGGGCGCCTATGTGGCGTTCTGGGTGCTGCCAAGCTACGGCAGGCTGGCGAACGCCCAAGTTCCCGATCTCTCCCCCGTCACCTCAACCGAAGCCCTATCCGCCTTCGCCTCCGGGCTGGGCGACAATCTGGGTGCCTACACGTATGCGCATCGTTCGGTGGGCATAGTTTTTGCGCTCTTTTTTGGGCTTTCGCTGGCGTTTCTGGCGTATACGTCGCGCCTGCCGAAGGTGCTGCGGGCACTGTTCACGGCGGCTCCGGTGGGCTACCTGCTCGCGCACATTGCCACGATTTTTATGCTGGATGCAACGCTCGCCGACCCCGCGCATCAGCCCGGTGCTCTGAACGTGCTGTTACCTGTGGATTGGGCGCTGCTGCTTCTGTCTCTGGCGGGTATTGCATACCAGCTGGTGCGCAGCATTAAGGATGCGGCCTCCACCTTTATCGCGGGAGGACCGGACGTCGAGGCAGACGGTAAATCCGAAGAATAACTCCCCATTGTCCTCACTGCATGAAAAAGGAACCCTAATTCACGATTAGGGTTCCTTTTTCATGGGAGGACTCATGCAGAGCCCCGCGAGGAAGACGGGCTCGGTCCTAAATCCCTGCTGATGCGCTAGGGGAGCTCGACGGAGTTACGGGATCGTCATCGTCTTCAAACTGTGAAGCTATACCTGCAACAACCCAAGATCCGTTGCGGTATTCCGCCAGCAGGTGACCTTTATATTCCCGTTTAGCGTCGCCTCCGCCGTCTGATACGTCCTCTACCTTCCCGTCGTCAACTTCAAATTTGCCGTAATTCATCGTAAAGGTACGTTTCCACGAGTAGACTTCTCCATCCCACACGGGCTTGTCTTCGTCCAAAGTGTAGGTTATTTTGGCGTTGTCCACCCAGCGTTTGCCGTCCCGTGCTCTCTGCAGCAGATCCTTCATCTCGCTGTCTAAGAAATGGTTTTTCTCGGATGTGCTCATCGGACCGTTTTCAATAAGCGAGTAGTCACCTGTATTAATGGCGTATTCGACCGTTGCCGCCGTATAGGCGATAGTGTCGCGCATCCCCTTGAGAGATTTCTCGGTGACACTCCCCGGTTTCTTGGGTTTGGGGGTGTTTCTCTGAGCGTGTTCCTTGGTGGCGGGCTCAAAGGTACCCGACTTCTCGTATTCGAGCACGGATTCAAAGTTAATATCGCCCTTGTAGCTGCCGGTCATGTCGATACTCGGGCTCGGGCTTGACGACGCTGAACGTGATGCCGACGAACTGGAGCTTGAAGAACTCGACGAGGAGCTGGAACTCGACGAGCTGGAAGAAGACGATGAACTAGAGGATGCGGGCAACGTCGCCTCAATCCCATTCACCTTAGGGGCACATGCAGATAAAAATACGGCACCGGCGCTAGAGCCCAGAACCAGTAAAGCGGTTCGGCGATCGAACAGAGAAGACATGAGTAGAGTTCTCCTTATCGGAAGTGTAGGACAAATCGGTATATGTTTAAGTTTAGGCTTGCACTGCCCCTTTGCGCGGCACAGCGCACAAGTTCCCGTCATCATCAGCAATACTCGTCGCACAGGAGTATAGAGCAGTACAGCACGCACATTAGTAGTCCGAAAGGATCAACAGAGTCCTTCGGAGATAAATACCTCTACAGAGGCAAGACCACTTACGTTTTAGCTCTTAGACTTCGGTTGATTGGCAACCGCGCTGGTTATCCAAGCTCCGTTAATATACTGCGCCGTCAGATTACCTATAAATTTATCGCGATATATCATGTCGTGGTCTTCGTCTGAATGGTACTCAACTTTGCCGTCAACAACCTCGAATTTACCGTACTCAACGATAAATTCACGATCCCATTTGTATTCGCCATCGCCTTCAAGCCGGGGACTCTCTTCGGTGAGCGTATACTCGATCGTAATATTATCCGGCCAGAATGTGCCTTCGCGGGTTTTATCGAGTCGTTCTTTCTCTTCCCTCAAGAAGTAATTGCGTTCTGGTTCCGACATAGAGCTTTGCTCCAGCAGGGAGTAATCCCCCGTGTTATAGGCGTATTGCGTTGCGGCAGCTGCAAACGCGATGCTCAGGTAGAGGCCTTTGAGCGATTTCTCATCTGCACCGGCAGGTTTCTTGGGTTTAGGAACATTTTTTGCCGGATGCTCCTTCGTAGCGGGCTCATATGTACCGGTTTTCTCGTATTCCAGAACGGACTCAAAATTAATTTTTCCGCCGTAGCTGCCGCTCATATCAATATCGGTTGCACCAGACTGCGATGATGAGGATTCTGAGCTTGATGATGCAGAAGCTGACGAGGAACTTGCCGAGGCTGAACTCGACGATGAAGAGCTTGAACTTGAAGAGGCACTCGGCGATACATCAGACGACGATGCGCTCCCCGACCCGGAGCTTTCAGCGGTGGAATTACCGCCGCACGCGCTCAGTAGTGCCGCACCGGCTCCGGTTCCGAACACGAACAATGCATTTCTGCGGGTAAAAATAGAAGACATCATTGCCTCTCATAGATATGTATGGGTGTTTATCGGTCACTTTCAGAATAAGCGTATAGGGCTGCTTACTTCAGGATTTGCGGCAAAATGTTATGGAACCTTTATATTCTGCGCCCTCAACACGGGCAGCGCCGCCCCGCAGATAAAATAAAACCCGCTTGATGCGCCTCCGTGAGGAAGCTGCATCGAGCGGGTTTCGCTATCCGTGCCCCCGAGACGATTCGAACGTCCGACACCTTCTTTAGGAGAGAAGTGCTCTATCCCCTGAGCTACGGGGGCAACTCGTTCCATTATACGGGCATCACACAGGTTTTAGCATCTTACACGCCCCTAGAATAGACGAGTGAGTATTTTTATTGACCCGCCCGTTTGGCCCGCACACGGCACGGTCTTTTCGCACCTAATTTCTGACACTTCTCTGGCGGAACTTCACGATTTTGCAGCGAAAACCGGCATAAGTCCACGTGCCTTCGATGCCGACCACTACGACGTTCCCGCGTATCGGTACGAGGGGCTGGTTCGTGCAGGTGCGCGCGAGGTGAGCGGATCGCGGCTGACGCGCATCCTGATAGACAGCGGGCTGCGGGTGCCATTGCGGGAACGCCCTAACAAAATACGCCCGCGTCTCATGCGCGCCTGGGACTCGTTGCTGCCCGGACACACAGCACTGGGCGAAGATCTACTGGAACGTTACGAGCAGCCGCATCGGAAATACCACACGAGCGTGCATCTTTCGGAAATGCTCACCGCACTCAAAATGCTTTACGAACGACACCACACCGCAACCCCGCGGGCGGTACTTCTGGCGGCATGGTTTCATGATGCCGTCTACGAGGCAAATCCCGGCGAAGACGAGGCGGCTAGTGCCGACCTCGCACGCACCGCCCTCACTCCCCTGGCAAGCACCGGGTCCCTCACGAACCGCGAGGTTAACGCTATTGCGCACCTGATAGAGCTCACGGCTTCTCACCAATTAGCCGATGGTATTGAGGAATATACCTCTGGCGCGCTTACCCGTGCCGATGCAGCATTCTTCCTTGATGCTGACCTTGCGATTCTCGCCGCCGATAGCCCGCGTTATAACCGCTATGTCGCTGGGGTTCGCGCCGAGTACGCCCATTACGCTCCGGACGCCTTCATTCGCGGACGAGCGGCGATTCTGCAAGGTTTTCTGAACCGCACAGCGATCTATGCTTCAGACACCGCACATCTTCTCTGGGATGCGCCCGCGCGTCTGAACCTCCGTACCGAGCTGGAGGGCTACCGCCCAGCGTTGAGCGAACAACCAACCAAGGAGGCACACTAAATTGTGCCCACCGATGAGCTATTCCTGCTCACTGCGGGGATTTTTTCGTGCCCTCGTTTTCTTGCGGTAGATCATGCGGGCACTCACCATACCGATAATAATGCCTATGCCGCCGACGACAGACACCCACATAGCCGGGTTGCCGAGCGGCAGAGCGACGAGCAGACCGATCATAATGCCCGGAATCGCACCCGCAACCATGCCGACGGCAAGGTACGTAAATTCCTGGTCGGAGCTGTTCTTAGGGCTTTCAAACTGTGTTGGCATTCTTCTATGGTACCCGCATATCCTGCCCCGCAAGAACGTATTTTCGCCTCACGCCTAGAGACATATACGGGGCGTGCGCCTGATCGACCATCAGACGCACGCCCCGTATAACCTACCGAAAATAGCCTGAGGCGGGCTTAGTAGTACATGCCGTGGCGATAATCCCAGCTGAGGAATGAGTCGCTCAGATGGCGCATAATCTCTTCATAGTCCAGACCCTTACGAATCAGGGTGGGGGCGGGGGTCACGCCGCGTTCACCGTGCTGTTCGGGCACCAGGTTGCCCTCGGCATCGACCATTGAGACCATCACGCCCTGTTCGTGGCGTGTTTCGTCGGTCTTATCGGGTTGAATGGATTTCACGTATTCATCGCCGCGCACAATCACGTCTACGCTGTTCTCGATGCGGTCGCCAATGCCCGTCACGCGCCCCTTATTACCGATGCCCGAGGGGTTTGCTGAGCTCGCGAAGGTCAGTTTCCCTTCATTCTCCCAGAGGGCACGAACAATCTGTTCTGCGGGGGTACCAAAACGCACCACGAAGCAGCTGGTTGCGCGCGCATCGCGGGCAAGTTCCTTCGTCGTTTCATCCGGCAGGTACTTTTCAGCGTCTTCGCGCCAGGGCAGAATGCATCCTAAAAGAATGTCGTCATCCCAGTGTTTCCGGTAGAATTCGCGGATTTCTGGGGTCATCTGGGCGAGTTTATCGAGCTGTTCTAAGGATGCGCACAGCACGACACCGGGCTTTTCGCGCTTGCGGAGCTTGGCATCAAATTTACGTTCGAGACCTTCGCCATCAGTAGCCATGAGGATATAGCCAACCTTTGTGGGGGCGACGATCAGGCCGCCGGTGCCTGAGAGGGTTGCTACAGCTGTCGGAGATGCCTCGCCCGTCCAGTCTTCGCGGATGGGAGTTGATGATGATGTATTTTCCATAGTTCAAGTATTGTACTCGCCCAGAAGACAAGGCAAGCCTATCTTTATATAGTCACATCATGAGATATTCACATGACCACGATGCGGTCTCTCCCGCGTTTTTCTGCCATAGAGCCGCGGTGTGAGGGCTTAAGCGCCTAGAATCTGCACGCAAGCCTTATGAGTGTGACACCAAGTCTGACACCGAGTTCGAAAGGCATATATACCTTCCAGAGCACGCAAAGACGGCACCTATCCGATTGGACGGGTGCCGTCTTTGTCTAAGTTTTCTCTATCTCAGATGAGATTAGAAAGCGGTGTAGTAACCATCGACAGGCATGTAACCATTGCCATCAACGGGGGTCAGCTGGGTACCCTGCGAGGGGTTCAGAGCGGAAACCATCTGACCGTTACCTACGTAGATACCAACGTGGTTGTAACCGTTGGTGAACACGATGTCGCCAGGCTGGGGGTTCGCGGTTGCGCGAAGCTCAGTGGACATGGTGTAGGTGTAAGGAGTCAGCTTGATGCCCTGCTGAGCAAAGATGTAGGAGACGAAGCCGGAGCAGTCCCATGCACCGTAGGAGCGACCGCCCCAAACGTAACCGGTGCCCTGAGCAGCCTTAGCTGCAGACACAATAGAATCACGAGTTGCGTTGTTGGTAGTGGGTGCAGGAGCCTGATCTGCTGGTGCAGCAGCAGGTGCCTGTGCAGAAGTGGTCTCAACCTGTGCGGTCTGTGCAGGTGCAACATACTCGGTCTGCTGCTCAGCCTGAGGTGCAACGTAGGAAGTTGCGGGGGTCTGGTAGCTGCTGTAATCGTACTCGTAGCTGCTGTAATCGTAGCTCAAGTCGGTTGCTGCAGGAACCTCAGCAAATGCGTTTGCGGGAATGTTGGAACCGATAACAGCAGCACCGGCAACAGCAACGATACCTGCGTTACGAACAATCTTCTTAGCCATTAGTAATATTCCTCCATTGCCTGACGAGGTAAGCTGTCGGGCGCGAGCATGGATTCACTCGGTCACTTGCGCGACTTAGCCCCTAGGCTTCTCCCCTAAGGAGAAACCGAAAAGTGGTTCCCCCGCTTCTGCCGTATTGGGTAGACGTTCCTTGAAATGCCGGCAGAACTCGGCGGATTCACTCCAAGGGTGCCCTCTTACGATTAGGATTTGGACACAAAATGAGAATACACAGAAAACTCTCAGTTGTCACCTCGTGTCGCCACCTTTTTCACCCCAATAGTGTCAAATAGTCCATAACACAGAGTTGGCAATACTTTACGAAAAGAACACTTGTTCTTCTAAAAATAAGCCTCTGACTAGTAGTTTTATACAGCATTCCGCGGATTTTAGGGGTTTTATCGGCACAAATATCCAGCATTCCCAGGTTTCTTTAAGGTTGATCCATATCTCTTAAAATTTTTTTCTGCGCGAACGTTAATTTTCTCCTGATAGTCGCACCGTAAAGTTTTGTCGTTTTACAGCAACTTCCGTGCCATATCTGGGATGTATCCCCAAAACCTGGTTTTAAACATCTCATCTGCGGAAGACACATCCGGCTTGGATGCGCTATGACACGCCAAATTCTCAACGATACAGATATACCGTCCCGAAGAGTACAATTCGGGAGCCACCCCTATATATTAAGGAGTAACTGTGGCTCACATCCGCTCATCCCGAGAATTCAGGACATAACAGAACCGTGGAGCTCACCCTACGGTAAGCCCCACGGTCAATTATGAGATCTATACGGGAAGACGCACTATCAGCCGCCTTCTAAAACCGTCCGGCTGGCGAACGATACATTCTTTAAAGTGCAGATGCGCGCTTGACCACAATAGCGTTCGCAACATCCAAATCCAGCGAGATAGAGGCATCTTCGCCATCGGCACGTACAATCACATCGTTATTGTCGCCGCCGACCACAGACACCGAAGCACCAAAGGTAATACCGGCGTCGGCAAGCACCTTGAGCAGGTCAATATCCGTCTGAATAGATTCGGGGAAGCGTGAAATCGTGAAACGATCCTCGGGTCCGGAATCGCGGGCAGCAAGCGCCATAGGAACGGTGCGTTCGTCGTTCTTTTCGCTGTCGATGCCGAGTTCTTCAAGACCGGGAATAGCGTTACCGTAAGGAGAGAATTTAGGCTGGTTGAGCATATCCAGAATGCGCCTCTCCACGTGATCGCTCATCACGTGCTCCCAGCGGCAAGCCTCATCATGTACATACTCGATATCCAGACCGATCACATCAGAGAGCAGACGCTCGGCGAGGCGGTGCTTACGCATAACCTCAACAGCCTTCTTGCGACCTTCATCGGTCAGTTCGAGGTGACGGTCGGGCTCAACAGTGAGTAGTCCGTGCTTTTCCATACGCGCCACGGTCTGTGAGACGGTCGGACCGGAATGGTCTAAGCGTTCCGCAATACGCGCACGCATGGGGGTAATGCCCTCTTCCTCAAGTTCGAGGATGGTGCGCAGATACATCTCAGTGGTATCAATCAGATCGGTCATACCGTCTTATTCCCCTTATATACAACCTGCAGCCAAGCAAACGTAGCCTAGCCTTATATCGAACCTATATCTGAGTAACTATTATGTACCTTTTTAAGTAGTTTTGCCACGGATTACCCCGGCGCGTCGCTTGAAGCGAACTTTTCGCCTTAGAATCCATCTCGAAAATCGTTCCGAGTACATCCGCGAAAAGCAAAACTATCAAGGCGGCTCTCAGCAAAAGCTCACGCTAAACCTCTTCGGCATCCTTGGCGTCCTGCTGTTCCTCAGTGGATGCGCCCTCATCCTCAGCGCCGTTGTTATCACGTTCGCTGGCCTGCAGGCGATCTGCCCACGGCACCCATTCGGGGGCGAGAAGCGCATCATCACCGGGAATCAGACCGACCTCGCAGATAGTCGCGACCTTAGATCGAGGCGCCCGCGACAGAGTCGCAAACCAAAACCACCCGCGGTACCCCGGCAGCAGGCACTCAAAAAGATGCGTAGTCAAGCGCTCTTCTTCGCCGCGCAGATGATGCACCAGACCGATAGAGTTATGCGGCGCAACAGCCTCAACCCCGGTGAGTGCAATATCTTTTGCCTCCGCAAGAATATCGTCAACCTTCGTGGTGCGACGGCGCCTATGCGCAGGCCCCAGGGTGGGTTCCCCGGTAGGAAGTTCATCTTCCTCAACGACGAAAGGGTCATGCGCAGCTGCCGTTGTCTCGGCATCATGTTCGAGCGTGGGCACGGTAGATTCGTCGGGCTGTTGGTTCACCTGTTCAGACATACTACCTATTAAAGCATCTCCCAGCGCGATGACGGCGAGAAGTTCGTGTGATGTTTTCGCCCGCATGCACCCATGTCAGACCCTAACCTGCGCAAACGCTGTGAATACTGCCCGTCACAGCGCAATATTGCGTTTTTCGGCGGGAGCAGGCCCATAAACCTGATACGGTTATGCCATGAGTAGCAAAAGCGTATCTTCCTCTGAGCCCGTAGAGGCCACCGCTGCCCTCCCCTACACCCGAGCGATTCGCTGGCTAGGTGCAGGCGGCGGTATTCTAGCCGTAGTATGCGTAATATGCGGCGTCGTCATGCTCCTCATGAAATGGGCGGGGGCGCATCCGCCAGCGCTCATGAGTCAGATTCCGCTGATTCTGCTTCCGGTCGCTTTTCTTGCGCTCATGGTCAGTATTGTGCTGGCGGTTCTGCGCAGGCGAGCAAGCTAAGACGCGCATACCGGTACATAAGATTTTCCGATAATTTTCCTGGTGAAAGAAGAGTACACAATGTCTGCAGAAGCTAAACTGCTCGTCGTTGATGACGAGTTCAATATTCTAGAGCTTTTGGCTACATCCCTGCGCTTTGCGGGGTTTGAGGTTGTCACCGCCGGTAACGGTCGCGAAGCGATTGAGAAGGCGGAAAACGAACAGCCGGACCTCATCGTCCTCGACGTGATGATGCCCGGTATGGACGGCTTTGAGGTGACTCGCCGTCTGCGCGATGCGGGGCGCACGTACCCGGTGCTGTTCCTCACCGCGAAGGACGCCACCGAAGATAAGGTTGCCGGCCTGGGCGCGGGCGGTGACGACTACGTCACCAAGCCGTTCTCGCTCGATGAGGTGATTGCCCGCATCCGCGCTATTCTGCGCCGGTCACGCAACGCCCAGGAAGAAGACGACGCGATTTTGCGCGTGGACGACCTGAGCCTGAACATTGACACTCATGAGGTGTTCCTGGGAGAAGAGGAAATCGACCTCTCCCCCACCGAGTTCAACCTGCTACACTACCTGATGCTCAACGCAAACCGCGTACTCTCGAAGGCACAGATTCTCGACCACGTATGGGAGTACGACTTCAACGGAGATTCCTCCATTGTGGAGTCGTACATTTCGTACCTGCGCCGCAAGATTGACAACAACCGCGAAGGACACGAACCTCTCATTCATACCAAACGCGGTGTGGGCTACATGATTCGCGGTTCTCGGAGCTAGTATCTCGTGCCACTGAAACCTGTTGATCGTCTTCCTCACTCGCTGTCGCTGCGAACTCAGCTGGTGCTGGTGACCTCGGTGCTCATTGCGCTTGCCATTGCGGTCACCTCGCTCGTGGCGATTTCGGCATTGCGCGCCCAAATGGTGCATCAGCTCGACGAAGAGATGAAGGCGAGCTCTTCCTCGCTCGTTTCCTCCGTCGGGACCTCGCAGACCCGGCAGGACGGGGCGGTCGGCTCGTACCGGGTCTATGTACTCGATCAGCATGGAAACGTGCTGTACTCGATTGCGGGAGCCGATCAGCAGACGGAAAACGAGCCGGTTCTGACCGGCTGGGATTCCGAAAAGGTCAAGAAATACCACGAAACCGGCACGACCGTAAACTCGCGGACAGGCTCTAACGACTGGCGTATTATGCCGATTTCTTTGGAGTCTTCAACCAACGGTCAGGCATCTTCAATGGTGATTGCCCTGCCGTTGAAGCAGACGAACCAGGTGGTCGCGTTGGTGGGGGTGCTGACCTTCGCATTCGGGCTTGCCACACTTGCCGCCGCGATCGCGATGACCTGGGTTATTGTGACCCGCACCTTCGAGCCGCTGGCGCGCGTGGAGCAGACCGCCGCAAAGATTGCCGCCGGGGATCTCTCGCAGCGCATCGAGGATTACAACCCCAGCAACGAGATCGGCAACCTGGCGATCTCGCTGAATACTATGCTCGCGCAGATTGAGAGTTCGTTTAATGCGCAGGCGAAGTCAGAGGCGAAGATGCGCCGGTTCGTGGGAGATGCCTCGCACGAGCTGCGTACCCCGCTGGTGAGTATTCGCGGGTACTCCGAACTATACCGCCAGGGTGCCCTGCCCAATGACGAGGCTGTGGCAACCGCGATGGGGCGCATCGAGGCCGAGTCGAAGCGCATGGGCCAGCTGGTCGAGGATCTGCTCACGCTGGCGCGCATCGACGAACGCCGCGAATCTAAGCTCGCCCCCTTCGATCTGTTCCACCTGGCGGTTGATGCCAGCAACGACGCCTACGCAACGTCGCCGGATCGTGAAGTCTCGCTTGTGGGCCTTACCGACGATGTGGCCCCCACAAGTGCACCCGTGATCGGCGATGAATCACGGATGCGCCAGGTGGTCGCCAACCTGCTTACCAACGCGATGCGCTACACCCCGGCGGGTACGCCCTTAGAAATCGCGGTTGGCGTGCGTGAAGATGTTCCCGGATACCCGCTCTCGGTTATTGAGGTGCGCGATCACGGCCCGGGTATTCACGGTGAAGATCGCGAGCGCGTGTTCGAGCGTTTCTACCGCACCGATACCTCGCGTTCGCGTGAGACCGGCGGCACCGGGTTGGGGCTGTCGATTGTGACGGCGATTTTGGAGCAGCACGACGGTTCTGTGCATATTGAGGAAACGTCCGGAGGCGGTGCGACCTTTGTGATTAGCCTGCCGTTCTATCCGGCGCCGGTGATGACCGATAACAGCGTTTCGCAGTAGACGCTGGGCGGGGATATAGTTCGTCATAATTCGGCTGGTGCGGGCGAGAAACCGCATCCCATACCGGTTTTAGGACGTTCTCGGACTGTGGATAACCGGTTTTTGTGTCCCGTGCGGGCAGTTTATCCACAGTCGGTAGGGGCTGCGGGCGCATCGCGACGGGCGTTTCTCTAGGGTAGATGGTGAGCGCTGCACGGCACGGAATTCTACGGCAGAATTTCACGTGGTCGGCAGCTTTCGGAAAAACCTTTACACTCTACCCAGGAGGAATATCATGGCACAGTTCGTCGTCGATTCAGAAACCATTGCGGCGAAGGCAGCTCAGGCTAAAACCCAGGTCGCTAACATTAGCGCCGAGGTTACCGGGATGACCGCATCCCTACAGGATTTGCAGGGTTCGTGGACGGGTTCGGCATCGACGAACTTTCAGGCGGTGCTTGATAATTGGCGCGGCACCCAGAAGCGTGTGGAAGAGTCGATTACCCAGATTAACGAGGCTCTTGACCGTGCGGGTGTGAACTATGCGGAGACTGAAAACGCGAACGCTGCGATGTTCGTGGGCTAGGTTCCAGAGCCGCACTATGTGCACTGAACTTTAACGAGATAGCATGCGGGGCTGCCGTGAAGGATTGATAGCGGACTTCACGGCAGCCCCGGTTTTTCTTAAGGCGCAGATGATCTGGTGACGCCGATTCCCGCGCGGGCTGCGCCGATTATGCGGGCAATGTGCGAGCTTAGGATGCGGTAGTCTCTTGCCTAAACCGCAGCCGCCACCCGTTCGGGGATGCCGCCGTGTCGTAATGCCACAGGCTCGAACGATTGACCCGCCCGCGTGCCGTCTGCACTGCCGCCATGATGAGCACGTTATGTTCATCGACAACCTGCACGCCCTGTTTGGCGGGGCTGCCCTGCTGGGTGAAGGCGCGCGCACGGTACGCGATGGTGTCGGCACGGCTGACGGAACGACCGGTTGCAGTCACCCATACTAGGCGCTCGTGCAGCAGCGCAGAAATCTCGGGTTCGCTCATGCTCCCGCCGCGCATCTCAAGTTCACGTTCGGCGTGCACGGCATCTTCGGGGTTCGGGGCGGAAGGATCCGGTTGTGTAGGTGCCGGTGCGGCGATTCCCGTGGGGGCGGGTGCAGGCTCTTCGGGCACGGCATTTTCTGTGGTGCCTCCCTGAGAGTTGCTCTCCTGCTCGGTTTCCTCGAACTCTTCGCCTTCAAATTCTTCGTTCTCTTCGGCTTCTGATTCGGCGAGTTCCTGCTCGGCGAGCGCTTGTTGCTGCGCCTGTGCCTCACGCTCTGCGGCACGTGCAGAGGCTTCAGCAAGTTTCGTTTTCCGCTCCTGCACCGCCTGCGGGTCGGGGGCGGCAACGGCGGATGCGGGCTTGAGAATACCGTTAAGTTTCAGGGAGTCGAACCCCTGGCGTGCGCGTTCCACCTCGGTTTCGGTGAAGTCTTCGAGGCTCAGGTGCGCATCCGCAGCAAGAGTATCGGGGTCTTGGGCGTGAGCATGGTTCTCGGTTTCACGAGTTTGGGCGGCTTGGGGGCTCTGTTCACCTGCTGTATGCGGCGAGCCGGGAAATCCCGGGCCGGTTTCGGGTTCTCGCCCCTCTTTGAAGGCCTGTGCGGCTGCGTTCGCACGGGAATCTGCGGCCTCATTCAGCTCGTGCCCAGCATGCCCCTTAACCCAGACCATCTCGTAGTCCCTGTCGGTGCTTGCGGCATCGAGCGCTTCGAGCAGGTCACGGTTCTGCACGGGTTTACCGTCGGCCTTTTTCCAGCCGCGTTTCTTCCACCCGGGCATCCACTGGGTGAGGGAGTTAATCACGTACTGGCTGTCGCAGTAGATCAGAAGTTTACTCTCGGCGCGGTGGGCGGTCGCCTCAAACAGGTCGAGAACCGCCTTGATCTCGCCCATATTGTTGGTGCCGTGCTCCCAGCCCCCTGCCGCCCAGTGGTTCTCGTCAATGTACCATGCCCATCCGGCAGGTCCGGGATTACCAAGCGCGGAGCCGTCAGCCGCCGCAATAATCTGATTCTGCATGCTCTCGACTTTACCTTACACACTCGTAAAGCGCAGAGTGTGGCGTCAGTTCATGAAGCTCTAGGTTTCGTCACGTCGCGCAGGTTCCAGGCGGTGGACGGGTAGACTTAGGGTATGACCATCCACTCTATATCTTCCGGGGATGCGGATGTTTCACGCACGCACATCAGTGTATTTACCCTGCCCACCCGCACCTTTACCGGTGGGTTAAGGTTCACGTGGCTTGACTATGTGGGCGAGGAAGCTCGGCGCAAGGCGGCGTCAATACACAGCCCATCGGCCTCGGTGAGCTACCTGGCGACTGAAGCTCTCATGCGGGCGCTGGCTGCGCCTCGGCTGGGCATTTCGGGGCGGAGTGCACGCACGATTACGGTGGATCGGTCATGTCGGCTCTGCACGAGCGGTAAACCGCACGGTAAGCCGCGCATCGCGGGCGTGAATTTCAATATGTCGCAGGTGCCTTCTCTGGCGGCAGGCGGTTTTTGTGCGCAGCAGCAGGTTGTTCTCGGTATCGATCTTGAGGCGGTTCAGGCCTCACTTTTCCCAGGTTTTGCGCGGGTTGCGCTCACCGTCGACGAACGCGCCGCCTATGAGTCCCTACCGCCGGGTCAGCAGCAGGCGGCGGGAGTTGCCATCTGGACCGCGAAGGAGGCGGTGCTCAAGGCAACCGGGCACGGGCTAAGCGTTTCACCGCAGACGGTACAGATCGAATGTGACGATGCGACCTTGGCGATGGTCAGCGCCCTGTGCGAACCGGCAAACCCGCTGGATGCGCCGGGCAGACAGGATCGCCCCTGCGAGCATGAGCTTTCGGTGAGTCCGCGAGTAAGTGTGCGTGCCACGCTCATTCTGCCCGAAGACTCAGATACGTCAGCAGAAGATACGTCGGCAGGCGGTGGGGACACAGGTAAGCGTCAGACCCCGAAAACCCGCGGCATATCGGACGAAAACGCCCACGAGGGCGACGAGCGCTCGTTCTTTATTACCTGGTCGGTGCTGACGCTCAGCCCGGTAGCGCATCCAACGGCAGATACGGCGGGGCGGGCGGCGCATCCCGAACGGTTCCTGCTGGCGGTGGCAACCGAAGACACCGTTCCCGTGGTGGATGTGCACCCGGTCGCTACACCGCTGGATGTTAAGCGTCTGCTGGAACCGCCTGCGGCAGCGTATTAATGCCCAGCGCACGCCCGAAACTGCCCAGTTTCGTGCCGGTTTCGGTGTGTTCCAGCACCGGGTCTGACTCAGCCACAATGCCCGCGCCCGCGTAGAGGATGGCGGTTTGCGCATCAACCTCAGCACAGCGCAGCACGAGCGCCCACTGGCCGCTTCCGTCTGCGTTCATATAACCGACAAGCCCGCCGAAATAGTCGCGGCTAAACGGCTCAAGTTCGGCGATCATACGCCGCGCGGCCTCGGTGGGGGCGCCGCAAATCGCGGGGGTCGGGTGGATGGCGCGCGCACCATCCAGGCAGGTCATATCCTGCTTGAGCACGCCCGAGATGGGGGTGCCCAAATGCCACAGCTGCGGGGTCTGCAGAAGCGAAGGCGCCTCAGGAATAGTGAGCTGGCGGGTCATGGGTTCCAGCTGCGCCCGAATATCGGCGATAACGGTCGCATGCTCGCCACGATCCTTACGCGAAGCCATAAGCCGCTGCCCAAGAACCTCATCTTCGGCGCTTCCATACTCGGCGATACGCGGCGCGCTGCCCGCCAACGGGTGCGTTTTGAAGGCGCTGCCCTCCCCGGTATCGGGTTCCGTGCTGAAAATCAGCTCCGGCGAGGCACCCATCAGATACGGATGCTCCAACCCGCGGTGGTCCTGCGGCAGCTTAACGCTAAAAACAAACGTGTTGGGCTGCTGGGCGCGCAGGTTGTTGTACACCCCGGCGAGGTCGAGTGTGCCCGGCGTATAATCGGCGCGCAGCAGGCGAGAGAGCACGACCTTATCCAGCTGATGTGCCTTCATACGCTCAACGGCGGTCGCCACCGCCTGCCGATACCCGGGGTTTTCGAGGCCCTCAATCTGCGTTGGTTCGGCGAGCGTAACCTCGTGCTCGGGCACCGGAATGTCGTCGATCTGCAGGCGTTCGGGCACAAAGAGATGCGCAGGTGCGTTCGGGTCGAAAGGAATCAGACCGACCACCGCGGTACCGGCGGATTCGGCGGCGGTGCGCGCATCCTCAAGGGTGACCTGGCGCAGGGAACCGGCGGTACGCATCACGCGGGTGCCGGTGGCAAACATAAAATCAGGAAGATTATTGCTCACTGATAACGCCTTTCGGGTCTGTTAGAAGGTTGCGCCGCCATCGGCAACAATATTTTGCATGGTGATATGCCGTGAGGCATCGCTGATGAGGAAGGCACTCACCGCCGCAATATCGGCGGGGTCGGCGATGCGCCCGAGCGGAATTCCCAGGCGGAAGGTCTCAGGGCTGCCCGCCACGGGTAGGGCGCTGAGGTCTTCACCGTTCCACGCGTCGGTCACCATCGGGGTGCGGGTGGTGCCGGGGCAGACCGTGTTCACGCGAATGCCGTGGCGCGCCAGCTGCAGCCCAAAGCTTGACGATACGCACACTGCTGAGGCTTTCGAGGCCCCGTAAGCACCAAACTCGGCGCGGGGCACGCGGGCGGCGTTGGAGGCGACCGTCACCAGCGAACGCGTGTTCTCGGGCGATGTCTGCACCTGCTCAATCATAACGCGCGCGAACTCACGCAGGCACAGGAAAACGCCGTCAGCATTGACCGCATGCAGCCGTTTCCAGTCCTCAAAAGAGGTGTCTAAGAGCGGTTTGCTGTGCACGATTCCCGCAGCCAAGACGGCGCCTTGGATAAGTTCACCCACCTCAGCGGCGGCACGTGCGAGCGCCCGCACCGATTCTTCGTCGCTCACGTTGACGGAACGGTAACGGAAGATGGCGTCGCCGTAGGCGGCGAATGATTCGTGCGGTTTGTCCGCCAGATCGGCGGCATACACCGAATAGTTATTCTTGATGAGTTCGTGCACGGTTGCCGCGCCGATTCCGCCGTTTGCGCCGGTCACGATAACCCAGCTCATGCGCATACCTTTCGGAGTTCCGGTTCGTCTGCTATGACGAGAGCACCGGCGTTGAGGTGCTCCAGCACCTCAACGGTGTTAAGCACGCGGGCGCATCGGCCCGAGGCGTATTCGCAGGCCATGCGGTGCTCTTCCGCGGTGAAGTCGGCGAGCGCATCCGCCACCATGAAGGGCTGAATATCGCGCATGAATGCTTCAAGGGCGGTGGTTAGGCAGCCGATATGTGCGTATATGCCGCCGATGATGAGCTGATCGCGCCCGAGGTCTTTGAGCTGTTCTTCGAGCGGGGAACGCACGAAGGCGGAGTAGCGCCATTTGGTGAGCACGGTATCGGCTTCGGTGGGGGCGATTTCGTCGAGGATCCGAGCGTTTTCGTCGTCCTGCAGGCCGTCGCCCCAGAAGTCGGTCAGCAGGCGCCTGTCGGCGGGGTTCTGGCGGGGTGGTTGGGCGGTGTAGTAGACCGGGATTTTCGCCGCGTGTGCCGCCTTCAGAAGACAGCGAATATTGGCAATGGCAATGTTGATTTGGGCGTCTGGGAGGTGTTGTCCGTCGCGTTCCAGCTCAAAGGCGCGCACGAAATAGCGCTGCATATCGTGCACGAGAAGCGCGGCACGCGCGGGATCGACCCGCCAGTTTACACGGTTTTGATGCTCCTGTTCGCGGTACGAATAGGGGGCAATCTTGGGTAGCGCCATATGATCTCCTCCTGCCATTGGGTTACAACAGCTTAGGGGGTTCTTAATAGAACGTTTGTATGTCTGCAAGTACTATATTAGGTTATCCTTAGCTAATAGATATAGACATCCCGTAACTAAACGAGCTTCCCAACCCGCCGCCTCATCATGACAGCACGGGTTGGGAAGCTCGCAGGCACCCCAAAGTCTCCTGTTATTTCAAGGACAGAGTTTAATTCACAGGCACCGCATTCGCCAAAACCTCATTCAGGCCTTCGGTAATCGACGGGTGAGTGTAAATTTCATCACGTAGCTGTGATGCCGTAATATTGTGGCGCATTGCCAACGCCACGAGGTTGATAACCTCCATAGACTCGACCACCAACAGCTGAGCGCCGAGAATCTGGTCAGTCTCGGCATCAATCACGAACTTCATGATGCCGCGCGGGTTTTCCAGGGTCTTCGCACGCGGCATGGCGGCGATAGCGGCAACGGGCTTGGCGGCAACCTTGATGGTGTGACCGGCGGCGAGCGCATCACGCTCAGTCAGGCCGACGGACGAGAGCGGCGGGTTCATGTAGATGGTTGCGGCAACCGCCTGGCGGTCCTTCGTGGAGCGGGAACCGTCGCCAAGCAGCTGCGAGAGCACCACGCGGTAGTCATCCAGCGAAATGTAGGTGAACTGCGGGCCACCGTTGACGTCACCGAGCGCAAAAATATTCGGTGCCGTGGTGCGCAGGTGCTCGTCGACAGCGATTGCGCCGTGCTCGGTGGTTTCGATGCTCGTGTTCTCAAGCCCCAGCCCCTCGGTGGCGGGTTTGCGCCCGGTTGCGACCATCACGTAATCCACCTCAAGGTGCTTGGACGCACCCTCGGAGTCCAGGTAGTTCACGGTTACGGAGTCGGCGTTATCGGTAACGGTCTCTACGCGAACGCCCGCGTGAGCGGTAATGCCTTGGTCGGCGATAATCTCGCGTGCTGCCTGGGCGACATCGTCATCGTAACGCCCGAAAAGCGCGGGAGCGCCTTCAAGCAGGGTTACTTCGGTGCCGTAGGAGGAGAAAATACCGGCGAACTCGACACCAATAGGACCGCCGCCGATAATGCCCAGGCGCTTCGGGCGCGGGGTGATCTTCTGCAGCTCGGTGGAGGTGAGCACGCGCTTCGATTCGCGGGCGCCCGGGATGGGCGGGATAGTCGCCACGGCACCGGTGTTGATGATAAAACAGTCGGCGGTGACGACCAGTTTGTCCTCGCCCGCGGTGACCTCGACCTCGGTGTCTGAGAGGAACCGTGCGTGACCGTCAATGAGTTTGGCGGTGGCGTTCGATTCGAGGATTTCGCGGTTCTTCGCGCGCATGGCACCGGTGAGTTTGTCACGGAAAATCACGGCGCTCTCGTAGGCGGCGTCCGCAGCTTCGGCGTTGTGTTCGCCGCTGGCACGGAACTCGTCAGCCCGGTGCACAAGAGCCTTGGTGGGCACGCACCCGATATTGATGCAAGTGCCGCCGTACATGTTTGAGGACTGCTCGATCAGGGCAACGTTCTTGCCGGTTTTCGCGTAGGCACCAGCAAGGGTTTTGCCGCCCTTGCCGAAGCCGATAACGACCATATCGAAGTGAAGGCGCGCGGTAGTCATAGTGTTCTCCCGGTGAAATTTAGGGGTGTTCATAATTCGTGTCTGGTGTTCCGATAAACTTCAACGGGCGGCGTATGGCATTTATTCCTGGTTTTTGCAAGAAAACATTAAGTTTTTTGACGCTGCGCTGGCGGGCCGTCTACCTTATCTTATGCAGCCTAAAAAGAGCCTTTATGTGAATAAAGCGGGATTTCCAACGCTTTATTCACATAAAGGCTCTTTTTACACCCAGCGGCATTCATCGTCAGCACATCGCCTGCCAGCTGGTATTCAGAGGTCTTCCACCCTATCAAGCTCATACGTGGTTTGCAGGTTCAACCAAAACTGCGGTGTCGTGCCAAAGTAGCGAGCAAGGCGCGCAGCTGTATCGGCTGTGATTCCTCGCTTGCCGTGCACGATCTCATTGATGCGCCGGGGCGGCACACCAATTGCCACCGCCACCTTATTCTGGGTAATCCCGAACCCTTCAATAAAATCTTCCAGCAGGACTTCTCCGGGGTGAATTGGCGCAATTTTGTCAGTGATAGTCAACGATCTCTACCTCCTCAGGTCCTAAATCGGTCCACCTAAAACATATTCTCCACTGATTATATTGTCTGCATATGACGTGTGGGGCGGCGCGGTAACTCGCAGAAGTGCATCCCATCCTGCGGGTTGCTTTGCGTTTCGCAGCTTAAATAGCCTCAAAATAGATGTGCCTCTGCCCCTTTGGAATCTAGACTGGTGGTAAACACTTTTACCCCCCCCCCGAATAAAGGAGCCGTCATGGATGCCCGCGATGTTCTGCGCGAAGCCGCAAGCCGACCCGCAGCTGAGGCGAAAACTCTTGTAAACACCCTGCCCGAAGGGGCATTGAACGCGCACGCGGGTGGGCATACGAATTCGATCGCCTGGCTGCTGTGGCATGCGGGGCGGCAGATGGATGTGCAGCTCGCGCAGCTGAACGGCGAGCCGCAGGTGTGGCATCGTCAGGGGTTCGATTCCCGCTTCAACTTGGGTAAGCTGGGCGACACGGTGGGCTACGGGCATACCGCGGAGCAGGCGCGTGCCGTCGTGGTGGAGGATGCCGCGTTGCTGGTCGAATATTTGGGCGCGGCCACTGCGGCGTTGAGCGAGTATATTGCGGGTTTGAGCGAGGCTGATTTAGATGAGGTGATTGATACGTCGTGGACTCCGCATGTGACGCGCGGGGTGCGGCTGGTGAGTATGATCGACGATGCCGCCCAGCACGTGGGGCAGGCAGCCTATGCGGCAGGCATTCTCGCGGGCGGGGCTGCCAGCTCGGACAAGGAGGGGTAGTGGTTGTTGGTACGAGCGGAACCGATTGGCGTGGTGGTGCGACTGCCGAGCAGGTTGCGGCGCTTAGGCGGTAAGAAAAAGGCTGAATTGATGGGTTTAGCTCGGGATCACCTCTCCCCCGCTCAGCTTAAGGATGCGGTTCCCGTTCAGTCTTATAAGCTCACCACCGCAGGGTGGGCACTCCTTAATGCCCACCCCGAGGTGGTGGCTAAACATCCGAAGAAGGGTTGATCTTTAAGGATTTCGACTTAAAGGGTAAAACACTCAGATGTAGTACTCGATTGAATTAAACCTTAGCCTTCTCAGGGTTATTATCTGAACCAATATCTAACCCATAGTTCCAAGATTCCCATTCGGGATGTTCATTCTTAATCTTATTTTTCCACCTTTTATAAATTTTGCTCTTTTCAAACCCTTTCCGCTCTCTCTTTTCTTTAGAGCTTTCAATAAGTTCAATGGATTTCCTAGCTAAATAAACATTCCTAAGTGCATAATATCCATTACGGAAAATAATATTTTTTTCACGAACCTCATTATATGCTACATTCATATCCTTGAATAAAATACATGACAGCACAAGTGCAACAACTATACCAATGGCCTCAATCCAGCCTTCACTATCCCCTTGGATTAACTTACCTACAATAGGAACAAAAGATTGGGAAATTATTAAAATCAGGAAAGACAAAATCATGACCATTATAATAATATACCACCCCTTATATCTATAACTTCCTCGTGAGAAACGTGGGTAGTTTTTTCCTCCCGTCCTTGGAGATATCATTACAAGCTCCCCTCGAACCTCTTCAGATAGTATTCCAAGATTTAGAATTTGATTTTCTAGTGTAGCTCGACTGAGGATATCACTATAATTATTAACTATAGTTTCTATATCAATATTTAAATTTTTAGGATATTCTTCCAGGTCCTTTAAAATAGTCGACCATTTCTCCAAACGCAACAACATCGGTGGTGTCGCCTTCTTCTTATTCTCCAGCTCTTCCCGAGCTATCTTCGTACCGCGACGAGAACCTAAATAGGACATAAACGCAGCTACAAGTGGAACTGCAATACTGATAATAATATCTTTTACTTCCATATAGACTCTCCTATAAACTTACAGTTTCTCTCGAATTCAAAAGTTCAGCTAAAAATATCAAATATATTTATTAAACGAGGAAATTTTCCACTATCCTTCTTTGCTACTGTATACGCCTTACACAAATCGCCATTAAGAAGGTCTTTACTCTCTCCGACTGACCTTAAATATTTAGAATAGATACTCTTAGCTTTAACGTGCAGGTAAATAATTCTTGATATTATGAGAGTATTTATAGTATTATATATACTCTGATTTACCGTCTCAGAGTCTATGCCAAATATAGCTTTTAAAACAACCCTCTTGTGATCTTCCTTCATAAAATCTATGTGCTTCAATGTTAAAACCATATAACATGTAAAAAGTAATACTGCTAATCCTATAACTAGAGCCAACAACGCTTGGAAGAGACCACCAGCGTCAGAATTATCTCTTCCGTCTTGATACGAATATAAAACGCTGAGTAAGTTATATAAAAATACAAGCATCATCATCATTAAAATAAATACACCAGGCAAGATAGAGATGACCCAAACCCAGACTGCCTTAGAGTGGACCATAAGTGTATTTATGCTATCTAGGAATACGTTATACCAAAACAAAATAATTAAAACATAAAATAACATTGAAATAATTACTATAGACAAAATATTTGCTGGTCCAAAGTTAAGATTCATATGATATACATTTACGAGAACATGAATAGTAAGCATTACATGGAGTGCTACTATAACCCCATAAATTATAAACATTTTAATAAAAAGTTTTTTCTTTGAGGGTCGAATCCCATTTACAAGATAATGATAGCCCTTTGTTGAAGTGTTTGGAAAAATTCTATAAATTTCTTCCCAGATATCTTTGGTGTCTTCTGAATTAAGAATAATCTTAGCCCAATTTTTATTATCATCATACATATATTTAATTATTTTTATTATCTTCTTGCTGAGATTATATGAATTTATGTTACTACCTCTATGTAAAGCATTAATCTCTTTATATGCAGTCATAATTGTATGATGGATTGAAACTTCATTATTGCTCATATAAACAGATATTGATAATACAAACCATGATAAAAACAAAAATACCCATAGAGGTATGTCCGAATCAACGGCCACGTCAGCCCCTATAAACTTTCCATGGCTATCGTCTTCCCACACCCCTGCTAGGAATACCTTCTTTATGCCCTCTGGTATATTTGCGTCTCTCCAGGCGACATATATAAAATTCATAAACCATACCATACCTAAAAAATATGAAATTAATTTTGCATATTTTTGGTACGCAAAACTATATTTATACTCCTTTGGATTACTCCATTCTTTAGTTTCCGTACGCACATTTATATATAGCGTTAATATCAATGCCCCAAAAGTAGCAATTATTCCTAATCTAAAGCTTATGATATAAGGAATAAAAGATAATATATTTTCAAAAATGTATTTATTTGGAAACTGTGCTATACAAAGAAGAAAACATATATTAAACAGCCAAAAATACATAGGGAATAAGATAGAATGCCAAAAAAATTTCCACCCTTCTCGTTCTTCGTCTAAACTCAACCAGTTCATGTTATTTTCTCCTTGCATTTGTTTAAGAAGAATATTTACCTACGCCTCGGATTCCGGGTACTCATCATCCCCTACCGGTTCCAGCCATTCCGCTGTACCGGCTGTAACAACGATATGAGAGAACCACGAGTCTGCCGTAGCGCCATGCCAGTGTTTCACGCCGTCTTTGGCGACCGCCACATCTCCAGCGCGGAGTTTGACAGGTGGCTTGCCTTCTTCCTGGTACCAGCCCTCCCCCGCCGTCGCTAGGATGATCTGGAACCCGCCATTATGCTTATGCCAGTTATTACGAACACCCGGCTCGAAGCTCACATTCGCCACGGTAACAGACACATCCGGATCATTCACCAGCGTATTCATGTAGCTGGTGCCGCTGAAATACTGGGCGAGTGCATCGTTCACACCGCCGAGCGGGAACACACCCTCGGTCACTTCAGTCTCGTATTGACTCATGGATTCCTCCGTTTGTCCTTGAAACGTCGTTCAGGCATTAGATTACCCTTAACGTTTCCTTAAACCTAGAATTTTCGGAGAGAAACACCCAAAAATTTTGTTTGTGGCACTTTATGACGCAAAACCCACAGCGACACGCCAGCACACCGCTACCGCACTACCGCCTCATCCATCTCCGCCAGGTTGCGGGCAACCCAGATAAACACCGCGAGCAGATAATATTTCGGAGAGAAGATAACGGACTGTTATCTGCTCGCGCGTCTTGTGTCTTGTTTCGCCTCGGTTACAGCGTTCTTACCCGTGATAGAATCCACAGTATTATGAGACGCACCACAGACCCTTCGCCTGAACCTCCTGAGCCACCTAAGCCGCATACCCCAATAAACCCACCAGACTCGCCCGCAAAACCCACATCAGCAACGCCGCTGAACGCACGCGGGCAACTCCTGCTGCTCACCGCCCAAGTCTCAGATGCTCTCGCCTCCAGCATCCAAGCTATCGCCATGCCCCTGCTGACCTACGGAACCACCGGCGACCTCGCCCACTCCGCTATCGTCATGGTCGTCGAGGCAATCCCCGTCATCCTCTTCGCACCCTTCGCAGGCACCATCGCCGACAAATTCAACCGCAAAACCCTCACCGTCAGCTTCAGACTCGCCAGCGCCGCCCTACTCATCGCATCCCCAGCACTCTACGCCGCCGCAGGACTGCCCGCCTTCCTCACCATCGCATTCCTCGTCTCAACCTTCGGCACCTTCTCATCCCCCGCAGCCTCAGCCGCCATGCCCTCCCTACTCGGCGACGACTACCAAAAATACATGGCACGCCGCGGCAGCCTCATCTTCCTCGCCCAAACCCTCGGCCCCACCATCGCAGCCGCCGTCGCATCCTTCACCACCCCAGCCCTCGCCGTCGGATTCGCAGGAACCCTCAACCTGCTCGCCGCCCTCACCGTCGCCACCATACGCAACTACGACACCACCCACGCAGAACGCACCGCCACCGTACAGGAACACCACACCGGCAGACTCCTACGCGAAGGCGCCGCCTACACCGCACACAACCCCATCGTGCGCGGCATGCTCACCTTCTGGTTCCTCTCCATCGCCGCCGTACCCATCACCACCCTGCCCATGCTCGAATACCTCACCCGCGACCTCGGGCACGACTACACCGCCTTCGGAATCGCAACCTCCGTCTACGCCGCCGGATGCGTGATCAGCTCCTGGCTCTCAGCCAAACTCGGCGTCGGCACAGGCACCGGGCGGGTACGCATAACCAAACGCGGATGGATGTGCATCTCCGGACTCGGCTACGGTGCCGTCTGCCTGAGCATGGGACTACACCCGGCGCTGTGGGCGGTACTCGTGCTCTGGTTCATTTGGGGCATGTTCTACGGACCCGAAGAAGTGCTCGGGCAAGTCCTCTTCGCAGACGCTATCGACGAACACATGCGCGGGCGCGTCTACAGCTTCATGGGTGTGGTTTTCTCCCTAGCGGGTATGGTCGGGTACCTCATCACCGGATGGGCGGTACTAGCGTTCGGCGCGATCAACACCATTGTTGCCGGAGGGGCACTCTTCATCATCGCCACCGTATTCACGTTCATTCTCGGCCCGACCGCACGAGCTATTCGGGCGCAGGAAGCACGGGATGAGACAAAGGGCCGCGTGGGGGCATGACTTGCTCTGCGTATCCATCTTTGGGGTACTACCACTTCGCACCCGACACGCTGAGGGATGCCCTGACAACACCGCGAGCAGGTCGGATTTTGCCAAAAATGTAGGAAAATCACACCTGTTCGGACCAAAAACTACCTGCTCGCGATTCTGGGGAGGGGGTAAGCCCGCCGCCACGGAAGACCCCGGAAAGTTGAAGATCCGTCTGTGCATCGCATCCGACGACTGGGGCCGCGTTTGCCTATACTTCGGAATCCAGTGGTCAAACGTAAAATAGGGAGTGAAGGGGATACACCGTTGAGATCCACACCGAAGGGAGCTGACGATGACCAAGTTTAAGACCAAAGTGATCGAAGGTATTTTCCCGCTGGGTGAGGTGAACCCCATCTCGACCGCGCCCAAGATACGCCCCAGCTATAACTACCCATTTGTTGCTGACCCGAGGTGAGCGCCAAGGTGGCGAACGTGAGCTTTGAACCGGGTGCGTGCACCAAATGGAATCTGCCGCAGATTCCTTGGACTTAGTAACCACTCCGGTGCTGTGCAAGGCTTTGAAGGATGCGGGCGTAAGCGGGCTGAGCGCGCGGAAAAGGCTGAGCTGATGAGGTCGCGCGTGCCCCTCTCCCTGCCCACCTTGAAGATGCAGTTCCCATGCGGGACTACAAGCTCACCACCGCAGGGCGAGCACTCCTTGACGCCCACCCCGAGGTGGTGGCTAAGCATCCGAAGAAAGGTTGATCACAGAATTTTTTTCAGAGATAATTTTCGATGGATCTACACCAAACCTCTGTAGCTTCCCGGATTGCTCAGCTACCTCACCCTTATCGTACTCATTAAGCACCTATAAAGGAAAATCCTAAACGTTAATCTGGGGGGTATTAAAATATCTTCAATATTTTCTAAAAGTTTTCATATATAAGATACTCAATATATGTTCAAAGAAGATTTAGTAAATCTATCATTCTTTTTCCAACATAAATATATATAATTTATTATAAAACATAAAATTATGAAATATATTAATGCAATGTGAATATAAAAAAGTCCTATGATAGGTAAGAAAAATAAAGATATAACACCATATATTATATATTTAATTCCATAAAGTGTGTGACCAGAAATTATAGCTATACTCGCCAATAAGTAAATTAGACTTACACAAAACAATATGATATCTATTACATACCACCTGTTCCCTTTTATATTATTTGTAGAAAATATGAATAGGCTAGCACTGTATAAAAACACAGGAAAACCTAAAATAAATTTATAAACAGCAGAAAATGGAGAAAATTGCCATTCATAATGCTTGGTGCCAGAAATATATGAAGAGAATTTATTTTTTACTGGACTAAATCCAAATTTAAACTTAAACTTATTGCAAATTATATAAATTGAAGCGTAGTATCCTACTAGTACAGTAATAATAAGGGTTAGAATATTCAAAAATGAATCATAAAGTTTAATTGGCATGTCTCCATTAACATTACGACTACTATTATAGTATGCATAAGAAGATATAATCAGCCATATAATTACACTGTATAGATTCTTCCTACGGAGAGTTATTTTATTTAAGGAAAATTGCAAATTATTTGCTTTTTTTAGATCGGATTCACCGTGTATCTCTGCGACAAGTACGCTGGGGATTGTTGAAAAATTCTCAAAATACGATGTGTGTACGGATAGAGGGTTTCCAGGTATACCAACCTCATTATAGTGAATCTGATTTTTCTGAATTAGTATAGGATTTACTCGACCAACAATATCGCGAACCGAACTATACTCTTCCCATTTAATACTAAATGAAATATTATCTATATCTTTATATTTCATAGATTTATACAGCGCTGCTATGGAAATAAACGATAAGATAAAAAGTAATACATTTTTGAAATCTATATTATATTCTATACTATAAATCAGAATTTCAGCATTAAAGATTCGATCAGAGAATTCCAATTTTGTAATATAATACCCCAATAAGGAAAAACAAGAATTAACTACCAAAAATAAAAAGTAAAAAATATCCTTGATAGTTAATAATATATTAATCACCGAAAGAAAACCTATAATAAAAAGTATCCAGGATGAGATTAAATTTCCACCTTTTTCCAGATTATGTATCAGATTTATAGCGCCAAGACCGCTTCCGATGCCCTTAAATGCTTTTACTTTCTTTTTGTATTTATAATTAGGTGAACTTAAGTATTTATAGGCTAAATAACCACCTTGGGAGTGGGCTATAATAGTTACTGACTTTACCGAAGAGGGAAATTTTTTAATTGAATTTTCTATTTTATCAAGGATATCTTTCGTTTTTACTTCATTAGCTGCTGCTATTCTTACGTCATTCGCTAAGCTATACTCGCCATTAATATAAACAAAGAAAAGTACTACAGCTAAAACCAGAATTAGAATTCCAAAGAATTCATAGGGTAAAGAAATTTTAAATAAAATATATGGAAGTCTAGCCAATAAACTCCCTATCAGACATATAGCTAACATAGAAGCCACAAAAATTAGAAATCGTGCAAAAAATCTGAAAAATGTTCCTAGCTCCCTAAAGAATCCAAAAAAACCCGCTTCTCGATTAAATATAATTTTGTCACGATTATCAAAAAATAGAAGAATAGAAATCAAATGGATTCTTAAAACAACCCACAAAAATTTATTTTTTAAACTCGTACTATAATCTTGTGCCCAATGAGTTTCACGAATATAAAGATTATTATACTTAGATTTTTCTCCAAGATTTATTTTAATACTTTTTTTAGTCCCATATTTAATTTCCTCATCAGATCCATACTCTAGATGGTTACCTTCATATTGAAGGAGCTTATCGCGTAAAGCTCCTCCATACTTTCGAAGAGTTTCATATTCTTTCTGATTCCCTACGCCATGGATAACTAAAAAGCCATGGTCATTTTGAACTTTATTTTTATTCTTAGATTTTTTAGCCAACTCTATACCACTTTCATAAATTACAATATATTTTTGTCGATCTTGTATGCCATTATTCTATCTCTCTCGTTTCCGAACCCTCCCAAAAAAATTTGATTTCAGAGTGTTACTTAAGCATCAGCTTACCGTTAAGTTTCTCTCAAGTGCTGGATTTCCGGGGAGAAGCACCCAAAAATTTTGTTTGTGGCGCTTTATGACACGAAACCCACAGCGACACGCCGGTGCGTCGCATTGGTATATCATCACCTCACACCCGCTACACTGCGAGCAACTCCGCCAAAAACCACCTGCTCGCGGCCTAGTGTTATGTATCTGCTCGCGGACGTGGGAATGATGCTCAGGAAGCCTACCCACGCTTCAGCAACGTCATAACCTCATAGTGGTTCGTATGCGGGAACATATCGAGCACACGCGCGGCGACCGGCTTATAGGAAGGCATGCGCGCCAGGTCAGCGGCAAGGGTTTTCGCGTTGCAGCTCGAATAAATCACGTGCTCAATCCCGGAGCCCTCAACCCAGGCGCACAGCCTCTCACCAATACCTCGCCTGGGCGGATTCACCACCAGCATCTCAGGGGTTTCGCGGGCGTTCACGGCGAACTCGGTCGCATCCCCCGCCGCAAATTTCACGCCTTCAAGCCCCTGCTCGGCGATGGTACGCTGGGCGCTGCGAATCGCCTCCGCACTGATCTCGATCCCGGTGACCTCGCCGTGCATCACCTGCGCCGCGTGCAGGGCAAAACCGCCCACACCGCAATACAAATCCCAGAGCGTGCGCGGCTGCACCTGCGCCACCCACGCGCGGCCCTGCGCGTACATCGCCTGCGCAATCTGCGTATTCGTCTGAAAGAAACTCTGGGGCCGCAGGTGCAGGCTCATGCCGTTCACGCGCATCGGCAGGGTTTGCCGCTCGGTCAGAATAATCTCTTCATCTCCCTCAATCAGCGCCACATGCTCGCGCAGCAGATTCACCGACAGCACTGCCAACTTCGGCAGACGTTCCTGCAGCCACCCCAGTTGGCGGCGAATAGGCACCAGCAGCTTCTTCGAGCGGAGCACAAACCGCACCATCAGCTCGCCCGTCTCGGATGCGGTCACCAGAATATTCTTGAGCTCACCGCGCCGTGCCGGAATGTCGTACGGGGTCAAATCGGCACGCTGAATGAGCTCGTGCAGCACCGGAATGGCGCGCTCAAGCGGCTCAATATAGAGCGGGCATTCGCTTAAATCGGTGGCGTTCCCCGAACGATAATCCACGATGCCCAGGGACGGGTTCTGCGCCGAACCGCCCACCACCAGTTTCGCCTTATTCCGAAAATGCGCCTCGTCGCTGGCGACAGGTTCCAGCCAGGTCAGGTGAGGGTACGCCGCCAGAAGCCTGCGCGCATCGGCCTGTTTCGCCGCGAGCTGGGCGGGGTATGGGGTTTCGATGTTGGTGCAGGAGCGGCAAAGACTCTCACGGTAATAGGCGCATTCCATAGCCCCACTATTCTACCCTGTGGATGCGCGGGCACGGGTAACCCGCCGGGTGGTTTCGCTGATGTGCCCCTCAAGGTGGGCTCCTTCGCCCCTGCCCCATCGAAAAAAAGAGCCTTGATAGTGAATAAAGCGGCAAAAACTACGCTTTATTCACTATCAAGGCTCTTTTTAGCAAGCAGGGCTGGATCGGGCAGGAAGGCTACGGTTTCTTTGCCTTCTTCTGCTGGCCCGCCTTAAGCACCGACCTGTACGACCGTGCCGAGAGCACAGATGATTCCGATAAAACCGATAACACGCTCATGAAGCTCAGGCACGAGGCAATGGACAGCGAAGAAAAAGCCGAGCCGATAGACCCAAACGAGAAAGCCGAGCCAATCGAAAACGCCGAATTGATGGAGCCAATGCTGCAGAATGAGTTCATCGACCCGATGCTCAGAAATGAATTTCGCGAGCCGATGCTCTTTGTGTTTCGGTCGGAATGGGCGGGGGCATCGGGGGTGTTTTCGGAAGACTTAGAGGTGGTGTTAGACATCATAAATCCAGCATACCGCGCGGCTCGCCCATTCCGAACGAATCACGGCGCACGTTGTGAGCAATCATGCATACGCGCGAGCAGGTGGTATTGTGCCGAAAAGGTAGGATTTTCCTACCTGCTCGGGCCAAAAACCACCTGCTCGCGGCTCTGAAGAGCATAGACAAAAAGCTCTCCGGGGTGGGTTCCGTACCCGGCATTGTGCCGGGTCAGGAACCCACCCCGGAGAGCTTCAACATACTCCCTCAGTCGGGAAACGTTACATCATGCCGCCCATCGGGTCAGCAGCCGGTGCCGCAGCGGATGCGGGCTCAGGCTTGTTCGCCACCACAGCCTCGGTGGTCAGGAACAGACCGGCAATCGATGCGGCGTTCTGCAGAGCGGAACGGGTCACCTTCACGGGGTCGTTAATACCCGCAGCCATAAGGTCTTCGTACTCGCCGGTTGCAGCGTTCAGACCGGTGCCCTCGGGCAGAGAACGAACCTTATCGACCACCACGCCGGGCTCAAGGCCAGCGTTCGTTGCGATCTGCTTCAGCGGCGCATCGATAGCCACACGCACAATGTTCGCGCCGGTTGCCTCGTCACCCTTCAGGTCGAGCTTGTCGAAGACCTTCGCGCCCGCCTGAATCAGTGCCACGCCGCCGCCGGGGACGATACCCTCTTCAACGGCTGCCTTTGCGTTGCGCACAGCATCCTCAATGCGGTGCTTGCGTTCCTTCAGCTCAACCTCGGTTGCCGCGCCAGCTTTGAGCACAGCCACACCACCGGCGAGCTTTGCCAGGCGCTCCTGCAGCTTCTCGCGGTCGTAGTCGGAATCGGAGTTTGCGATCTCGGCGCGAATCTGTGCCACGCGGCCCTCAAGTGCGGCGGCGTCGCCAGCGCCCTCAATGATGGTGGTCTCGTCCTTGGTGACAACAACCTTGCGTGCCTTACCCAGCATCTCAAGGGTTGCGGTATCCAGGGACAGGCCAACCTCTTCGGTAATAACCTGGCCGCCGGTGAGGATCGCAATATCAGCCATCATAGCCTTGCGACGGTCACCGAAACCGGGTGCCTTCACGGCAACGGACTTGATGGAGCCGCGCATCTTGTTCAGCACGAGCAGAGCCAGAGCCTCGCCCTCAACATCCTCGGCAATAATCAGCAGCGGCTTGCCGGACTGCATGACCTTCTCAAGAACGGGAACCAGATCCTTCACGTTCGAGATCTTCTGGTTGACCACCAGGATGTAGGGGTCTTCCAGCACAGCTTCCTGACGCTCGGGGTCGGTCACGAAGTAGCCGGAGAGGAAGCCCTTATCGAAGCGCATACCCTCGGTGAGTTCCAGGTGCAGGCCGAAGGTGTTGGACTCCTCAACGGTAATCACGCCTTCCTTGCCGACCTTCTCCATAGCCTGAGCGATCAGCTTACCGATCTCCTGATCGCCCGCAGAGATGGATGCGGTTGCCGCGATCTCTTCCTCAGTCTCAACCTCTTTCGCGGAGTCGAGCAGGGTCTTGGTGACCTCCTCAACAGCCTTTTCAATACCGCGCTTGAGGCTCAGCGGGTCAGCACCGGCAGCCACGTTGCGCAGGCCCTCACGCACGAGCGCCTGAGCGAGCACGGTTGCGGTGGTGGTACCGTCACCTGCGATATCGTCGGTCTTCTTGGCTACCTCTTTGACGAGTTCGGCGCCAATCTTTTCATAGGGGTCTTCAAGCTCGATCTCTTTGGCGATGGAAACACCGTCGTTGGTGATCGTGGGTGCGCCCCACGACTTCTCAAGTACGACGTTGCGGCCACGGGGGCCAAGAGTCACCTTAACGGCATCGGCTAGAGTGTTCAGTCCGCGCTCTAGACCGCGGCGAGCTTCTTCATCAAAAGCAATAAGTTTTGCCATGTGGCGATATCCCTCCTGGACGTTTCGAATGGAGCGCTCAGGTTTTCCGGTCTGCCGAAGCAGATTTTGACACCGGTTTTAGCACCTGAAGGCGCCGAGTGCTAAAAACAATTTTGGCACTTGGTGCGCCCGAGGGCAAACATTTTGAGCACCGAATTTAGCTTAATCGCCCTCAGCGCATTCTTAAGGCGCACGGAAAGCCGCAATGGGGTGAAAGGGTACGGCTTCGAGTGCGAATGCACGGAGCCAAAGCACCAGTTTCGATAGCCGAGCGATGTTATATGCGAGCGCATAAGGCTCATAGAACGTTCCCGAAACTAGCGGAGATGATAAACGGTACCGCAAATCGCGATATCAAGCCGGATGATGCCGTTTAGCTGTAGTCGGCGGCAAGCACCACCACAATATCGTTCTCGCCCAGAATCGAGGTGTCTGAGCTCTCCTGAACCGTCGTGATATTCAGAGTTTTCGCAATAGCTTCGGCCTGCGACTTCTTGGCCTCGTCCTTGTAGTAGACCGTGCTGGACTCCGGCGGGGTGCCCGACCAGTTCGCGGTTTCGGTAATCGTGTAACCTTCAAGCGCGGCGCTTGCCTTGGCCGCAGACCCGCCGGGCGCGGATGCATTATAGACCGCCACGTTCGCATCCTTAACCTGCTCGGATGCCGAGGCAGAGGGCGACGATGATTCCGAAGGCGAGGCGGGGGCACTGTAGCTCTTGGCACGTGCGGCGGCCTCGGGCGAGCTGCTGCGCGGGTGGTTAATGTACATAGCGCCACCGATCACGAGCGATAAAATACCGGCGACGACAACGGGAATAATGCCTTTGGGGCTCTTGGAAGGGTCGTCAATCACACCGCGGTATGTTCCACGGCGGGCGGTATTCTCGTCGATGTCGTCGAATTCATCGTGCGGGTATTGGCTCATGACTTCCCTAGGTTGAGTAATAGATGTACCGCTCTGCGCGGTGGAGCCCTGCCAAAGCTCTCTCTTACAGGGTACCGTATGGGGCTTTATCCGTCCTGTTCAGAACAGCGTGCGCTCATGCACACATCAGTGCGACTGCCTTTAGCTGCGGTCGCGAACCTCGCGCAGGCGGTGCATCAGGATAGGTTCGGCAGCGATCACACGCTGGCTATCGATCATCGTGTTGAGCTTCTGGTAGTAGGCGATTGGGGTGAGCCCGAGCGCGGTAATCGCCTTCTCTTTGGTGCCCTGGTACTTCCAGTGTCGTTTTTCCAGGGCAATCATGGCACGCTCTAAATCGGTGAGGGCGGACTTTCGCGTGTTCTCAGTTTTTCCGCCGGTTTCGCGTGCTTCGGGGTTATCAGAGACAGAAGACGCGGGCTGTGCCGTGGGGCTGGGTTCGGGGCTATCGGCGGGGACTGCCGCTGCGGGTTCGGCGGCTTCGGAGCCGCCAGCAGGCGAAGGTTCGGGGGTTTCCGAAGAAGGTATCGGCATCTGGATTCCTGACGAACATAGGTAGTCTACATGAACACTTTAGAGTATGTTGGTTGAAGTCACCGTGTTATCAGAGTCAAATTTTCTCAGGGAGTATTTTCATGACGAACCCGCCGCTGACCGACATTATGAGCGAAGATTGGGCGCAGGCCCTCGCGCCCGTCGAAGATAAAATCCACGCCATGGGCGAGTTTTTACGCACCGAACACGCGGCGGGACACCGAACTTTTCCCACAGGTCAGAATATTTTCCGCGCATTCTCACGCCCCATGAACGAGGTCAAGGTGCTGATCGTGGGGCAAGACCCCTACCCTACCCCCGGAAACGCGATGGGGCTTTCGTTCTCGGTGCAGCGGGATATGCCCCTGCCGAAATCGCTCATCAATATTTACCGGGAATTGTCCGACGATTTGGGGATTGAGCCCGCGCAGCACGGCGATCTGAGCTCGTGGTCCGATGAGGGCATTATGCTTATGAACCGTGTGCTCAGTGTCCGTGAAGGGGCGCCAGGGTCGCATCGCAATAAGGGGTGGGAAGAAGTGACTGAGTGCGCTATTCGGGCGCTGGCGGCACGCAATAAACCCCTGGTCGGGCTGCTGTGGGGTGCGGATGCGCGGCGCACCGCCCCGATGCTGGAACCGTACCCGTGTGTGGAGTCTGCGCATCCGTCGCCACTATCGGCGCATCGCGGGTTCTTCGGTTCACGCCCGTTCTCGCGGGTGAATACGCTGCTGGTAGAGCAGGGTGCGGAGCCGGTGGACTGGACGGTCAAGTAACGCGCATCCGCCCACTCATACCTACATAAAAAGGCTCTTTATTCCGCTGTGGAATAAAGAGCCTTTGTAGCATCCCGCAGGGGAATGTAAGAACCACGGATGCGCTACTCGGCGGTCTCCGCCGGCACATTGCGCGGAACCGCGAAACGCTGCAGCAGATACTGCATCAGGTAGTTGCCCAGCGTTACGCCCGCCGCCATCGCAATCACAATCGAAACCGCCGAAATCATGCTCTGGATGCCCCAGACCACGTTCGTCTCAACCGTCAGCAGATACATGCCGCGGAAGAACGACAGGCCCGGCAGCAAGAAGGTCAGCGCGGGAATCGAAAAAACCGCCTGCGGGGCATGCAGCCGGTATGCCACGTAGGTGCTCAGCATGCCAATTACGAGGGCGGCAAGCGCCGTATTCGCACGCCCAGAATCGACCCCCACCAGGTAGGTATACAGGTTATAGGTCACCAGGGCACTACAGGTAATGAGTACCAGCCACCCCAGCTTCACGAGCTTCGTGTGCAGGGTAATCGCAAACGTAACCGTCGCCGCCAGCATGAACACCGAGAACGTAAGCGGCGAAGGAAGATCAAACCGGGTCTGCTCAATATCCAGAATCGGGCCGCCAAACAGGCTAATCGCATTCACCGCCGAGGCGATGCCGATCACCAGGCCCAAAAAGCTCATGCCCGTCGAAACGAATCTTCCCGCCGCGGTCACCGGGAAACCGTTAATCGCATCCTGAACCGCGCCCACCAGACGCGAGGTCGGCAGGAACATGATCAGCCCGGCGGCAACCACCAGAGGCGCCGAAATCGACTCCCCCGGGCGGCGAATCATGGAATGATCCCCGCCCAGCCAAATTGCCAGGAATGTCAGCAGACCCGCGCTCGCCGCCATGCGGAAAAACGTGGGCATGCCAATCTTATTGAGCCACTGAATCAGCAGGTACACGGGAATGAACACGATCGCCGCAGCGGTTGCGGTAGACCAGCTCGCCCCCAGAGCCGCCGTTAGCGTGGTTGCGCAGCCAATATTCGCCAGCCAGGTAATCAGCGGCGGATACGGTTTAGGATGGTTCGTAATCTCGCTCAGACGAAGGTCGGCATCTTCCAGGGTCATGCCGCCCTCGGTAATATCGTGAATCAGTCCGTAGGTAGAAGCGAGCGCCTCATAATTCTCGGTAGAGGTGCGCACCACGCGCACGAGCGTATGGGTGAACCGGGAATCGGCGCTCATGGTTCGCGAGCTGATGCGCGACTCCATGTAAATATCGGGGTCGGAGGTGTAGTTGATGGTCACCGACTGGTTGGTGATATTAACATCCACCGAATCGAGTCCATACGCCGAAGACACCGCGATAATCGCCGAGTCTACGTCCATCGCGTCCGCGCCATAATAGAACATGGCTTCCGCCAGACGCAGCGTGAAATTGAGGGTGTCGCGGGCGTACTCTTTCTCGCGGTACAGGGCCTCACGTTGAGCACGTTCTTCACGTTTGGCGCGCGGGGTAAACTGCCGCTGGGCGATGCGCGCCGCACCGCGCGGCGCCACGTGTGCCACCGCCTGGCCGTCAGCACGCACGAAGGAACGCAGGGTGGTTCGCACGCCCCACCGTCCGCCCGTGCCGCGCCCGGCGGGCATCGTCGTAGTGGGTACGGATACCGGGGGCGCGCTCGCCGTGGGCTCTACACCGCCGAACCGCTGTGCCGCATGCGAATTGGGCACCTGCGGGATCATACCCGTCATAGGGACGGGCTGGGACTGACGGTATTTAGCGACCTCCGTGACGATATTGCTGGAGGTCTGCGCGGGGGGCTCCTGCGGATGCGGTATCTCAGGAGGCACGCTCTGCACCGCCTGGATTACGGGTTCTTCGGGGACTTCCTCGTAGGGTATCTCCGGTTCGTAGGGCATCTGTGGAGCCTCGTCGAGAGGCATCCCGGATTCGTCGACGGGAAGAAGCTGGGTGTCGTCCGTATCGGTTTCCACGCCGTGCGCCGCCGCAACCTCGTAAAGCGCCTCACGCGCCTGCTCAGCCTGCTCGGCCTCCTTGCCGCTGTGGGCAAGAGCCTCACGCAGCTTGGAGTCGTGCACTTCGGAGAGAGGCACGGCGAAGAAATATCCCGGGCGGCGAATACTCCTCGCGTTCTCATCGGCTGGGTTGTAGCTGTGCTCCTCGGGGTTCTTCGCCATAGTATCCCTTGATCGTGTTGCGTGCTGGTGCGCTGTGTGTACCGGTGAGTGGCGTGGCGGTGCGGCGTTTCCTAGTAGAAGGAATAGTGGTGTTTCTTCACCCACAGGCGAAGCATCAGCCGCTCCACACCGGCGTTCCAGAGCTTATATTTGAGCTCTGAAATAGGCTGATCGTAAACGCCCACGAAGTCGGTCACGTTCTTCGTGAACGAGGTTTTGAACAGACCCAGACCGTAGTAAGGGTGTTCCTTATTCTTGAGTTCGGCGGCGGGCGGGGTGCCGCAGAAGTCATAAGTGCTGATCCCGTGCTCCTTCATGAGGTCGGTAATCGCAGTCCACTGTACCAGATGAGAGTCGCCGTACTGTTTACGGCGCGGCTTAGAACCGCCGTCTTTATAGGTGCCCTTCGTACCGTAGTTAATCACGTAAGCGCCCACGGAAGGTTTACCGTCTTCATAGGTGAAGTAGAGCCTGCCCTGCCCGGCATTCTCGAAGGCCCTCCAGAAGTCGCGGTAATACTCGTAGGGGCGCAGCAGAAGCGAAACTTTGCCCTGCCCCACGGTATCCATAAGGGCATACATGGCACGCATATTTTCGTCGGTGAGCTCAACCCGTTTGACCTCGCAGCCTTCACGGGTGGCGCGACGTACAGCGTTACGTCCGCGCGAAGACAACGATTTAAGCACTTCTTCTTCGGTACCCTCGGTGGAGAGGATGGCGGTGTAGTCATTCGGCTGAATATCGGCGGTACGAATCAGCTCGGTGCCCGCAATGACCTGCTGGGCATGCTCATCCGCCACGATTTCAGGTTCGATCTTGACGGCAAAAACACCCAATTTCTGCTCGGTAATCAGGCGGCGGTTCGCCTGCAGCAGGGCGGGCAGCTCATCGGCATCATGCACCGCCGGGCCTTTGATGAAGTACCAGAGTTTGCCCAGCAGCGGAATATTCTTCTCGAACGCCAGGCTGTAGCTGGCGAAAGGCTGCTGCTCGCCGTCACGATCGACGGTACCTTCATACACGATATAGCGGGGTTTCCACCCGTAGTCGGCTTTGACTTTTGCGAATGATGCGGACTGCAGCAGATTTCCGCCGTCCGGGTTGGCGATCACGTGGGTATCCCACTCCTGAATTTCTGCTGGGGTTGCAAAACGTGCCGTAATTTCGTGCAAGGGTCTCTATCTCTCGTGGGGTGGTGGGTGTTCCGAACGTTTCTCGCCCGCGAACCTTGTGCGGTCTTTTTGATGCGCTCGCGGCGCACGCACGCCTTAAGTCTAACAAGAGGCGCGGCGATTGGTGCATCGGCGGGGTTCGTCTCGCCTAAAAAGAGCCTTGATGCGAATAAAGAGTTAAAAACGCCGCTTTATTCAAATAAAGAGCCTTTTTATACCCCCAACCTGATCGGGCGGGCTGGGGCATGAGGTAAGGAACAGACCGGATGCACACCCGAGCCTTAAAGCAGGTATCCCGCCGCACGTGAAGCGACGGGATACCGGTAAGCTGGCGAGAGTCGCCGGAAAGATTACTCTGCGTCGTGGTCGGTTTCGAGAATCTTCTTCAGGGTCTCTAGAGCTTCGTCTGCGCCTTCACCTTCTGCTCGGAGCACCACACGGTCACCGTGCTTAGCACCCAAGGACATCAGGGATAGGATCGAAGCCGCATCCATTGCCTCGTCTGCGGGCTCGCCTTCTGCTGCAATGGTGACCTCAACGGGGAGGTCGCCAGCTGCCTCAGCAAAAATTGCTGCGGGACGTGCGTGCAGACCAACGCGGCTTGCAATAGTGGCAATAACCTCTGCCATGGTTTTTCTCCTTTGTGAAGGAATCGTCTGTTATCGACTCCATGTTTATCAAACAGAAGGATGCACCCCCTGTTTTCCTGCCTCAATTGTACAGTTTTACTCACCGTTTGGGGACCAATGCCTCACCCGATCTTGAAATAAACTTTCAACACCGGGTTAGCCTTTTCTCCACCGGGTTTGAGGCGTCTTCTAGAGGCCGAGCTCGTCCAGAATCGGCAGCTCAGCGCGGGCGGCAGCCTTCGCCTCGGCAGAGGAAATCTGCTCCAAAGCCTTGTTGGCAATATGGCGTGCCTGCTCCAGGGTCACCGACTTGAGCACCGCCGCAACCGCGGGGATAGCACCGGCGTTCATCGAGAGGGTATCAACCCCCAGGCCAACCAGCACCACGGCCAGCGCCGGATCGGCGGCGGCCTCACCGCAGACGCTCACATACTTCTTCTCGCCGGCGTTCATCGAAGCTCGCTTAGCGCCCTTGACGGTCAGCTTAATCATCTTCAGCACCGCAGGCTGCCACGGGTTGTTCAGGTGAGCCAGATCGCCCAGCAGGCGGTCTGCAGCCATCGTGTACTGTGTCAGATCGTTGGTGCCGATCGACACGAAATCAACCTCACCCAAAATCGCTTCGGCGTTCACGGCGGCGGCGGGTGTTTCAACCATCACGCCGTGTACTGGCAGGCCAACCTCCTTGAGCATTTTCGCAAAGTTGCGAGCCTCGGAGGTGGTCGAAATCATCGGTGCCATAACCCAAATATCGGCGTCAGAATCCTCGGACGCCTGCTTGATAGCCTCCAGCTGGCGGGTCAGCACGCCGGGTACGGTCCAGTCGGTGCGGAAACCGCGCACGCCCAGCGCCGGGTTTTCCTCGGGATTCACGTTCAGGAAGGGCAGAGGCTTGTCGGCACCCGCATCCAGGGTGCGAACCACGATGTGCTTGCCGGGGAAGGCATCAAACACAGACTTGTAAGTTGCCGCCTGGGCCTCAATAGACGGCTCAGCGTCGTGCCCCAAGAAGCCGAATTCGGTGCGCAGCAGACCCACGCCTTCAGCGTTCAGGCTGGCTGCTTTCTCGGCGGATTTGCCGTCGCCCACGTTCGCGTAGAGTGGCACGCGAGTGCCGTCGGCTAGCACGCCTTTACCGTCGAAGTCGGCGATAGGTTTGCGGTTAGCGTATTTTTCGGCGGCTTCGCGGTCTTCATCGGTCGGCTCGGTATTGACGATACCCGCGTTCGAGTCCACATAGACCTCGGTGCCGTCAGGAATATCGGTAACGCCCTTCGCCGCCACAATAGCGGGAAGGCCCAGGCCGCGCGCCAAAATCGCGGTATGCGCCTGCGGGCCGCCGTCTGAAGTGATCAGGGCGATCACGTTCTTTGGGTCAAGGGTCGCGGTATCTGCGGGGGCAAGATCAACTGCGGCGAGCACGAAAGGCTCCTCCGCGAAGGGGATGCCCGGCGCCTGCTGACCGGTCAGTTCCGCCACAATACGGGCGCGCACATCGTGAATATCGGTGACGCGCTCAGCCATGTAACCGCCAAGGGCAGCCATCTGGTCGGCGAACGAGGTCGCTGCCTCCCAAATCGCGCGCTCAGGTGCCATCTGCTGAGTCTCAACCAGCTTCACGGCGCTCTTAATCAGGGCGCGGTCAGTCGCCATCTGCGAGGTCGATTTGAGCACGGCCTTGCCGTCACGACCCGCGTTTTCGGCGCGTGCGAGCAGATCCTCTTTCACGCGAACCGACGCATCTTGAATACGCTGTCCGGCCTCTTCGGGGCTTTCACCGTCTAGGCGCAGACCGGCTTTAGGCTCTTGAATAGGCTCGGGCATCTGTAGCACGGGACCAATAACGCGTCCGGCATAAACACCGACGCCTTTATATGTAGTCATGAAGTTATATCCTTCGTGTTTGGGTTCTCTACAGTGTAACGCTTATGCGGCGCTCTTCGCTGGGGCCTCGGTCGCAGTCTGCCGCGACTTCGCGCCAATCGACTTCAGCAGCACATAGGTGATGGCGGATACGACGGTACCGGCGACAACAGCGAGCAGGAACATCGGAATATTGTTGCTCAAACCAATAATCCAGATACCGCCGTGCGGTGCCGGGGATGCCACATGCGCATTCATCGAAATAGCACCGGCAATCGCGCCGCCTACGATGGAGGACGGGATCACGCGCGCCGGGTCTGCTGAGGCGAACGGAATAGCACCCTCAGAGATGAAGGATGCGCCCAGCAGCCACGCGGCCTTGCCGTTTTCACGCTCGGGCTCGGTGAAGAGCTTGGGGCGCAGGGTGGTGGCAAGCGCCATAGCCAGCGGCGGAACCATGCCGGAGATAATAACGGCTGCCATGATTTCCTTGTTCACATCGGCACCCGAAGAAAGCCCGGCGGTTGCGAATAGATACGCCGCCTTGTTGATGGGACCACCCAGATCGGATGCCATCATGGCGCCCAGAATCAGGCCGAGGACAAGAGCGGATGCGCCAGACATGGAGGTCAGCCAGTTCTGCAGGGATTCGAGAACCCACGCCAGCGGCGCGCCCAATAGCAAGTACATGATGCCGCCCGCAACGAGTGAGGTAATGAGCGGGGTAATGACCACGGGCATCATCGAACCGAGCCAGCGCGGCAATTTGAGGGTGCCTAAACCGTAGGCAATCAGACCGGCGAGCAGACCGCCGACGATGCCGCCGAGGAAGCCAGCCTTCACAGCAACCGCGACGGAACCGGCGATAAAGCCGGGCGCAATACCGGGGCGCTGCGCCAACCCGTAGGCGATAAAGGCGGCGAGCGCGGGAACCATCAGGTCAAGACCGAACTTACCGATGGTCTGCAGAACCGCGCCCAGGTAGAGGGTCCAGTGGGTGTCTCCCAGGTTGTAGATTGTGGCGTTGGCGAGGATTTTTTCGGTATCGACATCGCCCAGGTTCGGCATGGTGATTGCTTCGAGAATGAAGCCCAGAGCCACGATAATGCCGCCGGCGGCGACGAACGGGATCATGTACGAAACACCGGTCATCACGGCTTTGTAGATGCGCGAGCCCCACGAGCCTTCGGCGGCTGAAGAGGTGTCTTCTCCACTGGATGCGGCGGCACTCACGCGCTTGCCGTTGGGGTTTTCGGCTTCGGCGAGGGCCTCCTCAATCATGGCTTGCGGTTCGTCGATGCCGCGCTTGACGGGGGCTTCCACATAGGGCTTACCGGCGAAGCGGCTGCGGTCGCGCACGTTCACGGAGACCGCGAAAATGACGGCGTCGGCTTCATCAATATCGGCTTGGGTGAGGGTTTCGTTCCCGGAAGACCCCTGAGTCTCCACCTTGAAGTCGTAGCCGAGGTCTTCCGCCGCGTATTTGAGGGCATCCGCCGCCATATAGGTGTGCGCGATGCCGGTGGGGCAGGCGGTGACCGCCACGATTTTCTTGGTGGCTGGCTTCTCGGATGCACTCGCTTCTGCGGAGTCGGTCTGTGCCGCTGCAGCTTGAGCGGATGCGCCTGCACCCGCCTTTTGTGCGTTCGATGCTGCCGAGTCGGCGGGAGCCTTCTTCGGAGCGCCGGTGCCGAGTGCATCGTTCACGAGGTCTACGATTTCTTCGGGGGTTTGTGCCTCACGCAGGGATGCGGTGAAGCTCTTCTTCATGAGCGAACGTGCCAGCGTGGAGAGCAGTTTCAGGTGTTCCTGGTCTGCACCATCGGGGGCGGCGATGAAGAAGATCAGATCGGCCGGACCGTCTTTCGCGCCGAAGCTCACGCCGGGGTTGGGGCGTGCCATCGCGAGGGTGGGTTCGGTGACCGCCGCGCTTCGGCAGTGGGGGATGGCGATGCCGCCGGGGATGCCGGTGTCGGTCTTGGACTCGCGGGCTTCTGCAGCGGCGTACAGCTGATCGTAGTCGGTGGCACGTGAGGCATTGACGACGGCGTGCGCAAGCTTGCTGATGACGTCGAATTTAGTCTCTCCCAGATTCTGGTCTAGGAGCACCAGCTCTGGGGTGATGAGCTCAGACATAATACCCTCCTCGGGGCGTATGATGCGGTGCGCCATGACGCCTATGCGGGCGTTTTCAGTTACGCACTCAAGTGTCCGTAAATATGTTGTTTTTAGTGGTTGACCAGGCTATATGCTATATGCCTGATATGGAATATAAGCTAAACGGAAAGCTGCCTTAGGGTTACTTTCTCGGGGGTTGTCATGGCTGCCGAAGGCATTTGTGTTCCGGGTAAGGATGCTGCCGCCGAGCCATGCGCAACCGCCTGCACGAGGCATTGCTGCGGCGACTCTCCCCGCTCATAAGCATAGAGGAAACCGGAGAGCGACGAATCCCCGGCGCCCACCGTGCTGCGCACCTTCACGGGTTCATGCTGTGCATGCCACGCGCCTTCGGCGGTCACGAGAACCGCGCCGGACCCGCCAAGGGTTGCCAGCACATAGGGAATGCCGTCATTCACCAAGGTTCGCGCGGTACGTGCAGTCAGCTCGGGGCTCGACTCCAGCTCTTCCCAGTTCTCGGCGCCGGTCAGCTGTGCCAGCTCCTCAGAATTCGGCTTAATCAGCGTAGGCTTTATCTGCCCCGCAACGGTGGCGATCAGCGGCGCCTCAGAGGTATCGACGGCGATCTTGCCGTCATATCCGCTGGCGCGCAGCTTTGCACACAGTTCGGCGTAATACGTTGCATCCAGTCCGCCAGGCAGCGAACCGGCGAGCACCACCCAATCCGCAACCTCTGCCTGGGCGATCACGAGCGCATCCAGGGCGTCGCGCAGCTTAGGGGTGAACTCGGTACCGGGGGCGTTAAGCTTAGTGGTCGTGCCGTCCGGATCAACCACGGTGATATTCGAGCGGATAGGCTCACCCGTGGGCAGATTCGCAAACTGCACGCCGCTCGCCGCAAGGGCGGTCAGCACGGGGTCGGTAGCCTCTCCCGGAACCACCGCAACAGTAGGCACCTGAGAAGTATGTAAGGCACGCGAAATATTGACCCCTTTACCGCCGGGGTCTTGAACCGCGCCTACCGCACGCTGAACGGCGCCGTGCGCTAAAGGCGACCCCAGTTCGATCGTGCGATCCAAACTAGGGTTAGCGGTGAGAGTCAGAATCATGCGATGAGCACCTCCACATGAGCGGCTTCAAGAGCCTGAGCAAGCGCACCATCGGGGGCGCGGTCGGTGATCATGGTATCGATATTCTCGAAGTCAGCGAAGCGCACGAGCGATTCCTGCCCAAACTTCGCAGAATCGCACAGAAGCACCACGCGCCGCGCCGATTTGCAGATCGCGGTCTTCACGATGGCCTCATTCATGCCGGGGGTGGAAACACCAAATTCGGCATCTATGCCGTTGGCACCAAGAAACGCAATGTCGGGGCGTACCGTGGCGAAATATTCGGCGGCACGAGCACCAATCGCCGCCCAGGTCATCTTGCGCAGCTGACCGCCCACAAGTTCGAGGGTAACCCCCTCTGCCTCAGCGAGTTTGACTGCAATGTGCAGGGCATGGGTAATAACGATGCGGTCGCTGCCGGTCTTGAGGCTAAAGTTTTCTGACCCAATGTAGTCTGCCAAAATCTCAATGGTCGAGCCGGCGTCAAGAACGATCGAACCCACATCAGAGTCACGCAAATACTCATAAGCCTTCGCGGCTATGCGGCGCTTCTCGGGAGTATTCATGCCCTGACGTGAGGCAATAGAGGACTCTAGGGAAGTAGACTGCTCAACGGTAACGGCGCCGCCATGCACGCGGCGCAGCTTACCCGCTTCTTCGAGGGCGGCAAGGTCTCGTCGCACAGTCTCCATGGTGACGTCATAGCGTCGAGCGAGATCAGCACCGTTAACGCGGCGTGCAGAAGATACCAGTTTCGCAATTTCGGCACGACGTTCTTCAGCAAACATATGCGCACATCACTTTCAAGGTATGGGTGTGGAGCGAATGAACCGTTCCACGCGAATTCTTAGGTCTATGTATCATGGCGGAACGGCGAATGCGTATCACCACTCAAGACAACAGTCTTGCCCTTGATTTTATGTGGGTTTATGTGGGTGCGTCAAGATAACCCACGGATAAATCATCGATTTTTTGTGAATTTACCCTCGAAACCACACTTAAGGTCAAATAATCCACAACAGACACACACTGTTCACCCCACAACGCATCTAAACCCACACCGGCTGCGCGGATTTTGAAGCTCGGGCGCGAGTAGTTTTGATCTGCCTTGAACCACAAAGGTTTTCTAGTGCGTGGCGCGTTCAGGATGCGCAGACTTACGCGAGCGCCTAGGGCTGTCGCCATCGCCGGAGCGAAGGCGTGGTGACTAGGTGCCTTGTCGAGCGAGTGTAAGCATCCATATCCGTGAACTACCTCTTACCCCAGCGCATCCAGAGACTATGCACACCCCAGGCGGTCAGAGAACCGACAAACGCGCCCGTCCCGTTCATGAGCACGTCTAGAGGGTCGCCGGTGCGTTCGGGCATCGCCGTTTGAATGAGCTCGATTCCGGCACTGACCGCCACCGCACCCAGGGTAATTACCCCTACCCTTCGCCACGGGCGGGCACGGCAGAACAGCAACAGCATGAGCAAAAACCCACCGGGGGCAAACATAATGACATTCGAGAGCTGTTCGATGCTCGCATAGGTGATAAACCCGGGCAACCAACCCTGTGCGTGGCCGGTATCGAGAAGCGAAGCCAGACGAGAACCAGCCTCGTTATCGTCCACATGCTGTGGGGCGAACACGATTGTTGCAACGGCGACGCAATACAGGGCAAAAAGCGCCCATCCGACCGCCCGGAGCACTCTGCCAGATCTACCAGACAAGACGACCCCGCTCATCAAACACCGTGCTCTCATCAAAGGCGAAAAGCCCCTTAAGATCGACCTCTAAAGGCTCGGCGTTCGGCACAGTCTGCGTATGCTCGTACCCCTGAGCCGCCGAAATAGCGCGGCGAATCAGGCTCCCGTGGCTCACCACGATGATGCGCTCCCCGGGATACTGGCGCACAATCTCACGCAGAACACGCACGGCACGCACATACACATCGCGTTCGGTCTCTACCTGCGGATAGTAGCGGTCGGGGGCGCGCCGCTCGGGAACGGGAATATTCACGCCCTCGGCGGCACCATAATCACGTTCCACCAAGTCAGGGTAGGTTTCACTGACCGGAAGCCCGAAATCCTCGCCCACCAGCTGCGCGGTTTCATAGGCTCGCGACAGCGGTGAAGAAATCACACGGTCATAGTTCAAACCCAGGCTGCGCAGCTTCGCCCCGGTTTCACGCGCCTGTGCGCGACCGGTGTCGTTCAGCGGAATATCGCTGATACCCTGCATGAGCTGGTTCTTATTCCACTCGGTCTGTCCGTGGCGAATCAGCGTGAGCGAACCGCCCGCCAGGTTCTTAGGGAAAGGTTCGGCGTGCAGCTTAGGCTGACGGCTCACCAGCACGTGGGTATCAATCGCATCGTCAAGATAATCGGTGGGAAGCTCGGTGAGCGAAGCATTCGGAGGAATCGGGAACATGCCGTCAATCGTCTCGTAGCCCTCATGCTCGCGGCCTTCCAGAAGCACAGTCATCGTCACCGCAATCAGCATGCCGTGAGTAGCCACCACAATGTTCTTACCCTCATGCTCGCGGCGCACCCGGTTCAGGGCAGTCAAGGCGCGGCTCACCAGGGCCTCGCGCTCCTCAACCCCGTATTTATGCCCATCCGTGCGGGATGCCGCCACCAGCTCAGGGGTTGCAGCCTCACCCTCCAAATCACCGAATGAGCGTTCTTCTAGCCCCGCGTATGCACCCAGATACGGCACCCCTAGTGCCCGGGCAACAATCTGCCCGCTCTCCGCCGCACGCTCAAGCGGGGACGAAACCACACCGTCAATCTGCACGCCGCGCTGAGCCATCTCACGCAGCTGCGGCACGGCATCCCGAATCTGTTCACGCCCCGTATCGTTCAGCGGAATATCGGTTCTGCCCTGAAACCGGTGATTTATATTCCAGTCGGTCTGCCCGTGCCGAAGCAGAAAAATCTTACCGGGCGTTTCAGCGTGTTCATGGTGGGTCTGTGCGTCAGTCATGGTCTTAAGTATGGCATCATCCGCACGATTTAGAGCCGTATCCCAGAACACGCCCCGCTCATCCTTAGGGATGAAAACCCGCACAAAACTCGGCATTATCGCCGCATTTTTTCACTCCGTAGACGGATAAAAACGCCCCGTCTCCCTTGGAAAAATGGATGCTATGAATACTTCTTACACCTCATACGCACCCGTTATCTCGGTGCGCAACCTTACCAAATCCTACGGACAGCACACAGTACTGCGCGATATTTCGCTCGATATTTACCCCGGCGAATCCGTGGCCGTTATGGGACCCTCCGGTTCCGGAAAAACCACGCTTCTGCACGCGCTCTCCGGCATTATTCGCATTGACTCGGGCACCATTCAGGTGCTCGGCGGCGGACCCGAGATACCGGGCGGGCGCGTTGAACTCGGTGCCCTGAGCGAAAAACAGCGCACGAGCCTGCGCGCAAACTCCTTCGGATTCATCTTCCAGCAAGGGCTTCTCATCCCTGAGCTCACCGCAGAAGAAAATGTCTCGCTCGCCGCCATGATCTCCGGGGTATCGCGCGAGCAGGCACGCGGCGCATCCGCAAACCTGCTCGCCCGGCTGGGGCTAGGCGATATGTGCGAGAAACGCATCGGCGAACTTTCCGGCGGGCAGGCACAGCGCGTGGCGATTGCGCGTTCACAGATTACCGGTGCGCCGATTACCTTTGCGGATGAACCCACCGGCGCGCTCGACAGCGTGACCGCCCAAGAGGTCATGGATCTTCTGCTCACACTCGTTCCGCAGCAGGGTAAAACCCTCGTGATCGTCACCCACGATCCGCAGGTTGCGGCGCAATGCTCCCGCACAATCCACCTGCACGACGGGCAGATTGTGCAGGATAACCGGCAGGATCCCACCGCGCCCGGTCAGCAGGGCGGGGATTCGGTACAGTATCGGGTTCCCGCGCAGCCGAGCCAGCCGGTACCGCCTCAGGATGCGGCGCCCGCTCCTTCCGCACAGCCGGGCGTCTTCCAACCGGGTAACCCCGCGGTAAACCCGCCCCAAACATACAACCGGGTTTCCGTACAAACCCAGCCGCCCGCGAACGTTCGCTACTCCCCCGCCCATGCTCCGGGCACGGCGCACACCGCGGCCTCACGCAACCATGCACCAGCGCCGTATAAACCCGCCCGACGCCCCTTCTGGATGCACGGCCTCCTGGGGAAAGGCGCCTAAGAATGCAGACCTTCAAACTTCTCGCGCGCCGCACCCTGCCCACCTCACAGGCGGTCCTTCCGGTGCTTGCGTTTGCCGCATCCGCAGCGCTCTTTCTGCTGATCGCCGGAGGTATTCACGCCTTCTACACCTGGCTGGGCGGGGACGCCAGCACAGCCACCTCGGTCGAGGCGGGTTCCGGCACCAAAAACACGGCGCACACGATGCAGCCGCTGTACCTGATGCTCGCCTGGATCAGCGGGTTCCTGCTTCTCACCCCGCTCTTCACGCTCGGCGCATCCGCGGCACGGCTCAGCGCACGCCGCCGCGACGACCGCCTAGCAACCCTGCGGCTGCTGGGTGCCTCCACCCGGCGGCTTACCCTCTACACCATGCTCGATTCCGTGATCTACGCTGCGGTTGGGTTCGTGCTCGGGTTTATCGTGTACCTGGTTCTGGTGCTGCCCTTCGGGATGCTGCGCTTCCAGAACATCCCGCTGGGTCCCGAAAATATGCTGCTGCCCCCACCCATCGTGCTGGTCTGCGGGTTTGTTAGCCTAATCATCGCCGCAACCAGTTCGCTCTTTGGGCTCTCGAAGGTGACCATTAGCCCGCTGGGGGTACGCACCCGGTCGAATAAGCCGTCCCTGGGCAAACGCGCCCTCATTCTGGGCTGTGTGCTCCTGGTGATGGGTTTCGTCGGGGCGATTGCCTCCCACATTATGAATCTCGCCGCTGATTCGATGGGCTCGAACGGGTTCGTGTTGGTGCTAGTAACCACCATCATGTTTGGGCTGCCGATCCTGCTCACGATGCTCGCCGTAGACCTGATTGGCGGGTTCGTGGTGGGCCTGTACGCCCGCATTCGGGTTCGCACCGCCCGCACCCCCGCAACCCTGCTGGCATATCGCTCCATTTTGGAATCGCCGCGCGCCGCCTGGCGGCAGGTCTCCGGGGTTGCCATGACCACGTTTATTGCCGCTTTCGTGGGGCCGATTCTGGGCATGGTCAATTCCGCGCCGGGTGTGGAAGAAGGCTCGGCGGAGTCCTATCTTATTGGGGATATATTGCAGGGTCTGGTGCTGGTGCTGTTCCTCTCCTACCTGCTGGTGGCGCTTTCGGCGCTGCTAAACCAGTCCGCCGCTATCTATGAGCGCAGTTCATTGTATTCTTCTCTGCGGATGATGGGTACTGAAGCTGCGGTTTTGAAGCGTTCGAGGCGCATCGTAGTGTTTGGCCCGCTGCTGCTGGTGAGCTGTATGTCTGCGGTGGTGGCACTGCCGCTATTCGTGCTGCTGCTTGGTTCGGCGCTCACCGGGACGGGGCTGCTGTACACCGCGGCTCTGGTATTTGGTTCGATTGCGGTGGGGCTGGGATTGGTGTTTGCGGCGCTGGCGGCAACCGGGCCCGTTATGGAACAGGTCAGCCGCAAACCGGTCTCGGCGATGTAGCGTTCCCCTCCCATTGTCCGCGAGCAGGTAGGATTTTCCTACCTGCTCGCGGCATACACTAAGCGTTAAGACTAAAACTCGAACGGGTTGAGAATATCGAGGTCCATGCCCTGAAAATCTGCAACGTTACGAGTCACCAACATCAGGTGGTGTTCTCTGGCAGTGGCGCCGATCAGCGCAGCGTACTCTGATTTCTTATGCGGCACGTGGAGTTCAGCGCAGGTGAGAGCAACCTCTAAAGAAACCGGCAGGATGCGCCCCGCAAACTCCGGTGCAAGCTCATGAGAAAACCACTGCTGCAGAATCTGAGCCTGAGCCGCATCTTTACGGGCACGCCGCAGGATTCCTGTGCGAATCTCCATCATGCTAATCACGCTGATATACACGTCGTTCACGTCTACGTGTTCCACCCAACGGCGCACCGAAGGATGCATTCTGCCCGAGCGGTATTTACGCAGTTCGGAGATCACGTTTGTATCGGCAAGGTACACGGATTAGTTCTCCTCACTGCCGAAAAAGTCGCCGTCTTCTGCGAAGTCCACCTCGCGGTGAGGATTGGGGATGCTCGGTTCGCGGTCAATATCAAAATCAATCTCGCCCGCCTCTGCCGACATGGCGGAAAGCGCATCCGCCAAGGAACGCCGAGGTTGCGGTTGGGCCAGTCGTTGATAGTCTTCAATACTCAAAATAACGTTGGTCGGTGTGCCGCGTTTGGTAATAAAGACGGGTTCTTCCGCGGCAAGGCGCAGAGCGGCACTGGCATTCTGATTAAATTCGCGTGCTGATACTGTAGTCGTCATAGTTTTCTCTCCCCCAAAGTCCAATTGTAGTAATGTTACTATATTTTAGAATACCGCGAGCAGGTAGGATTTTGCCGACAAGGTAGGATTTTCCTACCTGCTCGGACCAAAAACCACCTGCTCGCGGAATAGGAGTAATAGGAGAGCGGGTGTGAGAAGATGGAGACATGTTTGAACACACCGTGCCCGCATCCTGGTTCCCCCGCTGCGCAATCTTCGACTGCGACGGGGTTCTTCTCGATTCCGAGACCGCCTGGAACCGCGTGCAGCGCGAACTCTTCAACCGCTGGAACATCCCCTTCAGCGACGACCTCGAAGAGCAGTTAACCGGGCTTTCTGCGCATCAGGTTGCAGAAACGCTCGCCCGTCTCTCATACACCGGCGACCCTAACAACACCCAGAAATACGCCCAGCATCAGCACAATACGCTCACTGAACTTGCGCGCATCGAAGCAGATATTATCAACGCCGGTGTGGACCTCGTACCCGGTGCCCAAGAATTCCTCAGCTACCTGGGCGAGCATATGCCCGTGGCCGTCGCATCCAACTCCACGGCAGGCATTCTCGACACCAAAATGCACACCTACGGGTACGCCCCGCTCGTGCGCAGCTGGGTCAGCTGCGACGACGTTCCCCACGGCAAACCCGCACCCGACATCTACCGGGAGGCGGCACGTCGCCTAGGGTTCGCCGGGCCGGATGCGCTCACGATCGAAGACTCACCGGCGGGCGCGCAGGCGGCACGAGACGCCGGAACTAAGGTTCTTATTTACGTGCCCCACGGTGACTTTGCGGGGGCACCGCGCGGGTTTGGGCACTTCGACACGTTTACCGACCCGCAGCTTTGGCGCACGGCACGCGACTGGGTGGCACGGCTGGAGGATTCGGCGGTGAAAGCATCCACAACCCTGATGATGGAGAGCTAAAATGACACCTCAGAACTCGGGTAAAGATGCCCGCAACGAGCAGAATTTTGGCGACCAACCTGAGAAGAACTCAGCGCGAAATCGGGCTGAACAGGCTCGCCCGAATCAGCATGAACAAACCCCACGCGGGCAGTATCAGAGCGGGCAGGGGCGCTACGGTTTGCGCTTTGAGAATATGAGCGCCGAAGAACTCGAATACTACCGCCCGTTCTGGGAAGAAAAACCTGACCCGGATTCGGTTCCCCCCGAACTCATCGACCACCTGAAGGTGCGGGCGCGCCGCCGCCTGGTGAACGCCCTCAGCCTGATTGCCGTGGCGGTCGGGGTAACCCTCACGCTCTCGGGCATGCTCTCAGGTGCCCTGTACCTTTCACTCCCCGGTGCTCTCGCCTTCGGAGCAGGCATCTTCGGCTGGGTCGCGGTGCGCCGTCGCCTCTTCGCCTGGCTGCGCCTGCCCGGGGAGAGCGCGCTCAAACGCGGCGAACGAAGCCGCTGGTGGATACTGCCGCATGTGCTTGCGGCGGCGGGAACCGCATCCATTCTGGGGTGTTTCTCGGTGGTGCCGATTATTTACGCGCATGTGGACGATACGCTTAGGCGCAATCACATCGTCATGTGGGGCGAGATCGGCACGACCCTGCTGATTTTCGCGGCGCTCATATACGGCATGATGGCGCTCGGCGAATACACACAGCAGGACGACGACGAACGGGTGCTGCGCCCCACCGACTACGCCCAGCAGAAGGGCACATCCGGCGATGCACCGCAAATTCCGCGGTACCGTCCGGGGATGCTCAACCCGCGTCATAAAGACGATTCTTCGTCGTAGCGGGCGGATGCGGTTACGGATATTGTGATGGGCATGGGCGGGTGGTTTCCCGCCTCAGCCAGTGAGCGACCGGATGCTCGCGTGATTGGATGCCCGCATCACCACCATGCTCCAGCTCAAACATTGCGCGTTCGCTGACGCTCACGACGCAAAACTCGCAACTCGCATGGGATGGATGCGGGCTGCACCAACAACATTCCACGGGCCGACAGTTCCCCGTTACCTCTGTGGCATTTTCGAGAAAAACCCGCTCACCCGGCACACGCGAGAAACACAAATAGGAACCAGGCTCGGGCTGCACTATTCATTCACAAGCCCAAACATAACTCAAGGGGTTTCCCACGAAGAGCGATTGCTTCACGGGAAACCCCTTGAGTGTGCCTAATCCGGCGAGACTTAGCGGCGCAGAGCCTTCTTCGCCAGCATATTGCCGATGAGCTGCACCAGCTGCACCAACACGATAATGACCGCAACCACAGCCCAGGTGATCTGATCCTGGAACCTCTGGTAGCCGTCAACGATAGCGACCTTACCCAGGCCGCCGCCGCCCACATACCCGGCCATGGCCGACATATCGACCACGCCGATCACGATGAAGGTGTAGCCCAGGATCAGCGGTCCGAGCGATTCGGGGATCATCACGGTGAACAGAATCCGCAGCTTGGAGGCGCCCATCGCGCGGGCAGCCTCAATCACGCCAGGGTCGATCGAGACCATGTTCTGCTCCACAATGCGCGCAATAGCGAAGGATGCGCCGAAGGTCATTGCGAAGATCGCCGCGTTTATGCCTAGACGGGTCTGTACTACCGCGCTGGTGAGCGGGCCTAAAGCCGCAATCAGAATAATGAACGGGATAGGCCGCACGATATTCACCAGAACGTTCAGCACCGTGTAAGCAAACCGGTTCTGGAAGATATTTCCGGTGCGCGTGGTGTACAGCAAGGCACCCATGATCAGACCGAGAAGACCGGCAATCACCATCGTTACAGAGACCATATACAGGGTATCGAAGATGGCGGGAACCAGCTTATCGGGAATGAAGGTATCCCAATTCACCGACCGGGTTGATGCCGCTAACGGCAGAGTAGTCACAAGTGCAGACATTAGCGCACCTCCTGTACGCGGGTTACGGTCTTCAGCTCGGCAACCGCGGCATCAATACTCGTCACATCGCCAAGAAGTTCGAGGGTGAGGGTTCCGTAGGCTTTCCCCTGCAAGGTCTCAATGCCGCCGTGCACAATATTGAAGCGCACGTTCCGCGAACCCAGGTACGCCAGGATTTTGCCGAGTTCCTGGTTGCCTTCCACGATCTCGACGTTCACCAGGTAGCCCTTGTGGTTCTTGCGCAGCGCGGCAGCCGCATCGCCGGTGGGGCTCTGCTTGACGGTGGTCGCCACGAATCGTTGCGCAACCTCGGTCTGCGGATTCGAGAAAACCTCGTAAACGCTTCCGGTTTCGACCACGCGGCCTTCTTCCATGACCGCCACACGATCGGCGATCGAGGAAACAACATCCATTTCGTGGGTAATCACGATGACCGTAATCCCAAGCTCACGATTGACCTCTTTGAGCAGCTCAAGCACCTCATGCGTGGTTTCCGGGTCAAGGGCGCTGGTTGCCTCATCCGCCAACAGCAGGGAAGGCTTCGTAGCGAGCGCACGGGCAATACCCACACGCTGTTTCTGCCCGCCGGAAAGCTGGCTTGGATAGTATTTTGCGCGGTCTGCCAAGCCCACGAATTCGAGCATCTCCTGCACGCGTTTGGTGCGTTCTCCTTTGCTCCACCCGGCGACTTTGAGCGGGAACTCCACGTTTTGGGCTACGGTGCGCGAGTTCATGAGGTTGAACTGCTGGAAGATCATGCCGATATTGGTACGGACTTTTTGCAGCTCAAGGTCACGTTTACCGGAAATCTCGAAGCCGTCCACGGTCAGGGTACCGCTGGTGGTGCTCTCCAGCCCGTTGATCAGGCGCACCAGGGTAGATTTACCTGCGCCCGAGTAGCCGATAATCGCGAAGATCTCGCCCTTCTTGACGGTGAGGGAAACGTTTTTGACGGCGGCAACTTCTTTCTTGCCCTTGCCGAAAATTTTGGAGACGTTATCAATCGTGACCATGGGCTCGGCGCCGGTGTCCGCTGCGCCGGGGCTGATGAGGGTGTTAGTGCCCTCCGATGTGGTGGCGCCGGGCTCTGGGTTCTTCGCCCACGGGGCTGCCTGTTCGCTCACTGTACGCTCTCTTTACTCTCGTGTGTTTTAGGGCTGAGGCGGAATACGCCGGATGCGCTCGTGTTCGGCGGCGCGCATCCGCATGTATTCACCCCAGGGACGGCAAAGGCGGTAATCCGGTTTTCGCCTGGTTTTCAGGGAAATTCCGGGTTACCGCATTTACCGTGTGCACTCATGCACGTGTCTGTTTTACTTGCGAAGCGCCGATTCTTCTTTCTGCAGCGCCTGCTTCAGTTCATCCTGGGAGAGGTTGACCTCAACCGCAGTGTTCTTGGAGTCTTCCTTCACGGCGTCCTGCACGGGCTGGGTGTGGAAGATTTCGACGACCTTCTTGTAGGTTTCGTCGTCTACCTTATCCTTCTGCGCCACGAACAGGTTCACGTAGCGGCGGGCGTCGGGGTTGTTGGGGTCGTCCTGCGCGAGGGCGTCCGAGGGGTTCAGGCCCGCATCCGCCAAGAAAGTGTTATTGATGACGGAGGCGTCCACGGAGTCCAGGGAGACCACGGTCTGCGATGCGTCCACGGGGGTAACCTTGACCTTGGACTTCTCGGTATCAATATCATCGTGGGTGGGGCTGTGCACGTCAGACTTGAGGGTTACCAGGTTCTGAGCCTTCAGCAGCAGAATGGCGCGTGCCTCGTTCACGGGGTCATTCGGGACGGCAATGGTACCGTCCTGGGGAATCTCGTCTACCTTCTTGTGCTTCTGTGAGAAGAGAGCCATGGGGTAAATATTGGTTGAACCGACGATCTGCAGATCTTTACCCGAGTTCACGTTGTAGCTCGCCAGGTATGCGATGTGCTGGAAGCGGTTCAGGTCGGTATCGCCCGATTCCACGGAGGGGTTGGGCTGGTTGTAGTCGGTAAATTCCTGGTATTCGATGTCGATACCCTGCTTGGCGGCTTCTTCCTTGAGCACGTCGTTAGCTTTCTCGGTGCCGACCACGCCGATGGTGACCTTCTTGTTACCGCTACCGTTGTTCGAGGAGGAACCGCAGGCGGCGAGGCTGAAGACGAGAGGTACAACTGCCAGTGCAGCAACAAATTTCTTCACGGCTATGAAACTTTCTGTTGTTTGGGTTTACGATGCGCCACCACGTGCACGGTTTAACTCCTGTGCGGGTGGTTCCCGGGTTTCCGGGGGTGTTTACCCATTAGAGCATGCCCCCGGCTGTGGGTGGTAGTTATTTGACCCCACTGTGACACACTCCGTCAAGCTCGTCATATTTCTTAACATTTCGGAACATGCAGGGTGTGAGCCAGGACTCGGGCGGGTTCTCAGGCTCCCCTTCCGGCTCCGCGAGCAGGTAGTTTTTACCCCGAGCAGGTAGGAAAATCCTACCTTGTCGGCAAAATCCTACCTGCTCGCGGGTAGATTTGATACCGACAGGGAAGCGGCAGTCGCCACAAACCCGCCCCCGATAGCCCAACCGCCGTGCAGAACCGGGGCATCCGGCATAGTCGGGATGCGCGCCGTGAAGGTGCCGCGCGCATCCTCTCCCCCGTGTTCCGCCGCAGATTCGACATCGCAGGCTACGGAAATATCGCTCACGTCAAACCCGCGAAAGCCCAGGGGGTACCAGGTTTTGAGCGCCGCCTCTTTTGCAGAAAACAGCACCTTCGAGTAGACCCCGAAGGCAAACCGCCGTTCTTCGTCGCGCACAATAAGCTCTTGCACGGCGGCAGAGAGCGGCACCGCGGGTTCAACATCGATCCCGACGCCCGCATAGCGGTGTGCCGAGGCAACCGCCGCCGCACGATACCCGGCGCAGTGGGTCATGCTCCCCACAACCCCGACAGGCCAGGCGGGCGAACCATCGGCGCGCGGCACGAACACGGGCTCGGTCGGCGGTTCGGTGAGCTCAGGTTCCCGCAGGTACAGCCGCTTGAGCGCTAGCCGGGCGCAGGAACGCGCCGTAGTCGCCTCGCGCACGCGCTTGGGGACGGCGCTGGCGAAATACTCCCGTTCAGCATCGCGAAGGTGCCCGAAATCGCCGGTGGTTTCTGCCACGCATATATCCGGTGAGAGCAGGCTTCGCATCAGCGATTCGCCCGAGTTCTCGGCGGTGCTCATATGCTCAAGCCCCCGCGAATTTTCGGTGCCGCCCGTGTTCTCGGAGCCCTTCATATCGTCAAACGCTGCATTCACGCGGTTCACCATAACATCACCGCCGCATCCGCTGAGGTATTGCACCTAGTCAAAGGACGGAATTTCGCCCCGCTGCATGGTGTGCACCGCATTGCGGAAATCCTCGGTGAGCACACCGTGGGCGAAGAATTCGTGCTCGGCGTGCATATGTTCCTCAAGCTCCACAACATAGCGCGCGGCCAGCATAGACTTAGCGGCGCGCACCGTATGAGAGGCCGAACCAGCAATCTGCTCCGCGAGCTGTTCGGCGCATGCGTTCAGCTCACCCGGCTCCGACACCCGATGCACCAGCGAAAGCTCCTGCGCACGCGCGGCACGCAGAACAGGCTGGGTATATAACAGCTCGGTAGCGGCACTGAACCCGGCGTAACGCGGTAAGAACCAGCTCATCCCGCCGTCCGTGGAGGCCCCGATCATGCCGTAGGCAATATTGAGTTTGGTGCGCGGTTCGGCAACACGCAGATCGCATGCGAGCGCTAAGGACATGCCCGCCCCCGCCGCCTGCCCGTTAATGGCGGCGATAAAGGGGATAGGCGCGGCAACGATCCCTAGAATAATGTCTTCGAGCAGACGCGCGAGTTCGCGGCTGTACGCTAAGGATTCTTCTTTTTCGCGCGACATACCTTCGGCGAAGTCGTCGTAGCTGCCGCCTAGACTAAAATCCTGCCCGGCCCCGGTGAGCACGGCGGCTTTGAGCGTATCATCCTCATGCAGCCGGTTGAGCACGTCACGCAGCTCGGTTGCCAGGTGGCGGCTGAGGGTGTTGCGGTTTTCGGGCTGATTCAGGGTCACATACGCGATGCTGCCGCAGCGCTCGAAGAGTACGGCGGGGTTATCTGCGGTGTTGTTAGTCATGAAGTACCATCCGAACTGTGGCTGTTGTGGCGGGTTTGCTCTGGCCTTTAACATGCACGGCAACACGAATTTCGGCGAGGGTGGCATCCCCAAAATCTTCAGCGCTCACAATTGATGCACTGCCGCATACCTGCGAGTCCACCGGCACGGCGCTGCGGAACCTGGCGGCACTCACCCCGGCGTTCACGAGCATAGAGGTGCCCTCTGCGGGGAGCAGCTGCCCGGCGAAGGTGATGGCGAGACTCAGCAGATACGCCCCGTGTACGATAGTGCCGCCGAAGGGGGTGTGCGCCGCGCGGTACGGGTCTGTGTGAATCCACTGGGTATCGCCGGTGAGCTCGCCAAAGCGGTTGATGTTCTGCTGGCTGATGCGCATCCAGGGGGTCTCGCCCAGGGGTTCGCCGATGCGCGCGCTCAGGTCGGCGGTGCGTTCCGCGGTCATGATGCGCCTCCGGCGGCGGTTTGTACGTCTTCGGGGGTGATAGCGCCGCCTGCGCCGGTTCCGGTGACGGTTTTCAGATCGACCCCGAGGGAGCGGGCGAGCCTGCGCACGGCGGGCGAAACTTTGGCACCCGAACGGGCCTTGCCGCCTTGAGTTTTTGCGGATTTTGGCGGCAGCGCGGTACCGGTGCCACCTGGTTTGATGGGCATTTTGCCCCTGCCCACCAGGTGTTTGCTCTCTCCCGCGCCGGGTTTGGCGGGGAGCTTAGCTGCGGCGGAACCGGTTGAATCCTTCGCGGGGGCTTCTGCACCAGCCGTGGGCGCCTGGGTCTGTGGGGTGGGGGTGCGCAGTTCTATGAGGGGCGCATCCACGTCGACAACCTGACCGACCGGTTCGAGCAGACGCACCACGACGCCCGCGACCGGCGAGGGGATTTCGACCGTGGATTTGGCGGTTTCGACCACCACGAGCACCTGATCCAGCTCAACCTGCTGCCCTTCGCTGATGAGCCACTCGATAATCTCGCCCGAGCGAAGCCCCTCCCCCAAATCCGGCAGGTAAAAGGTGAAGGGGTAACCGGAAGCGTCGGAACCCTCGGGCGGTAGGGGCTCGGGGCTCGGGGCGGATGAAGCGTGCGGTGTATCAGTCATGGCTGTTTCTCCTAGTCGTTCTCGGCGTAGAGGGTTGCGATAGCGCCCAGAATCTTCTCTTCGTTCGGCAAATACAGGTGTTCCAGCCCGGGCGGCGGATAGGGTACGTCCAGACCGGTCACGCGCTCTACGGGGCGTTCCAGATAATCGAAACAGCGTGAGGTAATGCGCGCCACCACCTCGGCGCCGAATCCGCCGGTCTGCGGGGCCTCGTGCACCATGACGGCGCGGCCGGTGCGCATCACGCTTTCGCATACGGTGTGTTCGTCGAACGGGGTGAGGGTGCGCAGGTCGATCACCTCAACGCTGTACCCGTATTCGGCGGCGGTTTCGGCAGCGGCAAGCGCCATCGGTACCGTCGGCCCGTAGCTGATGAGGGTTACGTCCTCGCCAGGGCGGCAAATTCGTGCCTGCCCAATCGGCAGAGGGTTCGCCGAGGTATCAAGGTCACCCTCTTCCCAGTACAGACGCTTGGGTTCGTAGAAAATCACCGGGTCGTCGCTGCGAATCGCCTGGCGCAGCATATGGTAGGCATCCGAAGGGTTGGAGGGGGTGTACACGTGCAGCCCGGGAGTATGCGCGGCGTAGCCCTCCGAACTGTCGCTGTGATGCTCCACGGCACCCACCCCGCCGCCGTAAGGCATGCGCACCACCACAGGCATGGAGAGATCCCCGCGCGTGCGGTTGCGCATTTTCGCCAGATTGCTCACCATCTGTTCAAAGGCGGGGTACCCGAAAGCGTCAAACTGCATCTCGATCACGGGGCGGAACCCGTACATCGCCATGCCGATCGCGGCCCCCATAATCCCCGCCTCAGAAATGGGGGTGTCGAAGCAGCGTTCCTCGCCAAACCGTTCGGTCAGCCCGTCGGTCACACGGAAAACCCCGCCAAGGGTGCCTACGTCCACGCCGAACATCACCACGCGGTCGTTATGCTGCATTTCGTGCCCCAAGGCCAGGTTGAGGGCGCCCACCATTGAGGTTCGCTGCACCGCATCCGAGCGGGATTGGGTCGATTCCGGCGCCTGAGGTGCGGCGTCGGATGCGGTCTTCGCGTCGCGTACCTGAGTATCTGCTGCCTGCTGGCTCATGCGTTTTCTCCATTCTGCGCGGCGTGCTGTTGTGCGTACTCTTCGGCGACGGCGCTCAGGGTTGCCGGCGGGTTCGCATACACGTGGGCGAAAAGATCCTGTGGATCGGGCATCTGCAGCTGCATCATGCTGGTGCGGGCCTCGGAGGCGATCTTTTCTGCGGCCAGGATTGCGTTTTCGATATGGGTCTTCGCGTTCGGCAGGCGCTGGTACATCTGATGCTGAATGCGGGTGAGCGGGTCACGCCCGCGCCACTGCTCGACTTCTTCACGGCTGCGGTACCGATCGGGGTTGTCGGAGGTCGTATGCGGCCCCATGCGGTAGGTCATCGCCTCAATCAGGGTGGGGCCGCCACCGGCGCGGGCACGCTCCACGGCTTCGTGCAGCCGGGGGTACACCTGCTCAAAATCGTTGCCGTCAACCCGATATGCGGGCATGCCGTACCCTTCTCCCTTCGCGGCGATACTTGCCGCGCGCATCTGCCGGGATACGGGGGTTGAGATAGCGTACCCGTTATTCTGCACGAGGAAGACGACGGGCGCCTCGAAGACGGCGGCGAGGTTAAGCGCCTCATGAAAGTCGCCTTCGCTTGTGGAACCGTCGCCGCACATCGCGAGAGCTACCGTGGAATCACCGGCGAATTTTGCCGCCATTGCCAGACCGACCGCGTGGGCGGTATGCGTGGCGAGCGGTGTTGCCTCCGGGGCGGTATGCGTTTTCGTGGGGGCGTACCCGCAGTGCGAAGACCCGTGGAAGGGCGAGAGAACTTCGGTGAGGTCGATACCCCGGCTCATGACAGCGACCGAATCACGGTAGGTAGGAAAAAGCCAGTCGGCGGGTTCTAAGGCGAGGGCGGCGGCAACCTGGCACGCCTCCTGCCCCAGGGATGAGGGGTACGCCCCCATATATCCCTGTTTGGCGAGGTTGCTCGCCTGCTGATTAAAGTGCCTGCCCGCGAGTATGGCGGCGTGGGCGGTAATGAGCAGGTCATCGCTCACACCGTTCTGCACCTGCTGCTGCGGAGATTGTAGTGTGTTGGGCATATTAACGCCTATCTGTCGGTCCCCTCATAAAAGCTCTTTTTATGAGGGGTGTGGGTGGCATAAGAGTGAAATACGGTGACGGATTCTAGCTGCGCACAACCGGGATGCGCCCTGACCGCCAGCTTTTAGGCGGTGGTTTTAAACCCGATCACGCCCGCGCCCCAGGTGAATCCCGCCCCGAAGGCGGTCAGCGCCAGCAAGTCTCCCGGTTTCACGTGCCCCTCCTGCTGCCCGACGGCTAGGGTAATCGGGATGGAGGCGGCAGAGGTGTTCCCGTACCGGTCGATATATGAGAGCACTTTGGAGGAATCCCAGCGCAGCCGCCGTGCGACCGCCGCCATAATCCTTCCGTTGGCCTGGTGGCAGACCAGCTGGTCGATCCTCTCCGGGTCGATACCGCACGAGTCGAGTACGTAGGTGATTTCCTCGGACATCGCATCCACCGCCGCCATATAGACCTCGGCGCCGTCCATCACCACCTGCTGCGTGGAGTCAGAAATATACAGTGCCTGCGCCTGGCTGCCGTCGGAACCGAACGAACACATATAGGGGTATTCGTCCTCGCTCACCTCGGGGGCCGCCTGCACAATGGCGGCGCCGGCACCGTCGGCGAAGAGTACCGCCGTGCCCGCATCCTCGGGGTTAGTCAGGCGTGACATCGCATCGGCACCAATGACGAGCGCCCGGTCGATACTGCCCTGCTCGATTTTTGAGGCGGCGTAGTCGAGGGCGTACAGGAACCCGGAACATGCGGCGTTCAGATCAACCGCGCCCACCTGCGGGGTGCCTAAACCTGCGGCGACGACGGGCGCGAGCCCCGGCGAAACCTGGTCAGCGGTTGTGGTTGCGGCAAGCACAAAGTCGATTTCTTCGGCGCTTATACCGGCATCCGCAAGTGCCTTCTCGCTCGCTTCAAGCGCCAGCTCGGCGAGAGTCTGCTCCTGGCGCAGGTGGTGGCGCTGGCGCACTCCGGTGCGACTGGCAATCCATTCGTCGTCCACGCCGAGCGCGGCGAATTCGCTGTTTGGAATGGGGTCATTGGGCACGGCGGCGCCAACGCCCGAAATTGTCACACTCATGGTGCCTTTCTTGATTTTCTACATAAAGGTGAATCGGCTGCGTGCCTTAACGGCACCGCCCTGATTCACGGTGATCTCTGTCTGATAGGTGTCGCGGTGTTTTTCGCACCGCAGCAGGTTGAGGGTTGGAATCTCGGTGAGCTCTACGAACTCGAAAAATTCGTGGGTTTCTTCCGCCACGCGCAGGTTCGCGGGGTCTTCCCCGGTACGATGCGCGAGCGCCGCCACCGCGAACTGCCGGGCGGCGCTTGCCATCATGAGCCCCGGATAGTGGTCCAGTGGGCGGTCGAAATGCCGTGGCGGGGCTGTGGGCACGATGCGGCATTGGGCTAGTGCGGGGGTTCCCGGTGGGTTCTGAGAGAGCCGTTCCGAGGTTTTCTCCCGCGGCTCTTCCGCCTGTTCCTGAGTGGTTTCGGTACCGTGAGCCGTATCGTCATGGTGCACGTCTCCGATCAAAACCTGGGATGCGTCGCTCACCCCGCACAGGTGCGCGGGGGCAGCCTGTACATGCCCGTACGGCGTTCCCCACACGCGCACAGCCTTCGGGGGTTCGGCGGATGCGCCACCGGCGGAAGCCGCATCCTGGATTTCTGCGGTGTCCCCGAGTTCACCGCGCAGTTCCTCGAAGGTATCGGCGGTGAGGAAGAGTGCCGCGCCGTCGCTTTCGGCCAGGCAGGTATCGCCCGCCCAGAGGGTGATCGCCCCACTGATCGCATAGCACGGCTGCCCGCGCCTGCGGCGGATGGTGCTCACGGGAACGTGCAGGCTCAGTTCGATCGGCTCGTCTGCGCCGGTTGTGTCGGAGCCGCGAACATCGCCGCCCAGAACATGCGGGGTGAACCTCAGCCCTGCGCCGCGAAGCACGAAATGGTCGGCGGATTTCACGCCGAGCGCCTCGCGCCCGAGCGCCTCGATCCCCTGGCGGTGCAGGTCTTGCAGGTATTCCACATCGGTCACGCTCAGCGTGACTGGCCCGCTCACATCGGGGGCGATGCGCGTATCGTACCGCAGGAACACGCGGTATTCCCCGCCATTCGCCGGGTCTTCGGCGGCGGGTTTTTCCGCTTGCGTGAGGCCCGCATCGGCTGCCGTGCCGGGGGCAGGATGGTAGGCGCATCCGAGAACCGCCGCGTATCGCGGGTCTGCGGATGCACATCCCGCCGTCGGCGGCGCGTCCTCGGGATGCTGCCAAGTACTCATGCGCGTATCGCCAGGGTCACGTTGTGCCCGCCGAAGCCCAGGGAGTTTGAGAGTCCCAGCCTTTTGGGCGTGCCGTCGGCCGCGCTGAACGTGCCGGGTGCTAAATCCTGCGGTTCGCCGCTGATGTGCACCCGCCCCAGCCGCTTATCCAGGTTTTTCAGCCCTAGGGTGGGCGGTGCCTGCCCGTGCCGGAGAGCCTGAAGCATGGCGATGGTTTCGACGGCGCCCGCAGCCCCGAAGAGGTGCCCGATCGCCGATTTCGTGGAGGAAACCGGGATGTCCTCAAGAGCCGTGCCAAACACCTGCCGCAGCACGTTCACTTCGGTCGTATCGTTCAGCTCGGTTCCGGTGCCGTGGGCGTTCACATACGACACCTGCTCGGGGGTTGCCCCCGCGGTTTCAAGCGCGCGGTTGAGGGCATAGGCCGCATACATGCCGTCCGGGTTCGGCGCCGTAATGTGGTGGGCATCCGAGGAGAGCCCGTACCCTGCGATTTCGCCCAGTATCTCGGCGCCTCGGGCGCGGGCGTTCTCGGCTGATTCGAGCACGAGAATACCAGCTCCCTCCCCCAGGTTGAAGCCGTTGCGCTCCTCATCGAAGGGGGTCGAGTTCCCGTCGGGCGAGATCGCCCCGGCGGCGTTGAAGATAGCACGGGTGAACCGGGTGGTTCCCGCCTCTGCGCCGCCTACGACGGCTGCATCCGCCTCGCCCAGCAGAATACTGCGCACACCGGCGATGATCGCCTGCGCCCCCGAGGAGCACGCCGTGACGATCGCGGTTGTTTCGCCGTGCAGCCCGTGGCGCATCGAAATATGCGCGGGCGCGGCGTTCGCCATCATCATGGGCACAGTCAGCGGCGAGACTTCCTCGGCACCCTCGGTGTGCATCACCAAATGCTGCGTTTCGAGGGTGTCCAGCCCACCGATAGCGGTACCGATATAGCAGGTGATGCGCCGCGCATCGCACGGCAGCCCGCCGCCCCAGCCCGCCTGGGCGATAGCCTCATCGGCCGCCGCCACGGCAAGCTGGGTGTACCGGTCCATGCGGCGCATCTCGCGGCGACTGAGCGGGTTCTTCACGTCAAAGTCGAGGCATCGCCCAACTTTGCCGCCCAGCCCGTTCTCGTTTTCGTCGTTCAGCCCGCTCAGGCCCGCCACGGCACGCTCATGCAGCGTCTCGGCGCCAACACCCAGCGGGGTGACGGCACCGATTCCCGTGATGACTACTCTCGTACTCACTTCTCCTGTGCCTTTTCACGAATAACATCTACGGCATCCTGCAGGGTGGCGGCGTTTTCAAAATCCTTGGGCTTGACGGGAATCATCAGCTGCTTCTTGACCGCCTGGGTGAGCTCAACAACATCCAGGGAGTCGAGTCCCATCGAATCGATTTTGGCGTCGAGCTTGACGGTGCTGGCGGGCACGCCCATGTCGATCACCTGCTGGGTCACGAACTCTTCCAGGGATGCGGTGTTAACGGGGGTCTCAGTCATGGTTCTCTCCTGATCGGATTATCTAGTGTTTCTCTGTGGTTGGTTATCTGTTGTTCACGGCGGGTACCCGTGAACTCATCCGGCAAACGGCGGGCTTACTCGTAGCGAGCGCGAACCTAGTTCAGCGAAAACGCCTGAGCGCTCAGCCCACCATCTACCGCAATGCTCTGCCCGGTAATGTAGTCGGCGCGGTCGCTGGCGAGGAACGCCACGCACTCGGCAATATCGCGTGCCTGCGCGGGGCGAGCCATCGGCACGGCGCGCTGCACCGACTGGGTGAAGGTTTCAACCTCTTCGGTCATTGAGGTTTCAACGAGTCCGGGGCATACCGCGTTCACGGTCACCCCGCGGCGCGCCACCTCGATAGCCATCGCGCGGGTTATCCCCAAAATTCCGCTTTTCGCGGCGGAATAGCTGCCGGTTCCGGCGATTGTCCTCCCGGCGAGAATCGAGGAAATATTGATGATTCGCCCAAAACGTGCGCGAATCATCGGCCCCAACGCCCGCCGAGAGGTACGAAAAACCGAGCTTAAGTTTGTCGAAATCGCCGCATCCCATTCGTCGTCGCTGAGCCCCGCAACCAGCCCGTCGGAACGAATTCCGGCGTTATTGACTAGCACGGTGACCTGCCCTAACGAGTCTTCGAGTGCATCAAAGGCGTCATCAACTGAGGTGGTGCTGGTGACGTCAATTTTGATGGGCGTCGCTGACACGCCGCACTCGCGGATGCGCCCGGCAACCTCTTCGGCGCGCTCGATTCCGGTGGCGTAGCCGACGGCTATATTCCATCCGTCCTGCGCCAGTCTGAGCGCGATTTGTGCGCCAATATCTCCCGACGCTCCGGTGACGAGGGCGCATCCTGGGCGCTTCTGGTGTGTCATCTGACTCCTTAGGTTTGGTTCTTATGCTGCGGCGGGTCCACGGCGTATCATATGCCGTGGTACTTCGCCGCGCGGTGCTCAATAGCGTTACGTGGGATGCGTGAATGCGTGTTTCGCCCGTTTTTTAGGCGAAGGCGGCCTGCCCGGCGTCTGCGGGGGTTGGGTACTCGGAGTTGAGAACACCGATCTGGCGCAGCAGGCCGAGCTCATCGCGCCCGCCCCAGTGCTCGATTGCCTTGCCGTCTTCAACACGGAAAAGGTGCAAGTGGTGAATCTCGAAGGGCTTACCGGTGGCGGGAATACCCATGAACTCGCCGGTATGAACGCCGCTGAACTTGATCACCATGGTGTAGTGCTGACCGTCCGCGCTTGCCACGATCTTCTGAGGCTTCCACGATGCATCGGAGAACGCCTGGTTCATGTATTTCGCGGTTGCCAGGTACCCTTCGGGGCCGCCGCCAACGCCTTCGCTCGCCTCATGATCGACGAAGTCGGGGTGAATGTACTTGCGGGCGGTTTCGAGATCCATGTTCGTGAAAATCTCAGCCACGCCGAGGGCAACGGTGCGCAGGTCTTCGGGCATCTGCGCCATCATGTCTTCGATAATATTTCCCCACTTACCCATGGGTTTTCCTTTCGTTGGGTGACCTGCCGGTCACGGGGTTTAAACTGTTTCCTCTGCCGGTGAGAGCAGGGGGTGCAGCTGTTTCACGCACTCTTCGGTTGTGGTGAATTCGATGGCATCCCACCCGGCTGCACGGGCGCCTTCGCAGTTACGCGCAAGGTCGTCAATGAGGATGCACTGCGCCGGGTTCACTCCGGCAAGTTCTGCGGCGTAGTCGTAGATACCGCGCTGCGGTTTGCGGTATCCGACCTCGAAGGAGAGCACAATATCGTCGAAAAGATCGGGTTCGTTGAGCATGGCGCGCCAGTGGTTATCCCAGGTGGGCACCATATTTGAGATCAGCCCTACCTTCACACCGTGCGCCTTGATCTCGTGCAGGTACGCCACCCAGGATGCGTTGGGCTTGCGGTCGCGGAACCAGTCGTCGGCGAGGGTATCGAGCTGGAACGCCCCGCCAACCTGCTCGGAAATTTCGCTCAGCCATTCTTTTTCGCTCATCAGGGGCGTATCGACGAGTTCCAGCGGGTCGGTGAGGTTGTGGTTGCGGGCGACCGCTTCAAATCCCGCGCGCAGCTGGGACTCGGTGAGCCCGTATTTCTGGCAGAAGACGCGCATCGTGTGGCTGACCGGCGGGGTGAGTACTCCGCCGAAATCCGTCCACACATATTTCGTGGTGTTGTAGTCGGGCGACATAAAGATCCTTGTCATCTAGCTTTTGAGCGCGAAATCCGCGATCTGCCGGTTATCTTGTTCAACCACGAATTCCCCGGGTGCCGTTGCACGGATCTGCACGGGTGAATCGAGTTCTGCGAATGCCAGGAAATTCCCGCGTATTGAGGAAATTTCGGGGGCGCGCTCGCTATCCGGGCGGGTTGCCAGGTAGAGCTGCCGTGCCGCCTCGGTCAAAATTTGCATGGTGATGTGGTCGTAGGCGTGGTCGAAAAGCGCCTTATTCGCCACGTTCGGGGTCACCTGCGCACTCGGGGTTCCGGTGGTGTTCAGCTGCGAGATCACCACGTTGAGGGGGTTGCGCCTGCCCACACGCTCGGGGGCGATGGGATCCTGCACGTCTGTGAAGGTCAGCTCGTGCAGGTTCGCGGTCGTGGGCGGTGGGGTACCGCGGTATTCGCTGCGCAGTGCCTGCAATTGGTTTTTGGTGAGGATGCGCCCGCCGCTAAAGTGCTCGGCGATCATCCTGTTGCCCATGATGAGCTGCTGGTAGCACCTCCCGGAGCGCGGGGCGCCACGCCGAATGGAGGTCCAGTCGAAGTAGTTGCGAATCAGCAGGTTGGTGTCCTCGGGGTTTAGCGCGGCGATTTCGTGCGGATAAATCGTGAGCCCAAACTCGTTGGAGATCAGGGTGTTTCCGGCGTCTACACCGACTTCGTGGGCGCTGGCGATTGTCGCCTGCCGCGCAATTTCGAGCAGCAGGAGCGCATCGGGGGTTCCTTCGGCATCGTTGTAGATGCTGTCGTGAAAGAAGCTGTGCGATGAGGGCAGCTGCGCCGCCACGAGCACATGCTGCGCGCTCTGCCGGCGAATGTCCGTGAGGAAAACTTCGGAAACGGCTGCACGGTGTACCTTATGACGATCGACGGTACGGTCATAGTGCAGATCTTCTATATCCGGGTCTATCGTGATAGTTTCGTCGAGCTCTGGTGCCGACTCGTATATGAGGGTCATATGCCCTCCTCCTTTGGCTGTGGTTGGTGTATGTTGCACGTGGTCACGGGATCCCGTGGGGCTTGCTACGTGCGGGTGAGTAAGCTCCTTGGGTGTGCGTTATCGGTGTTGTTATGCCCTACCGCTGGATACGGGTAATATGGTGAAGATTCTCAATATCAAAAAGATATAAGTACAGTCACTATGGTGTGAAGGTGTGATGGTCCCTTGATATTCCTACGGATTCACGATGAATGCGGGCTGCGAAAGACCGAAAGCGCAGCGTTTGTCTATCCCGGCGTATACCCGAGGGTGCACCGCTGCCCGTGAGGTTGGGTCAGCGAGGATCTGAGTGTCGGAAGGCTTCGAGTGCTCAGGCAGCGCACCGCATCGTGCGTTATCTGGCGTCTGTTATGAATTCTGCTGATTTCGTCGGTGTTCATAGCGTTCATTCCTTTTTCATCCCTACCGTGTGGGTAGGAGATACCATCAGAACGTTTCGGAAGTTTGAGTTAGGTTCTGTAGGTTCTGATGGTTGTCTGTGGTTGGTTGAAAAATATGTGCAGCTGGCCTAAGGCAGCTTAGCTGCGGGTTCTGGTTCTGGCGCGACCGCTCGTTCGACGGCGGGTGCGCCAGTTTTGGGAAGCACGGTGAAGACGGCAACAGCACCCAAAAGACCTACTGCCGCACCTACCCAGCACGCAGCGGCTACGCCTCGGGGCGATTGTGCCGTTGCGGTGGCGATTCCGATACTTCCCATCAGCGCGATACCCAGGGCGCCGCCGAGCTGCATAGCAACATCGGCAACCGCCGAGCCCGCGCCGGTTTGTTTCTTGGGGGTCGATTCAATGATCGAGTTCACGGAGGCCGGGGCGCCAAAACCCACACCCAGACCGAATGTGAAGAGCGCTATCATAACCTGCCCGCTCTTGGGCGAGGGGCTGATAGCCAGAAGCACCATGCCGAGGGCGACCATGAGAGGACCGGTGGCTGAGACGGGACCCAGTCCAAACTTTTCGACGAGTTTGGGCGAGATCGGTGCCACGAGAACTGCCGAACACATGGCGAGCATATGCAGACCGGACGTAAAAGGGTCAAGCCCTAGGACGAACTGCAAATGCTGAGTCATGATGAACAGCCCGCCGAAGACCCCGAAAAATACCGAAGAGATCGTCAGCAGCGGTCCGCCGAACCGGCGGTTACGGAAGACCTCATGGCTGAGCATGGGCGATGCGCTGCGGCGCTCCCATACGATGAAGATCAGGCTCAGCACCACACCCGCAATCAGCAGGGTCAGCGTCAAGCTTGAGGTCCAACCTGCTTCCGGAGCGGCGATAATGCCGTACACTAGCAGGGCGGGCCCGAAAATCGAGAGGATCAGCCCGAAGAAGTCCAGGCGGGAAGAGTGCTTTTTTGAGGATTCCGGGGCGAGCATCAGGCATGCCAGGAATGCCACGGCAATAATAGGCACGTTGATCAGGAAAATGGATCCCCACGAAAAACTTTTGAGCAGCAGTCCGCCCACGATGGGACCGAGCGGAATACCCAGCGAGGACATTCCTACCCAAATTCCGAGAGCTTTAGCACGTTCATGGTCTGGAAAAATATCACGAATAAGTGCTAGGGTCGAAGGCATAATAAATGCTGATCCGAGACCCATAATTACTCGTGAAAAAATAAGTACTTCTGCATTAATAGAGAAAGCCGCCATTATTGAACCAAGCAGCAAAATAAACATACCGGCTAGAAAACTTAGTTTATGTCCGATTCTGTCGGCTAATCCCCCGAAGAAAAGTAGCGGTGCGGCAAATGCAAGTGAATAGGCTGCAACAACCCATTGCAATTGTTCGCCCGTTGCCTGTAGTCCAGTCTCCATAGACGGTATAGCAACCGCGACAATGAGCGAATCCAGCCCGGTCACGACCAGCGCTAGGCACATAAACCCGAGGATGGCCCAGCGCTTGGGGTGGGGTGCAGTCACGCTCATTTTTTAGTCCTTGAAGTGGTTGGAAGACATAGCTATATGTAACAGTGATGTCTCAAGTATACAGTTCAAATTAGGTCTGTCAATCGTTTATTTTCTCTATTTACGCATCAATTATTTATATATATTTATTGCCACCCAAGAAACAAAATTAGTGTCTCTGTAAATTATTAAAAGAATTGAGAGAGTGAAGGTTTAGTTTTCATATTTTCCTTGTAAATACTTTCATCAAAATTCCCCGGCAATTATCACATAAACCTCTCATGCTGTGTTGAGCGTATAGCATAATCCCACCCCGTTCACCGTGGCACGATCACCATCTACAGCGAAGGCGAGCACACGATGAGAGCCCCTTGTGTGTGATGCGTTACGCCCCAAAATTTTCGGCGTGTCCGTCTGCTATGCACCACGAAACGAGGGAGAAACAGACCGAAATCTGTTCCTCCCTCGCTCGAATCTATGGGCTCATAGTGAGTGTTTCTGGAACCTCATAGTCTTGTAGAGCGTATCCGCTAGACCAGATCACGCACTACCTATTCTGAGTAGCCAGTCAGGGTCTCCACCGGTTCGGAAACTTTAGAGCTTTTCCTGAAGAACCCGTCATGGTAGCTAACCCCCGACGTCGTACCGCACTGAATCTTATCCTTGGGGAAGCGACGAAAGATACATAGCCCTTTCCTCCTCCCTACGCTTATACAGCCCCGGGATGAATTCTCCGCCAGCGTGCGAGTACTGCAGCAGAGCATCCGCGGCGGCCTGATAATTTCCCTGGTTCGTGAATTCGAGAACATCACTCGACTTAAAGGTACCCGCGCCCAGGTTGAAGGTGAATGACACGAGCGCATCGTATTGCTTCTGAGTAATTTCACGAGTAACAGCAGAATTCACAGCAGCTTCGGTAGGCTTCAAATCTGCGCGAAGGATCTTCTCCCCTTCTTCTTCGGTGATATGCTGCCCCTCATGGATGGGGTACTCCTCAATACTGGGCGCATAGATCGAATGCCCGTAACCGATCGTGAGAACGCCCGCCACATCGTAGTAGGCGTCGCTCCTGAATCCTTCTTTCTCTTTCAAGAAGGCAATTCCTTCAGGTGATATCTGATGCATGGGTATCAACTCCTCTGAAGAATAATTACGATTTCATTAAGAGGTTCCGGTCCCCACCGTAACTAAGGATTCAGAGCCATACAAGAGGTATAACAGACAGTCTTCTGCCTTGACGCTCGAACTCGCAGTTGTGCCAGAGTGTGTTTTTAATCAAGCTCCCCGCTGGCAATTAACTGTTCACGTACCTTGCGGCGCAGAATCTTGCCGAGCATCGACCGGGGCAGATCGTCCACCGCCACAATCTTGCGCGGCACCTTATAGCGGGTCACGCGCGCATAGCAGTGCTCGCGCAGCGCATGTTCATCAACCGCGTGCCCTTCGGCGGGAATCACGGCGGCGACCACCGTCTCTCCCCCGCTGGCCTGCGGGATGCCCACGACCGCCGCATCCGCCACGGAGTCATGCTGTTTCAGGGCGGTTTCCACTTCGGTGGGTGAGACGTTGAACCCGCCGGTAATGATGACTTCCTTAATACGGTCCACAATCTGAATGAAGTAGTCTTCATCCAAACGCACAATATCGCCGGTGCGCAGCCAGCCGTCAGCCGTAATGGTTTTCTGCGTGTCTTCTTCGCGTTTCCAGTACCCGGCGAAACGCTGCGGACCGTGAACCCACAGCTCGCCCTCTTCGCCGAGCGGCACATCCTGAAGAGTTTCGGGGTCTACCACGCGAATATCGGTCGAGGGGAAGGGAATGCCGATTGACCCGGCGCGGCGCGTATCGTTGAGCGGATTGCATGAGACGAGCGGCGCGCACTCGGTCAGCCCGTACCCCTCAACCATGTACCCGCCGGATGCCTCCTCCCACTCAGCCACCAGCTCGGGCGGCAGGTTCATGGCACCCGAAACCGCATAGCGAACGCCCTGCAGCGATATGCCCTGCTCTTTGGCGACATCCATCAGGCGGCGGTATACCGGCGGTACTGCGGGCAGAATCGTGGGGCGGGTCTTCTTCATCGCCTTAGTAATCAGGCCCATATCGACGGTTGGGAAGAGCACCAGCCGGGCGCGGCACAGCGCCGCGATCGTTACGCCCAAGGTCATGCCGTAGGCATGGAAAAGCGGCAGCACCGAGTAGATGCATTCGTCGTCGCCGGGTTTAATCCAGGCTTCACCCATGCGCCCGTTCGATTCGAGGTTGCGGTGGGTGAGCATCACACCCTTGGGCAGTCCGGTGGTGCCGGAGGTGTACTGCAAGAGCGCTATATCGTGAGCGGTGGGTCGTTTAAAGTCGGGATCGATCGGCGGGCTCTTGAGCAGATGCGCCCAGCTTGTGGTTCCGGGGGCGGCTCCTTCAAGTTTTTCGCGGGATTCGCGCGCCTTTTTGACCGGCAGTTTGAGCGCCGCACGAGTGAGAGCGGGCATCGCTTTAATAAGGTTCACGGCGTAAATATGCACCGGTCTGATGTCTGCGGGCAGGCCCGTAATACGCCCGGAAATTTTATCCCACACGATAGCAGCCTTCGCGCCGTGGTCCTCAAACATATGCCGCAGCTCGGCCCCGGTGTAGAGGGGGTTGTGTTCCACGACGATTGCGCCCAGGCGCAGAATCGCGTAGAAGGCAATAATATGCTGCGGGCAGTTGGGCAGAATCAGGGCGACCCGATCTCCCGCCTGCACCCCGGCCAGGCGCAGCCCTTCGGCGGCACGGTCGATCTGACTGCCGAGTTCGGAGTAGGTAGTAGTGGCCCCAAAGAATTCGAGGGCGACCTTGTGGGGAACCTCTCGGACAGCATCGTCAATCAGGTGGCTCAGCGAGGTTTCGGACAGGTGAACGTCTACGGCGACGCCGGGTGAATAATTTTTGAGCCAGGGGCGATGCGCCAGCGGGTTCTGCCCGGAGGCGGTATCAGGCGTGTCTTGAGCGGGTGCGGGTCTTTGAGATTCCTGCGCGGAGGCTTGGGCATCGTGCGGATGCGAGTCGTGATATTGCGGGTCAGTCATGCTTCGATTGTGCCTGTTGAGACCTGTTTTGCTCAACCCGCGACGCGCTGTGCAACGTCACGAACGGCTTTCCCCTACCAAATCCGCCACGCCATAGAATCCCCTACCAACACATTAGGGACTCCCGCTCGGCCATAAGTCGCATATTACTCAAAATCGAGGCAATTTCGTATGATGTTCCAAAACCAAGGATTATTTTGCTCACAAAGACCATAAAAGTACTAAAACTCATCAGACCAATGCAGAAGCCATTCAATAGAAACCTCACTAATGAGGAGAAGGCACTGAACCATCAGATCAACACCATATGGAATTGAGAGAGTGAGTGCCTAGATCAGCTGTTAAAGGGTATTTTCACACAGATACCGCGTACCAATCAGCTCATACTATAGGCTGACTTTGTGGCACGTGCGTTGCTTCTCTACTTTCGAGACAACCCAAATAAATAACTACATCTATTTCTTAAGAATAATATTAGAAGAGTAAAAACTCCACCACAATCCACAACCTATAAGCAAAAAGGAGAGTACAGAAAAAACAACAAATCCTCCAACTAAATCCATTAATATTGCAGACCCAATAATTGCTAGGGCATTAATGACACGTTCAATGCCATCAATTACAGAAAACCATGCACCAATTCTCGCTTGTGGAGCATGAACCTGTACAATTAAAGTCATAGCCTTCATTTGCAAAACACTACCAAATCCTATTATCAAGGCACCAGGATATACAATCAAAAAATATCCCCCTGAAATGCTCAATAATAGTGATCCTACTCCAGTAGTAAGCGCCCCAAACCCAAATAAATATTTTAGATTATCGATATTATTACGCGCAATTAGAATCGAAGCAGTTAGTGAACCTAAGGCCATAAAGGCAAGTGCAAAACCAATCTGCTCGGGCTCCCACCTGTACTCCATTTTTAATAGCGAAAATAGTAAAAGCAACACAGTAGAAAGTCCGGCAGTTGCCAGAATATCGACTATCAAAAATTTTCGCCATGATACACTCTGCCATATCTCTAAAAATGTTATTTGTATTATACGACCAGAACTCATTCCTTGGTAAAAGCTCTTAGAAGCATCTTCATCACTATCTGCACTAGAGTTTGAAAAATTAGAACTTCTAATCGATTTTAGAAACATGATTAAAAGAATGGCGCTAGTTCCATAAAATAATCCAACTATAAAAAGTGATGATAATTCAGCAAATCCTGAAACAATAAACCCAGCAATTACTGGTGCAACAAGACCCGTTATAGCGCGTACAGAAGAGTCAAGCCCTGAAAATGTAAGAAGCCTATTCTTATCATCTCCAAAAGCTTGAGGAATAGCAGCTGTTTGAGCTATATTGACTAATTGGTTTAAAAAATCCATTATACCGGCTACAAGTACAACAAAAATTATACTATTTATACCGGCGTATACATTCAAAGAACCGGACAGGATAAGAACTAAACAAGCAATAACTGAAAAAACAAATACCGACCGCAGAGCTCCCCATCTATCTATGTGAACTCCCATTGTCGCAGCAGCGAAAGCCTCGGTAATATAACCTACAAAATATATAACCCCGACCCAAAATATTTTATCAGATATTCCTAAAGCTGTATTTCCAAAGGCAATATCATACGTAGACTCAGAAACGACCCCCAGAATCCCAGAAGCCACAAATATTAATACAAGAATTATATAATTAATTTTTTTATTCATCGAAAGCAATTATCCTTTCAAACTCGGCAGACAGGGTGTTTCCAGAGTTAGTACCTTATGTTACTATGTGTTTTTAAACACTATACATACTTATGTATGAAAAACCAAAATTACTTCGAGATTCTATTAAAATAAAGGTACGTTATGGCATCCCAATACCCAGGAAGGTACAGAGGTTATACGGTTGATTATCATTCCCACAATATGCATTCCTCAGTAGATTTAGCAGCAAACCGAGCATAGTGGATTCAAATTGATTAGAATCAGCGTATGCTTACGAATAACTGAGTAGAGACGATAGACCGAGACGAAACAAGGCGTGAATCCAAAGGCTACAGCTGCCACCGTGAGACACAGCCTGTATAGACTCCGGAGTGGGAGCAGAGCCTGGCATCCACAGATCCCTTGACGCACGTGTTGTTGGATGTGCCACTGTAATTCATATAACCAGATCTCAATTAAGCTGAATTTATATTAACTCCATCAGATATCAGCAAGGCATCTGCCAATATCCACGCTGTAGGTTAAGTCCGCATGCTAGTTTCCTCAGGACTTGGGTGAGATCATTGAGCTGAGAGCATTGCTTTCTAGCCGCTGAGGGACACTACTCTGAGCATGCAAGGAAAGAAATAATTTTCCAAAGCTGGCGGGGGCAACGAGTCAGAGAGGCGTATTCCCACGTGCAACATCTCTATATACAACGACGTACACCACATGCATCAGCACACATCGCAATGTTACGGCGGAGAATATGAGTGAGAAGTCTTTCGGCGATAATCCCACACACCAGAATTCGAGCTCGCAGATCTCGGCAGCGGGCACCGCACGCCCGGTCCTTCCTCTCCGGAAACTCTACGGTATGCGTTTGGGATTGGCAGGTATAACGCTTGCGCTCATGGCTCAGACTTTTCTTGCCATCTTTTATCCGAGTTCTCTCAATTATTTCCCGGTGTATACATCCTCACCTATCTTCGTTACCGTCCTCTACTGGGCTCTGCAGATCACCGCGACAGTATTTTATCTGCGGTCACGGCATTTAGGGTTTATCCTCGGAGCCAATATCGTGGGTGCGCTGCATCATGGGCTTGACCTCTTCATGCTTATCTTCTTGAGGCTTCTGTATCGATCGGACGCTATCGGTCATTATCTCGAAGGGGCAAACGCTGTATATATAATTGCTTACTGGCTCGGACAGGCTGTTACCCTCATCGACTTTACGCTCTGCATTGTCTTTATCATCGTGCTCGTGCGTGTGTTTTCTCGCCGCCGCCAGAGCACAGTTCAGCCCTAGCGCCTACCCTAGTTCCCTGCATTCAAGCCTCTATTTTTTAGTAGGTAACTTCCAAGGTTGTTTGAAAGTATCCAAAAAGTTCTCAAGGTACTCATTTACCTTAATGACAATCTCTGCCTTCAAAATAGGAAGAAGGCAATACTCCCATACAGCTCGATGTGCATATGGATTGGGGCACATAAGAAGAGCTAAAATACGCACATTCTGCTGAAGTTCGCCAAGCTTTGTTGTGATTGGAGTAGTTGATTCTTTTAAAAATTTCTTAACTATTTTTTTAACTAATCTCTTAGTCACGTTTTCCAGAAATACATCCCCTAATCCAGCTTCCTCATCTTTTTTGAGACGGGTTTTAGCCACTTCCCTCTTCTTTGACCGCGGGTTAGGGCTACCACTCGTCGTAGAACTACTTCGCTCTTGTTTGAGTATTTCCCATACCAAATCAGCTATATATGAAGAAATATCTTCAGAAATACTATCTATTTTTTTACTTACTTCATCGATAGCATGAGCCAAAGCTGCCAATACATCACACCAAAAATGGTCGGCCAATCGACAATACACCTCAGGGGATTCATTCAATATTTCCCCACAGGCATCCCCAACCCGATCAGCTATCCACTCAATCTGCTTCCTCTCCGTCGGATGCTCAATGAGCCAATCAACAATATCAATAGAGCGGTTAGACTCAAAAAACCACTGTGCATCACCCCGACGAGGCTTACTGTGCTTACTGTAACGGTCAGGAAAATCCCTGTAAGGTTCCTGCTGTTTTTCAACGCGATCCCTTGCAACAGCCCTACGCCCCTGGGCGATATCTGCAGTACGATGTTGCCTACCTGTCCGTTTTTCTTTCGGCACCTCCAGAGCCTCAGCCCATAAGATACGCCCTTTTACCCCATGCTTGCTACCCCCACATGGGCAACAACAAATTTGACCCGTAGCATGACTGCAAGAACTACTTGTACACTGTGGTTGATTTTCACCTGTATTCTGTGACATATATAACCTAACTTCAAGTCGCTTCCTACGCCCAACTTATAAAACATTAACGTCTAGTTTTATATATTTAACTTGAATCTACCACATTTAATAGTAAGAGTAAACAATCCCTAGAAATGAATAGCATAGACCATAGCTGCACGAACATTATAGGTTAGATATGGCAAAGTCTAGTGACTGCTTTGATTCCCCTAATAGTCTACACATTACATGAGAGAACACATTTACAGAATCAGCATTGTTAACACAGAGAAATTAGTCGGAATATCGCGGAAATATACCGAAACTTCTATAAGTCTAGAACCATCAAGAAAACAGTCTGTAACAGCACCGCCAAAGGCGTGAAATCTATAACTGATAGGCCACATCAAAAGATATATGTCCCTTTTCGAAATGTTCCAAAAATAGAATGATAAAGAAACTCCCGAACCGTCACCGCGATGCGCGTTCTCTACCACCACCACTCGTTCCGGGAGCTGCTTTTCATTCCGCTGAGGAGCGTTTTTCCGAGCGCGCGAGGAAACGAGTCAAGTTTAACCGCTCCCTAATGAAGAAAATGCTTCCGCTTTAAGCACCAACCCGCGGAATACGGTCTCACGAGACAAAAAAGGGATGGACGCACGTTATCAAACGCGCATCCATCCCCTTTTACACGATCCTGCTAGATAATCCTCTGAGTATAAGGCACTCGGGACGTAATCACCTCGAAATACTCCGGCGGCACCTGTGAACTCTCGCGCAAAAGCTCAGGGATAATTCCGTTCTCAGTAACCATTTCAAGGGCCCGCGGAAAGAGTGAAGGCTGTTCCAGCGTTGAAATAGCACCAGGTTCTTTCACCCTCCACTTATTCTTAGATACCGTGATCATTGCGTTACGGTACGACGTATCAGACAGGCGCCCCAGCGACTTGGCACGGTAGAGCAAGGCCTGCATGCTAACGCCCCAATATTCTTTCAGTTCCTTGAGCTTCATCCAACCGGCACCAGTCATCCGAGTAGGCAGCTCCTCCCGAAGAGAATCAGCGGGCATCAGGAACTCAGCCGCAAACTCGTGCGCCTGCGCTTCAATAGTTTTATTGCCGGGCTCCGCATCTGCATGCATAATCAGATGCCCCAACTCATGCGCGGCATCAAAGCGCTGACGGTAATAGTCGTTCTTCAAGGGATGAAGTACAACGATAGGTAGGAAGCCGGTATCCACAGAATAAGCATCAACGGCGTCGCTCTGCTGAGGGGCGAATACAACCGCCGCACCGTGTTTCTCAAGCTCACGGATAACATGGCGAATCGGACCGGTTCCAAGACCCCAATCAGCACGAACCTGCTGCGCGGCAAGCTCAGGGATAGGGCTGTTCTTCACCTCAGGATCAGCAGGCAAATCCGGTATCTGCCGTTCGGGGAAATCTATATGCCGTGAAAGTGCCCCTGCCACATCATGCACAAGGTGCGTATAGGCTTCTGCCTGGTCGCGCTGAAGCTGCGTAGTTGCCCGAAGCGACCGAAAATGCGGTGCGCTACTGGCAACAAGACCATTAATAGTTTCAACGTCTTGGGATTTTGTGTGCTGATACTCTGCGTTCACCTCAAAAAAAGAAGGCGGAAGCGAAAAAGCATCTGCGAGCGCTTCAATATTCTCCGTCGTGGGTTTCCGAGCACCGGATTCCCAGGTGGTGATAGCAGAAGCGCTCACGCCCGCCTTTGCTGCGAGTTCGTTCTTCCGGATTCCTGCAAGCTGACGTGCTAGGACCAGCCGGTTCTTGTCAAAGATGGCATTGAAGGAAGACATAGTTCTTTCTGCGTGGTTATTGTATTACTCATGAGTGGCCTCGCGCTTGAGCTGAAGCTCGATATCTGGAATCTGCTCTTGAGGCACGGGGCTGGTTTGAGTAGCCGTAGGTGCAACCTGTACTTTGCGGTCGAGGCGAGCCAGGATGTCGTATGTCCAGAGCCACGGAGTGTCAGACGTGTTGCGAGCCGGAGTAGGTACCCCAATCACACCCTCTAGCAACTCTCCCTCTGGAGAGATATTATATGCGACCACGAGCGCTGGCAGGTGCATAGGTACAGAGGCTTCGAAACCATCCAGGTCAAAGTCTTCAGGGGAGAATAGGGCATCTTCCCCTACATAATGTTGCGTCTCTGCGACTATGGTCTGCTTGGTGCTTCGCTCCCAGCGGATACCTTGAACACCACCTTCAAATCGGTTCGCACTCTGAACGATGAGAGAGCAGAAATCATCTACTTCCCAATATGGAACATTTTTAAACGTATTCCACGTGTAGATGCCGTGAGTCGGTTCAAGGGGCAGAAAATTACGAGCTTCAGGCGGAAGACCCTCCATGAGTGTGTCTATCTCCGTATGAGGTTCTACACCGTCATCAAGCTGGTATTCTCCGGTGAGCGTCACACGCGACATGACGGAACGAACAAGGTCATAGTGAAAAGAGCCTTTAGTCGTGTTCCTAGTGTAGGGGATGAACTCGTTACGATCGGCAGCTACCCTCAGGATACGAAACATAGCTTCAAGGCGATCTAGAACTCCAAGTTCTTGAAGCTTCTCAATGGTGGCACCTTGATTCGAAAAATCGAGGTCTTTCATAGATATGATTTACCCTTTCATTATTTTTATGCGCAAAAATTTACATAATACCTAAACTCTAGCATATAATTTACATGAAGGTTCGTTCGTACTGAATCCTTAATACAATGCCCACATCCTATAGATAGAAGTCCGGAAGTAGTATCTAACCCGGAATAACGCCCCTCTTGCGAGAACTATGCAGTAAGCCTGCATCCGATGGGGCCTTTCTGAGATACTAGGTGTATGAGCAACAGGCATGACATTACCGATGAGCAGTTTAAAAAGCTGCTCCGAGAAATCTCGAAACGCTTCGCTATCCTGGGCGGCATCGTGATTCTCATCGGCTTAGCAATTATCCTCATCATGTACTTCTGGATGGGAGGGACTCACTCATGAGCAAGCCCAACCGCCAGAACCTCAGCGAGGCTTTTGAACGTATGACGGCGGGCAAAGCCTACCGCTTTACCGAGGAGAATAAGCAAGTCGGCGATTCTATCTACCAAGCGGTCAAGTTTTTCGAGCAGTACTATGCGCGCGGCGAGCACGCCCACGGCATGCAGGTGCTCCGCGACCACCTGGGCAGCCTGGGTGAGCATACCGAGATGCATCCGCCGGTTGCCTTCGATTTTGGAGTCAATACCCATATCGGCAAGTATTGTTTCTTCAATTTCAACACCACGTTCCTAGACGTAGCCCCCATTACCATCGGCGACTATGTGTTCGTCGGCCCCGGCTGCCAGTTCCTCACCCCCACCCACCCGATTAATGTTCAGGATCGCATCAATTTTTGGGAGGGTGCCCTGCCAATCACGGTGGGCAATAACGTGTGGATAGGCGGCGGAGCCATTATTCTTGGAGGCGTCACAATCGGCGAAAACGCGGTGATCGGGGCGGGGTCCGTGGTCACGAAAGACGTTCCCGCGAACACGATCGTCGCCGGTAATCCGGCGCGCGTTATCCGTACTATTGATCCGGAACAGCGACCGGCACATCCGCACCAATACAGTGAAGAGGAAATGATGCAGGCGCAGGAGTTTTATGCATGCCTTGAAGCTGATAACTTTTAATATCGCTCAACTTCCAAACCTTTAAACTGAGCGCCACAAGCGCCACGGTTTTTATGAGCATATATAGATCAAAATTCTCAGATGCCAACCACCGATATGGAGGCGACCATGACATCTACCCCAAAGAATACCTCAGGTCCCCATCACAATACCCCTGTTGAAGAAAATACCGCTCACGCGAAGGATAAAACGAACCAGAGTGAGCTTCGGGAGAGCTCTCATGACGCCTGGGACGCCGCTTTTGAAAGCGACGACCCAACCGTCGTGCTCTCCCCCAAGGACATGCCAGTCGATAATATAGCCGAAGAGAAAACCCGTCCTCTCTCTGCCGCCGACCAGCGGAAATATCTTGAGGAAAGTTCTTCATCCGCCAATGCGCAGGTGAAGACTGATGCGGGTACCGCCAAGGATCGTTCACGCGATGGCGATTCTTCCTTCGGCTGGTTAGAAGATTCCGACGAGTCTGCCGGCAGCGACTCCGTGGATCAGCTGCGCCCCGCCGTACCCAGCAGCATGGTTACCTACAGTACGGAGGCGCTTCCCCCGCTCCCTGAGCATCCCACGACGCCCAGAGAAAACGGCGACAGTAATACCATTGTGGCTGTGTCTGCTCCTTCCCCCGCGCAAAATTACTTCATAGAAGACGGTGAGGATACCGACGAGCACGCCCCCATTCTTACGGCGGCAACTGCCTTCGAGCTTCAGAAAGCACGCTACGGGCGACTTCAGGTTATTCCCGGGCTAATGGGCTGGTTCGCCGCAATGGGTGTTTTGCAGTTTTTGCTCTGGGTTACGGCAACCGTGATCGAAGCTAATCACGGAACCCCCTACGATTCCATGGCTCCTATTGTGCGCGGGTTATTCTCGGGGAACGATGCACTCGCTCTCTGGCAGGGTATCGGAACCGGTGCCGCATACCTGGTGGCGTACTGCATCGGCGGGTATGTGGCTGGTCGCATGGCGCGGTTCTCCAGCGCAAAGCAGGGGATTTCGGTGTGGCTGTGGCAGGTCATGATCATATTTGCAGCAAGCCTGCTCACCTATTTCACGCCCCAGGTTTTCCAGGGAGGCTCCGCAAACCTTTCCGTGCAGTGGTATACGCAGCACGGTACGGCAAGCGCTATTCTTTCGGTTGCGTTGGTTCTCTGCATCACCTTCATCGCTGCGGTTCTGGGCGGCCTGATGGGCGGTCTCTATCATCGCCGTGTGGAACGTTACGCACAAAACTATGTGGACCAGGAATTATAGCGTTTCAGGTATATAACCCATAGGGAATATAGTGATTGGGGTAGGGTTTCGTGACAACATGAGAACCCTGCCCCCATTTTTGTCTGTACGATATGGCTATATGCCGATACGGGAATATTCCAGAAACAGAATATGTGTGGTTTCAAGACCCAAAAAAATACACCAGGGCGCCGAAGGAAGAGAGTCCTTCGGCGCCCTTGAGCGTTACTGTACTCGTAAGCGCTACATATCCAGAAGCATGGCGGGTTCTTCGAGAATAGCGGCAACATCCGCCATGAAACGCGCCGAGAGGTCGCCGTCTACCACGCGGTGATCGAAAGAACCGCCCAGCGTGGTTACCCAGCGCGGAATAACCTCACCATCAACCACCCAGGGCTTCTGCTTAATCGTGCCGAAGGCAACGATCGCCACCTCGCCGGGGTTGATAATCGGGGTTCCCGTATCGATGCCAAGCGAACCGATATTCGTGATCGTCAGGGTTCCGTTCGCCATCTCGGCGGGCTGGGTCTTCCCTTCGCGGGCGCGAGTCGTCAGGTTATTCAAGGCGATCGCGAGCTCACGCAGAGAGAGCTCTTGCGCATCCTTGATATTCGGCACCATCAGCCCGCGCGGGGTCGCCGCCGCAATGCCCAAGTTCATAAAGCGCTTGATCTGAATCTCGCTGTCCGTCCAAGTAGCGTTCACCTGGGGGTTCCGTTCGGCCGCCCAAATCACGGCGGCGGCAAGCACCAGCAGCGGAGTTACCTTCACGCCCTCGAAGTGGCGCGACTTCTTCAAACGCTTGATAAATTCCATGGTGCGCGAAGCATCCACGTCCACGAAGATCGACACGTGCGGGGCGCTAAACGCCGAAGAAACCATAGCCTTCGCGGTTGCCTTGCGCACCCCGCGCACCGGAATATGCTGCATGCGATCGCCCTGTGCGGACGGGGACTGCCAGAAACGCTGGCTCGTGGGCTCCTGCACATCGTTAAGATGCGCCACATAGTTCAACAGGTCTTGTTTCGTCACCTGCCCGCGCGAGCCGGTGGCGGTCACATTCGCCAGATCAACGCCCAGCTCTTTTGCCGCCAAGCGTACGGGTGGCGCCGCCAGCGACGGACGATGCGGCACCGGCTCCTGCGTCGGCTGTGCGGTTACGACGAACCCCTCAGCCCCGCCCTGGAAACGCTGCACCACCGTATTGAACGGGCTGTTTTCTACGAATTTGGAGGCGCGTTCGGCAAGCTCGCTGAAAAGTCCCTGATTGCGCGGCTCGGGTGACGAGGGGGTATGCGCCACCGGCATCTCCTGAGCGGGCGATGCCGGGGTCTGCGGCGCGGTGTTCTGAGCCCTTGCGGATGCGGGGCGCTTGCGGGCGCGGCGCTTCACCGAATCGGCCTTGGGCCCCGAACCCACGAGTGCCTGGTTACCGCTCTCGCCCTCATCGGCGGATGCGGCGGGCGCATCCTGCGGTTCGTCTGCGGTGGATGCGGCGCTGCCGGAGATCGCGATAATAGGAGTCCCGACTTCGACCGTCTCGCCCTCGTTCGCCAGAATCTTCTCCACGGTGCCGGTGTAGGGCGAAGACAGTTCCACAACGGATTTGGCGGTCTCGATTTCGACGAGAACATCGTTGATACTGACCTCGCTGCCAACGCTGACTTTCCAGGTGAGGATCTCAGCCTCGGTAAGACCTTCACCCACATCGGGGAGATTAAAAATCTGGGACATTTTATGCCTTTCGCTAGGGAATATAGCCTGTCGGGAATATTCTTCGCGGGTTATATAAGGAATATGGAATATACGGATTTAGTATTCAAATGAGCGATCGACGGCTTCGAGAATACGGTCAATATCGGGCACGTATTCGTCCTCCGTGCGCGGTACCGGGTACGGAATATAGTAACCGCCCACACGCAGCACTGGAGCCTGCAGGCTGTAGAAGCAGCGCTCGGTGATTGCGGCAGCAAGTTCGCCGCCCATGCCCCCGAAGGTCGGCGCTTCATGGGCAACAATCAGGCGCCCGGTCTTCACCACGGATGCTGCGACGGTGGGTACATCCATCGGGGAGATCGACCGCAGGTCAATGACTTCGATCGAGCGTCCATCTTCGACGGCGGCCTCCGCGGCGGCGAGCGCTACCGGCACCAGCGGACCGTATGCCACGACGGTCGCGTCTGTGCCTTCGCGCACCACCTGCGCTTGGAACGGGTCAAAGTCGGTGTCTGCAAAGTTCACCTCGCCCTTGAGCCAGTAGCGGCGTTTGGGCTCGAAAATAATCACCGGGTCGTCGCATTCAATGGATTTGCGGGTCATCCAGTAGGCGTCATGCGGTGAGGACGGTGTTACGATGCGCAGCCCAGGGGTGTGCGCGAACAGCGCCTCGGGCGATTCAGAGTGATGCTCGACCGCCCCGATGACGCCGCCGTAGGGAATACGGATCGTAACCGGAACAATATATTTTTTGTCGCTGCGGTTGTGGATTTTGGCGAGCTGGGTGGTGATTTGGTTGTAGGCAGGGAAGACGAACCCGTCGAACTGAATCTCGGCTACGGGCCGATAGCCGCGCATCGCCATGCCGATGGAGGTGCCCACAATACCGGCCTCTCCGAGGGGAGAATCCATCACGCGCTTCTGCCCGTGCTTTGCCAGAAGCCCTTCGGTTACGCGATATACCCCGCCGAGTTTGCCGATATCTTCACCGATCAGCACGACTTTGCGGTTATCTGCCATCGCGTCGTCGAGGCCGCGAGTGATCGCTTTCGCCAGGGTTAGGCGCTCGACCTGTGTATTCTGCTCGCTCATTCTTAGTCCTCCTCGAAACCTGCGACGTAGTTGCGGTAGAACTCGCGTTCTTCTTCTACCTGAAGGTGTTCTTCGGCATAGGCGCGGTCGAAGAATCGGTCGAATTCATAGGGTTCGGAGGCAATCGCCGCCTCGCGCACCCCGTTGGCGAGTTCTTGTGCTTCTTCGGCGAGTTTTTCGAAGAAGGAGCCATCTGCGTGCCCGTTCTCGCGCAGATATTTTTCCAGGCGAATCAGCGGGTCTGCGTTCAGACGTTGCTGGAGTTCTTCGTCGTCACGGTATTTGGTGGGGTCGTCGGCGGTGGTATGCGGGCCCAGGCGGTATGTTTCCGCCTCGATCAGCACGGGGCCTTCGCCGCGGCGAATTTTATCGAGCGCGTAGCGGGTGGCGGCGAGGGTGCCGAGCACATCGTTGCCGTCAACACGCAGCCCTTCAAAGCCGTAGCCTTGGGCGCGGGTTGAGATGGGCACGCGCGACTGCACGTCGAAGGGTACCGAAATAGCCCAGCGGTTGTTTTGCACGAAGAAGAGTACGGGGGCATCGTAGGATGCGGCAAAGACCATGGCCTCGTGAGCTTCGCCTTCAGTGGAGGAACCGTCGCCGAAGTAGACGCCGACGGCGGGTTTCACGGTGTCGTTATCGGGGTTGGTGGCCTGCCCTTGGCCTGTCTGCAGCTGCCCGGTTTCCGCCGCAATGTCGGCATCAAAGTTCAGTCCCATAGCGTAGCCGACTGCGTGCGGAATCTGCGCGGCAAGCACTTTGGTATAGACGTGGAAGTTATGTTTTTTAGGGTCCCATCCGTGGGTGTGTGAGCCGCGGAAAACCGTGATGAGTTCGCGAAAATCTACGCCGCGGGCAAAGGCGACCGCGTGCTCACGGTAGGAGGGAAAAATATAGTCGTTGGGGGCGAATGCCAGTGCGGAGCCGATCTGCGCCGCTTCCTGTCCTCGACTGGGTGCCCACAGAGCCATTTGCCCTTGCCTTTGAAGTGCCGTTCCTTCATCATCAATGCGGCGGGTGATGTACATCAGGCGGTAGGCTTCGCGAAGCTGTTCTGCGTCTACGTCCTGCACATAAGAGCTGAAGGTGGGGTTCTCGTGTACCTTGCCGTTCTCATCCATCAGCTGGATGAGTTCGGGTACTCCCGGATATTTTTCGTTCTCGTGCATCAATCCTCCACGCAGATACGAGCTGTCCTTCACGCCGGGCGCACGCAGAGAGTTTCGGCACGCGGGGCGGAAGGGTTGGGCATATTTCCTCTTATTTTACTCGCTTAAGAACGAAGTGAAGGTTTATTGTGCGGTTTTCTATGCTTTCCTTCTGGCGTAATACACCGTCCTGTGTGCATGCTGATTCACGGAATACTTACGTGGGAGGGGAGCATTCTAGTGTTGTCGCCGAGAGCCCACACGGTCTCTTCCCGAGCCCTCGGCGACATAGCTCAACCCCGCGAGTTGAGGAAGTTTAGACTCTGTGCGGGAACTGCTCGCAGATGCTGATGAAGCGGTCATTTGCCTCATCTTCGCCAATGCTCACCCGCACGCCCTCGGAGTCGAAAGCTCGCACCGCTAGGGCGTTAGCGCGCGCCAGTTCGGTAAATTCCGCAGTGTGTTCTCCCAGAGGGAGCCATACGAAGTTGGCGTAGGTTTGCGGGATGTTGTACCCCAGCTCGTGCAGCCGAGCGACCACGCGCTCACGCTCAACCACTAGGTGTTTTACACGTTCCATCACCTGATCTTCATGTTCTATGGAGGCGACGGCGGCGGCCTCTGCCACGGCGGTAACGGCGAACGTTGTGGCGCTCACCCGCAAATACTGGGTCAGCTGCGGATGCGATACCGAGTACCCCACGCGAAGCCCCGCAAGTCCCTGTGCTTTCGAGAAGGTTCTGAGCACGATCACGTTCGGGTATTCACGGTACAGGCGCAGACCGTCCAGCGGCGCATCTTCCCCGTCGGGTACAGGTGATACCGTGCAGAACTCGAAATATGCTTCGTCGAGCACCACCACAATATGAGGCGGCACCTGCGCTAGGAACTCGCGGATTTGTTTTTCGGTGACGGCGGGCCCGGTGGGGTTATTAGGGGTACACACCAAGATCACGCGAGTGCGGTCGGTGATCGCATCGAGCATTCCCTGCAGGTCGTGGGCGCCGTTGGGCAGGTTCGGAATCTGCACGCTTTTTGCGCCCAGCAACCCCACCAGGATGGGGTATGCCTCAAAGGAACGCCAGGCGTATATGACTTCGTCCTGCACACCGTCGACATCGACTCCGGCAAACGCTTTGAGAATCTGGTTGAGTGCGCCCAGGCTTCCGGCGCCGGTCACGATATTCTCGGCATCCAGGTTGAACCGCTTGGCGAGCGCTTCACGCAGCTTCGTTGAGAGCGGGTCTGGGTAGCGGTGTACCGCATCGAAGGTGCTGAGAATTTCGGCAACCTTGGGGACGGGGCCGAGAGGGTTCTCGTTGGAAGATAGTTTGTACTGGGTTAGCCCGGCAACCTGCGGCGCGGGTTTTCCTGCCACGTAGGCTGGAAGGTGCGTAAAAATATGGCGCGGGGGAATCGGTGATGTCTGCGGTTGGTGTGATTCACTCATATCCACAGTATAGTGCTCGCTCTCCTCCCCGCCCCGGATTTTCGCGCTAGGTCACCAGGGTTTCTGCCGATCGGGCACGGTTGCGTTTACGCCGGTGCACCCAGGAGCCTGGGGTCGTGTGAGGTGCGCATCTCGGGGTCTGGGGTGATGGTGGGCATACGGCCGCCGGTATCGGCAGGGGTTACGGTCTCACCATCGGGCTGCAACTGATTCTGCGGTATGCGCAGGTGCGGTGCCTCGGCGGGGTTGCCCAGCAGGTGCTCCCCCAGCGGCGGCAGGTACCCTTCCTGTGTTTTCAGGTCAAGGTTCGGCAGCAGGTTTTCGCCTCCGCCCGTGCTGTGGGGTATGTCGAGCTTGGGCAGGTGCAGGTCGTCCAGCAGCCGCGGCGCATAATACGGTTCGGCGTGGGAGCCTGCCCCGGAGGGTATGAGTCCTTCCCCGTGATGGCTGTATGGCATGGGTTTTGGCCCCGATATGTTCTCCAGCGACTCGGGGGCATGCCATGCTGCAGGTGAGTGTTGGGTATCTATGGTGCCGGGGTTCTGCACCGGTGCGGGCAGTCCCGAAATCTTCGGGTCCGTGTAATCGACGGGCTTTCGTGGATCAAGCGCATCCATACTGGGTTTCAAAAAATCGGGTGTCCATGACCGTGCCTTATCTTGGGCCAAGTCAATCCCCATATTTCCAGCTACTTGAGGGTTTACACCACGTTCATTTGATAATGTTGCGGCCCCGCTCTCCCATAACGAAGGTCCTCCCTCAGAGGTAGCGTTATAGACGTTTCCGCCTTCGTAGGTGTAGTTACCTTGAGGCGTAACAGCCATAGGTTTCTGCGCGTTAGCATCCCGTTCTAATGATTCACGATAAAACCTCATATCGTGAGTCATTTCATGTGGTTTAGGATCGCCACCTTGGCGAAAACTTCTACGGTCAGTAATCACGGTCGAGTCACCTGGGCGTTCCTTCCACGTCTGGCCGCTGATGATTGCGGGGATAGGATCGCCTTTGTCTTTGGTTTGATGCACGCGGAAGGTCTTATTTCCTCGGTCTGGTAATGCTTGTACGGGGCCGCCAAAAGTGTACACATCGCTCACGTGGTAGCGTGAGGCAAATTCGTTGTTATTGGCGGCGTTATAGGCGATAGCTGCGCCTTGGGAATGTCCTACGAGAATCACATCATCGGCTGAGGTTACGCCTTGGTCTCTTAGCGCACGGTCTAGGGCGCGCATCATGATATGGCTGTTTTGTATGGAGGCGTTCGGGGTATCGGCGCCTATTTGCAGGGTGCCTTGGATACCGTCGGGTTCGCCAGGTTTATTGGAAAAGTCCGTCCCTGGGATATAGGCGTATACGATTTTGCGGCCGGTTTGGGGGTCTCGGTATACCTGTACCTCAATCCCCGAATAACCGTGTCCGTCTTTATCTTCGCCTTCGTATTTTTTCGAGAGGTCTCCCTTGCTCACGCGCTCCATATTCTGGGCGATCTCGGCGCGGGTGCGGGGCATTTTATCCGTCGGTTCTGCCTTATCACGATGCCAGTTCTTGAGTTCACCGCGGTTCTTTTTGTCCTGTTCTTTCTTCCCGAGCCACGGCATTTTCCCGTTCACAATTCGTTCGGCTATCTCACGGGGAATACCCATTTTTTCGAGTCTTCGCGCTATACGCCTGCGCGCCATCTCTGGGTTAGCACGCATATCCTGGTAGGCGGTCGCCCCGAAAAGGGTAATCGCCGTCAGTGCGGAAAAGCCCATAATATAGGGGTTGCCGCTGCGCATACCCCACCCGAAAATGCTCTCTGCGGCGCTATATCCAAGCTCGTACTTTTCCCAGGACCACATGTCGTTGAAGGCGCCTTGCGGATGCATGATCGCGTTGCGCATCCATTCTTCCTGCGACATGCCGTTAGGCATCTTCCCATCCTGAGTGAGCCCGATGCGGTTGAACAGTCCCTTCGCGGCTTCTTCTGCCTGATGGTAGCCCTTCGAGCAGGCGTCTATTGCACTGGCGGTTGCCTCCAGCTTAACGGCCCGCTCCCCCAACGTCGCTGCGGCAGAAGTGGTTATGACCGAGGCTTGCCGCCCGTGCTCGTTGGTGCCGAGAAAAAGCATGAGCTGCGCCGCGATACCGCCCATCGGCAGGGGTAATGACCCGCAATCGCCGCCTAGCTGGTGTACATTCTGTGCGAGCTGCGGCAACTCTTCCAGCAGAACGCTAATGGTTTTATCATCCCCACCGGCTGCTATCTGTTGTCCCGGTGTGTTCATCGTGAGTCCTTCCCTGTTGTCTAGCGATTAGTGAATGCCCGAGCTCTGTAAGAGCCCGGTGGGAACCTGCGAATAATTGAGCAATTGATCTAAGGCATGCTGAGCGTTCAGCGCGCCGGAGGATTTGATGATGTCTGCGGGGTTCAGGTTTTCGAGGGTATCGGCGGTGGTATTCAGCAGGCCTTTGAGCATCCCGTCTAATCCGGCGGCGGCACCCAAAATAGTGTTTGCTTGAGATTCCAATGCCGCAGCAACTTCTTCGCCAGCGCGGCGGGCATCCTCGGCTGCGTGCTGTACCTGCTGGTGAGTTTCGGTCAGGCTTTTTTCGTGCTGGTCTAATGCGTTTCGATAGGCTCTCCCGGCCGAGGATTTCCAGTGTTCGGCACGCATACCGTGAGCTTTGTGAAGCATCGTCTGAATGCTCGCAGCATGCTGTTCTAAGCTGGCGGCGAGTTCCTGGCCCTTACTGCGCGCCTGCCCCGCTAACCCTTGCAAAGACGACGCAAAACTGGTTGCGGCGCTGGTACCGATCCCCATGTCACCGGCGGCACGCAGAATATCTGCGGACGTGGGCGGATGCGCTCCCGGGGGAACATCACCGGTATGCGGCTGGGGCGTTGGTACGGGTGCGATGGCTGTCATGTCTTCCTCGTTAGCTCTTTGTGTACGGCGGGCGGCTCCCGGTGTGCGGCCGCACGGGTACGCCTGAGTACCCGTGCGCGTGACCGATGCTGTACCTGTTTACCTTCACCCTAGAAGGGTCGGCACAGGTTAATACCCGCTCTCTCGTTGCCCTGTGGATAACCTGCCGTAGCGGGACACTTTTCCTCGTTATCCACAGGCTGTTTCTTTCGATTTCGTTGGGTGCGCGCACTCGCATGACCGAATATGACGCAGACCCACACAGGCGTGGCAGACCGTGCATCCCATAAATAACGCCTTAGTCGAATCACAGGAAGACGTCCAGAATCCGCGATACGCCGCGCTCAGGACAGACACGGAGCCCCCCCTCCGCCGCAGAAGACACCCAATCTGACCTTTTACGCCAAAACATGCGAAGATAGAGGTATGTCTCACCCTGAAAACACGCTCCTGCCCTCGGGAAGAATCGACCTGGGCACCAGTAATCTTGCGCTCGGTCCTCTCGATGGGCGTTACGCCCCTGTGACCGCGCCTTTAACGAACTATCTCTCCGAAGCCGCGCTGAACCGCGACCGCATCCATGTGGAAGTCGAATGGTTCATATACCTGTGCGAGCATGCCGTTCTTCCCGGGCTCACGCCGCTCACCGATGAGCAGAAGTCCGGTTTGCGCGCTATCGTGACCGAGTTCAACGCCGATTCCGTCACCGAACTCGCCGAGATTGAGGCGGTCACTGTTCACGATGTGAAGGCCGTCGAGTACTATATCGGCCGCCGCCTTGAAGCGCTGGGGCTGGGGCATCTGGTGCCGCTCGTGCATTTTGGATGCACCTCCGAAGATATTAATAACCTCTCCTACGCCCTGGGTATTAAGGACGCGGTCGAGAACGTATGGCTCCCCGCCGCCCGCGATCTGGTGCAGATTTTACTGGATCTCGCAGAAACCGGCAGAGATATTCCGATGCTCTCTCGCACGCACGGCCAGCCCGCGACCCCCACCACGCTGGGCAAGGAAATGGCTGTGCTGGCATACCGTCTAAAACGCCAGATTTCCCATGTTGCCGCCACCGAATTTTTGGGCAAGATTAACGGCGCGACGGGCACCTATGCGGCGCATTACGCCTCGGTTCCGGGGGCTGACTGGCAGGCTATTTCGCGGGGTTTCGTGGAGCATCTGGGGCTTAGCTGGAACCCGCTGACCACACAGATCGAATCGCATGACTGGCAGGCGGAACTGTACTCTGATGTGGCGCATTTCAACCGTGTGCTGCATAATCTGTGCACCGATGTGTGGAGCTATATTTCAATTGGCTTCTTCCGCCAGATTCCGGTGGCTGGCGCAACGGGTTCGTCGACAATGCCGCATAAGGTAAACCCGATCCGCTTCGAGAATGCGGAAGCTAATCTTGAACTCTCAAACGCGGTCTTCGATTCGCTGGCGTCCACGCTGGTGACTTCGCGTTGGCAGCGTGATTTGACCGATTCTTCGGCGCAGCGCAATATTGGCGTGGCGTTTGGGCATTCGGTGCTGGCGATTTCTAATGTGATTAAGGGTCTGCAGCGCCTCGATATTGCCGCCGACGTTATTGCCGCCGATCTGGAGTCCAACTGGGAGGTTCTGGCGGAAGCCATTCAGATGGTTATGCGCGCGGAGGCAATCGCGGGCACCCCCGGTATGGAGAACCCCTATGAGCGTCTGAAGGAGCTTACGCGCGGTCATCGGGTGGATGCGGTGCGCCTCAAAGAATTTGTGGGTACCCTGGGTCTGTCTGCCGAGGCGCAGGAGAGGCTGTCGAACTTGACCCCGCATACGTACAACGGCATCGCCGCGCAGCTGGTGGATCACGCGAAGGATGCGCAAGGCTAAACTCCTTCAATCCTTATCGCCCACTCTCTCTACGTTCTAAAAAGGCTCTTTATTCCAATAAAGCGGTTTTTCCAATGCTTTATATGAATAAAGAGCCTTTTTATGGTTCCGACAGGGGCTATAGAACACCCATTTATTCGCCAGGTTTCCTCATCAACACGAAAAGTTGTTAGATTAAAGAGGCTCTAATCTAACAACTTTTCGCACTTTGACGAAAAACTGTTAGATTGGCACCCCGCTAATCTAACATCAACTACTCCACCTACAGAAATTCAGCAGATTACCGCCCCTGATGAACCATAACGTACCTTGTGGAACGACCCTGTCCTTCCTGCCTTAGAGTACCTTCATCGACTAGAGCGTCTAAAGCCCTTTTGGCGGTACCGCGGGCTATATGCGTCAGCTCCATCAAATCTCCCGTTGTGATTGCACCGGTGAGGTCGCACCACGCCCGAATCACATCGTGCATAGCCTGCGAGGATCGTGACAGATAGGGCAGCACATAGTGGTCGTTCTCGCGCCGAGCATTCTGAGCAAGGTTAAGCGCACCTTCGCCCAGAACCCACACCTGTTGCTCTTTAAGGCGGGCTACCAGCGGAACACCCTCAATAACGGTCTGTTCGGCAGCCCGCAGCGTGAGCGCCGCTGATTCTTCAGAAGATTGCAGACGTTCGGCCAAAGTTTTCAACGTGATAAAAGGGTGCTGTATCAAATAGCTGAGAATAATAGCGATTCCCACGTCTTTCTGACGTGCGGTAGGAACAATCGCTGATACGACCTCTAGTACAGGCAGTACTGGTGTTCCTCCCACGAGCGTACATTCAATATGCGGACCCGCCACTTCCGCGAAGATAGGGGGCAGATGCCCAAGAACCATCATGGACTGGTACATCCGATCAACCCCCACTCCCTGTTTCTCCACAAGGGTCAGGGCACGGAATAGGTCGGCGAGCGCGGGGTATCGTGCAGAACGATTGCTGAGCACATTATCCGCAGTAACTCCACCGTAAAATCCGCCTGGGCTTCGCACCACGAGGGTATTATCGAGTGTAATCCAGCGGATATCGGTAGGTTCAGAGCTATTCCAATCGCGGTGAATAATACCGTTGAGAATAGCCTCACGCACAGCATTTTCGGGAACCTGCCGGACTGTGCGGTGCGCAAACCCGGTGGGAAGCGTAATTTGTGTATTTACGTTTTGCAGAGCCTGCTCGATCTGCCGTATTTGTTCCAGCAGCGGCAGGTCAGCGTCGGGTCGCACAGTATTGAGGATCGACCCGGCGGGAACGTCGAAGATAGTGAGTTCAAGTAGGGTTCGGGATGCGGGGCACAGGGTGAGCGCGGCGGCTTGCGAGAGCTTTCCATCGGAACGCAACGCGCCCAAACGCTGCAAGACCTCGCGGTCCGTGAGGGCTGTATCAGCTCCGAGCAGGGCGCGCACATAGTTCATGGTGGAGCGTGGAATATCTTCAACCGTGTAGCGGGTGCTTTGAGCCATTTCGTCGTATTCCCGCATATTTTCACGGTGTTCCCACCAAAGAGAGCGGTCAATAGGCTTGCAGTGATCCCCAACGCGCCACCGCAGCTTATTGCCGGTATCATACACAGGCTCTTTGGCCTGGGGTACGTAGAGAACCAGCACGCGCAGACCCTGGGCTCCGCCAAGGTGGTGTTCCACAATATCGGGGGCGACCTGCACCGCCTCATCAATACGCTGGCGCAACCATTCAGTATCAAGCTCGGTTCCCAGTACCGTTCCATGACTGTCTTCAACACCTAGGATCAAGGCGCCTCCGCCGGGTGTATTGGCAAAGCAGGCGACTTCATCTGCAAGTTTTGATGCTGCTTCAGCGTTGCGTGTTTCGCCGGGCAGAAGAATACCGCCAGCGCCTCGGCGTCCTGCTTCTTCTTTGAAATCTATGGATGCGCTCTCCCGATTCGCGTGAAGCTGCCCGTCTCGATACGAAGCAAGGATTTCGGCGACCTGTTTTTCAAGGTCTCGCCTGCGTTCCGAAAGTATCATGCCGTCTCCACAACAGTAGGTTTCAGGGTGGTTGGAGTGTTCTTCTTGACCAACGTCACCACCAAGTCTACCTAAAAACACAAAAAGTTGTTAGATTAAGGATGCTTTAATCTAACAACTTTTCGCACTTTGACGGAAAACTGTTAGATTAGCACCCCGCTAATCTAACACTCTCCCGTGTATGTCTCGTGAAAACCGCGGCAAAACGGGCACTATTACCCGCAAAATACGGGCGGTCGGGGCAAGGAAATAAGTTTTCTCCTAGTTCCCCATCGTTTTGCGATGCTGCGCACCAGGGTTCTACAGCCCGTGAGCGTGCGCATCGTGGTTCTTCGTATCGGTCTTGGTGCGCTTGAACTTACCGGTCAGTGCCCGCGTAACCTTGGATCCGTGGGAGTTTTTCTGCTCATCAGATGTGAACTTGGGGGCACGCGGAGTAAGTGCCAGATCATCTGGGAAAATCGCGGGAGCATCACCAAACGCATTACGGGCGCTCTTAACCACGTCACGCCCCAGCGCCAAGTTTGCGCCGCCGCCGACCACCGCACCCACGCCGAACGGCAGGGCACGCCCCAGCAGGGCTCCGCTCTGGCGGGTCAAGAAACGTTTGATAAACATATTGCGAACCGTGCGTTCCACGCTAAAAGTCTTGCCCGCCGACTTACCGCCCAGCAGCATACCCCACCGATTGGATACACCGCTCGCCTTCCCGGTCTGCAGCAGCACGGTATTCATCAGCTGCGAGCCTTCTTCACCGAGCATAATTGCCATCACCATCGAACGTGCAACCTCGGGGTTTTCCACGTGCACGCCGTGCAGCTCAGCCACCGCCTGAGCGAACAGCGCGGTCCTTTCCAGGTACCCGCCGACCGCGAGCGCCGAAAGGCCCATCGAGGTCACGGTTCCGACTCCAGGCACGAAGGCGGATGCGCCCGTCACCCCGCCGATCGCGGTCACGTCACGCAGATAGTTGCGTTCCAGGCGCCGCAGAATCTTTTCGGGGGTTTCATCCGGATGCGCCGACCGCAAACTTTTCACCATCGACAGCGCCAGGGGGCGCTGAACGCGCAGAACGGTATCAAGCGTTTTGGTGAGTGCCGGGCGGGGATTACCATTATCGTCAAAAAGGGACTTTTTCGGGTTTAGCATAATGCCAGTAAAGCACGTTTTGACTCAAAGCAGGTACCGCATCCTGCAGAAACGGCGCTTATTCCGCCCAGCGAGTATTCCGCCCCGTTCATGACACGCCCTGACCTGAAATTTTAGTGCGTCAAGTACTACTTTCCCCGACCCTACCTGTGTACATTACGCATGACATAAATCTTGCCCGCCAACCCATCGGTACGGTATATATGCCCGAGTTCAGACCTGGTATCTCAAAGCGACATAGCTCTTTTGGCCGTTTGCCTTCGGCAGATTTCATGATGGAGTAAATTTCACGGGATGACGTTTTAGTTCGGCTTTTCGTCCTGAGGGCTTAGAATTGAGCTAGGTTAAACAACACACTCGCTCACTCAGGCGCTCCGACGCGCCCTCTGCGGTGTTCAGCAATGGCACTAACACCGGCCTTCACACAGTAAGGAACCTATATGTCTGCTCCTGCTTCGGCGCGCTCGCCACTGGCGACTCAGTGCCTCGGTATGGCGTATGCTATCGGCGCCATCATTTCGGCACAGTTCGGTTCTGCGCTCGCAAAGACGATGATGGGCGATCTGGGCGCGTGGGGTGTGGTGGCTCTGCGCATGATCACCTCGTCGCTTCTGCTGTATCTCTTTTTCCGCCCACAAGTTCGTCAATGGACGCGCCCGCAGTGGCTTGCGGTAATCGTGTTGGGAGTTGCGCTTTTCGGCGCGAACGCCTTCTTCTATGTGGCAATTCAGCAGGTTCCGCTGGCGATCGCGGTGGCTATCGAGTTTATGGGTCCGCTCGTGTTGGCAACGGTTCTTTCGCGAAGAAAACTCGACCTGATCTGGATTCTTCTTTCCTTTACCGGTATGGCTATTTTGACGGCAGAGTCGCAGTCAAAGCCCGAAGATTTTGCACTGATAGGTATATTTTTCGCTATTCTTACCGCCGTTTCTCGTGCCGCCTATATTCTGGCAACAGAGCGTGTGGGCGCCACAATTCCGGGGATGGGCGGTATGGTGATGGGCAATCTTGTCTCCACACTCTTGGTTATCCCATTCCCTTTCTTCATCACGGGCAATCATTTAGGGAAAGTCATCACCGACCCCGCCTTACTGGCGCTTGGTTTTGCGATGGGACTTCTGGCATCCGCGCTTCCCGCACTGGGCGAGATCTCGGCGCTTCGCATGCTCCCCTCGAATGTATACAGCGTGGTGCTTTCGCTGGAACCTGCCGCGGCGGCGCTGGTGGGCGTTATTATTCTGCAAGAACCCACCGATGCGGTGCGCTGGCTTGCAATTGCGCTGCTGATTACGGCAAGTATCGGGATTACGATATCGCACGCTCAGGTGGAACGCCGGGCCCTTGAGGAAGGTACGGCGGAGACAATCACGCACTTCCTGCCTGGCGCGGTTGACAGCATCGGTGCCGACCTTGTGCAGAAGACCGGGGTGATTACCCTTCCCACCACCGAACAGATCAGGCTCGACCGGCAAGCTAAGGAAACCCGGTCAGAAGGCTCCTCCCAAACGTAGAATATCCTTCGCATTTGGGGTATGCCCTAGGTTACAACAATATGCAGGCAGCGGTACCATTATTCTCACGTGGTACCGCCGCCTGTTGTCGTTGTGATCTAGGAGGTTTTCTTGACCAGCCTCGCCCCTCATAGTCGCCGCAAGCGCCCCACCGTCGGCATCATCTTTGTGATCATCTCGTGCCTTTCTCTGCAATTCGGTGCGGCTTTCGCGGTGCACCTTTTTCCGCTTTTTGGTCCGTGGCTCGTCACGACACTGCGTCTGCTTCTCGCCGCGATCACGGTGGGGGCGGCGGTCTGGATTGCCGGGCGCTGGCGGGCGCATCGAGCAAGTGCACAAACCGAATATATGGCAGTACCCGCGAAAACATTCGACGGGTTCTTAGGCTGGTCTTCCCGCCAGTGGCGTGCCATGCTCATTTTTGGTGTCACGCTTGGGCTCATGAACGGATTCTTCTACAATGCGCTGGCTCGCATCCCGCTCGGACTGGCGGTGGCGGTCGAGTTTACCGGTCCGCTCGTGCTGGCCTCTATCCTCACGCGGCGTAAACGCGACCTAGTGTGGGTATTCTGCGCGGCGGCAGGCATGGCGGTACTCGGTTTCGAGGCGATACACGGGCAGGAAACGGACCTGCTGGGCGTACTATACGCCCTGATCGCGGGCGCATTCTGGGCACTCTACATTCGCTCAAGCGCCTCAGTCGGCGAACTCGTGCCCGGTGCAAGCGGACTCGCCGTAGCGATGGCCGTGGGAGCCATCTGCGTGGTTCCCGGAGCCCTGCTTTTCCCCGGCCCCGTAGCGCTCTGGAGCGTTACGCACGATACCCAACTGGTGCTCTTCATCATTGGAACCTGCCTGCTGGCATCGGTCGTACCGTACAGCAGCGAGTTGGCAGCCCTGCGGCACCTTCCCGAACAGGTCTTCAGCGTGCTTTTCAGCCTGGAACCGGCGATTGCGGCGCTCGCGGGGTGGGCGCTGTTGGGCCAGGATACCGGCCTGATGCGCTGGGTTGCGATTATCCTGCTGATCACGGCAAGTATCGGAATTACCCAAACGACTGGGGGTTCGGCGCCTGCGGACGAAACTTCGGATTCTTACCGAAGGAACGAACCTCCCGAGCACACCTCTCCCCTGCCGCTGCCGGAGTAAGCCACAGGATACTACGCTGCGTGCCGGATTGGTTCTGCGGCGGGCGGTGTTTCTTGGGCGGCTATTGCCCGGCCAGGTACCCCAGAAAATCCCACAGTTCTTCGGTACCCAGCACCTCCGCCGGATGCGGTCCCCGCGCGAACAGCGCATCGGCGGTGTCTTCGTCGAGTTCGCGTGCGGTTGCGATCAGCACCAGGTTCCCCTCGTGTTCACCGCTCAGCATGGAAGAATCACACAGGCACCACACATGCTCGAACGTGTCCAATAGGGCGCGCGCCTGCCCCTGGAAGAAGGGCAGCCCGGCATCATCGCCCACGTTCACGGCGAGTACCCCACGGACGCTCAGAAGCTTACGCAGCTCGGCGTAGTAGTCGGCGTTGGCAAGGTGCTCGGGCGCATCCATGCCCGTAAAAATATCAAGAATAATGGCGTCGATCCCGCGAAAAAAGCCGCCGTCGGATGCGGCATGAGCGCCGAAAAGCGCGGGAATCTCGGGGAGCACGGCGCGCGCATCCGCAACCACGAACTCGCACCGGGTACCTGCGGGCAACGGCAGCACCTCGGTCACAAACCCCATCAGCTGCGGCTCATAATCGACGGCCACTTGCGAAGACCCCGGGCGCGTGGCCTGCACATAGCGGGCGAGCGTGAGTGCCCCGGCCCCCAGGTGAAGAACCGTCACGGGTTCGCGCGAAGGGGTAAGTACATCCAGCACATTGGCGATGCGCCGCAGATACTCGTAAAACACGACGGTCGCATCAGCAGCATCAACATGGGATTGTTCGGCATCGCCAATGTCAAGCACATAGCCGTGCTCGCTGAATCCGTCCTCAAGAATACGACCGCGCTGGCCGCTCACACTCAGGTGAACGCCCAGCGCGGCACGCTCTCGTTGTCTGTCATCCATCACGAAAGATTAGCTCAGCCCTGCGGCTTTCTTAAATTCTTTGACCATATCCTCAGCGGAGGTCGAAGAATCCACATTCTCAAGAGGCTTATCGTTCACCGCGAATTGGGGGGTGCCCGCCACACCGATCTTTTGGCCGTACTCAAAATCGCTCTTGATCAAGTCGATGGTTTTTTGATCAGTCATGTCGGTCTTAAATTTCTCCTCCTCCAGCCCAAGTTCCTGAGCATAGCTGAGAAGAACTCCCGCCAGATCAGTCCGGCTCACATCTTTCCAGGAATCCTGAGTTTCAAAAAGCTTATTCGCCATCTCCAGGTGCTTATCCTGAAGTTCTGCCGCCTGCACGGCCTGCGCGGCGGGTACGGCATTCTTATGGGCGGACAGCGGCATATTGCGCACGGTCACATTCATGGTGCCCTCAAGGTCCTTGGCAACCTTCTCATAGGTGGGTTCGGCCTTGGCGCAGTAGGGGCACTGGTAGTCGGTGTACAGGGTCACGGTGGGCGCACCCTGCTTGGGGGTGTTGAGGTGGTATCCAACCTCGTCACGCTCACCAACTTTGGTGGCGGTCATTTTGGCGGAGTCACCCGAGGCCGAAGCCGAACCGGATGCGCTTGCCTCTCCCCCGGCGCTAGCACTGCCGGAAGCATCGCTCGAGGAAGCGCTGCTTGCTGAGCCGCTTGCGCTGGCGTTAGAGCTTGAACTGCCGCTTGCGGATGAGCTTGCCCCGGAATTTGAGGTGGCGTTAGCACATGCGGAGAATACGACTGCGAGAGCGGGTACCCCGAGCGAAAGCGCGGTACGGCGATTAAGCATAGACGTCATGAAGGTTCCTTTACCCTAAAGATAATAGATCTTTTTTATCCTCCCATATATTTCGGGGGAACGCACCCCTTTCTAGTTATGGGTCATATTCGCCCTGCCCTGCAATCTCTGCTAATATTGGCGATGGTATATGCGCCATATAGGTCGTGTATCGTGTGCCTCCTTAGCTCAGGGGTAGAGCATTTCCCTCGTAAAGAAAAGGTCGTGGGTTCGAATCCCACAGGGGGCTCAGCGTAACCCGTCGTCTTCTGCCAGTGGGCAGAGTGCGGCGGGTTTTATGTTTCCCTCTACGGATTATCCTTGAAAACCCGTACAATAAGGAAAAGAGTTTTACCGTTTTGTTTGCACTTCGAGAGGGGCATCATGCGTCATAAAAAACAGACCCAACGTTTTGGGTTGGTATTCGTGCTTCTGCTGATACCGTGTTGTGCGCTGTGGTTCTTTTATCGATGGATCTTCGGTGAAGACACCATTATTGCCGTTCCCATCGTGCTGGGGGTTGTGACCTCCTATATTTGCGCTTATGCCCTTACCGGCGGCAGGACTCCGTACAACTAGCTGCTCACGACGAAGCTGTACCGTATAGAGAACACGTGAGCCGCGCATCCTAACCAGAGGCAGGATGCGCGGCTCACGTTTATATAGCAAGACTTTAGACGTTGGCGCGCTGGGCGTCGCTTTCGGTCTTTCCCCACAGCCCGTAGACTTTGGCGAGTTCTTTGACCTTCTTGGCGCGCAGGTAACGCGGCAGATATGAGCCGTCGCGCGGTCCGTCGATGGGAACATCAAGCATTTTGTGCGCCTCGGCGATTTCGTGGTCACTCGGTGAGAATGCCTGGTTGATGGTGTCTGCCTGATCGGAGTCAAGAGTGAGTTTTCCGGTCATGCCGTGGGCCGTGGCGTAGGTGCAGGCTTCGGTGAGAGCCGCCTTGTACTTACCCACGGATGGTCCGTCGATAGGACCGGGAATACCGCCCAAGGTTGAAGCAATCACGAGTTGCGAGCGCACATAGGCGAGCGCCATGGGGGTGTCGCTGGATCCGGTATCGCGGCGGTAATCGCCTGCTCCGAAGGCGATGCGGAAGGTTCCGATAGCGCTGGCGATTTCGACGGCGTTGTGCACCCCGAGAGCCGATTCGATAAGCGCGATGATGGGCGTTCCGGCGGGCAGTTCGGAGGCGGTGCGGTCGATATCGGTCGCGTGCTCTGCGGTGGCGAGCATAACGCCGCGCAGACCTTTGGTGTTTTTGAGGGCTTTAACGTCTTTCCACCAGTGCTCGGTGGTGATAGCGTTGATGCGCACCCATGCGACCACGCCGGAGTTGAGCATTTTGACGACTCGACTGCGGGTTTCGTCTTTTTCGTCTTCGGGGCACCCGTCTTCGAGGTCTAGAATAATGGAGTCTGCTTCACTGGCGAACGCTTCTTCAAAGTCTTTTTCGGCTGAATTAGGGCGCACAAGAAGCCAGGAGCGAGAGAGACTGGGGCGTAGCTGGCGCGCACGTTCATTGCGATGGAATTCGAGCATTGGTTGGTCTTTTCCCTGATGTGCTGGTGTCCGAGCTTTTAGTGTAGGCGTCTGGTCCATGATGGTTATACTAAGCTCAACCTTAGTTAAGGTTCTAGTTACCTCATTTCATGTGGGGTTTTACGCGGATTTATATGGTTTTATGTTGGATAATTCGCGACGTGAATTCCCCAAAAGACACTAAACCCCCGAAATTATCGGGGAAATTATACGGAGCCCGCAACTACACAACTATTCGCACATCGCCGCTAGTTTCACGTTTATGACGTTAAACCGAGGTTGTCTGCAGAGACAGGTTTTCGTTGCGCGCCTGTGCAGCTTTTTCATCACGCGCGCGGGCGATCAGACGTTCCGCATTCTCAACATGCTCAACCACACTCTGCACGCGGCGCTCTACCGTAATCTTGCGGTGGCACTGCACACTGCACTCGCCAAAGCACCGCGCCATCGCCAGCGCCTCAGCACAGAGAGCTACCGCATTACCAGCTTTTGAGAGCGCTCGATGCAGATCCGAGAACGTGCCTTCAGGGGAGGCAGGAATATCCATGCCGTCACTGGGGGCAATACGCTGCGCCTCCATCGCGACGGCACGAACCCGCGGAATAAGATCGGCAAGAGTATTCGCATCCGGCACGATAAGTTCGATCATCTCGGTATCGGCAAGGCGCTCAAGAACCTGATGGAAACGATCAATACCGCGAATAAACCGGTCGTGCGCACGACGCCAGAGACCACGCCCAAGTTCCGCGTCATCACGCCGTGATTGCAGGAAATCTTTGAGTCCCATAGCCCCTCCTCATGCTCAGCCGGTCGTGCGTCTAGAAAGCTCTATATACTTAGGGTACCCTAAATCTCGTTTTGGTGACAGGATGTCGTACAAAAAATGTTGATATGGGATTAAGCTCTCGAAAAATTCACGCATTTAGCCCGGCCAAACCGGCACAACACGACTTACATCACACGCAAAACAACCTTACCGCGATGCTGACCAGCATCAAAGTACTCATGAGCCTGCGACGCCTGCCACCACGGAAATTCACGATCAAGATTCGCCGAAAGAACGCCACGCTCGAGCAACGGTAACACGTCCCCATGTACCCCCGCCATAATTTTTGCCTTCTCATCCGCAGACCGTGCCCGCAAAGACGTACCGTGCACCGACAGGCGCTTCGTCAACATAAGACCCAGATCAAGTTCCGCGCGGCGGCCGCCCTGCACGGCAATCGTTGCCAGATGCCCGCCATCAGCCAAAGACCGCAGATTATCTTCCAGGTACTTCGCACCCACCACATCAAGAATATAATTCACGCCGTGACCGGCACTCTCACGCTGAATCACCTGACGAAAAGACTCCGTGCGGTAATTAATCGGATGCGCCCCCAACGCCCGCACAACCTGAGCCTTCTCGTCATCGCCGACCGTCGCAAAAACCCGCACACCGGCGGCGCGCGCCAGCTGAATAGCGTGCATACCCACACCCCCGGTACCGCCATGCACCAGAAGCGAAGTCTGCTCATCTTCCGCCGGGTTATTCTGCGCGGGATCAAGACTCATTCCGCACAGAAGCACCAGATTCGAGTACACCGTCGCGGCGACCTCCGGGATGCACGCCGCCTCAACCATGCTCATACCCTTAGGAACGGGCAGGGTATGGCGCACATCTACCGCCGCATACTCGGCGTAACCGCCGCCAGCAAGAAGCGCCATGATGCGCTCACCCGCCAGAGCGGGATCAACGCCCTCACCCACAGCCTCTACCACACCCGCGATCTCAAGACCGTATACGGAGCTTGCCCCCGCAGGAGGCGGATAATGCCCGCGCCGCTGCAGGGAATCCGCCCGGTTCAGCCCGGCGGCATGCACCCGCACCAAGACCTGCCCGGGTGCAGGGGCGGGAATCGGAACCTCAGAGAGCGTTAGAACCTCTGGATCTCCATGTTCTTTCTCGACAATGGCGCGCATAGTAGCCTCAACAACCTTCTTATCTGTATCTTCCTGCACCGAGATTAGCATGTGTTCTCGGGGCATACCGCAATGTTCAGATTTACAGAAAAGCATAGAACATGAGATAATCGGCGGGTACCTTTTCCGCTCAAGGGCGGAAAATACCGGGATGGTTGTCCGAGCGGCCGAAGGAGCTGGTCTTGAAAACCAGTAGGCGGTAACCCCGTCTCAAGGGTTCAAATCCCTTACCATCCGCACACTAAACCCCGCGATGCGCCTGATTTTTCAGGTGTATCGCGGGGTTTTTCGACGTAGAATCTGCAGGTTACGAGACCAACCTTGAGAGGAACCCCAGCACAATATCAAAGGCACCGAGGATACCCCCGATAAGCGCCATAGCGGTATAGCCAGCATTCTTTCCCTTATTAGCAATAAGACCCCTAATACAGGAAACTACGGCAACAATGCCAAAACCGATGGTAAAAATCCCAATACCGAGAGCACCTAGAACAAGGGAAGTAATGGAATAGATTTTTGCGTTTTTCTCTGCCTTGATTGCTTCAGGATCAATTGTCGGCGGGTACGGCTGCTGATAACCCTGCTGAGGGTATCCGCCCTGCGGGTTCTGCTGAGGCTGAAAGTTATAGTTTTCGGACATTACTATCCTTCTTGGGGTAGACGATCCTATCGTTGCACATAAGATCAGTTTTATTATCGGCTTTATTTACTGTACAGGGTTAAAGATAAGTACACGCTTTCCAACATGCCGTGTTAACAAATCCGTACCAACACGGCATACACGTTAAAGCGCCCAGATCATGCACAATAAAGCCCCGCTATCTTCCCGACCTCGGGATTCTGCGGGGCTGCATCTGTAAGCCCACGGCTGCTACCGAGTGCTGGCTATAGCGGCTATCACGAACGCCACCATCGGAATAAAGAAGAACAGAGTCTCAATCGCCCCCAGCGACAGGGCAATCCAGCTGGTGGCAAGACCGCCTCCGGCGGGAACTCCGGCACGTGAAGCCTGAGCACCTTTAACCGCGCCCCAGATCCCCAAACCCAGTGGAATCACACTCGTAACCCAGAAGAGGGCGAGCACCAAACCAACAATGCCCAGGGCTAAAGAGGTCTGTGCCGCCTGCTCACCGGCAATCTGCTGCGGGGTTTTGGGGACAACAGTCATCATGGGCACGGGCTGCACATACACCGGCTGCTGATAGTAGTGTTGAGGAGCAGGCTGTTGGTAATACTGTTGAGGGGCGGACTGGTGATAGTACTGCTGAGGAACAGTTTGTTGATAGTCTTGCTGTCTAGGAGCGGGCTGCTGTTGGTTCTGATAAAGCTTAGTGTATTCGGGCAGAGAGTCAGAAAGAGGGCGAGTTTTCTCGTAGGCGTCCTCACCCTGCTGGGGGCTTTGCGACTGAGACGGTTGCTCTCCCGCGTGATGCTCAGACATAGCTATTCCTTTCGGTGACAAGAAGCGACAACTAGACCTACCCACTGTCTACCTGCTGTAAGGAAATATCTGGGGAACCGTTTTCAGCCTGCGTGAATGGGCGTGGCAATAACTCTAACTATAGCGCGTTGTTTTTCGCTCATGGGGGAAGTTTGGTCGGCAATTCCGAATTGACCAGCCTGCTTACTCCCGATATTCTTATAGGGATGCACTCGTTTCGTGCACCGTGGAGACGTGCCAGAGCGGCCGAATGGACTTCACTGCTAATGAAGGGTCGGGGTTGAACTCGACCGGGGGTTCAAATCCCCCCGTCTCCGCCAAAGAACGAACCCCCGTACCGTGAAAGTGCGGGGGTTCGCTGCGTCCTAGGGGCGTAGGGCATCAGATTTTTACAGTCTGTCTGATGATGCAGCTTTGTTTCCGCCTGGCTAACCTTGCCCTCCCAGTCGAAAAAGCGGCGGTTCAGTAAGAAAGGGCGAGGGCGCAACGTGCCGACTGCGGATAGGATTTAGAAGCTCATAAAGTCGATGAGGCGCGCATCCGCACCGTCAAGAAGCGCCCACTCCCCCGGCACCTCAAAGACCGCCACGGACGAAGGCGAAAAGCCATAGGAAGCGTCCATCAGGGAATTGTATTCAGAGTCGGGGCTCGCAAGCTGTAAGGTCACATCTTGCACCGCAGGCAGATGCGACACCACCATAAGCGTGCGCACGCTCTCAGAAACCCCGTTAATGCGCGCCAGCACCCGGGATGCAGGAACCTCATACAGGCCCTCGTCCAGGTGCGGGGTAGGTGCCTGCTCGCCGAGCGCATCCGAAATCCAAGTGGTGGTCTGCCGGGTGCGCAGCGCCGCCGAAGACATCAGCTGCTCGGGAATATAGCCCTTCTGCTTGAGCCAGGAGCCCGCATCCGCAGCTTGACGATGCCCGCGTTTAGTCAGTGGGCGATCGAAATCATCCATACCCCAGTCGGCTTCGGCATGACGCATGATAATCAGGCGCTTAACGTCTCGGAGTGAGTTCTCAACCATACCTTCATAGTACAACGTAGGTACTCTGATATGCCGGTTTACCGTGTGATAGCGCGCCACAAAACCGGCAGCGAAAACCCCATGCTCTTAAGAAAGAACGCGGGGTTTCGAGGGTAAAAAGACTAGATGGAGTATTCGGGGGCGGCCCACACCACAACTTCGGGATGCTCAAAGAACCGGTACCCCTGACCGCGCACGGTACGCACGGTTCCCGAAAGACGCCCCAACTTCGAGCGCAGACGCCGAATATGCACATCAATAGTGCGTTCGTGGGGATGCTCGTCCCCGGCGCTCCAGAGCGACTCCAAAAGCTCATCGCGCCCCACGGTGCGGGTGGAGTTCTCAACCAGATGCGCCAGAAGCTCAAACTCTTTGAAGGTGAGCATCAGCTGTTCCCCATCAAGGAACACCTCACGACGCGCCAAATCGATCAGAACGCCATTGGAACTGGGAGTTGCGGGCTGCTCGGCTTCACGCGCTTGCTTGTGCAGCTCCGCCTGGTAGAACACGGCAGTCGGATCGCCAAGCGCATTGCGCACAACCTCAAGATCGCTGCCCTCCGCATGAACGGGAGCCAAAGCAACGGCGGCATAGGATTCGGCCTCAGGTGCCAGATGGTGTGCATAGGTTCGCAAATCCTGCACAATACGCACCAGCGATGTGCCGTTGGCTGCGGCAAGTTCTTCGTTGAGCCCCACATACAGCACAAACCCGCGCGCCTCGTTCTCCTGAGCTCCTGCCTTCTGGGCGCCCTGCTGATCCCCGGAGGAGAAGGTCATCGGGCGCAAAGTAGCTGCGGACCCTTGTGTGCGGTTCTGCTGCGGCACTTGACGCTTTGCAGCACGACCACGCTGGGAGATGTGGACGTATCCAGGTACTGCACCTGACATTGTTCAACCTTCTCTCAAGATTTGTTGCGTACGGGTCCCTTGATTCTGCGTGATGCGGAATGCTCAAACGCCGCGCGGTAAAGGCGGCGTTTCCTTTGCTATCAATATTTCTATTATTTGACTCATAAATCAAGCAACTTGGGGTATCTGCGACGTTCTGCTCGCAGCTTCACACCCTCGTGAACTTTGATTCAGTGCCGGGAAACGACGCTGACAAGCACCGTTTCTCCCTCATATTATACATGGAGATTCGGAACCGATACCCCAAAAAGCCGCGCTCTCAGCGCCCCTGACCGCATACGAGCCGGGTGCAATTTCCATGTTCTGGCGCGGAGGCTCCCAAGGGTACCGGCGACTCGTGCACTACTAGTGTTTTTCGCCGCACTCGCAGATGCATGTGGTGAAGGGTGCACACCGCAGTATCAAGGGGTTCTGAAGGACCGACGCTCCGCGCGCAATCGTCAGAGTCAAGTCCCAAAGCACATATTTGCGGCACCCGACGTCTAAGACCGCCCGCACAGAATCGTCAGACCCGTAGGGATGCGCTACTGCGCCAGCCCGTATAGGCGGTCGCCTGCATCGCCCAAACCGGGAACTATATATGCCTTTTCGTTCAGACGCTCATCTTTAGCGGCAAGGAACAGGTCGATATTCCGCAGACCCTCAACACCCTTTTCGAGAGCCGCAATACCTTCGGGGGCGGCAATCAGGCAGACACAGGTGATGGATTCGGCGCCGCGTTCACGCAGGAATTTAATAGCCTCAATTAAGGTGCCGCCGGTAGCAAGCATAGGATCGAGCAGGTACACCTGACGGCCGGTCAGGTCTTCGGGCAGACGCTCGGCGTACGTGACAATATCGAGGGTCTCTTCGTTACGGGCCATACCCAAAAACCCGACTTCGGCGGTGGGCACCAGGCGAGTCATGCCTTCAAGCATGCCCAGTCCGGCGCGCAGAATCGGCACGACCAGAGGCTTCGGGTTAGCGATAACGGTTCCCATCGTGCGCGCCACCGGGGTTTCGATAGGGCGCTGCTCAACCCGAATCTCACGGGTAGCCTCATAGGCGAGCAGGGTAACGAGTTCATCGACGAGCTGGCGGAACGTGGGTGAGGGAGTGTTTTTATCGCGGAGCACACTAATCTTGTGCGCCACCAGCGGGTGATCAAGAATCTTAATACGCATACTCTCAGTTTACTCTGCCTGCTGTCGCGAGTGCTGTTTGCCGGTTACTACAGTTTGCCGTGCGGGTGGTCCAGAAGATACTGTACTCCACTATTGGTTTCGATAGATTCCTCAAGTTTTCGCCGGTCATCGGTGCTATGCGGTTGAGCCCAGCGCCCTTCAGTCATGCGGAAAGCCAAGTGGAAAAGGGATAACTGCGTAGAGGTTTTTAAGGGGCGGATAAGAGTTTTTCTGCCCCGAAAGTCTTTAATGATGAGCTTATCGCTGTGTGGTTTAAAGATGTACTCAGAAATATCTGTATAGGGTACATTCTTCATGCGCCCATAGAATTTTCTCGTGGTTATACCTTGGGAGTCTATGCACACATATACATCGCTAAAGGATTTATGAATATACATGAAAAGAATAGAGAAAATAGCTATAATCACCCAAAACATGGGAGCACCAAGCGCCCTAGGACCTGATATTATCGATCCCCATATCAAGAATATAGCGACCAGCAAACAAGTAATATCAATGACCACTACAGAAATTTTGTATATCCAATGGAGCCTAAATTCTGTATTATCATCTGCACCAGAAACAAGTGGTTTAGGTTCTGAAATTCGAGCAATGAATGAAACACACCAAAATACGGCAATAATTGCCGAAATAGGGATAAAGAATCCTAACAAATCTATCAGTGCCATGACCTGCTACTCTGGCTTCTCTTCAGGAACATGTTCAATAACGCAACGAGAAATTTGAAAGAGATATTCACATGTCTCTTTGTCGTTTTCCAGATATTCCTGAATTTCCCGCTGGTCTTCTGGACTATCGATCCGTGCCCAGTATCCTTTTTGGAGGCGGAACGCCAGCTGCGCCATCAGCAAACCGGCATCCGTTAGTATGGGGTCAAAACGTAAAGTACCTCCACGAGCTGTTTTTACCACAAGCCACGTAAGATCAATACCTAGCTCTACACTATCGCGTGATTTATAGGTGAATTTAACAATATCTTTATACGGCACGTAATGAGGTATTGCTAAGAAGTTTGCCCATATCATACCCTCTGGTGTTGTCTGCAAATAAAAATTCTTACAGTCCAAATATATAAACAAACATAAATACCAGCCCAAAAACCCTAGAGGCAACATAACAAATGCACCACCAAATTCTGGGTCAAATAATACTGAAAGAACCGTTATAGATGTCAAAATAAAGCAACATATCAGCCCAAATTTTGCAAAGCTTTCAATGGTGTATGCCCTTCTTCCACAACGAGGAAATCTATAAGTAATGTAATTTTTATTTTTTACACTCTTAACTATCAGAATGCAGGATAAAAGCTGAAGAGCAAGAAGAGTAACTCCAAAAATCTGATCCACTTCTAAAATCCTTTAGCATGCTTTGCTACATCCTCATATACACTTTTATAGCCTATAATCTATCCCTGTGTACGGATAGGCTAAGAGAGTCTATTTTTAGTGTAGGGCACTTTTCAAAAATCCCATAAATCCGTACACCCTAGATAATCTTCTTACGTTAAAACGAAGTTTTTAGCCCACGTGAAATCTCCCGAGGCGCTCTGCCTACTGCGAAACTCGGGCCCGAAATCAGGACCACCAGCAGGCCTGTACTCTTCCCCGTACCCGTCTAGGGCTAACCCCGAAACAGTGGGCACCTCCAACAGACGCTGCACCCACAATTTTTCCCGAATATACTGCACGAGTATTTCAGCGTCCTGAGTATTGTTCGGGTCAGCCCAATACCCATAATCCACCCGGAACGCCACTTGAGAACCTACGTACCGGCACGGTTCTACATGCGGTTTAAACCGGTGTACCACCCCTGCGGTATCGGTGAGCTCGAAAAGTCCGTTCTCATCTCCTAATAGGGTGAAATAACTAGAGTCAATCTGCCAGTAGTGCAGTGTAAGTTTCCGTCCCCGGTTCGTGACCCGGATGAGTTTCTCGGGCAGGATTTCCCGGTACGAGACCCTGCACACCCACAAACCCCACACCACAGAAGGAAGACCCACAATAATGAGTCCTAATTCAACCCATTCACTTGTGGTATATCCAGGCTTATGATCCTGTGAAACAAGAGTCGCGATAGTCATAAGGCTCAAAAGAAAAGCCAAAAAGAGTAACAGCAAAAGCGCTACCCATAAGAGCATTTTCATGAACCATGAGGCTTGTACCCGCACCGACGCCAGCACCCGCACCACAGCCCGAGGATCAGAGGTTTCTTCTAATATTTGCTGGGTTTTCTGCTCACGATCACGCCGACGTCCTTCAAATACTGCTGAGAGCCAAAACGTCCCCACCACAAAGACTAGGCAGAAGAGACCAAAGATAAGTTCACTGCTCATCAGCAGCTACCGTCCCTGATGTGCCGGTCTGAAGACTAGCTCCGGGGGCTTCGGATTCCCCACGAGCATTTTTAATGTTGCCACCATAGGTTTTCGCCCCAGCAGTGAACCCAGATTTGATGCTATTCACCCCAACCTTATGAATCATCTTCTGCGCCTTCTCCTCCGGACTCATCTTTTGGTCTAAACCGATAGATATGGCATCAGCACCATTACTAGTAATCCAGTCATTAGCGTAATTACGAGTCCAGGGGTTATTTAATTTGCTGGCTGTTTTTCCTGTTTCTTTTGCTAAATCTGATGAAGCAGTCATCCCTTGGTTTGCACCACCACCAACTGCACCAAACACAAAACCACCAGTAAACCCCATGCCAAAAGCCGATAGTTGGTCTGTACCATTCCAATTATCAGTTGTTGCGGCATATTTCACCGAAGAAGATGTACCATCTTTTACGCCTTCTTGGAGCCCGCTGCCTATTACCTTAGCACCAAGTTCATCAACGCCGCCTTCGAAGGTTTTACCGTAGAGTTTGTTACCAACCCAATTACTTGCCCCATTAATAAACTTACTATTCCTGAACGCAGAGACAAGCTTGGTGTTTCCTATACGGGCAATACCAGCGTTGATTTTATCCGATGCTTTCACACCCATTTGTACAACACGAGAGATTTTACCCGCTTTCTCTGCCGTTGCTAGGCCCTTTGCCACAGTAGCGCCCTTCGCAAAAATACCGCCGACTACACCACCGGCACCACCGGCAAGACCACCAATCAGAGCATCTCGACCAACAGCGCCCCAATCAACATTCTTACCTTCCATCTTTTGGGTAATCACCGACATACCACCACTCATCAAAGCACCTGAAGCGGCTCCCAACAGCACCATACCCAACGGTCCCGTCGCCACGGCAGCAACCGTCAGCGCAAGACCTGCTGCTACCATAATCGCACCAGCGGCCCATTCGCCAACATTACGTACGCCTTGCCAGAACTTATCATATTGTTCTTGCGAGTATTTCTGGAACTCATCCGGCGACATCGGCTTCAGACCCCACGGGTCCATCAGTCCTACCGGGTTGTTCCCGCAGAACGCATATACATCCGCGAAGAAACCAGTACCCGGCACCTGAGCCAACGGGTCCGTCGAGAGAAAACGCTTCGAGACACCATCAAAGACGCGGGCACCCATCACATCCAAACCGGCAACACGCACAGAACCGGCACCGGTAAACGAGAACCCAGCGGGAAGCATAGATTCCCACATACCGTTATCATCGGGAGATTTCACGTGGGCTAAAAACTTCGTCCTCACCTAAGCCTATAGCTTTCTAGACACAAGGTGCACAACAGAAAACCCGCCAGGTCTTAGAGTTCTAAGACCCAGCGGGTTTAGCTATGCGGTGGTGGAGGGATTTGAACCCTCGTTGGCTGTTACACCAAACATCATTTCGAGTGATGCACCTTCGGCCGCTCGGACACACCACCAATAGGATATGATTCTACCGCATCCGCCCCAAGGGGGCAAAAACTCCACCCCCTCGCTCGGTTCCATCCAAGGTGTTGGGGACGCCCCTCAAATCCTTAGCGACAAGCGCATCGTACCGCTTATTCTGCCTGAGGATCTTAGTTCCTCACCCAGGGGGTTAGCCTTCAGTCGAGAGCGAACCCATAGCGGCTGTGCACCCCAATATCGCCTGAAAGCCGCATCCGTCAGTGCCGAATATAGCCGTCAAATACCAGCATGACCGCACGGGTGGAGTCCTCGATGCTACGCTGCACCCCGTGTATCTCCCGGTCCATCGCCAGCATAAAAGTAGCACCAAAAATAGAAAGCGCCAACGCACGTGTATCCTGGGCGGTATCGATCGTGTAGCGGCTGCGCAGGGCGCGTACCTGCGACTCTATGAAATCCAGGATTTCTTGGCGGTTGTCCACCATTGAGTCGGTCCAGGCGTCCAGCCCCTTCCACACTTCGCTCACCCAGAGCCTGGTGAATCCTCGGTGTTCGTGCAGATAGGTGAGCGCCGTGGAGATGCTTTTGCGCAGCCCTTCGCGCGGGTCGCTCTGAGCGACGGAAGCTTCGCTCATGCTCTCCACGAGCAGGTGCGTGCCGTATTGCAGAAGCCGGTCGATCATGGTTTTCTTCGACCCGAAGTTGTAGTACACGGTGCCTTTGGAGACCCCGGCGCGCTGGGCGACCTCTTCAATGCTCACGTGGGCACTTCCCCGATGCTCCATGATCTCCATCGTGGCGGTGAAGAGTTTGCGTTGGGTTTTGCCGGTGCGGCCCGGTCGGCGTGCGGGGTTCGGCGTATCGGGCATGGGGATGGTTCCCTTCGTGGCGGTTGCTGTTCTCTCCATGCTAAGGCCCTACACCGTGATTTCGGGGATTAGTTTTTTCAGGGACCAGATGCGGTCACGGCGGGTTCCCAGGTACCCCAGCACCAGACCGACGGCACCCCACAGCAGCAGGTACATCATGATCGGCATCAGGCTGGATTCGTTGATGCCGTAGCTGAGCCTGCGCATACCGGTGACGGCGTAGCCCATGGGGAAGAAGTCGTGCATCCATCTCATGGCGTGCGGCAGAGTTTCGTAGGGCATGGTGCCGCCCGCCGTGATGAGCTGCAGGATCATGATAATTAGGGCTATGAGCTTGCCGGGCGAGCCGAAGAACACCACCACGCCGTGAATGAACAGGGTGAAGATCGTTGCGACAAAGCAGAGGAAGAAGAAGGCAAGCCACGGATGCGCCAACTGGAATCCGAGCCCGAATTTCACTGCCGCGAACATGAGTACTGCCTGGGCGATACCGATCAGTCCGAACGGCAGCCAGCTTCCTAGGATGATGCGCGCTGTCGGTGCCTTTGAGGCCAGTGCACGGTTGTTGAGCGGGCGCAGGGTTTGCACGAGCATCAGGCCGCCGATCCACAGGGCTAGGCACATGAAGAACGGTCCCATACCCTCGCCGTAATTACGTCCGTTGGCTAGGGAACTGTGTTCGAGGTCCACGGGTGAGGACATGACGGAGGCTACGTCTTTTTGCTGTTCTTCGTTCAGGTTGGGGATTTGGCGGGTGCCGTTTTGCAGTCCGGTGGAGAGCTGCCCGGTTCCGTCTTTGAGCTGTCCCGTGCCGTCGGCGATTTGGCCGGTGCTGCTGTTGAGTTTTCCGGTGCCATCGGCAAGCTGGGACGACCCGTCCTGCAGTGTGGTTGCGCCGTCGTGCAGTTTATTTTGGCCGTCTACGGCTTCTTTTTCGCCATCGGCAAGCTGCTGTGCGCCGTTGTGCAGGTTTCCGGTACCGTTTTTGAGTTCGCCGGTGCCCTCGGCCAGTTGGGCTGCTCCGTTATTGAGGGTGGAGGCACCATCGGCAACTTTCCCGGTGCCGTCAGCGAGTTTAGCTGAACCGTCTGCTAGGGTGGTTGCCCCGGAATCGAGTTTGGTGATGCCGTCGCGCAGTGTTCCGGCACCCTGCGCTACCGCCGTGGCGCCGGAGTCGAGCTTATCCACCCCGTCAATCAGGGTACTGAGTTTTTGCGCTGCAGCGGATTCCCCGGTGGCCACACAGTTGTCATTTTTGAGGGTTTGCAGCTTCGCCAACACATCTGAACCGGCTTGTCCGTGCTGCGCCAGATGGTTTTTGAGTGCCTGATCGTTCGCGGATGCTACAGCCGATTTCGTCTGTTCGGAATTGATGTTGGCGACGATCGCGTCGGCGGTTTCCTGGCTGATGGAGCCGGATTCGACGAGAGGCGCTAGTTTCTGCCGGGTATCTTCGGCAACCTTAGACACCACCGTATTTGACAGATCTGTGCCAAAATCCCCGCTTGGGGCGGAGGTGTCGATCGAGTTCAGGTTTTGGCACATGGCGGTGAGCGTTCCGGGAAGTTGACGCACCCCGTCCTGATCCAGTGCATTCTTGAGCGAATGCGTTCCGTCGGCGACCTGCTGGGCACCTTGGGCGAGGTCGTTCGCGCCTTTCTTAAGGCTGCCGGTGCCGTTTGCGAGGGCTGCGGAGCCATCCGCCAACTGGGAAGCGCCGTTATGCGTGTCAGAGGCACCGTTGGCCAGGGTTGATGATCCGTCAGCGAGCTTGACCGCACCGTCATTGACTTTTCCGGCACCCTGGTTGAGGGTGCCCGCGCCGTCAGCCAACTGGGACGAACCGTCGGCGAGCTTATTTTGCCCTTCGATGAGCCTACTGGAACCATCCACCAACTGCTCAGACCCGTCCGCGAGCTTGACGGCACCATCGTTGAGGGTTCCGGTTCCGTCAGCGAGTTGGGTCATCGCATCGGAAAGTTTGACGGTGTTCGCGTTGATTTTGTCGGCGCCGTCGGCTGCCTCATTCATTTTGCCGTGAATGGTCGTGAAGCTTGCCAGCAGAGTGTTCGCTGTCTTATCCCCCACCTTGGAGGCCACGGAATCCCGCACGGCTGTTCCCGCCTTCGTCACGATGTTGGTGAGCACATAGTTATTGGCGTCGTTCGTGATAATTTCCAGCCCGGCGGCCTGCGGGTTAATGGGACCGGTGTTGCCTTTCTCATCAGGTTTGAACGAGCCGGTACTCACGAGCCTGGCCGAGAAGTCTTTCGGAATCACGAGCGCAAAATCATAGGTTCCGTCGCTGACGCCTTGGACGGCCTTATCACGGGTCTCTACGCTCTTCCAGTCGAAGGTTCCCGCGTCCAGCAGGCTCTTTTTGACATCCGCACCGGTGTTCAGATCGTTACCGGAGGCATCTTTCGCGCCCTCGTCTTCCACCACGAGTGCGCCCACAATACCGTTCACATTCCCGTAGGCATCCCAGTTGCCGTACAGGTACAGTGAACCGTACAGCAGCGGGATACACGACATAGCAAAAAGCACCAATACCGGAAGCACTCCGGAGGTTAGACGCTTAAGTTCGACGAGCGCAACACGAACTACACTCACAGTTACTGTTCCTTCTCTGCTGGATTCTTCGGGTTTGATAATTCTTCGAGCTGTTCTTCGTGGTCTTCGAGGAGAGACTCGGATACTTCGGATGCGTTCACCGCCGAGTCTTCCTGCGGTGACCGGACGGTCTGTACCTTCTCACCCGGATCCTCGCTCTCTAGCGTCTCGCGATCGTTCGGGTCGCTATGATCGTCGTCGTGGTGGTCGCCGCCGCCGAGCAGGTCATCCAGGGACGAGTCGGTTTCCTCCCGCGCAACGGTGAGGCGGATGCTCTCGGGCGCATCCTGCGGGTTTTCTTCAAGGTCTTCGTGGGCGTCACCAACCACGGCAGTTTTGCCATCCCAGCTTTCGGAAATATGCGGAACTACGGCGATCACGGCACGCGGATCGTCTTCGTTTTCGGCGAGTTCCTGCAGATACGGCAGCCACATGCGGGTGTGGTCCAGATGCCGTGACGGAGTATCAAATACCAGAAGATCGGAGCGGGTATGCGCCGCTAACGCGCTCATCAGACGGATGTTCTGCTCACCTGTAAGCTGTTCGGTCCAGAGCCTATCGAGCTCGCCTAAATCATTCTGCTCCAGCCAGTGGCTTGCCCGGGGCCGACCGAAGAACGGCAGAGAGTACGAGAGCATTTCGGAGACGTAATCATGCACGCGCATATGCACTTCGGGGGCGGTAACTTCTGGGGAATCAATAATGTCAGAGATACTGCGCAGGTAGCGCAAGCTGGCGGGGCTTCGGTGATCCCAGCTGAGAGTTCCGCCGCTGAGCTTCAGCCGCCCGGTAAGGGCTAAGCTCAGGGAAGTGCGTTCAATCTGACTGTCGGCCTGTATCAGGATGACCTCGCCGCGTTCCACCGTGAAGCTGGTACGGCCGAAGAGCGCCTTATGGCGACCCCGAGCCCAAATATCGTCTGCGGTTAACATATGTGCTGAACCTTTAAATGAATACGTGTCAGGATTCTTGGCGCGTCCCCGCGTTAAGTGGCACGCAGGACCCTGAATTACCTCATCTATCGTAGATCCGCAGAAACAGTGCACATGACCATTTTTTGACGATTTCCGATATTATTTTTGAAATTTATGGATTATTTTTCAAAGAAAAAGCGATTTTCGTTCAAATAAGGGGGTGAGCGGTGCCGGCTCCCGTCGCTTCCCCTCTCTCCCTCTATCTTCTTCCTTCCCTTCTCAGACTAAAAGACTCATGATGTGCTCAAGCACGGTTTCCTCCGCTTTATTCACATCACGAGACTTTTATGAGGGAAGACAAAGAATTTAGACAAAATACCCAGCAGTTTAGATCCCCTGCTACGGGCGGCGTGCTTCAAAAAATGTGCGCATCAGCCCGGCACATTCCTCGCGCAGCACCCCGGCGTAAACCTGCACATCAAGCCCTAAACGACGGTCACGGAGCACATCATATTGACTCCCCACCGCACCCGTTTTTTCTTCCCAAGCGCCCATCACCACCGTGGGTATGCGCGCCATCAGAATCGCCCCGGCACACATGAGGCATGGTTCAACGGTCACTACGAGCGTGCACTCTTCCAAACGCCAGGTCTTAAGATGCTGTGCCGCCTGGCGAATCGCGTGGATCTCAGCGTGCCCGGTGGGGTCATGATCGTGTTCGCGACTATTGTGCCCCAAGCCGATAATTTCGCCTTCGGCATTCACCATCACCGCGCCGATAGGTATCTCACCGGCGCATGCTGCGCGCTTTCCTTCGTCGAGAGCCAGGCGCATCCAGCGTTCATGCTCAGCCAATGTCGCAATGGTGCTGAGGGCTTCACCGTCACCGGCGTGAGCACCACTATTGTTGTATTCCATATCGTCTATATGTCCTTGTCAAAAGCTATATATTCCTCATGAGAAATACATATTCTCAGTGTGTCACACCCAGCGCGAAGTGATATACGGCAGATGCCCCGCCCGCCCGCAGCCGCTGCGCCAACACGGTTATGCTCCAGCGAGAATCCACAATATCGCTCACTAAAAGCACAGGCCCCGGATGCTCACGCAGCCTCTCGATCACCTCAGGTGGAATCTGGTAGGAACGCATGACATCGGCACATCGGAAAACACTGTTACCGCCGAAGAAACGCGGTTCGGCGGCCAGCTCAGCCTCGCCCAAATACACGAGTTTGCCGATATGGGCCAGCCCTTTCCCCAACGAGCGCGCTAACGTGGGACGCACCGGAGACGGTACCGTGACTACGGTTTCGGGGCGCCCGGTTTCGCCCCAGTCCCATGCCGCAAGAACCCGCACGCAGGCCTGCCCGAGGGCTTGGGGAACGGGCGTATCGAGAGGTTCCCCGGATTCGTCGGTCGCCAAAAGTTCACGCACACGGCTGCCCCACCCCACATCGCTGAGGCGTGCCAGCGCGTAACCCGGTTCGGCCCGCTCTGACACCGGAATCTTACCCTTCGGCGCATTCTCCCCCGCAAGCTCCTGCAACCCGGTAGGCCACATGCCGCGCGGGGCTATTTCTACGCCGACCGCGTTGAGGGTTCCTTGAGCCTGCTGCACGGCGCGCTCAGAGACCTGTTCGGGGTACCAGGGACCCGCGCACCTATCGCATTTTCCGCACGGAGCCGCCGTGGTATCGTCCAGCTCACGTGCCAGAAAGACCATGCGGCACCCTTCGGTACTCTCATAGGCGAGCATGGCCTCTTGCTCCCGAACACGCGCCTGCGTCACGGCACGGTATCGCGGTGCATCGTAGCTCCAGGGAGTACCGGTGGAGTACCAGCGTGAGCCGATTTTGCGCACCGCATCCTCAACATCAAGTACTTTGAGCAGAAGCTCTAAGGTGCTTCGGCGTAACTGTACACGTGCCTCCAGCGCGGGTATAGAAAGCCCATCAGGCTCATCCGCCAGCGCCTCACACACGGCGTAGGCGTTCTGTTCGTCGGGCATGGATGCGGTCGCAAAGTACTCCCAGATCGCGCGGTCTTCACGCCCGGGCAGCAGAAGCACATCCGCATGGTCGGTGCCACGGCCGGCACGACCCACCTGCTGGTAGTAGCTCACCGCCGAAGAAGGTGCCCCAAGATGCACCACAAACCCTAGATCGGGTTTGTCGAATCCCATACCGAGGGCACTCGTGGCAACAAGCGCCTTAACCCGGTTGGCTTTGAGGGCTTCTTCGGCTTCGCGGCGTTCATCGGGATCGGTTTTTCCGGTGTACGCAAGAACCTTGTGCCCGGCGGTTTGCAGCAGTCGTGCGGTATCTTCGGCGGCGGATACTGTCAGGGTATAGATAATTCCTGAGCCCGGCAGCGTATCAAGGTGCTCAACCAGCCAGCCTAGACGCTGCGCTTCGTCGGGCAGCTGCAGCACGCCCAGCCTCAGCGAATCGCGGGTGAGCGAACCGCGCAGCACCACAACATCCTCGGGGCTGGCGCCTGCGGCAAGCTGCTCGGCAATATCGCGGCTTACACGTTCGTTCGCGGTCGCAGTCGTCGCGAGTACGGGAACGTTCGTATCAAGCTCACGAATAAGCGCCCCGATGCGCCGGTAATCGGGGCGAAAATCATGCCCCCAATCGGATATACAATGCGCTTCATCAACCACCAGAAGACCGAGCCGCGGCTGCAGATATGGCATCCATTCTTCACGAAATGCGGGGTTATTGAGTCGTTCGGGTCCAATGAGGAGAACGTCCAGCTCGTTTGCATCAAGGCGGGCGCGTATTGCCTCCCATTCGGTCACGTTAGCGGAGTTCACCATAGCGGCACGAACCCCGGCGCGTTCGGCTGCCTGCACCTGATCGCGCATGAGCGAAAGCAGCGGAGAGATAATGAGGGCAACCCCGGAACCTTGGGCGCGCATCAGAAGCGCCGAAATAAAATACACGGCAGATTTTCCCCAGCCTGTACGCTGTACCACGAGGGTGCGGCGGCGGTCGGTGACAAGCGCCTCGATAGCCTCGAACTGCCCGGGGTGAAAGCTCGCATTCGGGTTTGCGGTGAGCTTTCTGAGCAGGGCTTGGGCGTTTTCATGGAGTGTTGGCATGGGGTTCCTTTGTGAGGGGTTTCTCCCATCATGGCAGATTTCAAGGTTCCGCACATGCTGTACGGTTACCTCGTGCATACAGGTTTGGGAATACTATAACGGTCACGGAATATATGGGTACTGACTTCACTATCCTTTATATTCTTCATCGGGCATAGACGCCATGGTTCCATCAGTTAGCCAGGCTCATGAGGCAGGTTCACACTCTTAATCGTTTCTCACAAAGAATCCCGGTAGAATATTGCGAGACACTTCATAGCTTCCACATATTTTTGCCTTAGTGGTCTCTCAGGCAGACCGCATAGGATTGTGTGCAAGCACCGCGCGTGCCTTGTGTTCGACTACTTCAGGATTTTTCTATGGCTTTTTTTATCCCCGTACTTCTTGCTCATCTGCCGTTGGGGCTCCTCGGTTTCAAGCTTGAAGATGTGCTGATCAGCACCGGTCCGTGGGTTCTGGTGGTTTCGGCCATCATCGTTTTTATCGAATCGGGCGTGCTGTTTCCAGTACTTCCGGGCGACTCTTTGATCTTCGCTGTGGGTATGCTCCACGACCGCATGGGGCTGTCGCTCTGGCTGGCGTTCCCGGTTCTTATCATTGCGGCGGTAGCTGGCGGCGAGGTCGGGTATCAGCTGGGTGCCCGCTATGGCCGTAATCTTTTCAAAGACGATGCAAAAATCCTGAGCACCAAGAACCTGCACGCTGCGGAAGAATTTTTTGCTAAACGAGGCGGTTTCGCACTTGTTGTAGGTCGCTTCGTACCGATCGTTCGTACCTTTGTTTCGCTGGCGGCGGGTATTTCTTCGTATCCGCGCCGTAGGTTCAACCTCTGGAACATCCTGGGTGCCGTCCTGTGGATTGGTTCTATTGGCATGGCAGGCGTGCTGTTGGGTGGTGTCGAGTTCATCCACAACAATATTGAGATGCTTGCGGTCATTATTGTGTTGGTTTCGGTTCTGCCCGTGACTTTTGAATACCTGCGCGGTCGTTCCAAAGCCAAGAACGAGGCAGCCGAGTAGGGGCACCTAAATCTCAAACTTCTGCGTATGCATAAGGGGGGCGGAGAATACAGTCTGTATTCGCCGCCCCCTTGCTATATGCTTATATTCTTATCGAAGCATATACCCTAATGATTATGGGGTTGGTTCCCCTGCTGCTGGTAGGGATTTACCCCACTCTGATTCTGCTGGTACATACGCCAGATGCGGCTCTGAGCGGTATACTGCGTAGCATCACGCAGCACCATGAACACGATAATGGCACCCTGCAGAACCGTGGAGAAGATTGTCATACCAATTGACACAGGGTCGTTCATCGTGGAATACGGGGAATAACTTACCGACCCTGTGCCGGCACCCATGAGGATCATGATCAGGGTAATCACACCGAATGCAGTACCAATACTACTTAAGACCAAAGCTGTAATACGCGCCCAAGTGTGCCCTTTGGCGTAAAAATAACCGATAACGACCGTAAGAGCGACTATGATGACGGCTATCAGAATGCCAACAACAATACTCGTTGTTATCAACGAGTCTGAAAAGTTGACGCTACTGTAGTTCCCATACGGAGAGTACTGGTTCTTCTGCTGTTCGAGCAGGGCATTCATCCTGTCTCGAAGGGTTACCGAGTTGTAAATACTTGATACCAGGGTATAAAGCGCATACCCAAAGATCAGGTAAATACCTGTTTTTACTACCGTGCTGGGTTCGGGTTTTTTCTCTGGAACAGACATATAAGCCCCTGGCTGGTATGGCTGGCCATAAGGTCCTTGAGGCTGTTGGGCGTATGAGGGCTGATACTGCGGATCTTGATAATAGGGATTTTGGCTCATGATGTGTCCTGGTGACTCTTATCGTGTGTACCGGTGCTATATCTATGGCGGTCGTATGCATGCCAGCAACACTTTTATATGGTGCAAAAACGCAAAACGCTCGCCATACTTCAATGGTAGTGTACGGCGAACGTTTCCGCGCTGTTGAGGGCGCATCCGAGTGTTTATAGGCTAGTTCAAACGGTACCCATCACCATTGTCGTACCGGTTATTAGGATTCTGCGGTGCGGGGTTTGGTTGTGATTGCGGGTTCTGTGCCTGCGGGTTTTGTGCAGCCTGACCGAATCCTTGCTGAGGCTGGGATTCTGTGGGCTGTTGAACGGGCTGCGGACCCTGATCCTGCCGGTAGTTGCGCCAGAGGCGGCTATCGCTCGTGTACCGAGCGGCATCACCACGAAGCATGAAAACCACTACCGCAATCTGCAAAATAATGCCCAATATAAGAACTATGTATACTGCAGGGCTTATAGATACCTGCTGAACCCCATCCATCTGAGATGTAACGGACTGTACCAACGACTGGGCGAGTAGGGTGAGCAAGAAGTAGAGCAGATCGCGAATGGTACCGATAATCCCCAGGACAAGGGCGGTAATGCGCGCCCACCCGTGACCCTTAGAGTAGAAGAATCCGAGGAGAATGGTAAACGCAGCAAAAATTGCACTGATGACATAGCCGAGACCCGTCGAAGAGTTTACTTCGGTCGTCTTACCGTTCTCCGTGTGGTATGTCTGGAACCCGAAATCGTCCAAGCCAACGATAGCTCGCATGATCATATACAGCGCCACGGCGTAAATCAGGTAGGTGCCGATCTTGACGACGGTAGTGGGCTCAGGTTTCTGCGTTGGCACGGGTGCGTATTGAATCGCCGGGTGCATGGGCGCGTTGGGATGCGGCGGCTGGTATGGGGGTTGTTGACCATAAGGATCTTGACTCATGGTTCCTCCTCAACAATGTTTTCTGTGGTTGGGCTGCGGAATTCTCACTTCGATCGTTGAGAGTTCCTTAAAAGAATGTTCGTCGCGCCCCCGCCTGAGGTGCACGACGAACATTGTTAGGCATGCACGAAGTGCATCAAACCTATGAAATTTTCAATCTCTAATTCAGATTGTACCCGCTATTACCCTGATGGTCTTGGGGATTTTGCGGGTTTTGTGGCATATTATTCTGCTGAGCCTGCGGGTCATATCCATACCCCTGCTGCCCGTTCTGAACATGCTGGCCGTTATGCTGTGCAGCGGGTGCCTGTCCCTCGGATGCGGGCACGGCGAGGGCGCTGGCATCGACGGGCTGATTTTCCTGCTGTTGTGCAGCTACCGCGCCGTAATATTCCCGAGCCTTCTTCATGTATTTAAGAGTGGTTGGCAGCCAGATCAGGATAATCAGAAGAACCTGGATCACGATAGAAGCTAGTTCGAGATAAACCCCAAACTTTATAGCGGAAAAGAATCCTTTGTACTTCTCTGGGAAAAGGGGATCGCTTATAATTTCGTCAAAGCTATTAACGTTATCCAGAGCCTCTGGCATTCCATTAGCATAGATCACTGTAAAGATACCGGCTACAGCAGTAAGACCGATAGCCGAACCTAGACCTCCTTTTTTCATATTTCTTGCCAGAGTAAAGAAAAGAAGGGCAATTACGATGCCAAAGATAATTCCTCGGGGGCTAGAATCAGTAATTCCAAGTTCACTTTCGCTGATGTTATATTCTTGGGCGAAGTTTTTTGCCTGCGGATGTAGGTAAAGCCCCATAATAATATCGATAATCCGCAAAAGAGCCGCAATAATACCCACGATGAGAACGGCGACAACGGTTCCTCGGTACGCGGGCTTCTCAGGAAGTTCAGCGGCGGGAGCGGGGACGTTCCCATACATGGGCTGACCGGCGGGTGCGGGTTGTTGGGGGTAGCCTTGGCCTCCGGAAGGCTGAGGGTTTTGAGGCAGAGCCGGGTCAGGTCTATGCTGCTCGCTCATCGGTGGTGCTCCTTTGTTCTCGGTTACCGTGTTAAACGGCTGTATTACGAGCATAGCGGAGCCTTAGTTTCAGGTCATACATTATTGACCGATGTCGTGAAATATTTTTTAATCACGCCGAGCTCAACCTGATATTTCGTCATATACGACGAATTTTTGGACACGCCCGATCTCGAATTTTATTCGGGAAACACACCCTTCATCAACCGCAAACCATCGCTCCCGAATTCAGAAAAGCTGACGCGCCGCCATTGGCTCAGGAACATCGCCCGGATTTATCTTGTAAATAGGCTCCCAGAACCTACGGCTAACAGTGCGCGCATGCCTGACGGTAGGCGTTGCTCTCACGCATATACAGGGTAACGCTGGCGGGGAACATCAAAAATCCTAACAGCACCAGGTGCGTCAGTGCCGCCATGCTCAGCACCACAACCGACAAATATGACCCCGGAATACCGGGAACGGCGGGGCGCAGCCAGCTCAGAGTCAGCAGGGAGGTTCCCAAGGTCAGCAGCGCGAGTGAAACCAGCAGAGCACGCGCCAGCGCATACCCCCGAAGAATAAAAATTCCTAGAATAACGTGCAAGAAAACGTTGGCAATAGTCAGAGCATTCCCCAGAGCAAAATTTTCAAAATGCCATGATACCGTCAGGTATATGGTGCGAAGAATAGCAATCATCACGCTGGCGCATGCGGATATCTTCACCGCACGTGGTACATAAGGGTGCTCTAAAGAGGCTCTCGGTATGGGCGAATAATTCACCATATTCTCTTCGCCCATATACCCAGAGGTCAGTGTTGTTTTGGAGTATTCAGAGCGTACAGCACTGTCATAGCTCATCGGCGGTATTCCTCCTAGAGGGCTGCGGCATTGTACGAAAGTATCTAAGGTCTTAGCTGAGTGTTACGAAGAACCTCCACAACCCTTAAAGCACACGTTACAGGTTCATCAAGCAATATGACAATATCTCTAGGTTTTTGGACTGTGTTTTAATATTGAAAAGCGGCGATTTAAGGCGCTTATAGTTTCATTATTTATCGCCCAGACACCTAGAAATAAAGGCTTTATGGGCATACAAGAAATTATTTACACGCAACGAGATCAGTTATAAAAAGGTGCTGCGGCATATATGTTAAATATATGCCGCAGCACCTTCACGAAGTAAAACCCTTATATCCTCAGGGAGCTAAAGCTGCTGCCCTCCAGAGGAAGGCTGGTTCCCCAGTGCCTGCCCCGGATGCGGCGTGGGTGCCGGATATGCATAGGGCTGCGGCATTCCGTAGGGGTTATTTGCCTGGTTCCGCGCCCGCCGCACCGAAGTACGCTGGCGAACATACCTATTCGCGGGCGGTAGCCACATCAGAATCAGGGGCAGAAGACCCACCACCAAAATGGCAATATAGATGATGAGGAGCCAGGCAGCGTAGCCATGAAGATCTATAAAGTCCATATACTCACCGGATACGCCGTAATCCACAATGGCACTTACCATCAGAAGCCCAGATAAGAGTGTGTTTAACGCCGTGAAAACCGTCAAAACAATACGCGCCCAGTTGTATCCCAGGAAAATAAAAATTCCGAAAAGAATGTAGATGATGCTGAAGAAAATACCGATGATCAAACGAACTATCACGACATTCTTTACAGTCTTAAGCTCATAATATTCTGGGTTAGCCATGACATGTTGGTAAATATCCTCCCCAAAAGACTGACGGATCGATTCCATCATGCTACTCACCATAGAGGTCATAATGCCGTATTCGATGACGCGCAAGATGGGCATCAAGATCGCCAGGATGAGGACAGACAGCAACAGAATCGACATTTTCGGTTTTGCGGCTGATTCCGGCGGCGTGGAAGGTGACGGCGCCGCCTGATGCGCCGGATTCTGCACATACGGCTGCGAGATCTGTAAGTTTACGGGTTGGTTCTGCCCATACTGATTCTGCGGCTGGTTTGGGTATGCGCCCGATGTCTGCGGACCTTGCTGCGGCTGGGGGTCTGGGTCGGTTGGCCTGGGATATTCATTCATCGACAATAGTCCTTACGGTTATAACGGGGTGAAGCACCGCTTTGGGCTTCTTTTCGAGAATAGCGGAAAGCGCTCACACTGCCTAGTATCTAGGCTATGAGCTTGTACCTTTAGTCTGCTCTTTCGAGGTTGATTCCGTCTGAGCCTCAAACCGGTTGGCGTAGCTCTTACTACCCACCTCAAGCGCCTTTTTAGCTTTCCAGTAGGCTTTAGTGTTCCGCATATACACGTTCACGGGCGGCATCCACACGAGAACAACCAGGCATATATTCGCCAGGAAAAGTAGCATATATACGGCCACCAGAGCCCCTAAATACCCCTGCGCATTCGCAAAAGCCGGCGCCTCTGGGTTAGACATCGTATAAGCCTGCCCCAAAGCGCTCATACCGCTCATCAGCACGCCCAAGGAAGCAAGAATAGTCAGCAGAATACGACCCCAGTTTTTCCCACTATTCACGACGAGCCCAAAAAGAATATAAAGCAGAGCAGATGTCAGCACGGAAAGAAAATGGAATGTGAGCGTTGAGTTTAGCTGCGCCTGTGCAAACATTCCAGATTTCATCTGCTCAAGAGACATATCACCATACGCAGGCACATGTGTGCGCGATTGATGCCATTTAAAAGCCTCACTCAAATATGAAGACGTTAGGACATACTCCACAAAACGCAGGATTGGGCACACGGTAGCGGTAAAAATTGCGAAGACAAAAACAAAAGCAGGTCTTTTAGGCTCCTTAAAGGCGGTAGCGAGACCTCCTGGATTCGGTGCTGCCATATGAGGCTGATACGAGGGCGTGCCTTCCGGCATGGGGTCGGCAGAATATGTCATGGTGCAATCCTTACACGGGTTTTATGAAATTTATAGTGTTACGTAAATACTCTCTTGAGCATACTAAAAAGTTCTTTGAACACCAGCATTGTGGTTCTCTTATGAACCGAACCTTGGCGGCTTAAACTCTGCAACCGCCCTAACTGCTGATCGCGGTCTACCCGTCTACGACCGGACCGCTGTTCGGGATACTGCAGCCCAGCGTTGGGGTTGTAACCTCCTGGCTGCTGCCCCGCATAGTAGCCTGGCTGAACAACGTGATATGCATATACCTGCTGATATTGAGTCTGCTCCATTAAACGCGCCAGCCGATATGCCTTGAGTTTGCGTACATAACGATTAGCCGGGCGAAGCCACATCAGAATTATCGTAAGCAGGTTAACCGCGCAGAGGGCAGCATATAGAATCACGAGCACCCTCATATACCCCTGTACCTGTGGATTTTGAGAGATCCCCTCAATCCCTGTTTGCGCGGTATTGAAAGCCCAACATTTGAAGGCACTCACAATAATCCCGATAACGGCAAGAATTGTCAGCATAATACGCGCCCAATTCCGCCCCACATATGCGAAACAGCCGAAGAGCAGATAAAGACACGAAGACACAAAAACAGATACCAGCAAAAAGGCTGCCTGGGCGCCCGAAAGTAAAAATGCGGGAACCGCAATGGCCTCGCGATCAATATTCTCTGCATACTGTTGGGAACTTACCCAGCGTGCCGCCTCATTCATTAACGATGCACTGACCAGATACTCTATGATCCGTAACGCAATACATGCCAAAGCACCCACAAGAACCAGCGTCAGTACGAATGTTCGTGCAGGTTTTTCAATCTTAACCGCGTTATTGCCATATGTGCCCTGAGGGGCAGTTTGAAGGGGAACTGTAGGATTCTGCCCCTGTCCCACCGCCATATGCTGCTGCAAATGCTGCACATAAGGGTTTGAAGGTTGCTGGGGTGAGGGGTCTCCTGAAGCCTGGTTTGGGTGGTTGGTCATCGGCGATTCTCCTTGAGGTTTTAGCTCAATAGAACTGTGAACTTATTTTGAGAGTAGCCGACCTCAAGGGCAGTTTGCAGTATTTACACCCGTATTCCATATGTGGAATATTTCTCAGCAGGTTTTCTGCGATATACAAAAGGTACCGCACCAGAGCAGAAAACACCTAGCACAGCACCCTCAAAATACTCTCTCACCTGTATATATTCCAAGTAGAGAATATAATTGTGGGATGGTTTAGAACATCAGGGAATCCTCACGCTGCTCGGCACGCCATAGGCTTCGCGCATGCATGTATTCGCGGGCGGCACGGCTCCAGATCAGTCCAAGAGCAATAACGCTCATCACAAGATACGGCATACCCACATAAAGAGGCACATAAAGCGGCGACGAGTTGGAATCTAAGAGGAACTCTACTTCCTCCATAGGAGCCCCATTAAGACCGGCCATGATAACGCCCACCAGCAAGAGCACAATAAAGGTGCAGAGCATTCCCAACAGCAAGGAGGCAGTCAGCACATACGCAGCCCACCTATGCCCGCGTAAATACGCAAATAACACCACCACATGAAGCGCCATCAGCACGAAGGTAGCCATCATGAAAAATACGAGGGGAAGCTGATCTTTGAGCGTCAGAAAAGTTTCTGATTCCCAGAGCGACACGCCCTGCAGCGGCACCGTAACAACCCAGACGATATACGAGATCAGAATGTACGCCCACATCCCTATAAATATCGTCATGATGAGGGCTGCCAGAGACACTTGAAGGGGCCTTATAGGCTTGCCCGATATCTTCGACACTAATACCGTGGCCCGATCGTCATGCGGATGCTCTGGCTGGTTTTCCACCCGGGTTTTCCCCTCTCGTACTAGTTTCTAGTGTTAGATTAGCAAGGTTTCCCAGCAAGAGACAGAAACAACGCCGCTGTGCATGTCATATCATGTCGCACAACCACACGGTGAGTCCCGTATATACGCCCTAGCGAATACTCAATGTTGGGCGAGCAAGTATCGCACGCAGAGTATTGAACTTATACAGGGTTACACTCAGCAATGCGATTTCAAGAAGCCATAAAGCACCCAGCGTGCAGAGCACAATCATGGGGTCAAGACCCAGTGAAATACCATCCCAGTTCAAGACGAGAAGCAAGAATGTGATGGGTGAAAGTACCAGTCCAACACCGATAAAGCAGATCAGCGAAAATATTCCCCACACGGAATATACGGATGCGTCTGAAGCATCTTTAGGCGGACGCGCTAACGGCCATACCTGAACAACGGCGTAGATTGTGATAATCAGCCAGAATCCCCACCCCATATTGGTGGTGTAGCGTGCAATAATAGCGCCTTCAAAAATCCCCAAGAGAGCGAGCACTGCTAACCGGACACCGATGGTGATGTTCAGGGAACGTCGTCGTGCATTTATTGTTTCAAGGCCTACCTGCATTTGAGAGAATGCGCGGCTCAGGTTCTTCGGCGTATATGCCTGATGTGGAATACTATTCCGTCGCGGCGATACATCCTGCTCAATATCTTGTGAGGTTTGTGATGGGGCAGGTTCTGATGCAGCGGATACTTCCAAAGAACTAGACGCAGGCGGCGTTGATGCGGGGGCGGGAATAAAACGTGGGGCAGGCGCATCCTGAGGTGCCTGAGGCTCGGCAGTTTTCGGTTTCGTAGCCGCCCGAAGCGCCTGACGAACCGCGCCCTGTTTCTTGGGCTGCGGCGACTGTGGGGCTGGTTCCGGCTCCCCAGAATTCTGTCGTGCATGCTCAAGGGCGTATGCGGGCGGCGCTGCCGGAACCGCGTGGCGAATCGGTGCCGTGTAGCGGGTGGGCACCGCATCCTGACCGACCTGCGAGGCTTCGCCCCGAGGCGAAGCATCTTCGGCGTTCACGTGAGCAGGGGGAACCGCATCGGCATCATGCACGCGAGATTCGTGATCCACAGCAGTTTCCTCCTCCCCATATATCCTAATCCTAAGGATTTATACGGATTTTCCGACGTATAAATTCCCGAAGCCGAGTGAGTTTTTTATCTACGCATACCCTATCACGGCTGGTAGGTATTCTTCGGGGAATATATACCTCGTTTCATGCGCGATGCATACACAACAAATACGATCGAGAAAGCTAAATCAACCGCAGGTGCAACTGTCGCCAGGAGGGCGACTAATGCCCCTCTACCCCCGTTATGTCCCCAGGTCGCCATACTTCCAACTGCTATGAGTAAAACTAGGGCTCCTCCCATAGTTCCCAAGGCTGAAAGTACAATCCCAATAATGTTGATAACGCGCACCATCAGATAATGGCGGTTATTTTTAACGGCTAACCAGCCAAAAATATTGCAGATCATAAAGGCCGCAATAAATATTACTAAAATATACCCAGGTGCAACGACTATACGTTCACGTGCAAGGCATTCATCCTGATTCAACGCCCCTCTGCACGAATCAAACGTGTCATTAATACCTGAAATAATACCCATCGCATACAGGGCAAGAAGCGCGCCTACGCCACCTAGACGCACCAGATATATCGATGCATATTTTCTGATTTCGGAGTTATCAGGACCCGTTGATAATGCACCAGAGTACCCGAAGGTACCAGGCATACCGTACGCTGCAGACCCGACAGTATAGGGGTTCTGGGGTACTGCATAAGCGGGCACACCAGGCTGACCCTGTGCAGGATAACCCGCCGACAAGGCTGGATGCGCCACATGGTGTTCCGCACCCCGACCCATCGACTGTATATCAGAATTATTGCCAGATACGTTTTCTACCGGCTCGTGAGCCACATTTTACCTTTCACGCCAGGAGCACTCGAATGGGGCACGGTGTGGCACCCCGCAGTGGTTATACACCGGGTTTCGTGAAGTAGTCCTTATGGTTCATCCACGAGGCATGCCGGACGAAAATAATCGAGAAAATAAGCTCTGCCACGGGTACTGCCCCAGCCACGAGGAATATGATAAGAATGGCAAGTAATCCCGAGGATCCAAACGCCGTTATCATGGCTATACCGCCCAAGAGCATTAAACCAGCAAGCACAATCCCCAAAGACGAAAGCACAATGCCAATAATGTTAATGACAAGCACCCTCACGTGGTGCTGATTTTTCCTAACGGCAAGCAGCCCAAAAATATGACATATCGGGTACGCGATTAAAATGACAAGGAAAATCGACGCCCCCGTGATTGCTGAGGTGTTATCCTCACGGCATACTCGCTGCGAGTATTCACTCCATGAGTAGCTGCCGGTTCCGCAGTCGCTAAGTTCGATGATCGCACCGATAAGGTTGAAAGTCGTCGCAACAATACCGATCGCAATAAGAGCACCCACAATACACAGGCGCAGCAGGTACATCAGCGAACGTTTGCGGACAATCTCATCGTGCGGGTTTGCCGGATATGCAGTGTACGGGTATGCGGTTGGGCTCGGCACTGCATATCCCGAATATCCGGGTACGACATGCGGATTCGCATAGGGGTTTGGAGGCGTCGATGGACTCGGCGCAGGATAGCCCGGTTGTAACCCGACATACCCTGGCGCAGACGGAGGGTTCTGCTGATTCTGGGCGTTGCCAGAGTTGTTGGGGCTTTGTTTATCCCCGGGTAAGGGATCCGACTTTGCGGTGTGACCGCTATGTTCGTGCTGCGATGTACCGCCGGTTCCATCGGTTTTATATGCGGTGCTGTCCCCCGAATGCTCGTCTACAGGCGACGTCGCAGAAGATTCCTGCGGCGCAGTTCTAGATTCCTCAGACTGACGGGAAGAATTATCGTTTGTCATGGGGTCTGTGCTCATATATACATCCTCATTACCGGTAATTTCTGTGTAGCCCGGCACGCAGGTGCCTCGCTACACCAACGTTGGGTTATGTCATACACTACCACGCTCGCAAGGAGTAACGGCTGCAATCACGGTACGTTGGGGGAACGGATGAGCTCAGGAACTCATTACGGTATATCAGAGTGTGAGCGGGGTGTACTCTGTGCTTCGGGCTTAGTCAGCGTGTGGTCGTAGGCTGCCTGGTCTTCAGACGGGGAAGACTCTTCTGACAGTTCGCGGGTCCCTTGGGCCTCACGTTCGGCACGGGAGGGGAACCTGCGGAAGATCAGGAAGACGAATATGAGGGAGCATAAAATCTCGATCACGAAGGAGGCCATAATCCAAATAGTCAGAATGGGGTACGAGCCTCCCAAGAGTTTCCATAGTGTTCTTGGCCCGTGAATAAAAACCAAAATATAGGCGAAAAATCCGGTGATAACGGAAGCCGCCAAAGCGCTGAGCAGGTTCCCCACCATAACAAGCCCCATAGATTTATTGCGCGCATACGCGACCGCAAACCAGCCATGCAGAGACAGGTACATGAGGGGAACCGCGCCGATAGGGTCAAGCCCGATAGCCTCGAAAAAATACACCAGCGTCAGTGCAGGCACCACGAGGAAAAGCATGCGGACAAGGTACAGGCGCCGCACGGGTGGCGGCGTGGAACAAGCCTGATCCCAAAAACCCGGGTTATATTGTTCACTCATAGGTACCCTGTCTGCCGCTGGCGTTGTGAAACACTGCCGGAGGCGCCATCGAGAAAGCACTCAATACTACGGTACGAGATGAAACTGAGATAACGCTAGATTTACGCACTGTTTACTGAAGCGTCACCAAGAGCCTGCAGAACGCAGCAAAAATTTCAGTAGTTTATCCCTCAAAAATCCCTCGGGCACGATCCTTACGCACGGTGTGCGCCGGGAAAATTCGGCCGCTCATGCTGATGTAAACGCCCGGTTCCAGCAGGTTAAGCGCGGAAATCGCAGCCCCCAGGTTGAACCCCGCATCCGAATGCGCCATGACCGCCGGCTGCATGGCACCGGTCAGCACCACAACCTTTGACCCCAGCTCGGCATGCTCGGCGATGTATCGGGCGGATTCGCTCATCGTGTCGGTCCCGTGGGTGATGAGAACCTGGTCGTGTTCGACCGCGTCGAGGGCGGCAACGAGTTCGGCGCGGTCTTCGTCGGTCATATCCAGGCTGTCTTTGCCGATGAGCGCACGAATATCAAAACGAATATCGGTGAGCACTCTCGACAGCACATCGTGCGCGGCAGGCTTGCCAATATCGAGGGTGCCCGCCACCGAGTAGAACTTATCGATAGTTCCGCCGGTTGCCAGGATAGTGATAACGTCCGGGTTTTTGATGGTGCTCATGGGCGCGGGCTCCTTAGGGGCTGAAACATCGCCGGGGTATATCTTTGCCCCGGTACCGCATATATTCTAGGGCATCGGAGCGATTTTCTTTACGTTCTGTGGCAAGAATTAGACAGCTACGCTTCACCCACTATCCGTCTAAATTTTAATGCCGGGGAATGCATCTGCTTTTATTATCAGATAAAGCATACAGAAGCGTTGCCTAGATATCTCCGGGATACCATCAACGGCGGGTTTTCTAGTGTCATCAGCTGGTCATCAACAGGAAAACGTATCCTATCGCTCTGCCCGTAGAAGATAACAGTCTCTATCAGTATATTCTTCAGGGCAGCCTCAAGAATCATTAGAGAATATCAGTTACCCAAATCAATACTTCGAGAGATCCTTTCTAGCATCTTTTACCAACTACATAGCCAGAAAAAGAACATAGGAATATTAGTTTAATTATTTTAAAACCGTAGCCAAAAACGGCGCTGAAGCACTATCTTCCACCGTGGCCACCTGCTCAGGTGTTCCCGTGGCAACGATCTGACCGCCTCCCTCTCCCGCGCCAGGGCCCATATCAATCACATAATCAGCCGTTGCGATAATTCGCATATCCAACTCGACCATCACTACCGTATTACCAGCATCAACCAAAGTCTGAAGATGCGATATCAAACGGTCAGCATCTGAACAGTGCAGACCGGTAGTGGGTTCATCAAGTACATACAGAGTGTCTCCGCGTTGTGCCCGTTGCAACTCCGTGGCTAGTTTGACGCGCTGTGCCTCACCACCAGATAACTCAGTCGCAGGCTGCCCCAAACGCAGGTAACCCAAGCCGACATCTCTCAACGCAGCCAGTGAACGCGTAACCTCCACTTCGCCGTCGAAAAACCCCAGAGCTTCCTCCACACTCATTTCTAAAATTTGGGACACATTCTTACCACGCCAGAGAATTTCTAAGGTGCTTGACTGGTAGCGGGTTCCTTGGCAGTCCGGGCACTTTGTGTATACCGAGGGTAAGAAGAGTAGCTCTACCATCACCGACCCCTCACCTTCGCAGGTGGGACAGCGCCCGCCCGCTACGTTAAAGGAGAATCTGCCTGGTTTGTATCCCCGGCGTTTGGCTTCTGTGGTATCGGCAAAACGACGGCGCACATGGTCAAAGAGCCCTGTATAGGTGGCAATATTGGAACGAGGTGTTCGCCCAATAGGTTTCTGATCGATGGCAACCACGCGGCGTATACCGCTGAAATCACCTTCAACAGTTCCCCTCGTTTCAGGGGCCTGTTCGGCCCTTAAAATTTCATCTCCCTCTACGGGTGTTTCATCTACCTGCACCGTTTTACCTAGTCGATGACCTATCAGTTGAGGTAGGCACTGGCTGACTAAGCTAGATTTCCCCGAGCCTGAAACACCTGTGACGGCAGTGAGAACCCCTAGTGGGATTTGTACATCCACGTTATGAAGATTATTTCGGCTAACTCCAGAAAGTTTTATCCACTGCTCGGGTTTCCGGGGAGTATGCGGTGGGAGCCCACTGTCTCCAAAGAGATAACCACGTGTAAGAGATTCCTGGACGTGGGCTAAACCATCAACTTCACCGCTGTAAAGGACTCGACCACCATGTTCTCCAGCTCCCGGCCCTACATCCACAATCCAGTCAGCATGTTGCATTACTTCAAGAGAATGTTCCACCACAAACAGACTATTTCCCCGTGCTTTGAGTCCGTCAAGAACGTCAAGAAGCGCACGGGTGTCTTGAGGATGTAGACCAGCAGAAGGTTCATCTAATACATAGACCACACCAAAAAGTTCAGACGTCAGCTGAGTAGCTAAGCGCAAACGTTGCAGTTCACCACCGGAAAGGGTAGGAGTCATTCGATCAAGAGAAAGATAGCCTAAGCCGAGGTCGATAATGGGGCGAAGACGCTCAATGAGGCCAGCGGCCAGCCGAGAGGTAGCGGCAAGTTTTTCAACAGGCTGAGGGGGATTTTTATGAGCTTCCGGTTCTGTCTCAGCAACAAGTTCACTTGTGTGACTGCTTGACTCTGTAGCTTCTTCTCCCCTTTTTTGGTGTAAGCTTTGCCCGAGCGTTTCTTTCTCATCTGCCTTCATAGTGATTGTGTGGGAAGCATCTTCAACAGCTTTTTCAAGAAGATTGGTTAGCTCATAGAGAGGGAGCTGGGAGAAGTCAGCAATATCTAACCCTGCAAAGGTTACTGAGAGAGCCTCTGGTTTGATGCGTTTACCGTGGCAGGCTGGGCAAGGGATTGATGTGAGAAACTGAGCTACCTTGCGTTTCATGGAGGCACTTTTAGTATTAGCAAAGGTATCCAGTACATAACGTTTTGCACCCACGTAGGTGCCGCTATAAGAAGGTTCAACATGTGCTTGTTTAGCCGCTTGAGCCTCAGCAAGTGTCATACGCGAGTAGACCGGTACATGTGGTGTTTCGTCCGTATAAAGAATCCAGTCGCGATCTTTTTTGGGAAGATCTTTCCAGGGGATATCCACATCGTAGCCAAGTGCCACCAATACATCTCGAAGCTGATGACCGTGCCAGGCGGTAGGCCAAGAAGCTATGGCTCGTTCACGGATGGTTTTGGTGGGATCGGGAACCATGTGATCTTCGGGTACTTCATAGACTCTGCCAATTCCATAGCATTGAGGGCATGCCCCCTGCGGGGTGTTGGCAGAGAAATCCTCGGCATAGAGCATGCTCTGGTGCTCTGGATATTGGCCGGCGCGTGAATACAACATACGAACCAGGCTTGAGATGGTCGTGATGCTACCAACGGTCGACCGGGAGTTTTGCCCACCTCGCTGTTGTTGCAGGGCTACAGCGGGGGGCATCCCTGTAATGGAATCGACGTCGGGCACTCCCGCTTGATCGATAAGACGGCGGGCATAGGGGGCCACCGACTCTAGATAACGGCGCTGCGATTCTGCATAGAGGGTTCCGAACGCGAGGGAGGATTTACCTGATCCTGACAGGCCGGTAAAGACCACGAGAGCATCACGGGGCACAGAAAGATCAACATTGCGCAGGTTATTTTGACGTGCGCCCAATACCTGAACATTTGGCTGGATGTGAGTTTCTTTATTTGTGGTGGATTCGGGTAAATCGCTCATAGATGAATTTGACCAATCGCTTCTGTGTGAGGCACCGGTAGCCTCAAAATCGTTGTGATCTTTTGTCGTTTGCCATTTTACTGCCTATCCCGCCGATTCGTAGACAACGATTTTTTATTCTCTTCCACATGGGGGGGGATCTTGTTCTACCCCTCTATACTATGGTAAGTTTGCCGAGGAACTAAAAGTCCCTTGAGGTTGATAAAACACTCGCTCTCCTGAAGGATTACTCTCGTTAAGAGTTTTAGCTTCAGCGCCTAAGAGCTTTCTCAAAGAAGAAAGCAGGAAGGAAAAAATCATGGCAGATAAAAATCGCGCCGTAGTATTCCACGGCGTAAAAGATATGCGCGTGGATACCCTTGACTTCCCCAAGCTAGAAATGCCTAACGGCAAAAAAGCACCCCATGGCGTTATCGTCAAGCTTATTGCCACCAATATCTGTGGCAGTGACTTGCACATCTACCGTGGCTCATTCCCTGCACCCGAGGGTATGGTGATGGGCCATGAAATGACCGGTGAAGTTGTAGAAATCGGTTCAGATGTTGAGTTCCTCAAGCCAGGCGACATCGTTTCTGTACCCTTCAACGTAGCGTGTGGTCGTTGCCGCAACTGCCGCAACGGACGCACTGAGGTTTGCGAAACTACTAACCCCGAGGTTTCCTGTGCAGCATATGGCTTCAACCTCGGTGGCTTCGCAGGTGGCCAGGCAGAATACATGTTCGTGCCCTACGCTGACTTCCAGCTTCTTCGTTTCCCTGATAAAGATCAGGCAATGGAGAAAATTCTAGACCTTGCAGTACTTTCCGACATTTTGCCCACCGCATTCCACGGTCTCGTTGAGGCCGGTGTGAAGCCTGGTTCAACTGTTTACATTGCAGGTGCTGGCCCGGTAGGTCGCTGTGGTGCTGCTGCTGCCCGTCTGTTGGGGGCATCGTGCATCATCGTGGGCGATTACTATGAGGATCGGCTGGAATTGGTTCGCCGTAATGGTTGTGAAACCATCAATCTTTCCAAGGTTGACTCCATCAATGATGGAATTGAAGCTATTCTTGGCACTCCCTATGTTGATTGCGCAGTTGACTATGTAGGCAACGAAGCACACGGCCTGGGTCAAGAGGCTGAGAAGACCAAATCGTCTTACGCTATCAATCAGGTTCTGGATGCAACTCGTCCTGGCGGGGCAACCGGAATCATCGGTGTTTATGGCGCTAACCCTATTTCTCCTGTTCCTGCTGAGCGTGAGGGTATTTACTCTATCAACTTCGGTGATGCTTGGATTAAATCGCCTCGTATTGCCGGTGGTCAGGCGCCTATCATGCATTACAACCGCGATTTGATGATGTCAATTCTGTGGAATCGCATGCCTTATCTTTCAGATATGCTCAACATCAAGGTCATCAGCCTTGATGAGGCACCTCAGGCATACGCGGATTTCGACGAGGGTTCATCATTGAAGTATGTTATTGATCCGCACGGTAGCATTCCTGCCGCTCAGTAATTAATTCTTGAAAAGGAATAAGGTAGAGGGGATTAAGCTTTCGCTTAATTCCCTCTATTTTTTAAGTCTTACCAATACGGGGTATTAGTTTGAGTGGCTTCAATAAGTTTGGCATCAGCACACACTTCAGACTCGATCTGAGCCACATCACGCACCCGTAAAAATCTCCTCCGGCCGGTGCATCGCCGAACAATTCCGAAATAATCCCGTCTGAGGGTCAAACGAAGCCTTCGCGTGAGCGTCCCAATGAGTCACCCACCTACCGCCGGAACACAGAACGCACCCATACCCCAAGACGTACCCCAACCTTCTCCGGACCAGGCAAAACCGTCCGCATAAAAGCCTCCACGAACCTCTTCGCCCAGGACATACCCACCTCACACACAACACTGGCAATAGGAAGGAATAGTTTCCAGAAAACAGCAACCGCAAAAAACAACCAGCACACAACAGGATGCTCACATAAAACTTCAAAACCTTTCATGAGTCTCTAAATCCTCCCCGCCACCATCGACATCAAAAAATTTTCTCGAACACAACAACGCACGCCCAGACCACGACGACATGAATAACTTTCATAAGTGAGTCGGGGATGAACAGGAAAAACGCAACAAGTAGAGTGAAGAACTTTCCCTACCTCAACCCGTAGAGTATCTACTGATACATCCCTTGAACCGTCTACGCTCCACATCCCACAGGTTAGGGTGCTTGTGAGTACTGTGTTCGTGGGGCGCTACAACGGCAATGGAGAACACCAAAACCCTTCTCTGACCCCAAAAAAATTCTCGAACAACGGCACCCACCACGAAACGAGGCGCTCAATAATGTATTACGCATGTGGCAAGTAAAAACCCGGCACCGCCCGACAAAAAACTTGCAACATCACACCAGCAAGCGGTTCCAAGACACAAAAAAGGTAGTCACCCCAGGGAAACCCTAGGAGCAACCGCCTCAAAGCTCATATTATATTGAACCCATATGATATGACATGGAAAGGAACAAAATTACTTATGCTTCAACACATTCCAAAGCCCAAAAACAACTACAAAGACAATGAATAATACAATGAGGATGATAAAAATACCGAAAATCTTTTCACCGGTGTTTAGCTTTTCATCATCCCGCAAATTACTTTTAGTGGTCATGGTTATTTTCCTTTCTTCCGATATTTTTAATATCAGAAAATATTGACAAGACTAGGCCGAAGAAAATGACCAGAATTTCAAAAGTCGTTCCAATAAAATCATCTAACGTGACTTATGCTTCCTCTTTAGCAGTAGTGATAGTCCCGGTCTCTACCACAGACCGAACAATCGACAGCATCCGCGTAATCAGCTCTATCAGCAATCGTGACCAACAAAAACTTTGGGCTAGGCGGTAAATCCTGTTCGTATGCCCAATTAACCATCCGAAAAGACATTGAATCTATATATCCTCTAAAGGTCTTCTAAAACCGATGTTTCTAAGCCGCTGCTAGAGCTGTCCACGGAGCCGCGTGTGTCAGCTCATCCGGTGCGATCTGTAATCCCCAATCCTGCAAAAGGATTACATACCGATACATGCGTGCTTGCAAAATCTGCTCGGGTTCTCCTACACAGTCAGGTGTCTCAGACCGACTTCGAGGAAAACAAAACTTCAGCTTGGATGAGTTATTTACACTTGCTGGTGCGCTTGATCTAACTGCTGGTGATCTCCTTGGAAACAGCATTGTCTCTGCACGGGTTCCTGAGCCTTCATATATTGAGGGACAGGGGAGGATTAAACGAAAAGTCGCCCCGATCGGCTTTGTACCGAACGGAGCGACATACCAGATTCTTTCTGGTGAAGAGTGCGCCCTGTGGGGCTCGAACCCACGACCTGCGGATTAAAAGTCCGTAGCTCTACCAACTGAGCTAAAGGCGCGCCGTCCCGCGTGAACGCGAAGACATCATCTACTATACACTACAAATCCGTCACGAGTCGCCTTCGCAGATATGATTTTCGTCCGGCTGAATCCTTCGAAAAACTCGTGCCCTGCCCGTTACACTAAACACCTATGGCTCATCGTGCACATCATCGCCCAGTATCTCAGCCCAGCGAAAAGTTTGAGCGCCGCGTTGGCGGTGAAGATCCCGCCGCCCGTGATGAGGCGGCGCATACGTCTGCCCGCATCCTGCTGGAGCGCGGACGCCAAAATTCTGACCCGGAGGTTGCCGCCCGACTCATAGACTTCACTGACGAATACGGTATTGAGGCGCTTGCGCAGCTCTGGTCTCATTCACCCGCGCGTTCCCTCCCCGGGGCGCTATGGCGCATGTATTCCCTGCGTGACATGGTACGACGCTACCCGAAGGCCACCGCACAAGCGTTCTCTACCGGTATGGGTGCCGATTACCGTTCGCATCTGCTGGCGGGGGTGCCAGACCCGCCGGGCGCCTCCGAGGTCGTCAAAACGGCAGACAAAATTCTGGCCGGGCTCTACAGCGGCGATATTGATATAGCTCTCGAACGTTTTGCGGCGTTTGCGCGCGTGGTGGCACTGGGGCTGCGTCTCAACTATGAGCGTGCAGATATTAGCCGACTGTCCGGTAACCCGCAGGGAGTGCATCCGCCCAGTCATGAGGTTCGCCGCGAAGGCATTGAACGCATGTTCCGCGTGCCCGAACAATACCGAAAACTCGTGAAAATCGCCGAGGATTTGGAGGCGACCGCCGCGCACTGGCGGGCAAGCGGCGGACTCGAAGCATTGTAGCCCCGCACAGTACTCGCGCGCTATCAAATCCCGGGAAAATACAGGATTCGGAACTGATGCCGGGTGTTCTGCTTAGAGCTCATGTACCTTGACGGAGGCTCGGCGCGGGCGGATAATTTAAGACAAGATGTCGGGTTGCTAATAGGTAGCCCCGGGCTCCAAATCATTTGCCGCTTCGAGCGGCCTTCCGCCGAGAGGCGCTCCCAGCCCGACATCGCTAACGTTCACAGCGGGAAGGTTATTATGTAGCCTTCCCGCTGTTGTATTCTCAAGCCGCCGCGCGGGAAGCATCAGACCCGCGCGCCCTCAGCACACCCGCGTTAGACTGTAACTATGTTGCACCGCATCTTTCCACAAGCCAACAGCTCACTCACCTCGCTTGCACAAATCTCGGTGCAGGTGGCGGAGGCGGCGGCGCTCCTCTCCGAAATGGTTGGCTCATCTACCTCCGAATACCCCGAGCTCTTCGACCGCATGCTGGTGCACGAGGCGAACTCGACCGACCTGTTCTTCATGACCCTCACCACCGTGCGAAGCTCATTTGCTACCCCGGTACCCCGCGAAGACCTCTACACGCTGGCCCGCAAACTTACGAACGCGGTCGAAAAGCTCACGAGTGCCGCGCACATCCTTTATCTGCACAAAATTGACGGTTTTGCCCCGCATATTACCGCGATACTCGACATTATTCAGCGGCAGGCTGTGCTGACCGAGGCGGTAATTCCCAAGCTCGCCGATATTAAGGGTTTGGATAACTATTGGATGGATATGCTGCGTATCTCGCGCCAGGCCGTTCGCACCGCCGAAGAGTACGATGCAGAACTCGCCGAACGCTTCCCGATGGAACGCTACCGCCGGTACACCAAGTTCATTGCCCAACTGGTCAAGGCGGCGAATGCGATGCGCGGCGTGTCTTCTGAGATCGGGCGTATTATCGTGCAGGAGTCCTAGTGGTTCTGCTCAGTATTCTGTGTGTGGGCGCGTTTCTTTCCGCGATTTTTGTGACCGGCATGCACGATGCCTCCAATGCGATCGCGGTGCCGGTACGCACCCGCACGATGGGCGATACCGCGGCTCTGATTACCGCCGCGCTGTTCAACGGTATCGGGGTGTTTGCGGCGTATCTGCTGATCACCGATATGAGTGTGCCCTGGATTGCCGTTCCCAGCGGGCATTTGGGCCTTCCGGGGCTGACCGCCGCGCTTATCACCGCCGCCTTATGGGGTGTGGCGACCTGGGCCTTACGCATGCCAGCTTCCTCAACGCACGCCCTCATCGGCGCCCTTGCCGGGGTGGCGTGGTATGCCCGGGTTGATGGCGAAGGCTCACGGTTTATCCCCGCGATTTTCGATGCCACCCTGCTGCCGCTTCTCTACCTGCCGCCCCTGATTTTCCTCCTCTCCTGGCTTTTAGTGCTCCCGTTTTACCGACTGGCTATCCGCTCTTCGCCCAGCAGCGTGAACCGGCACTCGCGTGAGGTACTGGCGGTGTCGGCATCCGCAATTTCGCTTCTGCACGGTATGCAGACTGGGTACCTGTACCTGTTGGTGCTGCACGTGCTGGGTGCGGTTTTTCCGCTTCCCACGCGGGACCTCCTCCCCTGGCATGTGCTCACTATTGCGCTGGCTCTGGCGGCGGGCACGCTCACGGGTGGGCGGCGCATCGGCTACACCTTCGCCTACCGTATGGTGCGCTTAGACCCGATGCGCGGCGCGGTAGCTCAAGGCACCACGGCTCTTATGCAGGCGCTCGGGTACTTCCTGCTGCAGCTGCCGTTCTCGTCTTCGCACCTGGCGACCGCATCCGCCCTGGGGGCTGGGGTGAATCAGCGGTTTAACTCGGTGAAGCCGAAGATCGTTGCGAACATTATGCTGACCTGGTTTGTCACGCTTCCGGCATGTTTTTTGTGTGCGATCGCCCTCATGATGGCTCTTGATGGCATATTTGGGTAGAATTTTTACCCCTAATGTGGGCTGGAATGCTCGCTTATTCCCGCGCAACTCCGTAGAATTCTAGACAACCCTATATATTTCCGCCCTACGTGCCTTATGCGCAGGCCTTATATATTCTTTGGAGAGCTTTGTTTTCCTCTGTCGCCGTCATTGTACGCACGAAAGATCGCCCGGTCTTTCTCGCACGTGCCCTGCAGAACATCGCCGAGCAACGGTATACGCAATACACCGTGTACGTGGTCGATGACGGCGGAAATCAGGAAGAATCGCAGCAGATTATTGACCGTAGCCCGGTTGCGGCGCAGACCGTTCTTCTTCATGCTGCGGGCGGCAATATGGAAGCGGCTTCTAACCTGGGTGTGCGCTCCAGTGAGTCTACCTATATCGCCATTCATGACGACGATGACCTGTGGGATCCCCAATTCCTGGAACGTACCGTCGCAACCCTTGATGAGACCGGTGCCGATATGTGCGTGGTACGGATTATCGAGCGTTTTGAGCAGCAAACCGAGGACGGTTTTATTGTTCTGAACGAATGCACCTTTCACGAAGATCTACCCGCCATGGGGCTACAGTTCCTATTCCGTACCAATCGCGCGGTTCCGATCGGCGTGCTGTACCGCCGCACCTTGCACGAGAAGGTGGGGTATTTTGATGAGGAACTTCCCGTGGTGGGCGACTGGGAATTCAATATGCGCGCCGCCATGGCCGGTGAAGTTCAGCTTCTGGACGAGCCGCTGGCGTACTGGTGTAAACGCCCCGATGCGACGGGTTCTGCCGCCAATAGCGTGAGCCACGAGCAGCAACATCGTATTTTTGATGCGCAGGTGCGCGCCAACGCGATCCGTGAAGACCTTACCGCCGGGGCGCATATTGGTCCCTACCTTTACCAGGCACACCTGACGAACGAACTTGACGGCCGTTTATTGGAAACTCTAGAGGCGCTTCAAGACGTTCAGGAACGTTTGGAACGTCTCGAAAATATGCAGCAGGAACAGTGTGAGCGGCTGCACCGCATGGAGCGGGCGATGTCGTGGAGTGGCAAACTTTCGCGTTTGCGTGCCGTTTTTTCGCCTAAAGATTCATCAAGCAAATAGGTACGCATATGACTCGTGTTCTTGTTGTCGGCGATATTGGCCAGCCCGTCTACCATGTGGGGGACGAGGCCATGACGATCAGCACCGCCGAATACCTGGCGGATGCAGGAATGCAGGTTATTTTAGCAACCCGTGACGCCGAGCAGAGCAAGCGTTATCTGGGGGCCGGGGGTTCGTCTGTATACGAATATATGCCGTTTTTACTGTTCCCGTGGGCGCCTGCCGAGCGCGAGATCACGCTGGAACGCCTCGAAGAGTTTCTTGTGAGCGGCGTTATGCCGAATCTGCCCGACTTTTGCCCGTCGGCGCAGCATATCCGCGATTTTGTAGAGGGTATTCAATCGGTGGATGCGGTTGTCATCTCCGGCGGCGGCAACCTGAATTCGCGCTACGGCTGGCTGCTGTATGAGCGCGCCGCTATCGCACTGGTGGCACAGTATGCGAAGATTCCGGTCTTTGTTTCCGGGCAGTCGATTGGTCCCGTGCTTTCCCCGCGCGATGAGGAAGTTCTGCTGCGTATGCTGCGTTCGGCAACCGCGCTTGCGGTGCGTGAGCGCAGCTCCTACGAGTGGTGCCGCGAGCACGATCTTAAGGCGCTTGCGGGTGTGGATGATGCCAGCGACTATCGGGCGCATACCCCCGAGATAACGCTCGATTATGCGGAAACGCGGGTTGAGGTTCCTGAGCTTCCCGAGCGCTATGTGTGCGTAACGGTGCACGAGATTTCGGGGAGCAAAGTACATGAACTAGCCGCTTTATTAGACAAGATTTACGCCGAATATGGGCTGGCGGCGGTCTTCCTGGGGCATATGGGCGACCCGGCGTCGGAGGGTGGGCGCACCGGTGACTATAGGGCGCATGAACTGGTTGCCGCATCCATGACATCCCCTGCGACGGTGATACCGATTCTGCATGCGGATGCGACGGTGCGCATCCATCAGGGTGCCGCGCTGAATATCACCGACCGGTACCATCCCGCGGTTTTTAGCCTCAGCGCCGGTATTCCTGCGGTTGCGCTGGTGCCCGATGCGTTTACCGAGATGCGGATTTGCGGGGTTATGGGGCATTACGGAATGCAGAATTTTATGACTCCGCTTCATATGCTCGGCACCGACATTCCCGAGAAGCTCATTGCGTCTGCACTCTCACTCAGCAGGGGTCAACGCCAAGAGCTGCGGGCGCGGCATGAGGCAGTGACCGCGCTGCTTCACGCGTGGCGTGAGTATCTTGCGGCCTCTGTGCGCGGGGAAAAGCAGGCGCATATGCCGGAGAGTATTTCTGCGGCTGCGGCGGTTCCCGCCCTGGAACCGTCCCTAGAGACGATTAACAATGCGGTGCGCGAGCTTTTGCTGAAGACTTCACTGGCCGAAGGCAACGAATGGGCACTTTCGGATCGCATGCACTCGTGGGAAGCGCATATGCGGGGTGAGTTTGAGCGTGCCGAGGATAAGCTGCAGGCGTTGAAACGTTCGCGGATGGTGCGGGCGGCGCACCGTACCAGTCGGCAGGTGCAGGCGATGCGGCATATCGGGAGCCGGTTCCGGTAGCCTGCCGCCCCTAACCTCTTTTACAAAAGAGTCTTGCCAAACATCAGAGATCCCGCTTTGTTCCGAATGAGGAGCCTTTTGATGCATATCATCCGAGGGCGCAAAGGACCCGCGGCTGCACAATTTCAGGGCGGGTAGACTAGACACTATGGCACACGCATCCATGAAGGAACAATTTTTAAACTATGTCCGCGCCGGGGCTCACCGCGTTCGGGCGGGATTTTTTCAGTCTATTCAGATCACGATCGCTTCGATGGGGGCGTATCTTTTTGCGGAGCGTGTGCTGGGGCATGAGGAACCTATTTTTGCGGCGGTCGCGGCACTGGTCTCGCTCGGGTACGTGAGCGGCTCTACCCATTCGCGGCGCATTCTGGAGGTCTCGTTCGGGGTGAGCCTGGGTATTCTGATTGGCGATCTGTTTTTGCAGATGCTCGGGCGCGGCATCTGGCAGGCCACGCTTGCCCTATTTATTTCGGTGCTTCTGGCCAGGTTCTTAGATAACGGCATTATTTTTACGATTCAGCTCAGTTTTCAGGCCTGCCTGGTGATTCTGCTGCCGCCAACCTCAGATCTGCCGTTTACCCGCAGCCTTGACGGCGTGATCGGTGGTGTTGCGGCGTTCCTCATGATGTTTTTGATGCCCAAAGACCCGCGAAATGGGTCACGTCAGCGTGCCGAGGCTCTTATGAGCGCTTTCTCGGATGTCTTCTTTCTGGCGGCAAAGGCGATTCGCCGGTACAACTACGATCAGGCGTATCAGAGCCTGCAGGATTCGCGTAAACTTCAGCCGCTGTATGAGGCGAGTAAGAACGATTTGGTGACGGCGCGCGGTATGGCGCAGCTTTCGTGGGCGGGAAAGAAGACCCGAATCGAGCTTGATCGACTGGCGCAGACTCTCGGGGCTATCGATTTGGCGATTCGTAACACCCGCGTGTTTAACCGACGCATGGCATCCACGATTGCGCATGTGCAGCTGCGCCCGAAGGCCCTTGAAACGCTTTCGGCGGCGCTCGAAGAACTGGCGCTTGCCACCCAGAGCACGGGACTGGGCATGTATTCCAGCACCGAACATGAGCGCGAACACTATATGGAAGTTGCCCGCGAGCGCCTGATTTCTCTCGCCGAGACTCTGGAGCCGAAGCATTTGGGGGTAGAGACCTTCGAGGGCGAGTCGTTGGTGCTTATGCTGAGGCTTATAACCGTGGATATGTTAGAGGCTACCGGTATGGATCATGAGGATGCGTCCGCCATGCTGGTACCTCTGGGCGAGGCCGTGACGGAGCATGCGCCGCGTACTTCCGAGATTCCGATTGTGCAGGCTGATGTTGCAGGGGCTCAGGAGGAGGATTTGCGCACCCGCACCGTTAATATCATGCTGCGCGATGAAGACCTTGAAGAGGGGCTGGGGTAGGTCTTTCCTGCTCGTATCGTATGGCTGATGGTGTGCGTCTAATCCCCATGAGATCCGTCTATAAAACCCGACCATGAGACCCGCGAGCAGATAGTATTTCGGCGAGCAGATAACGAAATGCTATCTGCTCGCGGTCACGTCACGATGTGCGGCAGTTATTTATCCTGCGGGAAAAGCAGGTTCAACGCCTCGCCTAAGGTGGCAACCTCGCGCACGGTCACCCCATCGGGCACCTGCCCCACGCCCGTTGGGGATGCAGGCACCAGCACATGCGTGAACCCCAGCCTACCAACCTCGGCGATACGCTGGCGAATACCTGGCACGGCACGCACCTCCCCCGCCAGACCAACCTCGCCAAACACCGCGAGTTTACGCGGCAGAGGCTTATTCTGCGCGGCCGATGCCAGCGCCATCACGCACGCTAGATCGGCGGCAGGCTCAGAGATTTTGGCGCCTCCAACCGTGGAAACATAGCAGTCGAGTTTGCCCACGTTCAGCCCGGCGCGGCGCTGCAAAACCGCCAAAAGCATCTGGATGCGCGCCGAATCCAACCCCGCCACCGTGCGCCTGGGCGCAGGTGCCACCGCCTGATCCAACAGCGCCTGGACTTCGGCCAGCAACGGGCGGCGCCCCTCCATCGTCACGGTCACGCAGGTTCCCGCCACCGGATGCGGCGTGCGCGAAACAAACATGCCGGACGGGTCGAGCACGGGCGCAATCCCATCCTCGTGCATATCGAAACAACCGACCTCGTCGGTGGGTCCGTACCGGTTTTTAATAGCGCGCAGCATACGAATATTGGAGTGTTTATCGCCCTCGAACTGGCACACCACATCGACCAGGTGTTCCAGCAGTCGCGGCCCGGCGATCGTGCCTTCCTTGGTCACATGCCCCACCAGCAGGGTGCACATATTGCGTGCTTTCGCGGCGGCGATCAGCGATGCGGCAACCTCCCTCACCTGCGTAACACCCCCGGCGCTGCCCTCAACATCTGCGGACGCAAGGGTCTGCACCGAGTCGATCACCAACAACGCCGGGTCTACCTGCTCAATATGCGCCAGCGCGGTCCCCAGATCGGTTTCGCTCGTTAAGTACAGGGTGTCGGCAACGGCGTGGATGCGGTCCGCACGCAGCTTAACCTGCGCGGCGGATTCTTCACCGGTCACGTACAGCACGTCGCGGGTTTTCGCTCGGGCACGCTCAGCGGCGGGGGTTCGCGGGGTATATCCGCGCGCGAAGGTGGCGGCAACATCCAGCAGCAGGGTAGATTTGCCCACGCCGGGTTCGCCAGCCATCAGAATCACGGCACCGGGCACCAGTCCCCCGCCGAGCACCCGGTCGAATTCGGGGTTGCCGGTGCTCATATAGGCGGCGACGGTCGAGTCTACCTCGCCGATCACCTGCGCCGGTTTCTGCACGCTGGATGCGGTACGGGTGCGCGCCACGGTACCCCCGGCGGCTTCCTCGACAGAGCCCCAGGTTTGGCATTCACCGCATCGACCCACCCATTTGGCGGTGGTCCAGCCGCATTCGGTGCAGCGGTAAGCGGGGGTTCCTTTAGTGTTTTTTGTGCGTGCAGCCATGGTTTTTATTGTACGGGCGACCCTGACATTTTAAACACCTAGATCGTCAAAAGCCGAGGAAGAGAATATCGGGGCTAGATACGCAAAAAGGCGGTAACACAGGCTAAAACGATACAATATATTCCGTGCAGACAGATTACAGTGAACTCCTCCTGAAAACCATTGCGCAGATCGCCCCCGGCACCGAGCTGCGTGAAGGGTTAGAACGCATCCTCCGCGGGCGCACAGGCGCACTCATCGTGCTCGGTTCAGACCGCACCGTCACCGGGCTCTCCTCCGGTGGATTCACCATCGACACCGAATTTTCTGCCACCCGTCTGCGTGAACTCGCTAAGATGGATGGCGCGATCATCTGTGACCGCGACGCCACCCGCCTGCTTATGGCGGCAGTACAGCTCATGCCGGATGCAACCATCGACACCAACGAATCCGGAACCCGCCACCGCACCGCCGAACGCATGGCAATCCAGACGGGTTTCCCGGTGATCTCGGTCAGCGCCTCTATGTCCGTCATTTCGGTGTATGTGGACGGCACCCGATACACGGTCGAAGACACCCAATACCTGATGGCGCGCGCCAACCAGGCAATCCAAACCCTTGAAAGCTATAAGAAACGCCTCAACAAGGTGCTTTCCACACTGTCCGCGCTCGAAATCGAATCACACGTTACGCTCAGCGATGTCGCTATCACCCTGCAGCGCATGGAGATGGTGCGGCGCATTATCTCCGAAGTCAGTCACTATGTGCTTGAACTCGGTGTGAACGGTCGCCTGGTGGCGCTTCAGCTTGAAGAGCTCCGCAGCCCCGATATGGCGGGTATCGACGTTATTCTGCACGACTACCTGCCGCGGCCCACCGCGCAGAGCATCTCCATCGCAACTCGGGCTCTGCGCAACCTTACCGACATGGATATTGTGGACCTCACTATGATCGCCCAGGCCGCAGGGTTCGGCGATTACGAACTCGACACTCCCCTGCAGCCGCGCGGCTACCGCCTGCTTGACGGCATCGCCACTATTCCGAACACAATTGCCGAACGCCTCGTTGAACGGTTCGGCACTTTGCAGGCGCTCATGGCCGCATCCTTAGAGGATCTGCGTGATGTTGATGGTATAGGCGAGCATCGTGCCCGCACCGTGCGCGAATCGCTCTCCCGCATGGCGGAAAGCAGCCTCGAAAAATACCTCTAACATTAGCCGAATACAGTCCGAAGAACACCAGCCACCCAATAAAAAGAGCCTTTATTGAAATAAAGGCTCTTTTTATACATCTTTTATATATTCCCGCAGGGAAATACCGTGGGCACTATTTCAACAGGAAGTTCACTCGCTGTGAGGTCACCCCATTCACGGTGGCCGTCACCCAGTATGTGCCCTTCGCCGTATTCTTCAGCGCATTACACCCGGAGGTATTGAGCTTACGATCCCACGCAACATCGCTGGCGGCTTCCTTGCCCGCAGGAATCTCGGTCCTCTTCGTGGGAGTGGGCGTGCACTTCGCAGACGAATACACCTGGGTATCGCCCGATGTAATGTTGATCTCCACGCCCTCGGCAACCTTCTCGCCACCAATAAAGCAGGGCTTACCCGAAGAATTCGTGTACACCACGTGGAACGACGGCATTTCACCGGGCGCATACTGCTTCTTTGAAGGCTCGACCGTCACCTTCAGATCCTTGGCATTGCACAGAGCCACGGCTGGCGTTGCAGATGCGCTCGCCGACCCGGATGCAGTTGCGCTGCCGGATACCGCTGGGGTCCCAGAAACGGACGGGGTTGCCGATGCGTTCGGGCTGCCGGATGCTGAACCGCTCACCGACCCCGAAGGCGCAACCGTAGAAGGTGTGGGGCGCGCGCTAAAATTCTGGAAAGGTTCGCCGGTGGCTGTCGCCTCTGCGGCGGCATCGTCTTGAGACCCCTTATTAATCTGGTTCACTAGGGTGGTAATACCAACAATGCCAACCAGCAAAACAAGAATAAGCACTACCACGGCAACGATACGGCGGCGGCGGTATACTTCAGGGGGTAATTCGGGACCAAGTTCAGACATACCGTTAAGAATAACGGTTTTTTGGGTGTCGTGCATGCAAAACCATATATATAAGCTACATAGAATAGATAAAAATACGTTGCCTGTATATTGTGGGTCAATTGGCACCCGACACCCAATATCACCTACCCTAGAAACAGTAATACATTACAACGCAAGCAATTATTGCCATGTTCAATTTACAAAACTCACACGAACTACACCACCGCATAAATACCTGGTACCAGCATCATGCCCGCGACCTGCCCTGGCGCCGCGCCGACTGCACGGCCTGGGGCGTGATGGTAAGCGAATTCATGCTGCAGCAGACCCCCGTGAACCGCGTGCTTCCCGTTTGGGAAGAGTGGATGCGCCGCTGGCCCACACCCGCATCCCTCGCTGCCGAAGACAGTGCGGAGGCGGTGCGCGCCTGGGGTCGTCTAGGCTACCCGCGCCGCGCCCAACGCCTGCACGGTGCGGCGGTCGCTATTACGAAGCATCATGACGGCGAGGTTCCGGCGGATTATGACGAACTTCTTGAGCTTCCCGGCGTGGGGGCATACACCGCGGCGGCGATTACGGTCTTCGCCTTCGGCAGACGCGCCACAGTTATCGACACTAATATTCGCCGGGTGCACGCCCGCGCCGTCACGGGCAAGGCGCTGCCCCATAAGCATTTGAACGTCGCCGAAACAACCCTTGCCGAAGAGCTGATGCCGCAGAATACCGCCGTATCCTGCGTGTGGAACGCCTCTGTTATGGAGCTGGGCGCACTCGTGTGCGTCGCCAAGAATCCCCGCTGCGAACAGTGCCCTCTTGAGGATATCTGCGCGTGGGTGAAGGCGGGAAAACCGCAGGCCGAGTATACGCCTACGGGACAGAGCTGGCACGGCACCGACCGACAGCTGCGCGGTGCCATGATGGCGGTTCTGCGCGCCGCGCACGCACCGGTGCCGCGGGAACTTCTGACGGACTTCTCAACCGATATTACTGTTCCCGATGCCCTGAAGGTTCCGGTGCAGGATTTACGCAAACTCGACTCGTCCCAAGAACAAATCGATCGATGCTACAGCGGGCTTCTGAAAGATAAACTTGCGAAAGAGCGTAAAGACAGAGTTTCGCTTTAGATTTTGGCCTTTTATTCACTATTCCCCAACTCACGATAAACCCCGAAAAAATATTGTTTTCACCTGAAATCTTTGGAAAAATGGAGAAAACATTCTGGAAAGCTCATTTCTTCGTGAAGGAGGACTCCATGAAAATAGCGGTTATAGGGGCGACCGGCACCATCGGCTCGAAAATTGCCGCCGAACTGGAAAAACGCGGTCACGAGGTAGTGCCGATCAGCCGATCACACGGGGTAGACGTTTCATCACTCGCGGATTTAAGCGCGGCGCTGACCGGAGTGGATGTTGTGATCGATGCGATTAACAACATGATCATGAGCAGCAAAAAGGCGCAGACAGCTTTTATCAGCACCTCCAGCAATATCGCGCAGGCGGCGGCTGATAACGATGTGAAGCGCATCGTCTGCGTCTCGATCGCCGGAGTAGAAAACCCGGCGGTTAGCCGCGGATACGGCTACTATGCGGGCAAGGCGGCGCAGGAGAAAACCTATCAGGATTCCGCCGTAGACACCGTTATTATTCGTTCGACGCAGTGGTTTGAGCTTCTTGATCCCATTGTTCAGCAGGTTACGGTGGGTCCCGTCTCGGTGCTGCCGACCATGAAAATGGCGCCTATTCCCGCGGATGCTGCAGCACAGCTGGTATGCGATGTTGCCGACGGTTCCGAGAAGGTACCAGGCACGGGCATCGTCTCGATTCGCGGCGAAGAAGAAGGAACAACGGCGGAGTTCGTAAAGCGTCTTCTCACAGCACGCGGCGAGGTCGGCGGCAAAACGCCGAAGGTGGTGCGGCAGCTGCCGTATTTCGGTTCCGCTATTGCCAAGGGCGGGCTGATTCCCGATCCCGCAGATCACACGGTCTCCACCACGCTTGAGGAGTGGCTGGCAAGCCTGTAGCGGTTTCGATATTGCGCGAACCGATGCGGTCTTCGTATGCACGAAGACCGCATCATCGCGTTAAGCGCTCGTGTACCTATGCGCCCTTATGCTCAAGAAAAGCGATAAGCCTGTCGAGCAGGTTTTGCAGCTGTTCACGCTCCTGTGGGGTGAATTCGGCGCTCATGGCACGCTCGACGGCGCGAACCTTCTTGTCGGCCTGAACAACCAGTTCTTCGCCCGCATCGGTGAGGGTCACGATATTCACGCGGCTGTGAATTTCGGAGGGCACGCGGGTAATCAGGCTTTTCGCATCCAGACGGGCAAGAATGGTGGCCATCGTCTGAGGGGTTACCGCCGCGGCACGCGCCAACTGCGCCGCAGACTGCCCGGGCACATAGTAGAGCGAGGTCATGGCGGCATATTGTGCGACGCTCAGATCGTACTCGCGCAGAACCTTAGATTTGACCGCCATCATCGCCTGCTCGGCGCGTTTAATCGACGACCCTATGCGCGACCGGGTTTCGGCGAGATAGGCTTCTTGCCCCTGTCCCGGTTGCAGAGGGTATTTTACAGACTGCTGTGATTTTTCCGATGATGCGGGCATGTACTAAGCATACTATCCCCCGGCTCCGTCTCGCTTTGTTATTCACCGACATACATACTTATCAGAAGCGCAGCGATATTGTGAGGGGTACAGCAATAATTATCAGAAACACGGCAATAACACCCTGCACAACTAAGGCTTGTCCCCGAATCTTTCGCGTGAGGATTCGGGGACAAGCCTTAGTTAGTGCCTTCCGCAGGATCGCCTACAGGGGAAAGCCACTAGTCAGATGCCCCTCCGGTAATCTGCTCGGCTTCTTCCACGGCAGATTCCGCCATTTTGTTAACGGTCTCCAGGGGTAAATCCCGCATCTGCTGCGAGGAGAAGACGAACTTCGCATCGTCGCCTTCACCCTCGACACCCACAGTAATCTTCTCGCCGGGCTTGATCTCACCGAAGAGGATCTTCTCGGAGAGAGCATCCTCAATATTACGCTGCATTTCGCGGCGCAGCGGGCGGGCACCCATCGCCGGGTCGTAACCCTTCGATGCCATGAGAACCTTCGCGGCATCCGTAAGCTCGATCGACATTTCCTGATCTGCCAGGCGCTTTGCCAACCGACCCACAAAGAGATCCACAATCTGCAGAATCTCGTTCTCGGAGAGCTGCGGGAACACGATAATATCGTCCACACGGTTCAGGAACTCGGGGCGGAAGTGCTCCTTGAGGTTCTCCATCACGCGAGCCTGCATGCGCTCATAATCGGCATCGCCGTGATCCATCGCCTGGAAGCCCACGGGAACGCGACGGTTCACATCGCGTGAGCCAAGGTTCGTGGTCATAATGATCACGGTGTTCTTGAAGTCCACCACACGACCCTGCGAGTCGGTCAGGCGACCATCCTCAAGAATCTGCAGCAGCGAGTTGAAGAGATCGGTGTGAGCCTTCTCGACCTCATCGAAGAGCACCACCGAGAACGGCTTGCGGCGCACCTTCTCGGTCAGCTGACCGCCCTCGTCGTAGCCTACGTATCCGGGAGGCGCACCGAAAAGTCGAGACACGGTGTGCTTCTCCTGGTATTCGGACATATCCAGGGTAATCAGGGCGTCTTCATCGCCGAAGAGGAATTCTGCCAGAGCCTTCGCAAGCTCAGTCTTACCAACACCGGTTGGACCAGCGAAGATAAACGAGCCACCGGGGCGGCGCGGATCCTTCAGACCGGCACGGGTGCGGCGAATCGCACGGGAGAGCGCCTTGATAGCGTTATCCTGACCGATCACGCGCTTGTGCAGCTCGTCCTCCATCTTGATCAGACGCGAGGACTCTTCCTCGGTGATCTTGTACACCGGAACGCCGGTTGAGGATGCGAGCACCTCAGAGATAACCTCGGGGGTCACCTCGCCGAAAGCATCGCCGTTTTCGCGCCAAGCCTTCTCAGCCTCAGCCTTCTCGGCGAGTACCTTCTGCTCCTGATCGCGCAGCGCGGCGGCCTTCTCGTAATCCTGACCTTTGATAGCGTCTTCCTTCTGCGTGCGCAGCTTCGACGCCTTCTCGTCAAGAATCTTAATCTCAGGCGGGGCGGTCATTCGCTTGATGCGCAGGCGAGCGCCCGCCTCGTCAATCAGGTCAACGGCCTTATCCGGCAAGAAGCGATCAGAAATATAGCGTGCCGCCAAGTTCACGGCAGCCTCGATCGACTCGTCGGTAATGGTTACGCGGTGGTGAGCCTCGTACTTATCGCGCACGCCCTTGAGAATCTGCACGGCGAGCTCCTGGGAAGGCTCGTCCACCTGAATCGGCTGGAAGCGGCGTTCCAGTGCGGCGTCCTTCTCAATGTGCTTGCGGTACTCGTCCAAGGTAGTGGCACCGATGGTCTGCAGCTCACCGCGAGCCAGCATCGGCTTTAGGATGGAGGCAGCGTCGATAGCGCCCTCTGCGGCACCGGCACCGACAAGGGTGTGAATCTCGTCGATGAACAGGATAATGTCGCCGCGGGTGCGAATCTCCTTGAGCACCTTCTTGAGGCGTTCCTCAAAGTCACCGCGGTACCGGGAACCCGCGACCAGGGAACCCAAATCCAGGGTGTACAGGTGCTTATCTTTGAGAGTTTCGGGAACATCGCCGTGTACGATGGCCTGCGCCAAGCCCTCAACAACGGCGGTTTTGCCGACACCGGGTTCACCGATAAGCACGGGGTTGTTCTTGGTGCGGCGTGAGAGAACCTGCATTACGCGTTCCATCTCGTGGTGACGACCAATCACCGGGTCAAGCTGACCCTCGCGTGCGGCGGCGGTGAGGTTACGCCCGAACTGATCGAGAATCGTCGAACCCGCCGGGGTGCCCTCGCGGGAGTTGCCCGCGCCAACACCGGCGGTTTCCCTATTCTCGTTGTTGCCGGGGTACCCGGAAATAAGATCCATCACGGCCTGGCGAACCTCGGCACCCTGCACGCCTACTTTGGAGAGAACCTGGTTTGCCACGCCCTCGGAGGCGCGCACCATGCCCAGCAGGATATGTTCGGTGCCGATATAACCGTGGTTAAGCTGAATGGCCTCACGCATGGAAAGTTCGAGGACCTTCTTGGCGCGCGGGGTGAAGGGAATGTGACCGCTTGGCGCCTGGGGGCTGGGGCCCACAATGCTCTGCACCTGTTCGCGCACGGCATTCAGGGTAACCCCAAGGGACTCAAGGGCACGGGCACCGATGCCCTCGCCCTCGTGAATCAGCCCGAGCAGCAGATGCTCGGTGCCGATGTAATTGTGGTTGAGCATGCGTGCTTCTTCTTGGGCAAGCACCACAACGCGCCGAGCTCGGTCGGTAAAGCGTTCAAACATTGCGCACTCCTTGGAAATTTTGCTTGATACTAGATTACGTGGAAAAGCGCGGCTACGGTGCACTGTTCGCCATCAAGAGAACGTCTGTGTCGCTATTTTTCGGGGAGCCTTTTACCGAGTCAAAACCGGGATGCGCATCGGGCGTTTCTCGACGGTCATAAACATTTTCATGAAACTTTTATCGGGCTCTATCAGAAGACCTAATATCGCTTTAGCTTATAGCAATACTAATGTACCTCCGCGCCCTTTACTAAAACGTTATAATTCTGCTTCGGTATTTAGATTCTTAGGGGACATTCTTGAGGATTGCTCTCATAAGATAACGGGGATTCCATAAACACCAAGAAAAGGCCCGGGGCGATACCCACCACGTGATTACCTAAATACATATCATGAGGCTAATAAAAAAGCCGGAAGATGATAGCTCTTCTCATGAAGGGCTTTTTCTAAAACCTCGTTATACAGAAGGCGGGATAACACTCGATGTGTCATCCCGCCTTCGGCAGATGAAATACCATCACAGAATTAGCAATGGTATCAATACTATTTACTTACCTTCTGCCTTCATAGCTGCGTAGTAAGCATCCTGAATTTCCTGATGGATGCGGCCGCGGTCAGAAACTTCGTGACCGTTTTCGCGTGCCCACTTACGAATTGCAGCGGTTTCAGGGTTACGCTTCACCGGAGCGGAAGAGCCACGACCACCGCGAGAACCGCGCTGGGAGGCGCCTACCTGAACGCGACGACCCTTAGATGCGAACGGACGAATTGCGTCACGAAGACGAGCGGCATTAGCACTGGATAGGTCAATCTCGTAATGAGCTCCGTCGAGGCCGAATCGTACAGTCTCTTCTGCGGGACCACCATCAAGGTCGTCCTCAAGAATAATGCGCACCTTCTGTGCCATAGGGGTTTTCTCCTTAGTTTGGTTTATTGCTCCAACTATGAGTTTTTACACTGCACGTTGTCACACTCTCTAATTTATCTCCTTCATAATAACAGAAATAAATGACTAATGACTACCAACATAGAGAATTCTAAGGAATGACACAGAATAGTGTTGTCATTTAACGGTTATATTTATTGACGCTCCGTTTTATTACCCGTTTTATCAGTACCAAAAGGATTTACCGTTCCTTGTGAACCCTTTACCTTCTCGTACCACTGTTGAGCGTCTTTTTCGACATCACGCTGTGCTGAACGTTCGGCGCGATCTGCCCGGTTAATCCAACGCAAAATGAAATATAACGCAATCCCGGCAAAAATAGGAGGCAGCAACGCAATCAAAATCTCCATGAAAATCCCTCACAACCTTTCGTGCTGATGACAGCATACCCGATAGCGCAAAATGCCGCCCGATAACGCATACACGTTACGAACGGCATCTACGGTTTAACGCGGTTTACAGACCTTTACGAAAGAAAAGCCTCGATCAAGCCCGAAATTACGACTCCGGTTTCATCAGCGGGAACAATATAGTTTCACGAATACCTGGTTGACGCACCACGGTTCCAGGGCGTTCAGGGTCCTGCTCACCCGCCAAAAGCATAATTAGACGGTCAACGCCCAGCCCGAGACCGCCCATCGGCGGTGCACCGTGCTCTAGGGCGCGTAAGAAGTCCTCATCAAGTTCCATCGCCTCATCGTCGCCCGCAGCGGCCTTATGGGACTGCTCGGTTAAACGCTCGCGCTGAATCACAGGGTCGATCAGCTCAGAGAACGCGGTGCCGCGCTCCATACCGCCAATAATCAGATCCCACGCCTCAATCGTGCGGGAACCATCGCGGTTTGGCCGCGCCAGAGGCTGGGCGCTTGGCGGGTAGTTATATACAAAGGTCGGGTTCAGCAGTGTTGGCTCCACGATTTCACCGAAAAGCTCAATCACAAGTTTCTCAGCATCCCAGGCGGGATCCACCTCAACCTCATGCTTGGCAGCGATCTCGCGCAGCGTCTCAGCGGGGGTGTCCGGGGTTATTTCAACGCCCACAGCCTCAGACAGTCCGGGGTAGACGCTCAGCCACGCCCACTCACCGTCCAGGTCGATCGTGCCGTCCTCGGTCTCAATCGCGGTAACCCCGAGCTCCTGTGCGCACGCAACAATAATCTCCTGCATGCGCTCGGCCATTACGTACTGATCGGCGTAGGCTTCGTAGCATTCCAGGGTTGTAAATTCGGGGCTGTGCGTCGAATCCACACCCTCGTTGCGGAATACGCGACCAATTTCGTAGACGCGCTCAATGCCGCCCACCACGGCACGCTTGAGCGGAAGTTCGGTGGCGATGCGCATCGTCATAGGCTGGTCGAAGGCATTCAGGTGAGTGCGGAACGGACGAGCCGTCGCGCCGCCGTGCACCAGCTGCAGCACCGGGGTTTCCAGCTCAATATAACCGTGGTCTTCCAGCACGCGGCGCACAGTACGGGTAATCAGGGCGCGCTTTTTCACCAGGTCACGAGCCTCAGGGCGAACCATCAAGTCCAGGTAGCGGCGGCGCACCCGAGTTTCCTCGTTCAAATCCTTGTGCAGCACGGGCATGGGGCGAATCGACTTCGCGGCCATCCTCCACTCACGCACCATAATCGACAGTTCGCCGCGGCGAGAGACCACCACGCGGCCGGTCACATACACGTGATCGCCCAAATCCACCAGGGATTTCCAGTCGGCAAGCGACTGTTCACCAACCTCATTGAGCGAGAGCATCGCCTGAATGCGGTCGCCATTCGTACCCGCCTGCAGGGATGCAAAGCAGAGTTTACCGGTATTGCGCACGAACACAACACGGCCCGGCACGTGCACCACATGGTCGGTTTCGTCCCCGGCGGTGAGCTCGCCGGACTCTAATTTCGGGTCGTATTGAGCGCGAATATCGGCGATATGATCCGGTTCGATGCGCTTACCTTCGGCATCCAGAAGCCCAACGGGATACGCTTCACCCGCGGTCTCCAGGAACTTAGCGCGCTTCTCCAAGCGAATCTTCATTTGCTCGGACATATCTGCAATGGCCGGTGTGGCGCTCTGCTCGTTGCTCAAAAGGTACCTATCTCGTGTTTTAGGAGGTCAAATGTGACATGTGACGGTGTGCTACAGCAAATCCATGTTGTCGATCAAGCGTGTGGAACCCACGTATGCCGCAACTAGTGCGAGCACCCGCTCGGAATCAGCGGTCGGCGGCTGGAAATTGCTCGGATCCACAAGCTCCAGGTAGTCCAGGCGCACACCCTCGGTCGAGTTAATACGATCCCGTGCACTCTCTAGATCGATGCTCTCAAACCCGCGGTTCAGCGAGTTTTCCCGCATCAGTGCGAGGGTTCGGGAAATCACCAGCGCAGCCTCGCGTTCCTGCTCGCTGAGGAATTCGTTCCGTGAAGAAAGAGCCAAGCCGTCGTCGTCACGCACAATAGCGACAGGACGCAGGGTAATGTCGTGGTTGAAGTCGTGAATCATGCGCTGCACGAGCAAAACCTGCTGGGCATCCTTCTGCCCAAAGTAAGCGTTCACCTCGTGCGAGCCCGCGGCGGGGCGCACAATATTGAAGAGCTTGTTCACGACGGTGAGCACGCCGTCGAAGTGGCCGGGGCGGGTGATTCCCTCAAATTTTTCGCCCAGTTCGCCGCTGGAAATGCGAATAAGCGGCTCGCCTTCGGGATACATTTCATCCACGGAGGGCGCGAAGATAATATCAACGCCCGCATCGGCGGCGACCTGCGCATCCGTTTCCAGGGCGCGCGGGTATTTGTCATAGTCCTCGTTGGGGCCGAATTGAAGCGGGTTAACAAAGATCGACGCCACCACAACATCGTTCTGTTCACTCGCGCGGCGCAAAAGCGTGGCGTGCCCTGCATGCAGAGCACCCATCGTAGGTACGTACCCGAGCGTAGCGCTACGGTACTGCACCTCGCCTTCCTGTTCGGCGGCTTCGGCACGGGCGCGCTCATTCAGCCGCTTCTGGGCGGCGGCAAGCGCCTCCGCAATAGCGGAGCGAAGCTCGGTAATAGTCGTGACGATGCGGGGCATCGAGGTCTCAGTCATGACGAGAACTCCTTATCGTCAGGCATCGCACCGGATTGACGCGTGCCCGTGGTGTGGGTTCGCAGGGTAGATTCAATCCGAGCCTTCTGGTCGTCGTTTATTGAGTTTCTATTATGCGCCCTAGATGCGGTTGCGCGCACCATGGCGGCATATGAGTCAGCGATATCCTGGGTTTTTTCGTGGTCGGTGTACTCTATCAGCGCATTAAGATGCGCATCCAGGGTACCTGCATCGCCGCGTGCCACGGGACCGGTCAGCGCGCCTTCGCCACTCGCAAGCGCGTTATCGACGGTCGCACGAACCAGCGGACCGAGGTAACGCGCCGGGTCTTCAATACCGATACTAGCAAGCATTTGCTGGGACTGTCCCAAAAGTGTGACGAGATGGTTCGAGGCGTGCGCCAGTGCGGCGTGATAAAGCGCACGATCGGCTTCGGCAACGTGGACGGGCTCACCGCCCATTTCAACGACGAGCGCCTGAGCTATAGGGATAAAAGGCGCAGGCCCGGTCACGGCAAAGCTCGTACCGGTGAGTCGTTGTAAATCCAGGGACAAACCGGTGAAAGTCATGGCGGGGTGAATCGCCAAGCCGATAGCGCCCAAGGTGGTTGCGGGAGCGAAAATATCGGTGCCGTGCCGCCCGGAGGTGTGCACAAGCAACTGCCCACTGGTTAGAGACCCGGAAGATGCCAAATACTCGATCAGACCAGCCAATTCATCGTCGGGGACAGCCAACAGCAGCAGCTCGCTGCGTTCGGCAATCTGTTCCACCTCAAGGAGCGGTACGCCGGGTAAGAGCACATCCGCCCGTTCTTGAGAAGCTTCAGAAACCGCATGCACGCCCACCAGGGAATGCCCGGCAGCGCGCAGGGCGGCACCGAGCACAGCGCCAACTTTACCGGCGCTGATAACGCCGATGCCGAGGCGTGCGGGTTTCAGATGATTCGTGGTCACACTCTTAAGTATATTAGGTACCGCAAAATCCGCGTGTTTTTCAGCGTTCACCAGGTGCGTCGAAGATCATGGCGGACTTGAGCAAGGAATTATGCCGAAGGCGATGTGTAATAGGCCCGAGTGCCGTCAGTGCGGGCGATGATCTCGGCGGCAATGCGTTCGGCATCGTGAACCTCTAGGTTCTGGACGGTGGGTTTAACCGGTCCCGGAACGCTGCCTAAACTTATGCATGCGGTTTTGAGGATGCGATTGAGCGGCCCCTGCGACCATTGCACCGCGAGCACCTGCCGTTCGGGGACTATCGAGAGGAACCGCAGCAGGCAGCCGCCACGCAGCAAGAGAAGGTTCCGGCTGGGGGCGTGTCCCGAATGGTGCGGGTCGGCTTCAGCTTTCGCCTGTTCGGTATTCACCCGCGCGAAGCCGTCACGCCGGAAGGTGAGCGGGTTAAGCCAGCGTGTTCGGCGCGGTGCCGTCACTACGCCTAACTCGCTGTTGTCGGCGGGGTTGTACCTTGATGATTCCATGACCGCCTGCACGGTTTCGAGACTGTGCGGTGACGCACTCGGCAGCAGCAGGTGAAGAAGCCGCTGCATTTCGCGGGCGGTGCCCACGGGCAAGGCGGTGTTGCGGGTAAATAAGTCGTCGGATGAACCCTCCGTATTTACCGCCACGCCCGCAATATTAACCACCACCCGGTACCACCCGAAGGGCTTCCACAGCAGGGGCTGTTCGATCTTGAGGGCTTGAATACGCTGCGGGAACAGGGTTTGCGTATGCGTTCCCGTGAAGCCGTAGGTGATGCGCAGGCTGTCGCCGCGCGCATCCGAAGTATTCTGGCGGATGCGCTCCACCGTGAAATTTGCTCCCTGATCGAAGCTGCTCCACAGTTGCCAGAGAAAACCGAGAATTGGAATCAGGGACGGAAAAATAAACTGCGATATCTGCCCCAGGTCCTTTTGGGGGTTCATCAGCCACCCCACGATCGTACCGCCTACCCAGATAATCGCTACCGGGAGTGCCCACAACAATGCGCTGAGCACAATCGCGGCAAGAACCCGCAAATTGGGGACTTTGAAGAGCAACCGTTCCGGCTTGTGGCCTGCTTCTGTCTGCTGCTCCCCCGCGAGGTTTACCTCGTGATCCTTCTCAGCCGGAGCACTCACAGCATCGGCGAACTCTGACCTATTGGCGGCACGCAGGGTACTCACCCTGCGCAGCAGGCGTTCCTGCAAATTCTGCGCTTTCGCATGCGAGAGGTATTTGATATGCAGGGCTTCTTCGGCACCATCCGCGGCCTCAAGCCGAAGCTCGGACAGCCCCAAAATACGGGCGACAAGTGAGCGTGAAATATCGACGCTTTGCACGCTTTCCAGGCGAATCTGCCGCTGTTTCTTGAAAAATATTCCGCTGTGGCGGTATACCGAATGCGCGCTCACGCTGTAGCGGGTAAACGCCCACGAAAGAATACTTCCGCCAAAAATAAGGACCGCCGCAGCACCGTAGCCATACAGCATTACCGGGTTATGTCCAACGTGGTTTAGCAGATATTCGGGCAGCTGCCGCAGAATATTCCAGTAATCATTCTCGGCATTATTTTTGAAGGAATTCTTAATATAATCCCACGCGAGATAAATAATAAACGCGACGAAAACCCATATGTTCATGATGAACGTGCGCACATCGGTACGCCACCACGTGAGGGTTTCCGCACCTTCATCCGGGGTTATATGGTGTTCAGAAGTGTTAGAAGACTCGACAGACCGCACGTCCTGGTTATTCGAGTTTCGGGGTTCCTGTGTCATTACAGCGCCGCCATGCGTTCGTCGGCGCGGCGTATCAAAAGCTCGCGCAGCTGCTGCCCACGTTCAGTGGGAATACCGTACAGCGTCACCTTAGAAGCGGTCACCCCGGCGGTGCGGATCGTCAGACGCACCAGGTGATGAGCACGCTCCAAGGGACCGGAATCTACATCTACATACTGGATGCGCCCATACGGAATGGACGTCACATGCCGAAACAGCACACCCTGGCGCGCCATCAGATGGTTGGGGCGCAGGCTATAACCCAGCGCTCGGGTGCGGCGCGGCAGCAGCGCCGCCCACCAGATGCCCCACACCACCAGGACAGCGGCGATCGCCCCAGTAAGAGCGGGCAGCCACGTGGTTTTGGGCAGGGCGCCGGAGGAACGCATCATCTCAAACATCACAGTCAGCGCCGCAAAAACGCCTACCAGCGTGATAAAAAACCCTACGACCTGTATCAGCCGAATCTTGGTATACGAAGGATGCGCGCGCACCCACTCACCCTCGGTCTCGGTCACCGAGCTCTCACCCTCGTGCGAGAAAGAAGCATCCTCAGCATGTGAAAGTTGTGACATACATACCCTCTATCGTCGATCGCTCGTACGGGAGTATCCGTCAGCGGCGAGCTTACCCGAATTCGAACCGCCCGAAGACGAATTACCGTCCGGATCATCCGGCGGAATACGGCATAGATACTGCGCCCACAGCCCGCCTGCCAGCAGCAGCACGGCACCGATCAGATTCACCACAGTAGACCAGAAAAACCCGGGAATACCGCGAGCGCTCGCCAGCGCTACATCGTAGACAATAAGCCCGAGCATCCAGCCCGCCAACAGTGCCCCGGTCAAAATCGCGCCCTGCGCACACGCCAAAGTACGCGCAGCCATGAGAGAGTTCATGGATTTCGCTTTGCGCCGGGTCTCAACATTGCGAAAACGCGCCACCTGAAACGCAAACCAGAGCGTAATACCCGCTATTACCACGCAAATCAGTGCCACCACAGGCGACATTGCAAGCTCACCGCCGCCAGCGTTCACCACCAGATTATTCAGGATCGTTGCAGCAACAAGCCCCAGCGCCACGGCACACGCAATAACGGATATTCGGATGGGCTTCATACGCACTCGCTTTCAGCACCACTATCAAATAGGTTCTTGGGCAAATTCATGTCTCGCATAAATCGTACCGCGTTAACCCCCGCCCGTTCATCGGCTGCGCGTACCCTTCGAGCTAAATCAGCAACGAGATGCCGGGTCTGTTCGCCCGTAGCGGCATCACGAGAGGGTATTACCGCCTGCGGGTTTGCCTGCTCCCACGGAACCAGCACGAAAGCGCGCTCATGCGCACGCGGATGCGGCAGCGTCAGAGCCGGGTCGTCGCTGACAAGGTCGTCATAGATAATAACGTCAATATCGAGAGTGCGAGGGCCCCATCGCACAAGCCGCACCCGGTGATGATGCGCCTCCACCTGCTGGCACAGCGCTAACAGCGCGTAAGGGTCAAGGCTCGTGCGCACTTCAAGGATGGCGTTGATATAGTCCGGCTGGTCGGCGGGACCGCCTACCGGTTCCGTCACATACAGCCCGGAGGCGCCTACTAGCTGCACTGCACCCCCGCTAAGATGCACGAGGTCGGCGGCGGCCTGCTCTAGGGTGGTTTCGCTCTCGCCCAGGTTTGACCCCAGGGCCAGCACCGCCGTATGCGCTAACGCGTCTATGCCGGGCGCAGGGTGCGAATGGTTTGCGTTCGGTACATTACCCACGCGCGCAGGCACCCTTTCCGCCCTGAATCTGCGTGCCTTCACGCTCCCGGAATACGGTCACTGCCACGTTCCCGAAGGTCACCTCAATTGGGGCCTTCGGTTTATTGACGGTCACCTCAAGGGCATGCACATACGCGCATTCGTCCAGAATGTTCTGGGCGATACGCACGGCAAGAGTCTCAATCAGATCGAGGGACTCCCCCACAATATGCGTGCGGATAATCTCGGCAACTTCCGCATAGTTCGTGGTTTGGGCGAGGTTGTCGGTTGCAGCAGCCTGCGTGAAGTCGGTGTATAAAACCGTATCTACTATGAAGGGCTGACCTTCACGTTTCTCAAAATCAAGCGCTCCGTGAAAACCCACGGCGGCTACACCGGTCAGGGTAATGCGGTCGCAGGAGGCATAGGCGTGTGCTGGGTTTGGCATGGTGTTCCTTAGCTGATGTGAATACTGGTACATAATTTTAGGTATGTTTGGTGCGGGAAATAGTGCGTAAAGTATTTGCCACGGTCACGGCATCCACCGTGGGGGGCACATTGTGCACGCGAATCCCCCACACTCCCTGGGCCGCCACGAGTGCAGAGAGAGCGGCGGATGCGGCATCACGGTCTTCGGGGGCGCGTGCTGGCGGCATTTGGTCGGGCGCGGTGTTCGCGCCCGCGGCGGGGTTCTGGGTTTTGGTGCGCGCCGCATCCGCAGCGTTCAGCGCATTCGCCAAAAAACGCTTACGCGAACCGGCGATTAGTACCCGATGCCCCAGCGCGTGCAGCTGCCCAAGGGCGGTGAGCAGTTCCCAATCCTGCATACCGCCCTTCGCAAACCCCAGCCCGGGGTCAAGAATAATGTTCTCAGCATGAACACCAGCGGTAACCAGGCGATCACGCAGGGCGGCGAGCTCGTCCAGCACCTCGGTGACGGTGCCGCGCGGGTAGGCGGCGAGCGCATCCATTGTGGTTGAGGTGCCGCGCGCGTGCATCAGAATATAGGGTACGCCCAACTCGGCGACGGTCTGTATCATCTCATCGCTCACGCTCATGCCTGAAACGTCGTTAATGATGTGCGCCCCGGCGGCTACGGCGGCGCGGGCGGTCGCTGCGTTCATGGTGTCTACGCTGATGGTGATACCCGTTTCGGCAAGCCCCTCGATCACGGGTAGAATGCGCCGAAGTTCCTCTTCAACACTGATGCGCACCGCACCGGGCCGGGTGGATTCGCCGCCCACATCGATAATGTCTGCGCCCTGCGCGATCATGCGTTGCGCGTGGGTGAGAGCGTCGTTCGCGGTGTAGTGTTCGCCGCCGTCGCTGAAGGAATCGGGGGTGACGTTCAGGATTCCCATCACCAGGGTTCGCTCTGCGGCTGCGGCGTCGCAGGGCAGATGTGCGGGGGGCTGCGGGCTCATCATTGCGTGCATGATTTAATCCTAACGGATGCGCGCCTGACCCCTTCGTGTTGTGAGCAGGTGGTATTTGGCCCGAGCAGGTCGGAAAATCCTACCTTGTCGGCGAAAAACAACCTTCTCGCGACCGGATTTAATATTGCATAATCTATGCGCATTTTTTCATGCAGGGCGTAGCGGGGGTATGCTGGATTTATGACTATAGAGTTCTGTACGGCTACGGTACCGGACGGAATGTAACGACGCATCGTAGAGACTGACAGTTTTGGAGGTTCAGATGAATCTGAAAGTTGGCGCCTGGATTCTTGGCTTTATCGCTCTTGCGGCGTTTATCACGGTTGTTCTGGCGAATGGACTTACCGCCGTGCGCTGGGTCGCGTTCGGTGTCGCAACCTGCGCAGGGTTCCTCTCCCTGGGTATGGTCGTAACCCTAGCCCTCGGCTGGGATGACCCCACGGGAAAGAAAGCCGAATCTCACTAGTTTTATCTCGTGCAGAGGCGTTCCGCTAGAATTAAGCCATGCCGGATGCCCTCACGATTCGACCCGCCACCCCCTACGATGCGCAGGCAATAGCGCGCATCCGTGTTCAGGGGTGGCGGTTTGCATATCAGGGTTTAATATCTCAGGATTACCTTGATTCGCTCAGCGTCGCCGAAGACACCGAGCGGATGCGCGGGTATCTCAGCCAGTTTCCCCAGAATTCGCCGCCCAGCAGGTCAGAGTCCGTGCAGGGTTCGAGTGATGATGAAAAACGGTCGTTTATGCTCGCTGCACGCGGCGATGCGGTGCTGGGGTTCTGCCGTTTCAGCGCGACCCCCGATAAGATTGACCGCGCCGAAAGGGCTATTCCGGGCGAGACGATAAACGGAAGACTCCACTCACTCTATATAGACCCGGATGCCCTCGGGCAGAGTATCGGCCACGCCCTTATGAGCCATGCACTCAGCACTTTTGCCGCATGGGGATGTGAGCGCGCGACTCTCTGGGTTTTGGAGGGAAATTCCCGCGCCATCAGCTTCTACGAACGGCAAGGCTGGCGGTGTACGGGCGCTACAAAGGTGGACCAGTCCTTTGGGCTGTGTCTGGTTGAGCACGAAATGGCGGTTCAGTTTTAACGCGAAACCGCCCGGATGATCGTGCGACTTGTTGACACAGGTTCACGATTCATCGAGGCGGTCGCTAAGTTAGTCGACGCTATTAGCCGCTGGCTAGTATAACGTCCTCACAGGGTGGGCACTCATAGTTTTAGCAGACTGGGTGCTCACCCGTATCGCTGCTACCTTACCCTATATCGCGCGCGTGCTCCACCCTCTGCAATTATCTACACTTCCAGATACGCATATAGAAGCAAACAAAACTGCTTTGTAAGAAATTGGAGGCAGAATAAAATGTCTATTCCTCGGGAAGAACTATACACATACCGCGTCGAATGGTCTGAAGAAGACCAAGAATTTGTGGGAACCGTTGCAGAGTTTCCTAGTCTCTCTTGCCTAGCTGATAGCTCTTTGGAGGCTTTATCCGGAATTCAGCAGGTGGTGCTCCAGGCTATCGACATCTTGGAGGAAGAAGGAAAACCGGTGCCAGAACCCTATCGCTTACGGCAGGAACCACCCATGCACACGCGGGGACAGAGCATAGCTTCACCCCGGCAAGATGCCTCGTTTTAGGCGGGTATACTCGTCAGCGCTCATGCGTTCGCCTTTCTGAAGGGACCCGTTAGCTTTGGGAGTGAGGCTTCTGAGATTCTGCGGGGTCATGATCGCCGAACGGCTAGAATGCTCATACGCATAGGTTGTGAAGATCCAGTCTGCGAGCTCATGCGCATCCTGGGAGTTAAACCTTAGCCCATAACGCGGTTCAGGGTTCGTGAGCACGGATTGGATTTGCCGATACCAAGCGTCGCGGCTGCGCATCACAAGCCAAAATCCGGGCTCGCTTTCCTGCTCATCGCGCAGATAACGCGCCAGACGGTATAACACCAATCGGGCGCTAAAATCCGAATAGACATTCTGTAAATCTTCAACCCCGCTCACCCACGATGAACGAAACGGATACAACTCCACGTTGCAGGTACGCAGATTCTTAACAGTCTGATGCACATAATCGCCCAAAGTTCCCGCACGGTAGTGTCTAAGGAGCAGCTTACGAAAGGCCTCATAATACTGGCCATCAACGTCATTGACCAGAAGCGCTGAATCATAATTACGCAGATAATAACGCTCTGTGCGGGTAAAAGATTCTTGATCGGTTATATCAGGTCCAATAATGTTTTTGAGTTCGCGGTACAGAATATTCTCAGGGCACATTACGTGATTTAGTACGTCATCTGGCGTCAGGTCGTAACTCTGCGTCTTGGTGCCATAAAAAGCAGAAAAGTTGAGGGTGCGATCCGGGTGTCTGTTGTTTCGTTCGTGAAAATCGCGAACATTCTGTGCTAGGTCTAAAAAGCTGTCGATGCTTGGGTTGAACAGGCAGTGCATCAGCCGGGCGTTCAACCAACGACCATGCACATGCTGCGGAATAGCATAAGCTAGCGACTGCACAAGTCGCATCAGCCGTTCAGCCCTCACCCATGCAAAACCTTCCTCTGCTGCGCACGATTTCTCCCCCGCACCCATCGCGGCACAAAACTCTTCGATCTTCCGATACCCACTTCTCCCAGGTAACCACGGCGAGCCTAGTGCGGCCTCTAGATGGTTTTGATCGGAAATTCTGCCCGCATCATCAATCTCATCTGCCCACGCTAGGAATTCGGGCAGGATTCTAGGGCTTCTCATATACATCCTTGTAAAAACAAATATTTCTAGGTTAGTAGCGCCGGAGTTTAATGCGAGCAGGTGGTTTTTGACCGAAAAGGTAGGATTTTCCTGCCTGCTCGGATCAAAAACCACCTGCTCGCGGAATAAGAAACTAGTGCTTCGAGAAAATCAGGCTCATCGCCTCGGCACGAGTTGCCGCGTTCTTGAGCTGCCCGCGCACCGCACTTGTGACGGTTTTTGCACCGGGTTTGCGCACGCCGCGCATCGACATGCACATATGCTCAGCCTCAATCACAACGATCGCACCGCGCGGACTCAGGTGCTCCTCCAGCGCCTCCACCACCTGCGTGGTCAGCCGCTCCTGCACCTGGGGGCGGCGCGCATACACCTCAAGCACCCGCGCCAGCTTGCTCAGCCCCGTCACCTTGCCGTCAGCCCCGGGAATGTATCCAACATGTGCCACCCCGTGGAAAGGCACCAGGTGATGCTCGCACGTGGAATAGAACGGGATATCCTTCACCAGCACCATCTCGGAATGGGCAATATCAAAGGTCGTGCCCAGCACATCGGCGGGGTCAGCGTGCAGACCCGAGAAAAACTCCTCGTAGGCGCGAGCCACTCTCGCCGGGGTGTTCTGTAAACCGTCACGATCCGGGTCTTCACCGATTGCCAGCAGGATTTCCCGCACCGCCGCCTCAATGCGCGGCTTATCTACCCCCGAGCCGTTATCCTCGCTCATCCGACCCTCCATAGGGGTTCTGGTTCGGGTTGTTATACGGGTACGGGTTCTGCTGCTGCTCATTCTGCTGACCCGGATACTGCTGCTCAGGGTATTGCTGCGGAGGCATCGCCACGGTCGGATCGGTATCCTCAATATCCTGCGTGCCCGGATGCGGCATCTGCTGAGGCTGACCACCCTGACCGGGGAGGTTCTGACCCGGCGCCGTCTGCTCGGGTGCAGTCGGCATAGATGCAGTCGTAGGAGCCTTCATCGCCACGGTCGGATCGGAATCGCCCTCCAGAGCATTCTTCTCTGCGGCAAGTTCGCTCGGGGCCTTCACCGGCGGAATGTCGGTGCGTTCGCGGCCTTCCTTGGAGTACCAGTGCTCGCGTTCGGGGCGCTTACGCACATCCTTGAAAATTTCCGCGATCTCGTTCTCCAGCAGAGTCTCTTTCTCCAACAGAGCGAACGCCAAGCGGTCAAGCACATCGCGGTTCTCCACAAGAATCTGGAAAGCCTCATCATGAGCCTCTTCCAGAAGTTTACGCACCTCGATATCAATCTTGTAGGCGGTCTTATCAGAGTAGTTACGTGCCGCCGAAGGATCGCCGCCCATGAACGGTTCGGTGTCGTCGCTGCCAAGTTTTACCGAACCCAGCAGGGCGCTCATACCGTAGTCGGCTACCATTTTGCGCGCGGTATCGCTCGCCTTCTGAATATCGTTCGCAGCCCCCGTAGAAGGATCGTGGAATACGATTTCCTCAGCCGCGCGGCCGCCCATCGCATAGGCCATCTGATCCAGTAGCTCGTGGCGTGTGGTCGAGTACTTATCGTCCTGCGGCATTACCATCGTGTAACCCAGTGCACGGCCACGCGGCAGAATCGTAATCTTGGTAACCGGCGCGGAATTGCGCAGGGCGGCAGCCACGAGAGCGTGACCGCCCTCATGGTACGCGGTCACCTTCCGCTCGTGCTCACTCATGATGCGCGAAGCACGCTGCGGACCCGCCATTACACGGTCGATAGCTTCATCGATAGCACGGTCATCAATCACGTTGCCGTTATCGCGAGCGGTCAGCAGGGCTGCCTCGTTCATCACGTTCGCCAGGTCTGCACCCGTGAAACCGGGGGTACGCTTAGCGACCTGCCCCAAATCGACGCGACGGTCGATTGGCTTACCGGCGGCGTGCACCTCAAGGATGCGCTGGCGGCCCTTCATATCGGGCGCATCCACACCGATCTGGCGGTCGAAACGACCCGGACGCAGCAGAGCAGGATCGAGCACATCCGGGCGGTTGGTTGCAGCAATCACGATCACGTTGGAGTTGCCGTCGAAACCGTCCATTTCGACAAGCAGCTGGTTAAGAGTCTGCTCACGCTCGTCGTTACCGCCGCCCATGCCGACGCCGCGGCGGCGACCGACCGCATCGATCTCGTCCACGAAGACGATTGCGGCGGGGTTAGATTTTGCTTCCTTGAACAGATCGCGCACGCGGGATGCGCCCACACCCACGAACATCTCAACAAAGTCGGAACCGGAAATCGAATAGAAAGGCGCACCAGCCTCGCCCGCAACAGCTTTCGCGAGCAGGGTCTTACCGGTACCGGGAGGGCCGTACAGCAGCACACCCTTAGGAATCTTAGCGCCTAGTCGGGTGAACTTTTCGGGCTCCGCAAGGAACTCGCGCACCTCTTCAAGCTCAGCCAGTGCCTCATCAACACCGGCGACATCGGAGAAACGCACGGTCGGGTTATCTTTGTTGAACTTCTTCGCGCGCGACTTCGCGAAGCTCATGACCGAAGAGTTACCGCCCATGCGACCCATGAGCAGCCAGAAAATTGCACCAAAAAGAAGCACCGGCAGCAACAGAGAAATCAGCGAACCCAAGAAGCTGTTTTCCACCGGCTGATCGGTGTAGCTCTCCAGCTGGGCACCGTTCATGGCCCGCACGACTTCTTCGGCACGCGGCTGCACATAGTAGAACTTCACAGAGGAACCGTAGTTGTTGCTGCCCTGCTTATAGTCTTCCTTCAGCTGCAGCTCAACACGCTGGTCGCCATCATAGATTTTCGCGCTCTTCACCTGATGGTCGTTGAGCAGCTGCAAACCAACGTTGGTATCTACCTGGCGTGCGCCCTGCGCAAAAAGCGAGCTCAGCGAGAACGCCACGACAACAATTGCAATAACGATAGCCCACAGCCAGCGACCATTGATCAGCCTGCCTAAAAAGTTATCGGGGCCGTTCGGCGAGTTATTGGATTTTTGCGCCAATGCTTAATTCCTTACGTTTACGACGGCTACACGCCGGGTACGCGCCGCAGCGTGCCGGAGCACTCCGTGACGATAGAAAGATGCAACTTTAAATGTACCCTAACCCCGCCGGATTACGCCTGCATCGGCGGCATTTCACCTCAAGGCTAAAAGGAGTCAGTCCGGGCGTGCAGAAGTATGTCTAGGCGGTCCCCAGACCCTGTTCCCTGCATACCTCCAAAAAGGTTTGCAGGCTTGTCTACCTTCCCGGTGCAAATCGGCAACGTTATCTGCATAAAAATCTGCGCCACCATTCAAACCAACAAATTCACCGCGCAGCACGTCTGTTTCCAGATCGTATTGAATGACAGCCTTATGACCATCAATAATCATCACATTATTCATAGATTTCACTCTACAGCTCGTCACGGGAAACCTTTACCCCTGGCTGCGGATTGGCTAGGCGATAACGCACTGTTTCGAGAAGTTCTGCGCGCAGGCATAAGCGGGCCCGCGCATCCAGAATTTTCATCAGGATGCGCGGGCACCAAATCTTGTGCGCACGCTGCGCACGACCGGGTTTAGGAGTATACGTGCGGGTGCAGAGTCGCCACGCAGTCGAGGTTGCGGTACTTCTCAGCGAAATCGAGCCCGTAACCAACCACGAACTCAGGTTCGATATCCCAGCCCACGTATTTGACCTGAACGTCGGTCTTGACGACCTTCGGCTTACGCAGCAGGGTGCAAATTTCCACAGATTCCGCGCCGCGCGATTTAAGGTTCTGCTGCAGCCACGCAAGAGTCAGCCCGGAATCAATAATGTCTTCAACAATCAGCACATTACGACCGGTCAGGTCGGTATCAAGATCTTTGAGAATACGAACCACACCCGAGGATTTCGTGCCGGATCCATACGAAGAAACCGCCATCCAGTCCATCGTGTAATGCCCCTTGAGCGCGCGGGACAGGTCTGCCATCACCATAATGGCGCCCTTGAGAACTCCCACGAGGAGCACGTCTTTGCCTTCGTAATCTTCGTCGATGCGCGCCGCCAACTCGGCAACTTTCGCATTAATATCTTCCTTGGTGAAGAGTACGTTCTTCAGATCGTCCTGCACGTCTTGAGCCTGCACGGATTCTTCTTTCTTGCCGGGGCGTCTTCACGCCGAACCCGCCCGAATGTTTCGCCGGGTCGGGTATATTTTCTTGGTCCGTTTTAAGTATGACTTAAATTCTGATGCGCGGCTTACGTTTCACGAGTGTCTGCTGGGAGTGCTTTGGAAGAATGCTCCGAAAGCACGGATAAACCGCTACTGCGCCGCCTTCGCCGTCTGCTCAGCTAAGTAGGTTGCGGTTTTCAGATCAAGATTCAGCTCTGTGCGGCGCAGCTCGCGAATCAGCTGAACCTCATCTTTCGCAGGGTCAAGACCCGCCTTATCCGCTACGGAACGAGCCCAATCGATGGCGGCTTCCATCGGTTCGTCTTACTTCGCGAAGAGAACGGCAAGTTCCGCCCTCGGGTTCTTATCGCTACCAAAAAGTCCCATGCTTTTTCCTTCCGTATACCACCGAATCCTTGTGATATATCGAGACTCAAGGGTTTTCAGTACCTTGCTATCTTAACACGGCACTGTAGTTATTTTGAGAGCTGAAACACAGTAAGTTTCTTATGAATCCGAAGATTCGCTCTTACTGCTGGGAAACAAGTACCAGCGCATCCACGCGAGTGTCGGTGCGGGGATCGTGTACCCTACGGCGGCGGTAGGCGCTCACGTGCCCGGGCAGCTGCACCGGCCCGGCGGTGGCGTGCTCGGCGACAAACTCGTCAAGCGCCTGCAGCCGCTCAAATCCGGGGTTCTCCCCCTGCGCGGCGCGGGTCGCCAGGGCGAGCACGCGCATCCGAAGGGCAGGGTGCAGTACCGCCGTTTCCGCGCGGTTCAGGGTAATAACTGTGGGAGTAGGTTTCTCAGAGGCGTCCTCCGTGGAGTGGTCGCCGGGCACCGTATCAGCCCCGGGGATATCCGGCAGATGAACCCCGGCAGGCAGCTTCAGGCGGGCGTACTCAGCGGCGGCGAGCGCATCCAAATATTCGGCATCAGGCCCGGCGACTGCGGCGGTTCGCGCTAGGGAGAGTGCCACATCCCCGCCTAGATGCTCTTGCAGGAACGGTAGGATAGTGTGCCGAATGCGCGCGCGCATGAGCGTCTGGTCGGTGTTGGTGGGGTCGTTCCAGGGGGCGACCCCTTCGGCTTCGCAAATATTCAGCATGTCGGCGCGGCGCAGCGCGAGGAAGGGCCGCAGGTAGGTGACTCCGTTTTCGATGCGCACGGGCGGCATTCCTGCGAGGGAGCGTGTGCCCGAACCGCGCCCAAGCCCCAGGAGCACGGTTTCCGCCTGGTCGTCAAGGGTGTGACCCAGCAGAACAGCCCGTGCGCCGGTATTATGCACCGCACGTTCAAAGGCGCCGTACCGGGCGGTTCGCGCCGCCATTTCGGGACCCATGCTGCCCTGCGGAACCTGCACGCGCTCCGTGAGTACAGGGTGCAGCCCCAGGTTCGTGAGGGTTTCTGCGGTGGATGCGGCAACCTCTGCGGAGTCGGCTTGCAGTCCGTGATCGACCACGACGGCACCCACACGCACATCGGAACGACGAGCAAAATGCGCAGCAATGCAGGCGAGCGCGAGCGAATCTGGTCCACCGCTGCACGCAACCAGCACGAGGGGTTTCTCGGTTTCTGCGCCCTGCTGCGATGCGGTCGAGCCTCGCCGCGCACGCCCGGTCCCCTTGATAGTGCCTTCACCCAGCAGGTTCGTCAGCGCGCGCGCCAGTTCCTGGCGAGCCTTCCCCACCGCCGGATGCAGCCGCCCCTGCCGTCCATGTTGCATGTGTTGTCCTTCTCTGTTGTATATGCCGCTGCGACAAAACCTATTCGCAAATTCCTTCGGGCTCTGCGGCAGATGCAGCATCGAATTACGCATTATCAAGCACGCTGGCGTATTGAAATAATGCTCGGTTTTGTCACATAAAGTGTCACGTAAAAGGGTTTTACGTGACAAAATGTCATGTAAATCTAGAGTTTTGTCACGTAAGTTTGTCACATAAACATAAGACTCACGGCAATTAGTCCCGCTTTATACCGGGGATTTACGGGTATATATACCATATAAACACCCCTGTGTTTCGTGACATGTTATGTGACAAAAATTGTCACGAAACACGCGGTTTTGTCATATAACCCGTTCTGGAATTACGCGGTATTCTCTTCGTCCCTATTACCAGCCACGGCCACCTTGGCGTCCTCGTCCAGCACACGCTTGATCCAGGCGTCCGGGTTGTGAATCTCCCGCTCGGTCGGCAGGTTCTCGGGTCGAGCCCAAACGACGTTGAAGCGTTCCATGCCGACCGCATCCACAATATGCTGAACGAACTTCTGCCCGTCGCGGTACTGCGCCATCTTTTTGTTCATGCCCAGCAGCCGGTAAATGAGCTTTGTGAGGAACTTTTGGGTTGAGCTGCGGCGGTTGAACCTGCGGCGAATCGTCTTGACGGTCGGCACAATCTGGGCGTCCACGGCATCCATCACCACGTTTGCGTGCCCCTCAAGCAGGCTCATAATGGCTGTCAGCTCGCTCGCAATTTTGCGTGCCTTCGCGGTGGCTTCTTTCACAGGATGCGCCCGCCCCTGCCCGGATTCTTCGGCGCGGGCCTGGGCTGCGGCACGGAACGCATCTTTGAGGTCGAAAGTGCTGGCGGCGCTATCGCCCAGCTCCGTAATTTTGGCGAGAAAATAGTCGCGCAGCCACGGCGCGGCGGCAAACTGCACCCGATGCGTCTGCTCGTGCAGGCACACCCACAGGCGAAAATCTTCGGGTTCAACGTTGAGTTCACGCTCGACGGAAACCACGTTAGGCGCGAGCAGCATCAGACGACCGCCCGGCTGCCCGTACCCTGCCAGCGCCGCATAGGGTTCATATTGCCCAAGCACTTTGGTGGAGAGGAACGAGAGCACGGCACCGACCTCGAAGGCCAACCCTTCTTTGAGTTTGTCCAGGTCAGCATGCGGTTTTTTCTGCTGGATCTTCTCGAATGCGGGCTTGACGAAGGGCACGAGCATGATAGAGAACGCCTGCGCGTTCGCCTTCGCCCAAGTACTTCGATCAACCACCAAAACCTCGGAGTCGCGCAGGTCTTGTGCCGCATCAAGCCCAGTAATGCGGTGCACATGGTCAACGGATTCTTCCGCCGCTTTGCGCAAGGATGCGACCACGCCAGCCATCTCCTGGGGCTTCATGCGCGGGCCGGCGGGCGCCAGGCTGCCCACGATTTTGGCGATGCGCTCAACATTTAGCAGGTTCTGTGTGTTGTTCTCACTCATATGCACAGTGTATCGAACTGTGCTGAGGTGAAGCCTCATACTCAGGGGGTAAAAGCGGGAGCGGTTTTCAACTTGGCTCGTTTTCTCGCCAGCTTCAGAATGTTATGTGATACCTCGCGTACTCGGTTATCACGCCCCTCAGCGCATGAAGAAAGCGCTCCCGGAACTAACGGGAACACGGGCGTTATTCTATAGATGTTTCTCTAATTCCCACCGACGATGACTTAGCTCTCGCTCCACCCCATACCGTTGTGAGTCGGTGAACGGCAATCGATCCCAGGACACACTAGAGGCTGCCTTTATAGCAGTTTTATGCAAGGAGCGTTGCAGGTTCTCAGGAATTCCTGCGTGGTAGGCAAACGCGTCCCAATCGCGTTTCTTCAAATTTTTAACACGTGAATTTATACTCAGCGCCATATCATCTTTGAAGTAAACCCAAGAACTTGGCATATCGTAAACTGGCGCAACTTGCCAACCTTTCTTTGGGGTTTTAAGCAAAGAAATATTTTTAGCGTGTAAATCCCCGTTACCGGTAAGCCAGGCATATAGAAATTGCACATATATATTACGGGCAGCAAGCGCAGGGGATGCTGCGCATTCTGACACTGCTGTCAGAAGAGATTCGCTGGTAACGTCACCGTCTGCACTATATTTGGCGACTGGGGGAATATCTAGAATTTGAGCCGCGTCTTCAAGAGCGTAGCGTTCACCAGAAGGCCCACGGTCAAATCGTGAAACTAAGATTCCTGGAACACCTTCTCGATCAGAGACTAACACACTTTGCGCCACAGGAATTTTGAGATTATGTGCGGCACGTAAATGTTCGAACTCATTTTCAACTAAATGTGGGATACGGTCAGGACTTATTTTGAGAAGGGCTTCTTCACTATTCCAATTTACCGGCAGGGTTCGCATAAGGGCGCTCACACGGGCACTGAGTTTTGCTTGCACACCGGGCAAACTTTTACGGTCCACAACCCCCATCAAGTCGTGAAATGATACCGATTCAGCATCTGTAACAAGGACAGCTGGTACTTCCAGCGGTGCCTCGCCCGCAGGAACAACTTGTATATCTCCCGGCACATCTGCTCCCAAGGCTAGGAGAAGACCCAATTCATTGCTTTTGCTGGTTTTTAGGCTCGCTGCAAGGGCGTTCAGGCGGTATCCCTCCGGCAAGAGATTAGCAAAGAAATTAGGAAGAGTGCTCTGAGGTGTCACCCGCTCTATGCCTAAAGGTAAAGACCAGGCAAGAGGTTCACCTGTATATCCCGGCAAGTAAGCGAAGTGAACAGAATAATCACTGTGCTGTGTGAGCCGCGCGGCTAGATGTCCCGCTTTATAGATGTCTGCCCTGAGGAGTCCTGGATTAGGCATGATCTGCACCTTCTACAACGAGGTATATACCCAGCACTTCAGCAGTTTTGAGCACAGACCCAAAAGATGGTCCCGGCTTACCACGTTCAATATCACGAATCGTTTTATCGCTTACACCCACCATATAGGAAAGTTCCAGCTGGGTAAGCCGTTCTTCCTTACGGATGCGCCGCACTCGCTGCCCGAAGTTCTGAGCAAACTCTTCTGCATGAAAAGCCATCGTGTGTGCGGCATGATGGCCGCATCCCCCTTAAAAATACGAATAATAGTTCGGTTTTCAAGAATTTTACACCGCAGGGAGACTAAAAATACAGTAAATACGAATTATTATTCGGAAAAATTTTGAAATTCTCTAGATGAGAAGACACACATACACAAGCGGGAGCGGTTTCTTCATTTGGGAGCACTTTAAGTGCTCCCAAATGAAGAAACCGCTCCCGGAACACGCAGACACTTACAGGTGCAGCACAAGAAAGAAGCGAGCTAGGGACGCCTCTCGTCATGATCGAGAGGTATCCGATAACGATTACCCGGCAGGAACAGATCCTTGACCGCAGGGTCATCAACATCAGCGTATTTCTGCATAATCTCAGCACGCTCCTGCATCATCCCGGCGTATTCCTGCGCGATATCGCCCACCAGTTCACGGGTCATCCGTTTAGTCTCTTGAATTTTGTGACGCACTTGGGTACGGGTTAAACCAGGCTTCCAGGGTTTAAGCCATGCCGCGTAAATCAGATAGAAAACTAAGGCACAGGAACCTACTGTTGCCGCCTTGCCTACATCCTGAAACATCCCTAGTGTTACCACCAGATACACCAGCGGCGGCACGAAGATATCGCATGCAGCGAATAGCAGCCCTCCCGGAGAGGGATGCTGTGCACGCACCACCAACGGACGCTGCATCAATACGAGTACTAGCGGAAAGATGAGGTAGGAAACCCATACGATACCAGCTATCTGCAGCCGCGAAAGAGACAGCGCAGAAAGCTTTGAAGCTGGCACAACGGCCCGAGCACTGAGAATCACGAGAAAAACACAGAACGATTCGAAAAAACCACTGAAGTAACCACCCTTCAGTGCACTCGTCAGCGCTACATACTCTGGATGATCCGGCGTATACTGACGCTCCTTCGTGCGCCCTCCACGCAACATAGAGACGCTGCCCCAGACGAGCGATGCCATATAAAGTTGCGAAGATAGCCTCTGGAAGACAGGCTGAGGCAACTCCTTCAAGGGTGAGTATTGCTTCCCAAGGATTTGCGGCGCATTCACCGACCTCATTGACAAGACCCTCTGACGGACAGCGCTCCCCAGACCAGACACACTATCCCAAAGCCGATTCGTTTTTCGGCTCCGCCCAATGGCTTTACTATATTCCGCTATTGTATCGGTCAGAGCTGACACGCGCGTTCGCAGGGCGACAACGGACTTAGTTTTGCCGGTAGTGCCGTGCGACGTATTATCTACATTTTCAGTACCAAGAACCTTGCGCATTACGTTCGGGGCAGTAGCCCGCGAGGCAGTACCATCACCCGAAAACATCGCATAAACCCCCGCGACGGCAGTCAAACGGACAGCATTTCGACAATCACATAGCAGATCTTTCATTTTTACTCCTCACTACGGAATATGCATTTTCAGGATGTAAATATGCTGCAAATTTCCTGGCGCACAACCAACTCTTAATTAAGAAATACGTAATGCTATATCGCGTACAGATACCCAGATTATGGGCTAAATTATCCGTCTCTGTATGTATAGAAGATTTAATGAACAGCGTATTATTTCCCACACTATACGTTCACGTAGCGCAGTGCAACGACAATAAAATTAATTTTTAATAAAGCTCCTCGGGAAAACTGCGGCTCCGTAATAGCAACCGCAAGAACCGCTCTTGCCCCCTAATGCAAACGGGAGCGGTTTCTTCATCCGGACACACCTTCTGTGCTCCCGCATGAAGAAACCGCTCCCGATATTAACAGGAACGCGAGTAAGACCTAGTGGCCTTCAGCGGCGAAGCGGTCGATCGCCTCCTGAACCATCTTCTCTGCCGCAGCGATATCGTCCCAGCCTTCGCCCTTCACCCATTTGCCGGGTTCCAGATCCTTGTAACGCTCGAAGAAGTGCTGAATCTCAGCCTTGAGCTGCTCGGGCACGTCCGCCAGCGACTTGATGTGATCGTAGCGCTTATCGGTGGGCACGCACAGTACCTTCGCATCGCCACCAGCCTCGTCAGTCATGTTAAATACAGCAACCGGGCGGGCCTCCACGATCACACCGGGAACAATATCAACGTCTAGAACCAACATGGCGTCCAGCGGATCGCCATCCTCGCCGAGTGTGTTCTCAAAGTAGCCGTATGCGGTGGGGTACTGCATTGAGGTGAACAGCACGCGATCTAGATACAGACGACCGGTTTCGTGGTCTATCTCGTACTTCACACGGGAGCCGCGGGGGATTTCAATCGTGACGTCGAGTTCCATGGGAACCTCTTTCTATGAATGTAAGCCTCTGCACCGCGCATCAAGGCGGCGAACAACTCCCCCATTGTACCCCCTGAACGCGTGCACAACACCCATTCAATGCCACAAAAATCGTGCTTTCAGATACGTTGCCGCGAACATCATCACGCTATCTCCAGGCGGGCTGGTAGCGTGCAGTCCTCGCGATGCGCGTAACGGCTCGGTATTTCGCGGCGGAATTCGTTATGCTCTTAAGATGCGTTCACCCCAACCGATAAACACCCCGTTCACTCGCCGCGCCCTGCTCGGTGCAGCACCCGCGCTGTTCCTTGCCGCATGCTCAAACCCAAGCGGTGGACAGTCGCAGAGCGGCACCACATCCGTAACCCCGTCGGTCACACCCACGCCGACCCCCACTCCGGTGCTGGATACTCAGCAGCTTCAAGATCTGAAAACCCAGCTTGATAAGCTCTTTCAGGAGCGCCCCTACCCCGCCCATTCCATGCTTGTGACCGCCCTCGACGGCACACGTGAGCTCTATGCGTATGCCCCGGATACCCCGCGCCTGCCTGCCTCAAATATGAAGATTCTGACCTATTTTGCGCTCGCGCAGACCGCGCCGGAACGCACTTTCACAACCTCGGTGGTGCAGGGTAAAAATGGGCTGTTTCTGGTGGCAGGCGGCGACACTCTGCTCGTGGAAGGAGCCACGGAACCAGCCACCGCGGATTCGCCGACGATGCGCGCCGGGCTGAGCACGCTCGCTGCGGATACCGTGCAGCAGATGAACGAACGCAAGGTCGCGCACGGCACCTTCCCCGTCTACCTCGACACCACGATCTACACGGGTTCCGCGACTAACCCCGGCTGGGAGCCCGGCGACCTCGAATCTGGGCAGATCACCCCGATTAACCCGATCGCGCTGGCCTCGCACACCGTGCCCGGGCAGTCCACCCCCGATAAACCGGCGCGCCCGCAAGACGCCGGAATCGCCGCCCTAGAGGCGTTCGTGAAGGTGCTCAATAAGGCGAGTGAAGAGCATGCAGAGGTCAAATCCGGGTACGTGTTTACGGTTGCCGACCGCCGCCCCCGTGAGGCCGATGCTGAGCAGATCGCTCAGATTCAGTCGGCGTCCGCGCTCGATCAGGCCTTTGTGATGATGTTAGAGTCCGATAATGTGCTCGCCGAGGTGCTGGGGCGCAATATGGCGATTGCTGCGGGGCGTGAGGGCAGCGCATCCGAGGCGCAGAAACTTGTGCGCGAGAAACTGCAGGAGGCGAAGATTTCGGTTACCGGGCTGGTGCAGGCGGATGTGAGCGGTATGTCCCTGCAGAACCGGGTGACGGCACGCACCCTGGCGCAGACCTTGGGGGCGTTAGCGGCGCATCCGAAACATGAAGAGCTTGAGCGCAGATTCCCGGTTGCGGGTGTTTCGGGTACGCTCAAGGATCGTTTTAGCGGAGAAGCGAATAAGTATGCGCGCGGGCATGTGGCGGCAAAGACCGGCACGCTGTTCACCGCCATTTCGTTATCGGGGTATGCGACCCGCCCAGACGGCACACGCCTGATTTTCGTGAGTCTGCTCAACGATGTCGGCGGTGCGGAAGCTCTGCCCGGCGCGAAGGATACGGTCGATAGCGCCGCTGCGATCGTGGCGGCACGTACCGAACCTCCCGCGACTCCCACGGGAACGCCCGCACCTTCGGACTCGCAGGTACCGAGTTCATCTTCGTCTCCCGATGCTACAGGTTCGGGTTCCGCCCCGAATTCCTCGCAGGCCCCGGATGGTTCATCTTCCGCTTCGCCCGCCGGTGAAAACGTGCCGCAGGGGGATACGCCCTCCCAGGCGATGGAGCAAAACCCCACCGAGGTTCCCAGCTCGCAGTAGAGCACGAATATGCAAAGTATTGTATATTTATCTGACTGCCGAGTACGTCCGCGGGCATATAGCAACCGCATATCCCAAGCACCCTTGCGGTTATTCGCGCATATTCACTCACCCCGTTCCGAAGGATAGTTTCGTGTCTTCACCCTCTGCCGCATCCGCACCCGACGATCTGCCGAGAGTCGCCGTCGCGGAGCTTTTGCGTGTTCACCACTGCGAGACGGCGCTCTACGCCGATTTTTCGCGGCATACGGCAGGCACCCGGGAGAACGAACACGGCACCACCGCGAGCGATCACTCTCATGTCCTGCATAGTGATAGCGTAGCGCCCCAGCTAAACCCAGAAGTCGTGGCACTCCTGGAGGCGGCGCAGGCTTCATGCGTTGCAGACACGGGGAATTCGGCGGCTGCCGATGTGGAAATACGCACCGCTCAGGGCACGGAACGCTACCCGCTCGCGCGGCTGATCCCAGTGCTGGAAACCCTCACGGAACGCTACGAATTTTTGCGCGCATCATGGCGGGCGGGTATGGCACTCACCGATATTCCCGACCTGCTGAGCTGCGGTGAATGCCCGGCGTGCGCGGCACGTGCGGAGGCCGAAGCTGGCACATCCGAAACGCTTGACGAACCCGAGCTCGTCCCTCATAGCAGCGATGATTCAGACGAAGAATCCTGGGCGGATTCCGATGATTTTGCAGCGGAATCGACGTTTGAGGGCATTCCCGCGAAGGCACAGCATCCGTACCGGGTGCGTCCTGCCACCCCCGCTGACGACGATGAAGAATACGCTCAGCTTGAGCGCCTGCGGGAACGCCTTGCCGAGCTCGAAAAGCATAATCAGAAGAATCAGGGTCTATCTGCCGAAAATACCCGGTTGGCGATGCTCCTCTCCGGTGTAGATTTCTATCGCCGTGAAAAGGCGCCGTTTTGGCGGGATCATCTGCGCCGCCTGCACGAACCCCACGAGAATTGGGCGAATACGCGCAATTGCGTGATTTTCGAGAGTGTTGAGACCGCAACCGATTGGGAGCGCGTGCGCGGGGCGAAAATGCGTACTCTGCGTGCGGTCGCCACCCTGGCGGATTCGCACACCCTCAAGGCCGACGATACCGGGCATTATCTGCTGTATAGTGCCGACGATGCGCCCGCGAAGGCATACGAAAGCATCGATTCCCAGGTAGAGGCGTTCCGCGCAACTAACCCGCAGGCCCGCGTGCCAGATACGCTGCATCGACTCGGGTTTTTCGGGGCAAAAATTATGTCTCTCGAACCGTATGAGGAACCGGGCGAACCCGCAGAGGACGCTACTATGGCGACAGGTGGCGGGCAGCGTGTTGTGATGGTAGTTGCCGAGCGCATCCGCGTGAACGATGAAGAACATGCGGCTTTCCCGCTGGGGCTCACCCCGGGCGCACCCGTGACAACGAAGCAGCTAGAGGCGTCGCTTGTGCGCGTAGCGGTCGAGGCTGAAGACTCGTTCCCCAACGTTGCCGCGACCGGGACGCTTGACCTCATCGAACGCCGCCCGCCGCGACTCAAAACCCGCGAGAGCCTACCCCAAGAGACGGAGTTTTCTCACGCCGAGCTACCTACTGTTGAGGCGGTACTCGCGGCGGTTCGTGACCTTGACCGTTCCTATGTGGCGGTTCAAGGTCCGCCCGGGTCAGGTAAGACTTTCTTGGGATCGCAGGTGATCGCCAGGTTGGTTGCGGCGGGCGCGAAAGTGGGCGTGGTGGCGCAGTCTCACGCCGTTGTGGAGAATATGCTGACCGCGTGCCTGGAACGTAACCTATTTCCCGCCGAGCGGGTGATGCGCGCCAAGGGCAAATCTCAGCTCCCCGATTACCCCTGGGTTGAGGTCAGCGATAAAGATCTGACCGCTTTATTAGACAAATCCGGCGGGTCTGGCGGCGAAAAATCCGGCACCGGAACTTCGCCCGGCGTTCTTTTTGGCGGGACCGCCTGGGATTTTGCGAACCCGAACCGTATTCCTGAGGGCTCGCTAGACCTGCTCGTTATTGACGAAGCCGGGCAGTTTTCGCTCGCCAACACCTTGCCGGTTGGAAGGGCCGCACGGAACCTGCTTCTGCTGGGTGATCCGCAGCAGCTGCCGCAGGTGGCGGTGGGTGAGCATCCGTATCCGCTGGATACCTCGGCGCTGGGTTGGTTGTCCGGCGGGCAGCCGGTACTGCCCGCTGCATTCGGTTATTTTCTGCAAGTCACCTGGCGTATGCACCCGCAGCTGTGCGCGCCGGTTTCCACACTATCCTACGGCGGGAAGCTGCACTCGGCAGCGGCGGCGAGCGAGCGCATCCTCAAGGTTCCTGCACGGGAAGAATCCGTTCTGCCCGCCGATCCCGGGCTGTATATGTATGGCGTTCACCACGAGCACTGCACCGTACGTTCCGAAGTAGAGGCGGCAGCCGTCACGCGCTTAGCGGGCGAGTTCGTGGGTGTTTCCTGGACTCCCGGGGCGAATCAGCCCGCACGCGAGCTCACCGGCGAGGATATTGTGGTGGTTGCCGCCTATAACGCGCAGGTCGATACGATTGCGGAGCATCTGCGGCGCGCCGGGCTTCTGGATGCGGACGGTCACGGCGTGCGCGTGGGAACCGTTGATAAGTTTCAGGGTCAGCAGGCACCGGTGACGATTGTGTCAATGGCCTCCTCAAATGCCGGGGCATCGGGGCGAGGCGCAGAGTTTCTGCTCTCCCCTAACCGCCTGAACGTGGCGCTCTCACGCGGGCAGTGGTGTTCCGTACTGGTCGCATCCGACAGCCTGCACCGGTTCGTACCGCAGAGCATCCCCGAACTCTTGGCGCTAGGCGGATACCTGGGTTTGGTACGCTCCGCCACCCCCTGGGAATCACCCGCAATCGAGGGCTGACAAGGCATATTAGACAGTTTTATGCGGCGCGCACACTCATCGGCACCAAACCCGCCACGATTGTGAGAAACAGCATCGCCCGGGTGTGCTTGCCCCTGCCAACCCGTACCGCGAAACCCTATCAAAACCCGAGGCGCTCAGGCATAATGGAGGGGTGTTCGTGTTAACCTTCATTCAACGTTCCCCACAGGTTTCATTGCCTGCGCTCCTCGACAAGCTCTCCAAGCTCAACCCCCGAGTTGAATTCGCACAAACCTATCCGGACGAAATTCAGGGTGCTTTCGAGAGTTCCGCAGACGCCCTGCAGGCGGCCCTGTATGCTTCGCGTGAGCAGGGATTCTGGGTCGGCATCGGAATCGGCGAGCTGCGCATTCCCCGATTCGCCGGGGCACTGGGAACGGTCAGCACGAACGACTGCACCGGCGACGCCCTCGAATTCTCACGGCTCGCCGTGGAGGCGGCACGCACCGGCGCCCCCGCCCGCGGTATTGCGGTATCGGCACACGATCGCGCGGTCGCAGACATGGCTTCAGGGCTCACACGCCTGCTGTATCGGGTATGTTCCGACCGTACCGAGGCCGAATGGCGGGTCGTCGATCTACTGGTTCCCGGGGTCCGCGGGCAGCAGCGGGCAGTTGCACAGGCGCTCGGCATTACCACCCAAGCAGTCAGCCGCACGCTCATGCGCTCGCTCTGGCACGAAGAGCAGGCGGCACGCCCGGCGGTACTCGACCTGCTCAACCGGCTGGATTCTGCCAGCCCGACAAAATAAAACGATGAGGTCATCCAGATTATCTGGATGACCTCACTACGTTATGCAGGTATAAACCTCAATATTGATAATCTACCGATTAAAAATATTACGAATCGGATTCACCACCGTTGTCCACCAAGGCTGTGGAGAATCTTGAAACTTGCTTTGCTGACGTTCTTTGACCTGCTGAGAAATGCTTCGCCGTAGCTCACCAACTTCGGTATCTACGACCTTCTTATAATCAGAACGTAAACGTGCAGGTTTTCCATTGCGCATGACGGAGCTATATAGTCCTTCAGCAGTGTGAGTACTCATAGCACGTTCCCTTCCCTCACCATTAATTATCTCAGTTTACCGTGTTCGGCTCACTGTTGGAAGTAGCCTCATCGTTCTCATCAGATACCTCATCTGGACCGTATGGAGTCGCAGCTGAATTATTTCCGTGCGTCGAATCCGGGTGAGCGTGTGCCCGCTGAGTTGGCGGCGACGGGTTTCTTTGGCATGCGCGTGCTGGCGGTGGCGCAGGGCGGTTTCCGTGCCGGATCTGAGGATTCTGCGGACCCCGAAGAGACTGCCGCAGAGGCTGTCGAAGAGTCGACCGGCGAGTTCCTAGAGGTGCTTCTGCAGGAGCGCATCCGCGTGAAGGATGAGCCGCACGGTGCCCTGCCTTCGGGTATTGGTCCTGGCGATCCGGTGTCTATGGCGACGATTGAGGCGGCCCTGCAGGCTGATGTGCACGGGCTGCTTTTCGACGGTACTCTCATGCCTAGCGCGCTGATGCCTGACCTCCCCGCATCCGGTGAAGATTCTGATCCTTCCGAGGCTCCCGCCTCCCCCAGCACCCTGCCGAGCGTGCTCGATGCGGCGGCTTCGCTGACGGGGGTGGAGAGCGCATCCGCGGATTTGCTGTTCCGCCGTGTGCCGCGCCTGAAGAAGAACGCCTTGAACGCCAAAAATGCAGAAAATCTACCCCGTGAGGTTGATTTTCCCACCTCTGACCTGCCCACGGTGGATGCCGTGCACGCGGCGGTTCGCGCTCTCGACCATTCCTATGTGGCGGTTCAGGGCCCTCCCGGTGCGGGTAAGACCTTCCTCGCCTCACACGTGATTGCGCGCCTGGTGGCGGAGGGCGCGAAGGTGGGCGTGGTGGCTCAGTCGCATGCGGTGATTGAGAATCTTATGTTGGCGTGCTGTGCCCGTGATGGTTTTGATGTTTCGCGTGCGGTGCGTCTGCGCGGTAAGTCGGTGACCCCCGCCCCGTGGTCTGAGGTGTCTGATTCTGAGCTGGTGGAGCTGATTTCTGGTGCGGGCGGTTTGCTGTTTGGCGGCACGGCGTGGGATTACGTGAGTGAGCGTCGTGTGCCTGCCGGGTCGTTGGATGTGCTGGTGGTTGATGAGGCTGGCCAGTTCTCTCTGACAAATACGGTGGCGGCAGCTCGTGCGGCGCGTTCGGTGCTGCTGCTGGGCGATCCGCAGCAGTTGCCGCAGGTGTCGACGGGTGTTCATCCGTACCCGGTGGATGTTTCGGCGCTGGGTTGGTTGTCTGATGGGGCGGCGGCGCTGGATCCTCGTTGTGGCTATTTCTTGGGTGAGTCGTGGCGTATGGATTCGGCGCTGTGCGAGCGGGTTTCGTGGCTGTCCTATGATGGCGCGCTGGCGAGCGCGGCGGCGACGGCTGGTCGCGCCCTGCAGGGTGTTGCGCCGGGTGTGGTGTCGTATCCGGTGGAGCATGTGGGCTGTTCGGTGCGTTCTGTGCAGGAGGCGCAGGCGGTGGTGGATTGCGTGCGCGAGTTGTTGGGCCGTGAGTGGGTTCCGGCAGCTGGTGCTGCGCCGCGCCCGTTGGCGGCGGAGGATTGCATTGTGGTGGCGGCGTATAACGCGCAGGTTGATTGTGTGCGTGAGGCGCTGATTGCCGCTGGTCTGGCTGATTCTTCGGGTGCTGGCGTGCGTGTGGGTACGGTGGATAAGTTCCAGGGTCAGGAGGCTGCGGTGGTGTTGGTGTCGTTGGCGTCGTCGCGGGTTGATTCTGGGCGCGGTGCCGGGTTTGTGCTCTCGCCGAATCGTTTGAATGTGGCGGTGTCGCGCGGTCAGTGGCGGGCGGTGTTGGTGCATTCGCCGTGGGTGGCGCGTTCGGTGCCGCAGGATGTTGAGGAGGTGCTGGCTCTGTCGGGCTTCGCGGACCTGGTGGAGTAGTGCTCTTCTGTGCTCCCCCGCCCCTGCCCGCTGCGTTGCGGGGCTGACCGGTGGCGGGCGTCTTTGGCGTGCCCGGAATCGGGTTCAGCCGGGTTCATTCAGGGTTCGGTTGGGTGGAAGCACCAAGAATGAGTTATAGTCAACCTAACCCTAATATCAATACTCAAAATGAGGAAAGTTTTTCAACATGAGTTCATGCATATGACTCATATCTCCACTATGATTTAAGACACTAACAGATGTTGGGGGTTGAGCTGAATCGCTCAGCCAAGATTCGATAGCCATAGATGACTATCTGTCGAAAGGAACACCAATGGAACTCGATATTCAGGATTTGATTACCTCATCCGAAGATGAGCTCAAGAGGGCTCATGGTGGTCTCCGTCCTCCGGCACATCGTGTAGGCGGACAGTAAATAACCACCTCCAGAGGGGCTCGGTAATCTCAGTTACTCGAGCCCCTCTACGCATACAAACATCCAACAGATAGAAAGATGGAAAATGTACCCAAAGCTTCGATTTGGTCACTCAATTATAAAAATCAAAAACAATAGATTCATTATTGGATCTATAACACAAGGCATATCAAACACAATTCATGACCCCTCGGGAAATTTTAAGAACCTAAATGAGATCTTAACAGGAGAATACACGATAGATGAGGTAGTTATAAAGACATCAAAAATTTTAGGATTAACTCCTAAAAATTCAAGGAAGATTATAGAATCACTCATAACGATGGGTCACATAGAAGATGGATTCTTCCTTAAATCATCTACAAAATCTAATAGGTACTCAAGAAGTCGTGAATTCTTTTCTTGGATTGACACTTCAGGAAGTAGCGACCCTTTTCGGGTGCAAAATATTCTGTCCTCCTCGAAAATTGTAATTGTAGGTCTTGGCGGAATTGGCGGATCCGTGGCCATGAACTTAGCATCTTCAGGAGTATCTCAAATACACATAGTTGATTTTGACAATGTTGAAGAGTCGAATCTCAATAGGCAAATTCTATACACAGAAAAAGACCTTGGGCTCAAAAAATCAACGGCTGCCATGAAAAATCTCCAAAAAATAAATTCAAAAATTCTTATTACATCCGAGGATAAGAAAATTACTTCCTCTGATGACCTCATTAAATATTTTAACGAATATGACCTAGTGTATCGCTGCGCTGACAGTCCAGACGATATACCATTTTGGTTCTCTGATGCTTCATTAAAATCTGGTAAACCATGGATTGATGCAAGCTACAATGGCCCAATAATTAATTGTTGCATCTACGACCCAAAGGTTACAGGATGCTATAGATGCATCCGTGAAAGTAATCTACGAAATATGACTCGTCTAGGTTACGAGGAAGCTCATACAGATAAAGTTCCAGAGATAAATGCTGCAATATCTCCTATAGTCCTTATATCTGGATCACTTGCCGCATATGAAGGAATTAGGTATCTTGCCAAACTTAAGCCGCAAAGTTTAGGTAAAGCAATACATCAAAATATGTTCGATTACAGTAATTCATACACAGTGGAGATCCCCCATGAGTGTCAACACCGAGCTACTCAAGAATAGAGATTTTCGAAATACTCTCTTCGCCATTGGAGCCAACCAGCTCTCAGACTCGATGAGCTATATCACCACGCCCATCATTATTTTGGCGCTAACCGGCTCCCCCGAAGCTGCGAGTATCACCCTCTTCGTCGCGGGTGTTCTCGCCACCTGCGCCGGAGCTGTATCTGGAACGTGGGTCGATAGAATCGGCCCCTCAAAGTGCCTGGCACTGTCCTGTATCGGCCAGTCGCTGTCCTGGATAGCGATTCTTCTCTACCTCGTTTTCAACGTCACCAACATTTACGTTTTGGTGATCACGATCTCTCTCGCCGCCATCATTTCCACCTTCGACTACCCGAGTGAACAGTCCATCATCACCCGCGTAGTCCCCAAGGAACACCTGGGGTACGCCTCCGGTATGGGCGAGACGCGCGAGTCCACCGCCAACCTGCTGGGCGGCCCGGTCGCCGGCATCATTATCGGCTTCTCGACCGTGCTCATGACCGCAGTTCACGCGGTCGTCAACCTGCTGGCGTTCATCGTCGCACCCAAGAGCTACGGCGCTAGTCGGCAGCCCGCGGAAGAGGAGGAGGGCGAGAAAACCAGCTTCTGGCAGGACTCAAAAGCCGGTTTCGAGTACATCCTGAAAAACAAGGTGCTGGTGTCCATTGCGTTCGTTTCAACGCTTGCAAACTTTGGAACGGTCGGCATTCCGCTCACCTTCATCTACTACTACACCCTGGAGGGCGCACACCCGCTCTTCATCGGCATCTTTGCGAGCGCCTTCGGTGTGGGCGTGTTGCTCGGTTCGTTCCTAGTCGGCCCGCTGACCGAGAAGTTTGCGCTCGGCCCGCTCGGTATCACCTCCCTGGCCATCATGTCGGCCTGCTACCTGTTGCTGCCGGTGGTTCATTCGATGCTGTGGGCGGTGTGCCTGCTGATTGTGTTGGCGGGTATTGTGCTTCCCTCCTTCAATTCGAGCATCATTGCGTACATTAACGCATCCACCCCGGAGCACATGATCGGTCGCGTGCACTCGGTGCAGGGCATCCCGAACATGGCGCTGACCCCGCTGGCTGTTCTGCTGGCAGGCTTCCTCATTGTTGATTGGGGCATTACGTACACGGCGCTGTTCTACGCGGTGTTCATTTTCCTGTCGCTGGTGGTGATGGTATTCCAGAAGCCGCTACGTCAGCTGCCCCATATCTCGCAGGTAACGAACGCACAGTAGTTCCACGATAGCCCCGTCTATCAACTCCGCTCAACGCCCCCGAAAGCGAATAATTCAACGTGCACTTGCATGAAAATTATTTTCCTTTCGGGGGTGTTCTACGTCCTTTTGAGGATTTCTGCACACAGTGCATGCTCGCGATAATTCGCCTTATCAATGCGTATTTTTGGGGTTTTAAATGTTGCCGGTATTACGGCGAACCTTACGCAGCTTGTTGAAGGTTTTACGGCATAATAGGAAGGTGTTCGTTCTAACCTTTATTCAACGTTCCGCACAGCACTCACTCACTGCGCTGTCGGACGAACTCACAAAGCTCAACCCCCGAGTTGAATTCGCACAAACCTATCCGGACGAAATTCAGGGTGCTTTCGAGAGTTCCGCAGACGCCCTGCAGGCGGCCCTGTATGCTTCGCGTGAGCAGGGATTCTGGGTCGGCATCGGAATCGGCGAGCTGCGCATTCCCCGATTCGCCGGGGCACTGGGAACGGTCAGCACGAACGACTGCACCGGCGACGCCCTCGAATTCTCACGGCTCGCCGTGGAGGCGGCACGCACCGGCGCCCCCGCCCGCGGTATTGCGGTATCGGCACACGATCGCGCGGTCGCAGACATGGCTTCAGGGCTCACACGCCTGCTGTATCGGGTATGTTCCGACCGTACCGAGGCCGAATGGCGGGTCGTCGATCTACTGGTTCCCGGGGTCCGCGGGCAGCAGCGGGCAGTTGCACAGGCGCTCGGCATTACCACCCAAGCAGTCAGCCGCACGCTCATGCGCTCGCTCTGGCACGAAGAGCAGGCGGCACGCCCGGCGGTACTCGACCTGCTCAACCGGCTGGATACACCATCGCCTCCGGCCATATAAAAGTACTTCTCAAATGCTGACTACAGGAATACTCCGCGAAATATTCGCGTTTTAGGCCGGTTTTACCGCGCACGAAGAGGTGCACCCCAAGCGAGAGGTAAAGCGAGAAATCTGTGCCCGATGCCCCGCCACCAAACGGTACGCTCGGTGCGCGACGGGCCGCATCGGCGGGTTCAACAGGAGAACCCCGGCGGCACGCAGGAACTTGCCACGCAGCGTCGCATCCGAGAACGTGCGCAGGGTCAGAGCGATCGCATCCGAACCGTAGATGATCTGCCCAGCATCGTTAATGAACGGCAAGGCGTGGGCGAAACGGCGCGCATCCACGCGGTACTGCACAAGATTTTTAGGCGTTCCAGGCAAAATACGCGCCCTCGGTTCGAGGCGACGCAGCAGATTCGCGCTCGCGGTGCAGAAACCACAGTCGGGGTCGTACAGAAGAACGCTCATGACCCCATCCTAACCGAGTACCCATCCACCCGCGAGCAGATAGCAATTCGTTATCTTTTCGTCGAAATACTATCTGCTCGCGGTAAGAAAAGGCACACCCGAACCCGAACTTCGGTAAACTTATCCTTATGCCCTTGTCAGAACTATCTGTGAGCACCCAGAACTACCTCAAAACCATCTGGTCACTTGAAGAGTGGACGGAAGCTCCTGCGACCGCATCCGCCCTAGCCGAACGCATGGGGCTGCGGGTTTCTTCGGTCTCAGACGGGCTTAAACGACTTGCGGCGGCCGATCTGATCGATCATCAGCGCTACGGCGCCATCGAGCTCACCCCGCTGGGGCGCACCTATGCGGTCGCCATGATTCGCCGCCATCGTCTGATCGAAACTTTCCTGGTGGAAACTCTGGGTTACACCTGGGACCGCGTGCATGACGAAGCCGAAGTTCTCGAACATGCGGTCTCTGATTTCATGATTGAGCGTATAGACGCGATTCTGAACCATCCTACGCGCGACCCGCACGGCGACCCTATCCCGGATGCGTCCGGGCGTATCTCATTCCCACAGACCGTTCCGCTCACCCAGTGCGAGCCCGGCGAGCGCGTGGTTTTGGAGCGGATCACCGATTCCGACCCGAGGCTGCTGCGCTATCTGCAGGATCACGGTTTTGTTCCCGGCGCGCGTTTACTTCTTGAAGAGGGCGCCCCTTTTTCGGAGGCGGTTAACGTGCGGGTTCTCGCGCACGCCAATCATTCCGATGCTCCTGCCGCTCAAAACCCGGGGTCGGGTGCTATACCCTTAGGAACCGTCGCAGCGGCTGGGCTTTTTGTCTCTCGCCCGTCATAGCTTTGCCCCGGTAATTTTGCCTCGAGGCTCGGAGGCTAAGTTGGGTACCCTTAGGCGCATCGTGTGCGGCTTGCGCCCGGTGAGAGCCTTGGCCACCGAGTGCACTCATGCTCCCGCGCGAACCTGCCGCAAACCTAGACTTCAGCCTGTTCTGCCGGGCGGCGTGCCGCGCGCATCCGTCCCAGAATTCCGTAGCGCGGGGCGAATATATACACGGTCAAGAAAATAATGCCCTGGGTAACGACTACGGCACCGCCGGGTGAAATATCCAGATGGTAGCTGCTATAAAGCCCCACAAGCGTACCCAGCACCGACACCCCGACCGAGACCGCGAGCATTGGCGTGAAACGGTCGGTGAGCAGACGTGCGGTCGATCCGGGAATCACAAGCATGGCGACTACGAGCACGACTCCCACGATCTGCAGCGCCACCACGCTCGTGAGCGCCAGCATCACCAGAAGCAGCGCGCCAAGAACCCTGGGGCGCAGCCCGATAGCGTGCGCGAACCCGCGGTCGAAGGCGTACAGAATAAAATCGCGGCGTTTAATCAGCAGGACACCCGCCACGATGACGGCGAGAATAGCTACCTGCCAGACATCCGGCCAGGATACGCCCAGCACGTTCCCGAAAAGAATATGGTTCAGGTCGGTGCTTGAGGGTGTCACTGAAACCAGTACGAGCCCGAGCGCGAAAAGAGTTGTGAAGACAATGCCGATAGCGGCGTCCTCACGCACGCGTCCGCTGCGCTGTACCGCGCCGATCAGGGTGACGGCGACGAGCGCGGCAATCACCGCCCCCACAGCAAAGGGGACTCCCGCAATATAGGCGAGCACCACGCCGGGCAGTACCGCGTGCGAGATCGCATCGCCCATGAGCGACCAGCCGAGCATCACGAGCCAGCAGGAAAGCAGCGCACAGACCACGGCGGCAATCACGGTAACGACCATGGCGCGCGTCATGAAGGGAAGGGTGAACGGTTCCACCAGGTAATCCAGAATGCTCATGCTATTCTCCCTTCTCACGCCGGGTCTGCTCGTCGGATGCGCCGCTATCAGCGCCCGCCTGAACCTGCATACCGAACGCCTGCACCAAATTTTCGGGTGCTAACACCGCCTGCGGGGTGTCGTGCATCAAAATCGTTTGACGCAGCAGCAGAGCATCGTCGGCAAAGGCTCGTAGAGACGCCAAATCATGGGTTGAAACCAGCACGGTGGCACCCTCGCTGCGCATCTGCTTCAACACCTGAATGAGCATGGATTCTGACCTTTTATCCACTCCTGCGAAGGGCTCATCAAGTAACAGAAGCCGCGCGCCCTGCGCTATCGCCCGCGCCACGAATGCCCGCTTGCGCTGCCCACCCGAGAGCGCTCCGATTTGACGATGCGCAAGCTCGGTCAGCTCCACGCGCTCTAGGGCGTGCTCGACCGCCTGCTTATCGGTGGCACGCAGCCGACGGGTGATGCCCAGCCCGCGGTACCGCCCCATCGCCACGACCTCACGCACCGAGACGGGAAAGCTCCAGTCTATTTCTTCGCTCTGCGGCACATAGCTGACAATGCCGTTTTTACGAGCAAGGTATGGTTCTTTGCCCGCGATCTCCACGGTTCCGGTATGCGCGGGAATAACACCCATAATGGCTTTGAAGAGGGTCGATTTTCCCGAACCGTTCATGCCGATCAGCCCGCATATACTCCCGGTACCAAGCTCGAAAGTAGTCTCGTACAGGGCGCGCACGGTCCCATAATGAACGCCCAAATTTTCGACTTTCAGCAGTGTTTCCATAGGTTTTGTATCCGACAAAATTTCGTTCGCGTACTTCTTCTAAGCCCCGCTCGTCATCCGTGACGGTGGGGCGCGGTATGGGGCAGCCTACTCCCCCGCCAAGCGGCTAAGATTGCTTGCCCGTCAGCCCCGCAACAATGGTGCGCGCATCGTGACGAATCATATCAAGATAGGTAGGAACCGGACCATTCGCCTCAGAGAGGGAATCGACATAAAGCACGCCGCCGAATTTGGCACCGGTTGCATCCACGACCTGGCGCATGGGGTCATCCGAAACGGTAGACTCACAGAATACGGCGGGCACCTGGTTCTCGCGCACAAAATCAATGGTTGAGCTCAGCTGCGAGGGGGTTGCCTGCTGTTCAGAGTTCACCGCCCAAATGTATTTTTCCTTGAGACCGGCATCCGCCGCCAAGTATGAGAAAGCACCTTCGCAGGTTACGAGCGCCCGCTGATTCTCAGGCAGAACGCTAACATCGCGCACCAGCTCATCCTGAACCTGCTGCAGCTGTTTCTTATAGTTTTCCCCATTGGTGCGGTAATCATCGGCATGGGCGGGGTCAAGCTTACTGAATTCGCGCACCATATTATCCACGTAAATCTGCACGTTCTTGGGGCTCATCCACGAATGCGGGTTGGGTTTGCCGGCATAAGCGTCCTCGGCAATATTGATCGGCTGCACCCCCTCGCTCACGGTGGCGTGCGGGGCGTTAGAATCCTGCACAAACTTGGTAAACCAGCTTTCCAGGTTCAGTCCGTTGTCGAGCACCAAATCGGCACGATGTGCCTTCTTAATATCGCTGGGAGTGGGTTCGTACTCGTGAATTTCGGTACCGGGTTTGGTCAGCGATTCGACATTCAGGTGATCACCTGCAACGTTTTTAGCGATGTCCGCCAGCACGGTGAAGGTGGTGAGCACAGTCTTCTTTTCTTCTTGCTTCCCCGCCGAAGTGCAGGCGCTGAGCAGAAGCACAAGGATACTGGCCAGGGCTATCCCCAGTATGAGAAAACGGCGCGTATGTGCAGTACTTACAGTGTTAGCGTTCGCACCGTGACGGTGCGCAGTGAATACGGTTGTCATGATTTCGCTTTCTTATGCTGCGGATGCATTACCCTGCTGACCTGTAGGAATCGCCTCCGACTCATTGAGGCTTCGTACCTAGATGTCGATCTTCCTCGATAAACCGGTGCGAAACAGGATAATTTAACAATAGTTCGCCTAGCCGAACTTTTCAACTGAGGCTATACGTTTTTAATCACACTCCCAGGCGAACCTTATCTGATGTGTGGAGGTTCAGGCTACGATTTAGCGAACCAAGATGCGAGGCTGCTGCCTGAACCTACGCACATAAAAATACCCGCACGATGCGCCCTTGAGCGGGCAATCGTGCGGGTCTACGTGTTCAGGGTTCCGCTAAATATGGAATTTCTGGTAGAACCAGCGGCGTATTGGGTTCATCGCCTGAATGCGCTCCAACTCGGCAATACGAGCCTTCATACCTGCAATGGCTTCTTTGGCTTCATTAATCGTGTGCTGCTTCTTATCCAGGTAATCCTGGTGCTCCTCGGGAGTAAACGACTTAACGTCGCGGCGCTCACCACGATAAAAAACGGTCGTCATTATTCCTCCCCTTCTTCTTGAACGTCCAGTGTATTCTCATTATCCAGATGAGTTACCCTGTTTTCAAGGTGCGCAGGGGTTTCAAATCTGGACGGCTCTTCATTTCCTTGCTCTAATCTCAAAAATTCTTCAGCAACCGCAGTGGCTATTTTGAGGTCATCAATTTCAAGCTCCGAGTCGCTGTAGTATTTCAAAATAACTTGCTGTGCCAGTGTGCGTTCAAGTTCCTTATCGCTATCCACATGCTCAACTGCCCATTGAATACGGTCGCGAAAATGGGTGCGCACCGCCTCCCGAGCACGTGCCTGGTTGGTTCTATAGGCAACCCTAATCGTAAAATATGCGGCACACACCGCGAGTAATCCTGAGGTATTACGGGCTACATCGCCCAGCACACCCCACGTTTCAGGACTTATCATTGTCACTCCCTAAATATCATTGCCTTCACCATAGCAGGGAGCGGTCGATGCATGTCGGCCTCTTCGTCACGGCCTCACAGGAGCATACGGTTCGCCCGTCAAAAAGTTTCGGTGCAGAATCCGGGGGGGGGGGGAGAGACGGGTTACCCGGCCAGTTCTTCCCGCAGGGCGTTCGCCACAAATTCGGGCTGATCCAGCTGGCTGAATGCGTAGCTTTCCGGCACGGGAACCACGTGCGCATCCGGCATGCGGGTGGCTAAACGACGTGCATTCTCGATCGGGAACAGCTTCGTGGTATCGGCCCACAAAAACAGGGTTGGATGCTCAAACCGTTCCAAATCCCGCGCGGACTGCACCGTATATTTCGTAGAAATACCCTTCAGCACTTTCGCCAAATCACGGCGGACTCCAGCATTTTTCAACGGCGCAATAATGCTGTTCCACTCGGCGGCGTCAAGCTCACGTTTCACTAGCCCTCCGAAGGCAATCGGCAGGCGGCGCACCCACCCCAGATGCAGGGCAGCTCGGAGCGCCTGCATGGTTCCGGGAATGTACGCCACATACTGCAGGTAGCGTAACGGCAGGGGCAAGAAGTTCTTCTCGGTATCGCACGAGAACAACACCAGACGCTTGAGCCCTGCGGGTTCCCGCACCGCCGCCAGCTGAGAAACCACCCCGCCGGTATCGCTGCCAATGAGGGTAAACCCGTGTGGGCATAGCTGTTCTGCCGCTTCGTTCACGGCCTGCGCCAGCTCGGCAACAGTGAGGGCTGCATCTTCTCGGGCGGGAATAGTGTGACTCCCCAAGGGAATATCGAGGGTTACACACCGAAAATCTTGTGAGAGATTCTGTATCACTTCGCCCCAGACATCCGAATTTGTCAGCAGCCCGTGCACAAACAACAGGGTCCTCTCGCCTGCGGCTTCACGGGGACCACCGTATTCACGCCAGCGAAGCTGACCGATTCGGGTTTCTGCGCTGCCCGTCGCCACCGGTTCAGGGGTAAGATTCCGGCTCATACCATCTCCTCACATCACACGCTGAGCTACTAGTCAGCCAGCTCAATCACCACGGGGGTATGGTCGCTCGCGCCGTCCCCCTCGCGCTCTTCCCTATCGATCCAGGCGTTCTCCACACGGGCGGCGAGCGCCGGGGAGCACAGCTGAAAGTCGATGCGCATCCCCTCATTCTTCGAGAACCGCCCGGCCTGGTAGTCCCAGTAGGTGTACTCGCCCTGGGTGTAGGGGCGCACCGGATCGATGAGCCCTTCATCATTGAGCAGGGCATAGAATGCCTCGCGTTCGGGGGCGGAAACATGGGTGAGGTCGTTCTCCCGGAAAAAGTCGATATCCCACACGTCGGTATCTTCGGGCGCCACATTCCAGTCGCCGACGAGCGCAAATTGTGCGGCGGGGTCGGCGTGCAGCCAGCCGTTGACGTTGGTGCGCAGCTGGCGCATCCACTCCATTTTGTATGCCATGTGTGGGTCGGTGAGTCCACGCCCGTTCGGCACGTATAGGCTCCAGATGCGCACGCCGTTGCAGGTGGCGCCGATGGCTCGCGCCTCCACCTCGGCAGAGTCACCGGGTTTTCCGAAGGCGGGTTGGTTCGGGAAGGCGCGTTCGACGCTGTCGAGCCCCACGCGGGATGCGATTGCTACCCCATTCCACTGGTTCAGCCCGTAATGCGCCACCTCGTACCCCAGGAATTCAAAGAGCTCGAAGGGGAAGGTTTCGTCCTTGGTTTTGGTTTCCTGCAGGGCGAGCACATCGACCTCGGTTTTATCGAGCCAGTCCTCGATGCGGTCGGCGCGGGCGCGAATGGAGTTCACGTTCCAGGTAGCAATCTTCATGTACACCAGCTTACCGTGTGCGCTCTGCCAGGCAACGGTGAAAGTTTCGCCGGTAAATGACTCGGATCTGACGAGCCGCGCACCGCCCTTCCGAAGCTGGAGCGGAGAGCACTCTTTACACAGCATATTGGAAAAAACGGCTGTTTCTTCCAATATGCCCCTGCGCAAAGGCCTGTAAATGGAAAAATCCGCTATTTTTTCCATTGAGGGACACTCGATGGCCTCGGCTGACGCATCACAACCTGCAAAGTATCGCACTCTCAAGAGCATTTTTCGTGAACGCGGACAAGCTGCCGCGCGCGCCGAACTCGCCCGACGACTCGAAGACTACTCCACTTACACTGCGGACTTTATGGTGGGCGATCATCAGAGCTCTTCTACGTTGCTACCACTGACATCGTTGATGCCCAGCAACGCATCCTACAACGCGAACGTGACATTGACGCTCTTCTGCGTGTGCTTCCCTGTTAGACTTCCAAATTATTTTTGTGGTATTAAATCAGCAATCTCACGCTCGATATCGTCAAGAGTTTGGCGCAATTCTTCCTGAATATCCGCAGGGTTTATGTAACTAGGATAGATAATTTCTTGCGCAGCCAATCCGTCAAGCACCCAATGTAACCGACGTGCCAGTTGTGCGCGACGTGCTTTATCAAGGACGCGATGCACGTCCAAAGCATCGAGCGAAGCCTCACAGACCTCAGCGATTCCTTGCCCTTCCTCTAGGCGACCTGTTGGTTGGACACGTTCAAGACGGCCCAACTCCGCATAGGCAACGATCTCTCGTTTACGCATAGCATCAAGCGGAAGAAGCTGTTCACAGGCTTGCTCCACACGCTGCCGTACCGTAAGTTTTTTATCTTGTGCAATAGCTGAAATACGACTTCCGATTTGTCGCGTCAGGTAGCTTGAGACGTAACGCAGAAGCTCATCATGCACGGGGAAATAGTGTCGGATTGATCCAGCTGAATACCCAGAATAGTTGGCGACAGCTCGAACACTGGCGTTCATCAGACCATTACGAGCAATGAGTTCAAAGGTAGCTTGCGCAATGTCATCTCGACGTTGCTGATGATCAACATTTTTCGGCACATGTCTATCTTACGTCTTCCGTCTAAACTGTATGCTAATTTTAATAATACAGTCGTACTAAAACCATCACTCGGCTCCTAGGAGGTTGCTCTTGTTTTTCATGACACTTCTCGGCTTGGCTCTTCTCGATTCCCTTAGCACAGGAACACTAGTCGTACCGCTTATTTTTCTGGCGCAACCACGATTTCAGGTACGCGCACTAGCCTTTTATTGCTTAACGTTAGGGCTGTTCTACACGGCACTCGGCGCCCTTCTTCTACTTGGCATAGAAGCTATCACTTGGAACCATCCTATCTTTTCGTCCCAAGGACGCTACTGGATTCAGCTGATTCTGGGGGCTATCCTCTTCGCATACGGTGTCCTCTCACCCAGCCCTGACAGCCGCGCCAGCGAAATAAAATGGCGCACCCGTCTCGAAAAAGTCACCAATCCGCGCGCAGCAATCTTTATCGCGCTTCTCGCTGGGGTTCTCGAAGCTGCAACTATGCTCCCTTACCTTGCCGCCATCAGCATGCTTAACACCTGGGATTCCACTATTATCACTAAGCTCATAGTGCTGATGGGTTATTGCCTCATAATGTTCATCCCTGCTGTTACTCTCTTGGTAATACGCCGTCTTGCTTCATCATGGATCACACCTAAGCTTGACCATTTTGTTAGCTTAGCAACCCGTAACGCCGATGGAGCCATACTATGGATAGCTGCAATTATCGGTTTTCTCATGGCAAGGCAGGCGTATACAGAGATTTTTTGACCTTCGCCCATATATTTCTAGGAGCTATCATCTAAACCGCCGGTACTGCTGTTGCCACAAATTACCAAACTAACCCGCATATCGAATAGCAAACCCTACCCCCAACGAGCGAATAAGTTATGTCAGCCGGTGCGCATCCGGGTGAATATTAACGTGAATAGCGGCAGGAATAATATGCGCGCATATATGCGACGCGGACGGAGCCGGGTCGCCGTCAAGCTCCACAGGCTGAGGCTCGTCCAGCATCTCAAGCTCAACCTTGTGCCCCACAAAATGGTGGATCATCGGCATTTCTACACGCGGTGCCCCCAGCAGGGTACGTCGCGTTCTGCATTGGTCTCTCACGAATCAGGGCGCACAGCTTCTCGAATTACCGGCCCATATGTCGGATGAGTAGTGTCACCCCTCAAAGCGGGAGCAGTTAAAGTGCTCCCGAATGAAAAAACTGCTCCCGGAACTCCGCGGCTAAGGATCACATTCGTTCCGCATGCGCCCGACCGACCACATCCAACGCAGCGTAGCGGGCGGAGAGCCACGTGCACATCATGAGCTGCACCTGGTGGAATACCATGAGCGGCAGCATCAGCAGCCCGAGCGAGCCCGACCCGAAAATAATGATCGCCATGGGAAGACCCGCCGCCAGCGACTTTTTCGACCCGCAGAACTGAATTGTGATGCGGTCCGCCCTGTTGAACTTCAGCCGCGCCGCCAGCCAGTCGGTCAGCCACAGCATCAGAGCCACCATCAGAATTGTCACCACGATCAGCAGTACGATCTGCCACCAGGCAACGCGAGTCCAAATCCCCTGCACTACGGAGGCCGAAAACGCCGAGTACACAATCATCATGACCGAGAACTTATCGAGCCATTTCGTGGTGGGTTTCTTCGCAAACTCGCCCACCCAACGGCGCGTGAGCTGCCCCAGCACGAACGGCAAAAACAGCTGAATCGCAATGTCGAGAAAGACACTGCCCGAAATTTCGATGTGGTCGCTGTGCATTAGGAGCATCGCCAACAGCGGGGTAGCCACCACCCCCACAATGCTTGACAGCGATGCGCTCACAATAGCGCCCGCCACGTTGCCGCCCGCGATAGAGGTAAACGCAATGGACGCCTGAACGGTAGAGGGTACGAGCGTGAGGAAAAGAATCCCCAGGTACAGCCCGTCGCCGAGCACAAACCTTAGGGGGAAAAGCGCCATCCCAAAGAGCGGAAAAATCACGAAAGTACAGGTCAGGATGAGGGCGTGCAGCCGCCAGTGTTTAAGCCCCGCGATCGCTTCGGATGTGGAAAGGCGCGCACCGTAGAGGTAAAACAGGAGCGCAACCGCGAACTTGGTACCGGTGCTGAACCAATCGGCAAAGGTACCGCGCGCGGGGATGAGGATTGCAAGAATGACCGCGCAGATGAGCATGACAATCAGCGCGTCGGGGCGTTTTTTCGTGAGTTTGGAGAGCACGTTCTTAATTAAAACGCGAGAAGCGGATTTTTCCGAAAAGGTGAGAAAATACAACCTTTTCGGTAAAAATCCGCTTCTCGCGGGTGAAGGTCAGGGGCTAGTTAGAGGTGTCATTCCCCTGCTGATCCTGCTGTTCATGCCGTTTCTGCTCGGGCTGCTGGTCATCAGCGGGTTTTATCGGCTGATTCAGCGCCACGCCAGGTTCCGTTACGTCCTCGGGAGGCCCGGAATGCGGCTGTTCATGCTGCGGGGGTTGAGGCTGTCCCTGATTCGCTTGATCAGGTGCGGGCTGGTCAGCATCAAATTGCCCCAAACCGGACTGCCATGGCGCCTGCTGGTTCGGCATCGGCTGCCCATATCCCGGCTGACCGGGCGCTGGCTGCATCGGGTACCCGTACCCTGGCGCATATCCCGGCACACCCTGGCTGGCGGCATACTGTTCCCAGCGGGCGGCGTAGGCGGCACGGGCCGCGCGAGCCTGCGCATCCTCCCATCCGGCGAAGAGCGTTCCCTGAATTTTGGGGGCATCCTGCGGGGCGGGATATGTCTTAACGGTATTAAGGTTGTAATCCTCCCACGCCGGCTTCTGCTCGTCCATGAACCCGGTTGCCTGAATCGGGTCAGGCCACTGGGCTGGCGGTTCTTGCGAAGGTACCAGCGAAGGAGGCGCACTCGGCGGGTTAAACCGCGGGCGCCAGAACAGACGCCCCGGCTCGTGTCGGTTGCGCAGCGCATGAGCGCGCCACGTCAGTACCGGGTGGGTTGAGATAAGGTTGATAAGCCAAATCGCGAAGCCCTGATCGTTCACGGCACGGTCGGCAAATTCGTCGAAATTCACCTGCTGATTCAGGTACTTACCGGCTGTGAGAACCTTGATCGCGCCGGGTCCACCTTCGGGGCAGTACCGGTACCCAAAGTTATCGGCGGTGTATTCCTGTGCGCGTGAAAGGGCCTGCCCCACCACGGGAATCCGCATGAAGGTTTGTGTGAAGAGAAGGCGGAAGTACCCCACGTGACCGGCAGCGATATGCCCGACCTCATGCCCAATAATAAAGCGAAGCGCCTGAGGGTCACGGCTCTGACCGCCGACCTCGAAGAGGTCAGAGTTGATGGCAATAAACCGGCGGAAACCATGCCCGGATGCGAAGGCGTTCAGCACGCCATTACCGCTCACCACATAGGCATCGGGAACACGGCGCAAACCCGCCGCATAGGCGGCCTCGGCAACCATGGCGTAAGCCTCAGGAAACTGCGTCGGCGAAATACGAATGCCGCGCACGCGCTGCTGTGCGTAGAAGAGGGCACGGGCGATCAGGATAACCAGGGGTGCCAGAATCAGCAGCGTAATCGCTTGTTCCGCATAGTCGTTAAAGACGCGCTCCGCGTAGCTCATCGTCGAGTACCGAGACGATGACGTCCATTCCAGGTCGTTGTATCGGTCGCGGCTTACGATCGTCTCAATAAAGAAGATGAGCAGCCCCAAGTACACGGCAAGGGTCACCGCATAGGCCGCCACCAGCCAGGGAATCTCGCCGGGGTGGCGCAGGGCGTTGAGCATTTTATGGGGTATTAACGATTGGTATCCCCAAAATTTCGGTTGGGGAAGCGGGCTCTGCGGGGTCTGCCGCTTATCCTCGGGCAGCCACCCCTGGCTCACGTCATTCGGCAGTGGAGGTTCAGCACCGGGCGTATGCTGACTCATGCGGTCTCCAAATCTCTCTAAGTACGTACTAGTTCAACTCTACCGCGTATGCCCTTTAATGCGGTGAATACACGCGTACCGCCCGGAAGCTTTAGGATGCGAGACTCGCCCCGTAATTCATCACGCGCCCGAGCGGTTTGCCGTGTATTTCCATGATGAGCGCACAGCATAATGCGTGTGGGCGGGCCTCGAAATTTTTCGGTTGGAGAAAGACAACAAGCCTGAAATTCGCGGCGACCTATATCCAGGGTGTGTCTAGTGGTGGGTTTACAATCGCCGAGAGAGATTGTTCTGAGCGCGAGGCATCACAGAACATTCCGAAGCGGAGAGGTTACGATCCAGAGGAACACGCTCCCACAGCAAATTTTTGCTCCCGAAATTCTCTATTGTGTTTCTCACGAGGAATCCTGGCAAATATCTCTTAGATTCCCCTACCCTAGAATTCCTACTTTGCATTCCTTGTATAAAATATAGGTGGAATTTTCGCTATAAATAATTTACACACCGCAGGCAAAGAAAATATAAATATTACTGCACCTAGCAAGTATTTACCCGTCCACTATTTTTATCATAAAGAAAAAAGGATGCCGCCATGAAAAATCATGACGGCATCCAAACTATACACATAAAACACCCTATACACATGTGTACAGTTCTAGCACGGATTTAGAAGGCACCAATCCCTATAAGATACCTTCGTGTGCAACGAGCACCTTCAGAGAAACTGAAGGCTTACAGAAAGCTCAAACCCCTGTTATTCCGCGGAATTATACTCATGAAACGTACAAGGTTTCATGGGAGGAACATACCGCGAGGGTTTTTCACACCGGAGGCCGCGAACATACATGCCCAAAGTCCTGCGACCCCAATTTTCTGCACCTCGTTGTATATTTCATCTAAGTGAGTGATAGATGTGATATACCTGTGCCAGTTTTGATACAAAGAATGCCAGCATTTCCCCACACAACCACGAATAGAGAATGCATACCATTCTTTGCATCTATTAGTTCATCTGCACAAAGCATTCTGAACTAAAACAACTATAGCAAATTTTATGCCTTTAAGTAATTTAAATAGTGAATAAAATAATGTGTCAAATATTATTTAGATATAAAGTTCAACATTCCCTCGCCTTACGCTTATTCTTGATGCCCTGCCCCTAGAGTTTTTGTCGCCCAAAGCCACGTCTGCACCTTCGTGCCAGCCTTTTGCGCCCGGGACGCCGGACGCCCTCCCGCACATGCTAAAAAGGCTCTTGATCGTAAATAAAACACGGAAAATTCCGCTTTATTCACGATCAAGAGCCTTTAGCATCCCCGAAGGGAAGAAACAGAAGCTAAGGTGCTATGCGACGAGCTCCTCGGTAGCCTCGGCGATCGCCTTCTCCTCGTTGGTGGGGATGACAAACACGGCAATGCTTGAATCCTCGGTCGAGATCAAGCGCGGTTCAGGGGAACGCTTCATGTTCTCTTCCTCGTTGTAGCGAACACCCAACGGCGCCAGGCGGTCCAGCACCAGCTTGCGGAAGTCGCCGGAGTTCTCGCCAATACCTGCGGTGAAAATAAGCGCCTGCGCGCCGCCAACCACCAGGTTGTAGCCGCCGATGTACTTCATCAGACGGTATGCGGTCATATCCAGAGCCAACTGTGCGCGCTCGTCGCCCGACTGCGCAGACTCCACCACCTTACGCATGTCGTTGGAACCCGCCAGTGCCAGCAGACCAGACTCCTTGTTGAGAATGGTATCCAGGCGTTCCGCGTCGATCTCGGGGTCGCGGGTGAGAATCGTGGTCAGCGCAGAGGGGTCAATATCGCCCGAACGGGTACCCATTACCAGACCAGCCAGCGGGGTGTAGCCCATCGACGTATCCACGGACTTTCCGCCCTTCACGGCAGTCACGGATGCGCCATTGCCCAGGTGCGCCACCACACCGTTAAATTCGTCGCGGTCAATACCGAGCATATCTGCGGCAACATGAGAGACATATTCATGGCTGGTGCCGTGGAAGCCGTAGCGGCGAATGCTGTACTTATCAGCCAGGTCATAAGGAATAGCGTAGCGCCAGGCGTGCTCGGGCATGGTCGAGTGGAATGCGGTATCGAACACGGCAACCTGCGGCAGGTCTGGCCAGGTGTGGAAGGCAGCACGCATACCCTTCACGTGCGCAGGGTTGTGCAGAGGCGCGAGCGGTGAGAGTGCATCGATCTCGTCGATCACCTGCTCGTTGAGCAGTACGGGGTGGGTAAACTTCTCGGCACCCTGCACCACGCGGTGGCCGATAGCCTGCAGCTGACGGCCGTGCAGAACGCCTTCGAGTTTCTCAGCCATCATGTGCAGAGCGACTTCGTGGTCGGGAACGTCAGTGCCGATATTTTCGATAAGCCCTGAGGTAATCATTTGCTCGGATTCAGGCGCAGAGGTGTCGCGCACCTGGTATTTGAGGGATGAGGAACCCGCGTTCACAACGAGGATAAGCATGAACTTCTCTTCTTTCTTGAAACAAACTTTCATCTCATTTTCGCACTAAAAAGGTGTTTAAAGCGAGATAACCGGTGAAGACACCACACCAAAGAAGGTTAAGCCACATAAACACAGGCGCTCGGGCGGGTCGAGGTTCTAGGTTGTGAGTGCATCCGGGTGCACATTCACGCTGAGGGCACTCGGCACGATGCGCGCCTGCAGCCTGATCGCCGAGGGCACTAAATCGCCGTCGACTTCAATAGGCTGGGCACCCGAAAGCATGTCCAGCGAGACCCGATGCCCCACATAATGGCGCATGACCGGCAGAGAGATACGCGATGAACCAGGCAAGGCGCGGCGAACCACTTTGGCAGCCAGCTGCCCCCATTCCAGGACGGTGCGCGGCGATATGATGATCACTTCGAGGTTGCCGTCATTAACCTCGGTAATATCGGTCAGCTGCAGTCCGCCCTGCAGCCGCCCGCAATTAGCGATGAGCACCGAACGCACACGTGCTTCGAAAGGTTCATCGTCGTCGAGCTGTATTCTGACCTTGTGAGAGTGCCCGAAGATATGGTTCAAACCGCTGTGCACATAGGCTAACCAGCCGATACGCGCTTTAAGGTCTTCATTGGCGTCGTTCATGACGAGCGCATCGAACCCCGCGCCGCTCATCACGTAGAACATGTGGTTGGTAACGTCGCCTTCCGCTGATTCGGCGCTCATGTCGATAGCATCGACCATCTGGTGTGTTCCGTTGAGCGCAATGTTAATGCAGGCGGCTATATCGGTGATGGGCAGGCGCAGGTTGCGTGCCAGCAGGTTGCCTGTCCCTAGCGGAATAATACCGAGGGTGACGTCTTTGCCCCGGCTCCTGGCTTCTTGAATGGCGGCGGCGACCGCGCGCACGGTTCCGTCCCCGCCGACCGCAAGCAGGGTATCGACGCCCCGGTCAATCAGGTCAAGAGCGGCCTGGGTGCCGGGTTCGTCGATACGAGTGGTACTCGCGAGGGCGGGTTTCCAGCCGTTGGCAACCACGGTACGTTCCAGAATATTAACTACCGCGTGGGTGCTCGACTTGCTGGGGTTATACACAATACCGACGTGCCGCTCTTGAGCGACGGGCAGGGTACTCCAGATTCCGAGGGGCGTAACGATGCGCTGCGCATGCTTGCGAACACGCCGAGCAACCGCCGTGAGGGTCGCTGCCGCGGCGGATGCACCAACAAGGTTCCGAAAAAGGGACATATCTTTAGAATACCGGGTGCAGCGATATTAGGTTCGCCAACACTGACGAAAAGCGCAGGTTTTAGAGAATCACCCAAATATTTGTCGGGCAAAGTTAATACTGCCCTCTTCCCGGGGTACGCACGCGCCACGCATATCAAAGTGAAATCCCTGCGCGTTGATTCTTGGGGCAGAGAGGTGGTGTGGTTAGGATGTCTTTCTATGAATTCATAGAAACGACCCAGGCAATCCTCGTGAGCTTCATCCTCACGGACGGTTGGGGATTCCTACGATAACGCACTAGCCGAGAACGTCAACGGCTCCTATAAAAACGAGCTGATCAATAATCACCGATGGAAAGACGTTCTTGAGGTCGAGATCGCTACATTCGAATGGGTGGCCTGGTGGAACACGACTCGTCTCCACCAAGCTCTCGGTTACCGCACCCCGGTCGAGGTTGAGAACGACTACTGGCGTATCGCAAGCACATCAGAGAAAATAAAAATCAGGGCAAATGCCTAGGAAGCAAACCCGGGACACTTCAGTGGCTAAGGCCTGTTATAGGCTTGTGGGGCAACGGTCTGACCGGTTTGGCTTTGAGAATATTTGTGATGATTTATCCTCAATTTTTTGCCGCTGGTGGGGCCGTTGTCTAGTTGGTGGGTGTTACCCCCCTTATGAATAGGCCTCAATAGTTGCAGTATCTGTAGTCATCTATATATCTAGTCGATAATTTTAGGCCAGAGCCGAAACGAAGCCTTGAGGGGGCTGATAGACGATTCTCCGGGCTAACTGTGGCAGATACGAGCCAGCGCATGCAAAGAGCCACGGCCAGAAAGCTCACCAGCCCGCTAACTCGCATCCGCCACGGCTACCCCCTCACGGTGAAAGAAACCCTACGCCGCTACATGCCTACCCTGCGCCTTGCGAGCGCCAAACTTCTCACGCAACTTGTAGAACTGTGTGAGCGCCGCAGTCTCATAACCAAAGACAGTCATAACCACCAAGTGCACACGCGCCTGCGTCAAAGTGTAGATAAACCACGGCAGCGCCGGTTCATACTCGTGAATAGTGATAATCACGCGGTTTTCATCCAGGACGCGGCGGAAGACCAAGCGGGCGCGTCCACCCTCTTGCACACGAGCCAGGCGTCCGCCACTAATGATGTAGGTAACGGCGTCCTCACGTGAGCGTTCCGGTGAGTAGTCGAGGGTGAGAATCGGGTCTTTGAGAATCGGCAAGCGAATCTCAGCGTGATTGTCGTTGATGCTAGTGCCCACGAGCTTCAGGCTCGATCGTGAGAGCCACTGCAGGTAGTAGCTCGCGGTGTCCTGCACCGACCAATGCTCGGGAATAGTGATGCGCTGAATCGACTTCACATCGTTCTTAGGGTTCTCAACGTCCTTCTTCAAAGGAATTGAGAAACTGGGCAGGGTATACCCCAGTGAGTTCTGGTTTTCGGTAGCCAGGCGCACGCTTTCCTTGAAAGGCGTAGGCGCATTAGTAATGCCCTCAACGGTATGTTCGGGGGTAATCACCATGTCATGCACCAGGCTGTCGAGCAGCGGGCCAACCATTTCAATGGGCTTTCCACTAATGAGCGCCACCCACGCTTTAGAGAGCCAGACGGGGATAATCGGCAAATCCACCATGGGTAGCTTCTTGCCCAGAACTTCTGCGGTTTCTTCAAAAAGCTCGCGGTAGTTCATTTCTCGCGGCCCACCAATATCAATGGACTGCTGGCCAAGGTCTTCGCGCTCAATCACGGCGAGTAGGCCGCCGATGAGATCGCGCAGTGCCACCGGGTGCGTGCGGTTATACACCCAGGACGGCAACAATAGACCGGGCAGGCGTTCCACCAGCGACTGCAGAATCGGGAAGGACGAACCCTTTGGCCCCACAATCAGGCCCGCACGCAAGGTAGTCACAGGAACACCGAACGAGCCAAGAATCTTCTCGCACTCCAGACGGCTGGCGAGGTGACGCGAAAGCTTTTCATCATCGGGAACGATACCGCTCAAGTACACAATGCGCTTGACGCCATTGTTCGCCGCAGCGCGCGCAAAATTGTCAGCGAGAAGCGCGTCCATATCCTCAAACTTCGCCTGCGTCAGCTTTGCCTGCGGTTGCATGGAGTGCACCAGGTAAACAGCGAGGTCCACGCCCTCCATAACGCGTTCGTTATCTTCCGGCGCAAAAAGATCCGCCGCTACCCAGGTAACGTTTTCTTCGTTTTCCTTGTTCTTGGTACTGCGTGAAACCGCGATAACTTCGTGGTTTTTCTTCAGTTCTTTGAGAAGGTTGCCGCCAATGTAACCGGATGCGCCCGTCAAGAGAATTTTCATGTTTACCGCCTTATCGCAGTGTAGGTGCAGAAATCATCAGTAGTCTGCCTAAGGTCAAGAGTAAACTAGCTCAACTACAAAAGCGCAGTTGCGCCGCAGTTTTTGTGGAAAACCGCAGAGCAACTGTGCTCTTACGTACAACCTAGGTCGTATGACCGAGAGCTAGATCTGTTTACTCTTTTTCCACCAGCTTGTTAGCCGCCGCCGCCATCGAGCCGAACTTGCGCAGAGTCTCAGGCATATCGTCCTTATCGGTGATGACCTCAATGAAGACCATCTTGTCTTTTTCCTTCTGCGCGGTTGCACACGCATCCAGCAGTTCGTTCACAGTAGAGGCCCGCAGCACCACGGTATTCTCGTCGGTCGCCCCAAAGGCGGCGGGCACTTTCTGCCAGTCCATGGGAGCAATGTCGTTGTAGGCGAGCCTCTTGCCGTGGATGGCGCGCTCAATGGTGTAGCCGTCGTTGTTGATCAAGAAGATGACGGGGTTAAGACCCTGACGCACCACGGTAGCGAGTTCCTGGATGGTCAACTGCGCCGAGCCGTCACCGATAAAGAGCACACCGCGCGAATCGCGATCAGCCACCGCAGCACCCAGAAGAGCAGGCAGAGTGTAGCCGATGGAGCCCCATAGGGGTGCACCGATAAAACGGGCGTCCTTGGGAAAACCGCGCGATTCCATACCGAAGAATGAGGTGCCCATTTCAACGACCACGGTGGTGAGCTCGTCCAGGTTGGAGGCAACGACGTCCCACAACTGGTTCTGCGTCAGAGCATCGTCGGATGCAGCGGGCTGCTCAACGTCGCGAGTAAACGGGGTGAAGTCCATGGGCGAGCGCCAGCCTCTACCGCTACCTCGGTGAGGATATCCAGCGCATCACCCAGTGCCAGCGGTGCGAAGGTTTCGCGCCCGATGGTCGCTGACTCAGCGCCCAGGTTGATTGCCTTGTGCATATCAACCTTGTGCGAGAAGCCCACGGTGTTGGTATCGGTGAAGGCAACAGCCGAAAGGATGATTGCCTCGGCGTCCTCAATGACGGTGCGAGTTTCATCGGCGGTCAGCGTGCCCAGGTAGAGACCGGCGAACTGCTTGTTGTTCTCGTCAATGAGAGCCTTCGCGCCCATCAGGGTGCAGTAGGGAAAGTCTGTGGTATCAATCAGTCGCTGCAGGTTATCAGTTGCCTGAAGACGCGCGGTCATATAATCCACGAGCACCGAGGTTTTCTTGCCGCGCAAGAACTCGGTAGCAGCCTTCTTGAAGGCGGTTTTTGCGGCGTCAGTTGAGATCGCGAGCTTCACTTCAAGGGGACCGGTGGGCGGATCAATTTCTGCACTGGCAACGTCGGCAGGCAGCATCAGGTAGCCAGGCTTGTTGTGGACGACGGCATCACGTAGCACGCGGTCGATGTCGAATGGCGCGGTGGCAGGCTGCAGAATCGCGGTGGACACGTTAACCTCGTCCGCCATGCGAATGCGCACGCAACTGAGGTTGGCCAGCAGAAATTGGCTGGTCTGACCGCGCCGATTACTACGGGGTGGGATTCTTCGCAGGCGGCTAATCGCGGTGGTTTTGATCAGCGTGACCGTGAGTCAACCATGGGCCACTTGGTGGCTGATATGTACTTGTCAGCGGCTAATTCAACCGGTCGCACTCCTGCGGATATTGGCATTGTGAATCCCGGTGGTTTGCGCGATGAGTTCCCGGGCGGACTGCGCACTTCATTGGATACCGCTGTCAGCGATGTAACCGTGGCTCAGGCGCTGAATGTGACTCCGTTTGCGAATAACCTGTGGACCACCACTTTGACTGGCGCGCAGCTTAAGCAGGTGCTTGAAGAGCAGTGGCAGACCACCGCTGACGGTGCGCAGACCTCACGCGCGTACCTGCAGCTGGGGCTGTCGTCCAACGTCAGCTACACCTTCACCGGTGCGCGCGATTCAAGCGGTCACGCAACGCTGAACAACAACATTGATGAGATTTTCATTGACGGTAAAAAGGTGATCGATGATCAGCAGATTACCGTCGCTATCCCGTCATTCTTGCTCGGCGGTGGCGATAACTTCCGCACGCTGTCACAGGGTATGGACGCGAAAGACACCGCACTCGTTGATTCAGACGCTTTCCAGTCGTACCTGAAGGGCGAGGGCACCATTTCACCACGCTTTAACAAGCAGGCAGTGAAGATCTCTGACGTGGCTGACTCCTACGATGCGAGCGGCAACCTGACCTTCACCGCATCCGAATTGAACGTTGATTCTTTCAAGGCACCTGCCGTTGAGAAGTTGAGCGTTTCGGTAGACGGCGTTGAGCTGGGTACCGCGTCCGTTGAGGGCGGCACCGCTAAGGTTGATGTGCCGCTGGCGGGCAAGGTTGCAGCCGGTGAGCACGTTGTGATGCTCAAGGACGCGGCAACCGGCACCGAAGCGCACTTGACCGTTACGGTGGGCGGCAAGAAGGCTGTTGCGTTCCCCGATGTTCCGGCAGGTTCACTGTTCTACAACGAAATCACCTGGATGCAGCAAAGCGGCATCACCACCGGCTGGGAGGACGGCACCTTCCGCCCCTACGATTCTGTGAGCCGTGAAGCGATGGCTGCCTTCTTCTACCGTGCAGCGGGCTCACCGCAGTTTGAGGCGCCGGCTGTGTCACCGTTCAAGGACGTCGCATCCACCAGCCCCTTCTACAAGGAAATCGCGTGGATGTCATCAGCCAAGCTCTCTACGGGCTGGGCGGATGGCAACTACCGCCCCTACGACGAGGTAAGCCGAGAAGCAACCACCGCGTTCTTCTACCGCGCAGACCAGAACGGCGTGAAGTTCTAGACGGTTCTCTCATGTAGAAGCCAACGCTAAAGGCTCTGGCACGCACTTCAAGTGCTTGTCAGAGCCTTTTTTATGGGTGAATTACCCCAATTTCAGTCACCCTATTTCCGGGGCATAGACCAAAACAACTAACGTTCAAAGAGCTTTCGGTGCTCATCTGAAACGTCTGCATTTTTGCGTCGCTCTTCGACAATGTCATCTTTGATGAATTGCTTAGTTTCTTCGTATTTGCTTCTAACCTCGGCACGAGATAACCCGCGCTCCCAAGGCTTTGTCAAAAATGCCACTAGGAGGCAGGCGACAAGAAAGAGAGCAAACATCGTTCCACCGATTGCAATACTCTGAAAAGCCAAAAACGCCCCAATACCTGCAACTACAGGAGTAACTATTACCTCATAGGCAGCATACAAAGCACCACCAGGTGAGCCATGACGTGCCTTGATAACTAACGGACGCTGAAGAAGAGTAACGATGAGCTCTGAGCCAATAACCACTAAAACTATGAAAATAACAAAATCTTGAAGATTAACCTTTAGTGCCGAAAAAATTAACCTTTAGTGCCGAAAAAGGTATTGATAACAGCCAATAGACAATTCCCACAGTCACAGCAACAATTCCGCCGGTCATCACATGCCCAATATAGGCATTAGAGAAAGGAACATATTCTGGATGCGATGTATTAAATTCTGGTTCCTGTGTCATCTGTGATTCCTTGCAGTAGATTACAAAAGGGCAATTTGTGACCTGCACCCTAATTTTAGGGTACGCGATAGAGGAAACTATCTCCTTGCGGTAACAGCGAACGTGATCTTGCAGCCACCCAAACCGTCATATATAGTCAGTAAAACTAACTTCTTGCGGTGTGGTGAACCACGTTTCACGCTAGCCCTGCTAGGTTGAGAGAAACACTGAAACCAGCGCCGCTGTTTTGACAAGGAGCTCCCATGGGCACGTTCTCGCACACCTCCACCTACACGCATCCGGTAGAGACCGTCACCGCCTGGCACATGCGCAAGGGCGCGCTCACCCGCGCCACTCCCCCGTGGTCAGGCTCCGTCGAATCAGACAAAGGCGTTGAAGAAGGCGTACAAGCTAAGCTCAAAATGGCAATACCCGGTTCTAAAGGCCTAGCCAACCGCGCATGGACGGCACTCATCACGGACGTCCACGACTCCGGTTTTTCCGACATCATGCTGGAAGGCCCGCTCAGCACCTGGAAGCACACCCACAAGTTCTTGGGCACCGCCAACCAGACCGTTATTCGCGATGACATTGAATTCACGATTGCAGGCGGCGAAGACCTCAAATCACGCGCCGTCGAAAAGAATTCAGGTGCCCTCGAATTCGCGGGCAACGTGCGCGGTGGCACCGAAATCGTCGCATCCAAGGTGGCAGCACGCCACCTCGAAAAAGTCTTTGCCGACCGCGCACGACGCGTTGAAGCCGACCTCAATTTTCAGGCACGCTACGCGGATGTCGCGCCGCAGACCATCGTCATTGCAGGCGCATCGGGCATGGTGGGCCAGCAAGTTTCTGCTCTGCTCACCACCGGCGGCCACACCGTACGCGCCCTCGTGCGCCGCAACCCCGAGGGCGAGAACGAGTACGCGTGGAACCCTGATAAAGGCGAGATTGATGAAACCGCGCTCATTGGTGCGGACGCGGTCATCCACCTGGGCGGCGCGTCCATCAACACGCGATTCAACGAGAAAAACAAGAAGAAAATTCTCGAATCACGCACTACATCCACCGGGCTTCTGGCTCGCACTATTCAGCGTTTGAAGGGTAGCGGTAAGAGCCCGAAGACTTTTGTGGTTGCATCAGCTATCGGCTACTACGGCGCCGACCGCACCGGCGAAACTCTGCACGAAGACTCAGCTGCGGGTAACGCCTTCCTCGCTGAAGTCTGCCAAAAGTGGGAGGCAGCTGCCGACCCCGCACGCGAGGCGGGCGTTCGCGTCGTACATGTACGCACCGGCATTGTGCTTACCCCGCTGGGCGGTTTCTTAAAACTGCAGATGCCGCTGTTTTTGAGTGGTACCGGCGGAACCATCGGCAAGGGCGACAACATTCAATCGTGGATTTCGCTGGACGACATTGCCGGCATCTACGTGCACGCCGTACTGCGCGATTCTGTGGAGGGCCCGGTCAACGCCGTTGCCTCATCACCGGCGAGCGCACGAAAAGTAGCGCGCCTGATAGGGCAGACGCTCAAGCGTCCGGCGCTGATGCGCGCACCAAGGGTCGCATCCGACGCTCTGCTGGGCAAAGAGGGCACCGACCAGCTGGCACTGGCAGACCAGTTTGTGTCTAACGACAAGCTGCTGAAGAGCGGGTACGTCTTCTTTGACAACCAGCTTAGCAGCGCCCTGAAGCACGCGCTGGGGTAGTTTCTTTTTCCGTTTCTCCGCCGAAATCCTGTTTTAAATCAGGATTTCGGCGATTAATCAGGATCTCGGCGGTAATAGCCCCAGCAACCCTCATGAAGTGTCCCAGGTTTTCTTCCGTTCAAGTGAATGGGAAAATCTGGATTATGCCAAAGAAATTTGATCAGAACGCGAAGGACCGGGTTGTCCGGTTGGTGGAAGATCGGATCCTTGCCGAGGGGCTCTCGATTCAAGACGCGTGCCAGGCGGTCGCACCAAAGCTCGGGGTTTCGTGGCACACTGCCCGGCAATGGTTACAGCAATCACGCAAAACCGGTTAAGTAACAAGGGATGAAGAAGACCTTGTGGCTGAGAATGCCAGGCTGCGCTGGGAGAACCAAGAACTACGCGATACGAACGAGTTATTGAAGGCAGCATCGGCTTTTTTCGCGTCAGAACTCGACCCCCAACGTCGGAAATGATCGCGTTCATTGACGAGTATCGCGATCATTTCAGTGTTGAGTTCATCTGTACGACGTTAAATAAGCAGCGCCAGGGAGGGTTCATCACCTCCCGTGGCTATCGCAACGCTAAATATGGCACACCGAGCGCTAGGAGCATCCGGGACCGTGAGCTGGTGGCCGCGATCCGTCAGGTACACGCAGCGAACTATGGTGTGGTTAGGATGTCTTTCTATGAATTCATAGAAACGACCCAGGCAATCCTCGTGAGCTTCATCCTCACGGACGGATCATCCTGGGTCGTGTCAGCCATCTATGATTACGTCAAGAACCTACTGGAAATCTTGAAGTAGTCCCCACCTGGGGCTCGGAAGTTCCCGCTTCTGAGCCCCTTCTTCGTGTGCGAAAAGATGACTTTGCATATCAAAGTAATATCATCATGCTATCACACCACCATAGCTGTTTTATCAGCCTCTTACACCCACCGATTTAGGCGAAATCCACCACATACTTTTTAGGTAAAGTTAATACTGCCCTCTTCCCGGGGTGCGCCGCAGCATATCCATTTCAGTAAATCCCTGCGGTCGACTCTTGGGGCAGAGGGGAGGTGAGTAGAGCCATGATGTTCTTTGAACTCATGGAAACAGCCCAAGCAATCCTGGTAAGTCTCATCCTTACCGATGGATCAGCTCAGGCTGTTTTGCATGCTCTTGATGCTCTCAAGGTTGTTATCCGCAACCTGAAGTAGTATCAACTCACAAGGAGAGGTTCGGTCGTTGCAAGCCGCCGAACCTCTCCGCTACATACATAAAGTATGTAGCTTTCCATTTCAGTAATATCTTCATGCTAGCACACCGTACTTCCGCCGTTGGTGGGGTTTCCCATGCGGTGAAACGGCAGACTTAGCGACTCGGCGAAGCCCCGTTTTTACACCACAGGAATAACCTCAGCACCGCTCATGATGGATGAGGGAACTGGGTGCGAGCGTGCGAGCGCTTAAGAAGCTTCCGAATCAGGCGAGGTAACGAGCCTGGTACTTCAGGAATACGCACCGAGCCGCCCGGATGCTGAGGGGACGGAGGGCCGCACCTTCCGAGCGCGCGAGGGAATCAAGGTGCGCCCGGAGTGGAGACCCACTCCAGCCCCCCTCAAACTATCTCAAATCTACGACACGACCGGAATAACCTCAGCACCGCCCATATACGGGCGCAGTGCTTCAGGGATACGCACCGGAGCCGCCCGGATGCTGAGGGGACGGAGGGCCGCACCTTCCGAGCGCGCGAGGGAATCAAGGTGTGCCCGGAGTGGAGACCCACTCCAGCCCCCCCTCAAACTATCAAACTATCTCAAATCTACGACGCGACCGGAATAACCTCAGCACCGCCCATATACGGACACAGCGCTTCAGGGATACGCACCGAGCCGTCAGGCTGCTGGTGGGTCTCCAGAATCGCCACAACCCAACGGGTAGTCGCCAAGGTGCCGTTGAGGGTTGCGACCGCGCGGGTGCGGCCCTTGCGCACATTGCCCGCATCGTCCACAGTGTCTGCGGTGCGTTCGCGTATGTTCAGGCGGCGTGCCTGGTAGGTGGTGCAGTTCGAGGTCGAGGTCAGCTCGCGGTAGGTGCCCTGGGTGGGAACCCACGCCTCACAGTCGAATTTACGTGCGGCAGAAGTACCCAGGTCCCCTGCGGCGGTATCAATCACGCGATACGCAAGGCCGCATTTTTGCAGCATTTCCTCTTCGAGGGCGCGCATCTGCTCGTGTATTTCTTCCGCCTGCTCCACCTGGCAGTAGACGAACATTTCGGCCTTGTTGAACTGGTGCACGCGAATGATACCGCGGGTGTCTTTACCTGCGGCACCGGCTTCGCGGCGATAGCAGGATGACCATCCCAGGTATTTTTTGGGTCCGTCGCTAAGGTCGAGTATTTCGTCCATATGGTAGCCCGCAAGCGCCACCTCCGAGGTGCCGACCAGGTACAGGTCATCACGTTCAAGGCGGTATATTTCGTCGTCGTGCTTGACGTTAAACCCGGTTCCGTTCATAATTTCGGGGCGCACGAGGGTGGGGGTTGTCATCATGGTGAAGCCGTTGGCTGTTGCCAGATCGAGCGCCATCCACATGAGCGCCTGTTCCAGACGGGCAACCTGCCCTTTGAGGAAGTAAAAGCGCGAGCCGGAGACCTTGGCGCCACGTGCCATATCGATGCCGCCGATGAGTTCGCCTATTTCCAGGTGGTCGCGCGGTTCAAAACCTTCTGCGGCGAAATCGCGGGGGGTGCCGACTTCTTTGAGCACCACGAAGTCGTCTTCGCCGCCGGTGGGTACGCCGTCGATAATCAGGTTTTCGATGGAGCTCAGCAGCTCTTCGTATTCGGCGGTTTTCGCCTCAGATGCCGCTTTCGCATTTGCTACGTGGGCGGCGAGTTCTTTCGCCTGCGCTACGAGGCCGGGTTTCTCTTCCTTGGGCGCCTTCGCCACCTGTTTACCGAAGGCGTTCTGTTCGGCGCGCAGGTTCTCGTAGGTGCCGATCGAGGCGCGGCGTGCGGCATCCGCCTCAAGAATACGGTCTACGTGGGCTTCGTCTTTGCCGCGTGCTCGCTGGGAGGCGCGGAAAATCTCGGGGTTTTCGCGGAGGAGGTTAATATCAATCACATATCAATAGTACCCAGTCGCCCCCAGCCGTAAAAAGAGCCTTTATGCGAATAAAGCGGGATTCCCAACGCTTTATTCGCATAAAGGCTCTTTTTATACGGTCGCGGGGGGGGCGGTTTAGCGTTTCAGATGCGCCGGTCGCCCACCCGGGAAGAGCGATTCCACCCAGGCGTGGGCAGCATCGAACGAATTCTCGGAGTGGATGCGCGGCGCAACGGTGGGCTGCCGGTCGGCACGCGGGTACGATCCCAGGTATTTAATGCCGGGCGCTATGCGGTGCAGGCCGCGCAGGGCGTCGCGCATTCGAGCCTCATAAATATGCCCGTCTGCGTCCACACTGAACATATAGGATCCCATCTGCCTGCCGGTGGGGCGCGATTCGATGCGTGAGAGGTTCACACCGCGCGAGGCAAACTGTTCGAGCAGTTCCAGGAGCGCACCCGAACGGTTTTCGGGAGTGCCCTCCCGATTTTCGGGCAGAGGGATCGTGAGCGTCGTCTTATCGGCGCCGGTAGGCTCTGGAATATCCGCGGTGCTGCTGATAAGCACAAACCGGGTGACGGCGTTTTTGTTATCGCCAATGTCCTCGGCGAGCACATGCAGATCGGGGTGAGTTGCCAAAAGCGCGGGCGAACAAATCGCGGCATCATACGCACAGGAAGGATCAAGCAGACCCACGGCTGCTGCCGCGGTGGAAGAACCGGGCAGGTACTCGGCGGTGGGGATAGTCTCATCCGCCCATTGCCGCACCTGGGCCCAGGCGTGCGAGTGGGTTGAAACGGTTTTAATCTCATCAATCGCGAGTGGACGCGCCGCGACCAGCACGAACCTGATAGGTACCAGAACCTCGCGGATAATGCGCATTCCCTCGGAAGCCGCGATCGCATCAAGAGTAGCGCTCACCCCGCCTTCGACCGAATTCTCAATGGGCACCATGGCGGCATCCACATCGCCACTGCGAAGACGTTCGAGCGCATTAGGCACGCTGGTGGCGGGAATGCGTTCGGCACCGACCGCGCCGGGCACGGAAAGCAGGGCGGATTCGGTGAAGGTGCCTGAGGGTCCAAGGTAGGTGTATCGCATGGGTTCAATCTTAGCGCGAGGTGGGTTCGGCACCGCCACAAGCTCGCAGGATGAGACGTTATTTAACACAAGGTTGAGCTCTATGACGCATATCGTCTTCGTGCGCTGAGTGGTGTTCATGTCGTGCCATACTTGAGGATATGTCACCCAACTTCACGCTTCTTGATCAGCTTTATACCCAGGAAAGGCTGCTTAATTCCGGGTATACCCGCACCACGATGCGGCGTAAACTACGCACAAAAGAGCTGGTCAGCGTGCTTCAAGGGGTGTATATTGCCGCATCGGTCTGGGATTCTTTTACACCTTCTCTTCAGGTTTTGGCGCGCCACACCGCACTGGCACTGCGTGACTCTACATGCGTGTTTTGCCTATCTTCGGCGGCATTTCTATACGGTCTGCCGCTTCTGCATATGCCGCAGAACTTGCATGTGCTCGCCGGATACTCGGCGCGAGGGGCGGCATCGGACGGCATTCTGGAGCATACAGGCAATGAAGCCTCAGCACAGGTGACGGTTTTACGCCCGAATTTTCGGGTTACCGAGCTCTCGCAGACCCTCCTGGATTGTGCCCGCACACTTCCCGTTCTTGAAGGATGCGCTCTCGTTGATGCCGCGCTGCACCGCCGAATGCTTGCCCCCGAAGAGATTTTGCCGCGTTTGCAGGCGAGCCAAAATTCGGCGGCCACCCATATTGCCACGCATGCGGATGCGCGCAGCAGCTCACTTCTGGAAAGTGTGGCGCGCCTGCAGTTGGTTGAGATGGGTCTTCCCGCGCCCGTGCATCGGCTGGATTTTGAAGCATATCTGCTGGGGACTTCGGATGCGCATACCTCGAACCGAGCCTCGGACTATGCGGGTGTGTACCGCATGTTACGCACCCGGCAGGCGAGTTTCGTGTGGCTCGAACAGCGGGTGGGTCTTGCAATGGTGGCTTCCGACGCCGCGCTTCCTCACGCGGATGCACCCACCCCCGAAGGTTGGCATATGGTTCAGGTTCGGTGGGAAGATTTTTATCCTTCTTCACGGGTGCTTCGCGAGAAACTGTACCCTTATTTTCCGCAGCTTGGGTAAGTGCTTTTTGGGTACATAAAATATATTCCGATATAGGAATATAAGGTATTTGACTAGTGTAAATAAAAATTTTTGCCGATATATGCCATATTCCCGATCAGGCATATAGCAGGTGCTAGGGCTGGATAAAAAACGGTTTATGCACCCTTCCTGGCAAAGACCCGAACCTTCTCAGTATCCCAATATTGGGCCGGTACTCCCCCACCCATGAGGACACGAGAAATAGATGCCGCCTCGGCACTTCCGAGCTGTGGAAGCGGAACATGCGAACCCGCCAGAATAATATTTCCTCGCCGCCTTCCTTTGAGCATTGCAGAATCGGCCACAATACTCACGTATTCAAATACCTCAAGCAAGGCGGCGGCTTCGGCGCGGGCGGCATTAAGCGTGCGGTCATCGCCGCAGTTGAGAATATACAGCCCACCGGGCGCCAGGGAGTTATCGACCGTCCGCACGAAATTCACGACCGTAAGTTCCACCGGAGTTTTATCTAGCGCGAATACATCGCGAATAACTACATCGCGCGATGCCGGTGCAAACGAGCGAGTGACGGTACCTGCATCACCCACCCGAATTTTTACGCGCGGCGACTTAGGAATATCGAACCAGTCACGCACATGTTCGGCCAGTTTGGCATCAAGCTCCACCACGGTATTGCGTGAGTTTGGGTATACGTCCGCGCAGTAGCGCGCTAGAGAACACGCCCCGCCGCCCAGATGGGTGATACGCAGTTTTTCGGGATTAAGATGAGTCTGAATATGCGAGTCGAGAACCGCAGCAATCCAGCGCATGTACTCAAAATCGAGCATACGCGGCTGCCCCACTATCACATGCGAAGACTGCACACTGTTGATGAGCAGAAGCCAACCATCAGCGTGGTAACCATCGGGCACAAGCTCAGCCTCACCGGTCGAAATGGGGTACACACCGGCAACCGCACCTGTTTTGTGCGGATGCTCGGCACGACGCGAGGCAGCGCTGCGGTTTTTCTTTCTCGCCATGCACATAAGCCTACGCTAGGTTCGGGCAACAGGCAGGAATTCGAGTCTTAAACGCGAACCTGCCTGTCGCTGCCCGAGCTACCGGGTCAGCCGTATATGCCGCATCTGGAATACAGTTGAGTGTTCCTGCGGCACACGCATTTCAACGGCTAGAAGTACCTTCACAAGGACTGTAAGCATCACCCGTTACGCACGCATAGAGCATCGCCACGATAGCCGTTAATTCTATATGCCGCATACAACATATAGCCTTGTCGAGCCAATATTCCGAGCTTATTTACCAGATTCCATCTGATCTATAGCGGCGTTGAGACGCTGCACCTTACCCTCAATTTCGCCATGATCGTGACCGGGGCGAATATCGGCCTTGACCACCAGCGAGACACGCGGAGCACGTTTCGTCACCGCCTCAGTAGCGCGCTTAATAACATCCATGCACTCATCCCAGTCACCCTCAATCGTGGTGAACATAGGCCCGGTTTGATGCGGCAGACCGGAAGAACGAACGATGGATACGGCCTCGGCAACCGCATCGTGAACAGAACCGTCGGCGGAACCCCCGCCCGTGGGAGCTACAGAAAATGCAAACAACATATTTCAATCGTAGGTTCTCACACGAAAAATCTACAGAGGACCGATACACTCCTTGGGGACTTTCGCTGACAGTACAAGAATTTTGCATAATCCTGCGTGAAAGCGACGTTTGATAGGGCGAGATATTTGATTGTGTGTTTAGTGCATGACAGCATGCTTTTTGCCACAAAAAGTTTCCCAAACCCCACCTAAAACCATATTAACCGCGAGAATACGCACCAAAAACACACCATAGTGCAGTCCTCAATCCCCCTCTCACCGCGACAAAAGGTTTGCCCGACTCTCAACCCCGATAAGATAGAAAGGACAAGACAAACTCGACGAGAGTCGCCGCATCCGGCGCATCCAACGTACGTACCGGATTGTTAGCGCGCCCCCGCCGAACGTTCAACGCCAAAGGAGCACTATGACCACCGGCATTTATCTCTCGGCGATGACTCAGGACTCAGGCAAATCCCTGATCGCCCTGGGCCTCGCAGATTCCCTTGTGAAGCGCGCCGATCGAGTAGGCTTTTTCCGACCCATTTTCAAGGGCGAAACTGCCAGCGATGACCCCATGATTCGCCTGATGAAAGAGCACTTTAACCTCTCTGATGAGCAGGTGGGCGGCGCAGTATCGCTCACCGAGGCACTAGAGTTCATTGCGGAGGGCAACACCGAAGAAATTTCGGCCCGCGCGGTTTCCGCCTATGAAGAAATTGCCGCTCACAGCGATGTTGTGATCGTGGACGGCATATACCTGACCGCCCAGAACGCACTCGCCGTCGAGTTCGATCTCAACGCCCAGGTTTCCCGCGATTTAGGTCTGCCCGTGATCGCTATCGTGGGTGCGAACGAGGCTTCCCTCGAAGAGGCAACTAACGCCGTAGAGGTGGCACGTTCCGAGCTTAAGGCAGCCAAGGTTGATCTGTTCTCGATTATCGTCAACCGTGCCGACCCCGAGCTGCGTGAGAGCATTGAGAAGAACGTTAAGCTGGGCGAGCATAAGTTCCCCGTCTACGTTCTGCCCGAAATCGCAGACCTGGGTAAGCCTACCATCGCGGAGGTCGTCGCCGCCCTCAAGCTCGACGGTTCGCACCTGTCGCAGGAAGATCTTGGCCGTGACATTAACGAGATCAAGATCGCCGCAATGACCGTCTCAAACTTCCTCAACCAATTTGCCGACGGCGACTTTGTGATCGTTCCCGGCGACCGCGCCGATGTTGTGGCCGCAACCCTCGCATCCGCGCTTTCACCCACGTTCCCGGCACCTTCGGGTATGCTGCTCACCGGCGGGCTCAACAACCTGCCCGGCAATAACACCGCCGTGGGCAGCCTGCTTGAAAGCGCGCCTTTCCCGGTACTATCGACTGACCGTGACACCTTCAAGTCGGCGCGCGCTGTTTCCCGCGTGCACGGCAGCGTGATCAACGGTCAGGCCCGCAAGCTTGCGAGCGCATTCGGCGGCTGGGATGAATACGTGAACCAGGAAGAGCTGCTTTCACGCCTTGAGCTTGAGCGCCCGGCTTCGATGACCCCGCTGCGGTTCCTGCACAACCTGATTGAGACCGCCCGCGCGAACCGCCGTTCCGTGGTTCTGCCTGAGGGTTATGATGTGCGTATTCTGCGTGCAGCCGAGATGATTGCGCGCCGCGATTTCTGTGACCTGATTCTGCTGGGCAACCCGGATAAGATCTCGGAAATCTGCCAGGCTGAGGGTATTAACCTGCCTGCCTCGATTCGTATTATCGACATTGCGAATAACGAATACAGTGAGGATTTTGCGGCGACTTATGCTGAGCTGCGCGCGCACAAGGGCATGACTATTGAGGGCGCGCGTGAACGCATGAGCGATCCCTCATATTTCGGTACGATGCTGGTTTACAAGGGTCTTGCGGATGGCATGGTCTCGGGCGCTATCAATACGACCGCGAACACGATTCGCCCCTCGCTGGAGTTCATTAAGACCCGCCCGGGCACCAAGATTGTGTCTTCGGTGTTCCTGATGCTCATGGAGGATCGCGTGCTGGTGTACGGCGACTGTGCTGTGAACCCGAACCCGAATGCCGAGCAGCTGGCGGATATTGCGAAGGCTTCCGCCGAGACTGCGCGCCAGTTCGGGGTTGATCCGAAGGTGGCTATGCTCTCGTACTCGACCGGTACTTCCGGTTCTGGTGCGGATGTGGATGTGGTGCGTGAGGCAACCGAGATTGTGCGCGCCTCTAACCCGGATTTCGCGGTGGAGGGTCCGATTCAGTACGATGCGGCCTCGAACATGTCGATTGCTTCGACCAAGATGCCCGACAGCCAGGTAGCGGGCCAGGCGACCGTGTTTATTTTCCCCGATCTGAACACCGGCAACAACACCTACAAGGCTGTGCAGCAGTCTTCGGGTGCCCCCGCCGTTGGTCCTGTGCTGCAGGGTCTGCGCAAGCCCGTGAACGACCTTTCACGCGGTACCACCGTGGAGGACATCATCAACACGGTGGCGATCACCGCCATCCAGGCGCAGGGGATGTAAGGGTGTAAAGCTCTCATGCTGGCTAGGGACGCTCGGTATCGACCGGGCGTTCCTGCACTTAGTCGACGTGTGAAGAAGTATAAATTTCTCTCTATACTGTGACGAAACATTTGTAACCCGTGCCTAGGCATAGGTTACAATTTTTGTATGCCATATATGACCATCTCAGAAGCATCAGACCACCTCGACATCTCTATAGACACCCTGAGGCGGTGGGATAAATCTGGCATAATCCGTGCCGACCGCAATACTGTAGGCCATCGCATCTTCGACACTGCTGAAATCCAAAGAGTAAACAGCAAGCGGCGTTGCCGAGAAGCTGCTGCTAAGGATCACTATAGTGTTCTGAAAGCCAATGACAAGACTAAACTCACTTCAATTGACCTTTTTGCAGGAGCCGGTGGAACTGCTTCAGGTCTTGAAAATGCTGGTTTCTCGCATCAGCTTCTATCCGAAATCGACCCTTTCGCAGTTGCAACTTTACGCCTCAATCGCCCCAATTGGAATGTGGTTGAAGGAGATGTAGCTAATATTGACTTTCGTCCTTTCTACAACAAAATTGATTTACTTGAGGGAGGCTTTCCATGTCAAGCGTTCTCATACGCCGGTAAATCTATGGGCTTTGAAGACACACGAGGAACACTTTTTTTTGAATTTGCTCGTGCCGTAAAAGAAGTAATGCCAAAAGTTTTTGTTGGAGAAAACGTAAAAGGTCTACTCCGTCACGATAAAGGTAATACTTTACAGACTATGCTGAATGCTTTGAGCTCTATAACTGACGAACTGGGGCGAACATATAAAATAACATATAAGGTTGTTCGTGCCCAATACCATGATGTGGCTCAGAAACGCGAGAGGCTTATAATAATAGGAGTTCGCAGTGACATAGATACACCAATATTATTACCTAAAGAAAGGGACTACATTATAAGCCTCTGGGAAGCTATAGGTCATTGCCCACCATCACCCGGACAGAGCTATCCAGAGAAAAAACGCAGGATATTGGACTTAGTTCCTCCAGGTGGATACTGGCGTGATCTACCTTCAGATATACAGAAGGAATACCTAGGAGGTTCCTACCACCTTTCTGGAGGTAAAACAGGAATGGCTCGTCGCTTATCATGGGACGAACCGTCTTTAACGCTCACCTGTAGCCCTGCGCAGAAGCAAACCGAACGCTGTCACCCAGAAGAGACGCGTCCCCTAAATATCAGGGAGTATGCCCGCATACAGTCCTTTCCCGACGATTGGCAATTTGCCGGCTCTGTAGCGCAACAATACAAACAAATTGGAAATGCAGTTCCCTCTAACCTTGCGTTTCATATAGGTCGTGCAGTTCGAGCGATGCTTGAAGGACGGGTTTGTGATGAATATATCAAGCTTGAAAAAGTTCCAAATTCAGATATTATAAATTCTGAACAGTTACCATTATTTAACATATAAATAAATTTTGTGCACAAAACTAACATTAGTTTTGTGCACAAAATTTATTTACCATATGTATATTCAAATATCTTCTGGATATCTGAATAATCCTCAGTTGAAACCTGAACGCTCTTAGAGTTTCCCAGCTCTTCGTGAACATCTTGCATTAAAGCAGGAAGAATTTCATACAATTCTCGCAAAGCGCCTTGATACTTAAATATTTTTGAATATGCAGTGTAACCGTCCATCACATACACGCGCTCTGAGGATCTTACATTAGAAGGCATCCACCTACGCTCATAAGGCTCTGCACTTTTTGGTACAATCTGAATTAGATAAGCAATGGAATTACCTCGGGATTTTGCTTGCTCCCTTAGTCTTTCATGTGTTTTTGCTTCATCTGAAGCTTTTATAGTATTGTATTTATTTTTTACTTCAGCAATTACTTTTACTGCTTTTTGAGGATTTTCTCCAAACCCAGTAACCTCCCCCTCAGATTCAATATCATAAATTGTTCCGCTAGCCCCCTTATCCTGCCATCCTTGAGCAAGCCCTAATACAGCTTGATGCCAATTACCTACAGCGTTTTGCAAAGTCTTGCCAACCTGCCTTGAATTTTCAACATCAACCCAAGTCCTATAATCGATTCCTGTCGCCCCCATAAGGAAAACTGCACCGAATGGATCAATAGCATTTTTACTTTCTTGTGGATCGAAATCCTGATTCGCTCTCGCAAATACGTTTTCAAAACTTTTTAGAGTAACCCTAAATAGATCCTCACTATTGATCCAGGTCAACCCATAATCATGCTGTTTTCGCATTACATTCCTTTCTTCCCTATCTATAGTACACCCCTAAATCATCAACAGTTAGATATTTAAACATGTACTACACTATTATAAACAACCATCAAATAAAACATCTAAGGGTCTGGAACTTTCACAACGGCAGCTCCATCAAGTCGGGTTCGATGTAGGGGCGAAAAACAGGCTTAATAGAGGTCAGCACATCGACCGGGTACCCTGTAATCTGTTCAAGCTCCTCAGATAACCGCAGTAATACGCCGTAATCTGGGGAGTCTTTCATCTCTATCAAAAAATCAAGATCACTGGCGGGGGTAAGCTCGCCGCGTGCCGCGCTACCGAATAGGTGCGCTTTAACCACCCCATACTTCCGCAGGGTATTGAGCACCGTTTGCTCGTGCGGAAGCGTATAGACCGATTGAGGGTGTGGTGCACGCATAAAGCCAATATATCAAATCACCTTCACCGCCCCTTGATATATACCCCCCTAGGGTATACACTGGATCTATGACAAAGCATGATTCCTCAGCACAGCCACACGGGTACACCCCAAACAAGGAGGCGCATTTGAAGCGCCTGCGCCGCATCGAAGGGCAAGTGCGCGGTATCGCCCGCATGGTCGAGGAAGACAAGTACTGTATTGATGTGCTTACTCAGGTCGCGGCGGTTTCCAAAGCGCTTCATGCGGTCTCACTCAACCTGCTCGAAGAACATATGGGGCATTGCGTCACCAACGCCGCAATTGAATCCGAACGTACAGGTGATGCGACAATAGTTGATGAGAAAATAAAAGAGGCAACCGCCGCCATATCCCGCATGATGCGCAGCTGACACGCGGGCGGCGCATCCACAAGTTTTGTAATTCCAAAAATTCTGGAAGGAACCATCATGGCAATCACCACCGTCAAAGCAACCGGCCTTACCTGCAACCACTGCGCCATGAGCGTGAGTGAAGAAGTCGGCGAAGTTCCGGGCGTCACCGGCGTGAACGTAGACGTGGTCAAAGACGGCGTTTCAACCGTCACCATCGAGCACGAAGGCACCCTCAATACGCAAGCCGTAGCGGATGCCATCGTTGAAGCTGGCTTCACTCCCGCCGTCTAATCATGGCGTATTCTCCGCAGTACCAGGCAATGGCGGTCGGGGCAGTGCGCGCACTCGTAGGCACCGAGAACATTCACCTGACCGAGGCGATTTCCCGCGTGGCACGGCAGATGGGACTCGACTCCGATCTGCTGGATGCGTGGGTGCGCGACTCCACCCCCTACACGGCGCGCGAAGATCAGCGCGGGCTGAAGCGGCGGGGCGCATCGCGCATACATTCCTCACAGGATCATGCGGCGAATACCCCCGCAGACGGCACCGACGATAATCTGCATCCCGGTGTGCATGGCTCCGCATACGACGCCCTCACTCAACGCCGCACATTCAGGCGTGCCGCCGTCACGCGGGTTCGCGGGGTGAACGATCGAGGCTCGAAACTAACCGGGCAGCGACCGCGCAGCAACCGTGCCGACGGACTGCCAGACGAAGGCGAAGTATAGATCAGGCGGCCTGCGGCAGGCGCATCCGCAGCAGGCAAAGCCCGAAGACAGCACAGCATCGTGAGCATTAAGAACAGAGGCGAAGAACATGGGTAACTCAACTCAAACAGCATCCACCACAACTGAGAACGAGCGTTCTCTTTTCGATTCCTCGGCTAACGGCGGGCAGACGCGCATTATCCACCTGGATGTTCAGGGCATGACGTGCGCATCCTGCGTGGGCCGCGTGGAACGTAAACTCCGCAAAATCCCGGGGGTTGATCCCGCCGTGAACCTGCCGCTGGAGTCTGCGCGCGTGATCGTTCCCGCCGATATTACCGATGAGCAGATCATTGAAACGGTCAATAACGCCGGGTATACGGCATCGCTCAAAACCAAGGGCCACAAGACAGAGTCCGAAGAGACGACCAACGCGCGCAGTGGGGGCTTGGGGTGGCGCATCGTTGTGGCGTTGTTGCTGGGTGTGCCGATTTTCTTGATTTCAATGTTCCCCACGTTCCAGTTCCCGCACTGGGGCTGGGTGCTTGCGCTTATCACGCTGCCGGTTGCGGTCTATAGCGCCGAGCCGTTTCACCGCGCCGCTCTCACGAACGCACGCCACTTCAGCAGCACGATGGATACGCTGGTTTCTCTCGGCGTGATTGTCGCCTACCTGTATTCACTCGCGCAGCTGTTCATGAACCCCGGGCTGACCGAGCATGTTCACCCCATGCAGGGGGGCATTCTCGGCATGTTCTTGAGCGGTAACCATGCGCCACTGTATTTTGATTCGGCGTCGATGGTGACTTTATTCCTGCTGATCGGGCGGGCAGTTGAGCACCGCACACGAACCCGCTCTTCTGAGGCTCTGCGCACCCTGCTGAGCCTGGGAGCACGCACCGCGACCCTGCTTCGTACCGACAAGCGGGGAACCACGCGCGAGGTGCAGATTCCGGTCGAGGACCTGCTGCCGGGAGACGAATTCTTGGTGCGCCCGGGTGAAAAAATCGCCACTGACGGCACGGTTATTGCAGGGTCTTCCGCCGTGGACGCCTCCCTGCTGACCGGCGAATCGGTGCCTGTCGAGGTTTCGGCGGGCGATGCGGTCACCGGCGCAACCCTGAACACCTCCGGGTCGCTGACGGTGCGCGCAACCCGCGTGGGCTCTGAGACGACGCTCGCGAAAATGGGCGAGCTGGTTGCCGCCGCTCAGGAAACGAAGGCACCCATCGCGCGCCTTGCCGACCGTGTTTCTGCGATTTTCGTGCCAATAATTCTGGTGATTTCACTCCTGACCCTCATCGGGTGGCTGGTTGTATCGCACGATGTGCCGCGTGCGTTCAACGCGGCGGTTTCGGTGCTGGTGATCGCCTGTCCGTGCGCACTCGGTCTGGCAACCCCCACGGCGCTGCTGGCGGGCACCGGGCGCGGCTCGCAACTGGGCATACTGATTCGCAACGCGCAGGTGCTGGAAACTACGCATACAGTGAACCGCATCGTGCTGGATAAAACCGGAACCGTCACCGAAGGCACAATGCGCGTGGCGCGCTTTGGAACCTTCGACGATTTCACCGAAGTCACGGCCGACAACGCCTCTTCAAAGAGCGAACGTTCTGTATCTATTCTGAGCGATGCCGCAGCCGTGGAGGCACTGAGCGAGCATCCAATAGCCCATGCTATTGCGCGTTTTGCGACAGAAAATTATGGAGCATTTCTCGGTACCGTCGAAAATTTTGAGGGTGTGCCCGGAGGTGTGCGCGGTGAGCTTGTGCCCGCCGATACCGACGGGAAGTCCCGCCGCCTGGTGCTGGTGGGCACCCCCGAATACCTGCTGCAGGCGGGCGTTGCACTCACCGAGAAGCAGCATCAGATGCTCGCGCAGGCGCGCTCGGAAGGGCTGACCACTGTGGCTGTGGCTCGCGCAATCGGCACGAAAGATCCCTTGCCTGTCGGGCTCATCGCGCTGGCGGACTCCCCCAAGCCCGAGTCGGCGCAGGCTATCGCTGAGCTTCACGAACTGGGCTTAGAGCCTGTACTGCTGACCGGCGACGCCCCCGAGGTTGCCCAGGCTATCGCATCCAGCGTGGGGATTAAGCCGGAGAACGTCTTCGCGGGGGTCACGCCCGAACGTAAATCCGAAGTTATCGCGCAGCTTCAGGATGAAGGCTACCGGGTGGCGATGGTTGGCGACGGCGTGAACGATGCACCCGCCCTGGCCCGCGCAGACCTGGGCATGGCAATGGGCTCAGGTACGGATGTTGCGGTGCAGGCGGCGGATATTGTGCTGATGCGCTCGGATATGCGCGCTATCCCCACGTCGCTGCGGCTTTCGCGGGCGACTTTGCGCACTATCAAGTCGAATCTGTTCTGGGCGTTCGCATACAACACTATCGCGGTACCGGTCGCAGCGGCGGGGCTGCTGAACCCGATGATTGCGGGCGCGGCCATGGCGTTCAGTTCGGTGTTTGTGGTGCTCAATTCGATGCGCCTCACCCGATTTGAGCGGTAGCTCGGTTCGCGGCGCCGAGCTTCGGCTTTTGTGCGTCTTCACGCAAATCCCTTGTACTCCCCTGCTGACGCTGGCATGATAAGAAGAATCATATGGCCGCACTGTATTTCAGGGGTACACCTCTGAATTTTGTGGTGCAGGTAATACGCGCCGAAGCATCCGGGAGATTCACATGCCCAAACTAACCCCGCAAATGTTCACATTCCTCAACAACCCACCGGTCGAAGACACACTCTATGACCTCTACGACGCCACGCTCAAGCAGGGCAAGCGCATGTTCATACATTTTCTGCCGAAAATCCACCAGATTTTAGGCAGGGGGATTGATTGGGAGACCGAGAACGAAGATTTTTATACCGATAAATACATCCCCATAACCCCGCAGCAGGGCGAGTTTCTGTATATGCAGGCGCTGGCGAGCGGCGCGCGGAATATCGTTGAGTTTGGTACATCCTACGGTATCTCGACGCTGTATCTTGCCGCCGCCGCAAAACGCAATGACGGCCGTGTGATCACCTGCGAATATGTGCCTCATAAGGCTGAGGCCGCGCGGAAAAATTTTGAGCGGGCGGGGCTTGCGGACTATATCGAGCTACGCGAAGGCGATGCGCTGAAGACCCTACAAGACCTGGATTTCAGCCCCGATTTTGTGCTTCTTGACGGGTGGCCTGACCTGGTGCTTCCCGTCTTTCAGCTGTTGGAACCGCATCTTGCCGACCGCGCCGTGATTGCCGTAGACGATGTTGAGGGATTTGGTCCGTCTATGGAGGATTACCTCGACTATGTGCGCACCCCCGCCAACGGATACGTCTCAGTGACCATGCACCCGAGCAAGGCCCTGGAATACACCGTAAAAGTGGCGTAAACACTGGCGTGCCCACGCCCCATCTCATCACAACCGAATAGATTATAGTTTCAAAAGGAAAGGTAGTCCCTGATGAAAACTCTACCTATTATCTGGCAGCACCTTGTCAATACCGAAAAACAAACCTGCTCACGGTGCGGTACAACAGGTGAGGAGCTGCGCAAGGCTTTACAGGTATTGAAAGCTGAGCTCTTGCCTCAGGATATTCAGCCTCATCTGGAAATCCGTACAATGAGTGAAGAAGAATTCTTGACTCATCCTGAGGAATCCAATCGTATCTGGATTATGGGTGTACCCCTGGAAGATCTAGTGGGTGGGATACAGGGAAGCAGCACCTGCGACGATGTGTGCCACGGTGAACAGTGCCGAACCGTCGAGTCCCAGGGGAAAACATATGATGCAGTTCCAGCCTCTCTGATTGTGCAGGCCGCTCACCGGGCTCTTTCACCCGAAAAACCAGCTGAAGATCGGCGGCGGTTTGTCCAAACGATATGTTGTTAGCCGTAGGAGCACATCTAAAGCACGCTTTGGGCAACTCAGTCAATCACGCTGTGCGAAAAACCGGCGGGAGGCGCATCCCTGCTCGATATACTAAATTCCGTCATAAAACCCCAGCACAGAAAAGGAAAACCATGATTCTCACCCGTGAACAAGCAATTGAAATTTTCAAGCGTCGCGTTTCTACCCGCTCCTACGACCCCGCCCGTACAATCAGCGACGAAGACTTTAACACAATCCTTGAGTTTGGGCGCCTCTCCCCCAGCTCGGTTGGTTCCGAGCCGTGGAAATTCCTGGTGATACAGAATAAAGAGCTGCGCGAGAAGCTCAAGCCTATCGCCTGGGGTATGGCAAACACGCTCGATGACGCCAGCCACGTGGTGATTATTGTGGCGAAGAAGAACGCCCGCTACGATTCCGATTTCCTGCTGCAGGCGCTCGCGAAGCGTAATCTTCCCGAAGACCAGATGCAGATGGCGCTGGACAGGTACAAAAAGTTCCAGGTACACGATATGAAGATCGCCGACGACGAGCGTTCCCTTTTCGAGTGGACTAGGAAGAATACCTATATTGCGCTGGCGAATATGCTTACGGGCGCAGCGATGCTCGGCATCGATTCCTGCCCCGTTGAAGGCATAGACTACGATGCGGTCACCCAGCTCCTCACCGAGGAAGGGCTCCTCGACCCCGAGGATTACGGCGTATCCGTTGCCGCAACCTTCGGCTACCGCTCGCGCGAGATCGACCCGAAGCCGCGCAAGCCGCTTGATGGGCTCGTTGTGTGGGCCAAATAGCCTGCTCTCCCTGAGTTCCCGCGCGGGACTCTTATCTGGGGGCTGGGTATCAGGTACTTAGTAGCCTGCCCGGTCCCCTAATTTACCCGGTTTCTGCACTCACTGGGCGTACCTATGCGCTGGCGCTTCACTTGTGGAATGAGTCGGTGCTACGTTCCGCGCCGCTGGTGCGTGAACACGGAATTTCCCCGCTAACCCCACTTTTGGGGCAGGTTTTCGATGCGCACACGGTCACCGAAAACTGGTTCACCGGGTAGCTTCCCGCCCAATCTCTTCGTACCGGCCAGCTATTCTTCGCGGTGCTCCCGGTATTTATCGTGTGCCGTGCGACCAAGATTCTTTCCGGTTTTTGTGGCGATTTTGCGTTCCGCTTTATGGACGGCGCGTTGGGAGGTATCGCCCGAATCCCGCATAATACCCTTGAGAATAACGGCACCGATAGCCACGAACGCAATAACAACAACTGCAAGCACAACGGGGAATATCCAGCCGGGCGCATCAGCCTGTTCGTTGAGGGTATCGTGGGCAAGAATGTTCAGAAGTATCACGGAGCCTCCTCGTTCTTATACTGCGCCTGCTTCTTTCCACTATAAAACCTATGCTCACAAGGGGCTTTATACGGCATCGCGTTCGCCCGAATATCCAAAATTATGCGTAAATTTCGCGCCCGCGAACGATACTCTTAAAGGTGAAGGCAAGTTTTATATGCCTTCGGAACGCCGCCGTGGAAAGGAGTCGCATAATGTCCCTGCTAGATTTGCTGAACCGCCGCCGTTCGGTGCGCCACTACGACGAGAACCAGCCCATTGATGCCGATGTTGTCAAAGAGTGTTTGCAGGCGGCTCAGCTGGCGCCCACAAGTTCAAATATGCAGCTGTACGAGCTCTACCACGTGACTGATCCCGCCGTCCTGAATAAACTCGCCGCTGCGTGCATGCACCAGCAGGCCGCCAAGACCGCGCAGCAGATGGTGGTGTTCGTAACCCGCCAGGATTTGTACCGCCGCCGCGCGAAAGCCGCGCTGGAGTTTGAGCGCGGCAACGTTGAGCGTAACAGCCCGCCTGAGAAACAGAAAGACCGCATCAAGAATTGGGAAATGTACTACACCAAGGCTATGCCGCTCGTGTACGCGCGCTGCTTTGGTCTGCTGGGCGCATCCCGCGCGGCAATGGCGAATTGTGCGGGCTTATTCGTTCCGATGATACGTGAGGTTTCGGAGCACGATTATCGCGTGGTTGTTCACAAGAGCTGCGGTCTGGTGGCGCAGACGTTTATGCTCGCAATGACCGAGGCGGGGTACGATACCTGCCCGATGGAAGGCTTCGACAGCCACCGCGTGAAGAAGCTCCTCAATCTGCCGCGCAATGTCGAGATTAACATGGTGGTCGCCTGCGGTATCCGCAAACCCGGCCACGGCATCTGGGGCGAGCGTTTCCGCCTGCCCTTCGACGAGGTTTACCGTAGGGTTTAGAGACAAGTGAGCTGAGGTTACAAGGAGTTCCCATGAAAACACTTGCTGTCGTCATTCTGGATAAATTCGCCGATTGGGAACCTGCCCTGCTTACCGCCGGGCTGCAGAGCATCATCGGCGGGTACACAGTGCGGTGGGCGTCCGTCGATCGAGAAGTGAAAACCTCTATGGGCGGGCTGCGGGTAGAGTCCGATATGACAATTTCCGAGATTCCCTCAACTGCGGATGCGGTCATCGTCATCGGTGCGGAGGGCTCGTGGCGTACTCTGTCCGCCGAAGATTCCCAGCAGCTCGCCTCAATTCTGCGTAGTTTCAAGGATGCGAGCAAACCGGTTGGTGGTATCTGCGACGGCGCATATTTCTTGGCTTCTGCTGGCCTGCTCGATGGGCGCAGGCACACCGCCAATAGCTTTGAGGACATCAAGGATTTGCCCGCCTACACGAACCCGCATCAGTACGTGAACACCACGCGCGAGGCTGTGCGCGATAAGAACCTGGTGACCGCCAGCGGGATGGGATTCGTTGATTTCACCTTCGAAATGCTGCATGCTCTCGGTGATATTCCTGACGCCGCCATTGAGCAGTTTAACCAGATGCTGCGATAACTGCCGGGCTCATCTCAACTAGTATATTCACTCCATACAGAATACGGAGGGCGCATGAAACATTCACACGATTCCGCCCCTGACGACTGGTCTTGGTTTGATGAGTTGGGGGAGCTGGGCCCGAGTTTTATTGAGGCGATCCAGCAGCTACATGCCGCTCCGATCTACTATCAGAGCCCGGAACGAGCACACGGTGATATATAGCGGTTCCGATTATTTGCACGCCTTCATTCAGTGAATAATGCGCCTTTGGGTATATTACGTGTGCTTCGAGGGTACTTTATAAGGATTTTCATGGCCCCTCAGGAAAGGTGAAGAATATGGATTTTCAGTTTGAGGCCCCGCCCCAGCTGGAGCTCGGACAGCCTATCGGTTACTACCGCGAACAATTTAATAAAGAACTTCATGATTCTTCATCCCCCGGGTGCGAGCGCTTTATGGGTCGCGTTACTCTGGGCGACGCCGAACGCGTGGTGGATCTTGGGTTGGCTGAGGGGAAGGTTGTTCTGTTCTCCCTGCAAATCCTGGATGGTGACACCCTCGACGGCGTGAGTCTGGGGCTTTCACCGCGTGAATTTCACGAAAAAATGCGCATCGAGAGGCGCGACAGTTCTATTTTCTCCGAGCGCCTGATTTTCTTCGAGGATTTCCTCACCCTCGGATGCGAAGGTATAAACATCGAATTTATCGAGTGGTGGGATCGCGGATACTGGGATGACTATTCTTTCTTTGAGGAGGCATACCCGGACGAATAATTGACGGGAGCTTTAAGGCTCGCTATGTCTTAATCCACATGTTCGAGGCTGCGCGGCAGTCGAAGGTGGATGCCCGTAGAAGACTCCAAGTTGAAACCTATGTAAGAATGCGGTAAATTCCGAAGCGTGTAACGACGTCAAAGATAATCGGATAAAGTACGCTTTTCCTTTTATCTCCGCACCTCAAGAGCCGGGAATCAAGAACCCGCCAACAGGCATATGATGTAAAACACTTACAAAACGTGTGAGGATTTGCACGCTCATGGCGTCTTCATATCAGCGCCGTAGGCTTGAGAGACGACGGCAGGCGATAACAGCCCCGTCGAATCACGCAATATGTGACAGTAAAGGCAGCTGAAATCCCGGCTGTTGCTGAACTTTCAGGCGGAACCTCACCGATCTGCGCTTTTAAGACCCCATATCATCATCCGTTTAGGCGCGCCCGCGCCATGGCGGATATTCACAAAGGAAGAACCATTATGCTTGGACTCATCGGAATGATCATTGCTGGCGCTATCATCGGCGCTCTGGCTCGCCTCATCATGCGAGGTCACCAGAACATCTCGGCACTGTGGACCGTTATCTTAGGTGCTGTCGGCGCATTCGTTGGCGGAGGAATCGCGAGCTTCTTTGGCGTTGCTGATACCGCTGGTATCGACTGGATTCGCTGGATCCTCTCCATTATCGCCGCCATTGTAGCAATCTCCATATACCTAAGCGTAACCAAAAAGAACTAATAGCCTATATTCTCGCGTCGTTTCAGCATCGCAGGAACAAAGCCAAGCGGGGTATGCAGAAATTATTCCCAGCTTCCGCATACCCCGCTTTGGCGCATATAAGGACTATTAGCACAATAGGCAGCTGAGTCGAGCAGACATGGGCAACAGTTGTGTTTGTACACACTCATCAACGCAAAGTGATAAATACCACCATTTTGATGTGTGAGGAATTCAGTGCCTCAAGCGTCTTTATAGTAGCGTCGCAATCGACCGCAAAAACGGATAAAGGGCGTGGGTAGCGCCCGAATTCCTCAGCCGTCGATGCGTGCCGCAAATATCAAACATCATAATCCGCGTAGCGGAGAAAACACACGAAATGAGGCTCCCATGAGCGAAAACTCGATTCCCCAAACCGGTCAGCAGCGTGAGCGCGAAAACAACCGTGAAAACAACAAGGAGACCCAGCATAACAAGGCTAATCGCGGTCCCCTACAGACTTCACACGGTGTAACCACCATTGAAGAGAACGTTGTTGCCAAAATCGCTGGTATAGCAACCCGCGAAGTTCCCGGCGTGTACGATATGGGTAATGCCGTACGCCGCGCCTTCAGTGCCGTGACTGACCGCATCCCCAACGCCCAGACCAATGTTGCTGGCGGTATTAGCGTCCAGAAGGGCGAGACTCAGGCAGCCGTAGATGTTACCGTCGTGGTCGAATATGGAGTCTCCATTGTGGAAGTAGCCAATGCTATCCGCCGCAACGTTATCGAGCAGATTGAGGGAACCACGGGTCTAGAGGTAGTAGAGGTTAATATCGACGTCACCGACGTTCACCTGCCCGATGACGATTCCAATTCCGCTGACTCTGCGGATCTCAAGTAATCCAACGCCCCCGATCTGAGGATCTTTTATGAAGACAACACACCTGGCCCTCTTGGTGGGCCTATTCCTGGGAACAATTCTTGCTTTCGGTTCCTTCGCCGACTTCATCCTGGTGGCACTGTGCGGCCTGGCTGGAACGGTGGTGGGTTTTTACCTGGAGGGCCGGGTCGATGTCCAAAGCATCCTTAATCGATGGAGGAAGTAATGACGGAGACCAACACACAGTCCGCTGCTGTCAGTGCTGAGGGCTCTCACAAAGAGAGCCCCTGGCAGGGGCAGCGCGGCGTCACCGTCATTCCCGCCCAGGTTGTTGCGCAGATCGCGGCTCAAGCCGCTTACGAGAGCGCAAATGTGGGCTCGAACGCCGGAGGACTACTCGGGATAGGGGCACGTCGAAATTTCCATTCACGCCCCGAGGCAAAGTGTGATCTCTACGGTCAGGTTGCTGTCCTTCACTTAGATCTCGGCCTTACCTTCCCTACAGCATTGGTTTCAACCCTGCAACAGTTGCGTGAGCATGTGAGCCAGCGCGTCGAGCACCTCACCGGACTTAGGGTTGAGAAGATCAACATTGAGGTCTCCTGGCTCAATCCGAACAACCAGGTAAGGAAGGCTCTGCGATGAAAACTCCCGTACAAAACCTCATCCAGCGCCCGTCACGGAGCTTGCCCGTCATTGCCCTGGCGTTACTACTCCTCATCGTAGGAGGGCTGGGAATCTGGGCGTTGGGAAACCGTCTCCTAAACGGAGTATGGCCGGATGGAACGTCCTCAGCAGTCAGCGGGCTCGGCTCCACTATCATCGGGGCACCAGCGATAATCGCAGTAGCCTGTATTGTGACCGTATGCAGTCTGTTCATGATTATCCTAGCTCTGTGGCCGGGAGCTCCTGAACGCACTGAGGTTCTTGCAGATAACATACCCGGTCAGACAGCTATTTCACGTCGTGACCTAGCAAGGCTCGTGCAAACCCATGTTGAGCGGGTCGATGGTGTTCACAGCACCAGGGTTCGAGTCCGTCGAAATCGCGTGAATGTGATTGTGTTCAGCGTTCTGGACGACCTCGAACCTGTGCGTCAGGCCGCACAGAAAGCAGCTGAACAGGCTATACAGACCTTGAAACCCGTCGGAACCGCACACAGCCGAGTGCGTATCCAGCACACGAGCTGAAAGAGAGAAAACCATGCGTTCGGTATCTGGAATTCTCAATAGGATAGTCCTTGCGGTAAGCGGTTTGCTCATCGCGGTGATAGCCCTCTGGCTTATGGCTTCCGGCTTGGGTGTGGGTCAGTCATGGCCCGCGCTTAGCTCGGTTCTCGCCAAAGCTGATACCCGGGTCGATACCTGGGTCGGACCCCAGGCACACTGGCTGTTGCCAGCCGCCGTTATTGGGTCGGTTCTTCTTCTCGCGATTGGCTTATTCCTGCTCATTAAGCAGGTGCCCCGTAAGGCTGCTGCGTCCCCCTTGCGCCTGACAGGCTCCGATGGCACACTTCTAGCCACAGTCAGCCCCGATGTCATAGCCCAAGCGCTGTCTGAGCGAGCCGAAGACGTTCCTGGCGTTCAGCGGTGCTCAGTATGGGTCACCGGTTCACCTAGCAACCTGTGGGTGCAGGCAACCGTCACCGTAGCAGAGAACAGCGAGGTTGCATGGACCGTGAGCGAGCTCAGGAAACGACTTGACCAAGACGTTAGTTCCTCTCTGGGAAAGCATGCTCGTCAGATCGACGTACTGCTGCGCCTAGAACAAGCCACCAAACCCCAGAGTGCAACCCACACTGTGACAGGAAAACACTCATTAGAGAGCGGCGGTTCTAATTAACCATGACTGATGAAAAGCGCAGTAATGCGGGGCAGTCCACCGGTCCGCCCACCAAGCATGTTCCTCACCCGAGCGCTGCGTCTCAGGGTAAAGACAGGTACTTGGTGCTGCGAGCCCAGGACGGTGACATCGACGCCTTCGGAAAGCTCGTCGAACGTTATCAGGGGCGTCTGTTTCGCACCGCCTACATGATTGTGCGCAACCGCCATGACAGTGAGGACATCGTCCAAGAGACCCTTATTCAGGCGTGGCGGAGTCTTCATCTGCTTCGGGATCCTGATGCGTTCCGAGGCTGGCTCATGCGCATCTGCACTAATAAAGCCACCAGCATTATTCGTCAGCTCCAGCGCCGAGCCACTGACCCTTACGATTCAGAGGGTCTTGAGAGCGCGAGCGCCCTACCTAACACCACGTCGACAGCGACCGAGGATCCGGCGCAGTCCAGTGAGGTAAACGCCCAGATAGAAGCATTAGCCAAGCTGTTGGCATCCGCTCCTGAAGAGTTGCGTATCGTCTGGGTGCTTCGAGAGGTTGATGATATGTCCTACGAGGAGATATCTCAAACCCTAAACCTAACCGAATCCACAGTCCGGGGGAGGCTGGCACGCGCCCGCTCCCTCGTCATGCGCCATATGAAGGAGTGGGAATGAGTTCCACCACCCGCATCCCACACGCAGAACCACAGTCCACACAGTCGGCTCAGTCTTATGAGCTTGACGAAGCCTCCACGCAGGAGTACCTGCGTCTAATCGCTTCAATCCACAAGACTTGGGACACATTGGAAGCACAGTCGAGTCCATCGGTTATGCCTCAGCGCCATATTATGGATGCTGTCATCGCCGAAACCCGACATGGTGCTCAGGTAGAGATGCCGCCGACCGGCTTAGGACCATATAGCATGTCCGAATTCTCCCTGCGCGCCCTAGTGCGACGCAGTGTAGATTCCGTACCCGGAGCTCATGCACTAAAGTCTTCCTTTAAGCATGACCCAGCACCCGAAGGTCAGCGGGAGTTGGGAATACCGAATACAATTTTCTGCCGTATCTCCGCACAAGCTACAATCAGTAGCCTCTCCCAACTTGCTCAACAGGTCCGTGATGCGGTACGCCAGGCGTGTTATGAGAACCTAGAATTGTCCCCAACCGTCAATATTCACATTGAGGATCTGCACGATGACGACTAACCTCTCAGCAGCCAAATTGACTCATGTGGTCACGGCCGTTCCCGGAGTGCGCGGCATTGAACCGGGAGTCGGCTCCACGCTGAAAGCCATCGGCAGCCGTATGAGCGGCGACCTTGCAGATGCCCGATTCGGAATCATCATTGAGTCGGGCGAGAAGGTCATTATCGAGATTGGAATCGATGGCTCTCGTAACGTCAAAGAAATTGTCCGAGATGTTCAAGAGGCGGTTCTGCGCTCACTGTCGCAAACAAACCGAGAGGGCGGCGCTTCGGAGTCAAGTTCCAAGCCCGAGCCTCACGTAAGGGTGCGAATACAATCCCTTTTCTAGCGATGCGTATCGCAGAACCGTCTTCGTTTCAGGAGCACACATACCGCTAAGGTATAGTCCTTTCGCACATAGATGCCGTGGAGTTACTAGTCGAGCCTCAACGCGATGCGTGAGCTAGAAGATCGCGAAAAACACTTATCCTCAGCACTTGAAATCTGGTAACCCCGGAAAATTACGCTTTAATCCACACGTCCGAGGCGGCGCGGCGGCCAAAGATGAATGCCCGCACGCCCTGGTACCACAGAATGTACGCCGCCCAGAGCCCCAGGTACCCGACTGTGGCGCTCAGCAGGCCACCGGAAACCGCCCAGTGGATCCCGAAAATGACGGGCGCATAAACAACCAGCATCACAAATGAGCCAATTGCCAGGTATTTCACGTCCTGAGCACCCATGAGGATACCATCAAGGACGAATACATATGCGGCTATCGGCTGCCCCACGCCAATCACGAGGGTAGCCCACGCGAAGAGGGTGGCGACGGGCGCATCCTGCGTGAAAATCCAGTTTCCGAAGAAGCCAATCACGGGCGCAACAACGCCGGTGACAACCCCGTACACCAGGCTCATACGCACCAGGCGATTCTTGAGCTCACGCACTTTCGCACGCCCGGATTCAGCCGTCAGGTCGCGTTCTCCAAGTTCCTTGCCCAGCAGCGCCTGCGCCGCTATTGCAAGAGAGTCCAGGGCAAAGAGCAGCAGGTTGAACACGCTCATGCCCAGCTGATATGCCGCCGTCTGCTCGTCGCCCAGGCGAGCCACCACAAATACGGTAGACAGCAGTGCCAGGCGCATCGAGAGGGTGCGCAGCATCAGCCAGGATCCGAGGGATAGCACGCCGCGCATCCCCGCAATATCGGGTCGCCACGTCACGCCCTGCGGGCGCATCTTAAGATGAATAAATATACCGAGTGCGAGCGCCATGCCCCACTGCGTGAGCGATGTGCCCGTCGCCGAACCGGCCACGCCCCAGCCGACCGGGTATATCAGCACCCAGTTCAGCGCCACATTCACCACGGTGCCCACACCCGCAACTTTGAGCGGGGTCACGGTGTCTTGCAGCCCGCGCAGGGTGCCCATGAGCGCCAGAATCATCATCATGGACGGAATGCCCCACAGCGAATGGTGCAGGTAGTCGCGCGCATAGCCGATGGTTGCGTCGTTCGCGCCCATGCCGCGCAGCGCAGGATCGGCAAAGATATAACCCACACCCATAATGAGCAGGCCGAGTCCAAGCGCAACCCACACGCCGTCCACGCCGATGCGGTAGGCGTGCGCCAGCCGATGCGCCCCGAACGCGCGCGCAACCGCCGGGGTCACCGAGTATGCGAGGAAGTTCATGAGCCCCACCACGGTTGTGATGAGGGTTGCCGCAATGCTCATGCCCGCCAGGGTTTCGGTGCCCAGCTGCCCCACGAGTGCGGAATCGGCGAGCACGAACAGCGGCTCGGCAATCAGTGCGCCGAAGGCGGGTACGGCGAGCGCCAGAATCCGCCTGTTGAGCGATTTTTCGGGTTGAGTTTTCCCAGAGTCCGCGCCGCTTTCCCCCAGGTGAAGGGGGATGCTGCCGGTGCGCGGGGTCGCATCCAGCAGGTTTTGGGGTTCGTGCGTGCTGGCGGTGCCGTCGGATGTGTTCGCGGCGCTTGATGTGTTGGGTTCTGAGGCCTTGTTGCTCATAGGTACAGCCTACTCCCGCAAAGATGGCACGTCAGCGATGTGTTTATCTGTCTCACGCTATGACCGCTTCTTATTCCGCGAGCAGGTGGTTTTTGGTTTGAGCAGGTAGGAAAAACTCACCTGTTCGGCCAAATCCTACCTGCTCGCGGTTCTTAACGACGATCGCGGGGTGAGAGAAAGCGGAACTGGGTTTAGCCTTTTCGCCCCCGCAGCTCGTCTAGGGCACGGCGTTCTTTCTTGGTGGGTCGCCCGGTGCCGCGTTCGCGTTTGGCGACCGGCGGCATCGACAGGTGCGCGGGGCGCGGCCCCGAGAGGTCTTCGTAACAGGTGACGGCGATCGGCGCGCCCACCCGTTTGGTGATGAGTTTTTCGACCTTAAGCACGCGTTCCCAGCCGGGGTAGCGCACTCGCACGATGTCGCCTCGTTTGAGTTTTTGTGAGGGTTTTGCGGATGCATCGTTCACGCGCACGTGCCCGCCTTTGCATTCGTCGGCTGCGAGTGCGCGGGTTTTGAAGATGCGCACCGACCACAGCCAGACGTCGATGCGGGCGCTGGTGATCTCTTCGCTCATACTTCCCATTCTAGGAACCTCCCCCATGCGGCGCGAGCAGATAGTATTTTCAAAATACTATCTGCTCGCAGGAGGGCGGAAGTCGCTATGTATTTGCCGCTTTCCAGGGAATCTCCACGTTATCCGGCACATCCGCATTCTGCTCGGTCTTCGTCTCGGTTTTTGCACCGACGCTCGCGGTATCATCCTCTACGCTCATGCGAGTTGCCCGACGTTCCTTCCACGCCCAGCCGATTGCCCCGGCGAGAAGGCCAAACCCTGCCCAGCCCAACAGCACAGCCCATGGCAGGGAGTTTGAGGCATCTGGGAAGTAGGCGATATTCCGCAGCAACGTGTTGGATGCACCCGGCACCATCAGCTGCCCGAGGGCTCCCCAGGGTGCGGGGATAAATTGCCACGGCATGCTTGCCCCGGAGAGCGGGTTGCCCACGAACATGGAGAGCACGGCACCAAGGCCGATACCGGCGGCGTCGGCAAACAGCGCGGACATTCCGATCATGAAGGAGGCCGTCGCGAAAACGGTCATGCCGAAGGTTGCCCAAAGTGCCCCGAAATCGCCGGGAACGAACCCGAACCAGGTGCCCAGAATAAGGGTCATGAAGAGTCCGCCAAGAATCCCGTAGAGCCCAGCGGTCACGAAGCGGCGCAAGGTTCCTTTGATGAGGTAGATACTGAGGATTCCGCCAAGCATACCGCCCATAACGAGGGGGAATGCGGCAACCGCCAGGCCCATACCGTTGGGATCGCCCTCGCCGAGCGGTACGACTGCGGTGGTTTTGGCCTGCGCCTGCTGCAGTTTTTCCTGCTCGGTTTTCAGCTGTTCGAGCTGCTGGGCAGCGATGGCTCCTTGTTCACCGCCTGCCTGTGCGGCCTGCTGCAGCGCCTGAGTTTTGGCTGCGGTGGCTTTCTGCTGTACCTGAGCATTCATCTGCTGGGCTACGCCGGTGAGCATCTGGTTTGCGGATGCGTTTGCGGCGGGCGCGGTCATGACCTCGGGCGCCGCACCTTCGGTGAAGACGATCGCGCCGTAGGTTTCACGTTCTTTGATCTGCCGTTCGGCGTCTTCGCGGGAGGACGCCTGTTTGAACTCGAAGGTTTCGATCCCTCGATCTTTGAGTCCTTGTTCGAATTGGCTGACGGCTGCTTCCGGTCCCGCGATGGAGACGGGCAGGTTTTTCGCCTCCATGGCTTTAGTGGGCCAAGTGAAGGCAAGAATCACGATGCTGACAATGACGGATGCCAGCGTGGCGATGGCGATAACCTTGCGCCAAGATGAGGGCGTGATCGCCTCGGTTGTGCGTGCCATAAAACTCTCCAAACAAAATATATGTTTTGTTTATCAACACGTAAGACTCTACTCTGCATAAAGACCAGATGCAAACACAATAACCATTTTGTTTATAATGTCACAACAGAGAATAAGCATTCTATTTTTGTCTAGCGCAAACTCTTCGAAAAGGTATAGTCTTAAGGCATGCCACGTCTGACCGAAGCCACTAAACAGGCACGTCGACGCCAAATTATCGACGCCGCCTTCACGTGTTTTACCGCCAAGGGGTACACCCATACCTCCATGACGGACATCATCAGAGAATCCGGACTTTCCTCGGGTTCCATTTACTCGCACTTCAGCGGCAAAGGCGACATTCTTTACGCCACTGTTCAACAGCGTATCGATATGATCGCCGCAGCCTACCAGGAACTCGACGACCCATCCCCGCGCGATATTATGCGCATGATCTTCGCCACCTCAACCGTCGAAGCGAATTTCACCTCGATGCTGCGCATCCGTTTGGAATCGTTTACCGTTCCCGAGGTGCAAGAATCCACCAACACGCTTTTTACCACCCTGCACGACATCGTTGCCCAATCGCTCATCCCCTGGGGCCAGCGGTATCTTGAGGCAGAGAATAAACGCAAACCTTCTGCCGACGAACTTCAAGCCTTCGTCAACGACACAGCGGATGCGCTCATACTCACTTTCCAGGGGTTTATGGTGCGCTCAACCCTGTCGCCCTCGACCAACCGTGAGCACCTCTTCCAGATTGCACTGAGCCTGCTGCCCGAGTAACCTCCCCGCGAGCACCAGTAGAAAAAGACAAAACATAGGGGGCGCATCCCGTATAACATACAGGATGCGCCCCTCAACTCACGCGCGCCTCCCCCGGCGGACCGCACGCACGGTTTTATAGCTTACGGAATCTCATAGACCTCAACATTATCGAGGCGCGGGCGGGTATCGTAGCTGCCGTTCCAGGTCACCTTAACGCCGTAGCGTTCCAGCGTGGGGATCACGGTGTCAAGCATCAGCGCGAGTGATAGTTCCTCATGTTTGCGGGTTACGGCCGCGCGCTGTTCATCGCTGAGTTTCTTCCATGCCTCTTCATCGGAGGGGTACGCCTCAAACGAGCCGAAGCCAATGTAGGTGCTCCCGCTTTCCGCCAGATTCTCGGCATCCTGCTGGTGATAGTAGATATAGCCCTTCCATCGGTCAGAGCCCTCGCGCTCCTCCCAGATTTCGGCGCTGGCGCAGGTTCCGCAGCACGAAAATTTACCGCGCGCAAGCACGCCGTGCGCCTCCAAATCAGCGAAAGCCGCAGCCAAGTTGCCAGAATCACCCGTAACACCCAAACGCTCGGCGAGCGCACGGCGCTCCCTCACGACTTTCTGCGCGTATTGTTCAATATCGTGGTAGAAGTCGCCTTTGACCTGCGATTCGCCTAGAAATTCTTCTAGGCAGTCGTTGAGGTAATCCGCATATTCGCTGGCGTCCTCGCCGGTGAGGAGCAGGAGCATGATTGCATCTTCAAAGTCTTCTCGTGCTTCTTCGGGCAGTTCCCAGGACGTGGGAACGGGTGGAGTGAGTTGCCATTTAAACCATGCGTCCCGAGCTTCGGGGCTCACAGTCGTTACAGCTTTTTTATCGGTGAATGAAGTTGTCATGCCCCTAGAGTAGCACCTAGATCAGCATCGCCTTAACCCCGCCCGAATTGCTACGGTAACCTGTACCTGACGTCAAACAGTTTTTGTGCACTGCCCAACTTCTTCTTGGCGAACCCGCGGCGGCTTATCCATCTAATTTTCCGGGTGGATAAGCCGCCCTGGCAGCCTGGTTCAAAGGCTTATGCCCATGACTCACGGGCAAGTGCGCGGGTGAGCACGAGCGGACCGCCGGTTGCATTGCCGTGATAGCGGCCGAAATGCACGTAGGGACCGCGGTAGGCGGCATCATGAATCTGCGCGGAATACTGGCCGTTAATCACAAAGTAGAAGTACTTGCCCTTCACCACAATTTTGCCTTCGATGCTCTCGTTGGGCTTGATAGGCTTTTTCAAACTCATGGTGTGCAGAACCTTACCTTCGCGAGACGCACCCGGCCCGCCGTCAAGACGAATCAGCTGTGCAAGATCGCCCGTCCGGTATTTGCCGTGCTCGTCCCGAACCTTCGCGCCGGGGCGAAGAGCGAGCACATAGCAGCCGTCCTCGGATGCACCCCGGAACTTCCCGGCGATACCGAGCGGACCGTCGTGGCTGCGACCGAACGCCATGTACCCGTAATTCCAGGTGGTTGTGGGCAGTTTCTTATCCCAGTGCATAGCGAATTCGAGGGTGTACTGTTCCCTGTCAGTGGCAGCAGCGAGCGGCCCCAGCAGCAAGGATTCGTCGTAATTCTGTTGGTGCACGATTGCCCCGCGGGTGAAGTCGGGATAATCCTGGGCGTTGGTGATGCTGGAGGGCAGCATGCCGTGCTCCCGACGGCCGCTTTCAACGTTGATCGTGGCCTGTTTTTTCCACCCGCACACCCAGGACGGGTCGGGGCTCATAAACCCGCGCACGCCCAGGCTCTTGTAGTGTTCGTAGGTGCTTCGGCGGTGCACCTCCCAAACAATCACGGGCTTGCCGAAGCCGACAATGGCACGCACCTTATCATCCGCCATGGAACCGTACCCGGGGCCGCGCACGGATTCAAAGTAGGGCACGCCGAGCGCATCCACGTTGTTGGATCCCGCCAGCTGACGGATTCCTTCAAGGCTGTCGTTGGCCTCGAAGTAGCACCAGGTCTGGCAGCCCGCGGCTTTCGCTTGGACCAGATACTTTGAGTTGGGGTTGAAACCGCCGTGACCGTCGCGGTACATCTTGATCACCACACGATGCGCCAGCCCGCGTTCTTTGATAGCTTTCAGCAGATGGCCCTGTGCGCGCCAGTCTTTCGCTTCGATGAAGAGGGGAAGGCGCTTGCCGGTGGGGGCGTTGTTGATCGCATCCACGGCCTCTTCAAATGTGGGAATCTGCTCCAGCGGTGTACCCTCACCGAGGGTCTTGCGCATATTGACGTAAACGCCGCGCAGTTTTTGCAGGGTAAGATCACGTACTTTGCGATTAAGCCCGGTAACGCGCATCAGCGATTCATCATGAATGCAGACGGGAATATTATCAGCCGTGGTTCGCAAAGAAATTTCGATAGCATCGGCATTTCTTGCAGTTTGAGTATATGCGTATGCGGTATGTTCGGGATTAATATCGCCCGAACCACGGTGTGCTACAAAGAATTCTTTTTGTCTAAGAAAGGTCCAGGCCGCATGTTCCGGGTCAAATTCAATATCTTCGTCGAGGATAGGCTGCTGTTCATCATTGACAGGCTGTTCCTTCTCGCCGGGAAGACTTCCTTGAATTCTCGCCTCTGCTGCGGATGCACCCACCACGGGCATCATAGCGGCGGCAGCGCCAAGCGTGGTGGCGCCAAGAACGGTACGTCGGTTGAGTTTCTGCGAAGAAAGGCTCATGGGCATAAACTCCCAAATACTATATGTTGCTGAGTGAATGAATAGGCGGATGCGTCAAAAAACATTTTCTTGACGCATCACATAAATAGCATAACTATTTTTTACCTGTAAATCACTTTTGCTTGAGCGAGAAAATTTATCTTTGTCAAATATTTTCCCACGCCTATTTTCTTCGAGACAATATCTTTTGCCCGTTAAAAAGTTTTTGTTAAAAAATATGGTTCCACCGAAAATCGGTGAAACCATATGAGAAAACCTCTTTCGTGAGGTCTGCTCGTCGGCAGCTGCGGCACAAGACCTCACGTAAAGCGAGGCTGCGTAAAGCCAGAGCATCGCGCCAGACAGAGCGAGAAAACCGGTGCCTTCCGCTCTGTCGAAGCGTCACAAGGCTCTACGCGTCTTCTACTTCTTGGTCGCTTCCGCCACGTGATCGCCCGCGTTGACGGTGCGGCGCTCTTCGGAGTCCTTCACAATATTGAATTTGGGGGTGTTGGTAACCATCACCATCGTCTCCTTGGAGGGAATACGATCCTTAATAGCCTCCCAATCAACCTCAATAATGGGGGCGCCCGCCTCAACCTTATCGCCCACCTTAGCGTGTGCGGTAAAGCCTTCGCCGTTGAGATCTACAGTATCGATACCGATATGCACCAGCACCTCGCCGCCGTTATCGGTGCGCAGCATAAAGGCATGCATGGTGTCTTGAATCAAGGCGATCGTACCTGCCGCAGGGGCAACAATCAGATTCGACGTAGGATTAACGGCGTAGCCATCCCCCATGACACCCTGCGAAAATACGGGGTCAGAAACTTCAGACAGCGGAAGGTACTCCCCCGTCACCGGTGCCACATAAATATCAGCGGTTGCGGTCGATTCCGTCGGTGCCGCTGCTTTTTTCTTCCCGAAGCCAAACATAAGATCTCCTTTGATGTAGTAAACGCCCGAAAGATGTCGTTTGTGTAACGACACAGGCTAATACATGTATTTGCCCTTTAGAATACCGTACTCGTCAAGTTTTTGTTACCGTGTACACCACAGGTCGAGGGATTTTGAAAAAATATTCCCAGCCTGCATAATATGCCGAATTTCCAGAGTATATTTCATGATGCAGTCGCTCAATCAGGCGGCAGACACAGCACTAGAGCTCCGGAGGATTTCGCCGATCGCTCAGTATTTTTGTAAGCCCTCCCTGCATCAGGTAAACACGAGTACACTTAGAGCATATTGAAGGCTTGAACCCTAACGACGAGAAAGTATTCCCGCATGAGTGAGCAAACCGAAGAACTAACCGGCACCATCCTTGAGGTTTTCATTCCAGGCCCGGGCGAGAACCCTGAGGACCCTAACGATATGGAACGAACCCTCTTTTTGGGCGCCGCACAGGAAGCACTCGATTCGGGGGTCGATATTGAGGTTTACTCAACCGATAGTTACCCGTCAGCATTCGAGGAATGCGAGCCCGTCGCCGAGCAAATTGCGATGAGCGGTGCCGACGTTCTGCCGATTATGCTCGTCAATGGCGAGGTCAAGGTCTCGTTTATGTACCCGACCGCCGAGCAGATTACGCGCTTCTCAAAAGCCCACAAGGTCAAAAAGCCGAAGGCGAATGCGGCTGCGGCGGCATGCGGCCCGAGCGGTTCCTCAGGCTTCACTCCCATTCCCGATTTGGCACCCGGTGCTCTGCGCGAACCCGCCGGTTTCGCGGCTACCCTCGCCGGTAAAAAGCCCCAGGTGGTGGGTGGTCCCGATATTGGTAACCGCGTGAACCTCATGGGCGGCGACACCGGAGATGGCATTCCCTCTGAGGGTTCAGTCGCCACCAAATCCGGCGGATGCGGATGTGGTGGCTGCGGGTGCGGCGGCTAAAGCGCGCATTCCCGCACGAGTAGTTCCCTCCCCGAATGTATATATGCGAGTGCCCCGGACTCCTTCAAGAAGTTCGGGGGCACTCTCATATGTTTTCACAGCTGGCGACCGGCTACATTAAAGGCTCCACTCCCTGAGTCCAAACCGTTTTATTCTTTCGGCGGCGAGAATATTCACGAACCGTCACGAAGATAAAGACGATGCAGAAGGCTACATCTATGAAATATAGAACCCAGCCGAGGTTCACCAAGCCATTGGCGTACCGGAAGGAGCCGAAGCCACCCACTAAGATGATCAGTTTAATGAGCGATGCTACCTCTACAGCTTGAAGGAACAAACCAATAATATTGATGCCCAGGATAAATCCCAGCGATTTAGACCTGAGATAGAAGATACCGGCGAGTATCTGAAGCCCGTAATATACCGGATATGCACACGCCAATGCTACGCGCTGAAAATCTTCTGCATCCCAATAGTCGAATCCATGCTTAACGGTAAGCTCCACATAGTCATATAGGCCCCACACGGACATTCCCAGGCTCACTATCATGAATGCGATACGCACCCCGTACAGCCAACGGAACGGAAATTCGGGGTCTGCCGTCGTCACGGCTATGGGCGCTTCCGTTTGGTTCGCGGCTCCCAGGTATGCATCCTGCCCCGGTACCGTCGAAGCCTGCTCGTCGGAAGACTGCGACGCTGCCCAGGGTTTTACCGCATCCTGCGGATTCTGTTCGACAAAGTTTTCTTTCGATGATTGCTCGCTCATAAATTCAAAACTATCATGCATATCGTTCACATCCTGCTATTTTTCTGCCTCTTCGTCACTGAGGCTGTTGTTTGAACTTTCCTTACTATCGAGGTTTGCGATATTTAGGGGCCGGGCGGCAGGTTTAGTTTTTGCCGTCTCTGAACCCATCATTTTCACGAAAACAATGCTCACCCCAAGGTCAAAAAGAACCATAAGACACCCAAAGGGGTTATCGTATGCGACGGTAATCATGGTCATCACGAAAGAGAATACAAGACCATAGTTATTCACCTTTTCAACCCAGGGGTAATCTTTGCGCCGTATAAATATTCCTTACATATTTCCTCATACTAAAAAGGCTCTTTACGTCAATAAAGCATCGGAAAACCTACTCCATTGACATAAGCAGATGTGGCAGCTAAAGCGCGCATTTCCACACGGTCGATTCCGTTCCTGAATGTTTATATGCGAGTGCCCCGGACTCCTTGAAGGAGTCCGGGGCACTCATGTATTTTCATAACCTACGGAGTATAGAGACTACATTAAGGGCGGCTCCGGCGGATTCTGAGTCTGTGCAGTCGGTGCCTGTGCTGGCGCTTCAGGGTTGTGCGGCACAACGGCCTGCGGTACAGAAGTATGTGGAGCCGCCGCGTAAGCAGGCTGAGCTTGAGTCGTCTTCATTTTCTGGCGGCGAGAATATTCGCGAATCACAATGATGATAAAGAATATGCACAGGGCTACGTCAATAATGTACAGTCCCCAGTCTAAGTACGTTGAAGCTTTGGCATATTCAAAGAAAATATCTAAGCGCAGAAGATTCTCAATAAGTTTAGGTAGCGAGGGCAGCTGGACGATTAAACCGAGGATATTCACGCCCAGAATATAGCCAAGCCCTTTGGACCGTAGGTATAGTATTGCCGCAATAATCTGCATGATTTCGTAGACCGGATATCCAATAACCTGCGGTGCTTCGATAATTTCTGCGAGGGCGAGCGATACATAACCATCAAGAATCGTGGTAACAAGTTTGTAGAGAATCCGCACGCTGAGCCATAAACTCACTGCAGTGACCACGATGCGTACCCCGTACAGCCAACGGAACGGGAATTTGGGGTATGCCGTCGTCACGGCTATGGGCGCTTCCGTTTGGTTCGCGGCCCCCAGGTATGCATCCTGCGGTACCGTCGAAGCCTGCTCGCCGGAAGGCTGCGACGCCGTCCCAGGTTTTACCGCATCCTGCGGATTCTGTTCGACAAAGTTTTCTCTCGATGATTGCTCACTCATAAATTTAAAACTACCATGTACACCGTTCACGACGGCGACTATTTTCGCCGGATTCGCCCGGAGAGCCTCTCGAACACGTACTAAAAAGGCTCTTTATTCCAATAAAGCGGCGGAAAACCCGCTTTATTGGAATAAAGAGCCTTTTTACGCCGGGGCAAACCGGCTAAGCATTACCTACTTGTTCAGCGAGGTGCCTGCCGAGCCGAGCTGCTGGCAAGCCTCAACCACGCGAGTTGCCATGCCCTCTTCAGCCTTAGCGCCCCATACGCGGGGGTCGTATGCCTTCTTGTTGCCGACCTCGCCGTCAACCTTGAGCACGCCGTCATAGTTGGTGAACATGTGACCGGCGACCGGGCGGGTGAAGGCGTACTGGGTATCGGTATCGATGTTCATCTTGATCACGCCGTAGGAAACCGCATCCGCGATCTCCTGAGCGGTCGAACCGGAACCACCGTGGAACACGAGCGAGAACGGCTTCTCCTTACCGTACTTAGCACCGATTTCGTCCTGAATCTGCTTGAGCAGTTCGGGGCGCAGGTGCACGTTACCGGGCTTGTACACGCCGTGCACGTTACCGAAGGTCAGCGCCGCAATGTAGCGGCCCTTCTCGCCCAGACCCAGAGCCTCAACGGTCTTCACCGCGTCATCAACGGTGGTGTACAGGGTGTCATCAATAGCGCCTTCAACGCCGTCTTCCTCGCCGCCGACGGCACCGATCTCAACCTCAAGCACGATCTTTGCCTTGTTGGTGCGCTCCAGAAGCTCAGCCGCGATCTTGAGGTTCTCGTCAAGATCGATAGCGGAACCATCCCACATATGGGAGTTAAAGGTGGGGTCTTCGCCGCGCGCCACAGCCTTTTCAGACTCGGCGAGCAGGGGAAGAACAAAACCATCCAGCTTGTCCTTGGGGCAGTGGTCAGTGTGCAGCGCGATGTTCACGTCGTACTGTTTGGCGATCTCACGAGCGTATGCCGCGAATGCCAGGGAACCAGCGACCATATCCTTCTTCGATGCTCCCGACCAGTACGCTGCGCCACCAGTGGATGCCTGAACAATACCGTCAGAACCAGCCTCAGCGAAACCGCGAAGAGCGGCGTTGAGGGTCTGCGAGGAGGTGACGTTTACTGCCGGGTAGGCGAAGCCTTTTGCTTTCGCATTCTCCAGCATCTCTGCGTAGACTTCGGGGGTTGCAATAGCCATGCTGACTCCTTGACTAGGGTGCGGGAAAACGTAAATTCCCGTGGTTTTGTTGGCGCGTCTGAACGCCATCTACAGAGACTATTTTACCAAGGGGGTTAGGGTTTTCTGTAGACTGAAAGCGCCGGTTTTTCGGCTTATTTCGGGCTTTGATGAGGCATTTTAGTCCGTAGTTGAGAGTCATTGTCATCATAATGAGGGGGACGCCGAATGGGTGAAAATAACCCTAAGAACGCACGGCTGGCACGCCTGCAAGAACGCCGCGCGGCGATTCAAGCCCGCATGGACGCGCACGTCATCGGCGGCGGACCCGTCGCCAAATCCCTCGCCCTCATTGAACGGATGCGCGCCGAAGGTGCCACCGACCTTGAGATAGATACCGCTCTCGCGAAGAAGAAGCTCCCCTCCGTCATCGAGGTGGGGCGCAAATCCGCGCTTCATGTGCCCGGCTGGTGGCTGCTGACCCGCCGCAAGAAACGCCTCGACCGAAAGATTCACGCACTGGGCGGCAGCTAAACCCACGAAAAGCGAGCGCCGTCTCCTCGTATCCTGTACACCCTGCCTGTATAAATAAACACATATTTTTCTGTGAGCCAGGGATAATTTTATGTTCCCTGCTATAGCAAGGAATAAACTGTATTTATTAAATTTCAATAACAATTTTCGGAATATTCCCGGCATCACAGCAGCACGTGCATTATTCATTGATACGCATATTATCGGGGTGTGCTCCCCGTAACATTCTTATACTTGGTCTGCTATAGTCTTAAAAAACTCCATGCGGCTTCCGGAATTTACTATATATCCGCGTGGAACAACACCGTATTGTGGCGCTCTAAGAAGGTACACCATCGTTCCCACTGGGCGCTGCAGGTCATAAGGAAAAATATGAGTCTCGATTCACCTAAAAAACCTATGACGCGACCAGACCACGAAGATGCCTTCGCTCATGAGCAGGAAGGTCTGCACAAGGGGCTAGGCGCTCGACAACTTCAAATGATTGCGATCGGTTCCGCTATCGGTACCGGTCTATTCTTGGGGACAGGCGGGCGCCTCGAAAAGGCCGGCCCTATGCTTGCGATCATTTTCGCCGTCTGCGGGTTCTTCGGCTATCTGATCCTGCGCGCACTGGGCGAGCTGATCCTGCACCGCCCCTCCTCTGGCTCGTTCGTCTCGTACACCCGTGAATTCTACGGCGAAAAGGCGGCGTTCGTCTCCGGCTGGCTGTACTGGCTCAACTGGGCTATGACGGCGGTGGCGGATGCGACCGCAATTGCTATCTACATCTCTTGGTTTGGGCGATATAACCAATTCTTTGCCGACCTACCGCAATGGCTCACCGCCTTCATCGTGGTGATTGTGACCGTGTCCCTGAACCTGGTCTCGGTTAAGCTCTTCGGCGAGCTGGAGTTCTGGTTTGCGCTCATCAAGATTCTGGCGCTGCTGACCTTCATGGCGGTTGGTATTTGGTACCTCATCTTCGGACAGCCCATCAACGGCGTGCAGCCCGGTATTCCGCTGATTATGTCACATGATGGGCTCTTCCCGCAGGGTGTTCTTCCGGCGTTAATTGTTGTGCAGGGCGTTGTGTTCGCATACGCCGGTATCGAGTTGGTGGGCACCACCTCCGGCGAAACAAAGGACGTCAAGAAGATTATTCCGCGCGCTATCAACGCTGTGGTGTGGCGCATTGCCATCTTCTACGTGGGCGCCGTAGTGCTGCTGTGCCTGCTCATGCCGTACACCGTCTACAGCGATGACGAGTCGCCCTTCGTGACCTTTTTCGACAATATTGGCGTGACCGCAAGTGCCCCAATCATGCAGCTGGTCGTGATTACCGCCGCCGCATCGTCGCTGAACGCGGGTCTGTATTCAACTGGTCGTATTCTGCATTCGATGGGTGTTGCCGGGTCTGCGCCGAAGTTCGCAACTAAGGTTTCTAAGTCCGGCGTTCCGGTGGCGGGTATTCTGCTGACCGGCGTGGTGGGGCTTTTCGGTGTAGTCCTGAATTTCATTGTTCCCGAACAGGCGTTTGAGGTCGTCCTTAATATTGCGGCCTTCGGTACAATGGCATCCTGGGTTGCCATTTCGCTCTCGCACCAGAAGTTCCTCAAGCTGGCCAAGGAAGGAAAGTACACACGTCCCGAGTACCGTGCTCCCGGCGGGCGCTTTGCCGACTGGTCGGTTCTGACTTTCATGGCTATTGTTATTGTGCTGATGGCACTCGACTACCCCGTGGGCACATGGACTCTTATCTCGCTTCTTTTCGTGATTCCGCTGCTCATTGTTGGTTGGTTTGTGGTGCGTGATCGCGTGAATGAGATTGCGCGTGTTCGGGAGGGCTTCACGGGCACTGTTCCGGTGATTGCGGCTCCTCCGATGGCGCGTAAGCTCTCGAATGAGGGCGTGTACAAGAATTACTTCACGGAACTTGCCGAACACGACGATGATTCGGATGAGGATCGGAAGTAGCTTTTTACACACATTATTTTCCGGATATTGCACACACTACGCTGACATAATGTCATGCATATTGTCAGCGTATTCCGGCGAATATTATATACATCACAGTAATAATCTATACATTTGACCGCTGATATACTGGTTCAGTATTTCATGTCAGCCTCTCACGACTAAGGAGATTATCGTGACCGACCACAGGGTTGAATTTGTTGATGTTGCATCCATGGCACAGTGGATTCAGCGTGACGGCGTTGGGAATATTATTGCCGGTATGGTGAATTTCTTGGAAGAAGATTTCAAGAAATGGCAGAGCTTCGATAAGATTCCGCGCGTAGCATCCCACACCCCCTTCGGCGTGATTGAGTTAATGCCGACCTCAGATAACATCACCTATTCCTTCAAGTACGTGAACGGGCACCCCTCGAACCCTGCACGCGGATACCAGACCGTGACCGCGTTCGGCCTGCTGGCTGATGTGGATAACGGATACCCCGTTTTCCTCGCGGAGATGACCCTGCTGACCGCCCTTCGTACCGCCGCTGTTTCTGCCATGGTGGCTAAACATCTAGCACGCAAGGATTCGCGGAAGATAGCAATGATCGGCGCCGGTTCGCAGTCCGAGTTCCAAGCCCTTGGGATGCGCGCCGTCCTCGGCATCGAAGATCTTGCGGTGTACGATGTTGATCCCGCCGCTATCGAGAAGTTCCGCCGTAATCTGGAGCCGCTGGGGTTCAGGATTCATGCCGCATCCAGCGTGGACGAGACCGTTGCAGATGCCGATATTATTACCACCTGCACCGCCGATAAGCAGCAGGCAAAGGTGCTTCTAAATTCGCAGGTGAAGCCCGGTGTACACCTGAATGCTATTGGAGGCGACTGCCCCGGCAAAACCGAGCTGGAAAGCGAGATTTTGGATCGTTCGACCGTGTTCGTGGAGTTCCCGCCGCAGACCCGCATCGAGGGTGAAATTCAGCAGAAGGATCCGGATTTCCCCGTGGTGGAGTTCTGGAAGGTTCTGACCGGCGAGGAGCCCGGGCGTACCTCGGATGAACAGATTACTCTCTTCGATTCGGTGGGCTTTGCGATCGCCGACTTCTCGGCGCTGCGCTATGCACGCGAGGCAACCCGGGGCACCGATCTGCAGCAGTTCATTGACCTGGTGGCGAACCCGGACGATCCGAAGGATCTTTTCTCACTCGTGAACGTGAACGTTCCGGTGGGCTAGGGTCTACGCCCCTACATAACACCGCGAGCAGGTAGTTTTTGGTCCGAGCAGGTAGGATTTTCCTACCTTTTCGGCAAAATCCTACCTGCTCGCGGTGTATTTGCTTTAAGGTATCTGTCCGAAAACGTGGCGGCGCACCCAGGCATGCATCGCAATCCCGGCGGCGGTTGCCGCGTTCATCGACCGGGTTGAACCGAATTGTTCGATCGAGAGCGTATCGCGTGCGGCGGCGTGAATTTCCTCCGACAACCCCGGGCCTTCCTGCCCAAAGACCAGCACGCAGTTCTTCGGCAGATCGTAGGTTTCAAGCGGCACCGAATCCGGAAAAATATCGATACCGATAATGTCCAGCCCCTCGCCCTGCGCCCACGCCACAAAATCCTCAATCGTGGGATGATGCCGTACATGCTGATACCGGTCGGTTACCATCGCACCGCGTCGGTTCCAGCGTTTCTTACCAATAATGTGCACTTCCTTCGCCAAAAAGGCGTTCGCGGTGCGCACCACGGTACCGATATTCAGATCGTGCTGCCAGTTCTCGATCGCGACGTGAAAATCATGGCGGCGCGTATCAAGGTCGGCGATAATCGCCTCCATGCTCCAGTAACGGTACTTATCCACCACATTGCGGCGGTCGCCCTCACGCAGAAGCTGTTCATCCCAATGCTCACCCTCGGGCCACTCGCCCTCCCAAGGACCGACGCCAACCTCAAACCGGGGAGTTCCGAAAGCCTCGCTTTCGGGGTACTCCTGCGGTGTATTCTGCGGCTCTGCAGACTCGTTCACGCAGGAATCCTGCCCGGAATCTGAGGGGTCAAGGGGGGTCTGATGGCTTGGGGAACTCATAGTTTCTTTCTGATGGCGCGTACATATAGTGCCGGATGCGCGGCGAAGGAATCTGGGGGGCGGGCGGTGCGGCAATGCCCGCACGCCGCTGGTTGCCGGCACGCGCGGGCATCTATGAAGCTCCCTTAGTCGAGCCCTAAATCATCCTTGGAGTAGGCGTAGAAGCAGGGGACCCCGGCAACCTCTTCGATATGTTCTTTCGCCCCGGTTGCACGATCTACAATGACGGCGACGGCGACGACCTCGGCGCCCGCTGTGCGCAGTGCATCCACGGCGGTTAACGCGGACCCGCCGGTGGTGGAAGTATCTTCGACAGCAACCACGCGGCGACCCTCAACGCTGGGCCCCTCAACCTGGCGACCCATGCCGTAGGACTTTTGTGCCTTACGCACCACAAACGAATCGATAGCGCGGTCCTGATCGCCCGCCGCGCGCATAATTGCGGAACCAACCGGGTCGGCGCCCATCGTCAGACCACCGGCGGCCTCAAATTCGATGCCGTTACGGTCGAGCAGATCGAGCATCACCTGACCGACCAGGCGCGACGCTTCGTGATGCAGGGTGATACGGCGCAAGTCGACGTAGTAGTCGGCTTCTTTCCCGGAGGCAAGAGTCACTTTACCGCGCACCACGGCAAGCTCGGAGATGAGCTGGCGCAGGCGTTCGCGGGCTTCTTCAATAGGCAGGGTTTCGGAAAGTTTAGTCATATTTCAAGTTTAGCGGGTTACCCCGGGCACGGGCTGGCGGTGGGTGTCCAGGGCTATGCCTTAGGTGCCTTAGGGGTGCGTCCCGGCTCTCTGCCGCGTAAAAAAGGCTCTTTATTCACATAAAGAGCCTTTTTAGCACCTACTGCCCCTAAATATGCAGGTTAGTTCTGGTGCGGCGCCTGGGGCTGAACGGGCTGCGCCTGTACGACTGTGGGCTGGGCCATCGGATTCTGTGCCAGACGGTACGCCTTGGAACCATGTCCGGCACCTACAAAAACGAGAGCACAGAGGCTGTCGAAAAAGATCTAAACAGCATGTGCTCTCATATATACAGGACCAATACCTGCGAAAAAACTGCGGAGCCAATTCCCCGCTAAGGTGCCTATATTGTACGCAGAACATGCAGTTTTGTCCATAACCAGTAAGCTATCCATGTATCCTCATTACAACATTCATCCACTCTTTAGATACTCTTCCCGCTGCAAGACAAAAGACTTACCTTAAAGTCGCTCAGAGCGATCATTCCCTAGCTCAAGATCTATTACCTTTGGAATCTGGAAACTACATCTGCCGTATTTCAAACAATTTCCTTTGTAGAAGTAACAATGCGGAACATCGCCAACATGAATATTGGACCAAAATATTATGTTCTACCGATAACAGCATTAATGGTAAAGACGGTTTTAACACATCAGCTCGACAAGCATATCTGTGGGTTTCCAAATTACGATACGCACGTAATAGGGCGGCGCATCTGGAGCCCATGCTCAACAGCGACGATCTGAGAGAGTATCATCGTATAGCCGTAGAGACTCTGCGAGCACTTCAGCCCGGGAGTGAAGAATGGGTCTTAGCCGCTCGGAAGATTCCATCTGCTATACAGAACAAACCTTCTTCTTATATGCATACACTCTGGACTCCCAATTGTTCTCAATACATATCGTAGAGGGTGTGGATGGCGGCGGCGACCGCATCCGGATGCGGGTCCACCGTCAGATCTGCGAGCGGCAGCAGGGCTTCGTGCGAGCCCACCGCGACCGCATACTGAGCACCCTCAAGCAGCCCTACATCGTTCATATCGTTGCCGAACGCGATATAAGGGTCGGGTTTTTCGCCCGGACGCGCGCCAAGCGCCTGCGGGAGAGCCGAAACTTTATGCACGCCCCCGGGCGCCAAGTCAATACTCGTGGTGGCATCCTGGTGCTTAGTCACATGCAGGTTTAGGCTCGCAATAGTCTCTTCAAGCTCGGCGTAAAGATGCGGATTATTGATGTCAAGCAGAATTATTTTGACCGGATTCTCCAGGTCTTTCAAAGAAACTAGGCGGTCCGTTCCCTCGGGGTTTAGCCGTTCCACGAGCACATGCGCATCGGGCAAATCAAAGGCGTAAGAATCCAGGGAATCCGCAATATAGTGCAGTCCATGACGTTCGATAAGGTCCCGAATTTTCGCATAACTATGCGCATCTAGGTGTTCCCGCGCCCGCAGCTGCCCGTCCCGATACAGCAGCGAACCGTTCGCGCCGATCAGCGCCAGCCCGCTATGCGTGCGCACATCCTCAGAGAGCATGGGCAGAATATCGCGCACCGGTCGGGCAGAGGCAAAAACTACGCGGTGTCCCGCCCGCAGCAGCGCATAAATTTCGCTCTCAATGGCAGGTTCGATCACCATGCCATTAAAGCTAGTGGTGCCATCAATATCGAAGACAAAATTCATAATATTCCTGGGCTTTCTCGGTCGGTCGCGGCGACGCTCTGCTTACTCACACCCTTTTCAACGATGTGCCCCACACTCGGCGGAAGCGCCGCGCGTAGTTTCGTCAGCATTTCTTCGTACTCGGCGTTCGGGTCTGAATCGGCGACAATAGCGCCGCCGGCGGCAAGGGTTATAAGCCCGTTATCGTGCGCAACCAAGGTGCGTATAACAATAGAGAGATTGGCGCCGCCATCCGCCGAGAAAAATCCGAGAGCACCTGAGTATACGCCGCGGGGGCGTGCCTCCAGATCCTCAATAATATTCATTGTTGAGGGCTTGGGTGCGCCGGTCATAGATCCGCCAGGGAAGCACGCCGCACTGGCATGTACCGCGGAAATTTCGGGTTTAAGGCGCGCCGTGACGGTTGAAACAAGCTGATGCACCGTTGCATAACTTTCCACCCCCATGAGTATAGGAACCTGAACGCTCGCGGGGTCACTCACCGTCGAGAGGTCGTTGCGCAAAAGATCGACGATCATCAGGTTCTCGGCACGGGTTTTCGCATCGTGCTGCAGCCAGTGAGCCGCAGCGGCGTCTTCCTGAGGATTCGCACCGCGCGGACACGTCCCTTTAATCGGCTTCGTTTCGGCGTTTCCGTGCGTATCGACCATCAGAAAACGCTCAGGAGACGAAGAAAGCACCGAGAAGTCACCGCATCGCAAATAGGCGGCATAGGGCGCGGGATTATGCTTGCGCTGAGTGCGGTAGAGCTCAAAAAGCTGATCTGGCGTGAGAGGATGTTCTACCCGCGCGGTACTTTCGGCGCTCAGGCACACCTCATAACTATTCCCCTCGTAAATATGCCGTTGTGCGCGCTCAATATCTGCGCAATAGCTTTCGCACTCAGGGGCTTCAAAGCGTAGATGCTCCACGTGCTGACTCAATGGATTATCGCCGTCATGTGCGTTATCACCCGGTATCTCAAGCCAAGAATCCCGCGCCAATTCGCGCAAACGCGGCTCGATTTCCTCAAGCCAGGGTTTATCACCCAGCAGCCACGCGCGGTGGGTTTCATGTTCATAGACCAGGTACCGCACGGCGGGCATCCAGAGAGAATCCGGGGTTTGCGCCGCGTGCCGGGGTGTGTATCCGATGCGCCCGGGGTGCAGGGCGGCGCGCGCCTCGTACCCGAAATAACCCACGTAACCACCGCGCAAACCTTCGGGCAGCTTGGCAATGTCATCGGGTTCAGGCATACTGGCAAGCGCAGTATCGAGAGCATCCCAAGGTGTCGGGTTTGTTGCCTCGCGTGCGTTTTCGATGCGCAGCACAGCCGCCCAGTGCGGGACGACACCCACATACGAGACGCGAGACATGGGTGATTCTTCTCGTGCGGAATCAAGCCAATAGGCGTACCGAGCACCCGCAGCGATCACGGGGTATGCAGCCTCGGGCATGATTTCAAAGTCGAGGGCGCGCACGTGCAGCGTTGGGTATTGATCGGGCTGAAGAATCACGTTTCCTATTGTAGAGTGCGTTGCCGTCGGTCTTGAGCAGTGTGGCTTCGACCCGAATACAAAGGATGCGGCACCAGCAGCCATTTCGGGGGGCTGGGGTGCCGCATCTTTATATGTCGTTTTAGCTATATACACTAGTCAAACCGGATATATTCCAAAGTTTTAGGGTATAGCGTCATTAGTGAACGACGGCAGGTTCCTGCCCGTTTTCGCTTTCCATGGGCAGCTTTGCGGTGAACCAAGCACTTGTTCCGCCAGCAATATTTTTCGCCTGGTATCCGTTCTGGCGCAGGTATTCAGCCGCACGATTTGAGCGCCCGCCACCGTGGCAGATCACATAGAATTCTTCATCTTTGCCGGGCAACTCTGAAAGTCGTTCGGTCAGCGTTCCTAGGGTGATGTGCTGGGCACCAGCAACGTGACCGCCTTCCCACTCGTAGTCTTCGCGCACATCGATGATCTTGGCGTCGGCAGGAACATCGGCAGGGGTTACCTGGGGTACGTTATTCATGGATTCTCCTCTGTAGTCTCGTGAGATACATTATCAACTCTACAAAATTTTGAGGTCATAAGACACGCGCGCGTGCGCAATACACCCCAGCCCCACCATTCGATATGAGATTTCATGCAGAGTAAATACGGAATTTATGCCTAATTTCTGCACAGTCTTCTGTATACATATGCACTTCATAGGTATAGACTAAGGAAATATAACCTAGAACACTTCTGGTCTGTGTATTCTTGGGAGGCTTTATGGTAGCCACACAACCAGCGGCGCAGAAGCCGCGAACATTCTTTGGGCATCCGCCGATGCTCGCCAATCTTTTCACCGTGGAAATGTGGGAACGGTTCTCATTCTATGGGATGCAGGCTCTTGCCCTCTACTACCTGTACTACACTATCGAAGACGGCGGATTAGGGATCCCCAAAGAAGCAGCCACCGGCGCTATAGGAGCGTATGGTGCAACCGTTTACCTCATGGCGATCCTCGGCGGTATTTTGGGCGACCGTGTTTTAGGCCCCGAACGTACCCTCTTTTATTCCGCTATCGGTATTATGGCGGGGCACATTGTTCTTGCCGTCATGCCCGGCGCAGCTGGCGTGATCACCGGTCTGCTTCTGGTTGCGATCGGTTCAGGGTGCCTCAAAAGCAGCGCATCGGTTCTGGTCGGTTCGCTCTACAGCAAAGACGACCCCAAACGCGAAGCGGGGTTCACGCTTTTCTATATCGGCATCAACATCGGTGCGCTTTTAGGCCCGGCACTAACCGGCTGGGGATGGGGTTGGCTAGGCTTCCACTTCGGCTTCGGAATCGCGGCTATCGGCATGGCGGCCGGGCTTATTCAGTATGCACTCACTCGCAAGAACCTGCCAGAGTCGGTGCACGAGGTAACTGTTCCTTTCACCCCACGTCAGAACGGTATTTTAGCCGGTGTTCTGGCAGGTATAGCTCTCATAATATTCCTGCTGGTCATGATGGGCTGGATGACTACAGGCAACCTCGCCACGTGGGTGGTAAGCGCGGTCGGCATCGGAGCCGTAGCCCTTTTCATACAGTTGCTCACCGCGAAGAACGTGACCAGCAACGAACGCTCGCGGGTATGGGCGTTCATTCCCCTCTGGATTGCCAACGCTATTTTCTGGGCACTTTACCAGCAGCAGTTCACGGTCATTCCCATCTATTCTGAGGAACGGCTCGACTGGCATATTCTGGGAATGGATCTTCCTCCGACCCTTGTCAATTCTCTTGCCCCTATTTTCGTGATTCTTCTGGGGTCGGGGTTCGCCGCCATGTGGACGAAACTGGGCGATCGGCAGCCGCGCACAACCACCAAGTTCTCACTCGCGCTCGTGATTATCGGCCCGGCATACTGGGTTTTCCTCACGCAGGTGGGTGTCTCTCGCGTGGCGGTCTACTGGATGGTTATCATCATGTTTATCTTTACTGTTGCGGAGCTTACGATTTCGCCTACGGGCATGGCGCTGACCACTAGGCTCGCGCCCGAAGCGTATAAGGTGAACATGATGGCGCTTTACTGGACCTCGCTGGCGATGGGGACCGCATTCGCGGGCTGGTGCGCACAGTTCTACAGCCAAGACACTGAGGCTTCTTACTTTATGTGGGTGGGTGCCGTCTCGGTTGTTGCCGGTATTGTCCTCTTCCTCTGCCGTGCGCCCATCCAGAAACTTATGCGCGATGTGAGGTAGTATTCCGTTTTAGGCATATATAGCGGTGGGTGCATCTTCAACACTAGAAGATGCACCCACCAGTTTTAATTTCTGCAGTTTGACTTGGGTATATGCCGCCTACGTTATATTCCGGGAGGGGTATAGAGCCTCTCACAACATGATTATTCAGCCTGGATGCGCCGCCCGGCACGCGCCGCAAATGCGTCAAGCGCATCGTTAAGGTGAGGAACCGTCCATACGCGCTGACCCGCAACAAAGGTTTTCTCACGGCGTATCACCCCCGCTTTCTCAAGGGTTGCGATAATGCGGTATATCGTTGCCGGTGCCACAGACGTATTCTGCTCCACCATCTGTACCGTAAAAGCCGGTTCGGTGCAGCAAAAATCGGCGACCGCCTTCAAAGCGGATGTTGTTCGACGTGCTGTTCCCAGAATTTTATCGCGCAATCCGGAGATATCCTCTGCCAGAATACGAGCGTTCTCGACGGCAGCATTTGAAGCTTGAATAAAGCACCGGATCATAGGCTCTATATCTCCAGCGCGGTATGCGGTAAGCGCCGCAATATAGTCTGCGACGTCATGCAGAAGCCCCGAAGAAATTGGCAGCACAACATGTTCGGTGACTCCACGTGCCATGAGCAAAGCCGAAATAAGCGCCCGACCGGTACGCCCATTCCCATCAGTAAAAGGGTGAATAGTCTCAAATTGTGCATGAGCGATGGCAGCCTGCACCAGCGGGTCAAGATCACGACGCGCCATAAATTCAACGAGGTCATTCATGGCGGCGGGTACTAGCTTCCAGTGCGGTGCTACATAATCTGCTGTTACAGGCGACTGCCCGCCAACCCACACCCACTGTTGGCGGAACTTCCCGGCGTCATCTAGGGTGCCAGCCGTCAATTCATGGTGCATATGCACGATAGATTCAATGGTCAGGCTCTCTGCCGCCCCTAAAGCTGCCTGCATGGCGCGAACATTGCGTGCCACCAACTCGGCATTATGCCCCACGGCAGAGCTGGAAGCGCCCACCACCGCCAACGATAACCTACGTGCTGAAACCGTCAGGTTTTCAATCTGCGAACTTGATGCCGATTCACCCCGCAAAAGCACCGCCGCAAATGGCACGCCACCTAAAGCCGCATGCTGCTCGTCGAAGCGGGTAATCGTGCGCGTGCAGTCCTGCACCAGAGTATGTAGCTGCGGGGAAAGCTGAGGTGTTTGCTGGGCGATGCGCGGTGTAACGGCACTTTTAAACTCGCCAGTGTTCCGCTGATGAGCACGATGGGATGCGAGTGGGTCACGATGCTGCCACAGAGGCTGCTGTTCCCAATCGAGAGAAGCCCATGAGATGGCTGGCATACCCCACGCTCCTTTCTGCTGCATGATAGGGAATGCCCTAAAAAATGAGGGGGTACAGGTATTTAATGAGAATTTGGAGCTCTATTTTCTCATTAAGAATACTATTGAGAAAATAGAGCTCTCATTTCTCGCTAGGGCAAGCTACTGCACGCTATTCAGCCAGCAGGGGCATGAGGGCAGAATAAGCCCCTCATCAGCAGATCTAACAAAACACGTATTTTTACTAGTCAGATAGTAAATAGAGGCATTCTACGCTACCAAAAGTCAGGTTTTGCTCGCTGCGCATCCTAACCGTCAGCATCTGAAACCCACACCAAACATTAGACGCCGTATAGATATTCCCGTCGCCGCTGTAACATGACGTTTTGTGTCTCCGCATTACTTCATGTGACGGGTGAAGGGTTCTTAAATCTTCGTTTTAGGACTCATAGCGAAAAACATTATGCGCCGCGCCCGCGACCGGTTTAGGGTATATGCCAGACCCGCCGCACAGGCAGGTAAAAGACAACGTTCTATCTAAGGAGAAAACAGACATGGCACTGTACCTGATCGAGCTGACCCCAGCAACCGCATCCAAGGACGAGGCAACCGCGCTCATCGAAACCGTTTCCAACTCCCTGAGCGAAGGTGCGGAGCTCATCGAAACTCAGGTTTCCGCCGATCACAAGCTGATCTTCGCCATCATTGAGTCAGAAAACACCGCGTTCGCACCCGCCCTCACTGCGGCTATTGGCGAGCGCGCATCCGTGGTTGGCCCCGACGAGGTTCGCTTGGTGGGCGCAGAACTCGACGACATCAAGAAGCTCAAGAAAGATGCAGACTACCTGGTCGAGTGGGATATTCCCGCCGAAATCACGATGGAGCAGTACCTGACCCGCAAGAAGGCGAACGCGCCCAAATACGCCGAGGTGCCCGAGGTTTCCTTCCTGCGCACCTACGTGCGTGAGGATACCGCTAAGTGCCTGTGCTTCTACGACGCCCCCGATGAGGATGCGGTACTTCGCGCCCGCAAAGCCGTGAGCACCCCCATCGACCGTCTCTTCAAGCTACACGCATAAGCACACCTGCACATTGCATATAGGAGCTCTCTACCATGTCTGAATTCACTCTTGAACCTCTTGAGGATTATCCTCAGCGCGAGCGCGTGCTTGCGCTTGCCGCCGAACACGCAGATGCCGTCGATGCCGGTGAGCGTTCCCCGTTTGAGAATCTGCGCGAGATTGCGAAGGATGGTCTGCTGACTCTGGGGCGCACCGGGTCTTTGCTTCCGCAGGTTTCGGTTGCTTTTGACCTTGCTTCGCAGGATGCGACAACCGGGTTCTCGCTGTGGGCACATCGTTCTACGATTGCGTTCTTTGATGCGGTGAACCGTGAGCTGCCCGAGGGCTTGGCTGAGGCCACGACGAGCGGTACGAGCGCGATGGCGGCGGCATATAAGGAGGCTTCGGGGCTTGCGCCGATCAAGGTTTTGGGCACTTTGGTAGAGGGCGGTGTGAAGCTCAACGGCACGGTGTCGTGGGCTTCTAATCTGTACCCAGGCGGTGTGATTGTGCTGCCGGTAGCGGTGCAGAATGCACAGGAGGGGCATCCGAACCGGTATATTGTGACGGTTCGCCAGGATGCTCCGGGGTTGAAGGTTGTATATCACCGTAACCTGCTGGCGCTCAACGGAACCGAGTCTGGCACGATCATTTTTGAGGATGTTTTTGTGCCGACCGAGGATATTCTGACCGATAATTTTGAGGGTTTCCTCAACGATGTGACCGCACCGTTCTTGCTGGTGCAGTCCGCGTTCTGCTTGGGTCTTGCCGCCGGTGCGCTGGTGGAGGCTTCGAAGCATCTTGAGGCTTCGCAGGGTATTTTCAGTTCTGAGTTCCCGCTGATTGTGGGCGAGTACGAGAGTTTGCGCGATGAGCTGGTGCGTTTAGCGCGTGAGCCGCAGCGTGCCGAGCGTCGCGATTTGTTGAGCCTGCGCCTGGGTGTTTCGCATCTGGCGACGATTGCTACACATTTTGAACTGCAGGTTGTTGGAGGCGCCGGTTACGTTGCTTCCTCGCCGACCGCGCGGCGTTTGCGTGAGGCTTCGTTCCTGCCGGTGCAGTCGCCGACCGAGGGGCATCTGCGTTTCGAGCTCTCGAAGTATGACCACTTAGAGGATTTGCAGGCGGCGCTGTAGCGGCAACCTGCCACCGCCTCCCCCAACCCTAAAAAGGCTCTTTATTTGAATAAAGCGGCAAAAAAGGCTCTTTATTCAAATAAAGGGCCTTTTTACAATGCGCACACCAGGCTCAATAGGTGTAAAATTACTGGGAATTTTGTCCTCACCTTCACCTGGAGATCGCATCCCATGAGCACACAGAAATCCGGTTTCGGCTGGCGTCTGCACGGCGACGGCAGAAGTATTAAACCCGGCTCGGTCGTGGCGCCGAGCGAACGCCTGGCCTGGCCTATTACAATCGGCATCGGCGCCCAGCATGTGGTGGCGATGTTCGGCGCAACCTTCCTCGTGCCGCTGCTGACCGGGTTTCCGCCTGCAACCACGCTGTTCTTCTCGGGTCTGGGCACCGTCTTGTTCCTGCTGATCACACGCGGGCGTGTGCCTTCTTATCTGGGCTCTTCCTTTGCGTTTATCGCACCTCTGGCGGCGGCGACGAATCAGCACGGCCCGGCGGGTGCGCTCGGCGGTATCGTCATGGCGGGTCTGTCGCTCTTCCTGGTGGGCGTTATTGTGCAGTTTGCGGGTACCGGCTGGCTGACGAAGCTCATGCCGCCCGTGGTGACCGGCGCGATCGTGGCGCTTATCGGCTTCAACTTGGCACCGAGTGCGAAAGCGAACTTCATGAAGGCGCCCATCACCGCGCTCGTAACCCTTATCTCGATTATCCTGATTTCGGTGCTATTCAAGGGTATTATTGGTCGCCTCTCGATTCTGTTGGGCGTGATTATCGGGTATGTGACTGCGGTTGTGCGCGGCGAGGTAGACTTCTCGACCATCGAAAAGACCGTGCAGCAGCAGGGCATAATCGGCCTGCCGCATTTTCAGAACCCCGAGTTCCACTGGGAACTTGCCGGGCTGTTTATCCCCGTGATTCTGGTGCTGGTTGCCGAGAACATTGGACACGTGAAGTCAGTGGCGCTCATGACGGGCGAGAACCTGGATGAGTACTCGGGTCGCGCGCTCATGGCGGACGGTTTAGCGACCACTGTCGCCGGTTTTGGCGGCGGTTCCGGTACGACCACCTACGCCGAGAATATCGGTGTCATGGCGGCAACCAAGGTGTATTCGACGGCGGCATACTGGGTGGCTGCGATTTTCGCGATCGCTCTCTCGCTTTTCCCGGCGTTCGGCGCGGCGATTGCAACCGTTCCGGCGGGTGTTCTTGGAGGTGCCGCAACCGTGCTCTACGGCATGATCGGGATGCTCGGCGTGCGCATCTGGAGCGAGAACCGCGTGGATTTCTCAAATCAGATTAACCTGACGACCGCCGCTGTTGCGCTGATTGTGGGCATCGCGGATTACACCTGGGAGTTCTCGGGCTTGTCGTTCGCGGGTATTGCACTCGGCACGGCGGCGACCTTGATTGTGTTCCATCTGATGACGTTCATCGCCAAACGCACTAGGGCGGCGGGCGATCCGCTGGATCCCTTCACTGACAGGGACCACGACGAGCTGGGACACTAACTGCTGGGCTTGCCCACAATCCCTTGAGTTCCGGGAGCGTTTTCTTCATTCGGGAGCGGTTAAAGTGCTCCCGAATGAAGAAAACGCTCCCGCTTTTGTCCCATCAAGAAATATCAGTAGTTTGCCCTCCGGTTAGCAGCATCCTGAACTGCACATGCCAGCACAAATTTGAAGTTATCTTCGGAATCCTTCATGTACTCAGCTGCGGGGCGATCATCGTAGAATTTCGACCGACGAGCAAGCCAAAAAGCTACACCCCACTCGGTAAGGCCGCTATCTAACAATATTTTAATAACCTGCCGAACCTGCGGATCCACTGCCCCGTCTTTGAACTGAAAAACCGGATATCCGTTACGTCCCGCCTTGTTTTTGAGGCGCAGGATATTGTTCTTGCGCACCCTATCGTTGAGGGCCTGCAGACTGATGCCGCCAAGGTATTCGCGGGTGCTGCGGCTGTCCTTCACCTTGCCAATATATTTCCCAGACCCCCGCGCACCCTTGCGCACCTCAACCGTATGCGAGAGCTCCTGCATAGACTCGGCGGTGGGAGTGATTTCACCCCGATCGATCTGTTCACGGATGCGCCGCTCAGTATCGTGCAGAACACCTGTGATGAACTCTTCGATCGCTAAACTCTTAGGCATGATGCACTCCTTCCCTTGTACACACCACCCCATCAGCTTTATATGGCTTTATAAAGCTGATAGGTGCAAGAATTCTTGCACTCGGTGATGTTAGAGTGGGAAAGATGAAGACGAAATCAAACTACCTCATGGTCTTTCTGATTATCACTTTCGGCGTGGATGTGCTGGATCGGCACATGAAAATCGAATATATAACGGTTCCAATAATCCTCATCATCATGCTGATCGTTTTTGTTCAAATTATTTACTATTCCTTCTTTAAAAGGAATGATACGGAAGATAATCAGCAAAACCGCTAATGCGACGGGTCAGCTCTTGAGCATTGATAAATGCGCACTGATAGATAATTTATCCTTAGATATAAATCTCAAACATACTTAATAATTATTATCGCTAAATAACTCTCTGAAATACACCGCTTATCATAAACTTCTAATCCCTCAGTTCCCGCACTGCTTGTGCTGCATGCTCAAAACGCGGGCGCATCACAGAGGCGCTGGGTGCATCCACCCCATAGCCGCGAGCGCGTTCCGGGGCACGTTCCAACAGAGGAGCTGCAGTTCGCAGCCAGCCGTGCGCATCCTGCTCAGATACTCCAAAAAGAGAAAGCGAATCTTTAGAGACAAGCGCAGAAGGTTCATATGAGGGGTCGCCGAAGAGACCCAGCTGATGGGTGTCACCGTCAGGGGTTGGGTTCATATCGAAACATGGGGCTATTCCCCATTCACGCCCAAACCGCAAAAATCCGTGGTTACGCAAATGGTCGTCGGTATTCCCCACCAGCACCCCAAGCATAGCGCGCTTCCACAGCTGCTCGGTATTTGCGCCTTCTTCTCGGGCGTATTCCACCACATCGACCCAGTCCCCGCCATCGCTGTCTGATGCTTCCAGTGCCGTCATCGCAGAAATATAGGGGATGCGCTGCCGATTGTCCTGCAGGCGGTCAAAACGACGTGCCACATAGATATGCCGATCTTCACCATTAATATCGGTAATTTTCAGAAGGCGCGCTTGCGGCACGGTAATGCCCAGGTCGGCGCCCAGGCGGTTGAGAGTGTACTCCCACCCCATGAGATCCCACTCATCGCCCACAGGCTTAGGGAATTTTGCGAGCCACAACTCGCCATCAATCAGCACATTTGCCTTTGGGCGGGCGCCGCCCAGCGAGCCGGTAGCACGAAAAAGACGTCGCGCCTGAATATCATCCACAGCAGACGGATCAAGCTCTATAGCATCCGCTGTCGTCAGTAGTTCGGGCAAATCCAGCTCATGGGGTATACCCGTACCATCGGAGCTTAACGGGGTATCGTTTATCCAATATCGTAAAGACCCCTGCCGCCCGGCATCATCTACCCCCAGAAGATAGTCGAACTCACTGAGCGAGGTGCGTTTACGTGCCCGCTGCAAGAGTTTACGTCCCCACCTGTCAGGGGCAGAATCGCTCAGCCCACCCAACCCATCAAGGGGCTGTGCGCCGGCAACAAGAGGGAGTGATGGGGCAAGAGCATAGGCGGCAGGATTCGCTAGATATGCTGCATCGTAGTGAAATACTCCGGTGCCATGGTTAATGAAAAGGCGACCAGCGATTACCTCACGGTGGCCTGCCACTGTAGTAACCTGCACTGTTTCACTCATAGTTACCAACCCATTTCGCTTTTGGGGATGCGCACCGACTTGGGGAGTTTTTCACTGGCACGCAGGCGGCCGACATCCGTGAGATACGGATCGGTAGCAGTGACGACCGCATCCAGCATGCCGAGCACCCGCAGCACACGGAAAAGCACGTCGGTACGCACCGATTCACCCTGCTCAATGCGCCGCAGGGTCACGGTCGTAATGTCTGCACGTTCCGCAACCATCTGAGCCGTCAGACCCATCAGTTTGCGTTGGATGCGCAGCTGCTCGCCGATCGTCCGCGCGGCCCGGCGCACCTTAGTGGGAATATACGCCATAATCTTTATACCCTCATATAGAAAGAACTCTTTCTACTGTAGCAGGTAATAGAAATAATTATTTCTATATAGATGACCGTTTTATGCCCAGTACGCGCTTTCAGCGGATCCCTCATCCAAAAATTTTGAGATGAGGGAGCAAAATTTAGATGAGGATTTGGATGAGGCCGTACAGCATCGGGTGCACCTGCGAAGGGACATCACCCACCACCGACTCACTCAAGATCCACTAAAAAGGCTCTTTATTTGAATAAAGCGTATTTTTCGCCGCTTTATTCAAATAAAGAGCCTTTTTAGACGGGGGGGGATCCACAGGCTACACAGAACCTTACACCGAATCCCACACAGCTTCCTCGGCACTCCCGGAGTGCCCCTCAAGCAGGTTCTCAATCACCTGCGCCACCCCATCCTCGCCGAAGGGCGGGCAGGTGCGCCCCACCTTCTTAATCAGCGCAGGCTCGCCGGATGCCATCGCATACCCGCGACCCGCCCAGCACAGCATTTCGGCATCGTTAGGCATATCGCCAAAAGCCATCACCTCATGCGCCTCAATACCGTGTCTTGCGGCAAATTGGGCGAGAGTGCGCCCCTTATTCACGGTCTTCGAGCCCATCTCGATCAGCGGCTCGCCCACAACCCCGCGCGTGACCGACACCAGCTCACCCACGGTCTGAGCTACACGCACATGCAGAATATCGGGGTCCATACCAGGCACCCGAACCAGATATTTAATGATTGGAGTATCGCCGAGCGCCACGAATGCCTCCGCTATAGAGGATTCAACCACGCGAGCGCCCTCAAGCACGTCTCCCCCGTCGTGCGGCCCCTGAATGTAGACGGTATCTACGGTTTCGAGAGTGTAAGTGACCTCGGGGAATATCGGCTCAAGCCGAGTATGGGCACGCTCGATCACAGCGGGTTCGGCACCGTTAACCGCCTCTACTTCGTTGGCGCCCAGGTGATACACCACGGCACCGTTCGAGCAAATGGCGTAGGAGTCAAAATCGGTTTGTTCCCGCAGCGGGGTAAGCCAACGGCTCGGGCGCCCGGTCACGAACACGATGTCGATGCCCGCCGCACGTGCCGCCTCTAGGGCGTGCAGGGTGCGGGGGCGAAAACAAAAATCAGGCCCGATGAGCGTGCCGTCCAGATCGCTGGCGATGAGCTTAATCATGCGAGAATAAGCGCCTACTCCGCCGGTTCTGCGTAGGTGACGGTCAGGAAGGCGCGCGCGATGCCGTGGAAGAAGAGGTTGAAGTTCACGACGGCAGGTGAGGTGTTCTCGTCTACCTCAAGTTCGGGTACGTCCACGGCAGTCACGCAGAATATGTAACGGTGCGGCCCGTGCCCTGCTGGAGGCGCCGCACCCACGAATCCGGGGGTTCCGGCGTCGTTGCGATGCGCTATCGCCCCAGCGGGAAGCGCTGCGCCACCCTGACCGCCGACGATAGCGCCCGCGTTGGTCTCAAGCGCGGTGACCGCTGCGGGGATGTTTGATACGGTCCAGTGCCAGAAGCCGCTGGGGGTGGGCGCATCCGGGTCGTAGCAGGTGACAACGAAGGATTTGGTCTCTTCGGGGAATCCCGACCAGCTCAGCTGCGGAGACTGATCCTGCCCGCCGGGCACGCCGAAGAGCGCCGAGAGCATGGCGGTGGGCGCGGCGGCGCCGTTTTCAAGGTCGGTGGAGGTCAGGTTGAAGAGCGGCAGGTCGGGCAGCCCGGCGTAGGGTTCACGCGGCAGGGGTGCGGTGCCGAGGTTGTTAGTCACGGTAGTCCTCCTCGTTTGGTTGGGTGGCTGACTTAGCCGTTGAGCACGGCGTTAAGTTCTTCGCGGATGGGCGGGTTCGCGCCGGAACGCGAGACAGTAATTCCCGCCGCCGTTGCGGAAAATCGTAGCAGATTTTGAATATCTTCGCGGGTGAGTGCGGCAAGTTTGCTGCGTGCTTGAGCACCGCTGATGCCTCTGTCGAGGAGCGCGGCGATCAGCGCCGCCATGAGCGAATCGCCCGCTCCTACAGTATCTGCAACCTCCACGCGATAGGCCGGTTCTTCAATCCCGTTGGGGTATGCACGGGTGTAGGCGATCGACCCGCCTTCACCGCGGGTTATCACCATCAGCTCTACGCCGAGGTCGAGCCAGGCATGCGCGGTTTCTGCAAGGGAACGGTCAGGATATAGCCACATCAGGTCTTCGTCACTTGCCTTCACCACCGACGCGAGCGCAGCAAATTTTTCTGCCCAGCCCCGGGCGAGGGCACGGTCGCTAATAATGGTGGGGCGGCAGTTTGGGTCGTAGCTGATGAGAGCGCTTTCGCGTGCTGCCGTGAGCGCTTGAGCAACCACATGGGCGCCCGGTTCGAGCATCGCCCCGATAGAGCCGGTGTGCAGCGCTTCGCAGCTGGGGGCTAGGGCCAGAATGTCGTCGGCGTAGCTGTCGAGGCTCCAGTCGATATCGAATTCGTAGCGTGCCGCGCCGTCTTCCCCAATATATGCCTGCGCGGTTGAGGTTCGTGCGGCGCGCGGCTCGAAGGGTACCTGCACTTTGGATGCGCTCAGGTGCGCGGCGATGCTGACGCCGTGTTCGTCGGTTCCGTAGTGGCCGATAAACCGGGTCTTGTGTCCTAGCCGCGCGGCGCCGACGGCAACGTTGAGGGGAGATCCGCCGGGGTAGGCGCGCATGGGGGCGTCGTTGCTGTGGACGACGTCTACGAGTGCTTCACCGATGACAGTTAACATGTCTCAATTCTACTCAAGGTTGCCGCGCGGCGGAGTGTGTTTCTGTGTGTTATCCCCGTTGTTTTCGCTTCTTGTGTGAGGGCTTGTGTGGGCTTTATTGGCTTCGGGCGTAGCGCATTGTGCAAAGCGTGCTAGATTTCACAGATTCGGCGGCGTGAGGGAATAAAACCGTTCGCCGCAGAGGTTAGACTTAAAGCAGAGTCGGTTGCGTGCTGCCCGATGAGCTGGGCATGCGCATCGGCACGAACAACAAATTCCGACGAAGACGTCCATTGAGGAAGAAGGTCAAGAGTGACGACTCCCGAAAACACTCACGAGCAGTGGATTGCCCGCGAAACCCAGGCTGAGGAGATGATTCCCCTCATCGGTAAGCTAAACCGCGAGAACGGTGTAGTTCTTAATATTCACGGTCGCAGCCTGGTCAATAAGTCCGTTATTCAGCTGTTGCGCCTGCATGATGGCGCCGCGAAGGTTGATGGAACCCCGCTGAACCCCGAGCATACGCTAGAGCTGGTTCAGGCACTTTTTGACCTTAACCTTGGTCCCTGCTCGATCAACATTGCGGCTCTGCATCGCCAGCATGTTGATGCGGGTTCTCCCGACTTCTCGATGTGGCTGCCCGAGCAGGTTGGCGCATCGGTTGGCAAGAAGGGCGAGACCGTTAAGCAGCAGGATGTGGTGCTCTACGGTTTCGGGCGTATTGGCCGTCTGTTGGCGCGTATTCTGCTGGAGCGTTCCTCATCGCTGGGGGCAAACCTGCGTCTGCGTGCGGTGGTGGTGCGTAAGAACACCGAGAACGATCTTGAGAAGCGTGCTTCTTTGCTGGCACGCGATTCGGTGCACGGTCCGTTCAAGGGCACTATTAAGGTAGATGCTGAGAACGACACTATTATTGCTAACGGTCTGCCGGTGCGTTTTATCTACTCGTCAGATCCGACCACTGTGGATTACACCGAGTACGGTATTGAGGATGCGCTTCTGGTCGATAACACCGGCCGCTGGCGCGATGTTCCGGGGCTGACCCAGCACCTTGAGCGCCCCGGTATTTCCCGCGTTCTGCTGACCGCTCCCGGTAAGGGCGATATGAAGAATATTGTCTTCGGCGTGAACGATAGCATCATTACCGACGACGATAAGATTCTTTCGGCGGCATCCTGCACGACCAACGCGATTACCCCCGCACTGAAGGTTCTTGATGACGTGTACGGTGTGGAACGGGGTCACGTGGAGACCGTGCACGCTTTCACGAATGATCAGAACCTGATCGATAACTTCCACAAGGGTGATCGTCGCGGTCGTTCGGCGGTGCTGAACATGGTGATTACCGAAACCGGCGCGGCGCGTGCCGTTTCTAAGGCACTCCCCCAGTTGGAGGGCAAGCTGACCGGTAACGCTATTCGCGTTCCCACCCCGGATGTTTCGATGGCTATTCTGAACGTGAAGCTGGCTAAGCCCGCCGGTTCTAAGGATGAGCTGAACGAGGTCTTCCGCCAGGTTGCCCTCAACGGTGAGCTTCGCCGCCAGATTGGTTACTCCGATTCGCATGAGGCCGTCTCCACCGACTTTGTGGGTTCCCGTAACGCGGGTGTCGTGGATGCGCTTGCCACCGTCGTCAGCGATGACTCGGCAATCCTGTACGTCTGGTACGACAATGAGTTCGGTTACTCCTGTCAGGTGGTGCGCGTGCTCGAACGCATGGCTGGCGAAGAAGCACCTTCGTACCCTACAAAATAAGGTTTGAGTAGTATATATAGCCGAATAGCTATATAACTTGATAAGAATATACGGGTGGTTCCCTGACATATTTTCAGGGAGCCGCCCGTATATTTTTTATGTGCCGCCCTGCGAACAGAGCCACCTTTAAACCCCTGGTTTCACCACTTCGCGCGCATCGTCATTATGCATTATTCTCCGTTAATACTTTCCGCAAACTGGCGATAGCATTTAGGGCGGCGGGGAATCCTGCATAGACCGCTATCTGAATCATCAGTTCCACAAGTTCGTCTTGAGTGCCGCCTACATTCAAGAAGCCGTTGATATGAACATGCAGCTGAGGCACGCACGTTCCTAAAGCGCTGCACGCAGCCACAGAGACCAGTTCGCGTTCCCATAGGCTCAGCCCGGGTCGAGAATAAACATCACCAAATGAGTACTCGACAATGTAGCGGCCTAAATCTGGTGCAATATCTTGAAGCGATTCAACCACAGCCTCGCCACCAGCTCCATCTACACGCTCAAGATACGAAGAACCTACCTCGAAACGCTTGTCAGGCTCGGTGCTATGCGTATCTAAGTTCAGGTCAATACCGCGTTCGGTGAAAACCTTACGGGCAACAGAGACGGCATTTAATGCAGCGGGGAAACCAGCGTATATAGTCACATGGATGAAAGTCTCGATAATCTGTTCAGGAGAACAGCCCACATTGAGGGCACCATTAATGTGGAATTCCAGCTGCGGAGCTGCATTCCCAAGTGCGGCCAGAGCAGATATGGTGATGAGCTGGCGAGACTGATCGGATAAACCTTCCCGATCAAAAACATCCGCATACCCAAACTCCACGACAAACCGTTCTAAGTCAGGCGAAAAAGAAGCTAAGCTATCAAGAATAGATCCGTGAGGGTTCTGCTCTACCCGGGCAAGTACCTCTTTCCCACGCAGATAACGTTCATTGTTTTCAGCAGCCATAATCTTAACTACCTTCCTGGTGATGACATGAGGCGATAGAGAAATCTGCATCCGATTCTATGCGGTCAGATTTCACGTGATGCCGTCTGCTCAGGCATGCTTATGAAGGCATGCAGGCTTAAACCCTTACGCCCGACCGAAGACCTCGTTGAGGTGGGCAGTATAGTCAGCGAGATACTGTTCGACCTGCGGATTTTTAATCACATCATTGCAAATAAAGGTGGGTAATTGGGTAGTCCCCAAGAACTCATTGGCTTTATGAAAGTGCATATAGAGGGCATCTACCCCGATTCCCTCGAAGAAGTCGCCCTCCCGGATAAAAGCTTCGCGAGGCGCGTTCCACGTCAGCGACAGCATATGCCGCCGCCCCTGAAGAAGACCGCCCGTGCCGTATCCTTCAGTAGGGTTAGCGCTGCTGCGACCATCATTAGCGTACAGGGTGCCCGCGCCGGCGGTAAACACCTCGTCCATATATTTTTTCACGGTCCACGGCTCGTGCATCCACCAACCGGGCATCTGCCAGATGACCGCATCCATCCACTGGAATTTTTCTACTTCCTGGTGAATATCGTACCCGTCGTCAATCACAGTTTCTCGCACATGATGACCGAGCGCCGATAACGTATCACGGGCTGTTTGATGCAGGGTGTGGTTCAGGCGACCCGCCGAGTGTCCAAATGCTTTACCGCCGTCGATCAAAAGAATATTCACTGTAATTCACTCCTTAAACTCAGCACCACGAGAATGGCTGGTCGTATTCCAGCCGCTTGTTTCACAGTACAGGGCTGCTGCGCTGTGAATCAGCCCGTTTCTTGACATGAAACGGACTTTATTCCGGTCTGTTGTCAGTACATGTAACAGATAGGCGGTATTCCAACCCCGGGCAGGGTACAGAATACCGCCGTATATACGCTATAGCAAGAGACCTTAAAATTACCGCTTACGGTAAATAACCCCGCGATGGCCTTCTAGGTCGAGACGGCGCTGCGGCTGACGGTCAAAAGTGTACAGCGTCCACTCCGTCTATGCATGCACTGACGATATATCGCCCGTCGTGCGGTGTGATGAGGCAGTCGCCGTGGGCGTTGCTCTGCATACTCTGGTCTTCTAGGCGGGGTGCTGGGGCACAGTCCGCCGAAACCCGTATCAACAATCCACGTCCGGTTATCGAGCATTACCTCAAGCAGCATATATGTGCGTGCACCGTATTCATCTGGTTTAGATCCTTAAACGTGACCGGTGAGCGGACGGGCGGGGTAGCCCAGGAGCATGAGTGCATCCAGCAGGAGTAGATTGAGTTCGTAACAGTAGCCCCCGCGCCGTTGCAGCACGAGTTTATAAAAGATACTGTCACTATCATGTGACACAGACTGACCCAGCGCGATGCTCAAGGTGTATGCGCATTTAGGCGTCTTTAGGTTCTTTTCGTCACCAGGAACAAGGACCCGCTGAGCGTAACCAGTATTGAAATAAGGAGGATGAGAATATGTGAGATATTCCAGATGCCTCCGATACCGTAGAGCAGCATTCCGAGGGGAACCGCCACTGAAGAGACAATACTGTCTATATTGGCGAACGACTGCAGTTCATCCTGCTCTAAAGAGGTTTGCACCTTCACATCCCATGACACCGCAGCGGCGGATAAGGTCAAAGATGCGGCAAAGGTGCACATGAAGATCATGATAATCTGCGTTCCGTACCCGTACAGATAGACTTGAAGACCCAAGAGAACGGCGGTAGCCATAGCAAGGTAACGCCAGGAGACTTTCTTCCAAACACCCATCAGGGTGCTTGCCGAACCCGTTATAGAGCCCAAAGCAAGGGAGGTTGCAACAGCGGCCCAGGATTCCTCATTCAAACGTGAAATCATCTGATGCGGGCCTTCAGCACCCGAAAACCCTAGAGTCAAAGAGATTAACGACCACGCAGCTATTCCCGCTACGATCCAGCGGGGAAAACTAACTTTTGCCAGGGAGGAAGCACCGAAAGAAGACTCATGATCGTTGACAGATGTTGACCCGTTTTGCCCTGCAGCCTTCATGAGGAATATGAGTAAAAATATTCCGACCATAAAGGTTGCAGAGTCAATGAATAAGATAACGGGAAACCCGTAGACAATATATATGAAGGTGGATACTGCGGGAGCTAAAATTCCAAAAGCATCCGTGAAGAAATTACTAAAAGCATTGAAGCTCGTAAGAACATCTTCGGTAACAAGTGCAGGAGTTAGCGTATACCTGGAAGGAACAAAGAAAGAAGTTCCAAATCCGTATATGCATGATGAAATACACAGAGACAGTATGGAATTGTAGCCTGCTATGACCCAAATTCCGAGAATGAACTGTGCTAAGAACCTGATAACATCTGCGTATATCATGGTCCTGATAAGGGGGAATATATTACCGTACCTGCGGTACAGCACTGACCCGAAAAGACGTGCACCCCAAAGGCTCAATAGAACTGCAGTAAAGCCGTATCCGCTATTCTCAAGCTCAACGGCAGAGAGTGCAAAAGCAATCGGTATCATCGAATCACCAAGAGTTGAAATAACTATTGATGATAAGAAAATTGCCTCATGCTTACTATATTTAGCTATTTTCAACACAAGCAATGTCTTTCTTGATATAAAATTTTAAAATAATGGGTTTTCGTCATAAGAAAACCCGCTGCATTATTCAAAAACATAAAATCCACGATATGTTTCATGGCAACCTCCTCTAGAGTGATGCAGATCTATAATCTGCGTTGTAGATATATACTACATACACCGTCTCAGAACGTGCAAACGCTTACGCAGAGGTGAAATACCTCCACCCTGCGCGCAATATATCCCAGACATAAATACGCAACGAAGATAATATCCAGGAATACATACCCGAGTTTTATACAAATAAAGGGCGGTATTCGTGCTATATATCAAGCACGGAATACCGCCGTATATACGCTATAGCAAGAGACCTTAAAATTACCGCTTACGGTAAATAACCCCGCGATGGCCTTCTAAGGTGAGGGTGGCCGGTGCCGCGTTGTTTTGCGCATCTACGAGCCCTTGATCCTGCGGCACGCGCACAAGCGTGGTGCGGTCGCTCGTATTCAGAGCCGCCCAGCCCTGCGTGAAAGCACGGGTCTGCACACTGTCCTGAGCCTCAATCTCACCGGACGCAGCCCCCAAGTCAAAGGACAGCTCGGGCGCGTTCGGAGTACCGTCATAGGCATCGTGCTGAGTTGCATTGATACCAGTGAAACGACCGCCTCCAAAAACCCAGAACCCAGCCAGACCATACAGCAGATTCTCATCCGTGCCGCTAATCGGCGACGTCGAGTACCCGTGCGGGGTACGCAAAATCGTGACCTTAGGAAGGGACTGCTGGGTATTCACAGCGCCGTAGGCATCGCCCGAGCGGTCCTGCACCGCATTCAGCGTTACCAGGCCTTCGGCACCGCGCCCAATATGGTTTCCCTGCATGGTGGCGTAGGCGCCGCTGAGGAATTCTTGTGCGCCCCAGCCGAGCCACACTTCCTCGAACCCGCCACCGTAGGCACTGTGGCTTTCCCATTTGCCCCAGCGCAGGCGCGATTCGGCAATATTAGGTACCAGGATTTTGCCGATCTTATTCAGCTCAATACCGGCGAAGGAGATCAAGAAATCGAGATGCTGCCGAATCGTGGTTATGCTTTCAACGCCCTGAATCGGCAGGTTTAGTCCGTAATAATCATTCTCTATGTCGTTATCAGCCATCACGCCGTCAAAGGGCGAGTTACGAAGTTCTTCCACCACGGAGTGCACCCACTGCCAGCGGTAGTCGGCACTCCACACCGCCATCTGGTAGTGCTGCCAGTACCCCGACCACTCGATCAGAGAGCCGTCTAGGCGGCGGGCGAACAGATCCTTACCGGTTGTGTTCAGAAGATCCTGCGCATATTTATAAGAAACACCCGAAGAGTAGATGGGGCCTGGTTCATAGGCACGACTGGAAGAAAGGCACTTATAAGCAAGCACCACCATATTAGGTGACTGCTCTTTGAGGTAGCGTGCCGCATCCAGCTCCCAGGGCTGCAGAATAGCTACCGCGTAGTTCTGCGCCGCAAAGGCCAGCTGCTCTTCCGATATAGGGTCGCCGCCGTACCGAATCCATGCACCAAATTTTCCGGGAGTGCCGGCTCGTAGAGAATTATCGCTCATTCTTCAATCTGCTCCGTAACTCGCTGAGGTATTTTACCTAGCTTACGGTATATCTGGTCATAACGGTCCATAACCAGGCGAAGTTGGAAGAACTTTACAACTCGGTTGTAAGCGTTAACACAGTACCGCTCGTAGATGCTGGGCTCCTCCATCATGGTGCGAAGCGCCTGCGTGAAGCCTTCGATATCGCCCGGAATGGTTAGAATACCGCAGTTACCTATTTCACTGCCATCCGAGGTGACCAGCACATCATCGATCAGCTGCGACATACCGCCCACGTCGGTACTCACCAGCGGAATGGATGCTGCCATCGCTTCCAGCGCCACAATGGGCTGACCTTCGTTGTAGCTGGGCATGAGCAGAACATCGAAGCGGTCCAGCATTTCGCGCACCTTCACAGTGCCGTGGAAGGTAATGAAGTCGCCCATATTGAGCTCTTCGATCGTGCGCACGCACAACTCATAGTATTCGGGCATGTGGTTCTTCGGTCCGAGCACATCCAGGTGGAAGTTGTCGAGCCCGGCATCACGCAGCAGCGCAAGCGACTTCACGAGGTCTGTGAGCCCCTTAATGGGCACCACACGCGCAATAAACACGAAACGCCACATATGCCCGCGACCCTCCGCCAGGATGCGCGCCCGGGCAGTCTGGCGCCCCACATACGCCGGGTACACGCTCTCGATGAGCATACCGTTCGGCAGCACGACCGCGCGGTCTTCTTCACCCTCGTTGTACTGGTCGATGGGCGCGCCAATACCGCGTGCCTCCTCAATCGCTTTGGGGTACAGATAGGTCACCATATCGGCGCTGGGGTAGCAGAAACGTCCCATTTCCAGGAACCAGATGCACCACGCGGTCTCTTCCAGCGTGACGGGACCCAGCTCGGGTTTATCGCGCGGCTCCTTCAGGAAGGCGTAATCCGTGGTGACGGGCTTGGCCATATTGCGTTCCAGCTTGGTGTTGATAGTATCGCGCACATACAGGTTGTGTTCGGTCAGCAGGAAGCTGGTGCCGTAATCGCGCGCACCCGCAGCGCCCAAAAGTGAGGCGTAGCCGGTGGTGTGGGCGTGGTACACGCGGGCATAGGGCAGGCGCTCATGCAGCAGGGCGTACACGATAGAGACGAAGTTACGGATCTCCCAGAAGAGTTCGCCGAACGGAACCTGTGCGAGGAAGCCCCAGTTACCGACTGCCTCCATAAACTCGCGGGTGCCGGTGAGGGCGAAGAGTGAGTAGGTGCGAGTGCGGGGGTTAATTCCTTCATCGTAGAACGACCAGAGCGGGTTTACATCGCCGTGTATAAGAGCATCGAAAGCGCTCATAAGTCTCGCCACCAGTTTCTTGCGTTGGCGACGATTCATCTTGAGGTTTTTCGGGTTACATTCTTGGGCGAATTCTTCCTTATGCTCCTCTAGGCTCAGGTAGATCACCTTCACCCATTTGACGTTTTCGGGCATACCGTACAGGTCTTTAAGTTCCTGTTTACTATCCCAAGAAATATGAATAATTCCGAAGCTGATGCTCGGGTTTTCCACGATAATATCGTGAACCACTGCGGAAACCCCGCCCTTAAGGTAGGGGTAGGTCGATTCCATCACCAGCGCAACATCGACCTCAGGATAATCAGGGTCGGGTGTTCGGGGTCCCGGCGCGGGCAATTGCAGCGGGGCATAGTGGTTACGCATTGCGGTGTTTATCAATGTATATGACCTCTCATCTACCAGGCTAGGGCACGACGCCAGAAGAGTGAGTATTCGGGATTAGCCCAGGCACGACGGTAGAGTATCCACGTGACGAGGGCGAGAATTGCTTCGCCGATAATGATGGGCAGATAACCGCCATCGTTCGGGATGATTGAAAAGGCGACAGTGACGATCAGCAGGTGTACCGCACCGATAATGTGCACAGTCTTAAACATGGTCATGTATTCCAGCTGATAGATGAAGAGCGCCATCGCCAGGAACAACCATGCCACCGTCAGCCCCGCATAGGCGAGCGGGAAGGTGTTCGGTACGAAGATATACATCAGAATGCCCGTAATGACCGAGCAGATAACTGAGACAATCAACGTGTTGCGCACGGAGGCGTGAGAAATACGCACTACAGCGTGCGCCTCCGGCTCAATTTCATTGAAGGGAAGTTTATTGAAGAGGGTCCACAGACGCTGAATAGAGCCGTTCACGCGGTTAGATTCAACCACGAAGAAGTAGTTGTAGGCGATCACGCAGGGAACCAGGCTCATGTAGATGGCGATAACGTCGATCTTGCCGTTCGTCACCAAGAAGAGCACGTATTTATCAGCCCAGAGGATAGAACCGGTCAGCAGGCCGCGAATGACGTCGCGGTAGGCGGCTCCTAGGGGAAGGCGGCTGAAGTGGAACAGCTGCTTAATTTCACGCCCAATACCGCTGAACAGAATGGCCGACCCTACCAGCGGAGGCAGGAACCACACGGTCGGCAACGTCAGCAGAACAATCGTGTAGCCCAACCATGCGAAGAACCACAGCGGACGGTTTTTCGCCACGTTTGGCACAATAAGCAGCTGCGCATACGCAACGTTCAGCATACTCAAAAAGAGGAAGGATACCAGCGCCACCATATCCCAATGCAGTACGAGCACCACGGGAATAGCGAAAAGGAACGCGATGGGCAGGCCCACCAGATAGAGGTAGCCCCAGTGGCGGCTAAACGCCCTCAGCTCGCTAATATGCTGATATTTCGGGTCGGTATCGAGAGTAGCAAGAAGTTCTTGCGCCTCTTTGGATTTATGGTCCCGTTTGAGAATCGCCGCTTCTTCCTGAACCTCACGGCGCGCATCCTCAACTTTCAGATGTTCGGATTCGAGGGCGCGGTAAATAGGCATGCATACCGCCTGGCTTAACCAGGGAACCACGATGGACGCCGCCAGAATAATCTGGATAAGCGGCACCGACCCCACATAGTTCTTGCTGAGAATGGGGGTTACGAACGGGAATGCGACTGTTAGGAGTGCAACGGGAGATACATAGAGAAGAAAATTGTAGAGGAGTCTCCAGCTCCAGCGGTTTTTCGGGATGTCTGCATGGTGGGACGACAAGACGGGAACTTCTTTCAGCGCTATTCTCACCTAATGCCTATATGTATATTGCCCCTGTACCTGTGGTTTAAGGGCAGGGATGGGCTACGCGCAGGAAAAACTGCGCTGAACGACTAGGTGATCGGTTTTCGGGATTTCAACCCCTTGTATTGTATACGTGTAAACTATTTTTGACACGCAGCCCGCAACTGGGATTTATGCCACATATCCCCCGCTTTTTTAAGGCAGGGCAAGCCGCATACATGCATCACAAGGTTTCACTACTACTTGAGTATAGCGGTACCGAACCAAGTTTGCGGGGTTTACCGTCAGATGTGCACAAAAATATCTCACGCGCCATGCGCTGAAATACTTAAAAATCCCTGATAAATAGCGGAAAATCGGCTAAAAAATATTCTTCATTTTAATCAGCATCACACCGCGACACGACGACAAAAAGCTGTTCCCTGCCCCACCCACACGCGGGCGGAGAGGGAACAGTTTTTGTTATATCTTAAGAAGAGATTTAGGACGCGCTCGACAGGGTTCGCAGTGCCACCGAGATCACGGCTAGGCGCGGGTGCGATGCGCTGTCGGGCTCGGCATTGCGAACCTCTTCAAAGATGCGGTCGATATTGCCCACACGGGTCGGGTGGTTCTTAATCCAGGAATCCAACGCCTGCAAAGCCCCCTCGGGGTTGCTTGGCGCGTGGCCTGCGTCTTCCTCCGCCACCGACGTTGCAAGCTCTGCGGCGGTCTCATAGAGGCTGCCGCGCAGTGCCTGACGTGAGAGGGTTTCCCAGCGGTCGTTACGGGGCAGCTCGCTAATGAGGCCGAGCAGTTCATCAACCTTGAAGCGGTCGTAGGTTGCGAAGTAAATCGGTGCCAGCTCAACCGCCTTGAAGTCGTTATCGCGTGCAGAGCGAATAACATCCAAGAGAGCGTAACCCTCGAATCCGCGAATCCAGATGACGATGAGTTCTTCGGGAAGACCCCAAGCCTCGCCAGCATCGCGCTTGGAACGAACCCGTGCGCGGGAAACATCCGAGAGGTATGCGGGCAGGTTCTTGCGAAGCTCCACCACATCGCCAAAGCGTTCCAGCAGGGAGCTGAGCGGGTTGCCCGCAACCACGCCGCGCTCGGCGATAAACCAACGCACCACGCGGTCAAGAACACGCTGATCATCGTGCAGCACGGTGTTCCATGCATCCAGGGAGGTATGTGCGGGCAGTTCGCGGTGCAACTTCGCGGCCTTACCCAGCTCGAAGAGCTCGCGGGCGATGATAAAGGCGCGGGCGACCGCATCCACCCCAACGCTGGTTTCTTCGACCGCGCGGTAAGCGAAGGTGATGCCGCCCAGGTTCACCATCTCGTTGGCAACGCGGGTGCAGATAATCTCCTTGCGCAGCGGGTGCGAATTCAGGTACTCGCCGAAACGCTCCACCAGAGGTGCCGGGAAGTATTCGCGCAGCAGGCCCTCCAGGTAGGGATCGTCTGCGAAGTCGGTCTCTTCCAGGGCGTGCGTGAGGTAAATCTTCACGTAGGCGGCCAGCACGGAAAGCTCGGGGCGGGTCAGCATCTCGCCGGTGGTGTCGAAACGTGCCTGCAGTTCCTTATCCGTGGGCAGGAACTCGACGGTACGGTTCAGACCGGCGTGCTTTTCGAGATCGCGCATCAGACGCTTGTAGACATCGATGCCCAACGTGCCGTAGTTGAATTCACCCTGCAGCAGAACATTCTGCTCAACGTTGGTTTCAAGCACCTTGGCGCCGACTTCGTCACGCAGGGATTCGATGAACGATGCGCGCTCATCCGGGGCAAGCTCGCCGCGTGCCACTAGGCGGTCCACCAGAATCTTGATGTTCACCTCGCGGTCACTGGTTTCCACACCTGCGGAGTTGTCAATGGCGTCGGTATTGATGATGACCCCGTTGCGTGCAGCCTCCACGCGGCCCAGCTGGGTGAAGCCGAGGTTACCGCCCTCGCCCACGATCTTGGCGCGCAGCTCGTTGCCGTTCACGCGCAGGGCGTCGTTTGCCTTATCGCCCACCTGCGCGTTCGTTTCGGTAGATGCCTTCACGTAAGTACCAATACCGCCGTTGTAGAGCAGATCAACCGGAGCCCTCAGAATCGCGGAAAGCAGCTCGGAGGGTGCCAGCTCGGTAACATCGTCCTCAAGACCCAGCACCTCGCGCACCTGCGGGGTGATCTCAATGGACTTCAAACCGCGCGAATACACGCCGCCGCCCTCAGAAATCAGCTCGCGGTTGTAGTCCTGCCACGAAGAACGCGGCAGCTTGTACAGGCGCACGCGCTCCTCGAAGGAGACGGCGGGGTCCGGGTTCGGGTCCAGGAAAATATCGCGGTGGTCGAAGGCGGCGACCAGGCGGGTTTTCTCGGAGCGCATCAGGCCGTTGCCGAAGACATCGCCGGACATATCGCCAATACCCACGGCGGTGAATTCTTCGTTCTGGCAGTCGTGACCGAGTTCGGCAAAGTGACGTTTGACGGATTCCCAGGCGCCGCGGGCGGTAATGCCCATCGCCTTGTGGTCGTAGCCAACCGAGCCGCCGGATGCGAACGCATCGCCCAGCCAGAACCCATACTCGGCGCTGATCGCGTTTGCAGTATCCGAGAATGCGGCAGTCCCCTTATCGGCGGCAACCACCAGGTAGTAGTCGTCACCGTCGCGGGCGATCACGCCCTCGGGACGTACTACGGTTTCGGTGCCGTCGGTAGCAACGGAGAGGTTATCGGTCACATCCAGCAGGGAGCGGATAAAGACCTTGTAGGATTCGCGACCCTCGGTAATCCAGGCGTCGCGGTCCACGGCGGGATCGGGCAGCTGCTTGGGATAGAAACCACCCTTGGCACCGGTCGGAATAATGACGGCGTTCTTGACCATCTGTGCCTTGACCAGGCCCAACACCTCGGTGCGGAAGTCGTCGCGACGGTCTGACCAGCGCAGGCCGCCACGCGCCACATTGCCGAAGCGCAGGTGCACACCTTCCACACGCGGGGAGTATACGAAAATCTCGAACTTGGGGTGCGGAAGAGGCGCAAAATCGATCTGCTCGGGCGCAATCTTGAACGCAAGCGCTTCTCGACCCAAGTATGCGTTGGTGCGCAGAATAGCTTTGAGAATTTTCAGGAGCGAGCGCAGGTAGCGGTCGGCATCCAGGGTTGGAATCTTGTTGAGTTCTTCGCGAATCTGCTCCAGGATTTCTTCGCGTTGAGCTTCGCGCTGCTCGTCGGTGAGCCCGTTGTTCGGGTCGAAGCTATTGTGGAAGAACTGGACGTAGAGCTTCGCGATCTGCGGGTACGCCATCAACGTATTTGACATGAACGACGGCGTGTAGCCCAAGCCCAGCTGAATCAGGTAGTGGTTGAAGGCGCGGAATAAGCGGACTTCTTTCCAGGTGAGCCCATCGGCTAAGATAAGCCGGTCCAGGGTGTCGGAGTCGCGTTCTCCCAACAGATAAGCGTTGAGCGCATCCTCGTAGAGCGTTGCGACAGCGTGCGGGTCTACACCTTCGGGGAACTGCACACCAAAGTCGTACAGGTATCCGTAGTCCTGCCCATCTTCGGGCGCGAACTCGTAGGGCCTTTGGTCAACGACGACCAGTCCCATATTCTGCATCACCGGGAGCAGCTCGGTGAGGGTATGCGGTGCTGACAGGTAGGTCTTCAGACGGGTGGTAGCTAAGTCGCCGGTCTCGACTTTGATAGCGGCGGGCCTCTGGGTATCGCCCGAGAGAGATTCAAAAATCACAATATCCTCGATCGCGTTTTCTACTTCATAGTCGGCGCGGTAGGTTGCTGGCGCGGCTTCCGCCCAGGCGGAGGCGAGCCGGCGTCCTTCTGCACCGGGTTTCCAGCCCTCAAGCGCGGCGGCGGTAGCCTCTCCCCAGGAGCGGGTAGCGGCTTGCAGGCGCTTCTCAAGGGCGCTTACATCAACATCCGGCACCACGTTCGGGTCGGCGAGCCGGATGCGGAAAAACACACGCGCCAACGACGATGCCGAGAGGTAAATCTGGTAGTCGATGGCGGTTAAATCAAATTCTTCGCGGAATACCTGCTGGATGCGGGTGCGCACAGAGGTGTTATACCGATCGCGCGGCAGATACACCACCGCAGAGATAAACCGTGCGAACTGGTCGGGGCGCAGGAAAAGGCGGGTCTTGCGCCGTTCCTCCAGACCCATAATGCCGCGGAAAGTTTCGGTGAGCGTATTCACCGTGGCGTGCATGAGCTCAAGGCGCGGGTAGTCTTCGATGAAGCCGATGAGCATCTTATCGGAGTAAGAGCCGGGGTGGAATCCCAGGCGACGGCGCACCATGGCGATGCGTTCGCGAATGAGCGGGGTTTCTATGGCTGGCAGAGAGTATGCCTGGCGGGTAAACAGCCCCAGAATCACGTATTCGCCGACCACGCGCCCGCTCGCGTTGAAGCGGCGCACCCCAATGTAGTCGAGGTAGTCGGTACTCTGAATGGTGGAGCGGGTGTTCGCCTTCGTAATGTAGAGTGGGCGCGGCCTGAGCGCGCGGGCGAGGGTATCGTTTTCCAGCCGGATGCGGTTCTGCCCTTCGGTGGACCGCAGGATACCCAACGCCGAGTGAGGGCGGTCTGCCAGTTCGAGAACCCCCGAGGAGCCATCGAGCAGGCGCTCTTTGATACCCATGAAGAGGAAGTTGCCGCGGGCGAGCCAGCGCAAAAAGTCCTGTGCGATTTCAATGCGTGAGGAAGGTTCGTTACCGCCGGGATGCGCGGTGAAAGATTCTTCGCCTTCGCCGAGGGTTATGCCGCGCAGCGCATCCAGGGATTCGGCGATGGTGTTCACGCGCTCGGCCATGGCTTCAGCATCGGTTTCGCAGGCTTTAATATCGTCAAGGATTTTCAGGGCGGTAGCGCGCAGGCGTTCGCTGTCTTCGTCGTTGAGCTTGCGGGTGAGGCGAATCGCGATCCAAGACTCGATCATGGGATGCGCCGTGAGCTTGCCGTCCTTCGCTGAGAGCACGGGCAACCCGTAGGTTGCGGTATCGCCACTGGCAAGGTTACTGGCGCGACCGGCGCCGCGTGCCGAGAGAAGTTTTCCGTTGGGGTCGCGATCCACGATGAAGATGGGGTGGAAGAGCGAGTAGACGCCGCCGAAGTCTGAGGCGATTTCAGCGGTGAGGGAACTGACGAGGTATCCCATATCGTCGGTGACGACGAGCAGCGTGGTGGAGTATTCGTCGTTATGCACGGTGACCGCAGGGGTATTGGGTTCGCGCGTCTCAGCGAGCGCACGGTGCGCTCGCGCTAACTCTTCTAGTTCTTCCGTTGAGAAGACTTCTCGGTCTTCAACGGGGCTGTTCTGGTAATACTGTTCAATCCACGCATCATCGCCAGACCAGCGTTTCATAGCGTTGTCATTCACTGACAAGGTATGCCTCCGAAGTTTGTATCACTTCTCTGTGACGTTCTGTCTGTGTTTTATACGGCGTTGTGTGTAATCTCTTCCTAGCTTATACCCTGTACACCGGTGCAGGCTTCCATTTTAGGGAAATCCGGCAGGAAAATATTTTTATTGCGGAGATAAATCACATATGCTTCCGCTCTGAGCAATATTTGAGGCTTTTCGCGTTGTTTTTGAGGCATTAAACCCGTATTCGTGGCATTTGTATGCATTCCGGTGCCTGTCGTGTTTTTAACCGGAAAGCTGCATGCGTTGAGGGGCTTTATTCCGAGCGCGTGGCATGAACACAGTTCCGGGAGCGATGGTTTGCCTTGGGAACGCATCCTTCAAAGCCTTAACCATCGCCCCGGAATTTTTATCTATCTTCCCGTCTGGTTTTATTCCCCGTATGGTTCGTGCTTGAAGACGAACTTTCCGATGGTTTTACCGGCGCGAAGCCGCTCTAAAGCCTGGGCACCGTCACGAATATCGACTTCTTCCTGAATAGGCACCGTCACCTCGCCGGATGCAACCAACGCCAAAGCACGGCGCAGATAGGCAGTAGAAATATCGGGGTAGGCATTGGAGAGCAGCCCGATATTGAAGCCCATCATGCTGATGCCGTCGAACCAGAAGGTATTGGTGCCCACCGTCTGATCTCCGTCTTGAGCGGCGTTGCCCACCACGATCAGTCGCCCCTCGAAACGCAGAAGTTTAAGGAGTTCGGGGCGGTCGCGTCCAGAAACCGGGTCGATAATCACGTCGAATTGCCGCCCGCTCTTATCCGCAAGTTCATTGCGCAGCCACACCTCGTCGTAGCCGAGGTCGAGGGCGAGCTGGCGTTTTTCTTCGGTGCTGACAATGCCGACCACCTTTCCGGCGCCCATGAGCTTGGCGACCTGCCCGAATTGAGTGCCCAGACCGCCCATAGCGGCCTGCACCAGCACGTGTTCGCCGGGCTGCAGACGCGCCGTGCGTTCGAGCGCTGCAAGGGCTGTAGGGGTATTAGCAGGAACGACCGCCGCCAATGCCGGTTCATACCCGCAGGCAGGGGTGCCACAAGGTTTGCCTGCGCTAGGCAGATTTGGCCGAAGCCGCCTCCTGAACCCAACAGAGTCAGCGGAGCCGCAACCTTATCTCCCACACGCAGGCCGGTTACTCCTTCACCGAGGGCATGGATGCGCCCCGCGGCTTCGATACCCGGTGCCCAGGGAAGCGGAAGCTCTGCCATGCCTTCGGCGAGAAGCGCATCGACATACCCGACTCCCGCGTATTCTGCGCGAATGGTAACCTGCCCGGGGCCTGGGGTGGGTTCGGGCGCGTTCTGGTACTGCAGCCCGTCGATGCCGGTGTACTGCGTGATGTTGAGGGCTTTCATAAGACTATCCTTTCTATAGCAGATACCTTAATAGTAACAGCTATCTGTTATAGAAGATACAGAAACGCATCCCTTACACAAAGAATGGGTGCTGGCAGCAATACACTCGCCCGTAAAGCGGGAGCATTTTCTTCATCTGGGAGCAATCCGGGAGCACTTAAACTGCTCCCGGATGAAGAAAATGCTCCCGAAATTTCTACGCACCCGAATACCCGAAATAGCGCTGCTTCTAGTGACCGCGAGCCCTCGCTAAAGCTACGCCTGCGCCACGGTAAGCGGATGCGCATCCAAGTAAATCACCAAAAGCTCTTCGGTCACGTCAAGCTCATAGGCAAGCGCGGGCAGGTTATCCGGGTAAAAGGCGGCGGCGCGGCGCAGATCCTCCGGGTCGATCAGATTTTCTGCGGCCAACAGGTCACAGCTGCGCTCACGGCGGGCGCTATAGGATGCATCCCAGGCGTCGTGCTCATCTCCGCGCACGGCGTGCACGAGTTCATGGGCGAGTACGGAGCGTTCTTGCCGGGTGCGCATTCCTTCGCGCAGGGTAATGGTGCGGCTGGCATGGTCGTAGCGACCGAGCATCCCGTGCCCGGGCGTTCCCCAGACTATATCGACCCCGAGCGTATGTGCGTGAGTGTAGGGATCGTAGCTAGGCACCGAAGAATCCCTCCTCACTGTCGTAGATTTCGCCGCGCTTTGCAGCCAGGGCGTAGTCCTCTGCCGTGTATTTGCGCTCCCCTTCGCCGGATGCACCGCTCGTAGCACCCGCGACTGCTCGCCTAGCTTGTGCGGATGCGGGAGCGGGTACCTCCACGGGGGTGGCGGGAGGCACTGTGGCACGCACCGACTGTTCCCGAGTTTGCGCCGCCGTCATGCGGCGCAGCACCTCGCCCATTAAGTCTTCGTTGGAAACATCGCGAATAGACCCGCCCACCCGCAGAGATTTGGCGCGAGCGGTGGTGATAAGCCCGCTTTCGACCATGAGGTCGAGCAGGTCAAGCCCGAAGCAGTCGGCTATCTTGACAAGGGTTTCTACATCCATCACTCCAGCACCCGAGAATCGCCGCTGAATAGCATTGGGGTTCATGCCGAGTTCGGCGGCGAGCGCCCGCTGGGAGAGTCCTGTCTTGTATTTGATGTAGTCACCGATAGCCATGCCACCAGTCTAGCAGACTGATTTATTTTTCGGGTCATAAATATTACAAAGTCATTTATTCTGCCCGAAATTCTAGTGTTTTAATCGTATTTTGTATTAATAATTCAATCAAAACGCATGACTTTTTCTTTCGTTTCGGGTATGCTGTCACAAGGTCCCACAGCATACCCCTCCAGATAGAACCTGCCCCCCGTATCTCAACCAGCAGAAAGGACGATATGACACGCACACAAAAACCGCGCCAGCAAAAACAACGAGCAGTTCAGCGATTCAATTGGTTTAAGCATCTCAACGCGATCATTCCTGCGGTAGCCACTCTTCTGCAGGTGTACGGTCTGCTCAGCCATGAGCAGGCGAGCGCCTGGGCTGCGCTGGCATTAACCATCATCAGGCTGTGGTTAAACTGGCGCGCAGAACGGATCTCGCACGCAACTGAGGGCACCTCACATTCCGCGTCACAACGCAGGTAGTACGTGCGATCTCCAAAAGCGGCGGAGAAAAACGCCCCGGCATTCTGCCGCTGCTAGAGAAGATTGCGCACCATGAAGGCATCTAAAATCTATCCGAGATTTTAGACCATGAGCTTTCTCAAGATATAAGTTCCCGCAGATTTCCCGCATATATAGGGAGACCTGCGGGAGCTTTATCCGTCTTAAACGCGCTTCCGATAGGTAAACTTTTATACTCGCGGTAGCATGAGTAGCAGACTACCCTACAAAGACGGAGATCCTATGCGTACCCCTCGTACCAGCATCATCATGCCGGTCTACAACACCGCCAACACCGTCATCAACGCCATACAATCCGTCCGAAACCAAACAGACCCCAACTTTGAACTGCTCATCATGATCGACGGATCCCCCGATAACTCCGCCGACATCATCACCGACTACCACAAGAAAAACCCCGACACCCGCATCCACATCTTCAACAACCCCAACAACCAAGGCGTCTCCGCCGTACGCAACCAAGGCCTTGACGCCGCCCGCGGCGACTGGATCACCTTCATCGACTCAGACGACGAATATCACCCCGAATTCCTCGAAAAACTTCACGAGGCGGCACGCACTCACGATGCCGACATTGCCGTATGCGGGCATACCATCAGACACAGCGACGGTACTGAAGTGCACCGGGTAAAAGTTACTCCCGGAGTGCACGAAGGCGAAGATATTGCCATCGAGTTTTTGGAAGACCGCTACACCGGGTTCATGTGCGATAAAATCTTCCGTGCCCAGCTATTTGATGGGGTACGGTTCGCCGAAGACATTCATCGCGGTGAAGATGCCCTCGTCGTCTTCACCTGCTGCATGAAGGCAAAACGCCTGGTTGGCATCACCGATCACCTCTACACCTACAGGATGGAACAGGGCGGGCTGACCTGGGGGCGCATCACACCCGTTGAAGAGAGTATTCGCCACACTGACTATATGCGCCGCGTTGCCGGAGATTTACTGAAAACCCCGCGAGGCAAAAACGCTTTTGCCGCATCTACAAGCGTCACCTTTCTCAATAATGCGCAGCAGGCTCTTCTTGCAGGCGGTTCGGATGCACCCGGCGTTATCGCCGCATGCCGGAAACAGCTTTCGTGGGGTCAGGTTTTTGCGACTCTGCGTTCACGCCCGCTCATGGGTGCTGCGGGTGCTCTCTTGAAGCTCTCGCCAAAGCTATACCGCGTGCTCTACGGCGCTTATGTCAAACGTAACTATGGCCTTTAACCCCATATCGATCCAGGAAAAATTTTATGCGTACCCCTCGTACCAGCATCATCATGCCGGTCTACAACACCGCCAACACCGTCATCAACGCCATACAATCCGTCCGAAACCAAACAGACCCCAACTTTGAACTGCTCATCATGATCGACGGATCCCCCGATAACTCCGCCGACATCATCACCGACTACCACAAGAAAAACCCCGACACCCGCATCCACATCTTCAACAACCCCGACAATAAAGGCCTCTCTGCTATGCGTAATCAGGGGCTCGACCATGCACGGGGTGAATGGGTAGTTTTCCCCGATTCTGATGATGCCCTCGAACCTACCTTTTTGGAACGGTTACATCAGCAGGCTGAGCTTACCGGGGCAGACGTGGTGAATTGTGCTCATAACATGGTAGATACGCGGGGGCACAAGACTAAACGCCTCAAGGGTGCACCGGGTATACGCACCGGTGAACAAGCAGCTTACGAGCTTCTGCAAGATGAACTTTCCCCCTACGCTTGGGATAAAATCATTCGCCGTTCTCTTTTCAACGATGTTCGTTACCCCGATATTGAGCGCGCCGAAGATGAATGCGCTCTCCTCAAGTGCTACTTGGCGGCACAGAGCGTATCAGTGATAGACGATCCTCTCTACAACTACTCCGTAACTCCAGACAGCCTGACGTGGAGTCGCATCACCCCGGTAGAAGAAACACACCGTCTTATCACATATTTTGAGGAAGCTCTCGGAGAGCACCGCAGCGAACCCGATGCGCAAAAAGCCCTAACCGTCGCACGAGTCCTTGCATTTCTTAACAACGCCCAGCAGGCGCTAGTGGTCGGCGGTGACAGTGCACGAGAGACACTACATGAATGCCGTAAAGGTTTCACCTATGCACAAGCACTTACAGCGCTTCGCACCAATCGGATCTTTGGAGCAGCGGGAGTACTTCTTAAAACTTCCCCAAAACTCTACCGTGTTTTATACGGAATATATATAAAACGTACTTATAAAATGTAGAATATGAATTTTGGTACTGTCACGTATCTATAAGCATAAACGACAGTCATAGAACACAAAGGGTTGGTATGGTAGGCTCCACACGCGATAATTCCCTTCACCTTAAGGGAACAAAATCCTCAAAACAGCGCCGTGTGTACCTTGACCTCATCAATTCGGTGGCAATCATGTGGGTGGTGCTCCTGCATGTACGTTTTATTACCCCGGATAATCCATCATCTTCGGCGTGGTGGGTTGAAAATATCCTATCTGGCTTCGGGGTTGCGGCAGTTCCACTGTTCTTTATGGCAACCGGTATTAATCTCTTGGATTTTACTCGCCGAGAGTCTATAGGAACGTTCTATCGCAAGCGTTTTACCAAAATTCTGATTCCCATGATCTTATGGGCGCAGGTCTATCTTTTCGTTCATATGTGGACGGGTTCTACTCCGTTTCCCGGAGCGCACGAAATTCTGCGAACATTAGTAGCCCCCAGTAGCGAGGCAGCCACCTTCTGGTACCTTGAGGTCTTAGTCGGTGTCTATCTAGTGCTTCCGATTTTCTCTTACGCCATACGTGGTGTCCAGACGGAACAAGCTACCACGGCACGCACCGGATTCTTCTGGCTTATGGCGGCGCTCGGGCTTTTTCTACCGATTATCACCCAGGCAATCCACCTGATCTACCCTCACGTCCTACCCGAGTTTGTTGCACCCATCACCGGGTATCTTGGGTTCTGTCTTCTTGGGTATGCGCTTGCCAATACCGAATTTTCCCGTGCGTGGCGCATCGTTATTTATCTGTTGGGCATCGTGGGATTAGGAGGATTTATCTTCGGCAGTGCTTATTTAATTGAGCATCGCCCAACATTCGTGCCTCTGGTACACGGATACCTTGCAGTTCCAGCAATTTTATGGGCAAGCGCGGTCTTGGTGTTCTGCAAGTATTCACGTATTGGTCAAGCATCGCCCACGGTTCAGAATATTCTAAAACGCCTTGCGGCCCTCACGTTCGGGGTTTATCTGGTACATCTTCTTATCATCCAAATTCTACAGGCGGTAAACTTCTCTCTGACTAAAGTGCAGTGGGAAGTTCCCTATGCACTCTTCGTGTGGGCTTTATCCGCCGTGATTGTATGGATGCTGCGGCTCATTCCTCAGGTACGCCGCTGGATTCTGCCCTAATAAGTTTTACCCCGAGAAATCGTCGAGAGGTTTATTCATACAACGCTGCGAAATTTGTGGAAGCGTAAATTCGCTCTCAATATATAAGTGAGCTCACCGAGAAAGATTGTTAAATTTCTACCGTTAAATAAAATCATTTAAAGTACACTGTTCAGGTAGAATTTAGATAGTTTGTGTCACTCACTGATGATCACGGTAGATCGTCTAATAACTCAGGAGCAACCGCGTGCTGCATAAAAACATACAGAGATACCCTACGCTTTATGAAGGGGTATTTGAGCGTGCCAATTCACTCAATTTTTTAAGACTTATTCTCGCTTCTTGCGTGATTTTCTCCCATACACCCTACCTTGTCATGGGTGCCAAGGTAGATGAGCATCCTCTTGTGCATAACTTTTATGTATTTGGTGACTACGCGGTTAATGCATTTTTCTGTATTTCAGGTTTTCTGATTGCGCATAGCGCCTACCGCAGCGGGGCAGGTTCTTATTGTGACGGGCAGCAAACGCAGGGAATCATCCCCACCACCCACGCACAGTACATCAGATACGCCCGCATCACAGACGGATGAGCCCGCAGCGGCTCAGATACCGCGTCCTCTGGGGCATCCCATACAGTTCTCATAAAAGCGTCAAGGGGCGGCTTATCGTAGCCGCCCCTTTTCTATACGTATTAGTGGGTTTCACCTCGTGCGGTATTCTCAACCAGCATCTCCCGTAAAGCCTCGCCCTCACTGAGCGCCTGCGCGGAACGGGCGTGAATCCTCATCGCCGCCAGATGCACCACGAACCCGCAGATAGGGCCCGCATAGAGCGCAACTAGGGCTCGCCCCACCACCGGAAGAGGAGTTAAAAACGCTACCGCGATAACTACCACAGCGGCGGTTGCCCACCCCGTTACATACGCACGATGGCGCCCAATTGCCAACACCATATTCCCCGACAGGGAAATTAACGCCAGCACGGCGGAGGCAAAAACCAATACCGCCATGACTGTACCGGTGATAACTTCGGCATAAGCATCATTCTGATTAGCTTCCGGCGGGTAAATCAGCCTAAAAAGCATAGGAGCTACCAGGTATGCGGCACCGGCGCCGAACGCCCCGAGCCCCAGCACCGCCACAGCAGGCTTCAGAAAAGCCGCTAACGGGCGATGCTGCTGCTTCAAGAACGCCGAAACAGCCACCCCCTGAAACGCCTGCAGGGGAATCATAATCGGCGAGCGCGTAATCGAAATCGCCAAAAAGAGCGCACCCATAACGAGTTTGGTGTGTTCACTCTGGTTCGGCTCGCTGCCGTCCAAAATATTGGGAAAGCCCATCATAATCACAGCGGCGGATGCCGAGGACAGGAACGACCAGATCAGGTTCATGCTGAGCTGTTTGACCTCAATATCGGCGCGTGCCGCCCAGGCTTTACGCCCGCCGGGAAGAAAGAGGGCAAGAAGTATCCACAATGCCATAGGGGTTACGGTGGCGACTTCCAGACCCGTGAGCGTGGGAACCGCGAATGCTGCGGCGATCATCAGCACGAGACGACCCGCCGATTCTAGGGCGCCGATCCCGGCGAAGAGATACCAGCTGTCGCGCCCAGCACTGGCACCGCTCATGGTTGCCTGCAATGCGTAAAAGGCTACACCTGCGGCAATGGATCCTACCGCCCACGGGGTATTTGTAGGAATTTGATCATGCGCCCACAGCGGGGAGGTGAGCACCACGAGAAGCCCCGCTAACAGACCGAAAGCACCGGCAACATATACCACGCGCACCCGGTATACGCCGTCACGCCGTGCTGCGCCAACCGCGCGGGTTACTTCCGGCTGAATGCCCGTAATAATACCGGTTACCGCGAAGAGCGCACCCCAGAACAGCAGAAACTCTTTCATCTGGATACCGCCGAGCGCATGATTAGCGATAACGGTAGTGCCTAAAGTCGCCAGCGCCGTCAGCACCGAGGACGCTAAAAGCGCCATCGATTGATACCGGCTGATAGTCCCGCCGGCTGTGCCCTGCTGATCCGTATTCTCGGGGGTTATGTTCTCTGGGGCGGGGTCATCCTGGGGTGTGTTCTTCGCGCCAGCCATTGGACCTTACTTCACCACATGAATGGCAAGGTTCTTCACACCCTGCCATTTCTTCGCCATGGCCGCCTTCGGAAGCAGCGTCAGCGCGTGAGCACGGGATGAAAAGCGAATGCGCGCCACCCGCGCTGCCTTCTTCCACCCGAGCTCGTCCATCTCGGCGGCCATCGTATTGTAGTAGCCGCGTTCCTCTTCAAAGCGGGTGCCTTCCAGGGCACGCCATGACGAGTCGGAGCCTCCGTGACGCCGGTACATGAAGGCTACCTGCGGATCGTAGTAGAGGGCGCCGCCGCGCATCGTAATATCGAGGATAAGCGCCATGTCTTGGATAACGTTAAGGCCTTCACGGAATCCGGTATCTACAATAGCCTCAGCACGCCAACCGAGCGAGGGGAAATAGAACCAGGCGCCGCGTAGCAGAGAAACCGCGAGCTCTTCACCCTGAAGGACAGCCTCTGCCGCAGGACGGTAGTGTTCTTTCGTACGCTCCACAAGGGTGTTAGACAGCGCATTATTCTCATCAATAACCACCACACCGGGCTGGAAAATACTGGCTTCTGGGTGGGCGGCGGCGGAATCTACCAGCCACTGCACATAGTTGGGGAGCATCACATCATCCGCGCCCATAACGGTTACGAGGTCGTTCTCTACGAAGGTCAGACACTTACGGTAGTTGGCGTTTGCGCCCAGGTTCGTTTCGTTGCGCATATAGGTGATGCGCTCATCGTTCAGCGAGGCAAACCAGCCGGGAATAGACTCGTCCGGGTAGCCGTCATCCACTACAATCAGGCGCCAGTCGGGGTTGGTCTGCCGCACGATAGAGAGCACAGCCTGTTTCATCATTGAAACATCGCCGTAGTAGGGGAAGAGGATATCAACGGTCATCGTGTTCAGCTCCAGAGGTTGAGTCTTGGGGGTCTTGATCGGGATCTTGCGGGGTGCGATGCGCTGGCGCACCACCGGGCTGCTCGTGAAGCGCCCGCAAGATAGCCACTTCTTCGGCAAGGATGCGCGTCTTCTCCGAAAGCCTGGAGACCTCTAAGGTGAGGTGCAGGCATACGGACATCAACAGCACGATAGAGAGCAGGAAAAGCAGGTTAACCGGCAGCGTTAAACCCACAAATTCGGTAATACCGTCCAGCAGTCCGGGGAATATTCCCAGCACAATAATGGCGGCACCGACACCCAGCCACAGGGCCGCGTATTTTTCTTTCATCTTCAGGTTGCGCACCTGAATAATAACGAGCGTACAAATACACAGCGCAACGATAAGGAAGAATATACTAGCGCTCATGCTGATCCTTCCTATCAGTCTTTTTACGGTTCATCGAAATCCAGTAGGCAAAGAGTGAACGAACAAGATAAACCGCCGATTTCACCGGACCGGAGGAAGGGGTTCCGCCTTGACGCTCGCGCATTCTCACGGGGGTCTGCTTCACACGCAGACCCTGTCGAATAGCCATAGCGGTAACGTCGATGGTATCGCCTAAATACTCGGCGGGCAGGAATTTACAGTAAAACCTGATACCTCTGCGGTTGGCGATTTTGAAGCCGCTCGTCACATCGGTGAAAGGGGTTTTCGCGGCGCGGGTGAAAAGGTGTGAAAGCAGGCTCATCGCCCATTTTCGAGGGCCAGATACGTTGTATTCGCCCGAGCCCGCAAATCGGGAGCCAATAACAATATCGCAGTCCTGCGCGTGTGCAATCAAATCTGGAATGCTCGCAGGATCATGCTGACCGTCGGAATCCACCTGCATCGCGTAATCGTAGTCGGCTCGGCGAGCATATTTATACCCGGTGCGCATTGCCGCCCCTACCCCCATGTTGTAGGGCAGATCGATCACAAAAGCACCGGCTCTGCGCGCGATTTCTGAGGTATGGTCCGTGGAACCGTCATTCACCACAACCAGGTCTACCTCGGGAACCCCCTGTAAGAGCTCAGTGATGGTGTTACCGATAACCTCTTCCTCATTCCACGCAGGCATAATGACGAGTGTGCGCGGCTTCGGCTGCGAACTCTCTGAACTCATGCGTAGGGGATTCCTCTCGGTGATACTGGAATACACGTGTTATGACTGTACTCAGTCTATCAGTCAAAGGCAGAGAGCATTGAAACACCCGTGACAGCCGCCGCTACCCCCGTGTATGTATGTTCTCAACAGGGAATACCGCTCATTACTGAGGGGTTCCACAAGCCGTAATGCGGTAAAGAGTTGCCTCGCCCTTGGAGTACACAGGCTCTGCAACACCTTTCTGCTGCAGATTTTCCAGACCGGGGTACTGGGAATGGTGGTCTCCACGAATCTCTTCGTTAATCTCCCGTCCTTTAAAATCCAGGTAGTAGTATGCCTTTGAATTTTGCACCGCAGAGCATACGGCAGGGTTATCAGTGGCCTCATTGAGGTGCTGATAGATCTCACGGGCATCGGGGGTAGCCGTGTACAGAGGATGCGCAGCCGTCACCTTATATCCGGTGAGCGCATACGTCACTGCGCTGCCGGTCCAGGGCTGCACAATTACGGTTTCTCCAGTTGGCACGTAATCATGCAGATGCTCAATCACGTCACGTTCATCGGTCGAGAGGAGCAAGGCGTCTGACTTGGGAAGATACCGTTCCTGGGTCCCCTTAATATAACCCTGGATATTAGGGTCTGTCTGCAGGTTGATACCCAGCGGAATCAAGAGAATAACTGCCAGCGCCAAGGATATAATTCCGCCATGTTCCTTAAGCGGTGCAATGCGCTCGCCAAGAACCGCAATCGCTGCCTTAAGCCACTGATACGCGGCGTGCACGCCAACAACGGCCATCGGAGCCGCCAGAATTGGCACATTCGCGGCCAGGCGGAACGGATCGTGGTACCACACGCCCAAAACCCAGTCGCGCCCGTCGTCCCAGACCATCCACCGGGCGGCAACATAGAAGTACATCACATACACCCAGCTGAGCAGCAGCCAAACGCCGATGCTTCGGGTACGCAGCAGATAGTACGCGCCCATCAAAGCAAGCACGGAAACGGTCCAGAGCAAACCATTACTCATTTGACCGTTCAGAAGAGCTTCACCCACGGCCGTGCTGTCCCATTGTGTGGGTTCCCAGCCGCCCGCCTCGCGAGGCGGACGAACGATACCCCACAGGATATTTAGGGTAATCGGGTATATCGCCAAGAGAACTAACTGCATGACGCAGACAAGCGGTTTGAGTTCACCACGCCACGCCGCACGAATCTGAAGCACCGCACGCACCAAAATAATAGGCAGAGCGAGCGCGAGCATGGTCATCAAAACGTTAGGATGCGCCAATGCGAGCCCTAGCGCCATGAAAAAGCCCATGTACAGCGCCGGAACCGTCTCGATGCGGCGCACCTGTACCGTGCGCAGAAGCTGGGCGAACAGCCCCAGCACGGTGGGAAGAAGCGCAAGACCCAGGCTATTGGGGTAGAGCACACCGAAGTTGATGAGCAGCATGGGGAACGCCGTAAACGATGCCGAAACAACGCCCACGCTGAGCAGGGCCGGAATGCTGGCGCGCATCGTGGAACGCACCAAATACATGACCGACAGCGGCCAAATTACCGCCCCCACCAACACGCTCATAAGGTTTGCGGTAGCGGGTACGCTTATGCCCGTTACCTGGTAGATAACCGTGGCAATACCGTGCCAAACGGCGGGATAGAAGGTCGGAGCTTCCCCGCCCGAGGTCATATTTGCGATGGTCAGCGAGGAAGCATCGCCTGTATCTGCCATATAGCGAATGGCGTTGAGGTGAAAGTTTACGTCATAGGTTTGCGAAATGTATTCGGGGCGTCCGATAGCGCGGGCAATGCTGATGTACAGCAAGATAAAGCCGACGAGAACGCTAAGCCCCGCCGCAAGAGTCTGCGGGGTAAACCAGCCAGAACGCACAATCGCGGTGTTTTCCTGCTGATCGCGCCGTTTCTGTGGGGCGGGAAAATCCAGCCAGCCTCGACTGCCAAACAGACGACAGATCAAATACCCCAGACCGGCGAGAATAACCGCGAAAGCGAGCGGAATAAGGAATGAAAAACGCACTCCCACTTTGGAGGCAAAAATCGCGCTCACCCCAAATATACCCACGGAAATAGGGGCGGCAAGACCTAATGCTTCCACGCCGCGCTGCCGCATAGCCAAAGTAACGATAAGACCCGGAATAAGGATTATCAGAGCACCCACTATCAACGGGATAGTGAGCGAAGCCCAGGTCGTTTCCATGCGGTTATCTCCTTGTGACTATGTTTTGCCGTGGCGGGCTCAAGTGTGCCGTATGCTGCTTGTGCTTGTGTACGTTTTATATGTGTTGCGATGTAAACCTTTAGTTTCCATAGTAGTGGCAATACGCCTGAGTACAATTTTTCACACCTTTTTGTGCACGTCTGTGTGGCGATTCATAGATTTCTGCGAGGTATCAGGGGCATACAATTCGCTGAAGAGCCTTTCCGAATACTTTTACGCGGTTATCCCGGCGTTCGATAGTCTTTGTGTGTTCAAATACCGGAACTTGGTGCATCACAAATTCTGGGGCAGGTTTGCTTTCAATCACGGAGGCTTCCAGCCGTTGTATTGTGGACGCATTCGGCACAAGAACCACCCGAAGTTCCGGGTTTTATTACGTAATGTTGCTTAGTGCCCGTCATAAAAGCCCTGTCAGAGAAATATTGAGCAATAAACGTGTGCTGGGGGCGGCGGCGTTTTACTCTAAAGATAGTTTGCCCCACATTCACTGGCGATGCAGTATGAGAAAGGTCTTAACTATGGCTGAGCCTCTAGAGTCAGAAACATCAGAGCTTTTCAAGCAAGCATTCGGACATCATCCTGCCGGAGTTGCCGTTATTACCGCCACCGATGATGTTGGCGAGCCCGCGGGTTTTACCGCATCCTCACTCACCTCGGTCGCCGCCGAACCCCCGATTGTAGCGTTCTCCCTCAAGGCAGACAGCGGATCTGCCGGTAAAATCGCGGCCGCTCCCTCATTCCTCATCCATATGCTTGACGCCGAGAATGTGCAGCTCGCCAAGAATTTTGCCACCCACGGCTACCCCCGTTTTGCGGATAAGTCTTCATGGGAGTTCCTCTCCAGCGGCGAGCCGCTCGTGCATGGGGTGCGGCGTGTGCTGCGTGCCACCCCGCTCAGCCGTGTAGAGGCTGGCCCCGCTCTCGTATTCACCGCCAGGGTTGAGGAATTTATTCGTCACGATTTGGGCGGCACTCCCCTGGTTTACCATTCGCGTTCGTTCCATGCGCTCGGCAAGCATTCCAACGTAGACTACGCCATCTAGCCCGCCGCCGACCGCATCATATGGCTGCATCAAGGCTCTTGGGAGTGAATTAAAGCGCTAGAAAACCCGCTTTAATTCACTCCCAAGAGCCTTTTTACTATGCGTGAAAGCCAACTCACAGACCCACAGAGACGGCAGACGCGCTAAGGTATTAAGAGAACGTAAGCCACATAACCCCACACAGAGCCACAGCATCGAAGGAGAATCCGTGAGCACCGAGGACCCAGCCCAGAGCGCAACGCACGCCGGCGGCACAGCATCAGACATCCCCGTAGAGCCTCAGTCCTTGGAGTGGATGCGACGCCTAGTTGCTATTCCCAGCATCTCGGGCACCTCGAATCTGGGCGTTATCGAGCTTATTGAGGCGGAATTCGCGCGCTACGGGTACGCCGGGCAGCGCACCTACAACGCTGATCAGACCCGCGCGAACCTGTGGGTTACCGTGCCCGCCGCTGATGGTTCAACCGAGGGCGGCATCGTGATTTCCGGTCACACCGATGTGGTTCCGGTCGAAGGGCAAACCTGGGATTCCGATCCGTTCACGCTGCGGGTTGAGGGTTCGCGCGCCTACGGGCGTGGCGTATGCGATATGAAAGGCTTCCTGGGTGTGGCACTGTGGCTTTTGCCGCAGGTCGCGCGGGCGCAGCTGAGGGTTCCGCTGCATTTCGCGTTCTCCTACGACGAGGAAATCGGGTGCGTGGGTGCCCCCACCATGCTTGAAGATGTTGTGAACCGCAATATCAGACCTCAGTTCGCGATCGTGGGTGAGCCGTCGAGTATGCGCGTGATTTCTGCGCATAAGGGGGCGCATCGTGGTCGCGTGGAGATCACCGGCACGGCGAAGCACGCATCGTTGGCGCCGCACGGCGTGAGCGCGGTCAATGCCGCTGGCGAGTTCATTACTTTCTTCTCTCGTCTTGCCGACACGTGGCAGTCTGAGGGGCCTTTTGACGATGCATTCATGGTTCCCTATGCGACCGGCGGGGTGAATTTTGTGCGCGGGGGGCTGCAATACAATATTGTGGCCGAATACGCTGAGCTTGAATATGATCTGCGTACGCTCCCCTCAATGACCACCGAGTCTGTGGTGGAGTTGATTGAGAATGAGCTTTTCGACAAGATCCTGCCGAATCTGAAGGCGCGTGCTCAGAAGGCGGAGGAGCTTTCCGGCGCACATTCGGGGGTTTTGCAGGAGCGTGTTCAGATCAAACATGAGCTTCTTGCCGCCGTGCCCGGTCTAGGAACGGCCGACGACGCCCCCATCATAGCCCTCATGAACGAGCTTTTAGGCACGAGCGAGGCTCCCGAAAAGGTCACCTACGGTACGGAGGCGGGGCAGTTCCAGCGCGCTGGCATTGAGAGCGTGGTATGCGGCCCCGGCGATATCGCCCAGGCGCACTCCGCCAATGAATGGATTGAGCTGGAACAGCTTCGCGAATGCGAGCGCTTCTTTGAGGCAATCCTGAGGTGGGCCTTGCAGTAGGATCATCCCCCCGCTTTTCTACCTGGCGAGTTATTGTGCATGCGGCGACTTAATAACCTGCGAGATGCACAATAGCTCGCCAAATACATATATCCCCGTTATGGTTTAGCCGGTTTCGGCCTTTCAGGCATCGTTATCTCCTAAATCGCCGAAAAGCGGGGTTATGGGGCGCGAACGCACGGTTTTTACGAAAGGATTATCTGAATTCCAGCCTTCACGAGAGAGTTTTTTGACGTTGATTTCTAGGCCAAGACGCTGCTCAACATCATCAATAGCTTCGTAAAGAGCGTGCCATGATGGAGTGCCGATAGCGAGCACATCAAGGTCGTGGGGAACTTGCCCGGGCTCTCCACTGCGGCGCTTGGCCCATGAACCGTAAATTGCCGCAGCTTCAAGACGCGGAACCTGTGCTAAAGCCTCACGAAGCGCCGGGACGGGACCGTAGGTAACATACATAAGCTGCTGCAACGCTTGCCCAACTGGGGTATGCACAAGCGCATTGACGAGGCGACTCTTGCCAACCTGGCGAGACTCTAATAGCCCCGCGTCCTCAAGTCGGCTCAGTTCCCGCGAGACGGTAGCCTGCGATGCATTCGTAAGAGCCGCAATTTCGGAAACCGTGTACTGCCGTTCGGGATGCAGAAAAAGAAGCGCAGTTACCTCACCTTGCAGGTTACTGCGCAGCAGGGGCAGCAATGTGGGAGCAGACGTTTTCATAACATGAATTATAAAAATCATTTTATGAAAATGTCCCAGGTGAGTGTACCTCACGCAGACTTTCTAACCGGCGAGTTATTGCGCAATATCCTACGAAACGTGGGCTTCCGACATGTCAGCATCCTCATCTGCTTCCAAATAACGGTTAGCAATTGGAATCCAGGTGAGGGTTAGTGCCAGCAACACCCCGCCGATCGCCAGCACGGTGAGGCGCGTGCTCGCTTCCGCACCCAGACCTACAAGCGGGTTCACCACAATACCCACGAGGCTCCCGACAGAGCTTGCCACGTTCAGCACTGTGGCGCGGCGATGTGCAGGAATCAGTTTATTGGTTACAGCAGAGGTGATCGGCCCGCGCGCGTGAATACCCACCACCACGAGTAAGAACCCCGATACCACGGCAAGGACATGCGGCACCGCCATCAGGCAGAAGCCCGCGGCACCATACCCCATGGCCAGCAGAAGCGCGGTTTTGCGCCCCACCCGCTTCTCGATACGCCCTGCCGCATAGTTATACCCTGCCGCAAGGAGCTGACCGGCACCAGCGATCACGCCCCATGTTGCAATAGGCACATCTTGTGCGGCAAAAAGCGGCTGGTTCAGCGTGTACACCGCGTTGAAAAGTGCAAAGGATGCGCTCGAACCTACCGCAACGTACAGCAGAAGCGGTGAGGTAAAAAGTAGTTTCACGCCTATTTTTAGCGAAACCCACGAAGTTTCAGGGTGTTTATCGTGAGTTTTCGAGTTCTGCTGCGGCAAAAACGCCACACAAACTGCCGCAACTACAGCCATTGCCGCCGATAACAGAGCGGGCAGTGAAATATCGACGGACCCCAACGCAGAACCCACTACGGAACCTGTTACCCCCGCGGTGAGCATCAGGGCGCTAAGATGCCCCCACGCACCAACCGCTTTCGCATCAGCATCATCGCCAAGGGAATCATAAATATAGGCGTCTTGCACCCCCGTAAGCATGGCAATACTCAGCCCACTCATCACAAACGAAAGAGCATAAATGGAGAAATTTGTGCCAGTGGCAAAAAGAATCTCGGCAATAGCGTTGAACACAAAACCGGCACATACGAGTCTCCGGCGGTCGAAACGGTCGCCAATAACCCCGGCAGGAATTTCAGCCACCAAAATACTAGCTACCAAAATACTTTCCAGCATGAAAATATCGGTGAGCGATAACCCACGGCTTTCCAGGAAGAACGCGCTGACCGGCACATAGAAATCAAATCCGGCGGCAATCATGGCGAGCGCCATGGGTATTAGGGATTTGCTCGACCAGACAATCCGACGTGCGGTATATGTGGTGCTCACCTGTTTCTCCTGATTTTTATAGCTAGTCAGGACGCGAATATGGAAAAGGGTCCCATGTGCCGTGCATCCTTATTTTCTATTCTCTAGCATCCCGCATAAAAAGTGCCTTTATGTGAATAAAGCGTTAAAAACCCGCTTTATTCACATAAAGGCACTTTTTATCGGGTAAATCCAGGTGAGGGTTAGCGCCAGTAGTTGTTGGCCGCTGCGATGGTCTGGAACTCGATGGCTACCACCTGTGCCGCAGCTGTCAGCGAGTCCGGGTCTACCGCGTATTCCGGGCGCCCCGCTTTGAGAGCATCCGGGTTAGGTTGAATCTGGTGGATGGTGTGCCGTGCGATGAGCATCGCCAACTGCCGTCCTTCTTCGGGGGTTTCGGTGATGAGAGTACCGCCGGGAATGCCCTGTAGTTCTTCTGCCGGAAGTCGCTGACTCATGGTAAATACTCCAATCTGCATATACTCCTTCAACGCCACCATAATGAACTGCCCCGGGCACCCTCAAGCAAGTTTCCCCTGATGCTCGGGTTAAGCCACCCCTTATAGCCAGCACCGCATCGGCAAGCATATCCGCATCAACATCCGTGCCGCTTAAACACGCGCAATGAGCCTCCAAACCCTGAACTGTCACACGTGATGTACGCCCCACTTTTCCACACAAACCCACGAATACCGCTTATGTCTTTGGGTTACTTTATCCCAAAGTATTGCTATTTCAAGCTTCATCACGTCTTATAGAAACACATATAAAACCAAATATTCCAACATAAACACAAGCGGAGGGTTCCGTGCACACCATCAGCCCCTACCTCGCCGAATTCCTAGGTACACTCATCATGTGCACTATCGGATGCGGCGCCATCGCCACCGTCGAGCTGCGACGCTCCAAAGGGCACGGCGACAACTTCTTCACTATCGCCTTCGGCTGGGGTTTTGCCGTAGCCTTCGGCGTCTACGCCTCACACCCGTATTCCGGCGGGCACCTGAACCCCGCGGTCTCTGTAGGGTTGGCGGCTTTTGGCGAATTTGATTGGGCTAAGGTCCCCGGGTATGTGATCGCCCAGCTTCTTGGAGCCATGGCTGGCGCGGGGCTGGTGTACCTGAACTACCTGCCGCATTGGAAGGCCACCGCCGATCAGAAAATTAAGCTCGGCGTATTCTCCACAGTTCCCGCCATTCACAACTATTTCACGAACGCGCTTTCCGAAATTATCGGTACTTTCATGCTCGTCTTCTCGGCGCTGTACACCGGCGTGAACTTCAAGCCCACGATTACCACCGGCGGCGTGGAACTCTCCCTGAACCTCAACAATGTGCTCAAACCCCTCGCCTTCGGCTTCATGGTAGCTGTGCTCGTGGTCGGGCTAGGCGGGCAAACCGGTTACGCCCTGAACCCGGCGCGCGATCTGGGGCCGCGCATTATGCACGCCCTGCTGCCCATTCACAATAAAGGAACCTCACGCTGGTTCTATTCGTGGGTTCCCGTCTTTGCCCCGCTTGTGGGCGGTTTTATGGGAGGAGCGTTCTTCAAACTCTATTACGAGAGTGAGTTCACTCTCTGGGTTGTCATCTCGTCGGCATGCGCCATCGCGCTTTTAGGGTTTGCGTATTGGGCAAATAGCCACCTGTACCGCGCACCCAGTGCCGAGGTGATTCCCCAAGGCGAAGACACCCAGGCGACGGCGGCGAGGGCTGCGGCAACCTACACCGCTACCGGATCCATCCCGATTATCGAGAAGCGAACCTATCAGCAGTAGGCTCAGGTTAAGTTCGGGAGCGAAAAGTTGCAGCGGGAACGTGTCCTTCTGACTCGTTACCTCGTCAGCTTCGGAACGTTATTAGGTGCCTCGCACGCTCGGAATAACGTCCCTCAGCGACTGCAACTTTTCGCTCCCGGATTCTTGATGTACCCTTACCCGATATGATCCGGCAGGTGGCGGTAGCGCATCCGACGGCGGATCCGACGCCACACAAGCACAAGGAGCGCACCGAGCAAGGCGCCGGCGGTGTTGTTGATAATATCGTCCACGTCGAAGGTGCGGTATGCGCAGGGCACCAAGCCCCAGTTGCCGCTCAGCTGGCTCAGTTCGATGAAGAGAGACAGCCCGAAACCCGCCAAGGCTGAGGCACGCAGACCCCAGCGCAGGCATCCGGCGGTAAACAGCCCTATAGGAATAAACAGGCCGATGTTAAAGAAGAGTTGGGCGAATGCCCGCGAGGTTGCGCCGCCGGTTCCCGGGGTTTGCAGCATCTGGAATGCTTGAATCCAGCTCCAGCCAGCATAGAGGCGTGGATAGTATAGCTCTGAGTGGCATTTTCCATCACCCACCCCGATGGGGGTGAGGGTCAGCACCAGAACCACCGCCAAGAATAGTGAAAATATGCCAGTGATGATATAGTGCCGGGCTGTCAGCGACGATCCCGCGCGGCGAGCGCGCGCTCTCATCAGAAGAAAACCAAGGGCAAAAAGAGCGAGGGTAGCGCAGATGATTTCAAGACTAACCGTCCCCATCTGCTCCGATAGTAGTTTCCTCATCCACATTCCTCGTCAATAATATACAGCGTCATAGGCAAGCCGTGAGTGGTAAAAACTCGCCTACCACCAGTGTAAAGCTATTGGGGCAACATCAAAGAACCGGAGCTTCATACGCCGCCGAATGCGCCCCTCACTTGTGCTGCACCCCACATGGATACGCTCTGCAGACCCTACCTAGCCGGGTTAGAAGAAAATGTCGATGGGGATGATGGGGGCTACATCATCTCCCAGCAGCAGGACGAAGCAGAGCGTGCCCGCGAGCGCCGCGAGAACTGCCCCGATAACCTGCACGAGCCAGAGCATCAGGAATTTGGCTCGTTTACCTTCGCGGCGTGCCGTAAGCGCTTCGACCATAGCGGTGGAGAAGGTGGTGAACCCACCGAGCAGACCGGTGGTGATGGCGGTACACCAGAAAATGACGGATCCGGAGGCGCCGTAGTGAATATCGAGCGCATTCGGGTTTGCGACCGGCATAATCAGCAGCCCGTAGAGGAATGACCCCACCAGGTTAATCACGAATACGGGGCTGATAATAGAGCGTTCGGTGCGCAGCCGGGGCGACATTTTGACGTCGAGAAAATACCGGGTCATTGCCCCTAGACCGCCGAGCAGAAAGACCGTTAGTGAGAACATGATGAGTCCTCCTGAGCACTGGCACGGCGTGCCTCCCAGCGGGCGGCGATTTTTCCGCCCGTAAAAAGACCTGATGCTGCGGCCGCTAGACCGCCGATAAAGAGCACGGCAAGGCTGAGCAGAACGTACCACCCGTGCACCGTGTAATGAATGAATACCGCCTGCGCTGTCACCGCCGCGATGGACGAGTAGGTGGTGTACCCGCCCATCATTCCGGCGCCGAACAGGAAGCGGAACGGGCGTACAGCATCCTCGCCGTGCATACGGGCGCGCGATGCCCACAGCGCGGTCAGAAGCCCCAGGGTGAAGGATCCGATCAGGTTCGCAGCAAGCACGCCACCGGGTGTGTGGATGCGACAGAAGGCGCCTATGCCTCCTCCTAAGAAAACCAGCAGCGGCGCGGGTATGCGGTTCAAGTATGCGGCGAGCGTTCGTCTTTCTGCCATCGTGCGGTGCGCCCCTTCGATGCGCTCGGGGTGAGAACTCGTGTTCTCGCGGCGATCCCCTACTTTCACCTTAGACCACAGAGGTACCAAGACGTTAATAAGCGTGTTTTGTGTAGCCTGCCGCTCATAATCTAAAAGGCGCGAGCAGGTCTTTTTTGCTCCGACAAGGTAGGATTTTCCTACCTGCTCGGCACAATACGACCTGCTCGCGCGGTATGCTGTATCAGCGGTTATTCAGTTTTCTTCTTCGCCCAGGGAATCTCGACCTCGGCTACTTTTTTCGCCGCGGACTCCTGTGCTGCTTCAGATTCCTGTGCTTCGGTTTCTTTCTCCTCAGAATTGTCGGATGCTTCAGATTCGCTAGACCCTTCATCACCATCATCGGATTTATCCGAGTCTTTGTGGTCCAGCTCTTCCAGAAGGGTCGAGCCTTCCACGTCCATATTCGGAACGAGCTTATCGAGCCACTTCGGCATCCACCATGCTTTATCGCCCAGCAGGGTCAAAACCGCGGGGGTGATAGTCATGCGAACCACGAAAGCATCAACCAGCACGCCGAAGGCCAGGCCGAAGCCGATGGGGCGAATCATTGCGGATTCGGCGAAGATGAACCCGCCGAACACTGAGATCATGATAATCATCGCGGCAACCACCACACGCACCGCATGGTTGTACCCGGCGACGACGGCGGTTTTCGCATCCTTACCATGCACATATGCCTCGCGCATGCCAGAGACCAGGAACACCTGATAGTCCATCGCCAGGCCGAAGAGGATACCAATCATCAGGGTGGGTAGGAACGCCAGGATCGGACCGGGATCGTGCACCCCGAAGATGGTACCCATGAAGCCCATCTGGTAGACCGCAACCACGGCACCGAAGCTGGCCAGAATTGAGAAGAGGAACCCGATTGAAGCAACCAGCGGCACCAGAATTGAACGGAACACCAGAATCAGCACGATAAACGACAGACCCATGACGACCGCCAAATACAGCGGCAGTTTCTGCGCCAATGTATTGGAGACGTCGATGTTGCCGCCGGTCAGACCGGTCACGCCCAGGCGCACATCGGTGCCCTGCACGTTAACATCAACCTGGCGCAGCTGCTCAACTAGGTTCACGGTTTCAACCGAGCTAGGCCCGTGTTTGGGGATCACCTGGAAAATCTGCAGGGTGTGATCATCAGTTTGTCCGATGGGAACTACGGTTTTTACGTTGTCGGGGTCTTTCGCCTCAACCGCATGGGCGATATCGAGCTGTGCCTGCTCGGCCTGCGCATCGCTCATGCCTGCAGGGGTGTGTGCCACTGCAACCACAGGACCGCTCATGCCTTCACCAAACTTGTCTTTAACAATCTGGTAGGCCTGGTACTCGGTGCTTTCCACCTGCGAGCTTTCTGCCGACGGAAGACCCATGCGCATCTGACCCATGGGAATAGCGATAGCACCCAGTGCAGCCACACAGAGCAGAATGGTCACCACAGGTTTAGCGAGCACGATGCGCAGCCAACCGTGCGGGGTAGCCTCGCGCTTTTCCTGCTCGGCGTGATGCGCGGCGATCTTCTCGGGAGTATCGATAGATGCCCACGTTTTCTTCGACATGACCCTGCGGCCAATCAGCGAGAGCATAGCGGGGGTCAGAGTTACCGAAATCAACACGGCCACGAAGACGCACAGTGCCGCCGCATCGCCCATGTATCCCAGGAAGGGAATACCTGTCACGTTCAGGGCAAGCAGGGCGATAATCACGGTTGTTCCGGCGAAGAGAACCGCGTTCCCACTGGTGCCGTTAGCGACCGCGATAGATTTCCGCAGCGGCATACCGTCCATCAGGTTAGACCGGTGCCTGTTGAGAATGAACAGTGAATAGTCGATGCCCACCGCAAGACCAAGCATCATGCCCAGCATATAGGTAGTTGAGCTCATATCGACGAGGGATGAGAACGACAGGGTTCCCAGAATACCTATCACCACGCCCACAAGCGCCATGATGATAGGTAGCCCGGCGGCAATAAGAGTACCGAGCATAACGATAAGCGTGATGAGTGCCACCACAATACCGATAACCTCGCCAATACCCATACCCACATTAGGAGATTCGGCGATATTCTGGTCAAAATAGACCTTCAAACCCTTCAGATCGGCACTCTTGAAGTGTTCCATGAGCTTTTCTTTATCAGCCTGAGGGGTTTCTGCACTCTTTGTCTTGAAGAAAACCCCGGCGATTGCGGTCGAATTATCTTCAGAGACCGTTCGGTAGTCGCTTGTCAGCTCCAAAAGCGCAGATTTGCGGGCGTATTCCGACTGCTGTTCGGGGAGTTTCTTCTCAGCGTCGGCAAGTTCAGCAGACTTAGCGTCATATTCTTTCTGAGACTCTTCCAGCTTGGCGCGTTGCCCGTCCAACTGCCCCTGTTGGGAGCCGAGCTGTTCGCGCATAGACTCTAGAGCACCGGCCGCTTTGGCTTGTTCGCGGGCTTCGTCGAGTTGTTTTTGTGCAGCATCCAGCTGCTCTTTACCGTCTTTAAGCTGTTTACCGGCTTCTTCGAGCTGTTTCTTGCCGTCCTCGATCCGCTGCGGGGCGGCATCTAGCTGAGGCTTGCTTTCTTCGAGCTGCTTTTTACCGTCGGCTATCTGCTGTTCGGTGGCAAAAGGATCGCTGACGGCATCAACAGCCGAGTTCTCATCCTTGAGGCTGTTCAGCGTGGTTATGAAGGCCTGTTTCTGTTCCTCGGTGATTGCAGACCCGTTATCTGTCTTTACAACAATCTGCCCGTTACCACGGTTAGCATCGGGGTACCGAGCAGAGAGTTCGTCGGTAAGACGCTGGGTTTCGGTTCCGGGCATCGTGAAGGTGGTCTTCAGCTGCCCGTGGAATGCGCTATAGCTACCGGCAACACCGGCAATAACAAGCACCCAGATAGCAATAACCGCCCACGCCCTGCGTGCGGCAAAGCTACCTATGGAATATAGCCACTTAGCCACTATGGTTCTCCTCAAATGTCTCTGTATCGGTTGAGTATGGTGTGCTTATTTACCGCACCTATGCGTATTTGCCGTCGACTAGCTCTTCGACGTAGTCGAGGCAGTGTTCTATGTTTTCCCGCATTTTTTCGGCATTTTCGGGCGGCTGTGGGTTGCCTTCGGCGTCGTAGAAGGAGGCCGCGATTCCCTCGCAGATAGCGGAAGCAATGAGGTTCCCGAAGATTGCGATGCGCATCCGCGGTATGTCCTGCCGCTCCTGCCACAGCTTGTCAATGACCATCTCAATGGAGTTCAAATAGGAGGTTGAGCTGTACTCATTGAACTTATTATCGAGAGAGTAGTCGTGAAGGGCGAACAGCAGCCGAGCGTGGGGTTCTACGTGCTCGGCAAGGCGTTCGGTGGTGAATGCGGCACGCACGCCGTTGAGCATATCCCTCTCGGGATGCGTTCCTCTGGGGGTGCAAAAGTCGGGGATGATCTCAAAAATACGGCGTAGGTAATCGTTCAGGCGTTCAACGACGGCGGCTTCTACCGAGGAAAAATGATTGAAAATGGTGCGCCTGGATACACCGGATTCTTTGGCGAGCGCATCCGCCGTGAGCGCTTTAAGGCCGCCTGCGAGCACGAGTTTTTCTGCCGCATCCATAATGGCGATGCGGTTCTCGGCTTTACGCGCGGAGCGTTTATCTACAATCTTTTGGGCAATACACACAGTTATTACACTAAGTGCAATATTGCACCAAGTGCAACTATTTTTTGTGTGAGCTCAAGCATATTTCTGCACTCAGTGCATATTGTTTGAAAAGTCTCTGCTCGCCAGAAGGCCGCCGAACCAAGCGGTCTATGAGACCGAAACCCCCTGCCGCATAAGCGGAAGACGTACCGAAAATTCGGTTCGCCCGGGGCGACTTCGCACAGAAATCAACCCGCCGTGTGCCTGCACGATCGCCTGCACGATTGCCAACCCGAGGCCGGTCGTCCCGTCAGAGCCCGAACGCGCCTTGTCTGCCCGCGCGAATCGGTCAAAAATCTTGGGCGCAAACTCTGGGTCAATTCCGGGACCGTTATCCACAATGGTCATAAGCGCTTCACGCCGATCCGCAGATACCCGCAGCCCGGCAATAACGGTCGTACCCTCGTCCGTATGTTTGCGCGCATTAGAGAGCAGATTCAAAATAACCTGCTGAATCTGCGAGCGGTCCGCGATCATCTCAACCGGCTCATCCGGAACATCCATGCGCCAGATATGGTCGCGTGCCGCCGCCTGCATATCCGAAACGCTCTCGACAAGCAGCTCGGTTAAGTCGATGTTCTCAAACTTCGGTTCACGCCCTTCGTCCAAGCGCGCCAGCAACAGCAGATCTTCCACGAGACGCGACATTCGTTCAGTCTGCGAATCGATGCGTGCAAGCGAGGACTGCCCGCCGTCGGCGAGAGGTTCCGTCCACCGCAGCATATCGGAGTAGCCCTTAATGGCGGCCAGCGGTGTGCGCAGCTCGTGGGATGCATCCGCAATGAAGGCACGTATCTGCTTTTCGGTACGTTCACGCACATCAAGAGCCGAACTCACGTTATCAAGAAGTTGATTGAGCGCATACCCTACAGACCCCACTTCGGTGCGGGGATTCGCATCTTTGGGGGTCACACGCACTTCAGGAGCAATAGTGTCAGATTCCAGATTGAGGCGCGCCACCTCGGTCGCCACACCGGAGACACGCTCTAAGGGCTTCATCGTTCTGCGAATTACGAACGAACCCAAAAACCCGGTACCGATCATCACGGCAACCGATCCAATACCCATGGTGATAGAGAGCATGGTGAGGGTCTGATACATTGCCCCTAGCGGCACACCGGTGATAAGCGCATCCGAAGAAGGCCCGGGCGAAGAAACCTTCACCATGTATTTACCAACGTCAAGGTTCACTTCGGTAAGCTGGCTATCTTGATTTGCATTGCCTCGAAGAGCATTCAGAGTCGCTCGGTCTTTGTCACTGAGCTCCTTGATGCTGCCGTCGGCACTCAAATACCCCGAAAATTTGTACTCGCCCTGTCGATCGACGCAAAGATTAATGGTTCCGGCACCCTGACCCGGCGTATAGAGAGGGTTTTTCGGATTAGATTTATCGAGGCATTCAAAACCGTGACCGCTGGGAGAATTATTGGGGTTGGCGGCACGATTCGCAGTTTCTTTGAGGGTACTGCCAATTTGCGCCCGCAGAGAGTTCTGCAGTGTGGCATAGGTTGAAACACTGGTAATAAAACAGGCGATTCCTAGAGCCGAAACGAGAATAAGAATAAGCCGCCTGCGCAGATACGGCATCGGGCGTATAGCGGTTTTATCCCGTTTTTTTCGACTACCCTGTGGGGGCTGTGTCTCGGGAACACTGGGAGCTTCCACAATGGTCACAGACTTCACCCCTTCCAGGATATATTACTAAATCGGAATATAAGAATATATACACCTTGACTAGGCGCTTTACACAATCAGGGGCTTAAACTGCCGGTCGAATTACATAGCCAGCACCACGTACCGTATGGATCATAGGCTCACGACCCACATCAATTTTCTTCCGCAGATACGAAATATAAAGTTCCACAATATTCGCCTGACCACCAAAATCGTAATTCCAGACATTATCCAAAATCTGGCTTTTAGAGACCACGCGCTTCGCATTTTCCATCAGATACCGCAGCAGGTCGAATTGGGTTGCCGTAAGAGCGATAGGTTCACCACCACGGGTAACTTCACGGGTATCTTGGTTGAGCACCAAATCCCCCACAACGAGTTCGGCATCGTCAATAGCGGCAACACCCGAACGCTGCACCAGTCGGTGCAGGCGAATCATAACCTCTTCCATCGAAAACGGCTTGGTCACATAGTCATCGGCACCAGCGGCAAGCCCTTCGATGCGGTTATCCACCGAATCTTTCGCGGTCAAGAAAAGGCAAGGTACTTCGGGGTAAAACTTCCGGATGCGGTCCAACAGTTCCAGACCGTCGAAACCGGGCATCATAATATCAAGCACCAGCACATCGGGGCGCCAATCGCGGGCAATAGCTAAGGCTGCGGGTCCATCACCAGCCGACTGCACCTCCCACCCGATCATCTTCAGGCCCATGCTGACGAGTTCTTTGAGCATCTCCTCATCATCGACCACTAGGGCACGAATAGGGCTGCCGTCCGGATGTTCAAGGGTCGGCAGGTTTTTAGCGATTTCGGTTGCTTTGCTGCTCATAGTGTTAAGGGTAGCGGTATTTAAACACCTGTGTAGGTTTAGTGGCTACTTTTCGAGTAGAACATAAAATATACATGCCCCGTACACAGCCTGCACACAGTATTCCTAACCCGCCAGTACAAGGATGTCCACAAAAAGTGGGTGACGCGCATTAGTCCACGTCACCCACATTATGAGGAATTATTTAGAGGCGAATACCGCTTGGTACTACTGTACGAGGCTGAAGCGGCACAACACCGCCGCCGCCAGGAGAGCCATATCCGTTAACGCGGGATGGCGTGGCTGTTTGGGCATCCGAGAAGTCTTCATCCCGAATCTCTCCTCGATCAGTGATCTCGGTGAGTATTTCTTTATCCCGGTCTCCCACCCGTATCTCTTGGGGAAATATTTCAATCCATGAGCCGTTAGAGCAGGTCATAACTTTTACTTCCCGGTCTTTAATATACCGATAGGTGCCGTCCGCGTTAACGTATGTTTCCTGTCGGGTTCCATACCCATAATTAGCTTCGGTGATTTCCTGCCAGGAACCGTCAGCATGCAGTTCTGCGCTATGGCTCTTTGTTTTCATGGTCCAGGTTCCATCAGCTTTGACTTCCCCATGTTCATCGCCGCGCTTATCGTAGATCCATGACCCATCGGATTCGTTGATAGTGGTCCATTTCTTATCTTTGCTGTCCACAGATTCGGTGGATCTGGGGCGGGGCTTACCTGCTTTGTTATCGTCAGTCAGCGCTATCTCTTTCTCGCTGATACCCTTTTTCTTGAGTTCTTCAAGGTCTGGGTTTTTACCGGATTCGTGGCTCGGGCAGGTGATTGGAAACTTAACGTCCCGCATAAAATCAAGGCCCCGTGCCTTTTCCGGGTGCTCCAAGAGTTCAGATACTTCAATCTGCTGCCCAGCAGACGATGCGTTCGAGCCGGAAGCTGATGCCGCAGCATGCGAGCCTTGGGGCGAGGAATTATTGGATGAAGATGCGGTTCCTGATGAACACGCACCCAGGGCAAAAACCAGAGCAGTGCCCAAAGAAAATACAGAAAGTCTACGCATTAAAAGTCCTTATCGGTGACTATGAGGGAAGTTACAGGATCAAATATACCCCGCCTCAGATCTTCGCCACCGAAGACACGCTTCTGCCGGTCATAGGAACCAAACGTAGGTACCCTTCTACGAACACTTTCTAGCGCTCATTATTTAACAACCCGCAAACCATTATTTAACCCAATACCCGCTTTTACCCCTATATTCCGGGAATTTTTTAGAAGGGCGCAGAATCATTATTTAACCTTCAGGCAAATATTATTTAACTCCGAGCCCTTGATGATGTGTGCAAAAGGGTGGCGCATCCAGCCATAAAATCTGGATGCGCCACCCTCTACCTTCTTCACAAACAATTTCCGTTAAGACACAGCCTGCTGACCGGGCTGCAGGGGCTGACGCGGGGTCAGCGGAATGACCCCTCCCCCGCCGGGACCATCACCTCCACCAATCAGTAAATCTGGTTGAGGAGGAACGTAAATATACCGTTCTTTATCTACCGAAGATACCTCGCTCTTACGTGATGACGATTCCCGATATACTTTGCCGTCCGGGGTGCTGTATACGGTTTCATAGGTGCTCTGAGTGCGCCACGTGCCATCAGATTTTACTTCTTCTGTTCGGTCCCGGTCTTTTCTCTGCCAACTTCCGTCAGGGTTTACGTGAATAATATCTTCCCCGTCGCTGCGTGTATTATTTTTGATTTCCCATGAGCCGTCAGCATACAACACAGTAGTTTTATCATAATTACCGGAGTTATCAGAATCTTTCTGCGTCCACGTGCCGTCTGCTGCAACATGTATTGTCGTGTCTCCATCGCGCGATTCCCAGCTCCACGAACCATCCGGATTGACCTTAGCCATACCGAAGAAGGGGTCTTTTTCTGAACGTGGTCGGGGCTTGCCCGCTTTATTCTCATCCGTCAGGAGTATGCCCTCAAGTTCGGCGGTAGCATGCTTATACTCATCGGTTCCAGGAACAGCCTCTTTAACAGGCATTCCCAAAGGCAGAGCCGTACGCGGTTTCAGGGGAATAACACCATTTTGAGGAATATATAACCCCATATCGTACATACTATTCATGTATTCCCTAGGAGTTATAACCCCACTCTGCGCCCCACGTGTGATAGATTTTTCCTCCCCGGTTTCTGTATTCTTTTCCACGGCTGTACCGTCAGGGTTTCCCGTGATGACCTTATTATTCGAGTATCCGCTAGACTTCCACGTGCCATCAGCATGTGCCTCAACATTGTCTGGGGAAGACGAATCGCTCTTACGCTCGACACTCCACGTACCGTCAGCATTAACGCGAGTTTTTGTCTGTGAAGAAGAAACTTTTTCAACCCTCTCCCAAGATCCATCTGCGTTAATCGTCATTTCGTGATATATGTCAGACCCCGTTCCACGCTTCACATGGAATGTACCATCGACATTAACTACAACTGATAATTTATCCTGGCCGCTGCCTTCTTCAACAGTCCACGAACCGTCGTCCTTGAGCTTTACATTCTTTCCTAACGAGCTCTGAGACTTCTGTTCAGCGCGCGGGCGGGGTTTACCAGCCTTATTATCGTCAGTAAGACCCACAATCTGTTTCTCATGACTCTGTTCTTCATTCTTCTGTTTCTCCTCTGTTGGGTTCGTCGTGGGGGAAGCGGAAGAAGACTCGGGTGGGGCAGAAGATGATGCAGAGGAAGATGTAGAGGAGACAGGGGAAGATCCCTCAGATTTACCCGGGTTGGCTCGTTCTACAGTCATGCAGGCACTGAGCGCGAGCATGAGGGCGCATCCGGTGGAAAGAGGAACGACAATGCGGGTGAACTTAGTGATTTTCATCGGAAGTTTCCTTAAGACACGGCTTGCTGACCAGGTTGAAGAGGCTTACGCGGGGTCAGCGGAATGACCCCTCCCCCGCCGGGGCCGTCCTCTAAATAGGAGAGGCGCGGTTCATGGGGAACTTGAATATGGCTTACTTCATGTTCTCCCGAAGGGAGCTCGGTCTTCCGACCCGAACTCTCCCGAAAGACTTTACCGTCTGAGGTACTGTACTTGGTGTCGTATTCAGTTTGGGTGCGCCACGTCCCGTCCGCTTTCACCTCTACCGTTCGGAAGGAATCCTTTGAAGTCCAACTGCCGTCGGGGTTCACATGAACAAAGTTTTCTCCATCGCCCATTTTCATTTTAGATTCCCAAGAACCATCCGCGAACAACTGCGAACTTCCTTCACGGCCAGTTTCTGCGGAGTCCTTCTGATCCCACGTACCGTCTTCAGAAACACGTATGGCTGAACCTTTACTCTGCCAAGTCCATGCCCCATTCGGACTGACGATAGCATCATCATCGATTTTCCTCTCTGAACGTGGACGGGGCTTGCCCGCTTTGTTCTCATCTGTCAGGAGTATGCCTTCAAGTTCGGCGGTAGCATGCTTATACTCATCGGTTCCAGGAACAGCCTCTTTAACGGGTATTCCCAAGGGCAGAGACTTACGAGGCTTGAGCGGAATAACACCGTTTTCAGGGACGATCTTATCAAGGCTAGAGGTATCGGCGATCGAGCCTTCATCATGGTCTTTCGGGGTCGTGACCATCTTCCACTCTAGCGGGGTAAGAGGTTTTTCCTCCCCCAACTTCGTGTTCTTTTTGATTGCCGTACCGTCGGGTTTTCCCGTTATAATCGCGTTCGTCCTTTCGGTAGATTCCCAGCTGCCGTCGGAACGCATCTCAACTTTTTCTGGGGAACCCTCACTCCCATATTTTTTCTCAATGGTCCACGTGCCGTCAGCATTAACGTGAGTTTTTTGTTCGCTGGAAGAACTTTTTTCGATTTTCTCCCAGGACCCATCGGCGTTGAGGGTAAATTCTTCCGTAGAATCTTCCGAATTTTTATTCTTCACCTGGAATGTGCCATCGGCGTTAACCGAAACCGATTCCGTGCGTCCATTATTGTCTTCTTCGACAGTCCATGAACCGTCGTCCTTGAGCTTTACATTCTTTGTTGAATCCAAAGGCTTCTGATCAGAGCGCGGGCGCGATGTACCGGCCTTATTATCGTCAGTAAGCCCCACGATCTGTTTCTCATGCGACGTTGCAGAAGCTGAAGAGGATGCGCCGGAACCGCCATGAGTAGAATCTTCCGAACCGATTCCTTGTACAGAGGTCGAGCAAGCACTGAGTGCCAGCATGAGAATACATCCGGCAGATAGGGGACCAAATACGCGAGTGTGATTATCATTCTTCATCGGAAGTTTCCTTACGGCTATGTAGTCTATGCGGTGCTTTGATGCGGTGTTTAAAAATACCTTTAGTTTCAGTCTACGGTTCTTGGACAGACCCGATGCCGCTAACACCCCACGTTTTCTTCCAACACTCAGCGAATATAGAGTACGTTCCCATATTTCTTCCAGCAAAGCTCCAGATAGAAGGGTGTTTTAGACACAAAAAGGGTGGCGCATCCAGCCGTAAAATCTGGATGCGCCACCGTACTACCGAGAGAGGTTTGAGGTTACTGAGCCTTCTCCCCTGGTTTAAGCGGGGTACGCGGTTTGAGAGGAACAACGCTGTTGCCGCCTACGCCGCCTTCAGCGTATGCAATCGGGTTTACAGGAACCGTCGTAGGGGTAAGCTCTTTCCCAACTTCGCGTTTCTCTTGGCCTGGTTTCTCTTGGTAGACCTTGCCGTCGGCAGTTCCGTAGAGGGTAGAGTACGAATCTACACTGCGCCACGTTCCATCGGCCTTAACCTCCATGCCCTTAGCACCTTTAGTCAGATCCGTATCGCCGCTCTCGCGTACTCGAATCCAGCTGCCATCCGGGTTTACATGAACCCGCTCGTTCCGTTGTGCGTCAAAACTTTCCCAGGTGCCGTCGGCATTCAGATTAGCTTTATCGCCTTTACTATTAGTCCACTCCCAGGTGCCGTCGGCTTTGGTGGTCATGGTATGGCTCTCGCTCTTATACTCCCATGAACCATCCTCATGCACTGTCGCTCCAGGGTAGGGGTCTCCGTATGTCGAGGTTGGCCGCGGCTTACCGGCCTTATTATCATCGGTCAGGGCTTTTGAGGTAGCGCTCGAACTTGCCGAAGCCGAGGCGCTGGTGCTGCTGGAAGCTGAGGCGCTGGGCGATGCGGTTTCCGAAGCAGACGCGCTGCCGCTCGACAAGCTGGCGGCGGAAGACGAAGGTGCCACACTGTTCACCGAGGAGGAGCAGGCGCTCAGGGCGAGCACCGCAATAAGAGCGGCGGAAAGCGGCATCGCTAGACGACGAGGGTTATACATAGAAGTCTCTTTCAACAGTGATTATTGCACGGTGTTTATAGCACCGACTTATTCATTCTATCGGCATCTCTCCATAAAATGCAGAATATATCCTTCATATTTTAGAAGGACTGCATCGTATTTTATGTTTATCGAGGTAAAAGGCGGCAAGCCTAGAGCGCATAGATTCGCTTTCTCACGGTAAATAGCACGAGGGGGCTGTAAAATCTTGAGAAAGCATTCGATACCGCCCACACGGAAGGAGGGATGCATGCGCATCAGCCGCATCTATAACAATAATGTCGCCCTCACCCGTGATTCCTACGGGCAAGAGGCAGTAGTTATTGGGCGCGGACTTGCCTTTGGTAAACGCAAGGGTGATCTGGTCGATCCGAGTAAGGTCGAGCAGACGTTCATTCCCGAGCACGATATTTCCGCCGAACGGCTCAGTTGGTCGCTCTCCGAGATTCCCCCGGAGATTCTTGCTATTGCCTCCGAACTTGAAACGAAGGTTCGCAATACCCCCGATATTAAAATCGCGAACTCCTTCATCATTCCTTTCGCAGACCACCTGCACTATGCTGTTGCGCGCGCACGCGAAGGACTGCAGGTTGATTATCCTCTCGCACCAGAGGTAACGCTGCTGTATCCGCGTGAAGTTGAGTTCGGGCGCCGGGCACTTGATCTGGTACATGAGCGTTTGCATCTCACCCTAGATCCGCAGGAAGCTATTCCTTTGGCGTTACATCTCGTCAATGCCCAGTTTGCGACGGCCGATATGTCGCGTGCCTTCCGTATGACTGAGGTTTTTGCGCAGGTTTTTGATGTTATCGGAGCGACGTATGGCAAGCCGATAGATACAAATTCCATGTCGGCGGCGCGGTTTATCACCCATCTGCGTTATCTCTTCGTACGTGCCGATCGAGAGAACAATAAACAACGGCGGCATATTACTCAGCCCGGTGTTTTGGCGGCACTTCGGGCGGATGCGCCCCAAGCCTTCGCATGCGCACAAAAGGTTCTTCTCCTATTAGAGATGCAGCTCAATCAGCCGTTACGCCAGGATGAGCTCACATATTTGACGATTCATATTGACCGCCTCGCCCAAGAGATGTGGGGTTCTTAGAATTTAAAATCATCACCTCCGCACAATAAAAAGTCTCTTGATCGTAAATAACGCAGAATTTTTACGCACTGGCTCTGTGTTTCCTGTGCATGTGGCTGCTGCGTAAGAGGGTTAACGCCATCTGGATTATCTTCGGCCTCTTCGCCGTCGGTATTGCTGGTGCCTATCTTGGGTTCTTGGCGCTCCCCCAGTAAACCCGCGTGACCACAAGCAAACCAGCGGGATGCGCGCTCCGGTAGACTGATACCGGACACGCATCCCGTGATTTTTAGCCACCGCACAGACCTGAGGAATCCCATGAAAAAACTGATGGCATTCGATTTGGATGGAACTCTGCTTTTTGACCGGACCATCGATCCCGCGAATGTACAGGCTATTCACCGCTGGCAGCAGGCCGGGAATCTTGCGGTGTGTGCGACGGGGAAAAGTATTTTCGCCACGAAACTTGCCCTCGATAAAACCGGCGTAACCTTCGATTACAACGTGCTATACACCGGTGCGGTTGTGACCGATGCCGAGTACAACATCCTGCACGCGCAAACTCTGCCGGTGTTGGTGGTGCGCACCTGCTATGAACGGTTCAAAGAAGAACCTGGAGTTGCGCTTTTTGCAACGACTTTAACCCATGACTATCGTCTGGCGGATAATGTGGGGTCTTCGACTAATATTCTGCCCGAGTTCCTGCCGCTGGCAGAGTCCGAGATTGATACCCAAGATTATGTGGGTGTGCCCCTATGGATTCCTGAAGATGATGCTCGCGAGCGCACCTACCGCTGGATTCTTAAGGAGTTCGGTGATTCAGTGGATTGTCACAAGAACCAGGATTTTCTGGATATTGTGCCCCCGCGGTGCACGAAGGCGACCGGGCTGGCGTGGCTTGTGGAGTATCTGAACCGGTCGAGTATGAAACCTACACGATTGGGGATTCCTGGAACGATGTGCCTATGCATGAGTGGGCGGATCATGCGGCGTCGTTCAGCTATTCCCCGGATGATGTGAAGGCGCGCACCGAGATTTCGGTGGATCATGCGTGGGAGTTTATCGACTCTTCGTTGGGTGCGTAGATTCTGCGTTTCACGTGAAACTTTTTGCGAAAACAATGTCTATAGATTGTTAAAGCGGGGTAGATGGCGAATGTCTTCAACAAATAAAGGGCGCAATCCCGAGAGCTTTGGCGATGCTTTTCGGCAGGCCGCCCGTGAGTCTTTGGTGAAGAATCAGCGCGAGCGTTCCAGCGATATTGTTTCTATTGCCCCGACTCAACTGGCGCTCGCCGCGTTGGCTATAGGTATTTACGCTCTGTGGAATAGTTGGTTGTGCTTGATTCCGCTGGGCGTGGTGCTGGTGCTCATGTGGGTGCGTTACACCATGCAGCGGCAGATTTCCCGCGATTTTGCGCAGCTGGATGCGGCGCGCACGGCCTGGCGCAAAACCCGCGATAAGCAGTATTTAGAGTTTATAGCAGAAAATGCCGGGCGCATCCTGAGGGAGAATAAGGCCCTGACCAAGGATACGCGCACCCGTGTGCAGGAATACGCCGACTACGCTTCGTCCCGGCTTTAGCCCGCTGCCCGCTCCGCTCATTTTCCGCGAAAGAAAGGCTCTTTCATTCATATGAAAGAGCCTTTTGCAGCGATTCTGCCTGCTGAGTACACTCAGGGGTGTTTTGTTCACCCCTTCGGATAAGAATATCCTGTAGTGCTTTGTGAGCATCCTGGATAGTTGGTTGTGTACTGAAAAGGCCAATATCCCTAGTAGCACGTGCCTTTGTATCTCGCCATAAAAGCGCATTACCCCCTTTGAGAACCCAACCGTGTGGTGATGCCCCAAATATACGCGCTAATACAATGGCACGGTTAAATTCCGCGTCCCGTCGAGCGGGTGCAATATCAGAATATCTTCCTTTACCGTCTTTCACTGAGGTGCGTGCCTGAAGGTATGTTCGTGCCAAGATTCTTCTTTCATGGTCGTGTTTTTATAAGTTTTCCGGGATATTTCAACTCGATCTGAGGGATAGATGATATCGGGATTACCAATATGTCCATGACCCTCAACCGGCATAATTTTTTCGCCAGATTCTAGGTATGAATCCAAAGCCGGATGCGCAGAAACACGTGTTTCAATCCTGGTTTTGAGAAGCTCACCCATAATCCAGGGTGCGGACGCCGAGTAAACCCTGTAAGAGTACTTGTGCACTGCATCCACAACATCAGACCAGTGAACCTCATACTCTTTCTGAATAAGTTCCTGCAGAATGAGTGAAACCTTCTCAAGGTCGCGGCCTTCTCGCAAGAAATCACAGATCAGTCGGGTTGGAGGAACCAAGGGAAGACCTTCAACAATAGTGGCTTCAGCAGACATATCTTGGCGACGCGACAGATGAATATCCTCGAAAGAGATCTGCTTACGTTCCCGTGAATAAAACTCGTACTGCTGTGTATAGAAGTCGCCTACCCCATATACTTCGGCCGCAGAGGCAGAAGCAACAATAAATTGGGGAGAATCCCACAGTCTCTCCCCCGCACTCTTTTTGGGGTCCAGCGAAAGCCACGCCGCGCGAAGATCACGATGGATATCCCAGCGAGCAGAGGACAAAACGTACACACCTCGCCGCACCTGCTGTACATACCCTTGGCGCACTTTACGATGCAGAGTCGCGCGGCTTATCCCGCGCACATCCACCTGTGCCGAGGTTATGAGCCCATACTGTTCGCCCGCAAGAACTTCTACGTCTAGCCATACCATACTGAGATTATTTCATATATGAAACAAAAACAGTAATATTTGAGATTATAAACCCATTTTAGAGGGTCTTATACTCACGACTGCCCACAAGAACCTGATTCGGTAAGGATATTCGCGAGGGTATAAACCTCGTTATCGAGAACTATGCTCTGTTGCATAAGCTCTGGCGCGAAGAGCGTGTGAACTGGTCGGGGCGCTTCCGCACGCCGCTCAACGGATTTACCTCAACCCCGCGCCCGCTCAACGGTGTTGCCCCGTTCGTATGGCACGGCAGCATCCGTACTCCCGAAATTGCGGAGCAGGCGGCATACTACGGCGACGGCTTCTTCCACAACAACATCTTCTGGCCTAAGGAACACACGCAGCGCATGATTGAGCTGTACCGGGAACGCTACGAATATTACGGTCACGGCAGTGCCGATCAGGCTATCGTAGGTCTGGGTGGGCAGATCTTTATGCGCAAGAATTCGCAGGATGCTCACGACGGGTAACGATTATCTCGCGTGCGGTGAGATATAGGGGTGGGCGGACTTTGATAGTCCGCCCACCCTTATATTCTTATTTCGGAATATATGCATGCTGACCTGGCAATATTCCATCATTGATATAAGAAAATGTAGGGGAGATTCAGTACAACAGTGCACCGAATCTCCCCTTGTTATCAGGTCTTCCGTGAGGGCGAATATACGCCACGCTTATTTTCTGAAGGTCTTATGTTCTTTTTACAGAAGCAGTATCTTTTGCCCCATTCTCCACAACCTCTGAACCATCAGGAAGATCCTCCGGCAGAGGTTCCGCGTTCATATCAGCCGACTCGGCAACTTCTTCATCAAGACGCTGCACCACCGGTTCACCGATCTCTAGTTCTGATTCATCGGGACGTTTGAGCTGAGCGCCAAGATGCGTCAGTTGATCGCGGTTAACCAAGACAACTAATACCAAAGCGTTCAGGAAAAGACCGACAATAAAGAAAATCCAGCCGATCAGCATAAACCTTCCTCCACTGAGCACAGCACCTACTATCAGCAGTGCCGCCGAGCATAGATATGCGGGTGAGAGAAGGAATTTTGTGTTCATAGCAGACCTTTAGCGAACGTTTGAGCGTGGGTGAGAGCCTCGTGAACCGTTGGGTTTTGAGGGAAGAACTCCAAGCTTACCGGCATCAGACTCGCGGGTCGAAGACTGCGCGGCTTCATCCGATGCGGAGTTTTCTTCTTCACCATCATAAGCCCCGTCATCACCCTCAGGACTGTCATGACGCTCCGCATTTTTATCGCGCATAGCGCCCACAAGGTTATTTTCCATCTCACTTAAGCTTGTCACCAAAGCGGGCGTAGGCTCTCCTTGAGCTTTGGAAATGGTAACCATGTGTGCAAGAACATTCAATCCCAGCGCGGCAAGAACTAGAATCCATCCGAGCCACAGCAGCCATGTCTGTGAGAGGCTAATCAGCAAGGCACCGACCACGATAAGAAGTAGGGAGGTGAGATAGGCGGGCGAAAGTTTTTTAGAATTCATGGGTTTTCACAGCTTTTCAATTATGAAGAAACGCATAAAATATTCGTATACATTATGCGTTTGAACGGCGTAAAATTCCTCTTAATCCAATTTTAGATGATATGAGGTCTCAAAGCATTTCATACCGTGAATTTCCTTAATTTTCCCAGGTTCACGGTGTGAAAATCATGGCTTAACGTTGTTCATCAAATATGGCATTAGAAACATATGGCGAAGAAGGGGCATCCTTCACGATGGGAATAGTCGAAGTTCCCAGATGACTGCGGAGCATGTTATACCTTTCAAGAGCTAAGCTTCCGGCAGGCAACGAAGGCAGAATAAAGTTATTATTCGTGCGCACATTCTCAGCCTGAACCAGAATATCCAACTTACGAATTACTCGGGAAACATCGTGGGAATCGTAACGATCCTGAGCTGAAATCACTGCACGCTGTGCCGCCATCAGCGCCGCATCACGCAGACGAATATAGTCGCTTCGCTTATCCTTGAGCTTTTCGATATGGGGTTTATATTCCTCAGGCAGGCTCTCGATAATCTCGTCGCGGCGAGTAATAGCGGTGTACATATCCTTCACGCGGGCGTAGGTCTCTGGATCAACCGTTGCCTTTGCTTCTTCCTGCAGGGCTTCCAAAGCCGCATTCTGAGCCAGTTTGAGCAGTTCGGGAACGGCGGTATCTTCCTCATGGTTCACCTGAACCTTCAGGATCCTCACCACGAACGGCAGGGTCAGTCCGGGCACCACAAGGGTAAAGAACAGAACCGAAATCATCATCACGATAGCGTCTTCGCGAGCCTGTTCCATACCGTCGATCATGGGAATAGAGAGCGCAAGAATCAGGGTCACTAGGCCGCGCATCCCCGACCAGGTCATCACGATAACCTCGGCGAAGGATTCGGGAGCACCTTCATGCACCGGGCGGGCAGCCTTACCAATCAGCCAGATGACTGTGAACCACACAAGACGAATTATCATCGCGACCACAGCAATAACGGCACCATCGACGAAGAGACCGGCAATACGCTCTGAGTTGGCTTTATAGATAATTTCGCTCGCCTGCAGACCGATCAGCCCAAAAGCAATACCGGTCATGAGCAATTCAATAATCTGCCAGAAAGATGAGGTCGTCAGACGATCCTCAGCTTCTAAGGCCACCAAATACTTAGTGCTGGTGAATTGAATTGCGGCGATCACCACGGCAATAACGCCGGATGCGTGAATATTTTCTGCCACCAGGTAGGAAGCGAAGGGAATCACAAGAGTTACGGCATTTCTCGTCACCACATCGTGGGCGCGCAGACGCACATAACCACCGATCCAGCCAAACGCAAAACCGATAATAACCGCCAGAACCGATCCTAAGGCGAAGTCCCTCATAACCTCGATTGGTTCAATGGCGTGGTGTTCCTCCATCGAATGAATAGCAGCATGAAAGAGCACAATCGATATAGCATCGTTGAAACTACCCTCAGTCTGAAGCGTTCCAATCAAACGTCGTGGAATGCCGACAGGTTCGGCAACGGCCTCAACAGCAACGGGGTCAGGGGGTGAAACCGCGGCACCAAGTGCCAGAGCGACAGCGACCGTCATTCCGGGAACCCACCACAGAGCAACACCGGCAACGGCAAGCGCAGATACCGTGGTGAGCAGTACCGAATAGAGGAGGACGGATTTCCAGCGTCGCCGGAGCGTACCCCAGGAAAATTTTACGCCGATAGCCCACAACAGCGGCGGCAGGAAAATCGGCAGAATAATATCGCTGTCGATTTCAATATGAGGTCGATCAGGAGGTAACAGCAGCGCGCCAACGCCCAGGACGGTCATCATCACGGGCCAGGGAAGATTAAGGCGATCGCCAACGCTTACCATAATGACTGTTGCAAGTAGAATCAGAACTATAACGGATAAGTAGAGCATTGTCTCTCGTATCAACCCCTTGTATTTTTAGATACACTCACACTCAACTTTACCGGAGAGTCACAGGTAACAGCCCTTCTCGCAGGAGAGTTCGGGTAATGTTCACCTACAAGACGAATAACCGTAAGGTAATACTATTCCAATTTTGGAATATATCGCTTTTACCCTGCAAAGACAGGGAACCCCTTCACCAAAATCAGCCTCTGCGAACTTGGTGAAGGGGCAATTATATTCCGTGAGGGAAGCTAGATGCTATGCCGACCCACAGCCGCCGGAACCGCATCCGCACCCACCAGAAGCGGCGGGTTTCGGAGTCTCAACTGGCTGAGCGGACTCGTGCCCGCCGCAGCATCCACCTTCGGAATGCGCGTGTTGTTCTGTCGAGACGGAATCGGATTCGCACCCGCCCGACCCACAGCCGCATCCGCCCGAGGATGCGGCAGGCTCGCTTTCGTGTCCGCCACAGCATCCGCCGCCATCAACGGAACCGCAGGCTGAGCCGCGTGCCTCACGGTGACCCATCAAATCAACGCCGAGCTCCGAAAGATACGCTAGGTACCCGGAGAGCGCATCGCGACTGCCCGAACCGGCGATCACAATCCCGCCGTGACGCAGTGCTTTGAGGGTTTCATTCACGAGCAGCCAACGCTCAATATCATCGGTAATGGTAATAGCACTCACAATATGCATAGCCAGAGATGCCAGCGAACGCAGCGACTCTTCATAGCCTTCGGGAAGGTGAATAACCTTATCGGGGGCGGCAAGCCGCAAGACAGAGAGGATGCGCATCAGCGTCATCGGAACCGCCTGCTGAGGTAGTTTTACGGTAATGCCGGTAGATTTCCCAGCTCCTAAAGCCACCATCCGGTCAGCGAGTTCATGAGAATCAATATCTTGGCTTATATCTAAAATTTCATAAGAATCAATAGAAATTGAACGTGTACCTAATGCTTCAGCTAATTCCTCATCTTCAGTATGAATTGCTATTACATTGCGAAATTCTTGGCGGCGAAGTGCAGATGCTGCTTCAATAAGCGCAAAATCTTGACCGTCTTCAGTGCTCAGAAGCGACTGCGCTTCATCGCGGGTCAATCCTTCTCCCCCGCTAATGCGTGCCACAAGTTCGGAATATGCGTTACTCATACCATTTATTAAACACCTACGTAAGCCTCAATTTTTACAGTTATGCCACTAGCAATTTCTATAGTTTTCTACATAAATACAATTACTTCTTCATACTCTTTACGAGAATTTATAGGTGTTTTTCATGACAGCAGAGAGATTTCACCCGTAAAATAGACGTGTGGTACTTTCTCAAGCAAAAATTTTAGACACAGCATTTGATCTTCTGGTAACCAATGGTTTAGCGGATTTGTCGATGCGCCGTTTGGCAGCTGAACTTCAAGTTGCTCCCGGCGCCCTCTATTACCATGTCAAGAATAAACAGCACCTTTTGGTGCTTCTTGCGAACTATATCTTGGATAAGAAAGCTCCAAAAGAGCTTCTTATGCCCGCGGATTCTAAGGATCCAGAGGCAGTGAAAGAGTCCTTGATCGTGCGCGGACAGGTTCTTTTCGAGACTATTTATTCTATTCCAGAATTTCCTGAAGTTATTCGCCTGGCATTGGCAACTAATCCTGAGCGGCTCAAGCCCGTGGCGGCCATTGCCTATGACGCTCAAAATATGGGGTTTGAGCCTGGGGAGGCGCTGCGCCGCGCCCGCATGCTCATTCACCTTGCCTTGAGCCTGGTGGAAGAGGCACAGGCTATTCCTGTATTGACTTCGCTGACTGCGGAAGCCGAAGAGAATCCCCTGCAGGAAATTCCTAAGCCGGTGTGTGAAGCATATACGGCTGATATTTCCACCGCGATCGATGGACTCATGCTCTCCAAATAATTCCCGCATACAGATGCATATGCATCAGCCGGGGCTGCTGCCGTTGTGCAGTCGTGCCCCGGTACGCAGGCGTGCAGATGGTATGTTGAAGAGTACCGTTTTATCACATTGCCTGAATGGAGTTCTATGACGACCACCGCAATCCCGCAGTGGGCTTCTCTGCCCGAACATCAGGATGAAATTCAGCGGGTACGCCAAGCATTTCGACAGACCTATGGTAAAGAGCCTGATGGGGTGTGGTCCGCCCCCGGTCGTTTGAATCTCTTGGGCGAATACATCGACTTTCTGGGTGGTTCGTGCATGCCCATGCCGCTGCCCTACCGTACCTACATTGCGGGGTCGCTGCGCCGGGACGGGGTGCTGCGCGCATCCTCTCTGCAGATGCCCGGAGATGAACGCACAATTGTGATTCGGGATATTCAACCCGGGCATATTAAGGGCTGGTTCACCTATGTTGCCGGTGTTGCGTGGGCGATGAATCATGAGGGTGGTCGCGATATTATGCTTCCCGGTCAGTTCGGGGCTGATTTACTCATTAACTCGCGGGTTCCCGTGGGAGGGGGGCTTTCTTCGTCCGCCGCTTTAGAATGCTCCACAGCACTGGCACTTCTTGACCTTTCCTGTCCGCTGCGCCCCGGTTGCCCGGATACTGATGCGGTTCCTTCCGACCGCTCCCCCGATAACGATGCACTCCGGGCTCGCCTGGCACAGGTGTGCATCACCGCAGAGAACAAGGTTGCGGGCGCCCATACCGGCGGACTCGATCAGACGGCGTCGCTGCGGTCAAAGCCAGGTCAGGCTTTGGTCGTCGATTTCCGTGATTTTTCGATAGACCCTATTCATCTGAACCTGCAGAAGCACGGGCTAAGTTTTCTTGTTGTTGATACGAATACCCCGCACGCGCTTGCACATAATGGTTTTGCCGACCGGCGTGCCGCCTCTGAATCGTGTGCGAAAGCGCTTGGTCTCACCTATCTGCGTGATGCTCTCCCCGAAGATCTTTCATGTGCACACCACGATGAGCGCGAGGCTAAAGAGTGGCGTTTGGAACTGGTAGATTCTTCAGTCAATCGTTCTCTGACAGCATTGGAGGAACGTGAGGGCCCGGCAACTTTCCCGCGCGGCTGGGTTCGCCATGCGTTTCACGATATGACGCTGGTGGGGCGCGCCAGCTACCTGCTCAAACATGCGGATGAGCTGGGGTATCGGGCTTTTGAAGAGGCTGGGCGCATCTTTACCGAGTCCTTTACTTCGATGCGCGACGAGCTTCGCGTCTCCCGCCCGGAAATCGACGCTGCGGTTGAAACGTGTCTGGCACACGGAGCCTTAGGGGCGCGCATCGTTGGAGGCGGTTTCGGCGGCGCCGTGATGGCTCTTGTTAAAACATCCCGACTTGAGGAAACAGCTCAGGCAATAGCCCAAGCATACGCCGAACACGGGTACGCCGAGCCTCGTTTTCTACCGATGGTTGCCGGTTTTCCTGCGGATTGTGATTGGCTCTCGGAGAACTTTAGATAGATTCAACATAAATCATGTCATGATATCCTAAGGGTTGTCCTATACTCTGTACAACCTCTACACTGTGTTGTAAACAGTCACCCAAAATAAAGGAGATTCTTATGGGTTTCGATCCGAAGAACATCGTCGAGCAGGGAATCGACAAGGCAAAGGACCTCGTCAACGGCAAGGCAGGTAAGGACGTCGTCAACGACGAGCACACCTCGAAGGCTGAAGAGGTCGTCAACGAGAACGTCCAGAAGATTACCGATAAGTTCGGTAAGTAAGACTCTAGTCTTCAAGATTCCCCGCATCATGAGAATGAATGCGGGGAATTTTTCTGTATTCAAAGGCCTTTACCAGCAGATTCGTTATTCTTTCGCCTATGCTGGAATTATTGTCGCAAACGCTCTGTTTTTGTAGTGTTAGACAGCCCGCATGCAGTCTGCCGCTTTGCCCGATGGGTCACAGTAGCGGCGGCGGGTTCCCTATTGTGTTATACCTTTGGAGATCAAAATGCTCGAACGTCAGCAAGCAACCCAAGAAGACGCACACAAAGTTCAGGAAGACGGCGGAGTCGTCATCTATTGGCGCCCTGGATGCCCCTTCTGCGAGCGCCTCGATTCGTCGTTAGGCGATCTGGGTAATCATGCAACCTGGGTCAATATTTGGGAGGATCCTCAGGCGGAGGCCCATGTGAAGAGCCTCAACGACGGCAACGCGGTTGTTCCCACGATCGATACCGGCGATATGCATTTCGTGGTGGCTGACCGACAAGCTCGCGAAAAAGCCGCAAATCTCATTCGCAACACTCTTTCCTAAACCGCCGAAGGACTCCCCTATGCCGCGTCCACCGCTGAACCGCGATACGACCCTTTGCATTTCCCTGTCTGGACGACCGTCAAACCACGGTATCAAGTTCCACAATTATCTGTACGAGAAACACGGCCTTGATTACCTGTATAAGGCGATGACAACCACGGATATTGAGGGTGCTATCGCGGGTGTGCGCGCCCTGGGTATTCGCGGATGTTCCGTTTCTATGCCCTTCAAACAAGCGGTTATTCCGCTCATGGACGAGGTCGATCATTCGGCGCAGGTCATTGGGGCGGTCAATACTATCGTCAATACGGATGGGTACCTGTACGCCTACAATACCGATGTGATTGCGGTAGCTTCCTTACTGAAATCGCATGCCGTTGATCCTAAGCTGCCGTTTCTTCTGCGCGGTTCAGGAGGCATGGCGGCGGCCGTTGCGGGTGCCTTCTACGATGCTGGATTCCGGGCAGGCACTATTATCGCTCGCAATGAGGATGCAGGCACGGCGCTCGCACGCCGGTACGGGTATGCGTGGGCGCCTGAACCCGGCAATCTTACTGCCCCAGTGATTGTGAATGTTACCCCGATCGGTATGTCTGGCGGTGCCGAGAGCGAGCAGCTGGCGTACCCGCAGCCCACGATTGAGGCGGCGGCGGTGGTATTCGATGTTGTGGCGATGCCTGTGGAAACCCCGCTGATTCGTGCCGCTCGCGCTGCCGGTCGTGAGGTTATCACGGGCGGCGAGGTGATTGCTCTGCAGGCGGCAGAACAGTTCCGTCTGTATACGGGCGTTACGCTTAGCCCCGATGATATTGCTCAGGCTGAGGCGCAGGTGAACTAGCCTGTACAAGCGTTCCTCTGGGTGCAGTTCGTTGATCGAGCTGCGCCCATTTTTTGTAATTACACATCCTGGGTTTTAAGTTTTCCACAGGTGGGGATAAACATGGGGAAAACCTTACATACCTGTAATTTCGAGATGATAAAGCCTTCTATCCACAGGTAAAAACGGAGTACTAACAAATGTGAAATTACATCACTGTAGTTATTCACAGTGTGGAAAACTCATGTGGATAATCAAAAAATACAGGTGTTTTTCTGTGTTTTAAAGCAACCGGTGAGCCGCAGTATCCCGCCTTGTTCCCACAGGGAAACTTGGGATGCTGCGGCCCACCAAAAATTAGTTATCCACAGATTTTTTGAGTATTACCTTTGGATACTTCGTGTGCGCTGAATAATCTGAGGCGCTAAAAGCACCCCCGTGGCAAGAGCACCGACCGCAAAACCGCCCGCGTGAGCCTGCCAGGAAATCCCGGGAACGAGGAATCCAAAGGCAACGTTCACGGCGATCATAATCATGAGGGCCCGTATATTATCCCGTTCACGCAGAACCACCATAATCACCAGGTAGGCACCGATCAGCCCGAAGATACCGCCGGATGCGCCCACAACCTCCGCCGTTGGATCGTCCAGAAGAAGCACGCCGAAAGAACCGCCTACGATGGAGAGCAGGTATACGAGCAGATACCGCCACCATCCCATCATCTGTTCAAGGGCAATACCAAAGATATAGAGGGAGAGCATATTCATCACAATATGTGAGTAATCGTTCTGTGAGTGCAAGAAACCACTGGTCAGCACACGATAATATTCCCCCGTGAATTCGGTGTAGTCCCATTTCAGGGCAAACATGGAATACACCCAATACTGCGGGATGATGAGCTGAAGCAGATATACCACTACGTTAATCCCGATCAGGGTGTAAGTGACGTAGGGAACAAACCTGCGCGGTGTGCGCGCCTGATATTGGCGTCCATATAGCTCTCGGTAGCAGTCAGGACAAATCATCCCAACGTCCAGATTAATTTGGCATTCCCCGCAGGCGGGACGCATGCACCGTTTACACCGTGCATAGCTCACACGGTCGGAATGTCGCGGGCAGGTGGGCTCCGTCTGAGAGCTATTTTGCTGTGGATTAGATGGGTAGTCCACGTTTTTCCTTTCATACGCTCTTACTCAGTCCCTCGGTTCCCGTGGTTTGTCTCATGGATGCGAGAAGAACGCAGATACGGTGAAGGACCCGTCCCGGTTGCCCAGGCGGGTCCTTTCCCAGCACGAAATTAGAGTTTCTTGATGTCGATTGAAGAGATAACGACATCCTTCACCGGGCGATCCTGTGCACCGGTTTCAACGCTTTCAATAGTGTCTACAACCTTCTTTGAGGCTTCATCAGCGACCTCACCGAAGATAGTGTGGCGACCGTTCAACCAAGGAGTCTCTGCCGTGGTAATAAAGAACTGCGATCCGTTGGTACCGGGGCCTGCGTTCGCCATTGCGAGCAGGTAGGGCTTAGAGAAAGAAAGCTCGGGGTGAATCTCGTCCTTGAACTGGTAGCCGGGGCCGCCAATACCCATGCCGAGAGGGTCACCGCCTTGAATCATGAAGTCCTTGATAATACGGTGGAACACCACATCTTTGTAGAGCGGAGTATTCATGACCTCGCCGCTGCGGGGGTGCTTCCACTCTTTAGAACCGTCTGCCAGACCGATAAAGTTCTCAACGGTCAGCGGTGCATGGTTGCCAAAGAGATCAACGACAATATCACCGTAGTTGGTGTGAATAGTTGCTTGAGCTGTTGCATTAGTCATAGGTCTATTTTGTCATGTTGTCTCTATGATGCGCTAGAAGCCGCGCTATCACAGCGTCACGTTAAATTTAGCTTACTGAGAAAATACATGCGGTTTATCAGTAGTTTTAGGTGAGGTAAGAATTTTAACAAGCATTTTTCAGGGTAATTCCTTATGCTGAGAGGTGAACACTTACCCGCGTATATGAGGTACTGCGGTATGACTGATGGAGGTTCACGATGTTCTTTAAGAAGCGCAAGGCTCGTAAAGCTGCGAAGAATTCGGCTGTCGTCGCCGCTATGGCCATGGCAGAGAAGGTCAATGACCTGAATATCCCCGAACATGCAGATATGTTGGCTGAGAAACTCACCGGCAAGAAAAAAGCCATGAAGAAGGCTCGCAAGGCCACCTCAAAAACCGCACGCAAAGCTCAAAAAGAATTGGAACGCATCAAGCGCAACGGCGGTAAGCGTCCCCGTAAGGGTCTAGCTCTGGTAGGTCTGGTTCTGGCTCTGGGTATTGGAGGCTTTGCCGCCTACAAGGCAGCTCGTCCGGTTAAAGACCCCTGGAAGAGCGCCTAGTTATCCCTCTCCCCCATATCCGAAAAGCCATTTTCTTGATTCCCTTGTTCTCACGGTGGATCGCGGAAGATGGCTTTTCTGTTTTAAGGTTCCTCTACTGAGATCTATAAGTCTGATGCCAGACCAACGTGCGGACACGTAATTCACTGTGTACGCCTAGTGGGTTCTAGAAGCTTCAAGATGGCAATCGAGGCGAAGAGAGCCGATACCAGCCAGAGGAGATCTCCCCAGCCGAAAGGTCGAAAGAATGCGATGCCAAAGCCCGTGATCATTGCGGATGCTGCTGCCAAGATTACCGAGGTAATCAGCGGAACACGGCGCGGCAGAAAGAAGTGGGCAGTCCATAATAGGGCCATCAGGAAGAAAATGGCAGATAGTCCTCGCCACCACGGTTCCAACTTGGCGATCCCGGTATCGTCCGAGGTGACAACTGCGGCTACCCAGCCGATGATAACCAGTGCCACAACGGTCACGGCCATAAGACCTGAAGCCACGCGGGAAATGTCGTTATCCTTTTTCATCATATCGGTCATCAAGGTGCTCCCATCGCCCGGGCAGGGATTCTATCCTACTGTTTACACCTGTCATGGCTAGAGTCCATAGGGTGGCAACTGAACGTAGCACTGACGGATATTGGGCTGAATATTCAGCGCCGCAGCAGATATAGCCTGCTGAATTATCTGGTGAAGAAGACTATTTCGACAAGGATAAGTCATATACACAGCAGAAGGCTAGTAGGTTCGGTATCGTGCAGACATGCATTCTGACCATTAGCCCGTTTTATATATGCAGCAAGTAGGCAGATATAGCAAAGAGGCCTCAGACGTTATGTCTGAGGCCTCTTCAGAAAACTAGTCCGGCGACAACCTACTCTCCCACACCCATCAAAGTGCAGTACCATCAGCGCAAAGAGGCTTAGCTACTGGGTTCGGAATGGAACCAGGCGTTTCCCTCTCACTATAATCACCGAAACGTGGAGGCGAGGGGACTCGAACCCCTAACCCTCTGCTTGCAAAGCAGATGCGCTACCAATTGCGCCACGCCCCCGCGGTGCTCTACTACTATAAACTACTTTTTATAACGTAAGCAAATCCAGCAGAGCGTTTCTTATGAGAAGTACATCACAAGATTTACAGACCCCTAAAAATTGTTTCCTTCACACGAATGTGCATTTCTTTGAGCCCCTCCAGCGTAACCCTCTGTTCACGCATATACGTTTGAGCCACATCGACGAGATCTTCGGGATTTCCATCAATAACAATAATCAGACTGTCCTTCTCCCCCGACTTACGGCTGCTGCTTTTTCCTGAGGTATCGTCCATCCAGCGTGCCGTGAAGCTCTTCAAATTATTGAATTCCTGGGTCTCCATAGCATCCTGAAGCGCCATAGTTATCAGATTCAAACGCTCGGCACCCAAAACCTGAATTGAAATATCCGCGGTAGCGCCCGAAGGAACCTGAAGTTTATTGCGCTGCACGGTATATTGCACTCGCATTCCCTGCGAGAACTGCGCGTTTTGCAGGGTTCGCAGATTTTCCTTGATCTTGTTCCATGCGCCCTTCGTGAGGCTTGCATCGACGTCAAGGGTATTCGAATCGTTGTCTTTTTGAATGCTCAACGTATCAACGGCATAGCGAGGTACTGAAACCCCAAGAATTGTTCCCCACTCAGCTTCGGATATTCCTTGTGGGGCAGGAATGATCATAGCTGCTTCATTATCCGAGGGTTCAAGAGTAATGGACTCGGGGTGTCCATATTCCCACAAAGCCGAAAGAGCACGTGCGGTACCGGCAGAATCTTGTCGCCCACGACTCGTTATCGAGATACGCCCAATAAGTTCAAGATCATCCTCGGAGTTAGCGTCCTTGTTCCGACCCTGAATCGTAAATTCTTCGACCTTGAGATAGGTTCCGTCAATATTCTCTCGAATATCGCGCTCCCATTTTTCAAGCTGTTTCCTCCGCGAAACAGTCGCCGCCGCCTCATCGCCTAATATTCCGGCACGGGCAAACTGGGGCATCATCGCAACAACGTCGGCAGCCACGATGCATCCCGCCGTCAGCAAAAGCGAGCGCCTGCTCAGAGAATTCACGCGCTGAGGAACATATTTCTTCCATCCGCTAGACTGAGCATCTTTGTGTGCAACATCGTTATTTTCCGCGTTCTGCGACATTACGATATTCCTTTCACCGGTGAGTGAGATTCTACGTTTTTATCTCTACTCCCAGAATACCCAATACCGTCGCAGAAGAACTCATCAGGACTGTCTCATCCGCTTCACATCACATGAGATTACGTTCAGGCAGATTAGTATGCGCACCATAAACACTTAAAGCTGTGGGGCAAGAATTACTGCAATTCTCGCCCCACAGCTTTGTCTTCGGATTATCCTAGGCAGATTCAGCTTTTTGAGTCTCTTCTTCATGCTGCCCGGCGTTGTTTTGTTCAAGTGCCTCGTTCTGGAGTGTCACATCGGCTGCCGCAAGTTCGGCAATACGGATTTCCCCGGTAGTGGGGTCATCATAGGTGACATATTCAGGATGCCCCTCGATCTCAGTACCGTCATTTACGTGAGTCTCCGATATTAAGAAACCGTGTGCACCTAAAATTTTGGCGACTCGGTCAATATCTTGAGGGGTTGGTGTATGGTCTACCACACGACGAATGTATTCGTTAATGCGTTGGTCACTTACATACGCCTCGCCGCGAGCGGCACGCGACTGCATAAGACGACGCACAACTTCTTGAAGCTGTTCGTCAGTCAAACGCATTTTCAAAATTGCCATAACCGCTGCACGGTCTTGAACAGGAACGTCCTTCGGGTAACCGACACTGAGCCAGTCAACAACACGCGAGATGATGTTTTTATCCGGCATCGGATACCTCCTCTATACGTTCATCATATCTATCTTCAAGCATGTATTTAGTGACCTCCACCGGTCACACCAAAGATATTCCACCCAAAAGTATGGAAGATGAAATCTTTGGCGACCCACAGAATGCCAATAAACACAATTCCTATGATGATAGCAAATACAACGCTCGCGGCAATCTTTGAACCGCGACTAGGAGGCTGAATCTCGATAAGTTTACCGTCTGCCGTGTACTCGGTATCCCCCGCCAGCAAGCGCATTCCAAAGGCGTAGAGTGCTGGCAAACCGGCACCTAAGAAAAGCCCAGCAAGAACAACAGGGACGATCTTTTCAAACAATTCGAAAAGAGACATTATGCACCCGCCTTTTCACGTGCCGGAGAGGATAATTCAGGAATGTCTTGATCATCGCTTTGGCGACTCTCAAGAGTTTCGTCCTGAGTCTCCTCTGCCTTGCTGTCATTCTTGCTGTCGTTCCAATCGGCGGTTACGTTCGATGCGTCCACAGCATCCTTCTGGGAATGGCGCCACATCCAGATACTAAAGGCCAGCAGGATCAAGAAGACAACCAATTCACCCACGTAATGAGTGTTCGTCAGGTTATTCAGTCCTGTACCAATCAGCCACGTAATAGCACCGATAGCGGATGCGGCGGGAAGGGTAATCACCCAAGCAATTACCATACGCCCGGCAACACCCCAGCGTACTTCTGCGCCTTTACGACCCAAACCGGTACCCAGAATTGATCCGGTAGCAACATGGGTGGTCGAAAGTGCCATACCAAAGTGCGAGGAGGTCAGAATAATTGCTGCGGATGCTCCGTCGGCGGCTACGCCCTGCGGGGTATCAACTTCCACAATGCCCTTACCCAGAGTGCGGATAATACGCCAGCCACCCAGGTAGGTACCCAAGGCAATGGCTATGGCACAAGATGCTTTGACCCAGAACGGGATAGCATCGTCGTTTTTTACGGTACCGGAAGCAACTAGGGCTAGGAAGATCACGCCCATAGTTTTCTGTGCATCGTTGGTGCCGTGTGCCAAGGACATAAGGGATGCGGTGCCCACCTGACCCCAACGGAATCCGTTGGTCTTCTTATCATCAGATACTGGCGAGGCGACGCGGTATACCAGCCATGTACCCACCGTAGATACAAGAGCCGCTACAACCGGGGACATCACGGCGGGAATTACGATCTTGGAAACAACGCCTTCCCACTGCACACCATTGAGCCCCATAGCGGCAAGCGCGGAACCGATCAAACCACCGAAAAGAGCGTGGGAAGAACTGGAGGGAAGCCCAAAAAGCCAGGTCAGCACATTCCAGAGAATACCGCCTACAAGGCCAGTAAAGACGATCAACATAAGATCGGAACCGTTGGTACTGATATCAATCCTGTCAAGGTTTACCAGCCCTTTACCAACGGTTTTAGCAACCTCAACGGATAGAAAGGCACCCACTAGGTTCAGCGATGCTGACAACGCCACCGCTGTCTTAGGCTTAAGCGCACCGGTAGCGATGGAGGTCGCCATCGCGTTTCCGGTATCGTGAAAGCCGTTTGTGAAGTCGAAGGCCAGTGCCGTCAACACCACAATCACGAGGATGATAAGTTCAGTAGTCACATTTTGATTATGGAATGTCTCGCGTAAAATCTAAAGTATTCTTCCCCGAAACGAAATAACACTTAAAACAACATAAACCAACACAATGCCTGTGGGCTACGATACCTCATCCTGACCTAAAAACCCGATAAATAAAGGATATACGGATAATAAATCCACTGTATACCACGAACCTTTTCCATGGTTTTCTGTGGTTTATAGCGTTTCCTAAGATTCTCCCCAACAGCAGGTCTCCTCATGTATAACACGTGTTCATCTACTGTTCATGTAGATGCGAGGATTTATGACGCAGCGCGATTATAAGGTTTGTAGTTCCATCTAGGAACACTACATATTTGAGAGAATTTAGCGGAATTTTGGTGATAAAACGAAGGACCCCGAGTTCCATACTCGGGGTCCTTTTCTAAAACTAGTCCGGCGACAACCTACTCTCCCACACCCATCAAAGTGCAGTACCATCAGCGCAAAGAGGCTTAGCTACTGGGTTCGGAATGGAACCAGGCGTTTCCCTCTCACTATAATCACCGAAACGTGGAGGCGAGGGGACTCGAACCCCTAACCCTCTGCTTGCAAAGCAGATGCGCTACCAATTGCGCCACGCCCCCGCATTAGCGGAAAATCGCTATGAAGTTCTAAATGGAATCCGTAGATTCCTGCCAGGCCTGACGGACCTGCTGCGACTGAACCTTTTTGAAGCCCAGAAATGCCACGATCGAGACAGCCGCAAGAACAAAGAGCTTTTTCATAGCAACCTTTCGTCATGGAGAGTGGGCGTACCAAGACTTGAACTTGGGACCTCTTCGTTATCAGCGAAGCGCTCTAACCGCCTGAGCTATACGCCCTCCCATTCCGGCGGAATTCTCCGCAAGAACGAAATATAACTATACAGATGTTTTACCCTGTTGCCAAATCTCTTAGATGTGCATTACAACACAGGGAGAAACCCCATAAAACCAGAAAACCAGGGGAGTATCACTCCGATACTCACCCCGGTCGATAACGCACAAAGACGGCGGTTTTAGATACTCAGGACTATCTTATGATTCGTCGCTGAGGGTCAGCGTAATACCACCCACGAGCTTAGCGGCCAAGTTATACAAAATTGCGCCGATCATACTCAAAAGCGTGAAGATAACGGTGTTAATGACCGACAGAATAGTCGTTGCCAAAGCCACCTGACCGATATTGACCATCTGGGTAATATCAATATTGGTGTTACCGGTACCCATGGAGGTTAAGATCTGGTTCACGCCGGTAAAAGCACCCGAGGCCTGCAAGAAAAGCCAGAGGATTACCGAAGCCACAATGGTCACAATGCCCAGAGCCATAGAGAGCAGGAAGACCATCTTCGCAACCGACCAGGTATCAATTCGCTGAACCACCAGACGAGCGCGGCGAATACGCGAGCGCGGAACCGGGCGGATAGACTGGCGTCGTTGTCCCTTATTCTTAGAACGCGCGCCATTGGCGGGACGCCTCGCAGGACGCTGTTGTGATGAACCGCCACCAGGCTTAGATGCGTTATTTTGCCGGTTAGAAGCACTCGTACCGCCCGCAGGGGATCCCTGTGCTGCGGGTGCCGTTTGTTTTCCTGGAGCCGACCCCTGTGGGTTTGCGCTCATTAGTTACCTCCGTCTACATCGGTGGATGCGGTGGTTGGCGTATTTTCTTGCGTATCCACCACCTCGGAATTTATCACAGATTCTTCTGTGGCTTCCACCTCAGCGTCGTCTTCTTTCTGTTCATCTAGCTGGCGATCTTGGTTACGAGCAATACCAATAATGCTATCGCCCTTACCCGGCTTCGCAAAGATAACGCCCATAGTGTCGCGTCCCTTGGCAGGAACTTCACTCACATTGGTGCGAACAACCTTACCGCTCTGCATCACCACGAGCACCTCATCGTTCTCAGATACGATCAGGCCACCCACAAGAGCGCCACGGCCTTCCACAAGCTTAGCAACCTTAATACCGAAACCGTTACGACCCTGAACGCGATATCCCTCAACATGAGTACGCTTGGCGTATCCGCCCTCGGTCACTACGAACACGAAGGACTCAGGGATAACAACCTGTGCCGAGATCAGTTCATCACCGTCGCGGAACTTCATACCGGTCACGCCCGAAGTCGAACGTCCCATAGGACGCAGAGACTCATTGTTAGCGTGGAAGCGCAGCGACATACCATTGCGCGAGATCAGCAGAATATCATTTTCGGGGGAGACGAGGAACGCAGAGACCACTTCGTCATCATCACGCAGGTTAATCGCGATTAGACCGGCGGTACGGTTCGTATCGTAGTCGCTCAGGCGAGATTTCTTGACCAATCCGCCCTTCGTGGCAAGAACCAGGTACTCGGCATCCTCATAGGTCTTCAGGTCCATGACCTGGGCAATATGCTCATCCGGCTGGAATTCCAAAAGGTTCGCTAAATGCTGTCCCTTGGCATCACGCCCAGCCTCTTGCAGTTCATAGCCCTTGGTGCGATATACGCGCCCCAAATTGGTGAAGAACAGAATCCAGCTGTGCGTGGTGGTCACGAAGAAATGCTCCACAACATCGTCGCCGCGCAGCTGAGCGCCTCGAATACCCTTACCGCCGCGATGCTGGCTGCGGTACTGGTCGCTGCGGGTACGTTTGATGTATCCGCCGCGGGTAATCGTTACGACGACTTCTTCCTCAGGAATAAGGTCTTCCATCGACATATCGCCGTTGAAACCGCGCAGAATCTCGGTGCGGCGGTCATCGCCGTAGCGATTCACAATCTCGCCCAGTTCCTCGGAAATAATCTCGCGCTGGCGGTCTTCAGAAGCAATAATCGCGTTGTATTCCGCAATGAGGCGCTGCAGTTCGTCGTGGCGATCCTGAATCTTCTGGCGTTCCAGAGCCGCCAGACGACGAAGCTGCATATTCAGAATTGCCTGAGCCTGCGCTTCATCAATATCCAGGAAGTCCATCAAGGCCGAACGAGCTTCATCGGCTGTGGGGGAGCGGCGGATAAGTGCAATAACCTCATCCAGAGCGTCCAGGGCCTTGAGCAGACCACGCAGAATATGTGCTTCTTCCTCAGCCTGACGCAGACGGTACCGAGTACGACGTACAATCACGTCCATCTGGTGGTTTACCCAGTGGCGAATGAAGGCATCAAGTGAGAGAGTGCGCGGAACGCCATCCACAATCGCCAGCATATTGGCGGAGAAGTTCTCCTGCAGCTGGGTGTGCTTATACAGGTTGTTGAGTACAACCTTGGGCACGGCATCGCGTTTAAGCACGATCACGAGGCGCTGGCCGGTACGGCCGGAGGTTTCATCACGCAGATCGGAAATTCCGGTGACTTTACCTTCCTTAATCAGGTCGGCAATCTTAATCGCCAGGTTATCGGGGTTTGCCTGGTACGGCAGCTCGGTCACCACAAGGCAAGTGCGCCCGTGGATCTCTTCGACATTGACAACCGCGCGCATCGTAATGGAACCACGGCCGGTGCGGTAAGCATCCTCAATACCCTTAGTACCCAAAATGGTGGCACCGGTGGGGAAGTCCGGTCCCTTAATACGCTCCATAAGAGCGCTCAGAAGCTCTTCATTCGTGGCGTTCGGGTTCTTGAGGAACCATTCCACACCTGCGGCGACTTCACGCAGGTTATGTGGGGGAATATTGGTTGCCATACCCACGGCGATACCTGAGGAACCGTTCACCAGAAGGTTCGGGATGCGCGCCGGCAGTACCGTAGGCTCAAGCGATTTACCGTCATAGTTAGGCTGAAAATCGACGGTATCTTCATTAATGTCACGCACCATTTCCAGGGCGATAGGTGCCATCTTCGTCTCGGTATAACGCGGAGCCGCAGCGCCGTCATTACCGGGGGACCCGAAGTTACCCTGACCGAGCGCCAGAGGATAGCGCATAATCCAGCTCTGGATCAGGCGTACAAGGGTATCGTAAATGGCGCTGTCGCCGTGGGGGTGGAATTGACCCATCACATCGCCCACCACGCGAGCGCACTTATTGAAGGCACGATCGGGTCGATACCCGCCGTCATACATCGCGTAGATTACACGACGATGCACAGGCTTGAGTCCATCACGCACATCAGGCAGGGCGCGACCGATAATAACCGCCATTGCATAGTCCAAGTAGGAACGCTGCATCTCGGTCTGCAGATCTACCTGTTCAATATGACCGTGGGGATCGTCAAGCACAATCTCACCACTATTTGTGGTGACCTCGATATCTGGGTTTTCGCTTTGGTTTTCTTCACTCATGAGTTTTTCCGTTCCTCTGTGACTCTCTCGCTTATATTCCGTTTGGGAAATATAGCCAACTGGCTATATGCCAAACTCTTTAGATATCGAGGAATCGAATGTCCTTGGCGTTCTGCTGAATAAAGTCGCGGCGGGCTTCTACATCCTCACCCATCAGAACCGAGAAGATCTGATCGGCTGCAGCCGCATCCTCCATCTTCACCTGAAGCAGGGTACGGCGTTGAGGATCCATTGTGGTTTCCCACAGCTCGGTATAATCCATCTCGCCAAGACCCTTGTAACGCTGAATGCCGTTGTCTTTGGGTAGACGCTGATTCTTTGCCTGACCGCGTGCCAAAGCCTCATCTCGCTCGGCATCAGAGAACACATAATCGTGCGGGGCATTTGACCACTTGATGCGATACAGCGGAGGCTGTGCCAAATACACATATCCGGCTTCGATAAGCGGACGCATAAAGCGGAAGAGCAGGGTTAGCAATAGGGTGGTGATGTGCTGGCCATCCACATCGGCATCTGCCATGAGAACGATCTTGTGGTAGCGTGCTTTCTCCAGGTCGAAATCGTCGCCAATACCGGTACCGAAAGCCGTAATCATAGCCTGAATCTCAGCATTGGAAAGCGCTCGATCGAGGCGGGCACGCTCCACGTTGAGGATCTTACCGCGCAGCGGCAAAATGGCTTGGCTATTTGGATCGCGCCCCTGCACTGCCGAACCGCCTGCGGAGTCACCCTCCACCAGATAAATTTCGGAGATCGACGGATCCTTTGAGGCACAGTCCTTGAGTTTACCGGGCATGGAGCTGGTCTCCAGCAGACCCTTGCGCCGAGTCGTTTCTCGCGCTTTACGTGCCGCCATACGTGCCTGTGCCGCCGTAATAGCGCGGCGCACCACATCTTTGGCAACAGCAGGATTACGATCGAACCAATCGGCCATATGATCGTTAATCTCGCGCTGGGTAAAGGATTTTGCTTCGGAGTTACCGAGCTTCGTCTTCGTCTGCCCTTCGAACTGCGGCTCGGAAATCTTAATCGAAATAACCGCGGTCAGACCCTCACGCACGTCTTCACCGGTGAGGTTATCGTCTTTATCGCGCAGCAGTTTATTTTCGCGAGCATAACGATTCACCAGAGACGTCAGCGCAGCACGGAAACCCTCTTCGTGAGTACCGCCTTCGTGGGTGTTGATCGTATTCGCATAGGAGTGCACCGACTCTTTATACGACCCGGTCCATTGCATAGCCACCTCAAGCGCCATACGACGCACGGTGTCCTCAGCCTCAAAGTAGATAATATCTTCGTTAATAACGGTTTTTGAACCCGCGTTGAGAAAGTGCACGTAGTCGAAAAGACCATTATCGTAACGATAGGTGACCGTGCGGTGCCCTTCGGAGTTTGCGCCTACACGGTTGAGGGGAAGAACTTTATCCTTTTCATCCTCTTCTTCGGCAACCTCATCGCCCCCCTCAAACTGGTCACGCTCATCGGTGAGAGAAATTGTCAGTCCCTTGTTCAGGAACGCCATCTGCTGGAACCTAGCACGCAGAGTCTCAAACTCAAACTCAACGGTCTCAAAAATCTCGGGATCAGGGTAGAACGTCTGAATAGTACCGGTCTTCTGAGAGGCTTTACCGCGGCGCAGGGGACCATCGGGAATACCACCGTTAGCAAAAGAAATGTGCCAGGAATAACCCTGACGGTGGACTTCGGTTACAACCTTTTTTGAGAGCGCATTAACGACAGAAATACCCACGCCGTGCAAACCACCGGAAACGGCATATCCGCCGCCGCCGAATTTACCGCCAGCGTGAAGAACAGTCATAACGACCTCGACCGTGGATTTATGCTCAGTTGGATGCTCATCCACGGGAATACCGCGGCCATCATCTTGAACGCGCACGCCACCATCGGCCTGAATTGTAACTTCAATATGACTTGCGTAACCTGCGAGCGCCTCATCTACGGAGTTATCGACCACCTCGTAAACCAGATGGTGTAGACCGCGTTCGGTTGTCGAGCCGATATACATACCGGGACGTTTACGAACCGCTTCCAGACCCTCCAAAACGGTAATGTCAGATGCGCCGTATTCATGGGGTTGTTCAGATGTCACGAGTGCGTAACTCCTTGGGGTAGATCTCATGCCCGGTGATGTATCACCGCTGCACCTAGATGAGCGCAGCATCAGCATATTCTCTAATATTCTACCGAATTTCACGACTTTACGCCCATATTTTGAAGGGCGTGGAACGGCTTATTTCGAATATACAGCCTTCTAAGGCTTTTCTGAGCATACTCACCCCGGTATGCGGTGGGGGATATATACCGTACCGTTATTTTCGTTTCCGGCGATTTAGGCCCTTATGACGCAAAGGTGTCAAATAAGCGGGTTATCCGTAGGTGTCTCGTACCCCTCGGCCTCCCGGTGCTCGTTTAGGACCGCGCGATGCCCAGCGCCCGTTATTCGGCCCGTAAATACGGATGTTCGCCACCACGCCTTCACCAAGCTCACGCGCGAACATCTGCACAATTTGATTACGCATGAGCCTAAGCTGCGTTGCCCAAGCGGTCGAATCACACTGCACATCGACCACGGCATTCTCAAAGCGCGTTGGTTTAGCGTGCGTGGCAAGTTCGGGCCCAACGAGTTCACTCCATCGCGCCATGACGCTGGAGACCGCCACGGGTTCTTTCCACCCGCGAGAACGAATTAGGTACGAGATCACGCCGTCAAGCGGTTTCGGATCGCGAGAATCTTCTCCAGAGGCGGTATAGCCGCCCAACACGCGCATATCAACCCGTTGGGCGCGAGGTTTTGTTCGTTTCCCCGGTTCGGCGCTCATGGCAGAGCCAAATTCACGAAGAATCTTTTTTGCAGAGAATGCGTTGAGTCGCCCCTCGCCGCGGGCTGCTGCGGCGGCACGCATCCGTTCTACTATGGCGGCGGGGGCATCGACCTCATCACGATAGTATTCTTGCTCGGGATCAAGTGAAGATTCTTCATGATTCGACGGTTGCGTGCCTATTTCCTCACCGTCATCCCAGAGTTTCTCGCTCATGAGGACAAATCCTCAGTCTGCGGTGTGTCTGTGGTTTCGGGCGCATATTCGGCGTGAGCGGCACTCACCCGCACTAAGCGGTACGTCCCCAGTTCCTCGGGGATATCGCTCAGCACGGCGCTAGTGAGCAAAACCTGTTCTGCCTGGGCTACTAAAGCACCGAGACGGTGACGTCGTTCTGAATCTAGTTCGGCAAAAACATCGTCAAGAATAAGAATGGGGGAGGACCCGGGGGAATCGTCATCGGCACGATGCACAAACCAGGAAGCCAACCGTAAAGAAAGCGCAACCGACCAGCTTTCCCCGTGAGAGGCAAATTGTTTAACAGCTAACCCGCCCAAAAGCAGCGTTATATCGTCCCGATGCGGTCCCACCAGAGTCACCCCGCGTTCCAGTTCGGCGGCACGACGCTCGCGCAAGCGCTGCTCCATCGCATCTTTAATATCGTCGATGCTCATACGCGAAACGTGTTCGAGCCCTCGCTCGGTGATCTCGGGAAAAACCGTCGAATCGTAGGTAAATGAGATGTTCTTTGACCCATCGGTAAGCCCGGCGTAGGCGCGCCTCAGGTGGGGAAGCAGAATCCATAGAACACGAAATCGTGCTGCGAGGAGCTGTGCCCCTAGCTGAGCCAATTGTTCCGACCACACATCAAGGGTGTGCATCGCGTTTTCATCGTCTGCCGCCAAGGAACCGCGGCGCTGTAATGTTTTCAACAGCGAATTGCGCTGGCGCAAAATGCGTTCGTATTCCTGACGGTACCCGGCAACAACGGGTCGCAGCGAAACCGCTAAATCATCAATAAAACGACGTCGTCCCGCGGGTTCACCCTTGACGAGCTGCAAATCTTCGGGCGAGAACAACACGGTGCGCGTAATCCCTAGGGCTTCGCGGGCGCGCACGGGAGCGGCTCGATTGATGCGCACCCGATTGCTCGCCCCGGGTGCTATCTCGAATTCGGTGACCGTTTGTTGTGAACCGCGTACCGTGCGCACACGAATATAGGCTCGGGATGCGCCCACCCGCACGAGCGGACCATCATGGCTTACGCGGTGCGAGGAAAGGTTCGCGGTGTAGTCGATAGCCTCAATAATATTGGTTTTTCCAACACCGTTAGGCCCTAAAAAAACGGTAACTCCGGCGCTTAGCGGTAGGTTGAGAAGGGGGTAGGTGCGGTAATCAAGAAGCGAAAGATGATCAAGATACACGATACCCCCTTCTATAAAAACGAATGTTTATTCTAATTTTCTATGGCCCTGTACTGGAATGCACGATTAGTTAGCGGGCAGGCGAATCGGCTGAACCAGGTACCGGTAGCTAAGATCTTCTTCACTTAGCGGTTCGTCCTGGCCGGAGAGAACGGCAGGTTTAGGAGCCTCAGTAAAGGAGAAACGTACAAAGTCGGTATCAAAGGCACCCAGTCCCTCCGAAAGGTACGTGGGGTTGTATGCCACCGTAATTTCGTGACCGTCCAGCTGCGCGGGCATCGATTCGGATGCGCGAGCCTCATCGCCGCGCCCGGCATCGATCGAGACCTGTCCGTCTTCGGTGAACTGAAGGCGCAGGGGAGTGTTACGTTCTGCCACGAGGGAAATACGGCGCGCCGCCTCCGCCAAATCTGATGTACGAACCACAGCATGAACCGCGGTTTCGGTTGGGAAGAGGGCACGAAGATTCGGGTACTGACCGTCCATGAGAACACTCGTGGTTCGGCGAGAGCCTGCGGAGAAACCGATAAGATCGCCATTTTCAGGAAGTGCGATAGAAAGCTCTCCCGAGCTTGAGAGGGTACGCCCCACCTCGGTCATGGTTTTGGCCTTGAGCAGAACCGCAGCCTCAATTTCAGGATTCTCAGGGTTCCAGGTAATTTCGCGCATTGCCAGGCGGTACCGGTCGGTAGCAAGAAGAGTCATGGTTGAACCGGAGATTTCCAGGCGAATACCGGTAAGCAACGGCAAAGTTTCGTCTTTGGAAACCGCGATCTGAACCTGGGAGACAGCTTTAGCGAACTCCGCGCCATCAACGGTACCGGAGATCTGCGGTAGTTCAGGAAGCTCCGGATAGTCCGCCACCGGCATACCCGCTAACTGGAACTTTGCGGAACGACAGGTCATAAAGATTGTGGAGTCATTAGCAACGAACTCAACATCTGCATTAGGCAGCGAGCGACAAATTTCGGCAAGCATCTTACCCGGTACTAAACAGGTTCCTTCCTGCTCTACCGACGCCTCGATCGTCTGCTTAGCGCTAATTTCATGATCGAAGCTCGAAATAGAAACCTCACCACTTTCAGCTTTGATGAGAAGACCGTTGAGCACGGGAGAGGTGGGACGAAGAGGTAGCGAGCGTGCGGTCCAACCAACCGCCTCGGCAAGTACGTCACGTTCAACGGTAAATTTCATCAAAGAGCCTTTCGGTGATGAAGCAAACGGGTTTGAAAAACAACGATGATGAGCTCATAGATGCGTATGGAATTGAGAACCCTACATCGTGCGTGTGTAGTTTATGCAAAACTGCATAATCCATCCTACCGGATACAGGTTCGTGAAGGAGAGGGTACAGGTTAGTTCCGCTCAGAGGGTTTAGAAAATTTTGTAATTACATCTTCAGGAAGGTAGATCATGCAGGACAGCTTCAGAAGGTTATGAAAATTGTAATTACAAAAATCTGGTGCTGTTGTCTCACTACCATAGTCAAAATAGTTGGATACTGCGTTCGATTGGACCTGCGTGGGTGCACTTCATGTTATGTGAGGGTGTTTTCTTTAAAGTACAGTAATGTTAATAACCCCTGTGGATATCGTGGAAAAACCAGAGTTTCCCTGTAAAATCAAGGAAATCATCTGTGGATATTAAGTGGACAAAAATTAGCGTTTCTGAGGATGTATTGTGTATGGATATTTATACATCTACCTTCGTCCACACATCATGAATAATCATGCACTTAATATCCACTTAACACGTCGGTTTAACGCACACGTTATCCACAGGCTGTTTAAACCTTGAAATTCCGGGGAACTACCGGCTTTCACGCTGATCCTGCTTGATTTTGTTCGTCAAATCGGTGACCTGGTTAAAGGTAGTGCGTCGTTCGGCCATTTGTGCACCCACCTTCCGTACCGCGTGCATGACCGTTGTGTGGTCGCGGCCGCCTAATTCCTGCCCGATGCGCGGCAACGACATATCTGTGAGCTCCCGCAGTAAGTACATGGCAATCTGACGTGCATTTGTGAGGGTTCGGGTGCGGGACTTTGACCGTAAATCCTCTAGAGTCACATCGAAATAGGAAGCCGTGGTCGCCAGCACTTGCCCCGAGGTAATTTCGGCGTCGCCCGCATCTGTAATGAGATCCTTGAGCACAACTTCGGCTAAGGCAACATCGACGGGCTGTTTATTAAGCGAGGCGAATGCCGTTACACGAATGAGCGCGCCCTCCAACTCGCGGATATTCGCCGTAATATGTGATGCAATATATTCCATCACATCATCGGGAACGTTGAGCGATTCACTCTGCGCCTTCTTACGCAAAATAGCGATACGAGTCTCCAGCTCGGGAGGCTGAACATCGGTAATCAGACCCCACTCGAAGCGTGAACGCATACGCTCGGCGAACCCGGTGAGCTGTTTTGGCGGCAAATCAGAAGTAATCACAACCTGCTTTTGGTGATTATGCAGGGCATTAAAAGTATGGAAGAACTCTTCCTGTGTATGTTCTTTACCCGCCAAAAACTGGATATCGTCGATCAGAAGCATATCGACATTGCGGTAAATCTGTTTGAAGGATGATCCTTCATCGTCACGAATCGAATTGATGAAATCGTTCGTGAACTCCTCAGAATTTACGTACCGCACGCGCAAGCTCGGGAAAAGATGCTTGGCATAGTGCCCGATCGCGTGCAGGAGGTGGGTTTTACCCAGTCCCGAATCGCCATAAATAAAGAGGGGGTTATAGGCTTGGGCGGGGGATTCGGAAACAGCAAATGCTGCGGCGTGTGCAAAGCGGTTAGACTGACCAATCACAAAAGTATCGAAGGTGTAATTCGGGTTTAGACGTGCCGAAGAATCCCAACCGGAATCCGAAGGAACAGCGGTATGAGTATCCGCGGGTGGGGAAGAAATATCCTCAGTCTCTGCAGGAGAAGAAGTCGGCTGAGCGGGAACGGCAGAGTCCACATGATGTGGCGTGTGTACTTCGGAAAAATCGGTGGGGGAGGGGGAAGAACTCTGCGGGCGCTCGGCAAAAATGGCGGGATCAACCGGTGACGCTGCCGGTGCATCGGCAACGGGCACATCCGCAGTTTGAGGCGGCGGTACAGGGGTGTGGAGCTCGGCCTCAACCTCATGGAGTGGGGGCATAGGAGAATCATCTTCGATCTGCGGTATCGAAGGCGAAACTGTCTGAGATGTTTGTGCAAGCGATTCATCAATCGTAAAAGCCTCTGATACACCGGGACCAAAAACGGTGGTCAGAGCCTGTTGGAAGGGCGCCTTGAGCTGAGACTGAAAAATATTGCGGGTTAGTTCACTGGGAACGGCAATCAGAAGAACGGTTCCCACGAAAGCCTGAGGCTGCGCAAGACTCACAAAACCACGCAGACGCTGAGAGACCTCAGGATTCGCTTGCAGAATGCTTATGACCTGTTCCCAGTGTTTCTGAAGCTGCGTGTGCTCAGCGTTCATCAGTGATTCCCCTCGTAAAGATGACAAAGATATGTACAGATTCTACCGTAGGTTATACACATCATAAACAGCTTATCCACAGGAGTTATACACAATGTGGAAAAAAATGTGTCTTTCCTGAGGATAACCGGTTGAAAAATTCTTGAATTTCGTTATTTTTCCTTGATATATCAAGGAAATTAAGTGTATAACAAGGATGTGGAAAACTGTGGATATGATGTTTTGAAGGCCCGTTGAGAACATCTGTGGATAGTCTAATCCCCACAACCTGGGGATAACTCGGGGTTATGTGAGGGGCGGATTAACTTGCTTTGCAGCATAGACTCTTCTAGAGTTGTTCTGTTGTATGTGTACCGCCTACCTCGAAGTGTCGAGGTACCATCGGGCACGAAAAAGCTTAGAAATCCTAGCCAGCGGGTAGGATTTTGTGTCCAAGGAGATAAGTATGAGTAAACGTACTTTCCAGCCGAATAACCGCCGTCGTGCGAAGAAACACGGTTTCCGTCTTCGTATGCGCACTCGTGCCGGTCGTTCTATCCTGTCGAACCGTCGTTCCAAGGGTCGTTCCAAGCTTTCGGCATAAAGAACTCAGCAAAACCCGCTAATGCATTCGTGTTAGCGGGTTTTCCACTACAGGGAAGGAAAACGTGCTGCCAATCCAGCACCGGATGCGCACCAGCTCCCAATTTTCCGCGACTTTTCGTTCCGGTACCCGCTCAGGGCGCCGGAACTTAGTTGTATATACGGCTCAAAAACCCGGAAATACAACCCGGATAGGTTTCATTGTGTCAAAAGCCGTCGGAAATGCTGTGACTCGTAACCGTGTTAAACGGCGTTTGCGTGAACTCGCTGCCGCAACCGTTAGCACCTACCCGCAGGGACTATATATTGCCGTGCGGGCGCTTCCCGTATCCGCTGGAGCGAACTGGGAAGAATTACGCGCAGACTATCAAGGTGCCCTAGAATCCTCCCTGAAAAAACTTGACCGTCAAGATCAACGCTGCAATGTTGAAAATCGTGGGGGGAGGGAACTATGAACCATCGTCGATGTGATGAGCGTTTTCACCCTCATCACAGCAGCACACATCATCCCCACACACATCAGCTTGATCCCGATGAACGCCTCGCACAAGCGCCCCATGAGTTTGTGCATCCGGTATCTTTTTTACATGCGGTCTACACCTTGCCGCAGAACATTCTGATTGGGCTTATTAAGGCTTACCGTAAAGTCGTATCCCCACTCTATGGGGATGTGTGCCGATATTATCCGACCTGCTCCGCCTACGGGTTGGAAGCGGTCACCACTCATGGAGCTCTCGGCGGTCTCAGCCTGACTGTGCGGCGCATCCTGCGGTGTAATCCCTGGGCAACCGGCGGAGTTGACCCTGTCCCGCCCGGAAAACGGGCCTTTACCCCCGGTCAGGAACCTAAAATTATTCTCCTGAACCATCCCCTAGAAACTCACTCGAACAACCACTAACGGTTGTCGAGATTCCTACAAAGACTTAGCCGAGTCATAAGGAGAAAAACTCCCGTGAACATTTTTGACATGATCCTTTGGCCTTTTAAATTGGCCGTGTCTGCGGTGCTGTGGTTCTTCCACACGATCTTTACCAGTATTGGTATGGATCCGTCTTCGGGCTTTACTTGGGTGCTGTGCATTATCTGTCTGACTCTCGTGATGCGTGCCGTAACTATTCCCCTATTTATGCGCCAAATTAAGTCGATGCGCGGTATGAACGCCATGCAGGGCGATATTGCAAAGCTGCAGGCCAAATACAAGGGTAAAAAAGATCAGCTTTCCCGCCAGGCTATGGCGCAGGAGCAGATGGCACTATTCAAGAAGCACGGCACCAGCCCTTTCTCATCCTGTTTACCGATTATCGCGCAGATGCCGATCTTTTTCGGTCTTTACCAGGTGCTCATGGGTGTTTCCGGAGCAGCTGCTAAAAATGAAGGCATTCTGCTGCTTCCCGCGGAACTGGTTAAACAGTTCAACGAAGCCTATATCTTTGGGGCACCCATTTTCTCGACCATGATGAACCCCGGCAACGGCAACCATGCTGCCACCATTGCTCAGGCCATCATCATGATTCTGCTCATGAGTGGTACCCAATTCTTCATCCAGAAACAGCTCAGCGCCAAGAATATTTCCGAGGCAGCCAAAAGCTCCCCAATGTTCCGTCAGCAGCAGATGATGATGTACGTTTTTCCCCTTATCTTCGCGGTGACGGGCATTAACTTCCCTCTTGGTGTGATGTACTACTGGACCGTCTCAAACTTCTGGGCTCTCGGGCAGCAGTGGTGGGTTATCCGCAATAATCCTACTCCCGGTTCCCAGGCTGAGAAGGAGCTCAACGAACGCCGTGCCGCTAAAGGTTTGCCCCCCGTTGGAAAAACCAAAGAACAGCACGAAAAAGAGCTTGAGGAAGCACGTGAACGTGCCGCCGCAGGCCAGCGTCAGCAACCCATGAGTAAGAAACGCCAGAAACAGCAGCAGCGTAAAGGCGGCGGGCAGAACAATTCGGGCAATAAAAACTCGAATAAGCCGAAACTCAACTAAACACAGCATCGATAAATTCAAGGAAAACCATGACTGAAATATTTGAAGAAACCACAGAATCGCCAAGCACCGCATCGGAAACTAAGGCTGTCGAAGAAATCGACGAAATCAGCATGATTGAGGAAGAAGGGGATATAGCCGCTGACTACCTCGAAGAACTTCTCGATATCGTTGATCTTGACGGAGATATTGATATTGAGGTGCGCAACCAGCGCATCTATCTCTCGGTGGTCAATGATGACGATGGGAACGAAGATCTGCGCCACCTTGTTGGTCGCCGCGGTGAGGTCTTAGACGCTCTGCAGGAACTCGTGCGTCTGTCGGTTCTGGCCGCCAGCGGCAACCGTTCGCGTCTTATTCTCGATATTGCGGGTTACCGTGCACAACGTCGAGAACAGCTCACCGAAATAGCCCTCGACGCCGTCGAGAAGGTGCGTGCCTCCGGCGAAGATTTCCATCTGAAACCACTGGGCGCCTATGAACGCAAGGTTGTACACGATGTGGTTGCTGAACAGGGGCTCTACAGCGAATCCGAAGGCGAAGGCACACATCGCCATGTGGTGATTTCCCTTCCGGAGGCGTAAATGACGGTTCCTTGTGAAGGTCAAGACCTTGTAGCCGCCACCGCAATTTTTGGTGATCGTCTTCCTCTGGCACAGCGCTATGTGGAACATTTGGCGACGACGGGGATTGAGCGCGGGCTCATTGGTCCGCGCGAAGTACCGCGCCTGTGGGCTCGTCACGTACTCAATTGTGCCGCCGTGCAGGAATATATCGCCGAAGGCGCATCCGTGGCGGATGTAGGCTCTGGAGCGGGTCTGCCGGGGCTTTGTCTGGCTATTGCCCGCCCCGATCTATCAATCACGCTCATAGAGCCTCTGGAACGCCGTGTGATATGGCTTCATGAAGTGGTTGAGGATCTAGGCCTTGAGAACGTAAAAATTCTGCGTTCCCGGGCCGAGCAGGCTGTCGGGCAGGTTGAAGCCGATGTGGTGACTGCTCGCGCCGTATCTGCGCTGGTGGGTCTTGTAGATATTACCCTGCCGATTTTGCGCGGTACCGGTGAGCTTCTGGCTCTCAAGGGGCGTTCTGCACGGGAGGAAATCAAGAAGGCTAAGAAAAAACTCAACCGTTTCGGGGCTCGCGAGACTGAAATCCTGACGGCGGGGGAGGGGCTGCTGGATGAGCCCACAACCGTTGTGCGAGTTACACTCTAGTCTCGATAAACTCTGAAGCTGCGAGCTTCATAGGGGTTGAAGATACATTCTCAGATGTATCTTCAACCCTTTTCTTATGCTCGTTGCCTGATAGCGGAGAAAGAGTTTGTGGTACACAAGAGATGAAAGGGAACTTTCGGCGGGGCACCGTAGTTTTTCTTGAATGTGGAATACTAAAAATAAGTAATAGAACTTGTATAAATTTTCCTGGCTGAGAGGTTGATAATCGGTTCATGATGCTGTGCTGAGAGTGAATTACTTGGGGATGAAATCATAAATTTTCGTGAAAAAATACGAATCCTAGACAACTTGTCGAGGGTGTACGTGGTATATCGCTGTTTTGACAGGTAATCTTAAAGAGGAACGCAGACCGGAGACAGTATCGGTGTTTCACGTGAAACATCCTTGATACTCCTTTATTCAATGTTTCACGTGAAACATAGTGTGCGTATCTCTATCTGGCGAAAGACACATCAACCATCAGCATCAGGCGCGGAGGATATATGACGATCACCCCCGGTGGCTCGACGCCGCCTTTACTGCCCAAGCCCCCACATACACGCGTCTTTACCATCTCGAATCAGAAGGGTGGAGTCGGTAAAACGAGTACCGCCGTGAACATTGCGGCCGCCCTTGCAGAAGCGGGAATGAACGTTTTGGTCATTGATAATGACCCCCAGGGAAACGCTTCGACGGCTCTCGGTATTGAGCATGGCGTGGAGCTTCCCAGCACTTATAACACTCTGATTGACGATACTCCGCTTTCTGATATTGTGCAGGAGTGCCCCGACCTCGACAATCTATGGTGTGCACCCGCGAATATAGACCTTGCCGGGGCAGAGATTGAACTTGTTTCGGTCGTGGCGCGTGAGAAACGCCTCAAAAACGCTCTGGAGGACTATACTGAGTGGCGTGCCCAGCAGGGGATGGGACGGCTCGACTACGTATTTATCGATTGTCCGCCAAGTTTGGGACTGCTGACCGTTAATGCTTTTGTGGCGGCAGAGGAAATCCTGATTCCTATTCAGTGTGAATACTATGCCCTGGAAGGTTTGAGCCAGCTGCTCAAGAACATTCAGATGATTCAGAAACATCTGAATTCCAATCTAGAGATTAGTACGATTCTGCTGACTATGTACGACGGACGTACCAATCTTGCATATCAGGTAGCGGAAGAGGTACGGGAACATTTCCCAAAGGAAACTCTCCAGACCAAGATTCCACGTTCTGTACGCATTTCGGAGGCTCCGAGCTACCAACAGACCGTTATTAGCTATGATCCAACGTCTACCGGTGCTCAGGCCTATCGTGAAGCGGCGCAGGAAATTGCGCGCCGCTAAGAGGAATACGGAGCATATAGATGCTCTGAAATATCGGCATATCAGGATTGGTAATTACTCCGATATTATCCATAAATAAACTTTTTGAGATTTATATCTAGGGAAATACCGAATTTTCTGAGCGCAGATTTTACGGTGCTGCAAGGTTCATATGAAGTGTAATCGGCATGTATGAGAGCGGTAGAAAATTTGGTGTGAGGAAGGAAAAATATGGCAGAGAAGCGACGGGGTCTCGGAAGGGGACTGGGTGCTCTCATTCCCAATAATACGACGCCTGTTGTGACTGCTTCCGATGTTGCCGAGAAAGAGGCGGAAAAAAAGGTAGCGGCGACTCGCAAACCTCAGCAGGAGGAACAAGCCGCCGCATCCTCGGCAAAACGCCCGAAGACTCGCAACGTAAAGCCGGAGCCGCAGAAAAAATCTGCCCCGAAAAAGGAATCGTCTGCGACGACGAAACGGACAGAACAGCAAGAGAACCGCATCTCTTCGTCGCAAAAGGCTACGGATCCGAAGCCTCAGGAATCTTCTGCTGAGACTCGGAAACCTTCTGGTTTATCGAAGCCGCAAAAGGTTTCTGCGATTAAGATGCCTAGTCTTAAAGCCCCTGCCGTGAAAGCGGGGGAGAAAAAAGAAGAGAACGTACACGTCTCATCTGTTTCTTTGTCCGCATCGCAGCCTGTGCAGAAATCAGATGTTTCACGTGAAACATTGTCTCAGCCTCGCGAAGTTCAGAAGAAGAAACCTCGTATGGATATGGGTGCGGCACTTCGCAATACGACGTTAACACGCCGCCCGGTAGATTTCTTCTTTGGTGAAGAAACGAAGGAAGCTGAGGAAGAAGGTAACAGCAACCTCGTACCCGTTCCTGGAGCTCAGTTCGCAGAAATCAAAGTTTCTGATATCCACCCAAACCGCAAACAGCCTCGCGTTGATTTTGATGAGCAAGACATGGCTGAGCTCATCCATTCGGTTCGCGAGATTGGTGTTCTGCAGCCTATTGTGGTGCGCCCTTCACGCGAGAAAAATGCCGAAAAATATGAGTTAGTGATGGGCGAGCGGCGCTGGCGCGCAACCCAGGCTGCGGGTCTAGAAACTATCCCTGCCATTATCCGTGACACGCAAGATATTGATCTGCTTCGAGATGCCCTGCTGGAAAACCTGCATCGTAGCCAGCTGAATCCCATTGAAGAGGCGGCTGCATATCAGCAGCTTATGGAAGAGTTCAGTACCACCCAGGAGCAGCTTGCAAAGCGTATTGGGCGCTCTCGCCCACAGATCTCAAACACGATTCGTTTGCTTAGGTTGCCTCCTCTCGTACAGCGCAGGGTAGCGGCAGGCGTTATCGCTGCCGGGCATGCGCGTGCCCTGCTGACTTTAACCGATCAGGCAAAGATAGAGACCATTGCTCAGAAGATCGTGAATGAAGGGCTTTCTGTGCGTGCCGTTGAGGAGCTTGTTGCCCATGCGAGCGAAGCTCCGGCAGATAAAGAGCGGAAAACCCCACAGCCACAGAAGCATCACGAGCGATTGGACTATATCGCGGATGCGTTCGCCGATAAACTAGATACATCGGTTAAGATTTCGCTCGGTGCTCGTAAGGGTAAGATGACTATTGAATTTGCTAATGTAGAGGATCTCAACCGCATTATTCGGGTTCTGGATTCTGATTTCAAAGGTTCTTAGTCCATGCGATAGCTTAGAATCCTTCCTCGCATAATCTACTGGGGGTGGTGATGTTTCACGTGAAACATCACCACCCCCAGCCTTGTATAAAGTGTGTATATCTGGTGTAGTGAGCTTCGTGGGCGTTTTTACCTGCTGTCTGACATTGTCTCCGGATAAGAAGAGCTCACAGAGGTCTGGAGTATGTGTGAAAACGATAGGTATACGAGTCTTTGCGGACCCTACAACGGTGTATATAGCAGAGCAGGGGAGTGGGATGAGACTAACACGAACTCCGAGCTGAAGGTAATTGTAAGCCTGCGCTTCCTTTTTGGATATTGAGGATTACAAGGGTATTTATCGAGACAGGCTAAAATCCTACGTTTTCGACACTATGAAATGGTTACAGGAAGAACTATGCCGAAGTCATACAGAAATTCACGGATAGTATCTTCATAAGATATTCTTATCTAAAATACAACCTCAAAAAGTATATAAAGTGTTTGTAGCCCTGTAAACGAAGCAGGTATAAAGATAGAAGGTGTGGATGTTTCACGTGAAACATCCACACCTTCTATGGGTTTTTGAGGATGAAGGCTTGAAGAAAACCTACTTGATGTATTCCTCAAAATCAGCAATGAGCGCCTGTTTGGGACGAGCGCCTACGCTCTTCTTTACAACCTGCCCATCTTTGAAAAGGTAGATCGCGGGGATAGAAGTAATGCCGTATTCCATAGCGGTGTCGCCGCTCTCTTCGACATTGACCTTCACGACATCGACCTTATCGCCATATTCTGCGGCAATTTCATCAAGAACCGGGGCGACCATGCGGCAGGGACCGCACCATTCGGCCCAGAAATCAACGATTACTGGCTTGGAATTTTCCAGAACCTCAGCCTTAAAGGTGGCATCGGTTACTGCTTTTGCATTGCTCATATCTGTTTCTCCTGACTAAAGGTTTTCGAGGTAGTGCTGTGCGTCGAGTGCTGCTATTGCACCCGAACCGGCGGCGATAATCGCCTGACGGTAGGTTGGATCAATGACGTCGCCCGCGGCGAAAACGCCGGGCAGAGAGGTTTTTGACGAGCGTCCCTGAACCGCAATCGTGTTCTGATCGGTAATCTCCAGCTGATCCTTAACCATCTCGATACGCGGATCAGAACCGATAGCAATGAACAGTCCGTCGAGCCTCATATCGCGGGTAGCGCCAGTAACGGTATCGGTCAGAACAATCTCTTCCAACTTGGAATCGCCGTGAATCTCGCTCACCACGGAATTCCAGAGAACTTCAATCTTGGGGTTGTCGAAAACGCGCTGCTGCATAATATCGGATGCGCGCAAAGAGTCACGGCGGTGGATCAGGTAGACCTTGGATGCGTAGGTGGTGAGGAAGAGTGCTTCTTCCAAGGCAGAATCGCCGCCGCCTACCACCGCGATTTCTTTATCTTTGAAGAAGAATCCATCGCAGGTTGCACACCACGAGACGCCATAGCCAGAGAGCGTGTCCTCACCTTCAACACCCAGCTTGCGGTACTGCGAACCGGTCGAGAGAATAACGGTTTTTGCAAGGTGTACGGAACCGTCGGAGAGAATAACCTTCTTAATATCGCCGTCGAGTTCCAACTTTTCGACATCCTGGTAGCGAATATCCGTGCCGAAGCGCTCCGCCTGGGCACCGAAATTGGTCATGAGTTCGGGTCCCTGAATGCCCTGCACAAAACCGGGGAAATTTTCGACCTCGGTTGTGGTCATGAGAGCACCACCGGGGGAGAGGGAACTCGCGAAGAGTACCGGCTCAAGGTTGGCACGCGCCGCGTAGACGGCGGCAGTGTACCCGGCAGGGCCGGAACCCACAATAATAACGTTGTGGACCTTCTGATCGCCCTCAGAGGCCGTTTCTTGGGCTTTTTCCTGGGGGGCAGAGGATGCAGCAAGGTTCAGACCGCCGAGAGCGGCGCCTCCGAACAGATTACCCAATGTATTTTCAGTGCTCATTCTTCTCTTCCTCGAATTTCTTCTGATAGTCGCTCAACGCAACAATATCCCCAATTATTCCATTCTGGAAGCGGCTAAGCCATATTGACTGGGGTCGAAGCGAACATGCCGGGTACCGAAGAAAAAAATATGACGTTTTATGTTCAGGGTTGCACCCGACGGAGAATACTGGGCGGAAGCCTTGAGAGAGAGCGAGATCGAGGCAAAATAAATGGCGCATCCCCATGTATGAGGATGCGCCGCTCGTTGAGGCTATACGCTACTCGGCCTTAATCTCGCCAATGCGCAGACCGTAGCTGTACCCTGCGATAGGCTGCGAGAGCTTGGGTGCTTCATCGAAGACGATGATGATGTAGCCGCCCTTATCGGCAGACTGCTTGTCCTTATCCAGCTCAACCGTGACGTCCTGCCCAGAGAAGCTTCCCTTGCCAACTTCGGTGGCACCGCTCATCGAGGCTTGGTTATTGGTGTATACGGTGAAGGAACCGCCGGAACCGCCCGTCTGCTGAATAGTTAGTTTAGAGACAACCGTGGGAGACTCTAGTTTAGCAGCAAGCCCGAATTCCTTGACGACACCACCGAAGGCGGGGCTACCAAAACCATAGCTGGACCAGGTGCTTGAGGGGTTACCATCGGTCAGTGCGGGAAGACCGGAATCCATATCCGCCATAAAGTTAGGGTTGCTCGGTACCAGACGCGATACGGAGGTAACCTTTACTGGCGCATTGGAGGCGCTGGGTGATGCCGACGGGGAGGTTTCCTCAGATTCCGTAGACCCTGCCGTAGCGCTTGCGCTTGCCGAGGCGTTCTTGCCTTTAACCGGATTCGATGCGTGATTCGACCCCAGACCGGTCAGCGTGGTGAGTACACCACCGGCAACAATGACCAATAGAAGCACGGCAGCGAAGGCAATAGCCCAGGTTCCGCGGTTTGTACCTTCGTCTTCGTCGTCTTCATAGACGCCGTCATCGTTCGGTCCGGAGACCATAGGTGCAACGTTCATTGAGGGGATTTGTGAGACCTCCCAGGCCTTTACGGCGCTGATAGCGGAGGTTTCGGAACCCACCATTGGAATGTTCTCGTAGGTTTGCGGCGCGGCACCGGTAAGGCTGTCACCGAAGATTTCGGCACCGAGTGCCTCATCAGGGTTGCCGTCGGGAGAGACCGAGGGGTTGTCGGTCAGTAGGGTGTCAAGCAAAACATCCGGGCGGCTGTATGAGGTCACCAGGTATTTATTGCCTTCGGGGGCGATTCCCATATCGAGAATCTGAATATTGTAGCGGCTATTGACCGCCAGCGCCCGCGAATTCTTCTCCAAAAGGTGGCTGCGCACGGGAGAAGCCACCACCACCGAAACCTTACGGTTCAGAATCTGATCCTTACCTTCGAGGATCATATCTGATTCGGCGGTGATGATAATCTGTGCGGTGATTTCGTAACGGCCACCCAAAACGGTTCCGACCGGAATCTGCTGCGACAAGTTCTCTCCCGTCATGTATTTTCTCGCCTATAGTTTAGTAGGCTCTTCCAAAGATTTTACCCGGATTACGCCGGATACGGTGTTTTTAGCGGTTTGCGGGCTGGTTTAAGATTCGTTTGAGGCCCCTCGCCGTGCGAGCGCTTTTACCTTGCCTGCAATGGGCGCGAAGAGAGCATCTGCCTCACGCACGCGGAAAATCTTGAGCATCACCACATAGCTGAAGAGCATGGTGAGACCACAGACTATAAGGGTTATAACCGCTGAAATTTTTGATGCCCAGGCGAAGCCATCAAGATTGTATCCGCCCAATACCCACAATACGGCGGCGGCAATAACTCCCGCAAAACATGCCGCGAGGGTAGTACGAGCGTACATGTTGATAATACGCTTCTGCCCATAATACCCAAGTCTGCGGCGAATTTCGTAGTGGCTGATGGCGACCACGAAGAGGTTCTGTACCGGGAAAATCAGGGATAGCGCATACACGGTGTAACGCGGGTCAAGCAGGGAGGCAACCCCACTCATAACGACCATAACAATCGCGGCGTAGAACTGAATGAGGAAGGGAGTGCGCGCGTTTTCCCGGGCGTAGAGAACACGCCCGTAGAGGAAGGATATGGTCAGTGCAGGGGTTCCCAATGCGGTAATAGCAATGAGGCGCCCAATAACGGTTGCCGCAACCGGGTCGCCGCCGCTAAAGAGCACCGCCACGGGACCGGCGAGGACGATAAGTGCGAGCGCACAGAAAACGGTGGCAATACCGGCGGTACGCATGCCGTGCGAAAGGGCGTGAATGACGCTGTCGCTATCGTCCGCGATGGCGGAGGAACTCATGCGGTTAAAGAGGACGGTAGCGATGGAAATGCCAATCACGCCGTGGGGGAGCGAGTAGAGCATTGAGGCGTAGTTCATTGCCTGCAGACCGGGAATCTGAATACCCATATCGGCATACTGGGCGCGGGCGCTCACCACGGATGCGGCAACCCGCGTCATATACATATACGACAGGTTAGAGACGGCACCGGCGGCAAGGGTCCAAATCGCCAGACGAGATGCTTCCCGCAGTCCGATACCGCGCCAGCCGAAGTCCGGTTTGAGCCGCAGCCCCAGCTTCCTGAGCGGGATAAAGAGAACGATAGCCTGCAGTGCCACGCCCAGAGTTGCCGATCCGGCAAGGAAGATCGTCTGCATCGACGTCCAGCTTTCGACCGAGTGGCGTGGCGGATTGATGGTTGTATCCTGCGCCCCGAAGGTGAAAATAAAGATAAAGAGCGCAGCGATAGCAACGACGTTATTGAGCACGGGCGCCCACATGAAAGCCCCGAAGGCCTCTTTCGCGTTGAGTACCTGCCCAATAACCGTATAAAGCCCGTAGAAGAAGATTTGCGGCAAACACCAGAACGAGAATATATACCCGAGTTCTTTCTGCTCTGGCGTCCATGTAGAGCCCATAACGTTGATAATAGGGATGGCACACGCCAGCGTAATCGCTGTAATCAGACCGATGGCCGTCACCGTAATGGTTACGAGCTTGGAAATATACCGTTCGCCGCCGTCTTGGGCTTTAGCGGCTTTGATAATCTGCGGCACGAGCACGGCGTTGAACACACCACCGGCGACCAACACGTAGATGAGGTTGGGGAGCGTATTTGCGGTCTCGAAGACGTCACCTACGGTCGAGAGGGCACCCAGTGCCACCGTGAGAAGGATTGCCTTAAGGAACCCTAGAACACGGGATACGAGCGTTCCCGCCGCCATAATGGCGCTTGAGCGTGCATCGGTACGTGCCAACTTCTTCTCCTGGTTGTGACGTTAGAGCTGGGTATTAATATACTCTCGTGCAATATCTGCGATGCGCCGTTCATTAGCGAAAGAGAGTTTCTGGCTAAGCTCTGCCAGGGGTACCCACGCAACATCGACTGCTTCATGATCGGGGTCATGCTCAATGGTTAGGCGGCCGCCGGTAGCACAAAAAAGGTAGTGATGTACCGTTTTATGGATGCGCTGCCCACTAGACGTAAACCAGTAGTCGATATACCCGAGGGTAGCAACAATGTAACCGGTAATTCCGGTTTCTTCGGCTATTTCTCGCTGAGCTGTTTCTATCAGACTTTCATGACCTTCAACATGTCCCTTAGGTAGACACCATTCGAGCTGTCTGTTGCGGTTATAGCGCGCAATGATTGCCACCGGCAGGTCGGGACTATCAAAATTAATCATGAGCCCTCCCGAAGAGACCTCTTCAAGCGCAGGCACCGGAAGCTGGGGCGCGAAGGGGCGCATTTTGGGCGCGCGCGGTACGGGAAAACTCATAGTTCTACCTTATCCGATGCGGCGCTATTTTGGGCTATGGTGCGGCTGATAGGAGCCCGCTAATATGCTCTTGCCGCTAATATCTGGCAGGATTAAGAGACTATGTCGCAAAAACTTGATGTGCTCTCAAAATATCCGGATGCTGTTGAACTCGGCGAACTCTACCGCCAGGCGGGTTTTGATCTCTATCTAGTCGGTGGTTTGGTGCGTGATGAACTACGCAATACCCCCGGCGAGTTTACCGATTTTGATATGACTACGAACGCCACCCCCGCCCAGAGCGAGCGGATTTTGAGCGCCTGGGGAGAGCATATCTGGGATATCGGCAAAGAATACGGCACTATCAGCGCCCGCAAAAACGGCGCTGTTTACGAGGTAACGACCTATCGCGCCGAAGTGTACGTCGCTGATTCCCGCAAACCCACGGTGGAATTCGGCACCGATCTGAAGGCTGACCTAATACGGCGCGACTTCACTATCAACGCCATGGCTGCTGCGCTGCCTTCGGGGGAGATCGTGGATCTTTTCCACGGCACTAAAGATTTAGCAGAGGGAGTTTTGCGCACCCCGCGCTCGCCTCAAGAATCCTTTTCCGAAGACCCGCTTCGTATGATGCGCGCGGCACGGTTCGCTGCTCGGTTCAACCTCACTGTAGCGCCGGAAGTATTCGAGGCGATGCGGCAGATGGCGCCGCGCATCGAGATTATTTCGGCGGAACGGGTGCGCGACGAACTCATCAAACTCATCTGTGCAAATTACCCGCGCGTGGGCCTGAACTTGCTCGTAGAAACCGGGCTTGCGGACTATGTGCTCCCGGAGCTGCCCGCCCTGCGCATGGAAATGGACCCTTCACACCACCATAAAGACGTTTATGAGCACTCGCTCAAAGTCATGGAACAGGCGATCGAGAAGGAAACCGACGCTGACGGTCCCTGCCCCGCGCCCGATTTTGTGCTGCGTTTCGCATCGCTTCTGCACGACATCGGCAAACCCAAAACCCGCAGATTCGAGAAAGACGGCTCGGTATCTTTTCTGCAGCACGATGTGGTTGGCGCACGCATGGTCAAAAAACGGATGCGCGCCCTACGCTTCGATAACGACACCATCAAGGCGGTAGCGCGCCTCGTGGAGCTTCATATGCGTTTCTACGGCTACCGTGAGGCCGGGTGGACCGACTCGGCGGTACGTCGATACGTGCGGGACGCAGGGGAGCAGCTGCAGCGTCTCCACAGGCTTTCTCGGTCGGATGTTACCACGCGCAATAAGCGCATGGCGCGCTCGCTGGCGCAGGCATACGATGATTTGGAGCGGCGTATTGATGAGCTTGCCGCTCAAGAAGAGCTGGATGCGATGCGCCCTGAACTGGATGGCGAGCAGATTATGGCGGTGCTGGGTATCGGTCCTGGGCCTCTTGTGGGGCAGGCGTATAAATTCCTGCTGAACCTGCGTTTAGATGAGGGTGAACTTGGTGAAGAAGAAGCGACCCGCCGTCTGCTTGTGTGGTGGCAGGAGCACGGAGAGTCCTAAATCCCCATAATACGGCGGAATACTGCGGAAAAGAGTATGACGGAGACTACGGCTCATAAGGTTCACTAAATGCCTCTGTGAAGCTAAGTTGACGTGTAGGATGGTACTCAGCGGCAGCGACGGTGTAACCCCCGTTGTCGTGAAGCAGTAACAGCCCATTATCACGACCCCACCGCGCATTGGAGAATCCCGCATCCTCACAGTCGAGGATGCGGGATTTTTGTCTGAACGAAGGTTGGTACGGTGGGGGAGGGTAGGGTAGACTCCCACCGAATACACACCCCGTTCCCAGGGTTTGCGCATGTGAACTGTCTAAACTTGCAGTGAGCGCGTTATATACAGTGCGCTGAAACACTCACGAAGGAAGGAAATATGTCGCAACAGGTTTATGAACCTAAACTTTTCGCTCATGGAACCGTTCCGGGTAGCCGTACTTATGTGAACTCTACATATGAACAGCCGAACGTTGTTGTGGTTCGCCCCAAGTCCGTACTTCTCACCTATGTGCTGTGGCTTTTCCTCGGATGGTTAGGTATCCACAAGTTTTATCTGCGTCAGCCAATTCAGGGGCTGCTTTACCTAACGCTCACCGGTATAACCAGCCTGCTGACGCCCATAGGTTTAGGTTGGATAACCGGTATTCCGCTAGGTCTTCTGCTCTTCAAAGACCTCTTCACGAATATCCTTCGAGTCGCCATCCTCAACCTTCGGGACTCTTCGGTTCGTTACTACTAAAACCAGAATTTTTAGCGTTCAAGGCTCTAGCCTCAGGATGCGCCCTTTACACCCACGCGGTGTGGCGGGCGCATCCTTCTCTTTGCTGGATTCTACCGCGTGTTCTCGTGTAGTATAGAAGAATCTGTGTGTGCATCCTGAACAAGAGGATGCTGCACCGGGTGCCACATGAATCTCCTGCTATGGAAATCCCATAGCCGTTTAGCCCAAAGGAGGGGTTTAATCATGCGTGCATACGAACTGATGGTTATCCTCAACCCCGAGGTTGAGGACCGAGCGGTAGAGCCGTCTCTGTCGAAGTTCCTGGAAATCGTCACCAACGCTGGCGGTACCATCGACAACCTTGACATCTGGGGTCGCCGCCGTCTGGCATACGAGATCCAGAAGAAGTCCGAAGGTATCTATGCGGTTGTTAACTTCACCGCGAGCCCTGAGACCGCCGCTGAGCTCGACCGTGTTCTAAACCTGAACGAGTCCGTTATGCGTACCAAGATCATCCGTCCGGAGGATCAGAAGGTCAACAAGTAAGACTCTAAAACCGCGACCTGATTAAAATGTCAGGTTCCTATGGTTACCTAGAGTTATATACTTGAATCCATTCGAGGAGGCATCAATGGCAGGCGAAACCATTATCACTGTGGTCGGGAATCTCACCAGCGACCCTGAGCTGCGCTACACTCCCGCAGGTGCAGCGGTTGCAAACTTTACGATTGCATCTACCCCGCGTACCTACAACCGTCAAACTGGTCAGTGGGAAGACGGTGAGGCACTGTTCCTGCGTGCGTCTATCTGGCGCGACTACGCAGAGAACGTCGCAGAGACCCTGAAAAAGGGAACCCGTGTGATCGCCCAGGGCCGTTTGAAGTCTCGCTCGTATGAAACGAAGGAAGGCGAACGTCGTACCTCAATGGAGATCGAGCTCGATGAGATCGGTCCCGCTCTGCGGTACGCTACCGCCCAGGTAACCCGTTCACAACGTACCTCTGGAGGTAACTTCGGTGGTCAGCAGGGCGGCAACTTTGGCGGTAATAACTTCGGTAATAACCCCCAGCAGGGTGGTTTTAACAATTCCGCGCCGCAGCAGGGCTTCGCTCAGCAGCAGGGCGGAAACGGTTACTCCAGTAATGCCGGATTCGGTGGGGGAGCCCAGCAGGCGCCCGCACAACCGGCACAGCAGCAGGCACCTGCGGCTGATCCGTGGACCTCACAGTCCGGCGGAAACTACGATTGGGGTACTGGCGCCGATGACGAACCTCCGTTCTAAAGAAACGTTCCGTCTTCCTCAAACCAAACCATATATCAATCCATCCCGCGGTTAACGCCGCGGGCTCCCAACCTAAAGGAGCACCACGATGGCTAAGGCTGAAATCCGTAAGCCCAAACCTAAGCAGAACCCCCTGAAAGCTGCTGACGTCACCGTTATCGATTACAAAGACGTCGCCTTGCTACGCAAGTTCATCTCCGATCGCGGCAAGATCCGCGCTCGCCGCGTAACTGGCGTGACCGTTCAGGAACAGCGCAAGATCGCTCAGGCAATTAAGAATGCCCGTGAGGTTGCACTGCTTCCCTACTCCGGCGCTGGCCGCTAACGAGAAGGAGAGTAACAAGTACTATGGCTAAGATTATTCTGACTCAGGAAGTAACCGGTCTGGGTGCCGCTGGTGACATCGTCACCGTTAAGAACGGCTATGCACGTAACTACCTTCTTCCTCGCGGCTTTGCCGTTTCGTGGACCGTTGGCGGCGAGAAGCAGGTTGAATCTATCCGTGCGGCCCGTGCGGCCCGTGCGAAGGCCTCCCTGGAAGAAGCCCAGGAGACCGCAGCTAAGCTCTCTGCTCGCCCAATTGTAGTGGCACACAAGGCTGGTGCTGATGGTCGTCTCTTCGGCTCCGTTAAGGCAGATGCTATTGCTGACGCTATTGAAGAGGCAGGTCTCGGCACTATCGACAAGCGCACCATTCACCTTGGTTCCGCTATCAAGCGCACCGGTGAATACCAGGTGACCGCTCGTCTGCACGAGGATGTTGTTGCCAACGTTACTCTGGACGTTGTAGCAGCCGCATAAGCAGGGCGTATTTAGACGCTGTGAGGGCGTCGCATTCCGACTGGGATGCGACGCCCTTTTCATATGTGGAGCCAATCATCCGTTTTACTCGAGAAGTGCGGGGTAGGGGAGGGGTATGTTTCACGTGAAACATTGTGTGTTACAGAGTACCGTCAATAAAATCTATGACCGCTTGGGTTACCTCTTCCGAATGCCCCTCGATCATATGTCCACCCGTTTCGAAGATACATGTGGTGAGATTCGGGTATCGGTACATAGAACTCTGCACATGCCCTCGCGGCTGGGCAAAAGGCACCACTCGGTCATCTTGTGCGTGGATCAGAAAAACGGGCGGTTCCAAGCTCTCAATGGGGTATTCCTCAAGATGAACCGCCATATCCGGGTTCGTGATAGTTGTGTCGATCTTGGCTCCCATACGTCGCTTCTGTAGGGGGAGCATCCCATATATGGTGTGTGAGGGAAGCCCAAATAGAGGTTTGAAAAACGGAGACAGCAGCCACATGATGTAGTCATGGTTCAGAGCGGCAGGAGGCCCCATACGCGTGGGCAGCTTTCGTGGTTTTTCCTCCCAGGGCGGAGCAGAGCTGAGGAGAATAAGACCTGCGGTCCGTTCCGGATAATCCAGAGCGAAACGAAGAGCGGGGGTTCCTCCGGCAGAGGCGCCTAGCACATAGACCGTCTCGATATTGAGGATATCAAGGAGGGCCATCAGAGCCGCTGCCTGTTCTTTGGGAGTTCCTTCACCTGCGACCGCGCTTCCAGGGTACCCAAAACGCGATGGAGCAATAATCCTGTAGTGTTTCGAGAGCTCCCTAACGTTCTCAAAGGCTTGGTCGTAGCCGCCATAGATACCGTGCAGAGACAGAATAACGGGAGGGTCGCTATATACTGAGGACGACCCTGTGGGCATAATATCGAGATATGCTATCTCTCCATAGCTGAGATGCACCGTTTTGACCGGATACGACGCGAGTTCGTCCACAGCATCGTGGAGTGCCCGGCGGCATCGTATACCTTGAACACCCATGTAGGTTGTGGCAGCAAGCGCTGTACTACCAAGGAGGCACCTGCCCCACCGGGCGTATCCTGCACGGGTTTTCTGTGGTTCCGGTGTACTGCTAGTCCTACGCATAGTTCCCTACCCCTTCGTATACGGTCTATTTTTAACTACAGTAATTTCACAGACGTGGGCGCACAACCCTAGGAGACGGGTATCAGGACTATTCTTGGAGATACTTCGATATAGTAGTATTTCTATCTCTATACGTTGGATAACTATATTTCTATAGGAATTTTCTTATAGACAGCATCAATGTTTCACGTGAAACGGTGTATGTAAAAAGATTGAGAAATAATAAAAATTCCGAAGGAACCTCAAAAATCCTATATTCTCCGAAACGAGAACCGTAGACTGGACGTGATAGAGCAACCTTAAACTTCTTCAGAAGGGTAGATGTAGATGTTACAGGTTCAGAATCTTACCAAGAGGTATGGTGATAAAACCGCCGTTAACGATATGTCTTTTATCGTTCCCGATGGTAAAGTCACCGGTTTCTTGGGTCCCAATGGGGCAGGTAAATCGACCACGATGCGCATGCTGGTCGGACTCCATAAGCCCACCTCGGGCGAAGCCCTTGTAGACGGCAAAAATTATCAGTCCCTTAAATCTCCGCTCCATACGGTGGGAGCCCTCCTTGACGGGAAATCGGTACATCCGGGGCGCAGCGCACGCACCCACCTCATGTCTATTGCGCTTACCCACGGTATTTCGGCGAAACGTGTGGACGAAGTTATCGGCATGACCGGTCTTAGTCAGGTGGCTAAACGGAAGGTTGGCGGTTTTTCCCTCGGTATGAACCAGCGTTTAGGTATCGCCTCAGCTATCTTGGGCGATCCCCATAACGTTATTTTGGATGAGCCGGTTAATGGTCTTGATCCCGAAGGTGTGGTATGGGTTCGTCAGTTGGCAAAGTATTTGGCGTCCGAAGGCCGGGCGGTGCTGATTTCTTCGCACCTTATGAGTGAGATGGCGCAGACCGCTGACGACCTCATTATTATTGGGCGTGGTCGCCTGCTGGAACACACGTCTATTGATGAACTTATCTCGCGCATCGGCGGTCATAAAGTTCTGGTTCGTACCGATGAACGTGACCTTTTTGCTTCACTCCTTGCGGAACGATCGCTTCCTTTCGAAGCGGTCGATACCGATGGTTTGTTGGTTTCGGCTGATGCTCGCGACCTGGGTGAGATCGCTTTGCGTGAGCAAATTTTGCTCTATGAGCTGGCACCTCATGAAGCAACTCTTGAGGATGTTTACCTTGAAATTACACGTTCAGAGGTTGAATATGTCTCTGATAGTCTTCCAGGTGCTGGTGCCGCAGCTGCGGGTTCTTCGGTACCGAATGCACCGGCAGTCGATCCTCAACTGCAACCGGTGGCTAGTTCTCCAGAGCACAGCTTTATTGACGAAACCCAGCAGGGGAATGGGAGGAACATATAAATGAGTACTCAAACCTACGCTACTAAAAATGCGCCTGCACCGGTTGCTCATAATCTATCATTCCTGGGTGTGCTCCGCTCAGAATGGTTAAAGATGCGCTCCCTGCGTTCTCAGCAGGTTCTCTTCATCATTACGGTGGTGGTGATTCTAGGAATTGCTGCACTTTATGCGACAAACTTGAACGCTGCGCTCTCCTATTACGAGAAGCATCCTGAAATATTGCAGATGCCGGATAGCGGTGGGGCTGGCTCTCTTGAGGCACAAATTGAGCAATATAAGTTGACGTCCTACGGTATTGGTGCTATTGGGAGCAGTGCACTCGCCGGTATTCTTTTCTCTTCCATAGCAACGGTTTTTATTGCTTCTGAATATTCGACCGGGTCTATACAAACAACTCAGATGGCGGTGCCACAACGAACGATGCTGTATTTAGGGAAAGCATGTGTGGTTTCTCTGATTGCGTTTGTGCTTGGCGTACTTGGTGCTTTTGTTGGTTTCTTAATTGGCCAAGCTATTTTAGATGATAGGCTCCGCGTGGGTTTTGACGGTGGGGGTCTACGTATATGTCTGCTCTTCGGTGTGTACATGATAGTGCTTGCTTGGATGGGACTCGGATTTGGATCACTTTTCCGCAATAACGCTGGGGCTATCGTATTAACTGTCGTCCTGTTCTTCGTGGTGTCTATAATTCTCGGCTTTTTCGCCTCGACAGATTGGGCTCAGGAAATTTCAAAATACCTTCCCATAGAACTGGGCCGCAATGTTTTGAGCTACAAAACCGACCAGTTCAAAGACCCCGGTTACGGAATGCGTTGTTTCCTCTTCACCCTGTGGGGCTTTGTACCCCTAGTACTTGGCTGGATTCGCTTCAAATTCAACGATATGAAGTCTTAGACTTACGGCTCATCGGATAAGAGGAAGTGCCGCCTCCTGAACATATACTGGTTGGGAGGCGGCGCTCGCTGTTACATCAAGGATCACCGTTGTGAGCTACTCTCGGTTAGGCTAGATATATGGCGAAAAAATCTTTCAATCACCTTCCCCCCAGCACTCAGCTTTTGCGGGTCGGCATCATCTTCGAGGCAGTAAGTGTTGTACTTGTGATACTTGCCTTTATTCCTTTTCCCTCGCTCACGGTGAATGCCATCCTGTTTTATATCACGATAATCGTGGGTAGTTTTACCTCTGTGATCGCCTTTATCTGTGCCATAGTGGGGCTTATTCGGTTTGTGCGCCATCGCATCGCAAATATTGTATTGGCGGCGGTATCGGTGCTGATAAACCCGGTGACCGTAGTTTTAGCCGATGCTCTTCTGAACTCTAACGGCTAAATTACTGTCGCGCGGAGATTACGCTCTGCATGCCGGGGTATCGGGCTGACGCTCTTCCCAGTATTTCTTGCGGGGACTTTCAGGTGTTTTTCAGCCAAACCCCAAGGTTCCTCAAGGTAACTACGGTTAACTAGAGGTGTTGGTTCGAGAGGACTGCGATGTGAATGTGTGTGTTTCAGAGAGCGGATATGCTCTCGTGGAACTGAAAAGCGAGGCTACCGTGTAGCCTCGCTTTTCAGTTTTAAAAATTTCGCCTTCTTCCGGGCGGCTATCACAATCTCATGCACGGTACCGAATACAGCGTGTAATTCTCTGCGATATATATGCCCTGTAAGGAAAATCTGATCCATGGCCTTGTGTCTACAGCACACACGACCCCTCGCATTCACAGATATTCCCAAGGTTTAACTCACGAGGAATAAAGGTTGACGGGTCATAGTTATATCAGGTAGTTCGAGAGGACTATCTGAAAGTTGGACTTTCCTTAGCGGAAGTGGCTCTGATTTTCGTATGTATGTGTGTGTGATTGGGGCTGAGATCGAATCTTCGGGTTCGGTCTCAGTTTCGTTTAACTCTTAGTCTACGTTCCGCACATAAAGCCACAGAAAACAATGGCGTAGTGCCGGCGTGACAGGAGATTTGCAAGATACAGCATACGAAGAATGCGGCTACCTCATGACGGAGTGTAGAATTAGAGCATAAAAATCTTGCATATTAAATACGAATTATCATAGGAGAGTTATCGTGCCTAAAACCCCAAACGTTCCCGGTACCGATCGTCCCGCCGAAAAAGCCGCCGGACACTGGCTGCTCGCCCAACTCGGCAAGAAAGTCCTCCGCCCCGGTGGGCGCGAAACTACAAACTGGCTGCTCAGCCGCGCGCTTGGCGGGCAGATTGACGTAGTCGAATTTGCCCCCGGGCTGGGTATCACGGCTCTCGAAATCGTCAAACGCAGCCCCAAGACTTACACCGGTGTAGATCTTGATCCAAAGGCGGCTGAAATCGTGCGCGGGCGCATCGGAGACAACCCCAACTACACAGTCGTGAACGCCGGGGCGCAGGAGACCGGACTACCTGATTCCAGCTATGACGTGGTGGTGGGCGAGGCTATGCTGACCATGCAGACCGACAAGCACAAGCTGGAAATTATGCGCGAGGCGGCGCGCATCCTACGGCCGGGCGGGTACTACGCCATTCACGAGCTGTCGCTGACCCCCGACTACCTGCGTACCGAAGTTCAAGAAGAAATTCAGAAGGACCTGGCACGAAGCATTCGCGTGAACGCACGCCCGCTTACGGTTGCCGAATGGACCCGCCTTGCCGAAGAAGCCGGGTTTGAGGTGTTAGACGTATATCAAACCGAGATGGCTCTTTTAGAACCCAAACGCATGATTGCCGATGAAGGGGTAGGTGGACTCGCCAAGATCATGTTCAACCTTGCACGCAAACCGCAGATTCGTGAGCGCGTGCTGGGTATGCGCAGTGTTTTCCGCCGTCACGCCGACCATATAGGCGCTATCGGTCTGGTTCTACGGAAGAAATAACTACGATTTGCGCGGTCAGAAAACGGAGCCTGAGTTTTCCCGATACAGTGGGTGGATTACTGAGGCTCCGTTTTACACTAGATATATATGAGGCGTTAGATCCCGCTCAAGCATGTGTACGCCCCCCGCTGGAGAAGACAATGAGCCGTATTCTTTTCTCTCCCGAAAGCTTTAATATGGGTGAAACCACGCGCGGCATCGAAATAGCGCGTGTTGCCCAAGACCGAGGGCACAAAGTCCTCTTCCATATATACTCGCCCAAATACCGTGGGTTGCTGGAAAGCGCGCGGCTTCCCGTGCATCTTCGTGAACCCATCATGACTGATGACGAAGCGAAACAACTCATGGCGCTTGACCAAGGCAGGGGAGTGCGACATCCCTTCACCACCGAGAAAGTACGCCAGAGGGTTACCGTAGAACTTGCTGCTATTCGTGACTTTAACGCAGATGCCGTGGTGATCGGCTCTAACCCGACTATGCTGATCTCCGCGCGCATCGCCGGTGTACCTATTTTCTATGCGCGCCCTTACGCATATTCAACGACCTATTTTTCTGCGAAATCTGCTGGTGAAGCCCCCTCAGCACCGGGATGGTTACGCGCACTGGTTCGGGCAATATCTTATAAACCAGCCTCGTTCACTCGTGTAGCCCGCGAACATGGAATCAAACTCCCGCGCCGTACCGTCGATATGTTCAGCGCTGACGTAAACCTTATCTGTTCTCTTTTTACCGAGCTGCGCGGCGATCCGTTAACGGCGCCAGATGTCAGTGTGGGTCCTATCTACTACCGTGCTCCCGGTGAACTTCCGCAGATTGTTCAGGAACCTAAAAAGCGACCACTTATCTACGTGGGGATGGGCTCGTCCGGGTCTTCGCATATCTTGGCGGCGGTGCTGCGGCAACTTTCAACGGTACCGGTAGATGTGCTGGTCGGTGATGGGGTGCTGTTATCGGATGCTGATGCGCGCTCCCTGGGCGACAATATTCACCGTGCGGGAACTGTCCCGGCTCATCTGCTCGCCGGGCACATTGACGCCTCAATCACGCATGGTGGTGAAGGAACCGTGCAGACAGCGTGTCTGGCGGGGGTACCGTTCGCGGGTATCGCAATGCAGGCTGAGCAACGCTGGAATATTGAGGAATGTGCACGGTACGGCAACGCCCTGCGCTTCACGAAACACAGTGTGCACCGAGGTCAGATGCACGGCATTCTGGATTGTTTGCTTTCAGATGAGGTCATGCGTGCCAAGGCCCGGCAGCTCGGCGAGGCAATGCGCGGCATGGACGGACCAACCCGCGCCGTCGATGTGATTGAGGGCTATCTCAAAGACTGTAATCCTGCCTAAAGGGTGCGAAACTTTGTTCACAGAACCACAGCGAGGTGAAACGATGAATATTTTGGTTGTTGGAGCATCGGGCTATGTGGGGCGTCATATTGTGGAGCAGGCGCATCGTCGCGGGCATCGGGTGCGTGCTGTGGTGCGCGATAAGGCTCGGGCTGAGAGTTCCGGGGCGTGGGGTGCACCATCGCTGGCGGATAGGGTAGATGAGTGGGTGGTTGGTGATGTAACCGACCGTTCCTTGACAGCAGGGGTGTGCGATGGTGTTGATGCGGTTATTTCGGCACTAGGGGTGACTCAGCAGAAGGCCGATCCCTGGGATATTGACTACCGTGCGAACCTAAATATATTGGAGTCTGCGCGTGCCCATGACGTCACACGTTTCTGCTATGTGAACGCCATACACGCCGAGTCGATTCGTTCGCAGCTCACGCGTGCGAAAACGGCTTTCGCGCAGGCATTGATCCAGTCGCCGCTGGCGCATCAGGTGGTGAGCCTGAGCGGGTACTTCTCGGATATGAGCACTATAGCGCAGATGGCACGCCGCGGCCGGGTGTATCTTCTGCGACCGCAAGGGCGGCTTAACCCCATTCACGGGGCGGATGTTGCCGCATACTGTCTTGATAAGGTGGAATCTGCTCAGGAGGGATCCTACGATATTGGTGGTCCCGAGGTTCTCTCGTGGCGCGAGGTAGCACAGTACGCTTTTGAGGCGGTGGGACACCCCGCGAAGATCACGGTTATCCCGCCCCGGTTAGCAGACGGTGTGGTGAAGGGGATCGGTCTTATCAAACCGCGCGTGGTCGATACTTTATCGTTTATGCTGTGGGGCTTAACGCATGATTGTGTGGGAGAGCCGACGGGAACGCATAGTCTTCGAGAGTTCTACCGGGAACAGACACAGAATTTATAAGGCGGTGTACATTTCAACAAGCGTTCATGAGAAACTAGCATAGAAGTTCTGCAGAAATTGCTTCTGGAACGCCATAAACATCGGATAAAAACGCGATTTTGAGGAAAAAGCATGTCTGAAACTGCCATCGATTATGGTTCTCGCACCCTGCCGCACGATGATGTCGCGGAGCAGTCGGTGCTGGGCGGCATGATGCTCTCTAAAGACGCTATTGCCGATGTTGTGGAGACTCTGCATGCGGGAGATTTCTATAAGCCGCAGCATGAACTGATCTATGAGGCAATTATTTCTCTGTACGGTCACGGCAACCCCGCCGATGTGATTACGGTAGCGGATGAGCTCAAGGGCCGCGGTGAACTCACACGAGTTGGCGGGGCAACATATTTGCATACGCTCATCGCTTCGGTTCCTACCGCTGCGAATGCCCAGTATTATGCTGAGATCGTCAAGGAACACGCGGTCATGCGCCGTCTGGTAGAGGCTGGCACTAAGATCGCCCAGCTCGGTTACACGAGCGAGGGCGAGGTAGACTCGCTGGTTGATCAGGCACAATCTGAGATTTACGCAATTTCAGATGGCAACGCGAAAGAAGATTACGTTACCTTCTCAGATGCCTTAGAAGCCACGATGAACGAGATCGATGCGAACTCGAACCGCCCGGATGGCGTTTATGGCGTGCCCACGAGCTTTATTGAGTTTGATGAGCTCACCGGTGGTTTGCATCCGGGGCAGATGATTGTGGTTGCCGCGCGTCCCGGTGTGGGTAAATCGACTTTGGCACTGGATATCGCTCGTTCTGCCGCGATTCATCATGATATGACGACGGTCTTTTTCTCTTTGGAAATGGGGCGCACCGAGCTTGCCATGCGTGTGCTTTCGGCGGAGGGACGCATTTCGATGGGCCGCCTCAAGAAGGGAGATCTTGACCAGGAGGGATGGACCAACCTGGCGACCCTGCAGGGGAAAATAACTGGTGCACCGCTTTTTATTGATGATTCGCCGAACATGACGCTCATGGAGATTCGTGCGAAATGCCGTCGTCTTAAACAGCGCAATCAATTGCAGCTTGTGGTGCTGGACTACCTGCAGCTAATGAGCTCGGGAAAGAAAGTTGAGTCTCGTCAGCAAGAGGTTTCGGAATTTTCCCGTAGTCTCAAACTTTTGGCGAAGGAACTTGAGGTTCCGGTCATTGCGCTCTCGCAGCTGAACCGTGGTTCGGAGCAGCGCACCGATAAGCGCCCAATGATCTCTGATCTGCGTGAATCCGGTTCAATTGAGCAGGATGCGGATATGGTGATTCTGCTGCACCGCGAGGATATGTACAACCCCGATAGCGATCGTGTGGGCGAAGCAGACATGATTATTGCGAAGCATCGTGGCGGCCCAACGAAGACTATTCCCTTGGCGTTTAGCGGTAAGTACTCGCGGTTTAATAACATGGCTTCTGAGACTCCACCGCAGCAGTATTAGCGGAATCTAGCGCATTTGAGCGTAAGAAGGGCGTTGCTTGACCGGTGTTTTTACCGGGAGGGCAGCGCCTTGAGTCTTTAAGAATTTTCGGAGTATAAAGGAGTTTTCGTGAATGAGGTTTTCATGGAAGTAAACACCCAAAATATTATGTGATGTACTGCATATTATTCTGGTTTGCAAAGCACGGAAAGCCTCTGTATAGTTGTATGAGTCGCCGCGGCGAGCGGGGGTAAAAACCCCGAAATTTCGCGGCAAAATCAACTATACAGTACATAATTTGAAATTCATGTTTACATTCGCACGGCGATTTTACAACCATGAGAATTTGAATGAATTTTGAATACTTGTGATGTGGGACATAAAGTTTTTAACTTGTGTTTCTTGATGAAAGCGAGTATAGTTGTATAGGTTGTCACTCAAAATGGAGTGGCAGTATCAATGACCGGCTGATGATGGTGCTGCATGCGTGTTGTGTGTGGTGGTGTTGTTGGTGTGGTGTGTTGTTTGAGAACTCAAGAGTGTGCTTTGTTCAATACGTTTTAGGCACAACTGTGTGTTGTGTTGTGATGATGTGTATTGGTGAAACGGGATGTTGTGACAGTGCGCTGGTGCCTTCGTAGTGGGGGTGTTGGTGTGCGGGGTTGATACCGTATATGTTTTTTGATCTTATTGAGGTCATGTTTGGTGTGGTCTTGTAGTTCTGAAAAATTTTGTTGTGGTGTCTGCTGGTTGGGACATTCGTGTGGGGTGCAGAGCATGGGGTGCGTTGGTGTGCCTGGTGTTGTGTGTCCTGATTGTTTTTTGTTTTGTCAGTAGTTCATTGTTTTTTTGAGAGTTATGGGATCATGCGTTTGCTTTTTGTTTTTGTAACGGAGAGTTTGATTCTGGCTCAGGACGAACGCTGGCGGCGTGCTTAACACATGCAAGTCGAACGATGAAGCCTAGCTTGCTAGGTGGATTAGTGGCGAACGGGTGAGTAATACGTGAGTGACCTACCTTTGACTCTGGGATAAGCCTGGGAAACTGGGTCTAATACCGGATACGACCAATCTCCGCATGGGGTGTTGGTGGAAAGCGTTATGGAGTGGTTTTAGATGGGCTCACGGCCTATCAGCTTGTTGGTGAGGTAATGGCTTACCAAGGCGACGACGGGTAGCCGGCCTGAGAGGGTGACCGGCCACACTGGGACTGAGACACGGCCCAGACTCCTACGGGAGGCAGCAGTGGGGAATATTGCACAATGGGCGCAAGCCTGATGCAGCGACGCCGCGTGAGGGATGACGGCCTTCGGGTTGTAAACCTCTGTTAGCATCGAAGAAGCGAAAGTGACGGTAGGTGCAGAGAAAGCGCCGGCTAACTACGTGCCAGCAGCCGCGGTAATACGTAGGGCGCGAGCGTT